>Ga0302319_10000209_pt1 | contig 124831 bp, 115 predicted proteins | sample Bog_T0_2_FD_203319 | JGI IMG/M metagenome (GOLD analysis project Ga0302319, IMG submission 203319) | Peat permafrost microbial communities from Stordalen Mire near Abisko, Sweden - Bog_T0_2 | ecosystem: Environmental > Terrestrial > Soil > Wetlands > Peat | place: Sweden: Abisko, Stordalen...
ATCGCGCAGGAGACCGGCGCTACTTTATCGCGCAGGAGACCGGCGCTACTTTATCGGTCAGGAGACCGGCGCTACTTTATCGGTCAGGAGACCGGCGCTACTTTATCGCGCAGGAGACCGGCGCTACAGTGTTGTGCGTGGCGGGTGAGCGAAGGCTGTGGCGGACTGGAGCGATTTCATCGCGCGGCCTCGAGGGTTTGCGCGGCGCGGGTGAGGGCGGCGGTGAGCACCTCCAACTGCTGGGCGGCAAGCTGCGAGTCGCGGGCGTCGATGGCCTCGTTGACGCCGGGAATGACGACGGCCGAGTAGCCGGTGAACTCGCCGGGGGCGTAGATAGTGTGGCGATACCAGGGGCGATGGGGCAGTCCTTGCTCACTGAGCAGGGCGCGCTCGGTCTGGCGCAGCGCGAGGTTGAGCCAGGCAAGATCGCCCGTAAAGGTGATCTGCCGTTGGTGGACGCGTGCGGCGGCGGCGGCGAAGCGTTCGGCGGCAGCTCGAGCGGGAGTGAAGTCGAGCGCATCGAGGCCGGCGGCGGCGGCCTTCTTTCTGGCCGCTTCAAGATAGGAGCCGATGGCTGACGAGTAGGCGGGGTAGTCGTAGGGCAGCACCTCGGCGTCGGCCATGCGCACGGCCTCAAGGCCGAGGACGCGAGCCATTTGCTGAAGGTAAACGAAGTTGGGATCGGCGTTTCGGGAGAACCAGGCGTAGTTGTCGAAGACGGAGTGATAAACGCCGTAGTAGCCCTCGGAGCCGATGTCGGTGGAGGGCACACCGGCGTGCTGGAAGAAGGGGGTGAAGTCGGAGCCGGAGCCGAGATCGCCGACGTTGATCTCGACGCCTGGCTCGGGCGGAGCGTTGGAGGCGTGGCGCTCGTTCGGCATGGGATGCCCGATGCGCCACTGCTGATAGACCGTGCCGCCGAGAGGGGAGGGAACCGAGCGGGTGAGCTCGCGCAGAAACTGCTTGAGCGAGGGCACGGCGGAGGCGGTGAAGTCGGAACCAGCGACGGCGACATCGGTGTTGAAGTAGGCTACGGCGCGCTGCAACTCCTGGTTGTGCTCTTCGACCCACTCGGTTGAGCCGATCAGGCCCTCTTCTTCGGCATCCCAACTGGCGAAGAGGATGGTGCGCCGGGGAGACCATCCCTGCCGGAGCAGCGCGCCCACGCCGTGAACCGCCTCGAGCATGGCGGCGGTGCCGCTGGAGGGATCGGCTGCGCCGTAGACCCAGGCGTCGCGATGATTGCCGACGACGACCCACTCATCGGGATGCTCACAGCCTTTGATCTTGCCGATGACATTCCAGATGATGCGGCGCTGAAAATCCTGCTGCGAGACAAGATGAACGCGCAGGCCGCCGCCAAGATGGTAGCGGAAGGGCAGCGCGCCCTGCCACTCGGGCGGCGCCTGAGGGCCTTGCATGGCTTGCAGAATCGGCGCGGCATCGTGTGCGCTCAAGGGAATGGAGATGATGTGCGGCTGGTTGCCGTAAGGCGATTGGCGGGCCGCATCGGGCAGAGCAAGGGTCGAGGCCACGCCGGGGGTCTCCGGATCGCCGGGATACTTGAAGATGTATTGCACGCTGCCGCGCTCGACGCCGGTCTCAGGCCGCCAGGGGCCGAGAGGATAGACCTCTCCCTTGGCGCTGCCGTCGTCGTGGGGGTCGGAGTAGATGAGCACGCCCACGGCGCCGCGCTGTTCTGCTAAATAGACTTTGACGCCGCGGAAGTTTGCGCCGTAGCGGACGAGGACGATCTTGCCGTGCAGATCGATGGCTCGGGCGGCGAGCGCTTCGTAGTCCTCCAGGCGTCCGTAGTTGGCGTAGACGACCTCGGCCGTCACGTCGCCCGATCCCGATGATCCGTTGAAGGGCATCACCACGCGAGGATCGTCCTGGTAGGGATCGCCCTGGACGTGCTCGCGCGTGGGACCGCTCATGAGCAGATGGCCGCTGGAGTCGTAGGCCTCGACGCGGACAACTTTAGGCTGATTCATCAGCACGCGGTAGGGCACGATCTCGGTCTCGAGACCGGCTGAGCGGAATTTGCGCGCCACATACTCGGCGGTCTTGCGATCTTCGGGAGTGGAGGCCAGATGGGGATCTTTTGTGAGGATCTTCAGGTGCTCGCCGGCCAGACGCGCGTCGGGGATGGCGAGGAACTTCTCCTCGATTTTGGATTGCGTGGAGAAGTCGCGGTAGCCGAGGACGGCTGGGGCGGTCGGAGTCTGCGAGGCGAGGGAAGATGCGAGCACCGTGAGAGCGAAAGCGACGATCGGCTTGCGCAAGATCATATGCAAAAACCTCGGGAACGAGCGGCTACCGCTCTTTCTCTTCTATGCCACCGGCTGGGCGCAATGGGCGCATCGGCGCGCGGCCAGCGGAATATCGCTCAAACATTCTGGGCAGCTCTTGGTGGACGGCTCGGCCACCGGCTCGCACTTCTTCACCCGCGCCAGCAGGGCATTCAAGGGCAGAATGATGGCAAAATAGACGGTGATCGCGACGATCAAAAAGGAGACGGCGGCGTTGAGAAAGTTGCCGATTTTGATTTGACCGCTGCCCAAATGCAAAACGACGGTGCTGAAATCCGGCTTGCCGACGGTGGCGGCGATCAACGGGTTGAGCACATCGCCCACCAGCGACGAGACGATTGCATTGAAGGCCGCGCCCATAATCACGGCGACGGCCAGGTCCACCACATTGCCGCGCAAAATGAAGTTGCGAAATCCCTTGAGCATAAGTCTCTCCCTTCGCTTGCCTGCAAGAATCGACTCGCTGAATGGGTCGATACTTGATGGCAGCGCTCGTCTCGTATTGTGTGCAGTGTAACGCACGGCGGCTTGATCGACGAAGAGTCCCGCCGAGAGGAGATTATCCGCGCCCTGGGCGCTGGCCTTCCAGATGGCTGGTGTCGATCGGGTCGGGATCGTCGTAGGTGGGAAAGACCGGCAGGCCGGCGCGCAGGCCGCTCCACTCCTCGGCCACCACGATGCTGTTGTGGGGGTTGCCCGGCTGGTAGCGCGCGGAGCAGGGAAAGCCGGCGCGGACCTGCGACGAATCGAAGCCGCGCAGATCGGTGATGTCCTGCGAGGATTCGTAATCGACGCCGCCGATGCGATAGCTGAAGAGCAGCAGGGTGAGCGTGCGGGCCACATCGTTTTTTGTTTGAGCCGGAGCCTCGACCTGACAGACATCCAGCAGCATTCCATCCACCAGCCGCCCGGAGCGGGAGAGAAACTGGCGGCGGGCGCGCTCCAGCTCCTCGGCCGTGGGACGCCGGCGGAAGACCAGCCACAGCCCCAGCACCAGCAGCACGATGCCGAGGAGCACAGCGGCGGCACTCCCCCATTGATTGGCAGTCAGATGCGTCATTCCAAGCGGAAGCTCCCCCGAGAGCCCCAAGCAAGAGAATACCGCAGTGGGTCAACTGGCCGCTGTGATGTGGATACGTTTGCGGCAAGGGCGCGGGCGGCGCGCGCGCTGCGCTATACTCGTGACTGCATCTTGCAGCGAAAAAATCCACGAGATGCGCTGATTTGCAGAGGTTTATCCATGCCTTCAAGAGAAAATCCCGTAGCGGCACGCCATTCCCGCATTCGTTCGACCACTGTGATCTGTGTGCGCCGCAATGGCGCCGTGGTGATGGCCGCCGATGGACAGGTGACGCTGGGCGATCACGTGCTGAAACACTCGGCCAAGAAGATTCGCCGGCTCTATCAGGAGAAGATTCTAGCCGGATTTGCCGGATCGACGGCCGACGCCTTTTCGCTCTTCGCCCGCTTTGAGACCAAGCTGGAGCAGTACGCCGGCAACTTGAATCGCGCCGCCGTCGAGTTGGCCAAGGACTGGCGCACCGACAAAATGCTGCGCAACCTGGAGGCGCTGCTGGTCGTGGCCGACCAGAACCAGACCTTCCTGATCTCCGGCTCGGGCGACGTGATCGATCCCGACGAGCCGCTGGCCGCGATTGGCTCGGGCGGAAGTTACGCGACGGCCGCCGCGCGCGCGCTGCTGGAAAACACCGACATGAGTGCCCGCGAAATCGCTGAAAAGGCGATGAAGATCGCCGGAGAGATCTGCATCTATACGAACGACCACGTCACGATTGAGGAGTTGAAGTAGCCCATTGGGCGATTCAATCCTGGGCAGGAAAATGGCAGGATATTCGAAAACGCCACTGTTGAAGAAACTCGGCATCAAAGACGGAGATCGCGTCCTGGTGAAGAACGCCTCCGCCGTAATACCCGAGGAGCTTGCCAAGGTCGCCAAGGTCTCCGTCGCACGGGATCTGGATGTGGCGCTGCTATTCGCCACCACAATGAAGCAATTCAACGAAGGCTTTGCCGCGCTATTTACCGCGGTGAAACCCGATGGGATGATCTGGGTTGCGTGGCCCAAGAAATCCTCTGGTGTGCCAACGGATCTGAGCGACAACGCAATCCGCGACGCCGCGCTCAAGACACCCGTCGTGGATGTAAAGGTCTGCGCCATCGATGAAATCTGGTCAGGCCTGAAGCTGGTCGTTCGCAAAGAGCTGCGTGCATCCTTTCGATCTGCCCGATAGCAGGAGCTGCAAACCGGACGGGTGGCCCCGGTCCCAGTGAGATTTCCAGACCATGTTGAGAGCGCCTCCCCTATTGATCAATCGCTGTGTCAAGACTCGGTTTCCTGTTTTTCGTTCCTGTTGCGCACGCCTTCAATATTCCTTATACTTACTGGTAGGAGTAATACCGATGCAGATTACCAGCAAGGGCCAGGTGACCATTCCCCAGCAGGTCCGCCTCCGTTTAGGGCTGCTTCCGCACACCGAGGTCGAGTTTGAAATCGCGGACGACCACGCCCGTATTCGCAAATCCCGGCCAAGCGGAGCGGGCAGCGCCCGAGGGCAGGCCGCTCTGCTTGGCCTGCGCGGCAGCGCCAGCTCCCGCTTGTCCACCGACGAAATCATGAAGTTGACCAGGGGAAGCAGGTAAGCCAAATGAAACCGCTTCTGCGCAACCTTGCCCTTCGGCTTGGCCGTTGCCGCGGTGTCCTTGTGGACAGCAATGTTCTGCTGGACATCGCCACCGGCGACCCCCGATGGGCGCAGTGGTCCAGTCAAGCATTGACCGAGTGCGCAGAATACACGGCTTTGTTGATCAATCCAATTATTTATGCCGAAGTGTCGATTGGATTCGAGACCATCGAGGCGTTGGATGCCGCATTGCCGAGCCGGATCATCGAACGCGCCCCGCTGCCCTGGGAGGCCGGTTTTCTTGCCGGGAAGTGTTTTTTGAACTATCGTCGCCGGGGCGGAGAAAAATCGTCCCCCCTCCCGGATTTCTATATCGGCGCGCACGCCGCAATCGAACAGTTGGCAATTCTCACACGAGATGCCGCCCGCTATCGAAGCTACTTTCCCAAGTTGGAAGTCCTGGCGCCCGCCAAAGATTCTCTGTAGCTCACCTCAGCCACGCGCGCGACGGCAGAGCCTGAGCAAGTGGAATCTGAACGATGGAGATTCAAACAACACCTTCGAAAGGTCTGCTTGGGGCATGGAAATCGCGGGTTTGCTTTAAAACGCCTTGTAGACAATATCCGGCGCCTGTTGATTGAGCAGAACCTGAACGACCAGCACCAGGACGCCGAGGACCGTGACGTAGACCATGCGCGCATAGCGGCTGGCCAGCAGCGGTCCCTCAGAGGTGCGCAGCCGGAGCGCCAGCCCGCGCGCCCCTTCGTATGCCGCCAATAGGATGCTGGCGGCCAAACCTACGCCAGCCCAAACCAGTATCCATCGGCCGTAACCGAGCGCAGCAGCCATCGCGCCGATCTGTTGCCAGCTGGCCCAGAACCAGAAGAGCGTGAAAGCGAACCAGGACAGCGTCAATCCGCGCGCGAGGCCGGTATAAAAAGCGTTGGCCGCCAGCGCCTTGTATTGTTTACGGCCCAGCAAGCCCGTCAGCAGCACCTGCCACAGCTTGACGAAGGCCACGCCCCCGCCCTGCAGTACGCCGAAGAAAAGAAACTCCGAGGTTCGCCCGTGCCAAAGACCCACCAGGAAGAAGGTGACGAAGAAGCTCAGGACCGCCAGTCCGGGCGCCGCGGCCGGCGATGGAAAACGGCGCATCAGCGCCGTCAGAAGTGGATTGTAGACGTAGGTCTTCAACCAGGTGGAGACGGTAATGTGCCAGCGATTCCAGAACTCCAGAAACGAAGTGGATGAGAATGGACGGTCGAAGTTCTCCGGCAACTCCAGCCGCATCAGCCGCGCCAGCGCGATCACGATGTCGATATAGCCGGAGAAGTTGGCATAGAGAAAGAAGGGATAGACCAAGGCCAGGCGGAATCCGGCCCAGAGCAGGGCAGGGGTGGGTAGAGGATGCCCGAGATCGGCCAGCGCGTCCTGCTGCAGCCAGGAGAGAAGCAACGCCAGTACGTTGACCTTGAAGAGACCGTAGACGATGCGCTCCAGTTGACGGGCGATTGTGGGAATGTCGAGCGCCAGGGGCTCGGCGGCAAACTGATCGCGCGCAAATTCTTCGTAGCGCTGCACGGGACCGGAGACAAAGGTGGTGAAGTTGATCAGGTAAAGCAGATAGGCACCCAGGCCGATCGGCTGGCGGGTCTGTTCACCGGCCTCGATAATCAGGTGCAGCACGCGAAAGAAGATGTAGGAGAGCCCCAGCGTCAGATAAGAGATTGAAAGAAAACTGGCCGCGGGCAGAAACGTGTATTTCTTCAGCCAGAAGTATGCCAGAATCACAGCGATGACCGCCCAACCCAACCCGCGCCCCTTCTGACGCCCTACCCAAAGCAGCGCGGCATAGCCGAAGAGAAGAAATCCGGCCAGCGGAATCCAGACGATCGGATCATGCGAAATCACTCCGAGAAATGCCAGACTGGCGAGAAACAGAACCGCCGCACGCCAGCCCGGTGAGCGGCTCAGATTTGAGAGGAGCGCGACTGCAAGGCCGAAAAATATAAATGAAATCGATGCCGACTCCACGGTTATCTGCCTCCTTGCGCAGTTGCGTTCGACAGATGCGCCAGCGGAGAATCTTCCAGCAGCTTGTCGGCGATCAGCCTTGTGGCCAGCCGGTGCCCTTCTGGATTGAGATGCCGGGCAAGCTCGTAATAGTCCATCTCCGCGTGCGGAGTGGCAGCAAATCCCGGATAAAGATCGATGAACTGGCCCCCATGACGGTGAACGATCTGGGCCAGATCGCGGTCGATTTTGTAAGGATCGTATGCCGAAGGCCACTCGCCCAGCGAGATCATCGTGGCCGCGGTCCTGCTGGGAACCAGCCCCACGATCAGCGGAAGGCCTGCCAGCCGCGCCTGTTCCTGGACGCTTGCGTAGGCGCTTTCAAAGTCGTGCAGGTGAGCATTCCATGCCGGCGATGAAACCCGGTCCAGATCCCCCACATTGCCCATCCCGATCAGCCGCTTCTTCAACGTTGAACTGGGACTGCGATAGAAAAGGAAGAGCAGCACGTTGGCTGTATACGAATCGTGTATGCGATGATAGATGCGCCGCGGGAGGCTTTCCTGCTCTGGTTTGTGATGCGCAAAAACCAACATATCGGCATAATTGACATCCCAGGGCGTCAGCACCCACAGAATCATATCCGGTTGCGCCGCGGCAATATCGGAAAAACGCTTGGAGATCGCGCGCGGAGTGCCACCCAGAATGGCCTCGTTATACACCTCCACGCGGCGGCCGGTGCGACGTTCCAATACGGCCGGCAGCAGGCTGGCAAAGGTATCCTGCTGGCGCACGTAGTCTCCGTACACCGCCGAGGTGCCGGTCAGCACAATGCGATAGGTTCCGGCCGGTTTGGGCTCCAGCTCATATCCGGCGCGGTGGCCGCGGCTGTTCTGCCGATATTCGATCCGCCCGCTCTCATACTGATCAACCACGCACACGGAGTTGGGCACGCCGCGTACGCCGGTCGTTGGATCGTTCGAGATCAGGCACGGCGCCAGGCTCCCTTTTTCCTCGGGAAAGATCCGCGCCACGATCTGCTCGCTCGCAACCCCCATCGCGGCCACAGTCAGCAGGCCGATGAGCGGCATCAGTATCCAGTCGCGGCGCGCGACTCCGCCGGCGCCGCCATTTGTGCTTGCAGGATCGGCCATATCCTTCGCTTTCTTTTGCAAATATCCGCCATCGCATCCCGTGGTCGGACGCGGGGCATATTTGCCGACTCGAACTCCTCTGCAACGAGCAACTTCAGCCTATGCTATCTTCCATACTACGGCACGCTCACCGCCAGCCTGGAAGACGAAATCCATTGGTTTCCCGCCTGCATCCTCGAAATTCTCTTAAATCGGCTTCAATTCCGCGGCCAGAAGCATCCCTTGACAGTCCGTGCGGCAAAGCTGAGGCCGGGCTGAAACCTGCTCCTCGTTTTCCTCCGCTCCTGCGGCACCCCGGCCTGAGAGAATAGAATCTGACAGAATATGGCTATCTACCTACCTGCATCCGCCGAAGAGCAAGAACTCTCATTAGACGAGTTGACCCCGCGCGAGATTGTCTCCGAACTCGATAAACACGTCGTTGGGCAGAAGGCCGCCAAGCGCGCGGTGGCTATTGCGCTGCGCAATCGCCAGCGCCGCCAGAAGCTGCCGCCCGACATTGCCGACGACATCATGCCCAAGAACATCATCATGATCGGGCCGACGGGCGTGGGCAAGACGGAGATTGCGCGGCGGCTGGCCAAGCTGACCGGCTCGCCGTTTCTCAAGGTCGAAGCCTCAAAGTTTACCGAGGTCGGCTATGTGGGCCGCGATGTGGAGTCGATGATTCGCGACCTGGTCGAGATCTCGATCGACATGGTGCGCGAGGAACGGCTGGAAGAGGTGCAGGACCGCGCGGAGATGAATGCCGAAGAGCGCCTGCTCGACGTGCTGCTGCCGCCCGCGCCCGCCGCGCCGCCCGCGCAGGAGGGGCAGTTGACGCTGCCCGAGGTTGACAGCTATCAGCGCACGCGCGAGAAGCTGCGCCAGCAATTCCGCGAGGGCAAGCTGGACGAGCGCATGGTCGAGTTGGACGTGAGAGATCGCGGGACGCCGCAGTTCGGCATCATCAGCAATCAAAACCTTGAGGAGATGGAGATGAACCTCAAGGATATGCTGCCGAATATCTTTGGCGGCGGCTCAAAGAAGCGCAAGATGAAGGTGGCCGATGCCTTCGACTATTTAGTGGAAGAAGAAGAAAGCCGGCTGATCGATATGGATTCGGTGAATCGCGCGGCGGTCGAGCGCGTGGAATCGAGCGGCATCGTTTTTCTGGACGAGATCGACAAGATCGCGGGCCGCGAAGGCGGCCACGGACCGGATGTTTCGCGTGAGGGTGTGCAGCGCGACATTCTGCCCATCGTCGAGGGAACGACGGTGAATACGCGCTACGGCATGGTGCGCACCGATCATATTCTCTTTATCGCCGCGGGAGCCTTTCACGTCTCCAAGCCCAGCGATCTGATCCCGGAGTTACAAGGACGCTTTCCCATTCGCGTGGAGTTAAAGTCGCTCACAGTCGATGATTTTCTGCGCATCCTGACCGAGCCGAAGGCCTCGCTGACCAAGCAGTATTCCGCGCTGCTGGAGACCGAGGGAGTGAAGCTGGAGTTTTCGCCCGAGGCGCTGCGCGAGATGGCCGAGTTTGCCTTCAAGGTGAATGAGCAGACGGAGAATATCGGCGCACGCCGTTTGCATACAATTATGGAGCGGGTGCTTGAAGATGTAAGTTTCCTTGCGCCCGATGTGGCGCGCAAGGCGCCGGATGAGGCGGCCGCCGCGGCGCTGAAGGAAGCGATCCGCAGCGAGTCCTCGACGCCGTTGCCGTATGAGGAACGCACGACGGCCACAGGCGAAGAGAAGATCTTCCACATCGGCGCGGAGTACGTGAAGCAGATGGTCGCATCGGTAGTGAAGGATCAGGATCTGTCGCGCTATATCCTCTAGGGAACCTCTGATCAAAGTGCTTATTGAGCATGCATTCCCTCGGGGGCTAAAGCCCAACATTGATTTTGCTGGATTTATGTACGGGCTAAAGCCCGTACCCTTCAAAATTTCGACTTAATCAGAGGTTCCCTAGCTCGGACGATCCGCGCATTGCGCTTCCAGTTTGCGCAGGCTGCGCAGCGTCTCGCTCAAGACCGTCTTGCCTATCTCGCGTTCAAACTCGCGTTGCAGTTTGTCAAAGGCGCCGATGACGCGCACGGCGCACTTCCTACCCTGCAGCTTGAGCGTGAGCTGATAGGCGCGTGCGTCGGCGGGATCGATGCGGCGCTGCAACAAACCCTTGGCCTCGAGCGCGGAGACGCAGTGGCTGACATTGCCGCGGGTGGTGGCGAAGGCCTCGGCCAGCTCTGAGGGTTTGACGGAGCGGGGCGCTTCAAAGAACAACGCGGCTACAATCAAGCCCTCCAGAAAACCAAGGCCGTCCTCGGCGAACAACTGCGCGGCCAGCGATTCGACGCGGCGCGCGGCGCGATTGACGGCGAACATGGGGCTTTCCCGCAGAAATGCATCGATGCGCATGAATTCATTTTAATAGTTTACCGTTCAACTATTCAAGGCAATACCAAATTACCGTTGTGAAACGGCCTATCGGCGCTGAAGATCGAAGGATATGCTTCCATCCAAATCGCTCTCTATTGCCGGCGCTCTTCTGCTGGCATTCACCGCTCAGGCGGCTTGCTCACAAGCGGCTACTCCAGTGAGCGAACCCGCCCGGTTGACGCACCCCACTGAGACGATTGTGGTTCTTGGCTCGGCGACGCCGGTGCCGCTGGCCGAGTCTTCGGCGGCGGTTGTGGTGCTGCCGGTGGAGGATCCGTTGCTGTTTGAGTCGCCGCAGGAACTGCTGCGCGAGGACTCGTCGGTCTACCTGGAAGAGCGCGGCGCGGGCGGCGGACAGGCTGATCTGCTGTTGCGCGGAGGCACCTTCGAGCAGGCGCTGGTGTTGTTAAATGGCTTTCGCATCGACGACAGCCAGACGGCGCACCACAATCTCGATCTGCCGATTTCGCTGGAGGCGATGAGCGCGATTGAAGTGCTGCATGGCGCGGGCTCCACGCTGCATGGCGCGGATGCGTTGAGCGGCGTCGCCGACTTTTTGACCGCCGCGCCCAACGCGAGTTCGCTTCGCTTGCGCGCGGGAGGCGGCAGCTATGGCGAGAGCGAAGAGTCGATGGTGGGCGAGTTAGCGCGCAAGCGATGGAGCAGCCGGCTGACGGCGGAGCGCAATTTTTCGACAGGTTTTCTGGCGCTGCCCGGAAACAGCACTCTCTGCGATGCGGCCCAGATGTATCGCGATTGCCAGGATGATCGCGATTACCGCAACGAAGACGCATCGTCGGAGAGCTGGGTCAGTTCGCGGCTGGGCTTCTCGAACCTGATGGTTGCGGCAAGCGACCGCTCCTTCGGCGCGAATCAGTTTTATGGTCCGTATAACTCATGGGAGAGGACGAAGGGATGGTTTGCCAGTGGCCGTCAGGAGATCGGCAGCCGGACGGAGGCGGCCTTCGGTTACCGGCGTCACACGGATGAGTTTATTTTGCTGCGCAGCGATCCGTCGGTCTATGAAAACAACCACATTGATGGATCATGGCAGGCCTCTGTGCGTCACACGCTGCCGGTGAAAGGCGCGTCGGTGTTGCTGGTGGGGCTGGAGTCAGACGGCGACAGCATTCGCAGCACGAACCTTGGCATTCATGCGCGCAATCGCGGCGCGGGTTATGTGGATTTGGATTTGAAGCCGACAAAGAGCCGGTGGAACCTGTCGGCGGGCGGGCGTGAGGAGATTTTTTCCGGCGGCGCGCAGACGGTTTTTTCGCCGCACCTGGCGGGCAGTCTGCGCGTGAGAAAAAATTTGAAGCTGCGGGCAAGCGGAGGCTATGGTTTTCGTCTGCCGACTTACACTGACCTTTATTACTCCGATCCGGCGACAATCGGCAATGCAAATCTAAAGCCCGAGTCTGCGTGGAGTGGCGAGGGCGGCGCGGATTGGTCGCCATCGAGCAAGATTTCGATTACGGCGACGGGATTCTACACGCGCCAGCACGAGACGATCGACTACCTGCGTTACCTGAGCGCGACGCCACCGGCGAACTCGCCTACCCCCGCAGCTTGCAAGACCGATACCTGGTGCGCGGTGAATCTGAGCGGGCTCGACTTCAAGGGCGTGGAGACCGAGGCGACGATTCAAGCCGCGCGGGGCGAGCGGATTCAACTGGCGTGGACGGGGCTCGTCGGCACGCAGCCTGCGTTGAACGACCTGCAATCGGAGTATGCGCTGAATTATCCGGTCGGAAATCTTCATGCAATCTGGACAGCGACGCTGAAGGATGCATTTGTAGTTACTAACTCTGTTGCCGTTGTAAAAGTGTGTCAGCAGCCGGGCAATCCGCCATGGAATGCCGCGCCCTATCCGGTGTGGAATGCGGCGATGAGTTACGACAAGGGGAAAATTCGCCCATATCTACGGCTCGATAATCTGAGCAACACAGGCTATCAGGAGATTCAGGGCGTGGCCATGCAGGGTCGGTCGATCGTCGGCGGAATCTCGCTTTGGCTGGAAAAGTAAAGTCTGGCGAATTTGATCCGGCGCGGCTGCATTCTCAGCTATAGTATAGCGAGAGATTGACTGCCAAGGAGCATTCGCATGAGCCAACCAGCATCCCACCACAAGATCAACTACATCGAGTTCCATACGAACGATATTGAACGAAGCAAGAAATTCTACTCAACAGTTTTTGGCTGGAAGTTCAAGGACTGGGGGCCGGATTACATCGACTGCAACGCGACCGATTCCGGCCTGGCCCTGGGATTCGCCAAGAGTGAAGCGCATGAGGCTCCAGCAAAATTTGCGCCGATGGCAGTGCTCTACTCCTCCGACTTGAAGGCCACCGAAGCGGCGATTGTAGCGGCGGGCGGCAGCATTGTCGTTCCCGTCTTCGAGTTTCCCGGCGGGCGGCGTTTTCATTTCTCCGACGGCGCGGGCAATGTGCTGGGCGTCTGGTCGGAGTAACTTCCACGATTACTCTAGGGAACCTCTGATCAAAGTGCTTGTTGAGCGTGCATTCCCTCGGGGGCTAAAGCCCAACATTGATTTTGCTGGATTTATGTACGGGCTAAAGCCCGTACCCTTCAAAATTTCGACTTAATCAGAGGTTCCCTAGAGCATTTTCGCTTCACTTGTTGACATTACGAGCGCATCGAAGGTGGCTTTTTCTTGAGGAAAAAGCCACCTTACTGCAAGGATTCTGTATACACCAGAATCGAAAATGCTGTAATTCCGGTCTCCCAGGTCTCAACATCGAGACCTGGGGCACCCGCCTGAACTCCTCATTTTGTTCGCTGCATCAGGCGGCGGGCGGGTGAGACTCCAGTTCGGCGAGGCGCGCGGCGAGCAGCGCTTCCAGCTTGACCAGCGCGGCGGAGAAGCCCTCGATTCCCTCTTTCAGTTTGTCGGTCGCCATGCGGTCGGCGGCGTGCATACGGTCGAAGCTCTCCTTGTCGATGGAGATCTTTTCGATAGGCAGGGCGCGGGCACTTTCGGGCGAGAGCTTGCGCGGCAGCTCGGCGACGGTCGATTCCAGCTCGGCGAGCAGTTGTGGAGAGATGGTGAGCAGATCGCAGCCGGCCAGCTCCGCGATCTCGCCGATGTTACGGAAGCTGGCGCCCATGACCTGCGTCTTGTAGCCGAATTTTTTGTAGTAGTGATAGATGCGCGTGACAGAGATGACGCCGGGATCGTCTGCGCCGTGGAAGTCCTTGCCGGTATCTTTCTTGTACCAATCGAGGATGCGCCCGACAAAGGGCGAGACGAGAGTTACGCCGGCCTCGGCTGCGGCGACGGCCTGATGAAGGCCGAAGAGAAGAGTGAGGTTGCAGTGGATGCCCTCGCGCTCCAGCACTTCGGCGGCGCGGATGCCCTCCCAGGTGGAGGCGATCTTGACCAGCACGCGCTCGCGGCCGATGGAGGCCGCGTCGTATTGCGCGATGATGGAGCGGGCCTGGGCGATGGTGGCCGCGGTGTCGTAAGAGAGACGCGCGTCGACTTCAGTGGAGACGCGTCCGGGAACGATATCGAGAATCTTTTTGCCGAAGGCGATGGCCAGCCGCTGAAAGGCCAGGTTGGCGACGGCCTGCGCCTGGGCGTTCTTGCCCAACTCGTAGCGGGCTGCGATCAGCACGCCATCGACGATGGACTGATAGTGCGGCTGCTGGGCGGCGGCGGTGATCAGCGAGGGGTTGGTGGTCGAGTCCTGGGGGCGGAAGCGGGCGATCGCCTCGATGTCGCCGGTGTCGGCGACGACGACGGTAAACTGGCGCAACTGATCAAGTAGATTCTGCGGCATGATTCCTCCGGGGGAGCGTGTGGGGCGAACGGGCTTACGCATTCAGTGTATCTTGAATCTCATATCGAATGGATGCGCGCATATGACCTTTTGCACACTCGCCTGGGCGGCGGCGAGTGTGATATTGTTCCCGCATGGAACGCAGTTACTTTTTCCCCACTCTTGTTTTTGTCTTTGCCGCAACCCTCAGCATTGCTCAGACGCCCGCGCCCACGCCGCCGCTGGGCTGGAACAGTTGGGATGCCTACGGGCTGACGATCAACGAGGCCGACTTCAAGGCCAATGCCGCGGTGCTGGCAGGGGTGAAGCAGTTCGGCTGGCAGTATGCCGTGATCGACGAGGGCTGGTACATGGAGAACCCGGCCGGCGAGCATCTGGCCGACAAAAAATATCTCCTCAACGCAAATGGAATCCTGATTCCTGTTGTGAGCCGCTTTCCGGATTCGGTGGATGGCGCGGGCTTCAAACCGCTTGCCGACTGGGTTCACGCGCAGGGGCTGAAGTTTGGCATCCACATTGTGCGCGGGATTCCCAAGCAGGCGGTCGAGCGGAATCTGCCGATTGGGGGAACGAGCTTGCACGCGACCGACGCCGCGGATCTGCAATCTCCCTGCGGGTGGGATGAGGGCAACTGGGGCGTGGCCGACAACGCCGCCGGACAGGCCTATTACGATTCGATGCTGAAGCTCTACGCCGGTTGGGGCCTCGACTATCTCAAGGTGGATTGCATCAGCGATCATCCTTATCGCCTGACCGAGATCAAGCAGATTGCCGCGGCGATCCGGAAGACGGGGCGACCGATTGTGCTGAGCCTTTCGCCGGGGCCGACGCAGATCGAACACGCAGCCGAGGTGGCCGAGTACGCGCAGATGTGGCGCATCACCAACGATCACTGGGATGGTTGGAAGCTGTTTTCGAAGCCGGAGTGGGGCGAGTTTCCCTTTGGCCTGAGCGGCGAGTTTGACCGCATCGCCAAGTGGCAGCCGTATGTGAAGGAGGGCAGTTGGCCGGATGCCGACATGCTGCCGTGGGGCTGGCTGGGGCCGAATCCGGGCTGGGGCGAGGCGCGGCAATCGCGCCTGACACACGACGAGGAGAAGACCGAGATGACGCTCTGGGCGATCTCGCGTTCGCCGCTGATTTTGGGGGCGAATCTGACGAAGCTGGACGATTTTACGCGGTCGCTGATCACGAATAAGGATGTGATCGACGTCAATCAGAAAGCCTCGCAGAGTATGCCGATCGAAGAGTTGCCCGCAGGTTTTGAAAATGTGCGGGTGTGGAATGCGTCGGAAGTAGCTTTTGACGATCCGCCGGAGTATGTTGCTCTCTTCAATCTTGGCGATAAACCGGTCACTCTGCATTTCATGTGGGAGCAAGTCTGTCAGATGTGTAAAAGCAATGGTGCACGCGATCTATACGATGGCAGCCAGTGGAAGGCCTCCGAAGCAATGGAGGTAACCTTGCCCGCGCACGGCAGCACGATCTACGGAAGTCAGTACAACGTGACAAACGAACATAAGAAGAAGTGATGCGGCGGCGAGATTTTCTTGGCGGAGTGACGGCGGTTTGGATTACCTCGGCGAAGCTTGCACTGGCGGATGCGAGTAGCGGACAAAAGCTGGCCGATGCGGCGCGGGCGCAGTTGGGCGTGACAACGAGTTACGATCCGAGTTACACAAGGCTGAGTTATCCGGGCGGCGACGTGCCGCGCTCGACCGGCGTCTGCGCCGATGTGGTGATTCGCGGGGCGCGCGATGGGCTGGGGCTTGATCTGCAAAAGCTGTTGCATGAGGATATGGCGAAAAACTTCAGCGCCTACCATCAGCCGAGAGAGTGGGGCATGAGCAGGCCCGACGCGAATATCGATCACCGGCGCGTCATCAATCTGGAAACTTATTGGACGCGGGCCGGGGCGCGGCTATGGGCGGCCGAGCGGCCGACGGCGGGCGACGGCTATCTGGAGGCGATCGAGACGGGCGATATTCTGACGTGGCTGCTGGATGCGCGGCTGCCGCACGTGGGGATCGCGGTGAGCGGGGGCGCGGCGGCGCAGGTGGTGCACAACATCGGACGGGGTGTGGAAGAGAGCGCGCTGACGGCCTTTCATGGCGAGCGCGCGGCGGGGCATTATCGCTGGCCGAAGAGCAGCTATTGATCCGGCAAGAAAACAGTGAGATTTTTTCCCACCCATTCCCGCAAAAAACGCGGAAATGGATGGGGCACCCAAACAGTATTGAATTGCCGGATCAATAAGATCTGCATCGGTCCATGTCGATAGAGTTCACATTCCCTCGGGGGCTACAGCATTTTCGCTTCTGGTGTATACAGAATCCTTGCAGTAAAGTGGCTTTTTCCTCAAGAAAATGCCACCTTCGATGCGCTCGTAATGTCAACAAGTGAAGCGAAAATGCTCTAAAGCCCTGATTGTTTGGCAGGGTTTATATACGGGCTAAAGCCCGTACCCTTCACACGAAAGCCCGTACCCTTCACACGAAAGCCCGTACATTTCACTATCAACTTGACCTATCGGCACGACAGAAGCCGCTCCCTTTCAAAAGTGCGGTAGATTCAACAGATTCCCCGGGCGAATCGGGCACCATTTTATGCGCGCTCGGCGGGGAAGCTGCCGACCAGCTCGCCAGCTCCGACGTGTTGTCCGGCGAGTACGATGGCGTGGCTGGCGATGCGCGCCGCCGGGCCGATGACGGTGGGGGCCAGCGTGACCTCGCCGAAGTCGTGAACGGCGTGCGAGTGCGAATAGATGCGGGCGAAGGAGCCGATGACCGCGCCCTTGCCGATGGTGATGCCGCCGCGATCGTTGAGCAGCGTGTGGTGGCGGATGGTGGCGCCTTCTTCAATGGCCAGATTGTAGCCGAAGGTCAGCTCAACGCCGTGATAGATCTTGACGCCTGCGCCGATGCGGGCAAAGAGATGGCGCCCGAGCATGGCTCGGAAGCGCAGCCCCAGCCAGTGGTTCATGCCGACCGGCGAGCGGTCGAACATCTGCCAGAACCAGAGCAGGGGCTTGCGGGCGGCAAAGAGCGCTGGATCGGCATCGACGAAGTGCTCGGCCTCGAGCGTGACATTCTCCGGGTCAAGCGAGAGGGAGACGACGTTGCCGGGCAGCTCGCTGGTGAGCGTCAGGTTGAGCTTGCCGCCGTGCGGGCGGCCCAGATAGAGCTGGCAGAGCTGGTCGCGCACAATCTCCGAGCGCAGCTCGGGGGCCTGGTGGCGGGTGAACTCTTCGTCGAGGAATTGAATCCATCGGCGGTAGACCTCTTCGGCCTCGGGCGCGGGACGGGGGGCGTTGATGGTTGAATATTCCATACGGATTGAACGATACAACATTGGGCCGGGGTGGGGCGAGCAGTATGCAATGGACGCCCTATTTTCCTGAACTTATTTTCAAATAACTAATCAAGTCCCGGCGTTCTTGAGATTTGGGAACCAGGAAGTCCATGTTATTGCCGGGCAGGAATGCGTCGGGATCGGCAAGCCATTGCTCCAGCGACTTTTCATCCCAGGCGATCCGCGCCTTCTTCAATCTCTCGGAGTAGGCATAGTCCGCGACCGAGCCGGAGATGCGTCCGTAGACCCCTTGCAATCTTGGGCCCTGGCGGTTTTGCGTCAGCGAATGGCATCCAGAACAGCGTTTGTCAAAAAGCGCCTTGCCCCGGAGCGGATCGCCTTCTTCAGCTTGCGGTTGCGACTCGCTTGACGATGTGTGGGCCCACATCTCCAGTACCCGGATCTCGGCATCATTGACGGGCGCATTCCAATGAACCAGACGATACTGCGCGAGCGGCATCCGATGAGCTTTGGTCTCGTGCGCGATCTTGGCCGCGAAGCTCTGCCGCTGCTCCTGGCTGTAAGCCTCCCACTGGGAGAGGTTCATGGCCTTCCGGGCTTCCACTATGTCGCGTTCCATCAACCATGACACCGGCGCAAAGTGGCCGTAGAAGGGTGTGCGCGTCTGTGTGGAGTGGCAGTCCGCACATTTGTTGGCGAGAATTGCGCGCACCTCCGGAGGGACTAGGGAGTGCTCCATCATCGGCGTGTCGACCGCCTGACCCGCATCCCCAAAGGGGTGAACGCGGGCCAAAGCGAGCGAGGCCGCGAAGGCAATTGCGACCCAGATCGATACGGTCTTGGCTCGACTCACGACCGCTCCTCCAGCGTTGAATCGACGATGGCCAGGTGGCTATGCCGGGCGATATATTGGACCTCGGCGACGCCCAGAACACTCTTCAATTTGGCGGCAGGAACCACCATCGGGCCGGCGTGCGGGGCTGTGCCCGGAGCAGGTTGGGGGAAGGCGGTCGACATTGCCGTATGGAAGGCGAGGTTGCCCTCGACCTTCTGCACAACCTGATGGATGTGGCCGTTGAGCACCGTGACCGAGCCGAATCGCTTCAGACAGGTCAACGCCTCCGCGGCGTCCGGTGTCCCCCAACCCCACTCCGGATAGACCATCCACAGCGGAATGTGGGCAAAGATCACAATCGGCGTTGAATCGGGAAGCGAAGCCAGATCCGCCTTCAGCCAGCGCAATTGATCGGCGCCGAGCAGGCCCATGGCGTCCACCTGCTGGCAATTGTTGAGGCCGATGAAGTGCACGCCTTTATGGTTGAAGCTGTACCACCCCGTGCCCAGCGCACCTTTGCCGAAGCGCTCACGATAAGCTGCGCCGTCGTCGGTTGCGATGTCGTGTTCGCCGGGAACATAAAACGTTTCGCCGGCTCTGACTCCCTTGATGAGCTGCTGCGCGGTGTCGAACTCCGCCGGTTTGGAGGAGTGCGTAATGTCGCCGGTATGCAGCAGAAGGTCGGGTGTGGCGGGCAGCCGGTTGATCTTATCGAGCGCCAGCTTCAGCGTTCCGCTCACATCCTGATTGGCGGCCTTGTTGAAGCCGATGTGGCTGTCGCTGATCTGGACGAAGCTGAAGCTTGAGACACCGTGGCCGGCCCTTTCGCCCGCTCCGCTGCCGGTGGCCGCAAACAACTTCGATGTAGGCACACCGGCGGCCATCGTCCAGAGAAGGCCTGTTCCCGCCCAAGCCATGCAACTGAGAAAGTTTCGCCGGTCGATGCCATCGTCGGCCACTGAGTTGTCCAATTTCGTATGATCAGCATTGGCTGACAGAAGCCGCGGTTGAACGGGGATTGAGCGATCGATTTGTTTCATGGGGAACCCTCCAAGAATGCAAACCGGGCTGAGCATAATTTATTCCATCAAGGAGAATAATTTTGCCGAATTCCAGTTCTTATCTTTGGAGAGAAGATGAGTTAGCATGGGACCATGCGGTTGCCCTGGAAGAAAACAGTTGACGAAGCAGGCCCGCAAACCTCCGCGTTTGAGCTTCTGGCATTGCCGCTGCTTCCTTCGCTTTATAATCTCGCCTTCTGGCTCTGCCGCAATGCCAGCGACGCGGAGGATCTGGTGCAAGAGACGATTCTCAAGGCGCTTCGGGGATTCGCTTCTTTTGAGCCGGGCAGCAACTTCAAGGCATGGATCTTCCGCATCCTCCGCAACACCTTCCTCACCTCTCGCACCGGGCTCGCGGTCAGGTATACGGTTGCCCTTGAGGATGAGTTGAACGAAGACGGAGAGTCGGGGCCAGCACAGCTTCCGGAGGCCATCATTGACCGGCAGACTCCGGAGATGAATCTGGTCCAGCTGGCAGACCGCGCCTCGCTCCAGTCTGCGATGGAAACGCTGCCGCCGCTGCTGCTGGAAGTTCTTCTTCTCTGCGATGTCGAAGAGATGAAATACCGGGAGATTGGCGAAGCCCTCGACATTCCCATCGGAACGGTGATGTCCCGCATTGCCAGGGCGCGCGCGGCACTTCGCGCGGCGCTCGAGGCGCAACAGAGTTCGTCCAGGGGGGCTTGCGCATGACCGATCATCTTTCCAACATCGTCCTGAATGCCCTTGTGGACGGCGAGCTTTCCGGAGACCGGTTGGCCGGCGCCAACCAACATCTTGCCGAGTGCCCGGCCTGCACATCAAAAGCTCTCTTTCAGAGTCTGCTCAAGTCCGCCACCGCAAAGGCGGGCCAGCGGTATACTCACTCGCCGCAATTCGAGAAGCGTCTGGCAACCCAGGTGAATTCAGAGTCCGAGGCGCCTGGCTTGCGCGCGATTGAACTCTCTCGGTCGCGTTCAATCCGGAGAGATGGCCGGAGAGTTGGACTGCTTGGCTGGGCCGTTGCGGCAACGCTCCTTCTCGCCTCCGTGGGCATGATCTTTGTTCAGCGCAGCACTCTAAGGGCCGAGAGGGCCTCAGCCGAGGACGCGGCTCTAGTTGCCGAGGTCTTCGATCAGCACATTGCCACACTTGCCGACAGCCAGCCTTTGCAGGTCATCTCTTCAGACAGGCACACGGTCAAGCCGTGGTTCCAGGGCAAAATCCCCTTCAGCTTCAATCTGCCGCAGGGCCTGCCCAGCGACACCACGCTGGATGGCGCGAACCTCACCTACCTTGACAATCGGCCCGTCGCCCAACTGCTCTTTAGTATCGGCAAGCACCGCGTCTCAGTCTTTCTCCGGCAAGGGCCCGGCAAGTTGCGGGCCAATGAATGGCCCGCGGCGCACGCAGGTTTTCATCTGATTGGCTTCGACGCAAACGATCTCAATGCAATTGCCATCAGCGACGTGGACCCTCAGCGCCTGGCTGAATTGGTCAACGCGATCAAGAATGCGCAAACGGCAGATCCTATGCAGATCAAGTAGCTGCAATCTCAGAGGGTGTTGCTTTTTCTTCCGATTTTGAGACTCAGCGGGTTTATCCTTCGCCTCGATTGCAAGAGCGCCAACGCACCAGGCATTCCAGAGCTTGAGTTATATCCGTTGCCAGCAGCTCTTCTCGCCCGCTTCCCCATCTCCGCGCCAGTCGCTTCTTTTGCCTGCGGTCGCTATTGCTCAGACGGCGAGGATTGCCGCGCCTAGTGTGAAGGAGTAGGGCGCTCAGAGATGGCCCTTTGATCCTGAGGAGGATTTATGACTGGATTCAAGCTTGTTCTGCTCTCGGCTGTTGCCGGATGCTTGCTGATGGCAACCGCGCCGAAGGCATCGGCACAGATTGCCGTGGAGATTGGCGCAGCGCCCGATTGCCCCTACGGCTACTATGACGCCGCTCCGTATGACTGCGCTCCCTATGGATACTACGGGCCGGAGTGGTTTAACGGCGGCATCTTCATCGGCAGCGGTCCCTGGTTTCATGGCGGCGACGGCTTTCGCGGCCATGTGAACAACCGTTTCCATCCGGATCACGGCTATGCCGGCGCCAGGCCGGAACGCGGCGAGCGGGCCGTGCCGGGCAATCGCGTCGACAAGGTCTCTCACTTCAGAGGCAATGAAGTGCGCGATGGACGCGGCCACACAGTCAATCACAAACGCTAAATAACTTATCGCCGATTGCCCGCGCCCCATCCATCTCCGCAAAATACGCGGCGATGAATGGGGCGCGGCATTTTTATTTTGGGCGGATCAAGAACGGCTCGCGCGCGCCGTGTGCAGCTTACTTCGGTCCCAGCAGGAGTTGCACGCCGAGATAGGCAATCCAATCGGGCTCGCTGTTCTGGCGGGTGACGGCCTGGATGGCGCGTCCGGCCATGAAGAGCAGGCGCAGATGGCCCGCGTGGTCGAGCGTCTGGCGTCCGCCGAAGTCGGCGGTGAGCGCGCGCTGCTTGGGCGTTGCGTCGATGCGGTTGGCGTCCTGCAGATCGTAGATTTCGCCGTAGAGTTCGAGTCGCTCACTGAATTCGTGGCCCGCGATCAGCCCGCGCCCCCAGCGGCTGGGCACATGGCGATTGCCGATCCAGCGGCCTACCTCGCCGTCAAAATCGATGGGCCCCCACTTGGCGGTAAATTCAATCGGCAGATAATATTGCGGCCCCGGCTCGACAATGCCGCGGCGCACCGCGCTGGTGGGGTTGTTGATGGAGACCTGCGGATAGGTGCCGAGCGAGAAGTTCATATTCTCGTCGGTCTTGGCTTCATCGGGGTCCCCAGCGACAGGTCCTCGTCGCTGGTGTGATTTGCCGGCGGTATGGTGCTCGTAAGGCCGCCACTTGACGCCAAGCAGCGACTCGCCCAGACCGGCGCGCGTGGTGTTGCTCTCGTCGGTGGCCACGGCCATGGGCAGCTCGTACTTGAGCTGAATGTGGTCGCCCCAGCCGTAGTTCATGTCGATGTCTGGCGTTTGGTAGTAGGCATTGCCGGGATTGTGGTTGGCTATCCAGCCGAAGTTGATCTCCCAGTGGCGGTTGCCGGGCGTGCCGGGGTCGTCGGTGATGAAGGGCGGACCGCCCTGCGCGCGGGCGAGCGAGGCTATCGCGAAGATTGCCAGGAGCGCGGCGATGGAGATCGGTTGGCGTCGGTGAGGGATGGAAGGTCTCCTGAAAAAAGCACGAATAGAACGAGAATCCCCATGCTTAAAATAACATTCCGACGTTCTTCGAGCCGTTAAGATTGTGAGTATGGAGACAACAACCATAGCCGGAATGAAAGTTTCCCGCATCGGGCTGGGCACTTGGGAGATCGGCAGCCTGGACTGGGGTGCGATTCCCGACGATGTGGCGATCGCGACCTGCCTGGGCGCTTTGGAGCGCGGCATCAACCTGATCGACACGGCGCCGATCTACGGGCGCGGGCGCTCGGAGGAGATAATCGGACGGGCGATGCGCGAGCACGGCAGGCGCGGGGAGTTCTACATCGCGACGAAAGCGGGCCTGGAGTGGAACGAGCGCGGTGTTTATTCAAATTCAACTGCGCCGCGGCTGCGCGCGGAACTCGAAGGCAGCCTGCGCCGCCTGGGCACGGAGTATGTCGATCTTTATCAGATCCACTGGCCGGACACGCGCACGCCGATCGCCGAGACCGCCGCGCTGCTCGGCGACTTCCAGCGCGAGGGCAAGGTGAGGGCGCTTGGCGTGAGCAATTTCAGCGTTGCCCAGATGGAGGAGTTCCGCGCTGTTGCGCCGCTCAGCTCGAATCAGCCGCCGTATAACATCTTCGATCGGAGCATCGATGAAGCGCGCGCGGCGGCTGTGTCGATTCGCGAGTGGTGCGCGCAGACGGGCGTCTCCATTCTTACCTGGAGCACGCTCTGCCGCAGCCTGCTTGCTGGGCGCGTCACGCGCGGGATGAGCTTTGCCGAAGGCGACATTCGCCGCGTTGATCCCAAATTTCAGGAGCCGCGCTTCTCGCAATATATGACGGCCGTTGAGAGAATCGCCGCGCTGGCTCGGGAGCGCTACGGCAAATCAATACTGGAGCTGGCCGTGCGCTGGGCGCTGGACCGGCCCGGAGTAAGCGTGGCGCTGTGGGGCGCGCGGCGGCCAGATCAGCTCGATGCAGTCGCGGGCGTGATGGGCTGGAAGCTGGACGTGGAGACGATGACCGAGATTGATCGCATCGTGGCCGAGTCGGTCACCGATCCGGTGGGGCCGGAGTATCTGACGCCGAAGGCGAGGGAGTATTGATTTCGTTTGTCCGATCAAGAAACCTGAAAATAGGCTAGAATGGGTGCCATGAAGCCGTCCGAGATTCTAACTCGTCATCGCGATGCCATTAAACATCTCACTCAGCACGACGCGGATCGGCGTCTCCGGCACGGTGAGTTCGCCCGAGTGTACTTCTTCCAATCCGGCGACGGTGTAGCGGTAAGCGATGCGCGGCTCCGGGTCAATGATCCAGATATTCTCAATGCCGAAGCGGGAGTACTGGGCGGCCTTCTCTTGCATCGCGCTTAAGCGGTCCTCCGGCGAAAGAATCTCGACGGCGATCAGCGGCGGACGTGTGACGTAGCGCTCGAAGGACTCCCCTTTGCGCACAACGAGTACATCCGGAACGCGAAAATTCCGGGCGGCAATCTGGGTGCGCAGTCAGGAAAGACCTCGACGCCCCACTCGGCGCGTTTCAGAAAGAAAAGAACCGTGAAAAAACGCTGAAGAATGGAGTGCTCTTTCTCGCCAAAATTCCGCTTCTCGATCCGCCCATCCACAAACTCGCGGTCCGGGCTCCAGGTCGTCGAGAGATACTCCCGCACGGTCCAGAGTTCTTCGGAGACGGGCAGCGTCGCCATGAACTCATTGTCTCCCCAAACGGCAACGCCGCCAGAGGAATCCGCAGACGGCGCGCTCAGGGCCTAGCCGGAGAGATTTTACAATTGCGTGTGCATTGGCCGCCCGTCTCTGCGATACTGTTCTGTTATGCCCATCGACGACCTGCAGTTAGCCGCCCAGAAGATTGCCGGATTTTTAACGACCCTGAACAAGCTGGGCGGAATGCGCCTGAAATTCCGCATCAGCGCTCCGGAGGCCGTGCCCGGCGCGGAAGAGCCATCACCCGTGCTCGCGGTCGAGCTGGGCGGGCCGGACGTGCCGCAGTTGACGCAACACGACGGCGAGCTGCTGCTGGCGCTGGAGACCATCGCCGCGCAGATGCTCCGGCTGGAGCAGCGCGAGGGCGGACTCATCAGCTTTGACGCCGGCAACTTCAAGGCCTTGCGCGCCCAGGAACTCAAGCTGAAGGCCGAGATCGCCGCCGACAAAGTCATCCGCTCGGGCATTCCCTATGCGTTCCCGCCGATGAACAGCCGCGAGCGCCGCCAGATGCACATGGCCTTCAAAGACATCGAAGGCGTGGAGACGGCGAGCAACGGCGAGGGCCCAGACCGCTTTCTGGCGGTGTATCCTGCGGGCAAGACGCACCTGCCAGTGGCCGCGCCCATCAAGCCGCGCGGCTTTGGCGACCGCGGGGATCGCGGACGCGGCTCCGGGGATCGTGGCCGAGGCTATGGAGATCGCGGACGCTCGCGGCGCTAATTCGATATGTCAGGAGCCGTCGCATGAATGAGGCATCGGGTGATCTAATCGCACTGATCTTTGCCATAGCCGCGGCATTATTTGGACGATTTTCCCTTCGTCATCCAGAAAAGGTGAGCCGATTTTTCACCTTCGGCTACGGAGGCGATAACGAATCTCATCTTGCATTCAATAAAGTTCAAGGATGGGCACTGCTGATTGTTGGAATTATTGGTGCGATCATGTTCCTCGTGATGATTCCTATCGATCTTTTTTCCTCCAAGTAATCATGGATGACTGCGGATGCATCGCTCATGCAGGGCTTGAGTCGCAACCGTTACACTGGATACGGACAACGGATTCCCCACGCACTGTCCATTGATCATTGCCATGACCAAAGACTCGCCCGATTTTTCGAACTGGTCCTGCCCGCTGCCGCTGCGCGACTACCCGACGATTGTGATGGGTCACGGTGGCGGGGGCAAGCTGGGCAATGAGCTGGTGGAGCATCTTTTTCTGCCCGCCTTTCGCAATGCGGAGCTGGAGAATCTGGGCGACGCGGCGGTGGTGGATTTAGGCGGCGGACGTCTTGCGATGAGCACTGATTCCTTTGTCGTGCAGCCATTGTTCTTCCCCGGCGGCTCGATTGGCGAACTGGCGGTCAATGGCACTGTCAACGATCTGGCCGTCTCCGGCGCGGAGCCAAAATTCTTGAGCGCGAGTTTTATTTTGGAAGAGGGATTTCCGCTCGATCAGTTGGCGGCGATTGTCACGGATATGGCGCGGGCGGCGGCTGTGGCGGGAGTGAAGATTGTGACGGGAGATACGAAGGTCGTCGAGCGCGGCCACGGCGACGGCTGCTACATCACGACGGCGGGCGTGGGTCTGTTGCGGCCAGGGATCGCGGTCGGACCGCAGCGTGCAATGCCCGGAGATGCGATTCTGGTCTCCGGCACCATCGGCGACCACGGCATGGCGATCATGAGCGTGCGCGAGGGCCTCGAGTTCGAGAGTCAAATCCGGTCCGATTGCGCGGCGCTGAACGGCCTCATCGCCGAGGTGCTGGCGACGGCAGGCGCGGCGGTGCATACGATGCGCGACCCGACGCGCGGAGGCCTGGCCTCGACGCTGAATGAGATTGCGCTGGCCTCGGGCATGGGCGTGGAGATCGACGAGCCGAGTTTGCCGGTGCGCGCGGAGGTGCAGTCGGCCTGTGAGCTGCTGGGACTCGATCCGGTCTACGTGGCCAACGAGGGCAAGGTCGTCTTCTTTGTGGCACCGGAGGCGGCGGAGGCAATTCTGGCGATTCTGCGCGCGCATCCGCTGGGAGGGGAGGCTGCGCGCATTGGACGGGTGACCGCCGAACATCCTCGGATGCTGGTGGCGCGCACGGCGATGGGCGCGAACCGCGTGATACCGCAACAGATTGGCGAGCAGTTGCCGCGGATCTGCTGAACATCTCCTGTCGATTGGGTATCTATTCCCCGGTCCCCAAGTGCGAGGAACCGGGGGCACCCGTCTGTCGGTTTGAAGTATGGCGTGGACCGGGAGGTCCACGCGACAGCCGGCCAGGAGGCCGGCGCTACATTCCACTTCCCACCCATTCGCCAAGAGCGCGAATGGATGGGGTACGGAGTTGGATTTTTCTTCTTCGGGAAATCAAAACAATGTTATAACTTACGTTATAATCATGCGAAAGGGGAAGTTTCGCATGGCGACAACGGCAAAGATTATTGCAATCGGCAACTCGGCGGGGATCATTCTGCCGAAGGAGACGCTGGCGCGGCTGAAGGTGAAGAAGGGCGATACGGTCTGCCTCTCCGAGACGCCTTATGGCGCTCATCTGACTCCGTACGACGACCAGTTCATGACGAAGCTGGAGGCCACGGAGCGGGTGATGCGGAAGTATCGCGATGCGCTGCGGAAGCTGGCGGAGTGATGCCTGAGCCGGTTTGGATGGAAGAAGCCGACGCGGTAGTAGCGCACGATCTGCAACTGGCGGCCCACGGGGGAGCGGAGGGCGTGCGCGACGCGGGAATGCTGGACTCCGCACTGGCGCGGCCAAAGAATCTGCCGGCCTATGCTGATTCCCCGCCCTCACTCTGTGCGCTGGCCGCGGCCTATGCTTATGGCATCAGATCCAACCATCCTTTTGTGGATGGGAACAAGCGCACGGCATTGCTGGTTTCCTTTGCCTATCTTGAGGTGAACGGCCTGGAGGTCAACGCCAGCCAGGAAGAGGCGTACCTCACCTTTCTCGCTCTCGCCGCCGGAGAAATCTCCGAAGAGCAACTGGGACGCTGGTTCGAGCTGAAGACGCAGGCTATAGCTCCATTGATTGGTTCTTGATAAGCTCCTGGGCTTTGGAGATGAACTCCGCGAGCGGAATGGAGCCCTGGTCGCCCTTCGCGCGGGTGCGGACGCTCACCCGCTGGGCCTCCTGCTCCTTGTCGCCGAAGACGAGGATGTAGGGCGTCTTGCGGTTGGCGAAGTCGCGAATCTTGCCGTTCATCTTCTCGTTGCGATCATCGACTTCGACGCGGAGGCCGGCGGCCTTCAACTCAGCCTCGACCTTATGCGCGTACTCGTGATGGCGCTCGCTGATGGGAACCAGACCCACCTGGACGGGAGCAAGCCAGAGCGGAAAGGCTCCGGCGTAGTGCTCGATGAGGACGCCGAAAAAGCGCTCGACGGAGCCGAAGAGGGCGCGGTGGACCATCACCGGCTGATGGCGCTCGCCATCCTCGCCGACGTATTCGAGCTCGAAGCGCGCGGGCAGGTTGAAATCAAATTGAACTGTTGACAACTGCCAGAGGCGGCCCAGAACATCGACCAGCTTGACATCGATCTTGGGGCCGTAGAAGGCGGCCTCGCCGGGGATGGTCTTGTAGGCGATGCCCTTGCGGTCGAGCGCGCGCCTGAGGCCGTTGATGGCGAGCGCCCAGTTCTCGTCCGAGCCGGCATAGTGGGCGCGGTCGCTGGGATCCCAGGTGGATAGCTCGACCTTGAACTCCTTGAAGCCGAAGGTGGTCAGCACGGCCTCGGCAAAGTCGATGCAGGCGACGACCTCGTCCTCGATCTGGCCGGGCGTGCAGAAGATGTGCGCATCGTCCTGGGTAAAGCCGCGCACGCGCAGCAGGCCGTGCATGGTTCCCGAGCGCTCGTAGCGGTAGACGTTGCCCAGCTCGGCCAGGCGCACAGGCAGATCGCGATAGCTGCGCGGCGAGTTTTTGTAGATGAGAATGTGGCCGGGGCAGTTCATCGGCTTCAGCCGATACTCGGCGTCGTCCAGCTCCATCGGCGTGTACATATTGCCCGAGTAGAAGCCCTCGTGCCCACTGACCTTCCACAGCTCGCGGCGCATCACGTGCGGCGTGAAGACGAGCGAGTAACCGCGGCGCAGGCACTCGTCGCGCATCCAGTCCTCCATCACCTTGCGGATGATGGCACCTTTGGGATGCCAAAAGATCAGCCCTGCGCCGGCCAGCTCCTGAATGCTGAAGAGGTCGAGTTGCTTGCCCAGCAGGCGATGGTCGCGCTTGGCGGCCTCCTCCAGGCGAGCGAAGTGGGCGTCCATCTCTTTTTGCGAAAAGAAGGCGGTGCCGTAGATGCGCTGGAGTTGCGGATTCTTCTCATCGCCCAGCCAGTATGCGCCGGCCAGAGCGGTGACTTTGATGGCCTTGACGCGGCCGGTGGAGGGAACGTGCGGGCCGCGGCAGAAGTCGATGAAGCCGCCGTTGCGATAGAAGCTGACCTCGGAGCCGGGCGCGGTGAATTTCGTCACAAAGTGGGTCTTCATGAAGTCGCCGTCGCGGGCGAACTCTTCCAGAGCCTTTTCTCTGGGAGTGAACTCATGCAGGAAGGGCTCGTTGCGGGCGACGACCTCGGCTATCTTGGTCTGGATCAGCGCCAGATCTTCGGGCGTGAAGGGCTTTTCGCGATGGAAATCATAGAAGAAACCGGAGTCCGTGGCCGGGCCGTGACCGAGCTTGGTCTCGGGAAAGAGTTCGAGAACCGCTGTGGCCAGCACGTGCGCGGCCGAGTGGCGCAGGACCTTGAGGGCCTCGGGATCGTTCTCCTTAATGAGTTCCAGGCGCACAGAAGCCGTGAGCGGGGCGGTCAGATCGACGATGCGCTCGGCGGCCTCGTCACTGGCCGAGTACATGGCGGCCTCGTCGGAGGGCTCGTCCGTGTGTTTTTCCGCGCAGCAGTCGAGCTGATCCGGCTGCGGCACGCTCAGCGGCTTGAGGCGCGCGGCGACGCAGGCGGCGGCCAGCCGAGGCGAGATTGCTGTGGCAATATCGAGGGGAGTGGTGCCCGAGGGCACCTCGCGGATGGCTCCGTCGGGCAGATGAATGGCGATGGTGGCGATGGTATCTGGGCTCATGGGTCAGGGTATCCTGGTCTTCCGGCCGCGCATTTTGATCAATCGGCGGCAACACTTCAGGATATACCGAAGGGGCAGCGAGCGCTTACTTCCCCTTCTCCTCGTGGTATTCGCTCTCGGTGTTGATGGCCCAGATGTTGTCCTTGGTGGTCACGCCGTTCACCAGATTTTCCACGGCGGTCATTGCCGTCAGCATCGAGTGATCCTGATTGTTGTACTTGTGCATGCCGTTGCGCCCGACGAGGAAGAGATTCTCGATGCCGTCGAGATAGTTGCGGATTACGTCGAAGCGGCCGTAGCTGCCGAAGTAGGCCGGATAAGTTTTAGGCACGTGAACGACGTGGGAGTCTTCAACATCCTCGGCGCGGAGGATGCCGATCTTGGCGATCTCGGCGATTGCGAACTTCGCCATCTCCTCGTCGGAGAGCTTCCAGAGCGGATCGGTCTCGTTGCAGAAGTACTCGAGTCCGATCCAGACCTTGTCCTCGGAGCCGACCAGCCAGGGGCTCCAGTTGTTGAAGATCTGCAAGCGGCCGACGACGACATCCGGTTCCTGAATATAAATCCAGTTATCTTTGAGCGGCGAGCCGTCATTCTCGGTGACGGAGAGCTTTCGGGCGAGCAGGCCGACGGTGATGAAGTCGCGATACATCAGCCTCTCGCTGACCTCGGTGACCTGGGCGGGAACGGTCTCGGGCTCGGCGGCGCTGATCGCGCGGACGAGATCGCGAACCGGCATGGTGGAGAAGAAGGCATCGCCTTGATATGTAGTGCGCACACCTGCCGCGTTCACTCCTTCAACCGAGACTACCTTATTGCCGCTCACGTGGATGCGATCGATCTGGATGCCGAAGAGGATCTCGCCGCCGCCATTTTTGACCAGCTCGGCGGCGTGCTCCCAGAGCTGCCCGGGGCCGAATTTGGGATAGAGAAACTTTTCAATCAGCGAGGTCTCGGTTGTCTTTTGCGCGATGCCGCCGGAGCTCTTTCGGCTGAAGGTCTTTTTAAGGAAGTGGGTGACGACGCCCTTCAACGAGAGGCCTTTGATGCGCTGCGCGCCCCACTCGGCGCTGATCTGGTGGCAGGGCACGCCCCAGACCTTTTCCGTATACGACTTGAAAAAAGTCAGATAAAGCTGCCGGCCAAAGCGGTTGATGATGAAATCTTCCAGTGATTTCTCTTCGCGCTGCGGCAGCAGGGCCGAACGCAGATAACTGAAGCCGCAGCGCAGCGTGCGCTCAAGGCCCATGTTGCGGAAGGTGGCGGCGGTCAGGCTGATGGGATAGTCGAAGAAGCGGCGCAGAAAATAGATGCGGCTCCGGCGCTGGCGGACGAGCATGACGAGATCTTCGGTTTGCGGATCGTGCACCGCGGAGGCCGCGGGAAGATCGCGCTGCTGGCCCTGATAACGCAACTCGCCGCCATCACTTTGGCCGGCCTCGACCGGCATCAGCTCGAGCCACCATTGCATCACACGGTCGGATTTCGAGAAGAAGCGATGGCCGCCGATGTCCATGCGGTTGCCCTTGTAGCGGACGGTGCGCGAGATGCCGCCGATCTCCTGGCTGGCCTCGATGAGGATGGGCTTGATGCCGGAGCGCCGTTGCAACTCGATGGCTGCCGTAAGTCCGGCCGGACCTGCGCCGATAATGATGGCTTTTTTTTCCGTCACAGAAATTCCGTATCGCTCTGAAGAGATTTGTTTTGCTTTTTACGCAGAGAAGGGCTGGGATTGCTCCCAGCCCTTGCCTGTTTGCTCGATTCTGCCGAAGATCGGCCAATGAGCTTAGAGCGGCTGCACGTCGGATGCCTGCCAGCCCTTGGGCCCCTTCACCACGTTGAACTGCACGGCTTGACCTTCCTGCAGGCTCTTGAAACCACTGGATGTGATTGCGGAGTAATGCACAAAGACATCTTCGCCGTTCTGGCGCGAAATGAAGCCGAAGCCCTTCGCGTCATTGAACCACTTCACGGTACCTTGTTCCATTTGATCGTGTTTCCTGGATTGAATTGCGCTGGATGAATCGGAGCGACCACTGGCAGAATCTTCCTTGGTTTGGGCGAGTGCTGCTCACGCCCGCTTCGGTCTAACGCTGCATGCAGTGTAGCATTCCTTTGAGAAAGATCGAGAGAAAAACTTGCGCAGGATGAAAAAGTTTTTCCTCCCGTTGGAGAACTTGTTGAAATGGAATGCCTTAATGACGTACTCTTCTAGTGTTACCGCGAAAGGTTACCATGCCTGACGATCCTGTCCCCGGCCTCTTACTGCATGGGAGCAAGAGGCTAGCCGCGCACTTTTCGGCGCTGCCGGCCTTCGACTCCCCGATTGATGCAGCGTCGATGACGACGGTTCTCGAAGAGGTTGCGCAGCGGCTGGGCGACAACTATCCCTACTTTCATCCCCTCTATGCGGGCCAGATGCTGAAGCCTCCGCATCCGGTGGCGCGTGCGGCCTACGCGCTGGCGATGACCGTCAACCCCAATAACCACGCCCGCGACGGCGGCCGGGCAAGCTCGGCGATGGAGATCGAGGCCGTGGCGGAGATTGCCCGCCTCTTCGGCTGGACGGAGTTTCTGGGGCACCTGACCTCGGGCGGGACCTTTGCGAATTTGGAAGCCCTCTGGGTGGCCGGGCAACTGGCGCCGGGCAAGCGCATCGTCGGCTCCGATCAGGCGCACTATACCCATCAGCGCATCTCCGGCGTGCTGAAGCTGCCCTTTACCGCCGTAGCCAGCGACGGCCGCGGCCGCATGAGCTTGGAGGGTCTGGAGGCCGAGCTGAGCCGGGGCGATGTGGGCACGGTGGTGGCCACGCTGGGGACAACCGCGCTGGGTTCTGTCGACCCGCTCGATGAGATTCTCGCGCTGCGCTCGCGGTACGGCTTCCGGGTTCATGTGGATGCGGCTTACGGCGGCTACTTCCGGCTGATTGCCGAGGCTCTGGATGCCCCGACGCGACGGGCCTTCGCCGCGATCGACCAGGCAGATTCGATCGTCGTTGATCCGCACAAACACGGCCTTCAGCCTTATGGCTGCGGCTGCATCCTCTTTCGTGATCCGTCGGTGGGGCGCTTCTACAAGCACGATTCGCCGTATACCTACTTCACCTCGAAGCAACTCCACCTGGGCGAGATTAGCCTGGAGTGCTCCCGGGCCGGAGCCTCGGCGGTGGCGCTCTGGGCCACGCAACGGCTGCTGCCGATGACGCCTGGAGGCGAGTTTGCTCGGGGACTTGAACAAGGCCGCGCGGCGGCGGTGGAGTTGGACCGGCGGTTGCGGAAAGACGAGACAGGGCGATTCGAAGCGCTCGCCGCCGGCGGGCCCGATCTGGATATAGTGGTGTGGAAGATGAAGGCCGTAACCCCGGAGCAGTCGTCCGCGCTGGCGCAGAAGCTCTTTGCGGCTTGCGCTGCGCGCGATCTGCATCTGGCTCTTGTAGAATTGCCGCTGAGATGGTTTCAGACGGCGGATGGTACTGAATCGGACGCCACGGTCACCTGCCTGCGCTCGGTGTTGATGAAGCCGGAGCACGAGGCGTGGCTGGATGAGATCTGGGAACGATTGACCGCGGCCCGCGCAGAAATTTTGGGAGAGAAATAAAGAGATGTCTGCAGAAGCAATCACTCGTGTTGAAAAAGAAAAGATTCTTCTCGAAATAGGCGCTTGCACTGTGACGATTCTGCCCAAATTCGGCGGCAAGGTTTCGTCGATCCTGGTTCGCGGTCACGAGCTGTTGCAAACGCCGCTCGCTCCCTATGGCCCGCGCAAGCGCACGATGGGCTTCAACGAGGGCGACGCCAGCGGATGGGACGAGTGTCTGCCCTCGGTCTCCGGCTGCACCGTACAGACCGCGAACGGTTCGGCCAGCGTGCCCGATCACGGCGACCTCTGGCGCGTCGAATGGCAGGTGCTTGCCGGTGGCAATGGCTCGGTTACGATGAGTGCCGAGTGCTTCTCGCTGCCGCTGAAACTTCAGCGCACCGTTACTCTCACGCAGACTGAAAAAGGTTATCGCATTCACGCCGACTATCAGCTCACCAACATCAGTGACAATGTAACTCCATGGGCTTGGTCGGCGCATCCCGGCTATGCGGCTGAGGAAGGCGACAAACTTTCGCTGCCCGATTCCGTTCATGCGCTGCGCATTGAGTGGACGCGCAACGACCGGCTGGACAAAAGCAACGGCACGGCGGCCTGGCCGATTGCCAAGCTGACCGCGGGAGGCGAGAGCGATCTGCGCCTCTCGACGGAGAGACACTCGGGCGTGGGCGACAAGCTCTTTGCCGGTCCGCTGAAGGCCGCTGAGAATTGGGTGGCGCTCGAGCGGCCCAAGGCAGGAGTCCGGCTGCGCGTCAGCTTCAACGCAACCGCAACGCCTTATCTTGGCCTGTGGATCTGCCAGGATGGATACCCGGAGGGCGATGGGCCGAAGCAGCACTGTGTGGCGATGGAGCCGACGACCGCGCCCGTCGATTCGCTCGGCGTCACCGGCCCGTGGTCGCGTACATTGGCCGCGGGAGAATCGTTCTCCTGGCCCATGACTCTTGATCTGGAACTGTTATAACCCAGCTATCAGCTTTCAGCCGTCAGCCTTTGCCCGCTCTGAAGGTTGAAACTGATAAGCGACAACTGAAAACTGATAGCTGACGGCTGAAAGCTGAAGGCTGAATTAGGAGACTCACCGATGCATGATCCCGCCGTTTTACGCAAGGAACATATTGCCCGTTTCAACGCCGACCCAGCCGTCTTTGTCGCGCCCGGTCGCGTCAACCTGATCGGCGAACACACCGATTACGCCGAGGGCTTTGTGATGCCGGTGGCGATCAACTTCGCCACGCTGGCGGCCATCTCGCCGCGCAGCGACGGCAAGATCGTGATCTGGGCCGAGAACTACGGCGAAGAAAAAATCTTCGCCGCTGCCGCCAAGCCCGTCGCCAGCAAGCATTGGAGCGACTACCCGATGGGCGTGGTGGCGATTCTCTCCGGCGAAGGCCACAAGATTCCCGGCTTCAGTTTGAGCTTGTGGGGCGATGTGCCGCTCGGCTCAGGGCTGTCGAGCTCGGCCGCGCTCGAAGTGGTCACCGCGCTGGCCGTGCTCTCGCTGATCGAAGCCGACTACCCGCGCCCGGTGCTGGCGCGCCTTTGCCAGCGCGTCGAGAATGAGTTTGTCGGCGCCAACTGCGGCATCATGGATCAGTTCATCTCGGCCAACGGCAAGGCCAACCATGCATTGTTATTGGATTGCCGCGATCTGAGTTTTAGGCTTGCACCGCTTCCCGCCGATGTGGCGCTGGTAATCGCCAACACCATGGTCAAGCACTCCATCGCCGGCGGCGATTATCCGACGCGGCGGCGCGAGTCCGAGGCCGCCTGCGCGATCATCAACGCGCATCGCGGCCAAGTGCCCTTCCTGCGCGATGCCACGCTCGACGACCTGGCCAAGTGGGGCAGCGAGATGGAGCCGAAGTCTTATCTGAGAGCCAAGCACGTTATCACGGAAGACCTGCGCACCGTAGCCGCCAGCGAGGCGCTGCTCCGGGGCGACATGAAGGAAGTGGGCCGCCTGATGGCCGAGGCGCACGTGAGTTACAGCAAGGACTTCGAGGGCAGTTGCCCGGAGGCCGACCTGATGGTCGAGTTAGCCAACGAGTTACCGGGAGTTATCGGCGCGCGCCTGACCGGCGGCGGCTTCGGCGGCTGTACCGTCAATTTAGTGGAACAGGACAAGGCAGCAGCCTTCGCCGCCGAGTTAGCAAAGCGCTACGAAGCCCGGACCGGCATCAAGCCGGAGATTCATATTTGTAAGGCGAGCGACGGAGCGCACCGCATCTCGTAGGCACCTGCAGCGGCCCGACTCCTCGAAAGAAAAAGGCGAAGATGATCTCCTGCGAAATCGCTCCAATTTGGGCTTCTTTTCGCGCAAAACGGCGAAAATGAAGCCGATTCTTAGCCATTATTGGGCGATTTTCCGGGGTTGATGTTTACCGATCAGTACACAGGTGCGGTTGATCAAGTTGTTTTTTCCGTTTGATTTGCCTTGATTGCCACCCCTCAAATGGTGGTTACACGGGGTGGGGGGGGGTGGGGGTGCAGCAGAAATCTTCTCCTTTTGATCGGTTTTCCTTCGCCCGTGCCCGCTCCGTTTTTTGCACGACTCAAGAGCATTGTGCGCCCTAGAGAATGAATTCTACGCAACCAACTGCCGCGCGGGTATCTCGGCGGAGATGTCGTTACGCCTGTCGGCGGCGCTGGGAACGCATCCCAGTTTCTGGTTCGATATGCAATCGTCCTATGAATTGGCGCAAGCCCGGCGAAAAAGGATTCCAATGATTCGGCCATTCAGCAAAGCTGCATAGAGGAACACGAATGCTCTATGCAGGCTTTTGCTGATTGCGGCGGCTGAGGAACCAGGCGAGCAGGAGCGTGGCGCCGAGGGTGCTGAGCAGAACGTCGGCGCCGCTGGCGGCGCGGGCGCCCCAGCGTCCGGCGCAGATGCCGTCGATCGAGGCCATGTAAGCGACCGGGATGTTACCCAGCGAGTTGATGATGGCGTAGCGCGAGCTGCCGCTCTTGCCCGAGCCGCCCAGGAATTCGAGTGCAACGTTGGTGAAGAAGGCGTAGCCGGCCCCGATGGTGAAGAGAAACAAGACCGCGCCCACAAAGTAAACCATCGGCTGGAGCGGCCCCAGCCAGAGGATGCAGAGCGTGGCCGCGTTGACCAGGCCCAGCGAGAGATAGACGACCGGGACGCGGATGCGCGTGGTGATGGCCGCGGCGGCCAGCGCGCCGGCAGCGGTCAGCAGCGCGGCCAGCGGGCCGTTGATCCAGGCAACCTGCTGGTCGCTGATGTGATAGTCCCTTGCCAGGCCGGGCAGGATTTGAATCATCGATCCGCTGCACATGGGGAAGAGCATGATCAGCGTGTAAGGCAGCGCCCCCCAATGCAAAAAGGTGGCCTTGAACTCATGGGCGATCTGCTGAAAGGTTGCGCCGAGCGATCTTCCCTCGATGACGGGCTGCTCGGGCGCGGCCAGGGCGGCCAGCGAGGGCAGGGCGATCATCGCGGCCATGACCCAGCCGAGCGCGCCGAGTTGCAGGCGGCTGGAGAGTCCGACCAGGGCAAAGACGGCGAGCGCGCCGAAGGCCAGAGAGCCGCTCTGATAGAAGCTGCCGGCGCGGCGGCGGCTGCGTACGCCCTGCAATGCACCCATCATGCCGCCGCTCGCGGCGACGATGAGCTGGCCCAGGCAGGCGCTCAAAAACATCAGCGCGACGGCGGCGGGGCTGCCCAGCGAGGGCTGGCGAAAGGCGAAGAGCATGACCACGGCGGCCGCCGTTGCCGACGCTATCAGCCAACTGCGACGGCGCATCCAGAAGTCGGTGATGGGACTCCAGAGGAAGTAGATCCACTGCGGAGTGTTCAGCAGGCCGACGATCTCTGCCGCGCGCACCGTGGGCACGCCCTGATGGAGCAGCAGAAAGAAGAGCGCGCCGCCGATCAGGCCATTCGAGAGCACGCCCATCGGCGCGATCAGCAGGCCGAAGACCCAGGGGCGCTCGCGCGGCGCGGCGTCGAGCGGGGCGGCTGTTGGCATCAACTCCATTATCGCCAGAGTAGCATTTGCCGGCTGCGCCGCGCCTGATGCGTCACAGGAACGAAGACTGGTTGTATTGCAAACGAACGCGACGCATGAAAGTTGAATTCATGCCGCGATCGAAGCGGAGAGTCGCACACCGAGCGCGTGCATCACCCGGAGCGCCGTGCCCAACTCGGGATTGCCTGTATCGCTGAGTGCGCGATAGAGCGCCTCGCGGGCGATGCCGGTGTCGCGCGCAAGCTGCGCCATTCCGCCGCGCGCCCGCGCCACGGCTCCCAGAGCCTTGGCAATGTACCGGGGATCGTCGCTCTCCAGCGCCTCGGTCAGGTAAGCCGAGATGGTCTCTTCATCGGTAAGAAACTCGGCCGCATCGTAGGGCATTGTTTCGATTGCCATCTTCTCACTCCGCTTCTGTCAGCTGACCGGCCAAGGCCTTGGCCCGCTGAATGTCCTTGTCCTGCGTACTCTTGTCCCCGCAGCAAAGCAATAGGACTAGAACCTTGCCGCGCTGAACGAAATAGACGCGATAGCCTGGCCCAAAGTCGATCTTCATTTCGACGACGCCTGCGCCAAGGCTCCGTGTCTTCCCCGGATTTTCCTCTTCCAGCCGATCAATCCGCGCCATGATCTTGGCGCGAGCTTGCCGGTCTCGCAGGTTGATCAACCATGTGGCGAATTCATTGGTGCGATGGATTTGCACGTTCTTCAATCGCTCCCAAACCTCCCTCTATAGTAACCTAAGGGTTACATAATGGCAAGTGCTGATCTAAGCAAATTGACAGGCGGCAAATTAGGCTCGATTTTTCTGCCGCGTTACCGTTGCGGCTCCATGTTGTATTGGAAGAGTGCGCGCAGTTCCAGATACGGACCGTGGAAGTCCCTGGGCAGCGGCGGGTAGTTCGATCCGGTCAGCGCGCCCCATGCGGCGCGGTCGAGCGCCACATCGCCGGAGCTGCCCTCGAGCACCATGCTGCCGTCCATCAGGCGGCCGTTGGGCAGGATCTTGAAGCGGATCTGGAGCTGGCCGGATTTGTAGATCGGCGGGTTGACTTCGTCGGGAATCAGCGGGTCCCAGGTGCGCATCGTCTCCTGGAGCCAGCGTTCCAGCCAGCCGTTGAAGTCGACGCCCTGCGTGTCGGAGAGAATTTCCAGGCCGCCCGCGCCAGCGCCGGGATGCATCCGCAGCCCGCCCGAGGGCATACGTCCCATGCCAGTCGAAGGATTGCGGGCGGCGCCCTTCATGGCGTCGCGCAGGGCCTCGGCGGGGTTCTGCGAACCAAAGGCGAAGTTGGGCCGGGCGGGCACGGCGGCCGGGCGCGGCGCCTCGATCTGGGATTGCGACTGCGGAGCGGGCGGAATCGGCGAGGGTGGTGTGGCCGTGGCCTGCTGTTGCGGAGCGGGTGTGGGCGGCGCTTGTTGCGCCTGCTTTTTCATCTCGTCGAGGTTCATCTCATCGAGGGTCTTTTTGTCGATGACCGGGGGCTTGATGGGCACGGGCTTGATCTCCACCTTGGGCTGCCACTTGGGCGAATCCATATAGGTGAAATCTTCGTGCTGCTGGACGGAGTTGCTGGAGTCGACGACGATCGGGGCCTTGAAGACGTATTTGGGCAGCAGAACGATACCGGCGAAGATCAGTGCGTGGACGAGGATGGCGATCCAAAAGCCTTCGCGCAGGCGCGCCATGCGCCGCTCGTCCTCCAGGTCGCTGATCATCTCCAGCAGTTCGTGGGTGTCGTAATCCACCCAGCGCGAGGTGCTCTTCGCGGGCGCATTGAAGCCGCCCAGAGACAATGGCTCGCCCTGATCCTTTGTGCCGGGATCGGGGGCCGCTGCCTCTTGCGCTTCGTTCTTGCTGTCTGACGCCTGATCGGTGGGCATTCGTTGCGGAGAAGCCGGACAGAGTGTTTTTGCCTTGTGCCGGCTCCGTTTGTTCCTTTCTCTCTATTCTCTCATTCTGGAAGAAATCCTGCCCAGCGGCATCGAATCGCAGCAGGCAGACCGGCGCGCGCAACAGTCGCGTAGCTTGGCTGGTTCGTCTGTTGGTTAGACTGAGCGGCGCAGGGAAGGTTGCGGACAGAGAGCAGCTGATGACCGAGCGATTCAGATGCCCGGCTTGGCAGCATTGCCCGGCTTGTCGGCGGCCTCGTCAGCCGCGGGCCGCACCGGCGCGTAGCTCTTATAGACAGTGATGTGGAAGCAGGCCTGGCGAAACTCCTCCTCCACGTCGATCTTGCCGGCCTCTTGCAGGCCCAGCAGGCGCTCGCGCATCCAGGCGATCTCCTCGCGGCTGAGGCCGGATTTGGCGATGTCGATGCTTGCGCCCGTCAGATGCGGGCTGGCCACGTCGCCCTCGGCCGAGGTGGCATTGCCGTTCACCCGCATCAAGTGTTTTTGATAAGCGACGGTGCGCACGGCGGAGCTGACCGTCAGCGGGCGGTGAAAGCGCTCTTGGTGGCCGCGGGCCAGATCACTCAGAAAGCCTGCCGTCCACGGACGGCAGTAGCGGCGGTTGGCCGGCAGATTCTGGTTGATCTCCAGAGCCGCGGAGACGGGAACTGGAACCAGCGAGTGGCGCGCGATGCGGTCGTCGAGGTCGTCGTCGTCCAGAATGCGTTCGAGGTTGTCGGCCTCGGTCCGCTCGTTCTGGCGCAGCAGCGATTCATGCGAGCCGCGCAAGGGCGACCAGGGCAGCGGCTGGGGCGCGGCCTGCTCGACAGCGGCTGGCTTGTTCACATCGACGGCGGGCGGTTCAGGAATGGGCGGAAAGCCGCCGGACGCGCCGAGAACGGCCTCAGGCGCGGGCTCGCTCAGCAGCGGGCGGTGGCTGCGATGTAGAGAGACTGGTGTCAGATGGGCGATCAGCCGTTGGCGGCGGGAGCGCACATCGTGGACGGGCTTCCTCTTGCCGGCGGCGCGCTGGCCTGGCGCGGAGGCGCGATGAGTGGCCGCAGTGGCGCGCGTGCGGGCGGCGACCGCAGTGGGCGAGCCGGCGGAGGCCGCAAGAAACACAGCCAGCAAAATCATAAGTGTGGGAGTCCGGCGCATGATGATCGCACGCGAGAATCCAGAGCAACTCCAGTGTACGTCGGCTGGAGCCGCTCTCCGAGTACCCGCGATGGTGCCTCCTGGTCCGATAATACGCAATCCCGGTTGACCGAAGGCGAAGATCTGCCACTACCGGCCCGCAACCCCGCCATTCACCACGCCGAAACCCACCGTTGACCGCTCAACCCACTCGCTCATCGGATAGAATTTGCCGCAGTCTCCGCACATCGTCGTGGGAAAGTTCTTGGCGCAGTTCGGGCAGACGGCCTGCGTGGCAAAGATGTCGAAGGCCTGGCCGCAGAGGTCGCACTTCCACTTCTCACCCAGCAGCGGCGCAGTCCGGCAACTGGGACAGGCAAAGCCCTGTCGCCGCGGCAGCTTTTCATAGCGCAGCAGCGCCTGCGCCTGACGCAATCCGGCCCAACTGTTCATCAGCATATAGGCGGCAATCAATCCCATCCAGACCGACTGCATCCACAGGGCCAGCGCGATAAAGCCAACGCCTCCCGCCAGGCCCAGCACCACGGCCGTCATCAGGCTGCGCCCGCGTCCCATCCCATACCAAAGGAGCGAGCGCAGAATCTGTCCGCCGTCCAGCGGATAGACGGGCAGAATATTGAAGACCAGCAGGCCGATGTCGATCCCCAGCACCGTGCGCACAAAGATGTAGGCGTCGGGCATCGTGTGCGCCCAGCCCAGTGACCGGCAAAAGACAAAGGCCGCGAAGAGCACCGGCAGCAGCGCCACATTCACCAGCGGTCCGGCCGCAATGCTCCAGAGTGTGGCTCCAGGCCGCTGCGGGGGATCGACAAAGGCCACGCCGCCCATCGGCCACAGCAGGATGCGGTTGGCTGTCCCGCCCACTTGGCGGCAGGCCAGTGCGTGGCCGAACTCATGCATCAGCACAATGGCAAACAGCGCCAGATACTCCAGCACATTCCATGCAATCGAGCTATACCGACCCTGACGGCTTTGGATCTCATAGGCGGCGACGAGAAACCACGACCAATGCAGGAAGAGATCGACTCCGGCAAGATGGAAGAGATGGATGGATCCTGAGCGCATACTCGGCATTCAGGTAGCTTATCGCATCCGGATTGCCCGCGCGATCCGCATCAGGTTGTCACTCATTCGATAGATCATCATCTGATGAATAGAAATCCCATGCGTGCTTGCCGCAACAAGCCGTGACGCGAGTCACCGTACGCTTATGGCAAAATTGAGCTACGATAGGCTGGTTCGCGCTGGTTGTGCGGCTCAAAGAGATGAAGCCCAAGCCCGGCGCATGGGAGAGCACGATGGCCCGCTATGAAGAGATTCTGGTGCAAGCCGCCAACGGCGTGAAGACCATCACGCTCAACCGTCCGGAGAAGCGCAATGCGCTCTCGCCCAAGCTGGTCGAGGAGCTGACCGCGGCCTTTGCCGAGGCGGCCAGTTGCGCCTGCGGCGTGGTCATCCTGACCGGGGCGGGCCCGGCCTTCTGCGCGGGGCTTGACTTCGAACATCTGGAGAGTCTGCGCGGGCGCACTCTGGCCGAACACCGGCGCGACTCCGAGCATATGGCGCGTGTGGCGCGTGCGCTTTACGAGTTTCCCAAGCCGGTGATTGCGGCCGTCAACGGACCGGCGATCGCCGGAGGAATGATGCTGGCCACCATCGCCGATTTCACGCTGGCCGCGCCCGAGGCCAAGTTCGGCTTCAACGAGGTGCGCGTGGGCTTTGTGCCGGCCATAGCCGCCTCCTTCCTGCTGCGCCAGGTGGGCGAGAAGCGCTGTCGCGAGCTGCTGCTGACCGGCCGTGTGCTCAAGGCGCAGGAGGCCTTCGCCATGGGACTGGTGACCGAGATCGTGTCCGCCGAGGAGCTGATGAAGACGGCCCATGCGCTGGCCCAGACGCTGCTGCAAAACAGCCCGCAGGCCATGCGTTCGGTCAAGCAGTTGCTGGCCTCGCACGCCCGCCGTCGGCTGGACGAGGAGCTGGAAGAGGCCATCGAGGTCAATGCCCAGCAGCGCTCGACAGACGAGTTCCGCGAGGGCGTCGATGCCTTCCTCGGCAAGCGCAAACCGGAGTGGCCCAGCCTGCGCGCGCGGGTCTGATGCTTTCAGCTAAGCGGTGGCGTTCAGTCCAAGCAAAGCCGCAACCTCACGCAAGCGTCGGTCGCGAGTCCATATCTTCAGACTGCCCAGCGCGGCAGCGGCCAACAGGTGCATATCGAGATACCCTACGCCCTTGCCTGCAATGCCGTGTTTATCGATGAAGAAAAGAACCTCCTCGTCGCTGGCCACCGCAATCGGCGGCAGCGATCGTAGCAGGTAGAGCGTATTGGCTCGATGGGCAAGATTCCCGCAGGCCAACTCACCCACCACCCACGGATGCACGCCGACCTGCTGCGCATCCAGCAGCCCGATAAGCCTGCTATTGGGCGTGCGGATGTGGTCAATCCAAATGGAAGTATCCACCAGAATCAAGCTCTGCTCTCCTGAATCAAACCCCAGAGCTGCGGCGTCGAGGAATATTCTGCAAATCCGGCTGAGAGCCGCCAAGACGGGCAAGCCGCAATGCGCTCTCCCGATAAACGAGCGCCTGCAATGCAGCCTTGATGAGCGGCCCATTCTCCTCTAACCCGCTCAGAGCCTTCGCCTCTTTCAGCAATGTGTCGTCAATGGTGACGGTTGTGCGCATGGATGCTCCAATACCTGCATCAATTGTAGCATATTTCGATGCAGATTATGATGCGCTGATGCAGACCATGATGAGCGACTTGTGGAACAAGTCAGGTTTTGTTTCACCCCATCGGGTTCTTCGCCCTCAACTCGGCCACAATCTCCTCCGCTGCTTTACGCGCATCGTCCGCGTGGCCCACCGGGAAGCTGATCGCCCCCACCCGCGCATGGCCGCCGCCGCCGTAGCGTTCACAGATCTGCGCCAGGTTGGTCATCTTCGCCGGGTCGGCCTTGGTCCAAGGGTTGGAGCCGACCGAGACCTTGGTGCGAAAGCTCGAGCTCGACAGGCCGATAGAGTACGTCGCCTGCGGATGCAGGAAGTAGGGGATGAACTTGTTGTAGCCCTCTTGCGGCTGGTCGGTAATGTCGAAGAAGATCGTGCCGTCGCGCTCCACGGCGCGGTCGCGGATCAGCGCGATCGCCTCCTGGTGGCGATCGAGCAGCGGCGGCAACAGCGGCGCCACAAAGGATTGGCTCAGCACCTCGGCCAGCGGCATCTCGGTCAGCAGCGGAATCAGCCGGGGAATGAAGGCGTCGTCCTGCGTCGATTCGATAATCAGCGTCAGCTTCATCGCCGGCGCGGCCATCTCCACGGCCGATTGCGCGCTCTCGTACTTGGCTCCGTCCACGATGTTGGCCCACTTGATCAGCTCGGCAACGGGCGCCGTCTTGAAGCCGAAGAGCGTCTCGCCGATATGCGCCAGAAAGCTGGTGCACGAGGTGTAATCGGGATCGAAGAACTTGCGTCCGGGAGGCGTCACGCTCTTCTGATAGGCAAGAAAATCCTGCTGGTCCTGCGGCGTCAAAAAGGCCGAGATGTGATGGTCGAACCACCAGGTCACGCGCGGCGATGCGCAATATTTGAAGTCGACGATGGCATTCTCGTCGCCCGCAAACTCGCTCTCGTCAAACAGAGCGGAGGCGCGATGCACCAGGCCGTGATACTGGTAGCTTGCCGTTGGCGTGACGCACTCGCGATGAAAGCGCGTGAACAGGGAGGCCGAGCAGGCTCCATCGAAGCATTTGTCATGATAAAAAACGCGAACCTGCAAGGGTTGGTACTCCTTTGAGCAATCGGAAATCGAAGAGCCAGAACTGATTAGCATCAAGGGCGCGGGTGCTTGTGTCAAGGCGAGATTTCAACATTTCTTCAAGCGCGTCTCATCATGCGCTCACTTCCGCTCATGGAACTACCCATCGGCCAAGCGCGTAGAGTATCTTTCCTACAGTAGATTTCCGCACAATTATCCTGTTTTTATCTGCAAGGAGACTCATGGAGCCGGAGATTCAACCTCCACTTTTCGCAGCGCCGCACGACCAGTCGGACGCACCCATCTCGCCGGAAACCATTGCCCACGCACCCTCCGCGCAGGGTCTGCGCTTCTGCTTCTTCGGCCATGAAGGTCTGCGCTCCGGCTGGTCGCTGCTGCTGTTTTTTCTGCTCTGCGGCTTCGCTGCCATCCCGGGCCTCTTCAGCGCCATCACCGGCACCGTCTTTTTTCTGCTTCATCTGATCGGCCAGGGCGAGGGCTTCACCGCCCCCACCGTCTTCTTCATGGAGTTGAGCGGCCTGCTCGCGCTCTTGGGCGCGGCGGCCTTGATCGCTCTCATCGAGCGCCGCCGCAGCCTGCTCGACTACAACCTGCGCGGTCCGCGCCCCGCCGTCCATTTCTTCTCCGGCTTTGCGGCGGGCTTCGTCGCGCTCTCGGCGCTGGTCGGTGCGCTCCTCTGGGGCCACTGGATGCACTTCGGCCCTCTCGCGCTCTCTGGCGCCACCATCCTCAGCTACGGCGCGCTCTGGGGCGCGGCCTTCCTGCTGGTCGGCTGTTACGAAGAAGGCATCTACCGCTGCTTTCTGCAATTCACCTTCACCCGCGGCCTCAACTTCTGGTGGGCGCTCTCGATTGTCGCCGCCCTCTGCCTCTACTGCCTGCTGCGCGTCCAGGGCAGTTGCGTCTGGGGCGTCTATGCCGCCGCGCTGCTCGGCGTCCTGCCCTGTCTTTGGCTCCAAGTGAAAAAGGTGCCCACGGCGCGGTTCTGGCAGGCGGCCTGGGTCACCTCCACGCTCTTCGGCTTCAGCCACACCTTCAACGGCGGTGAGAACTGGATCGGCATCTTCGCGGCGGCGCTGGTCGGCTTCGTCTTCTGCGTCAGCGTCTACGTCACCGGCTCGGCCTGGTGGGCCATCGGCTGCCACGCGGCCTGGGATTGGGCGGAGACTTACTTCTACGGCACCGCCGACAGCGGCTTTGTCGCGCCCGGCCACCTGCTCAGCGCAACCCCCGCCGGCAACGCTTTCTGGAGCGGCGGCACGGACGGCCCCGAAGGCAGCATCCTCGTCATCGCTGTCCTTTTGCTCCTGCTCGCCGCCCTGCTCGCGATTTATGGGCGCAAGAAGCGTGCTGTACTACTCACGGATGCGGCAGGATAAATTGATGCGTCTCTGGCTCAACCACACTGGGGAAGTTTCGCTGCGCGATCAGTTGGCTACGCAGGTGACGCTGGCCATTCTCTGCCGCGAGCTCGTGCCCGGTGAGCGGCTGCCCAGCACGCGCGAGCTGGCCCGCCGCTAGAACATTCACGCCAACACAGCCAGCGCCGCCTACAAGCAGTTGGCGCAGGAGGGCTGGCTGGAGTTTCGTCACGGCAGCGGAGTCTTTGTGCGCTCCAGCCTTCCCGCCGCGCCGGAGTCGCCAGAGTTGGCTGCCGAATACTCCCTCGATCAGTTGATCGGCGAGCTGATGGCTAAGGCCCGCAAGCTGGGCGCGCCGGAGTCTGTCGTGCGGGAGAGGCTGCGGCGCTGGCTGGCGCTGACACCACCGTCGCGCTGGCTGGTGATCGATCCCGACCCCGAGCTGCGCCGCATTCTGATTCATGAGATGCGCCCGGCGCTCAAGCTGCCCATCGACGAATGTACTCCGGAAGAAGCGGGCCAGCCGGGGCGGATCGACGGCGCGCTGCCGGTCACGGTGCCGAGCAAAGCGGCGCTCGTGCGCTCGCTGCTGCCCGCCGCAGCCGAGCTGACCGTCCTCGAAGTCCATCCGGTCTCGCTTGAGTTGATGGCCCACTTGATGCGCTATCCGCCCGAGCACGCCGGTGAGCTGGTAGGCATTGCCTCGCGTTGGAAGGAGTTTCTGCGCATCGCGCAAACGCTGCTGGTTGCCGCCGGAATTGCGCCGGAGACTCTGCTGGTGCGCGACGCAACACAAGCGGATTGGAAGCGCGTCCTGGAGGCTACATCAGGCGTGGTCTGCGATGCAGTGACGGCGCTGGAGCTGCCCAAGGACGTCTTCCCCCTGCGCTTCACGCTGCTCAACGCGCAAACTCTGGCCGGGCTGCGCCAGCATGAGGGACAGGTTACAGCCTCCGCTTGTGCATTGTGACAGTTGCGAAACTGTCACAAACGCCGCCACAAGCGAACACAATCTTCCTACCATCGTTCCTTGTAAGGCAAGACAAGGAGTTTCCAATGGCACGTTCTTTGTTTCAAGCCATGCTTTGTATCTCCTTTGCCCGTTGTTAGCCTGTCCCCCCCACCCCTTTAGGAGATGATAATATTTCCAAAAAATCCATCAACACCCAAGGAATGAACAACATAAAAAATCATACTGTTAACGAATCAGAAACATCAAACCCCTGATTTTGCCCACTTTTTAGCCTGAAAAACCGCTCTTTCGGGCCAGTTTGGGTACAAATCAAGCAGTTGCGTAATTGTTCTGGAGGAGGGAACTTCGATGAAGATCCGTGGATTGGCGAACCGTTACAATAAGGCTGTGCAAGCCTCCACTCATTCCGCCGCGCCGCGCCGCATCGTTCTCACCGGCTTCATGGGCTCGGGCAAGTCCACCGTTGGTCCGCTCCTGGCCGCGCGCCTGGGCTGGAAGTTTCTCGATGTCGATGAGGTGATCGAGGCCGAGGCCGGCACCTCGATCTCCGAGATCTTCGCCCGCCACGGCGAGCCGGTCTTCCGCGCGCAAGAGCGGGAGACGATTGCGCGCCTCACCGCCGCCGACGATCTGGTGCTCGCTCTTGGCGGCGGCGCCATCGAGAGTGAAGAGACGCGCAAGCTGCTGCTCACCGTTCCGGGAACGCTGCTGGTTCATCTCGAGGTCGAGTTGGCCACGACGCTCGCGCGCTGCCGGGGCACTGAGCAGACGCGCCCCATCCTCGCCGACCAGGCCAACCTGGCCGCCCGTTACCAGCGCCGCCTGCCGCTCTATCGCATGGCACATGTCTCCATCCCCGTCGATGCGCTTGTCCCAGATCAGGTCGTCGAGGCGATTTTCCAGGCTGCTATTCCCGCCTGTGGATAACTTCATTCTCAGTAATCTTGTGCCCGCTCCCGCTTCAGTTCAATATCGGAAACGAAGTGGAGGTGCTGCCATGATGTTTCCCGACACATCCAACATCCAACAGAGCGCCGCGCTCCGCCAGACCGCCGAGCGCGCTCAATCCGCCTCCCGATCCGAGTACGAGTACGCGTACGCAACCTGGACGCCCACGCCCACGCGGCGCGATGCATCCACCGTCGTCAACGCATTCCCACGCTACTCACCAGCCCAGCAACCGCTCCGCCAAGTCACCCACTGATCACTGTCCACTGTCCACTGTCTACTGTAGTATCGGTATTCCCGCGATCCGCCGCTGCCACTCCGCCGGCCCGGTCTGGTGAACGCTCGTGCCCTGCGCGTCCACGGCCACGGTCACCGGCATATCGCGCACGTCGAATTCGTAGATCGCCTCCATGCCTAGATCGGCAAAGGCCACCACGCGCGCGCCGTGGATCGCCTTCGAGACCAGGTACGCCGCGCCGCCCACGGCCATCAGGTAGACCGCGCCGAACTCCTTGATCGCCGCAATTGCCTCGGGCCCCCGCTCGGCCTTGCCCACCATGCCGAGCAATCCCGTCTCGGCAAGCATCTGCCGCGTGAACTTGTCCATGCGCGTCGCCGTCGTCGGCCCCGCCGGCCCCATCACCTCTTCGCGCACCGGGTCCACCGGCCCCACGTAGTAAATGAACCGCCCGCGGAAATCCACCGGCAGCTTCTCACCCCGGTCCAGCATCGCCGTGATTCTCTGGTGCGCCGCGTCGCGGCCAGTTAAGAGCTTGCCCGTCAGCAACAGCACCTCACCCGGCTTCCACGTCGCCGCCTCCGCGCGCGTCACAGTATCCAGATTCACCCGCCGCGCCGCCGTCACGTCGTAGCTTAGCTTCGGCCACGCATCCAGATTTGGCGGATCAAGATAGACCGGCCCGCTCCCATCCAGCACAAAGTGCGCGTGCCGCGTCGCCGCGCAGTTGGGAATCATCGCAACAGGTAAGTTCGCCGCGTGCGTCGGATAGTCCAGCACCTTCACATCCAGCACGGTCGTGAGTCCACCCAGTCCCTGCGCGCCAATCCCCAGCCGGTTCACCTTGTCGTACAGCTCCAGCCGCAACTCTTCGGCTCGCGTCTTGGCTCCCCGCGCCTTCAACTCCTGAATGTCGATCGGCTCCATCAGAGATTGTTTCGCCAGCAGCATCGCTTTCTCCGCCGTGCCCCCGATCCCGATCCCCAGCATCCCCGGCGGACACCAGCCCGCGCCCATCGTCGGTACCGTCTTCAGAACCCAATCGACGATGGAATCCGATGGGTTCAGCATGATGAACCTGGCCTTGGCCTCCGACCCTCCGCCCTTGGCCGCCACCGTCACCTCGACCTTGTCGCCCATCACCAGCTCCACCGTCACTACCGACGGAGTGTTGTCTTTGGTGTTCGTCCGCTTGCCCGCGGGATCGGCCAATATCGATGCCCGCAGCTTATTGTCCGGATCGAGATACGCCCGCCGCACGCCCTCATCCACCATCGCCTGAATATCGACCGAAGGGCTGCCGCCCGCAAGGCCTTCAAAGCGCACATCCATCCCGACCTTCACAAACGCCGTCACAATCCCCGTATCCTGGCAGATCGGTCGATGCCCCTCAGCGCACATCCGGCTATTCACCAGGATCTGCGCAATCGCATCCTTGGCCGCCGGCGACTCCTCGCGCTCGTAGGCGCGAGCCAAGCTGGTGATGTAATCCAACGGATGATAGTAGCTGATGTACTGCAACGCCGCGGCAACGCTGGCAACAAAATCTTCCTGCCGGATGATGGTCATGGTGCGCTCCTGTATCCCTCTCAGGATAACGCGCGTCTTCTGTGCGAGACGATTGGATGGTTGGATCTTGTCTATCGAGTGGTTGGTTACTGCCGATTGCGGCAATGCTCCCATCTTGCGGCGAAAGACAACAAATGATTTAGGATAGCCTTTCTATCTGTTTACCGGATAATTAACTACGGATTTACGAAAATAAATATGGGGTGGACAAGGGGACTATGGGACTGAGGACTGCTGTCGGCTGTAGATGGTGTTCATGCTTCGATTGTGCGCGCGGCGAGGGAAATTATCTGCAAGGCACCTGCGGTGCGGGGACTGGCCTTCCAGGCAGAGGCGCTGCACGCATGGGGTTTGTAGTATCCCCGGTCCCTAAAAGCGAGCGACCAGGGGCACCCGCAGTTCTTGCACCCGTCCGGGCCTGAAGGCCTCGTTTTCTTTCTCCCCTGATTCAGGGGGCTAAAGCCCCCTGCTCCCTCCGCTTGGTTCTCACGCAATCCGCATCCAAGGTTACTGCGGATCGTTGTCGCGCTTGCGCAGGATGGCGATCACCGCGGCCACCAGCACCACCAGCATCGCCGCCAGCACGGAGAGCGACTGGGTGAAGCTATGGCGATAGCTGACGGCGTGGGCCGTGGGGTTCAGACGCGGATACTGCTCATCGGCCGAGGCGCGGCAGGTGTGCTCGGCGCCGGCCGGGTCGGTGAAGGTGATCAGGTAGGCGGGAATGCTGCCCTCGGCCGCATCGCCCATCACATTGTAGGAAGGGTTGAGCGCGGCCATCTGCTCGGGCGTCGGCTGCACTCCGGGTACGGGCGTTTGCTGACCGGCGGGCATCCCCTGCGGCGGGGTGATGTTGCAGCCGGGGTCGGGCTGCTTCTGGGGATCTCCCCACTGCCTGGCCGTGGCCTCGTGCAGCAGATTGGCCTCGAAGGCCCAGCGCGAGGGAATCACATTGCTGATGGCCTGCGCCTGGGGCATCAGGTAGATGGGCCGCATTCCTCCGCCCAGCGCGATGATGGGCAGCAAGACCACGGGCAGCATGGCGATGGCGCTCTCATTGGTCTTGGAGAAGGCGGAGATGGCCAGTCCCAGCCCGGCGCCGATCATCGAAGAGAGCAGCAGGACGAGGAAGTCCGCGCCGAAGTTGCTGTGCAGCCCGCAGGCCAGGTAGACGATGGCCAGCATGGAGCCGCATTGGAAGATGCACAGCCCGAGCAGCACGGCCAGCTTGCTGAAGACGTAGGGGAGGAGCTTGAGGGTGACCATACGCTCGCGCTTGTAGATCGTCCACTCGCCCACAATGTCGCGGGCGGCGTTGTTGCAGCCGAACCAGATGGCCGCCACCACCATAAGGAAGTGGATCACGGGCAGCTTCTGCGTCAGATCGCCGAAGTTCTTGGCGTCAATGGGACAGTTGACCAGCGTGACCAGCAGGGCGAAGAAGGGCGCCTGGCCGAGGAGAATCGCCGTCTGCCAGCGGTCTTGCAGGCGCACGATCAGGTTGCGCTTGACCAGCGCCAGCCATTGACCCAGACCGAACTCGCGGTGCGCCTTCTCGCCACCGCCGGTGGTCGCCGTCTGCTTGCCGCTGCGGCTGGTAACGAACTCCTGATAGTAGCGCGAGGCCGAGTAGCGCTCGCGCCAGTTTTCCGTGCGCCCCGCCTCCGCAACCGTGTTCATGCCGGAAAAGAGCATCTCGGGATTCAGCTCCTGCTGCTTGACGGGAACCCCGGTGACCGGCGGATTGAAGAACTGGATCGAATCCGGATAGGCCGGGCCGAAGAAGACCACGGCGCCGGGCTTGTCGCCGCGATCGCGCGAGACCATCAGCAGATCGTCGAATTGCTTGTAGACCTTGAGGCTGGGCTGGTGAATCGTCGTCAGGATTGTCTTGCCGGTCTTGGAGAGGCTCTTCAGCAGATCGATCACCGACTCGGCGTCGTAGGAGGACAAACCGCTGGTCGGCTCGTCGAGAAAAAGAACCGGCGTATCGGTGATCAGCTCGAGCGCGATGTTGACACGCTTGCGCTGTCCGCCGGAGAGCGTCTTCTTCTCCGGCGAGCCGATCACGGTGTCGATCTTGTCGGGGATGCCCAGGTCGTAGAGCACCTTTTCCGTGCGCGTGGTGATCTCGGCGTCGGTCAGATCGGTACGCAGCCGGGCGGAGAAGTAAAGCGCCTGACGCACGGTCAACTGCGGATGAACGATGTCGTCCTGAGGGACGTAGCCCATCATGTGCCGGTAGAGGTCGTAGTAGTCGTAGAGGTTCTGGCCGCGGAAGAGCACCGAGCCCTCGACCGGGCGAGTGTAGCCGTTCAGCGCCTTGAGCAGCGTGGTCTTGCCTGCTCCGGCCGGGCCCATCAGCGCCACCAGCTCGTAGGGAAAGACGGTGAGCGAGACCGCGTCCAGCAGGCGCTTGCCGTTGGGCGCGTTGACGACAATATCCTTGGCCTCGATGGTGACCTTGCCGTTGTAGTCGCGCTGCGCCAGCTCGCCGTTCTCAAGCAACTGGAAGCGCACGCTGCCCAGACCGATCTCCTGGCCGGCCTTGGCCAGCACGCGGCCGCCGATGCGCACGCCATCCACATAGGTGCCGTTGCGCGAGCCCAGATCTTCAACCAGAATTCCGGCGGGCACGCGCGTGAAGCGCGCATGACGCCAACTGACCATGGGGAAGTCCGGCAGGGGAATCTCGCACTGCGGATCGCGCCCCGCCTCCATCTTCTCGCGGCTGAAGTTGACCGTCTGGCCGGCGGCCTCGCCGATCTCGAGCTTGGTCTCCAGATTGAGCAGTTGCGCGGCGGAGATCTTGTAGGAGCCGAGGTAGACCTCATCGGAGGGGTCCAGTTCAGCGCGCTGAATGCGGTTGCTCAGATCGCCGATGAAGGTTCCGTTGCGCGAGTTGCGGTCTTCCAGGATGTACTTGCCGTTCTCCTCGACGATGACGGCGTGATTCCAACTGACGATGGTCAGGTCGATGGGCACATCGGAGCTGGGGTCGCGGCCGATGGTGATGACATGGCCGCCGGTCTCAGTGACCGGGCGCGTGAAGCGGCCCGAGTCGGCGCTGGGGCGGACAACCGGCCAGGGCATCGGCGTCTGGCTGCCCAAGGTTACCTGTGCGTTCTGCGCGACAGGCACCGGCGCGCCGGGCGCGATGCGGCTGCCGTTCACAAAGGTGCCGTTGCGTGAGCCAAGGTCCTCCAGCAGAAAGCCGCCGGCCTGATGGGTGAGGCGGCAGTGGTGGCTGGAGACGGCCGACTCGGGCACGACAAGATCGCAGTCTTGCCCCCGCCCGATCAACCAAGCAGTCTTCGCTGTGAAATCGTCATTGGCCATATAGAGAGGATATTCCGGATTGCTCACACTGTAGCACGAACCCATGAAGGGATGAAGCATATTGTGCAATCGCGAGAAAAACCCTTCATTTGCCGCAGGAAAACCTCCCGGACTGGGAGCGTGTTATCCTGTCGCCAGCCGCATTTGGCTCATCAAGGCGCATGCAATGAAGACTTGTCCCGTCTGCGACACCGGCTATCCAGACCAGCATGCAACCTGTCCCACGGACGGAGCGGTGCTGATCGTCTCACACGAACTGGCGGCGGGCTCGCTGGTGCGGGGAAAATATCGCATTGCGCGCAAGCTGGGCCAGGGCGGAATGGGCGTGGTTTATCTGGCCGAACATATTCTGCTGGGCGGTCAGGTGGCGCTCAAGTTTCTCACCACCGATCTGGGCAAGGACCCGAAGTTCATCAAGCGCTTTCGCCAGGAGGCGCGCGCCGCCTACAAGCTGCGCCATCCCAACGTGGTCGAGGTCACCGATCTGGACCAGGCCGAGGATGGCAGCCTCTTTATCGCCATGGAGTATGTGGAAGGCCCGAGCCTGCGCGCGGTGCTGGATCAGGCGCCGAGCGGGCTGGAGATTCCCCGGGCTTTGGATTTGTTCCGTGGCATCAGTGCCGGTCTGGGAGCGGCGCACGCCCAGGGCATCGTGCATCGCGACGTGAAGCCGGAGAACATCCTGATGGCCACTACGCGCGAGGGGCGCGAGCAGCCCAAGGTTCTCGACTTCGGCATTGCGGCCATGACGGCCGAGAGCATCGCCGGGCAGAGCATCACGCATGGAATCATGCTGACGCCCAACTATGCCTCGCCGGAGCAGTGGGAGGAGATGCCCGCCGCCGAGATGGACGGGCGGACGGACCTGTACGCGCTGGGCTGCGTCTTCTATGAGATGCTCACCGGCCAGACGCCCTTCCATGCCCACAACACCTCCGGCTGGATGAAGCAGCACTTGATGGAGACGCCCCGCCGGCCCAGCGATCTGCGCCCGGAGCTGGCCGGATGGCCCGAAGTGGATGGGCTGACGATGCGCCTGCTGGCAAAAAATCGCGACGACCGCCCCAAGGATGCGGAGTTGGCCCGCCTGCTGGACGGCATTCAACCGCCCTCGGAGGAGACGAGAAGCGAGATTCCCGCCAATCCCGCATGGAGCAAGCCGCAGACCGTCTTCGAACGGCCCGCGCCCGCCAGTGTTGCCGAGGAAGCGAGGCAGACGGCGCGGACGCCGACGCAGGTGATTCAGCCTCCGGCCCGGCCAATCTCGCAGCCGAGCGCAGCGTACGCTTCCCAGCCGCAGGCGACACAATACTCTCAGCCTCCGGTTCAGCATTACACGCAGCCTCCCGCGCAGTACAATTCACAGCCGCCAGTGCAGGAGTTTCACCCGGCGCATCCGCCCGCGCACAAGAAGATCTCCGAATGGGTCTGGGGCGCGTTGGCGGCTGTGGTTCTGGCCGTCATTGGCGGCGTGGTCAACTTCTACGCGCCGCAGTTTCTGCCCTCGTTCGGGCGATCATCAACGCAGCAGCCGGCGCAGCAGACGGCGCAGACGCAGTCCACTCAAATGCCGAGCCAGAACGCAAGCTACACGCAGTCCGCCAACAACGGACTTTCGCGGGGTTCGACTCCGGCCGACTCAGGCGTGCCCGCGCAACAGCCGATCACTCCCGTGCAGCCGGCGCAAGTCAATCCGCAGCCACAGCCGCAGCCGCCACAGCCGCAGCCGCAGCCGCCGCAGGGGCCAAGCGCCGCCGAGATCAATGCGCAGGCTCTGGCGCTTTACTCCCAGAAGCACTACGCCGAGGCGGTTCCGCTGCTCGATAAGGCCTGCCAGAACGGCAGTGGAGATGCGTGCAAGGATCTGGGCAACATTGAACGCTGGGGCAATGGCGTTCCCGAGGACGACGCGCGCGCCGCGACTCTCTACACTATGGCATGTAACGACGGCATCGCCCGCAGTTGCGCCGATCTCGGCTACCTGTATGCCAACGGCAAGGGCGTAGGCAAGGACGATGCGCAGGCCGCGGCCTACTACACCAGAGCCTGCAACGCGGGCGACGCGATGGGATGCAGCAACCTGGGCAATATCTACGCCGGCGGACGCGGCGTTACGAAGGACGTCGCCCAGGCGGCCAACCTCTATACGAAGGCCTGCGAGGGCGGCGATGCGGCCGGTTGCAGCAACCTGGGAAACTTCTACTATTACGGTCTGGGCGTGGAAAAGGATCAGTCCAAGGCCATGCAATTTCTCGGAATGGGCTGCAAGATGGGCAATCAATGGGGCTGCGACCGGATGAAAACCTTGCAGTAGCCGGAGTTTCACTAAGGAGATGAAGATGGTGAAGAGCTTTGCTTGGATCGCCGCGGGATTGCTCGCCTGCGGGCTATCGGCTGCCGCCGTGGGCGAGAATGCGCCGCTCTATGGGAGTCAAGGGATCAGCGTGCAGGCGGTGCGCCAGGGCACGCTGGGCAGTTGCTACTTTCACGCCTCGATCGCCGCGCTGGCCCAGAGTTCGCCCGCCACGCTGCGCGCCGCCATCCGCTCCAATCCCGGTGGAGGCTATCGCGTTCACTTTCTCGATGGGCCAGATGAGGTCGTCTTTCCCGAGGATGTCAGCTTCGGCCGCGAGCACAACTTCGACCGTTCCGATGGGACATGGGTCGCTGTGCTGATGCGCGGTTACGCGCAGCGCGAGCTGCGCAAGAGCCTGGTGCACGCCATTCAGAAGTCGGATGCGATTCCCATTTATGTGAAGCCGATCGGGCTCTCGCTTCTGGAGCAGTCCGACCTGCTGCTGGTGGGCTACGACCGCGCCGTCCGCGCCGTGGTGCAGCAGGACGGCGTGATCGACAGAAACCAGCTCAAGGCTCATCTGGCCGGGCAGTTGGGCGGGCTGGGAATCAGCGCGACCGAGGCGCAGATGCTGACCGGCTTTCTTGACGAACGCGGCTTTTTCGATGCCCTTGCGGCCACGGTCCAAGAGAATGGCGAGGTCTTCGGCGCCTACAAAAGCCTGGGACAGGGCGGCGTTCCGGGGCACGTCTTCGAGGCCTTTCTGGGGCAGAGCTTCTCTGGCCTGGTGGCCGACCGGAAGCTGACCGTCGAGCAGTTGCGGCAGTTGCGCTCAGGCCGCATGGCGGTGGTGGCCGGAAGCTGGAGCTCGGCCAACGGCGCCGACTACGGGAACGCCGATTGGTGGGTGGCCGCGCACGCTTATACGGTTTTGTCTTACGACGACGCCGCCGGAACCGTCACGCTGCGCAATCCCTGGGGCACAAAGCCCGATCCCGACGGGGTTTTCACGCTGCCGCTGACGGTATTCCTGAATGCCTATCAGACCTACACCTACATCCAGACGCCGTAGAGAACGCGCATCAGCTCTCGTTCATTCGTCGCAGCACGCTCACCGCGCCGATCATCGAACCATTGCTCTTGTCCAGGATCGGCGCGCTCTTGATCTCCACGCGCAGCTCCCGCCGCTCGCGGTCGAGCAGCGTCGCCGTACGCCGCGAGTGGCTGTCGATCTCCTGAGTAAAGTCCAGTTGCGGCTCGCCGCCCTCGTCAAACGAAAGCAGCGAAAAGACCTTCTCGATCTCCTGTCCGCTCAGCTCCGCTTCCTTCCATCCCAGCAGCTCCTCCGCCGCCCGATTCGCGGTGCGGACCAGGCCCAGAGCATCGGTTACGATCACAGCATCGGTCATCGCACAGAAGATGCTCTCCAGCCAATCGAGCGCCGTCTTTGCCACTTGCAGAGCATTGTGCGATGCGCTCACATCCACGCTCACCACGCGCATCCCCGCCGGATGCCCTTCGGCGTCGCGGATCAGGTTGCGATGAATATCGTAGACGGTGTATCTATCGGTGCTGTTGTAGATGGAGCGGCGCGCCACCGGCGGATCTTCGCCCGATTCCATTGCCTTGCGAAAGGCCGCGCGGCTCAGCTCCTGCTCTTCGAGCGGCATCAGCTCCCAGGCCGGCTTGCCGATCAGCTCTCCGGCATGCGTGGAGTGAGCCAAGCGCGTCAGGCGATTGGCGCGCGTGATCACACCGTGCGCATCCATCTCCACATAGGCGACAGGGAGTTCTTCCATCGCACCGCTTGAGTCATATCCATCCGTTCTGGGCTCGGCGGAGGCAATCGTCTTCATCGGCATCACCTTTTCTTCATACCTTGCAGAGAGATTTTGTACAGGTCTTCGGCAGCCTTGAAGCTGTCGATGCGCATCAGTTCAAAGGAAAGCGGGATGCGCAGCATGATCGAGCGCCCCGCGATCTCGACATTGATGTCGCTGTTGTTCGCGGCTATGCGGCGCAGTTCGGCGTTGAGCAGATGTTCGTTCGCCCGGTTCAGCAGGATGGCCACCAGCGAGGAGTCGCTCCAATGGAAGATCGCGTCGTTGCTTTGCAATCCGGACGTCAGGCAGGCCGAGACGGCCATCAGGCAATCCTGGACCGCCTCCGGCCCAAAGCGCTGGCTCACCATCTCCAGGCAATTGAGCTGGAAGATGGCCACATAGCCCGGCTGCCCGCTCTCGATCACCTTGCGCAGATGCTCGACCGCCGCGCCTCCGCCCATCAGCCCGGCCGCATTGTCGTTGGCCGTCGATGTATCGGCCACCTTCAGTGGAGAGATTCTGGGCGTTTTTTCACCTTCGGCACGCATCCGCAAGAATCCATCCAGCAGTTCGCGTTGCTCCCGCACCTGTTCGGCCGTCGTCAGCCGCTCGATTCCCTCCGACAGCGTGAGCACGCTGGCCATCTCCGGTTTGACACCCAGAGCGCTCAGCATCTCCTTGGTTAGCTTGGCAGTCAGCGACCGCCAGTTCTTCTGCCGCTCCCGCAGCTCATTTTCCACGCCGATCCGATAGTTTTCAAACTCATGCAGGATGGCGTGGACCACCTTCATCCGGTCTTCATCCTTCATACTGTCCGGAATCTGCAGCGCCATGCGCGCCGCCGTACCGCGAAACGAGCTATAGGTCTCGGCGTCAATACGCGGCATCGCCTCCGCCACACCCTCCACCAGCGCCGTCAGACACATCCCGACATTGTCGGCACCGGGCTCTTCGACGGTCGCGGCCTGTTCCTTGCCCCATCGCAGGTTCATGGCAAACACTCCCAAATCTCCTTATCGGCAGCTTGCCCGGCTTTCAACAGCCCTGATTCCCCTCCGTTGTAAAATATTGATAGCTATGAAAAACAAACTCTCCGTCGGCATCCTCGGCGCGACCGGCATGGTCGGCCAACGCTATATTCAACTACTGGAAAATCACCCCTGGTTCCGGATCGACTGGATCGCGGCCAGCGACCGGTCTTCCGGAAAACCGTATGCCGAGGCCGCCAAGTGGCGCCTTGAAGCGCCACTGCCGGAGCGCATCGCCAAGATGATCGTCTCCGCGGCAGAGCCCGAAGGCGCGCCGAAGATTGTCTTTTCTTCGATCGACGCTCCGATCGCCCGCGAGCTCGAGCCGAAATTCGCCGCCTCGGGGCGCGCCGTGATCTCAAACTCCAGCGCCTTCCGCATGGCTCCCAATGTGCCTCTGGTGCTGCCCGAGGTCAACGCCGATCATCTTCACCTGATCGAGGAGCAAAGCTGGCGCAAGGAGTCGGGCGGCTATATCGTCACCAACTCCAACTGCACCGTGATGGGTCCGGTGCTGGCGCTCAAGCCCCTCCAGGACCGCTTCGGCATCACTCAGATCTTCGCCACCTCGATGCAGGCCGTCAGCGGGGCGGGATACCCCGGCGTTGCCTCGATGGACATCCTGGACAACGTCGTGCCTTACATCGCCAACGAAGAAGAGAAGATGGAAGAGGAGCTGCTCAAGCTGCTGGGCACGCTCCACGGCCACGCCGTTACGCCGCTTGCGGCGCGTATGAGCGCCAGTTGCAATCGCGTTCCGGTCATCGACGGCCACATGGTCAGCGTTAGCATCAAGCTGGCCAAGCCGGCCACGCGCGAGCAGATTATCGCGGCCTGGGCGGAGTTCAGACCGCTCGCCGGACAGGATCTGCCCTTCGCGCCGGATCAGCCTGTCCAGTTCGCGCCCCAGCCCGACCGCCCGCAGCCGCGCCTGGACCGCAATCGCGGCAATGGCATGGCCGTGACCGTCGGTCGCCTGCGGCCTTGCGGGTTGTTGGACTGGAAGTTCACCGTGCTCTCGCATAACACCATCCGCGGCGCCGCTGGAGCCACGATTTTGAATGCCGAGCTGTTGGCCAGCTTGGAAAAACTTAACAGCTAGCAGCTATCAGCCGTCAGCTGTCAGCTTTTTGCTGGAAGTTCTTAGTCTTTGGTATTTCGTTGAAACGGATGCACGAGCGGCTGAGAACAGGACGCAGGATAATCGCTGGAATCTCCAGGAAACCAAGCTGAAAGCTGACAACTGATAACTGAAAGCTGCTTTTAGGAATCCTCACATGAGCCTCGTAGTCATGAAGTTCGGCGGCACATCGGTCGAAGACCCTGCCGCCATCCGTCGCACGGCCTCGATCGTTGCCGGCCGTGTCGCCCTGGGCAAGCAACCGGTCGTCGTCGTCAGCGCGATGGCCAAGGTCACCGACGCGCTGCTCGGCGCCGCCGCCTGCAGCGAACAAGGCGACCGCGACGGCGCGCTCGCCCTCACCGCACAGTTGCGCCGGCGCCACCGCGAGACCGCCGCCGCGCTGGTGAAAGACTCGGCCACGCTGGCTGATCTCACTGCCTTCATCGAGAGTGAGTTCGACTCTCTCGATGAGGTTCTGCGCGGATTGGCCGCGATTCTCGAACTCACTCCGCGCATCAGCGATCTGATTGTCAGCCACGGCGAGCGCTTGTCGAGCCGCATTGTGTCCGCGGCCTTTCGTGAGCTGGCCATCACGGCCGCACACGTGGATGCGCGCGAGGTGATTGTGACCGACTCGCAATTCCAAAAAGCCATCCCCATCGATGCGCTCATCGAGCAGCGCGCGCAGACGATCATTTTACCGCTCACCGCGCAGGGCCTGGTTCCCGTGATGGGCGGCTTCATCGCCTCGAACGAGGCCGGCATCACCACCACGCTCGGGCGTGGCGGCTCCGACTTCACCGGCGCGCTTGTCGGCGGCGCAATCCAGGCCGAGGCCATCGAGATCTGGACCGACGTGGACGGCATTCTGACCGCCGATCCGCGCGTCGTTCCCGGCGCCTTCCGCGTGAAGACCATCAGCTTTGAGGAGGCAGCCGAACTGGCCTACTTCGGCGCCAAGGTTCTGCATCCGGCGACGATTCTGCCGGCAGTGAAAAAGAATATCCCCGTGCTTGTGCTGAACAGCCGCAACGCGGCCTGCGAGGGCACGCGCATCACCTCGCTGGCGCCGCCGTGCAAGAGCCCCTTCAAATCCATCGCCGTCAAAAAGAAGCTCTCGATCATCGACGTTGTGGCCAGCCGCATGCTGATGACGCACGGCTACATGAAGGAGATCTTTACGGTCTTCGACAAGCACAAATGCGCCGTTGATATGGTTTCGACCAGTGAAGTCTCGGTCTCGCTCACCGTCGATTCCAAGGAGAATCTGCCAGCTCTGGCCGACGATCTTGGGCAACTGGCGGATGTGAAATACGAGGGCGGCAAGGCGCTGATCTGCCTGGTGGGCGACGACATTCGCGGACAGAACGGCATCGCCGCCCAGGTCTTCGCGGCGATCCGCCACATCAATGTGCGCATGATCTCGCAGGGCGCGAGCGAGATCAACATGAGTTTTATGATCGACGAAAGCGACGCCGACGAGGCCGTGCGCTCGCTGCACGCGACCTTCTTCAAAGAGCCCGATCCCGCGATCTTCGACACCGAGGCGCGGCGCGGATAGACATCGATCTTAAAATTTCAATCACCGCAACGATGGTGGTCGTCGGTTACCGCGCCTGCACGAAGCGCTCTCCCTTATGCCACGCGCCGTAATCCTTGGCCAGTTTGCAGGCGCTCAGTCTTCCGCTCTCGTCGAACAAGACTCCGGGATCGACTCCGCTGAGCGAGGCGAAGAATCCACCATGAGCGCAGGGAACCCCCTGCACGAACTGGTCGCCCGCCAGGTAGCAGAGCTTCAGATTGCCGCTGGGATACAGCATTTTCGATTCTGTATACACCAGAATCGAAAATGCTGCAGGGACCGAGGGAATAGGGAGGGCGCGAGGATTGGTTTGGTACTCATGCTTCGATTGTGTGCCGGGCGAGGGATATTTTCTGCAAGGACTGGCCGTCCAGGCAGGGGCCTTCGGGAGGCAGAGCGTGGGGTGTTGGTTCCCCTTCGCCAGAGAAACGGCGAAGGGGAACCAATCTTATGTAATCAGATCAAGTATTGTGTGCACGGTGACTTCGGCGTTTATTGGTATTGATCTTATATCTTTTAGAATATAAAAGCTGGGAAAGGCAATTCAGGATTTGACCACAGGCCGGTTTCATCGCCCCCAGTGAATCTCAGCTTTTTCATGCTTGGCGCGCCGCGCAATCATGGGATAACTCTCGTCAAGCCACTTACTAGGGCCTGTTCACACAACCCGTGCCTGACGCTCTTGTTTAGACGGAAAGGTGAATGGATAACGAGTACATGCGATCAGAAAGCGCCTTCTACCCCATCGCAGGTGGTTACGCGCGATCGTAGAAGCGGAAGAAGAGCGAGGGCTTGGAGACGGGCTCGGCGCGCTTGACGAGCGCTTCAGTCTGCGCGTCGCTCAAGGGCGTGAACTCGCGGGCCAGTTGCACATTCTCTTCGAGCTGGGCGATTGAATCGCAGCCGATGATGACGGTGCTGACCGGGCGCGAGAGGGTGTAGTACATTGCCTCGCGCATGGTGATCGTCCCCGGCCCGGTGGCCTGCACGCTCATTCCCTCCCAGGAGTGCTTCTGCTCCTCGATGGGCGGCGGCGTCCATGTGGAGAGGATGCGCCCGCGCGCGGGAATCTTCATGCCGATGATGCCCATCTGGCGCTCGACGGCCAGCGGCAGCAGCTCCTGATTGAAGCTGTAGTGGTGCGGGTCGGCGGCGTTGATCGCCATCAGAATGGTGTCGAAGGGATGGCGGCGGATGCACTCCATCAGCGCGTCTGGCCGGTAGTGGCCGGTGATGCCGAGGTTGCGCACCACCTTCTGCTGCTGCATCTCGACGAGCGCCTCAAGCGCGCCGCCCTTGGCGAAGATGGCGTTCACGTCGGTCATGGTGCCGACGTCGTGCAACTGCCAGAGGTCGATGTGATCGGTCTGGAGAAGCTCGAGGGATTTTTCGATCATGCGCATCGAATCGTCGCGTGTGCGCTCCTTGGTTTTGGTAGCGAGAAAAGCCTCGTTGCGGCGGCGGGCCATCACTTTGCCGACGTACTGTTCACTCCAGCGCGGCGGGCCGCCGTAGATGGATGAGGTGTCGATGTAGTTGACGCCCAGATCGAGCGAGCGCTCGATGATAGGCACGGCAACATCGAAGTTATTGGGCTTTTCCAGCGCGGCCTGGCCGCCGAGCGAGAAGATGCCGACGCGATAGTCGGTCTTGCCGAGGTTGCGGGTGGGCATGGCCGCAGGGGTCCGGGGATTGGACGGGAGCGCGGGCAACGCCGGGAGAGCCTTGGGCGCATCGGCCAGCGCCGCGGGCGCCAGCAGCGCAGCGGTGATGGCGCCGCCTGCCTTGAGAAAATCACGGCGGCCCTGCTTGCGCGCCGCCAACGGTTGATAGTCGCTCATGTTGACCTCCAGCCGAACTGCTTGCCTTGTGAGCCTCATCATAGTACGGGGCGGCTGCGAATGGAAATAGTTTTCCAGTGCAGTAGGGGTCAGTTTGGAAGAAGCTTCCCTCGGGGGCTAAAGCCCGGTTGTGAAGGCAACTTTGATGTACGGGCTGAAGCCCGTACCCTTCATCCCTCACCCTTTAGTTCGTACCCATTAGCCCGCACCCTTCAAACACAAGTCAATATCCACCCAACTGGCCGATTCAAAATGGCCCCTCTCGCTTGCCTGGAGGAATCTCTACAATAAATCCGATTGACGTTCGTCTTCAGGGATGGGTGGATGAAGCGCGTGAGTATCGACTCGATGATCGAACAAGACGCGAAGATCTCCGCGATCATCGACCAGGAGCGCGCCCGGCTGCGCAACTTCATCCGCAAGCGCGTTCCGCTGGAAGCCGACGTCGAGGAGCTGCTGCAGGAGGTCTTCTATGAATTGGTGTGGGCCAACCGCCTGCTGATGCCGATCGAGTACGTGACCGGCTGGCTCTACAGCGTGGCGCGCAATCGTATTACTGATCTGTTTCGCAAGAAGAAGCCGGAGAACTTCAGCAGCATCGCCTTCGAGGATGATGAGGGCGAACTGCTTTCAATTGAAGAACTTCTGCTCTCGCACGACGACGGTCCGGAGGCGCATTACCGGCGCGCGCGGCTGATGGATGAGCTGGAATCGGCTCTGGCTGAGCTGCCCGTCGAACAACGCGAGGTCTTTATGGCGCATGAATTCGAGGGGCGCGGCTTCAAGGAGCTGGCAGCGGAGACAGGCGTGAACGTCAACACATTGCTCGCGCGCAAGCGCTACGCGGTGCTTCATCTGCGCGCGCGGCTGCAAAACATTCATGACGAATTCAACAGGAAATGAGGAACCAGGATGAGCAGCGAATGGGTTAGGAGAAACAAGTGGATCTGGGCGGCGGCCCCGCTGGCGATTGCGGCGTTCATCTGGATCGGCGGCGAGGTGGTGATGCATCTGTGGAACTGGCTGCTGCCGATGCTCTTCGGTGTGCGCACGATCGACTTCTGGCAGGCGCTGGGCGTGCTGATCCTTAGCCGGATTCTCTTTGGGCGCTGGGGGCACGGGCGCCATCACGGCAGACCGGATCGCTTCGGCGGCGACCGATGGAAGCAGACGACGCCGGAGGAGCGGGAGAAGTTCCGCCAGGAGATGCGCGCGCGCTGGTGCGGCGGCGGAGCGCCATCCGGCGAAAGCGGCGAGCCGGAAAGATTGTGAAGAGGACGCGGCGGCGCGGGAACTTTTTCCGCACCGGCGCGTATTCTCCTTCGGACAAGTGAGTCGGCCGGCGCGTGCAGGGATCGTCCGATAATCACGCCGTAAGGAAGATTGATGAGCGCAGGAAAGTTGAAAGAGTGGATCGCACAATCGTCGCCGTCGCTGAAGGCGCGGCTGGCGGGTCTGGCCTATTTGATCTGCGGAACGGCGTACGGCTATGCGGACGGATCGGTGCGCGGAAAGCTGGTGGTGGCAGGCGACGCGGCGGCGACGGCGCGCAACATTCTGGCCAATCAGCCGCTCTATCGACTGGGCTTTGCCGCGGATATGATCTCGGTCCTGGGCTATCTCGTGGTGACCCTGCTGCTCTATGACCTCTTCCGTCCGGTCAGCCGCAGCCTCTCCTTCCATGCCGCGATCTTCAGCATCTGCGGATGCGTCGTACAGGCGGTCAGCTCGCTCTTTCATCTTGCCCCTCTGGCCGTGCTGAGCGGCGCTCCATACCTGAACAGCTTCAAGCCGGAGCAGTTGCAATCGCAGGCGCTCTTCTTTCTCGACCTGCGCGCGCAAGCGATGAATATCTATATGCTCTTCTTCGCCTGTTACTGCATCCTGCTCGGATCTTTGATTCTGCGCTCGACCTTCATGCCGAGAATCATCGGCGTCTTCATGGCGATTGCCGGAGCGGGCTATATGACCTTTCTTTCGCCGCCGCTGGCGCACGATCTTTTTGCGCACGTGCTGATGCCGGCGGGAATGCTGGGCGAAGGCTCGCTGATTCTTTGGCTACTTATTTTTGGAGTGAATTCTCAGCGCTGGCGGCAACAGGCCGTCGGCGCTGCGAAATGAGTTCTTGATACGGAAGCCTGCTGCGCGCGCCGCCCCGGCGGAGTAATCTGGAAGTATCATGAGTCCATCCGCGCAGCCGCAAATGAACCTTGTCCAGAGCCCCGACTTCCGCGAATCCTACGCCAACAGCGTGCAGGTGCGCGTCAGCGTCTGGGACTTTCAACTGGTCTTCGGCCTGGCCACGAGCGAGGCCCCCGACCAGATCACCATCCGCAACCAGAATGCGATCTACCTGAGCCCTCAGCAGGCCAAGGCGCTGTGGAATATGCTGGGGCAGAATCTGGCCCAGTACGAGCACGCCTTCGGCACGCTCAACCTGGAGCCGCAGAGCCATGGCTTTCCCTCGGGACCGATCAACTAGGGAACAGGGATCAGGGGTCAGGGAACAGAAAAAGCTCCTGCCCCATCCCGTCATTCAGAGGAATCGAAGCCTTGCGCTGGAGAAGTTATTTTGAATTGCGTAGAGAGCGGCCTATCTCCGGCTGGATCGTCTTCGCGGCGATCTTCCTTGCGCTTGTGGCCAGCCACGCATCTCTGCTCCGCCTGCCCTACTACTGGGACGAGGCGGGCTACTACATTCCCGCGGCGTGGGACTTTTTCCGGCTGGGCTCGCTGATTCCCGTCAGCACGCTGACCAATGCGCATCCGCCGCTGCCCAGTGTTTTTCTCGCGTTCGCGTGGAAGCTCTTCGGCTACAGCCCTCTGGTGACGCGCGTGACTGTGCTGGCCTTTGCCGCTCTTGGCCTGGCAGCCGTCGGTCGGCTGGCGATGCGTCTGGTGGGCGTGGCCACGGTCGCCTTCTGGACGGTCGCGCTGACCGCGCTCTACCCGGTCTGGTTTGCGCAGAGTTCGCTCGCCCACGCGGACATTTTCTCTGCCGCCTTCACGCTCTGGGGATTGGCCTATGCGCTGCCCGCGCGCGATCGCCTGCTGCCGCGCATGAGCTGGGCCGCCGCGCTCTGCTTTGCTCTGGCCGCGCTGGCCAAGGAGACGGCGATCGCCATTCCGCTGACGCTGGCCGCCTACAGCCTGTTCGAGAGCTATCGCGCGCCGGGGATGGCGCGCATCCGGCTGTGGCGCGAGAGCGCATGGCTCGTAGCGAGCGCACTGCCCCTGGCCGCATGGTACGGCTATCACCGCTGGAAGACGGGATTTCTCTTCGGCAATCCCGAGTTTCTGCGCTACAACGCTCAAGCCAATCTGGAACCAGCGCGTTTTCTGGCCGCCTTCGTTCATCGCCTGCTGCACCTGACGGCGCACATGAATCTCTTTGTGCCGGTGCTGATGGCGCTGGCCGCGCTGCTGCTGGCGCCGCGACACGACAGGGATCAGGAAGCCGCGGGCGACGATTGTGAGGAAGGCAACCGACTGCTTCGCGCTGCCGTTGAGCCGGCGGCGCTGAGCCGCATCGTTTTTCTGCTGCTGATGAACGCGGTCTTCTTCAGCGTTCTGGGCGGAGCGCTGCTGACGCGCTATCTGCTGCCGATGTACCCGCTGATTCTGCTGGTGGCCGTCTCCACCTTTTACCGGCGCGTGCCCTACTGGCAGGGACTGGCGCTCATCACGGCCGCGGCCTTTCTTCTGGGCATTTTCATCGATCCTCCGTACGGCTTTGCGCCGGAGGACAATCTGGCCTATGCGCGCATGATCCGCCTGCATCAGGCGGGGATTGCCGCTCTGGAAGAGCGCTGCCCTGGAGCTACTGTTCTGACTGCGTGGCCGGCGAGCGACGAGCTGACACGTCCCGAGCTTGGCTACGTGCGCAAGCCATTCGCCGTCGCGCGCATCGAGGACTTTACCGCCGCCGAGATTGCGCGCGCCGCCCAGAAGCCGGAAGACTACTCGACGGCTTTGGTCTTCAGCACCAAGGAAGAGATTGCATCGCCGCTTTTTACGCTGGGCGCGACCGGCAAGGCGATGGATGAGCGCTACTTCGGGCTGCACCACGACCTGCTGCCGGATGAGATTGCCCGCCAGTTGGGCGGCGCGCTGCTATGGAAGCAGGAGGAGCGCAATCAGTGGATCGCGCTGATCCGCTTCGAGCGCGTGACTGTTGATCCGGCAAGAAAACAGTGACGTTCTTTCCCACCCTTTCCCGCAAAAAACGCGGGAATGGATGAGGCACACCCACTGTATTTAATTGCCGGATCAATAAGACTCAGACGCTTGCGGTCAACTGATGGGCTTCAGTTTTTTGGTGTTCTGATAGGTGTAGATGATGCGGTGGGCGACGGTGATGGTGGAGAGCACGGCCAGCACCCACAGCGCCGGAGCCATTGCGCCCCAGCGGTTGAAGAGGGCGCCCAGAATGACCAGCACAATGCGCTCCGGCCGCTCCATGAAGCCCACCTTGCAGAGCGGGATGAGAGCCTCGGCGCGGGCGCGCGTATAGCTGACCATCAGGGAGGTGACCATGACGAAGGCCACCAGCACCACGTACCTGAAACGGTTAATCCGGCCATAGTAGACCAGCAATCCGAAGAAGAGCACCACGTCGGAGTAGCGGTCGATCACCGAGTCGAAGAAGGAGCCGAAGACGGTGACCTGGTGGTTGCGGCGGGCCACGCGGCCGTCCAGCATATCGAAGATGCCGGCGAAGAGAACCACCAGCCCCGCATAGAAGAACATCCGGTCGGCGTCGATGGCGTTGGCGTGGCCGAAGAGAAAGGCGGCGACAATATTGATGACGAGGCCGATGAAGGTGAGCGCGTTGGGCGAGATGCGGGTAAGCGCCAGGCCGTGAACGATGCGTTCAAGAAGCCATCCGCCGGTGCGGCCGATCACGCTGGTCCATGTCATTGCCATCGGTCTTACTTCCGCTCCGTGACTTGCCCGTCCTGGGACTGGGCGGCTTCCGCTTCGTCGTGAATCGTGGTCAGCTTGAGAATCTCCAGCTCGCGCTTGCCGTTGGGCGTGACGATGGTGGCCACGTCGCCCACCCGCTTGCCCACCAGCCCGCGGCCGATCGGCGAGGTGGTCGAGATCAGCCCCTTGGCCACATCCGACTCTTCGCTGGTGACCAGGCGGTAGACGATCTCCTCGTCCTTGGTCGAGTCAAAGACCACAATGGTCGAGCCGAAGCCGACCTTGTCTTTGGGAATATTGGAAAGATTGACCAGCGAGAGCTCGGCCATGCGCCGCTTGAGCTGGCCCAGGCGCGCATCGACAAAGGTCTGGCGCTGCTTGGCCATGTGGTACTCGGCGTTCTCCGAGAGGTCGCCGAGCGCGACGGCCTTCTTGATCTCGGCGGGAAGCTCGTGCTGAAGCTCGTGCTCAAGAACTGCGATCTCGGCGAGAAGCTGCTTTTTGATGTGCTCGGGCATTTGCAATCCGTGACGGCGAATGGAACGGGACCATCCGCGGGAGATAGAAGAACGTGCATCCTTATTATACGCAACCGAGCGGACGGGCTTCGAGGCAGGGCGAAGCCGCTCCGCGATGCCCGAACAGGATTCCGAGGATTCAATCGGCGCTCTTTACGAGAGCGACAATCGCGCGGCCGCCTTCCGGGTAGCCTCCATGCGGCGCTCGATCGACGGGCGCATCCGGCTACGCGCCGCTTCGACCTCGGCCGGATCGGCGCTCCGCGGTGAGCCTGCCGCAAAGGGCGGCTCGGGATCGTACTCCAGCCCCAACTGCACGCCGCGCGCGACGCGCTCGCCCCAAAGCTCGGCGATGACGGTCAGTGCGAAGTCGATGCCGGCGGTGACGCCGCCTCCGGTGATGCGATTGCGGTCGATGACGACGCGCTCAGGAGTAGCGATCGCTCCCAGCGGCGCAAGATTCTCCATCGCCATCCAATGCGTAGTGGCGCGATAACCCTGGAGCAGTCCCGCTGCGCCCAGCAGCAGAGAGCCGGTGCAGACAGCGGTGATGTAGCGCGCGGATGCGGCTGCGCGCCGCAAGAAGCCTAGCACCTCGTCATCGGCCATCCATTCAACCTGGCCCGGGCCGCCGGGAACAAAGAGCAGATCAATTGCGGAACTATCGGCGAAGGTTTGCGTGGGAATCAACTGTAGCCCGGAGTTGCAGGCGATCGGAGAAAGATTTTTCCAGTAGAGGCGCAGATCCACTCCGGGCACCATGCTGAAGAACTGCATCGGGCCGGTCAAATCCAATTGCGTGATTCCGGGATAGACCAGCATTGCGACGCGGAATGGATCGCCGGGTTTGAGTTGCTCGGCCATCGACACCTCACAGGGGAAGATTCGGATATCAATCGCGCATCACTATTATAAGAAACAAAAAACGAAGCTTCAATCAGGGTCTGCCGCGCAGTTGCAAAGGTTGCAGGAGATGCTGTAGCCTTGCTGGCGAGGATTCCAGCCATGTTTTTGCGTTCTATATCCGCCGCACTTGTGGGCTGCGCGCTGCTTGCCGCGCCCGTTGCCTCCCAAACCGCGGGCCGCGGGCCATCGACGCCCGAGGAGCGCAAGCAGGCGCTTGCATACATTCACCACTTCGAGGCCGACCCGCTCAATCCGAATCTGCAACCGGAGAAGGAGTGGTTGACAGCCTGGATGATCCAGGTTCCCGACCTTCATGTGAAAGTGTGTATGCTTCTCAACCTACCCAAAGGAGACAAGAAAGACAGTCAGGCCCTGTTCAATGCCATGTTCTTCTCGCAGATCACTTTCGTCATCGAGAATCCCGACAAACAGAATGACGATCTGGCTCAATTCGAAGCAGGCGTTGAAGGAGCGTTGCGCACTTATGAGTTTTTATTGAAGACCAAACCCAAGGATCGTCAGCCATTTCTTGACGATCTTCTGCTGCGACGGGATGCGGGAACACTGGTGCAATGGGTGAAGGACCAACCAGGTACGCATGGCTGTATGAAGTGAACTCCAATTTCTCGTGTGCGCGCCAACGCGATCAAAATCGCCTCACTCACCGTCTCCACGCGATGCGAAACGCACGATCCGAAAGAAAAAAGCGCGGCTCAAATCGGCACGCGAAAAAATTATTGACCATTTTTCCACCACCATGTCGTTTTTTTCTTGACATGTGCGTTACATAAATCTATACATTCATCAACTGCAATTTCGATTGCAGGGACGAAACACAAATCGTCACAAGGGAGAATAGGCAAATGGCAACCAAAAAGGCAGCCAAGAAGGCACCCGCGAAGAAGGCGGCAAAGAAGGCCGCGAAGAAGAAGTAGCGGTACCTCCAACCAAAAGGCAACAAATCAGGGGAGCGCATCCGGCGTTCCCCTGATCTGTTTTTGGCGGCAGATTCGATTTGCAAAAAGGATTACACTGGGAGTCGCAACGCAGGAAGGAAAGCATGACACGCCGCCGCTGGATTGCCGAGCATTGGGACGAGGCCACCGCCACGCTGACCGGCGCGCAGGCCGAACACATGACGCGCGTGCTGCGCGCCCAGCCCGGCACCGAGGCCGACGTGGTGGCCGGTGGACACGTCTTCCACGCCCAGGTGGCTGCCGTCAGCCGCAACGAAGTCCGCTTCAATCTGATTGCCGAACTGGAGGCCGATCCTGCCTTGCCCGTCACGCTGGTCATGGCTGTTTATAAATTCGATGCGATGGAGTGGGCGATCGAGAAGGCCACCGAGCTGGGAGTTACTGCAATTGCCCCGGTGATTGCGCGGCGGACGGAAAAACATCTGGCTCAGGCCGCTAGCAAACGCGCCGAGCGCTGGCGCAGGATTGCGCATGAGGCGGCGCAGCAGTCGCGGCGCAGCGACGTGCCCCTGATCCTTGAACCCGAGCCGCTGAGCGCTCGCGTGCGCGCCGAGTCGACGGCCACGCGCATTGTTCTGGCCGAGCAGGAGCGCACCACCACGCTGCGCAGCGCTCTGGAAGAGGCGATCGATGCGGCGGGAGCGGAGACGCCGGCCTTGGAGATTGCGATTGGCCCCGAAGGCGGATGGGGGCCGGAGGAAGAGGCGCTCTTCGACGCCAACGGCTGGCGCGCCGTCTCGCTGGGCCCGCGCATTCTGAGAGCCGAGACGGCGGCGATCGCCGCGCTGGCGGTGGTGGCTTCGTATCTGGAGTGATGCATTATTGAGGCATAACACTGGCATTCCGTTCTAACATGGGAGTGAGAAGGTCTTAGCTATGCGAACTCGTCCTGTTATCAACTTTTTTCAGATAGCCTCGCTGGTGATGCTGCTGGTGGCAGTGGCGCTGCTGGCGGCGATCACGACGATGCACTTTGCCATTCACGGCGCGGAGGTGCAGGTGCCCGCGCTCAAAGGGATGACCGTGGCCGAGGCGCGCAGCCAGACCTCGGGGCTGGACCTCGATCTGGATGTGGACAACCGCTACTACTCGGGCGACGTGGCCGCCGGGCATATTCTGACGCAGTCGCCCGCGCCGGGAACGGTGGTGCGGCGCGAGTGGCGCGTGAGGGTTTCAGAAAGCCTGGGGCCGCAGAAGGTGGACGTGCCGCAGACGCTGGGGTTGGACGAGCGCGTGGCCTCGCTCACACTGCGGCGCGTGGGTCTGGAATCGGGGCTGACCGCGCATCTGCCCTACGCCGCGGCAGCCATGGGAACGGTGATTGCGCAGGACCCGCCCGCCCACGCGCAGGAGATTGCGCGTCCGGCCGTCAATCTGCTGGTGGCCGCGGCGGGCGACGATGCGCCCGACGGCTACGTGATGCCGGAGTTGATGGGGTTGCCGGTGGTGAGCGCACAGCGGGAGCTCGGGCGCGTGGGTATTCAGTCCACGACAAAGTTTGTCGATGCGCCGGTGGCGCCGGTGGGCACGGGCGATGCTGCGCCGGCGCCGCCCGTGAGGCCGGGTGCGGTGACGGCGCAATGGCCGCTTGCCGGCGGGCGCGTCGATCAGAGTATTCATGTGCTGCTGACTGTAGCGAAGTAGACAGGGATCAGATTAACCGTTGCGCATGGCCTTCATCCAACCTTCTCAATCATGGCAATAAAGAATCCATCGGTGTGAAATGCGCCGGGCAATAGATGCAGATAGCCTTCAGGCGAGAGTCCCGCTTGCAGGCGGTCCGCGCCAGCGGGCGTGAGAAAGCCTTCCTTGCGCAGAGCTTCGAGGTAGTCCGCCAACGGAAGCTGGCGGGCAAAGGGCGTTGCGGCCAACACGGCGGCGATGACTTGCTCATTCTCCTCCGGCTCCAGCGAGCAGGTGGAGTAAACGACGCGGCCGCCGGGGCGAAGTGCGCGCAAAGCGGCCGCGAGGATTGCGCGCTGGCGCTCGGCCTGGCGCGCGAGGCCGTCCAAGCGCAGCCGATGACGAATCTCCGGATTGCGGCCCAGCGTTCCGGTGCCGCTGCAGGGCAGATCGGCAAGTACAAGATCGTAGGTCGCGTCTTCGTTGAGCGCGGTTGCATCGGCGAGCCGGCACTCGACGCGAGCGCCAAGAGATGCCAGCCGCCTGCGCAACTCTTCAAGGCGCGGCGCGCTTGAGTCACAGGCCACGATGCGCGCCTGCGGATGGCGCTCGGCCAGGATCATCGTCTTGCCGCCGGGCGCGGCGCAGGCATCGAGGATGCTCTTTACGTTTCGATCGAGCGCATGGGAGAGAATCTCCGACACCAGTTGCGAGCCTTCATCCTGCAACCGTGCGCGGCCCGCGCCAAAGGCCGCGGTCGCAGCCAGATCGCCGCGAACAACCGTGCGCGCGCTGGCGAGCAACTCACCGGCTTCGAGGACGATGCCCGCAGCGGCCAGTTCGGCTTCGACGGTTGGATCGGCAAGACGCAGCGCCTGCACAGGCTGGCTTTGGCCGTGACGGCAGATTGCGCGCGCGGCGTCGATGCCATAGTAGTTGATCCAGCGCTCGACGATCCAGGCGGGGTGGGCTTGCATCTCTTCCGAAAGCTTTCCCTCAGGGGCTGAAGCCCGTGTAGTTGTCGCGGCATTTGCGGCACGACTGAAGTCGTGCCCTTTCAAGTCGGATTTATCAAGCTCAGTTTGTTGCGCCAGCGCCAGCTTGCGCAGCACCGCGTTGACCATGCCGGAGGCGAAGCTGTGAGCGGATTGCTTGACCAGCTCGACGCTCTCGTCGATCGCCGCACGCGCCGGAATGCGATCCATGTGGAACAACTGAAAGGCGCCCAGTCGCAGAGCGACAAGAATCTCCGCATCGAGCTTTGCATCGGGGCGCGTGAGCAGCGCGTGAATCCGATGGTCGAGCCGGAGCTGCCAGCGCAGCACGCCCAGCACCAGCGCCGTGGCCAGGTTGCGGTCGGCGGAGGAGAGCGCGCTGACAGCGCGGCCGCGCAACAGATCGTCGCAGTGCGAGGGTCCGCGCTCGACAGAGAGAAGAATGTGAAATGCGGCCTTGCGCGCGGGAGATATTACGCGGGCGGGAGTCTTCGGCGCAATTGCTTTTGCGTTCGGCTTTACGCCGGCCTTCTTCACGGCGCTCATTGAGCCGCGCATCCCAGCCGCGCGCCTTCAGCGAATGCGGCTCCGCGCAAAAACTCGCCGGCAGTGAGGCGCTTCTTGCCTTCCAGTTGAACCTCGACCAGCTCCAGCCATGAATTCTGAGCGCAGGCGACGAAGAAGCGCTGACCATCGATATGAATCCGGCCCGGTTCAGCAACGGGCGGCAAGGCAAAGCGTGCAGCCTCGGCAAATCTTGGGGCCTCGGCGATGTTCATACGATGCACGATCAGCTTTTTTTCGTCGAGCGTGGTGAAGGCACCGGGCCAGGGCTGGAAGCCGCGCCAGCGGTTCTTCAACTCGATGGCCGTGCGCGCGGCAAAGTCCATCAGGCCGTCTTCACGCTTCAAGACCGGAGCGAGCGTTGCTCCCGTGTGATTCTGAGGCCTCGGCTGAATGCTCGCGTCGGCGAGACCGGCCAGCGTCATCCCAACGAGCGGCGCGCCGGCCAGCGCCAGCTCCTCGAAGAGATCGATGGCGGTCTTCTCCGGCGCGATGGCGAAGGCACGCTGCAAAAGAATCGGCCCCGTGTCGAGACCCTCTTCGAGCAGCATCGTCGTATTGCCGGTGAAGATCTCGCCGTTGGCCACGGCCCATTGGATCGGCGCGGCGCCGCGATAGCGCGGCAATAGCGATGCGTGCAGATTGATGCAGCCGAGAGGCGGGAGCGCAAGCATCCACGGAGGAATCAGCCGCCCGTAGGCAACGACGACGATGGCCTCTGGCGCGATGGCCTCCAGTTGCGCGCGAAACTCTTCATTGTTGCGAATCGACTCCGGCTGCGCAATTGGCAGGCCGGCCTCGAGCGCGGCCTGCTTGACCGGCGGCGCGGTCAGCAGTTGCGCGCGGCCCACGCGCCGGTCCGGCTGGGAGACGACCAGCGCAACCTCATGGCCCGCGGCGAGCAGTGCATCGAGCGTCGGCACGGCGAATTGCGGAGTCCCGCAGAAGACCAGCTTCATCGTTCTACCACTTGCCTTCGCGGATCAGTTTGCGAATCTTGCGCTGCACCAGATCGCGCTTGAGGGCGCTCATGCGGAAGATGAACTGGATGCCGTCCACGTGGTCGATCTCATGCTGGAAGCAGCGCGAGAGCACCTCCTCGCCATCCATCTCGAACCACTTGCCGTGCTCGTCCTGGGCGCGGATGCGCACCTTTGCGCCGCGCACCACCTTCTCGCGGATGTCGGGAAAGCTAAGGCAGCCCTCCTCTTCGTAGAGCCTGCCCTCTTTGTAGATGATCTCGGGATTGATCAGCACGAGCTTGTCCTTGGGCTCCTTGCCCATGCTCAGGTCGATCACCAGCAAACGTTTCGCCACGCCCACCTGCGGCGCGGCCAAGCCGATGCCCTGCCCGTCGTAGCAGGTCTCGAACATATCGGCGACAAACTTGCGAAGCTCGGCGTTGAACTCGGTGATAGGTTCACCGGGACGCGCCAGAACCGGATCGGGATATTTGACAATCTTCAGAATCATGGGAATCTGCGAAGCTCTCCGTCTCTGCTTAATTCTTAAAACTTCCGTATCTGTTCGATGTAACCGTCAAAATTCCGTCGCAATTCCAGAGCGGAATCGCCGCCGAATTTTTCCTGCACGACGCGCGCGATCGTCAACGCCACCATCGCTTCGCCGACGACGCCCGCCGCCGGGACGACGCAGATGTCCGAGCGTTCGTAGCTGGCGCTGGTCCGCTCGCGCGTGTCGAAGCGCACCGATTCGAGCGGCCTTCGCAGGGTCGAGATCGGCTTTAGATAGCCGCGCACGACGATGTTCTCACCATTCGAAATTCCGCCCTCCAGGCCGCCCGCGTTGTTCTGCGGACGCGTGAAGCGCGTGGGCCTGCCGGTATCCTCGGCGGCATAGTGAATCGGATCGTGAACCGCTGTGCCAAAGCTTGCGGCGCCCACCATGCCACGGCCGATCTCGACGGCCTTGACGGCCTGAATGCTCATGACCGCCTGGGCCAGCAGAGCGTCCAGCTTCTCGTCCCAGTTGACGTGCGTGCCTAATCCTGCGGGCGCGCCGTGGACGACCACCTCGAAGACGCCGCCGACGGTGTCGCCGGTGCGCGCGGCCTCTTCGACCTCTTCCTTCATGCGCGCCTCGGTCGGCTCGTCGACGCAGCCGAGAGAGACCTCATTGCGGGCAGCCAAAGCGGCAATCTCCTCCCAAGCGGCCTCGCGCTCAAGCTCGGCGCGACCGACGCGGATCACGTGGCTGAGCACCTCAATTCCCAGTGTCCGCAGCATCAGCTTGGCGATTGCTGCGGCGGCCACGCGCGCGGTTGTCTCTCGCGCCGAAGCCCGCTCCAAGATGTAGCGCGCATCGGGGAAGTTGTACTTGAGCGCGCCGGCCAGATCCGCATGGCCGGGCCGGGGCGAGGCGACGGCCTGATGCAGCGCCGGGTCGCCGGCTTCAACAGGCAACTTGGATTCCCAGTTCTTCCAGTCGCTATTGACGATCTCAATGGCGATCGGCGAGCCGATGGTATGTCCGTGGCGCACGCCGCTCAGCAGGTGGGCCTTGTCGGTCTCGATCTTCATGCGCCCGCCGCGCCCATAGCCCTGCTGACGCCGCCACAGCTCGCGGTTGACAAACTCCAGATCGACCGGCACGCCGGCCGGCAGGCCGGAGACGAGCGCGATCAGCGCCTCTCCGTGCGACTCCCCGGCAGTGGAAAAACGAATCATATTCTATTCATTGTAAAGGCGGAGTGCGGCAGGGAACAGAATAGCATTCATATTTCCTTATTTGTCGATTACTATCTTTCCATGAGCGGCTACTTCCTCTTCAAATCCGAACCCGATGTCTACTCCTTCGACGACCTTCTCGGCGACAAGGAGACCATCTGGGATGGCGTGACCAACCCCACCGCCGTCAAGCACCTGCGCGAGATGAAGCCGGGGACCCGGTGGATCTTCTACCATACAGGCGAAGAGCGCAGGGCCGTCGGCACGGGAACAGTAGTCAGCGTGGATGCGACCGATCCCAAAGTTCCCATCGTGCGCGTCAAGGCGGGCAAGCGGCTCAGGCAGCCGAAGACGCTGGCCGCGATCAAAGCCGAGCCGCTCTTTGCCGCCTCTCCGCTGGTCCTCATCGGACGGCTCTCCGTGGTTCCGCTGACCGAAGAGCAGTGGAAGTGGTTTATGGAAGAGAAGCAATAAAAGCAGGTGCAGACGGCAGGCGCATCTGTTTCCCATGCTGAGATTGAGCGCCGCTGCCGCGCGTTACCATCAAAACAATGACTTCAGGACAAACGGAGCATCCGCCGATCGCGGTCGCCGAGGGGTCGGTACGCTCAGCCGACGGCACGCGCATCGCCTATCGCCGCCTGGGCAGCGGTCCCGCGATTGTTTTTGTACACGGCAGCGTCTCCACACACACCGACTGGATGCCGGTCGCCCGCCTGCTGGCCGGCAGTTTCACCTGCTTTGCGATGGACCGGCGCGGCCGCGCCAAAAGCGGCGAGGGCGTGGGGCCGTATGCGATCGAGCGGGAGTTCGAAGATATTGAGGCTGTGATGGCTGCAGCCCAAGCGGCAACCGGCGCGGAGGCCTTTCTGGTGGGCCACTCCTACGGCGCCATCTGCACTTTGGGAGTGGCGATGCGCCGCCCGGTGCCGAAGTTGGTGGTCTACGAGCCGCCGCTGCCGGCTGGAGGGTTGATTGCGGGCGAGAATCTGCCGCCCTATGTGCGCGCCATCGAAGAGGGCGATCTGGACAAGGCGATGGAGTGGGGGCTTGAGCGCTTTCCGCGGATGCCCGCCAAGTCCATCGCCGCACTGCGCATCTCGAAGGCCTGGCCGCGGCTGTGCGTGATGGCCAAAAGCTGGATACGCGAGTTGGAGGTGATGGATGTGCAGAGCCCGGATCTGACGCACTACAGCGCGCTGGCCTGCCCGGTGCTGCTGCTGGCCGGCGGCGCGAGCCCCGAGCATCCGATGCTGGACGCGGCGCGGGCGCTGGCCGCGGTGCTGCCCAATGTGCGCGTGGAGTGGCTCGCGGGCCTGGGACACAGCGGAATGCGCGAGGCGCCGGAGATGGTGGCGCGGCTGATTCGTGAATTTTTGACTGCCTGAACGCATGAATCTCCTTGCTTCCGATGCGGAATTACGGGCACATTTTGGAACCAACGCCGTGCTTTTCGCGTCCAATCTATGTACCCTTGAAGATGAGGATCGATTTGCCGACCCATTTTGAGACGAATTCGAGGCCGAAACGCCGCCGAATGCCGCACGCATTCGGAGCGGCTGCGCTCGTCTCACTGGCTCTATTGGCGATGCTGATCTTTGTCCAGGTGGCGCATACCCACGAAGTGGATAGTGACGCCGACCACTGCCAGGTCTGCATCGCCATGCACTCGGCGGCTCCGGTTGCCATCGTCGCCGACCTAGTGGTCTTTGTCGCCGTCGGCAGGCGTGATCCGGTCGCCGTCGAGCGCGTCGCCGTACGTCATTGGAGCCCCAAGCTCTTTACGCGTCCTCCGCCCAGCGGCTGTTAAGGGCATCTTCCCACTCTCGATGGAGTTGTGTTGTTGCTTGCCTCTAGCCGCGGCGAGCCGGATGCGCATCCTCATCGACGAACGCGGAAGAGCAGCCCCTCATGCACAGAGGAAGCCGCGCGCATCATCTGCGGCCTGGACCTGCATCCTACAGCCAATCCAAGGAGAGAGCCTATGCCGTTCGATCGCGGCGATAGATTATCGATATTACTCATGCTTCTCTTGCTCTTTGCTGCGCCATTTGCGCACGCCGCGGGCAGCAACTCGGGCGCGGTGCGCGGCACGGTTACCGATCCAACCGGCGCCGTTGTTCCCGGCGCAACGGTTCATCTGGTCAATCAGGTCAGTGGCCTGGATCGCACGCTTACCACCGACGCCGCAGGCCAGTTTGTCTTTGCCAATATACCCTTCAACCCTTACACCGTCACCGTGATCGCCACCGGCTTCTCACCCTTGAGCAAGAGCGTGGAGATTCGCTCGACCGTGGGGACGAGCCTCACTCTGGTTCTTGAGGTCGCCGTCAATGCCCAGTCTGTAACGGTGGAGGCGACAGGCGATCTGATTGAGACCGACTCCACCTTCCATACCGACGTGGATCGCGATCTCTTCACCAAGGTGCCGCTGGAGAGCGAATCCAGCGGCCTGAGTTCGCTGGTCACGGAGACGACGCCCGGCGTGGCAGCCGACTCGAACGGCCTCTTTCACGGCCTGGGCGACCACGCCTCGAACTCGTTTTCCGTGGACGGCCAATCGATCACCGACCAGCAGAGCAAGGTCTTCTCCAATCAGATTCCGTCGAACTCGATCCAATCGATCGAGGTGATCAGCGGCGCGCCGCCGGCCGAGTATGGCGGCAAGACCAGCCTGGTGATTGTGGCCACCACACGCTCCGGCCAGGGAGTGACGACGCCGACCGGCAGCGTGAACAGCTCCTACGGCTCGTTTGGTTCGGTGACCGGCGGCCTTGACCTGGCCTACGGCGGCCAGAAGTGGGGCAACTTCCTCGAGGCCGACGGCCTCAACTCAGGACGATTTCTCGATCCGCCGGAGTTCAAGATTATCCACGACAAAGGCAATGAACAGAATTTCTTTGATCGCGCGGACTATAACTTCACCACGAACGATTCCATTCATCTGGATGTGAATTACTCTCGTTCGTGGTTTCAGACGCCCAACGCCTTCGACAATCTAAACGTCCAGAATGTAGAGACCACTGGGCCGAACAACGGCGCGAGCGCCAGCCCGGATTTCGCAGGCGTTGGCAACACCGATCAGCGCTCCCAGATAGAAACCATCAACATCTCTCCGACTTATACGCGAATTCTCGGCAATAACACCGTCGTCAACCTGGGCGCATTCGTCCGCCGCGACGATTACCACTACTATCCCAGCCACGATCCACTGGCCGATCTGGGCGCGGCCGACCTGCAAACCTCATCGATAGCGCAGGCTCGCACACTGACCAACGCCGCGGTCCACGCCGACTTCAACTACGCCAAGGGCATTCATACCTTCAAGGCCGGCGCGCAATATGGGCAGACCTTTCTGCGAGAGAACGACAGCCTCGGCGTGGTGGAGTCGACCTATAACTCGCCCTGCGTCGATGCGGTTACCGGTATCTCCTTGCCGGGATTCGACGCTACCGCGGACTGCAACGGCACCGACGCGCGCGGCAATGCGGTGATTGCCAATACCAACTACTTACCCGTTCTCGCGAGTTATGACTTCACTCGCGGCGGCAGTTATTACAACTTCACGGGCCGCGCGGACATCAAGGAGTTAGCGCTCTTTGCCGAGGATCAGATCAAGGTGCGCAACTGGCTCTTCAATCTAGGTCTGCGCGAGGATGTATACAACGGCCTGACGGACGCCAACCAGACCCAGCCGCGCGTGGGCATTGCGTATAACATCAAACCGACGACGACCGTGCTGCGCGTCTCCTATGCGCGCACATTGGAAACTCCCTTCAACGAAAATCTGGTGCTATCAAGCACCGGCTGCACGAATAACGTTCTGTCACCGCTGCTCAATTGCAATGCGGGCGTCTCGGGAACGATGCGGCCCGGCTTCCGCAACGAGTTTCACGCCGGCTTTCAGCAGGCCTTCGGCAAGAAGGTCGTCTTCAGCGGCGAGTATATCTGGAAGTACACGCACAACGCCTTCGACTTCAGCGTACTGGGTAACACGCCCATTACTTTCCCCATCGACTGGCATCACTCGAAGATACCGGGCTATGCCTTGCGCGCGGATGTGCCCGAGCTTCATGGCTTCAGCGCCTATCTTGTCGCCTCGTCGGTGGCCGCGCGCTTTTATCCGCCGCAGGTGGCCGGAGCCGGCGCCACCGTCGGGGCAACCGGCCTGCCCTTCCGCATCGATCACGATGAAAAATTCAATCAGACTACTCATCTGCAATACACGCTCACGCGCGGCAGGTTGCTGAATGGCCTGTGGGGCAGCTTCAACTGGCGCTACGACTCGGGCATGGTGGCCGGATCGACGCCCTGCTATAACCCGACCGATGCCAACACCTCCTGCCTGAACAGCTCATTTGCGCCGAACAGCCCCGTCGGAACGAACAACCTGCCGACTACGCCCGCGACCTTGAACGGCCAGCCCGCGGTGGTGTTGGTGGACAATAACATTCCCTTTACCGTCAACCCGGTGACCAACGGAATTGCTTATCTTCCCCTGACCGCGGATGAAGAGTCTCAAGCGGGACTCATCTGCAACGGAGACAAGGCAACACCCACGCATCTGATTGGCGTGCAGGTGGCGGGCACGCCTTACTACGAGTGCCAGGCCAATCAACTGGCCTCCAGCTTGATTCATATCCCCGCTCCGGGCACGGGCGACAACGACCGCAATCCGCCGCGCATTGCGCCCCGCGATTTGTATGACGCCTCCCTTGGCTTCGACAATCTCTTCCATGCGCATCGCTTCAAGACGAACTTAGACATTACGGCGATCAATGTGGCGAACAAGTATGCGCTGTATAACTTCCTGTCCACCTTCAGCGGCACGCACTCTGTAACTCCGCGGGCGATTACCGCGAAAATTACCTTCAATTTTTAAGAGTGATCACTCCGTGCCTTCAATTGTGTGATCGTCTTCTCCCAGCCTTTATCTGTCAGCGATCAGCTTTCAGCTGAAGACTGCCTGGATTTCAATCCATTCAGCAAAAAACGCTGAATGGGTGGGCCCTCAGCGTGCGCGGCAGGGGTGCGCCGGGATTCAGCATTTGTCAAGAGGCCGGCGACGCGGAGCGCGAAAGGAGCGAAAAGGCGGCCTTTTTACCCCCAGATCAGCTGCTTTGGGGCTGAAAAGTGGCCTTTTTTCGGGGTTAAAGTTTACTGAATAATTAACAGAAAGAAAAGTGAACTGATTGATAACAGGCGTCTTGCGACAAAAACCATGCAAAATACCGGGGGATTTCCACAGGGGGGGGGTGGGGGGTAAGGCCGTACAAAAAACAGGGACCAGGGACCGAGGGACTGGGGACTAAGGGACTGGGGACTAAGGGACTGGGGACTAAGGGACTGGGGACTGAGGGACTGGGGACTGAGGGACTGGGGACTAAGGGACTGGGGACTAAGGGACTGGGGACTGAGGGACTGGGGACTAAGGGACTGGGGACTGAGGGACTGAGAACGACGCGGCTGGATAAAGTGTTCATGGATTGATTGTGCGCTTGGGAGGGGAAATGATCTGCAAGGATTGGCCATCCAGGCGAAGGCGCTGCGCGCATGGGGTTAGAGGTCTCCCATCCATTTCGCACAGAATGTGAAATGGATGGGGCACGGCGCTTGTTGGCAGTTATTGACCTCCGAATGAGCAAACCTTTGACCGAAGCGGCTTTAGGGTTTATGGTGGAGGGGAAACAGGGCATTGATCTGTTTCCGGTTGACGATGAGCGGCTTTGGCGAAGACCTACGCATGGAGCGGATCTCCCGCGGCATAGCGCTGGAAGAGATTTCCGCGGTGACCAAGATCTGCCGGCGGCACCTGGAGGCGCTGGAGAAGGAGGAGTTTCGCCTTCTTCCCGGCGGCATCCTGAGCAAGGGAATCGTGCGCGGCTACGCGGCCACCGTCGGCCTGGACCAGCAGGCGTGGACCGAGCGCTTTTTGAAGGCCTCCGGTGATCGCGGTCTGATCAAGGAAGACGATCGCGGCTGGATCGAGTTCGCCGCCAATGTGGGCAAGGCGCGCAACCCGCGCAGCGATGCCCGAGAGCGCCTGCTGCGCTGGATTGGCGTGATTCTGCTGCTGGTGGTGGTGGCCGCCGGAGTTACCTTGGCGGTGCGCTACGTTGGCCTGCGCGCCGGCTGGTGGCCCAGCCTGCTGCCCATGCGCTTTGCCGCTGCGCCCCTTGCGAGCGCGATAAAATCTCTTGCCGCTCTGGCTTGAGAGCCTGTATTATCCCCGTGATTCACCCGAAACGACTTTTCCCGTCGTTACAAAACTTGCCTGACTGAATGATTGTTTGGATTGCCGGGTTATTTCCCAAGAGAGGTTCTTGCCATGCATCTGCGCAAGCAGCTTTTGCTTTCAATCGTCGTTGCTCTCTGCTCCATCTCTCCCGCGTATTCCCAGGTGAATGGAATTGAAGTGGCCAACGGTGCGACCGCCCAGGTCTTCGGCGGCAAATCGCCCGCGGTGTCGGTGACCGACGCCGAGGGTAATCCGGTGGCTTCCATTCCGCTCGACGGCGAGCCGGGCAAGTATATCTACGCGCGCTCGGCCAACGTTCTCTATGTCGTCCAGAACGGGAAGAAGGGCGTCCACGCGATCAGCGTTATCGACCTGAGCGAGATACGCATCGTCAAGCAGATCGAGATCGGCGCGGGCGCGGAGGTGGAGCTGCTGTTGTCCGGCGACGAGCGCCGCCTCTATTGCTACACGGTTGCCAAATATCCCAGCGGCCTGCTCTGGCAGGGAATGTCGTTTTATACGATGGGAGAGTTCAATCCCAACTTTGAGCCGAGGGTCGACGCCATCGACACGGCGACGAACGAAGTGGTGCGGAGCTATCATTTGCTGGATGGGCGCGCGGCGGATGTGCCGAAGAACTGGTTCTTCGGCGGGAGGCTGCTGGCGGCGGGCAACTCCGGTGTGCTGGTTGCCGACGCCAAAAGTTATCGCGGCAATTCGGTCAGCGACCGCATTTTGATCTATGGGAGCAACGCCTCGCAGCCGCGCTTCATCCTCGATCCGCTGGCTCCGGGAACCAAGTTCGTCGGCGGCTCATTCGCCGGAACGATGCTCTCGCGCGACGAGAAGACGCTGTTTTTGGCGATCGAGGGAGACAAGCAGAGCGCGGGAATGCTGCTTGCCGTGGATCTGGAAAAAGGGACGCTGCACTCGCAGACGCTGACGGATCATCCCACCCGGCTCTTTCGCCTGGGTGCGCAGCAGGAGCCCTGGCTGATGACCGACCGGCAGATGCTGGCGCTGTCAGAGACTGGCGTGCCGACGGGAAAGAACATTCCACTGAGCAAGGTTGCCATGCCCACGGAAGGCGGCGCCGAGGGCGCATCCATCTTTGTCGATGGGCTTCCCGGAGAGACGATTCCCCTGGGCAACGGCTTTGCCGCGATCCAGATCAACAACACGAACGGCAGCTCCCGGCATAAGGTTGCCTTGATCGACCTGAAGAAGCAGCAGGTTGAGGCGGTCATTTCCACGATGAGCTCGGGCGAGATCGCCGGCATCCGCACCAAGCGCTACCTGATCGCCTTCGGGCTGTCGATGGCGACCGGCGGCAATGTGATCTTCGTTCCGAATTTTGTGATGAGAAATGAGTCGCTGGCGGCGCGGCCGGATGGGCGCTTCCTCTTTGCGCTGGATCTGGAAGGCCATGAGGTGACGGTCGTCGATGTGCCGGCCGGCGCGGTGGTGAAGCGCATTCCGGTGAACAACTCCGTGATCGAACTCCAGGTCTCTGCCGACGGCCGGCATCTGATCTGCTATGGCAAAAAGATTCAACAGATCGATCTGGAGACAAACAATCTGGAGAATTAGAGCGGCTCTCGCAATTCAGCAGGAGTAAATCGCGGCTCGCCACGCGCGTCGCCCCATTCGCTGCGAACCGTTGCTCGCCGGCGCACAAGGCGATTACCATGAAGGAATGCATCCCAGGGCGAAGGCCCGACGGTGCTGGCGACACTTCTGCGAGAGTGGACCCGCTGCGGCTTCGATCGAGCGCTCCGGTGGTCCAGCATGAACCGGTCCTCGCAGCAGAGTATTTTCGAAATCCATATAGACCATTCCGTGCATGGAAGGTGGTTCTTTCTTGAGAAATAAGCCACTTGAGTGCATGGATTCCGTCTACGACAATTCCGAAAATACTTCCAGCCGCCCAAATTGAATTCCCTGCAATGGGAGGAGAGTTAAGTTGAGCGACCGTTTTCTGTTTACCTCTGAATCCGTGACTGAAGGCCATCCCGACAAGATCGCCGATCAGGTCTCCGACGCCATCCTCGATGCCTGCCTTGAACAAGACCCCTACAGCCGCGTAGCCGCGGAGACGCTTACGGCCACGGGTCTGGTGGTCATCGCCGGCGAAATCACCACCAAAGCCTATGTCGATTTCCAGTCGCTGGTGCGCGGCGTTGTGGCCTCGATCGGCTACGACAACGCCCTCTACGGCTTCGACTCGAACACCTGCGCCGTGATCTCGACGATCAACAAGCAGTCGGGCGACATTGCCCAGGGCGTGGACACCGGCGGCGCCGGCGACCAGGGCATGATGTTCGGCTATGCGGCGAACGAAACCCCGGAGCTGATGCCCGCCCCGATCTCGCTGGCCCACAAGCTCTGCCGCAAGCTCACCGAAGTTCGCAAGTCCGGCAAGCTGCCCTACCTGCGCCCGGACGGCAAGAGCCAGGTGACGGTCGAGTACGACGAAAACGGCAAGCCCGCGCGCATCGACGCCGTGGTCATCTCGAGCCAGCACGCGGAGAGCGTGACCAACGAAGAGCTGCACTCGGACATTTTGAAGTACGTGATCCAGGCCGTGCTGCCGACGGCTTGGCTGGACGAGAACACGAAGTACCACATCAATCCGACGGGGAGATTTGTGATCGGCGGACCGATGGGCGACACCGGGCTGACCGGGCGCAAGATCATCGTGGACACCTACGGCGGCGCGGGCCGTCACGGGGGCGGAGCGTTTTCAGGTAAAGATCCGACGAAGGTGGATCGCTCTGCGGCGTACATGGCGCGCTACATCGCCAAGAACATCGTGGCCGCCGGCCTGGCCGAGCGCGCCGAGGTGCAACTGGCGTATGCCATCGGCGTCGCCGATCCGGTCAGCGTGCGCATTGAGACCTTCGGCACGGGCAAGGTGGGCGAGGCCAAGCTGACCGAGCTTGTGCGCAAGAACTTTTCACTCCAGCCCAAGGGCATCATTGAAAGCCTCAAATTGCGCCGGCCGATCTATCAGAAGACTGCGGCCTATGGGCACTTCGGCCGCACGGAGCCTGAGTTTACCTGGGAGGCGACGGACAAAGCCGATGCGCTGGCCGAGCAGGCGGGTCTGAAGGCCGTGGCGAAGTAAAACAAAACGCAGCACGAATAGGCGAAGGGACTCTTCTGGCGAAGAGTCCCTTTGCTTTTCTGGCGCGCGAGCAGCAATGCGGATTTGCTCTCCATCGAATGGCCGATTCATCGGGACGGCGGCGGCAGGGCATAATGGAGATGCGGGGCGGCAGAGTGAGTTCTGTGCCGCTCGTTGATCTTGATCCCCATCCGACCCGAGGTTTGCTTGAAGCCGTCCAATTCATTCTTCGTGCTTTCAGTAGCCGCTGTGACTCTTTTGACCTTGGGCGCGACGACCGCGGCCCAGGCGCCCGAAGCTCCTGTGAATCCCGCGGCAGCCGCGCCCCCCGCCGCAGAGCGCATCTATCCCGCGCCGATCAACCTGCAGGTGTTGCCGAAGACGTTGAGCGGCAAAGAGGTTCACGAGATGATGGAGCAGTGGGCGGGCGCATTGGGTACGCATTGCGACTTCTGCCACACGCGCGACGCCAACAATCTTGGCCCGAACGGGCGGCCGCAACTGAAGTTTGCCGACGATAGCAAGCCGATGAAGGAGTCGGCGCGGATCATGTTCCGCATGACGGAGCGGATCAACGCGGATTATGTGGCGAAGGTGGACGCCGCGGGCATGCCGGTTGTTTGCGGCACCTGCCATCGCGGCCACCTGGAGCCGGAGCCGTTTGTGCTTGCGCCCGAGGGAAGGCCATCGGCACCAGTTCCGGCAGCGGGAGAAGCGCCGTTGCGGCAGAGCGGCGGCCGATAAGCGAGTGCGGCGGATTTTTGCCTGCTTTGGCGAATGAATGGCGGAGAATTCCGCGAAGAAATCCTGCCCAAATATGGAAGCCGGCCCAATAACTTCCGTGAACCGGATTGCGGAAGGGCGTTCACACTTCGCCGCCCCATCCGTTAGTTGACTGACGCAGCAGCGGTTGCTAGTCTAGACCCTAACAATATGGATCGGCTGATGAGAGATTTCGCGGTCGGCGGGACGAAGGCTGATTCTTTTTTGCACGGGACAGATTGCTTTTCCCCGTCGTTTACCGTTATCGCCTTGCCTGTAGAGATTGCCTCATCCAAGTGAGGAAGGCGAAGCTATGTCACTTGGATGGAATTTCATTGATTCCAGCGATCTCTCCTGACGATATACGGAGTAAGGTCGTTGGTTGGTTTCGCCTGAGCCTGAACAATCAAGCCGATTGCACGCTGTGCCACATCCGAGCCGTAGAAAAGGAATTCACTTGACCGAACCGAACGATCCACCGACTGGCGACCTAAGGAGCAGGGTGGTTGAAGACCGCGTCTTTCTCGATCCCGACGAGCAGGTCTCTCTGCGCGAGCTGGCATTGGTTCCCTGGAAGCGGAAGTTGCTTGTGGGCGCGTGCGTTTTGGTCTGCGGGCTTCTGGCGATTCTTGTATGCGTCCTGATGCATCCGAAGTACAAGGCCACCGCCTTGATCGAGCTGAATGAGGATAAAGGCGGCGGCTCGGACTTACTCTCCAGCATGGCCTCGTTCGAAGGGGGCGGAGTGGATGATCTGAAGGTCAAGATTGAGACCGAATCCGCCGTCATCAAGGACGATTCGATTGCCTTGGCTGTGCTCGGCAAGATGGGCAAGCTCCGCCTGGCGAATCCGGACCGATTCAGCAAGGAGCCAGGCCCCTTTGTGAGCGCGGAGGCTCTGCCGGCAGAACGGCGCGAAGAGCTGATTGGGAATTTCGAGGGTCATCTGAAGGTTGGCGAGGTGGGCAGTTCGCGTCTGATTGCCATAACGTTTGTCAGCCGCGATCCTGTCGATGCGGCGCAAGTGGCCAACCAGGTAGTTGCGGAATACAGGTCGTATCTGCTGAACTCCAACTTCAATTCATCCAAAGAGGTCTCACAGTGGCTTTCCGCCCAACTGGGCGATTTATCCAACCAGGTGACGAAGACGCAGCAAGCCACGGAAGACTTTGAGCGCGCCCACAATCTTTCTTCGGCAATGCTGGGCCTGTCGACACTTTCAGGAGGCGGCGCTTCCTCAGTATCCGGTTCAGGTGGCGGTGGAGGGGGCGGGGGCAATGTATCCATCCCGGAGCTGGAGCGCCTGAATACGCTGAACGAGGAGGTGACCCGGGCAGAGGCTGCGCGCATGGAGCGGGAGGCCATTTACCGCCTTACGGAAACCCGTGATCCGGATCTGATCTCCACGCTTGGCTCCGGCTCCGGCCTTTCTTCCGGATCGGCCGTCACCTCGCAGGGAGGCGGATTGGAGGTACTGGATGCGTTGCGGCAGCAGGAGGCGACGGCGCGGACGGCGTATGCCAGCGCGGAGACCAAGTATGGCGCAAAGAATCCTCGTCTGGCCGATCTGGCCAATCAAATCAAGTCGCTGCAGGAACAGATGCAGGAGGAGATGGAGAAGATCAAGCAGCGGGCGAAGAATGATCTTGTCCTGGCAGAGCAGAATGAGAAGGCGCTGCGCGATGCCTTTGAGGCGCAAAAACTCGTCACCAGCAAGATGAACGACGATGTAGTTCAACTGGGAATTCTGATGGCGCAGGCCCGCTCCAGCCGCGAGTTGTATGACCTGCTCTACGCCAGGCTGCAGGAAGCCAATATCGATGCCGGCAACAGCGCCACGAATGTGACGATCGCCGATCCGGCGCGTCCGCCGGGCGGCCCGTATATGCCGGACCCATTTTTGTTTATCGCGGCGGGTCTGATGGGCGGCCTTATCCTGGGCGTCTGCCTTGCCTACCTGGTGGAAAGCCAGGACGATACACTGACCGACAGCTTTCTGGTGGAGACGGTGGCAAACCTGCCGGTTCTGGGCATGGTTCCCCTTCATCGCATGGAGGCGCGGCCTCGTGAAGGCGCCATGGCCAGTGAATCAAGTCCCTTCCTGATCGCACCCGAATGCGCCACCTCGGAATCCTTCCGCAGTCTGCGCAGCGGGCTTACGCTGTCCGGAATCGGGCGCAAGCTGAAGGTTCTGGCCATCACCAGCGCCCTTCCAGGAGAAGGCAAATCTTTCACCGCTTATAATCTGGGACTTGCATTTGCTGTAACAGGCCTGCGCGTACTGATCCTCGACAGCGATCTTCGCCGTCCCGTGCAGCACACGCTGTTTCGCGTGCCGCGGGAAGATGGCCTGGCCGATCTTCTGGCAGGGCTCATCTCCTTCGACGACGCAGTCAAGCCGCATCCGGTCGAGAAGAATCTGTTCATCATGACCGCGGGCCAGCACTCCCCGCTCGCCTCCGAACTTCTGGGCTCGGGCGAGATCGAGAAGGTTCTGGCCCTGGCTCGCGGGCGATTTGACATAGTTTTGGTTGACAATCCACCCGTCCTGCCAGTCGCCGACGCGATTCTCGTGGGAACGTACTGCGATGGAACGATCGGAGTGCTGCGCGCCGGGAAGACCTCTCGTAAGGCGCTGCGCCGCTTTGTTCAGAGCCTGGCCAGGAACCACATTCATATCCTCGGCCTGGTCGTCGAGGCGGTGGATATGTCCGCAACGGAGTACCGGAGTGTCTATGGCTACAATGTGCAGAGTTATTATGGCGAAAAAACCAAGTAGGTCCGCGGTCCGCGGCTTTCTCCTGCTTTCGCTGGGCGTTGCCTTGCAGATGGCGATGATGGCTGTGCCGGCAAAGGCTCAGGCGGCGGGAGGCACAGCCCCCTCCAACTCCACCTCCGTCAAGCCGCAATCCTCCTCGCAGGGAGGGGGGCCCGTTGTCGTTCCCAAGGATCTGTCCGAGTTGCGCATCGAGCCGGGCGACTTGCTGAGCGTCAGCGTATACGATGCTCCCGAGTTCACAAACCTTTATCGCGTGGACCCGGTGGGCAACCTCAAGCTGCCACTGTGCGGCAACGTGAATCTTCTGGGGGCGACGCTGCCCGAGGCAACCCTGCGCCTGGAGGAGGCTCTCAAAGGCAGTCAGATTCTGCTGGAGCCGCAGGTGAGTATCGATGTGGCGCAATATGCCGGACAGTATGTGACGGTGGTGGGGGAAGTGGGAGCACCGGGCAGAGTCATGATTATTGCTCCCACGGCGCTCGGCGATATTCTGTCCCAGGCCGGCGGCTTGACGCCTCTGGCCGGCGGACGCATCAAGATCCGTCATGGAGAGGGCGCGGCCCAAAGCGAGGAAGAGGTTCTGTACTCGCGAACGCAGAGCACGCGGGAAACGGCTTTGACTCTGGTGCGTCCCGGCGACTCGGTGATCGTTCCGCGCGCGGGCATTGTCTATGTGCTGGGCGCGGTCAATCGGCCGGGCGGCTACGTGATGCAGGAGGACGGCAAGTTGAATGTCGCCCAGGCTCTGGCGTTGAGCGGGGGAACGGTTCTGCAGGCCAATACCGGCGGGTTGCGCGTAATCCGCCGCAATCCCGATGGAACCATCCTGGATTTTCCCCTCTCGTACAACGCCATCGCCAAAGGAACTCAGGCACCGCTGATGCTGGAGGCGCAGGATATCGTGTATGTGCCCATGAGCAAGGTCAAAGCGACCTTCTCCACGGCATCGTCGATCCTCTCGTCGGCGGCCTCGGCAGCGATTATCACGCATTGACACACTTGCCGCACACAACCGGAGTGGATGGATGAGGCTGTTGACGGGCCGTGAGAGCTGGGTGCTCGCCGACCAGTCAGTGGTCAGCGGAACCAACTTCCTGACCGCCGTGATGCTGCTCCGCTACATGGGACTGCGCGAGTTCGGCGTCTTCACGCTGGCCTGGATGTCGGTGCTGTTTGTCAACAGCCTGCAGAGTGCGCTGATCGTTGCGCCGATGATGGGCATCGGCCCCAAACAGGAGGAGCAGGACAGGCCCCGCTACTTTGGCGCGGTTGTCTTTCAGGAGCTGGTTCTGGTCACCAGCTGCTTCATTCTGGTCCTATTTGCCCTCAACGCCTCCAACCGCATCTTTCCGCATCACGATTTGCGGCATCTTGCGCTGCCGTTGGCCGTCTCAGCCTTCGCCTATCAATCGCAGGATTTTGTCCGGCGTTATTTTTTCTCCACGCGCCAGCCCGGTCGCGCGCTGGCCGACGACGCACTCAGCTACCTGACCCAACTGCCATTGCTCTGGCTGCTGCATTTGAGCGGCCATCTGACGAGCGCGACCGCTCTGTGGGTCATGGCCGGGACTTCGATTCTCGGCCTGGTTCCGGGCTGGCTGTGGATGGAGCCGCTCGATTTCAACCACGCGTGGATTGCCGCCATCGCCGGCCGTCACTGGAGGCTCTCCCGCTGGCTGACGGGGTCGGCATTGCTGGTGTGGTGTTCGAGCAATCTGTTTCTGCTCTCCGCGCCCATCTATTACGGCGCCGCCGCGTTCGGCGCATTGAAAGCCGCGCAGAACCTGATGGGCGCGACGCACATCTGGTTTCAGGGACTGGATAACATTGTGCCGGCGGAGACGGCGCGGCGCCTGCACGAAGGCGGGGTGCGGGCGATGCTCGGATATACCCGGTCCATCCTGATTCGATGGGGCGGGCTGACGCTGCTGTTTGCCATCGTGATGGCGGCTGCTCCGGGCTTCTGGCTGCGCTTGCTCTACACGCCGGAGATGGCGCAGTACGGCTATATTCTGCGACTCTACGCGCTGCTTTATGTCGTTGTCTTTATCGGAGGCCCGCTGCGCGCGGGCCTCCAGGCTCTGGAGTTTACCGTGCCCATCTTCTGGTCTTACCTGGCGATGACCGCTCTGGCCTTCTGCTTCGCGATTCCCATGGCCAGATGGCTGGGTATCAGCGGTTCTCTGATTGGGCTGCTGGGAGCGCAACTTCTCTTTCAGGGCATCGTGGGCATCTCCCTGCTTTTGCGGTCGAGCCGCGCGGCGCGGAATGCCGTCGCGTGAAGCAGGCTGCGCCGAGCCTCGGCCGAGGCAGTTGGAAGCGGCATTCAGACAACAACGACGAATAACAGCGAAGTGCCGGCGCTCATGAAAGGGGCAGTGGCTGACGATGAAGTTGCGGAGATGGAAGTGGCTGGATCGCGGCGCCAAGGCACTGGCAATCCCATTGAGCCGGCTGGCGGTCTCGCGGCTCTTTTTCACGCCGCTCAGAATGCTCGATGCCTACATCAACATTTTGGTTGGCAAGGGTTCCGGGAGCGGCTGGGCGATGGAGAGCGAGGTAAGCACCGCGCTCTGGTTGACGCATAGGCGGGAGCCGGTGATCTTTGACGTGGGGGCGAATGTCGGCAAATGGTCGCAACGTTTGTCGATCGCCATGCCCGCCGCCAAGCTTTATCTCTTCGAACCTTCTCCGGTATGCCGGGAGCGAATCGCGCTGCGGCCGCAACTGGCCGATGCAACGCTGATTCCGGCGGCTGTTGGGGAGAAGGCAGGCAAGGCACTGCTGCACTTTAGCCAGCCAACCGACGGCTCCGCCTCACTGCATCAAAGGAAGGATACCTTCTTCGAGGATCGCACCTACACGCAGATCGAAGTGGATATGGTCACCATCGACGACGTCATCAGGGAGCGGCAATTGGAGTTTGTCGATTTTTTAAAGATGGATATCGAGGGGCACGAATTGTTTGCCTTGCGCGGCGCCGAAACCGCCCTGAAAGAACACCGCATCGGGGCCTTGCTTTTCGAGTTTGGCGGGGGAAACATCAACTCACTGACTTTTTTTCGCCAGTTCTGGGAGCTTCTGACATCCGCCGGATTTCGTATTTGGCGGATTACGCCCGGCGGCAAGCCGGTTTTTATCGATGAATATTACGAAGATCTTGAGTATTTTCGGGGAGTTTCCAATTATGTGGCGGAGTTGAAGGACCATCCCTTCGGCGCAGCCTCCGGCCGCAACTGAGCTCATTCGAGCGGGTAGGCGAATTTCTCCAGGACGCATTGTGCAAATATCCGTAATCATGCCGGCATACAACGAAGAGCGCTTCATTGCCGAAGCGATCGAAAGCGTGCTCGAGCAAACCTGGCGCGAGTTCGAACTGATTGTATTGAACGACGGCTCCGAGGATCGCACGCGAGAGATAGCCGAAAGCTATGCCCGGAAGGACTCGCGCGTGCGCGTGGTATCGCACGAGAATATGGGCATAGCGGCCACGCTGGATCAAGGGTTTCGGCAGTCGGCGAACGAGTGGGTGGCCATGATTCAGGGAGACGATCTAATGATGCCCGATCGGCTGGAAAAGCAGTTGGCCTTCCTGGCGGCGCACCCGGAGTTGGATGTCGCGGGCGGCTTGGCCAAGCACATCGACAGCCGGGGGAGAATCATCGCTCGCGATGTGTCGCTGTTGCTTTCGCATGAGGCTGTCCGGGAGCAGTTTGCCCGGAACGAGTTGATCTGTTTCAATTCATCAACGGCCATCGTGCGCAAGAGCGCGGTCAATGCGGTCGGAGGCTATCGCTCCCAGTTTCGCGTGGGCGAGGACATGGATATGTGGAACCGGCTGCTGGAGAATGGTTTCAAGATTCTCGTCCAGCCGGAGTATCTTGCCCAGTACCGCATTCATTCCGGATCGGTTTGCATTGCCCGAGCGCGCTATATCCGCGATCAGGTGCATTGGTACAGGGACAGCATGCTGCGCCGGCGCAGCGGACAACCGGAACTGACATGGGAGGAATATCTCCGCTTTCGCCGCGCGCTGCCCTGGTATCAGCGCGCCAACTCCTGGCGTAAGGATACGGCCAAGGTTTTTTACAAGGCGGCGGTCTTTCATTATGCCGAGCGCAGACACCTTCGGGTTGGAGCCGCAGTCCTCGCCTCGATGCTGCTGCAGCCCGGCTACATCCTGCGCCAGATCGCGGCCAAGCTGGAACTCGGCCGCGCCTGACCGCCTTCGACTTCGTGCGGCCGTCCCCCAAGCCCCTTTACTCGCAGGAAAAAACAAGAATGCCGTTTGACGCAACGCAACCCGTTACTGTTAGCCGGACACCCGCTCTGCCCTTCGGCGATTTTCTGCGTGCGCTGCTGCCGGCGCTCGACGGGCACGGCGTGCGCTGCTGCGTTCTGCGGAATTACGAGGGCTTTCCCGAGCAGAACCTCGGCCACGATGTGGATCTGCTGATTCGTTCCGCCGATCTGCCGCGAGCCGTCGCCGCGCTGCGCTCTGTGGATGGCATTCGCATCGTCGGGGCCACGGTGCGTGCCGGCGGTCCCAGCCTCTTTCTGGAAGGTGTCTCCGCGGAGGACGGAGTACGCGCGCTGCAAGTCGATTTCATTACCAGTTTGAACTGGAAGGGAATGCCGCACCTCCAGACGGAAGCCATTCTCGAAGCGGCCATCCCGCGCCATGCCGGCAACATGAGCTTTCTTGTTCCGGCTCCGGCTCACGAGGCCATCATCTCTCTGCTCTCCAGCCTGCTGGTGGGCGGTTGGGTCAAGGAGAAGTACCTGCCCAGCGTGCGGCAAAGATTCATCAACGACCGTGCCGAGGTGGTTGCGGCGCTTCGGCAGAATTTCGGCTTGAAGGCTGCCGAGCGGCTTGCCGATGCGGTAGAGAGCGGCGAGCGCGCTCAGATGCTCGAGTGTGTTGGATTGCTTCGCGCCTCGCTCACGCTGCGCGCTGTTGGGCGCGAGCCGCTCGGCAGTTGCCGCTCGATCATTCGCCACTATGCTCGAGAAGCCGCCATTCGCTATTCGCCCCGCACGCTGGAAACTGTGACGATTGTCAGCTTGGACGGTCGCCGCGCATTCTCCCTAGTCGATCGCCTGCTGCCGATGCTGCATTCGACAGCCAAGGCGGTCGCGAAGCGGCCTCTTGGCCCGGCCTTCGCTGCTGACGCCGCGCCGGCCGCCGACGGTTCCTTTGCCAGGCTCGCAGGCGTCCTGCGCCGGCTGGCGGAGGAGTGGCGCGACCAGTGTGCGGAGACGAAGAGCCTCACTCTGCATCTGCGCGCGCGCGCCAGCCGCGAATTGCCGATCAGCGAACTCGGGAAAGGTGAATTCGGCAACTGGAGGCTGGCGCGGCTGGCAGCCAAAGTTTCTCCGGAGAGCGAACTTTGGATCTTGCTGGACCCGTCTGCCGCAGGGTTGCCTTCGGCGAATCCGAAACCGCCCCGCGATGAGATGGCGCGGCTGCGCGAGGCCAGCCGCGCCTTTGTTATGAGCCAACGGCGATTTGTCATTCTGGACGCAAGGCGGCACGATGCCGAGCTCGCCGAAGAAGCGTATGCCGCCATTGTCGAGGCGCTTGCCCGCCGCGCCGATCGCGAACTCAACAAGCGGATCTAATTGCCGGATGAACCTTCCGCCGGGTGCGGCGCCGCTCCGGCGGTAACTTCCCTCACTCATCCCCATGAAAATTAATTGCCGATTGAATCCCATTGCCAAAGGAAGGCCGTAAACTGAAAGTCGTTCTATTGGGCCCCGACGGAGCCGGCAAAAGCTCCGTCATCCGTGGGTTGATGGAGAAACTTGGTCAGAGCGGTCGCATCGTGAAGATGCGTCATCTGAAGCCGCGCATTTACATCACGGGTCGGGGCGAAGCAATAGTTGTTGTCACCGACCCGCATGGAGCCTCTCCGCGGTCGGCGCCGGTTTCCATAGCCAAGATTTTTTTCTGGCTTCTGGAAGAATGGTTCGCCCATCTCTTCCACGATAAAAAAGATGAGTTACTCATTTGCGATCGTTACTATCATGACCTCCTGATCGACTCGCGACGTTATCGCTACGGAGGTCCAAGGTGGGCAGCGCAACTGGTGGGCAAGCTGATTCCGCAGCCTCAGCTATGGCTGCTGCTGGATGCTCCGCCGGAGGTCTTGCGGGCGCGCAAGCAGGAGGTTACGCCGGAGGAGACGGCGCGCCAGCGCCAGGCATATCTGGACTTTGTGCGCAAGCAAAAACGCCATGGAGTCATCGACGCTTCGCAGGAACTCAATCAAGTAATTGCGGATGCAGGGGATGCCATTCGCGGAGCGGTAATTGAGTACGAGGGCAAAGGTGAATGAGGTCGGCCGTTTCTACAAGACACCGGATGGGACAGCAGGAAGCCATCTCGGGCTGCGCTGGAAGGGACGGGTGCGCTATATCGTTCCCCGCGAGAGGGCCGGACAGAAAGCCTGCTGGAAGCTCTTTCATCCCGGCCGGCTGGAGTTTCCTCTGCGCGCTCAGGCTCGCCTGGCGCATCTTCTGGGCGCGATTGCATGCGAAGAGAACGAGCGGCTGGCCTTCATCCGTGCCTCTGTCGGCAATGAAGTCGGCCTATCCTGCCTCCGCAGTGGAGCGCCCGGTCCATGGTCAAAAGACACCATTCTGTTTTTGGATGGACACCATCAGCCGCTCTATTTCGTCAAGGCAGGCACTGGCGAAGCCGTCAACTCGCTTCTCCGCAACGAAGCGAAGTGGCTGCGCACGCTGCGCGAACATCCACCGCTGGCTGGTCACATCAGCGAAGCGGTTTCCCAACGCTGTTGCGTCGATTTATCCTACGTCGCAGTGCGCGCTCTGTCGGGCCGGATAGAGTTCGAATTTACGGATGCGCACAGCGACTTCCTCCGCAAGCTGCACGCATACTCACGCCAAAACCTACGGCTTCAGGAATCCAATCTTTACAGAAATCTGCGTTCACGCCAGACGGACCTTAACGGGCTTCTGGACGATGCTTGGTCTCGAAGACTCGACAAGGCCTTGCGGCTCATCGAGGAGTCGTTCTCGGACAGAGCCGAACTGTTCGTGGCTGCACACAACGACTTTACTCCATGGAATATCCGCATCGATCAGGGGATCGCGAGAATCTTCGACTGGGAGTATGCGGACTATGAGCAGCTTCCCTTGTTCGACCCGCTCCACTTCGCATTGATGCCGATGGCATTGGAAAAGCGATCAACCAGTTGCATTGTAAATTGTATGCACGCCACGCTCGGTAAATGCCCCGAATGGCTGGGCCGGGAGTGTTGCCACCATGATCAAACGCAGGCACTGGCCTATGCACTGAACCTAAGCACGCTCTACCTCACAGCGGAACAAGGAAAGCCCGGCGCGGACTTCGTGCTGGAAAGCTATTCGCGGCTGATCGACACATTCTTTCATTGATTTCAAGCTCGATAATGAGCTTAGATTGTCTTTGCGAAGCACACACCCTTGCGGGCACGAAAGTAAGGTTTGATACCTTACTCGGAAACGATACAATGAAAGGGCTTCGCATTTAAAGATAGCCGATCTTACTATGATTCCACTTCAGACTCAGGGGAGACAGAATGAGCGACAAATTGATCTTGGTTGCAGGCGCCGGAGGATTTATCGGCGGCAATCTGGTGGCTGATCTTCGAAAGAATGGCAATAGCAATATTCGAGCTGTCGATATCAAACCGCTGGATCGCTGGTATCAGCAATTCACAGATGTCGAAAACCTCTCCCTCGATTTGAACGACAAGAATCATTGCGAAATCGCCGCCGAGGGCGCCACAGATATCTACAACCTGGCATGCAATATGGGCGGCATGGGATTTATTGAAACGAACAAGGCCTTGTGTATGCTCTCCGTTCTGATTAATACGCATTTGCTGATGGCAGCCCGCAAATTCGGCGCCCATCGCTATTTTTATTCTTCCTCGGCCTGCGTCTATAACGGAGATCTGCAGCACACCCCCGATGATGGCGATCGCTATACGCCACCCGCGCTGAAGGAAGCCGACGCATATCCTGCCCTTGCGGAGGATGGTTACGGATGGGAGAAGCTCTTCTCCGAGCGTATGTGCCGCCACTTCATGGAGGACTTCGGCCTGCATACGCGCGTGGCCCGCTTCCACAACGTGTATGGCCCATGGGGCACCTGGTTTGGAGGCCGCGAAAAAGTGCCTGCGGCGATCTGCCGCAAGGTGATCGAGGCCAAGCGAAAAGGCAAGCACGAGATTGAAATATGGGGAAATGGCCACCAGACGCGCTCATTTATGTTTATCGACGACTGCCTGAAAGGAATTCGGCTGATTATGGACTCCAATATTCTTGAACCTATCAATCTCGGATCAAGCGAGGCGGTCAGCATCAATCAATTGGTGGATATTATAGAGAATATTGCCGGCATCAAGCTGGAACGAAAATATAACTTGAATGCCCCAAAAGGAGTTAATGGACGCAACAGCGACAACACCCTGATCCATAAGTACTTAGGCTGGGAGCCTAGTATTACACTGCGTAACGGGCTGGAAAAGACTTATGCCTGGATCAACGAACAATATCTTCTGCGCGAAAAAGGCGACGCAGGTGTCGTTCGGGAGATTGAAGAAGGATACCGGTAACAGGTGCTATACTCCGTCCCATCAGTTTCGCTGCGGCATTTATCGCAGTGAGTCAGGCAAACCGGCGATCTGTTTAGAAGCAGGTAGCATCCCGCTCACTTTTTATGCCAACTAGAGCAAAACAGCGATAGGAGTATCCAGAGCAACGGCTATCAAGCGTTGTTTTCCCCTAGAGAACAAATCAAAATTGCAAAACACGAATCGAGCACGAAAACCGTGGTATTGTTTTACTTCAGGTATTTTCTCGAAAAAGGAAGGTGAATATGTCTCTCCGTATTTCAGTTATTACGCCTACACGGAATATGGGCCACTTCCTGGAACCGTGTATTCTTAGCAATCTGCAACAGTGCTATCCAAATATCGAGCATATTGTGGTGGATGGCGCTTCGACTGACAATTCTCGAGAGATTCTTGCGCGCTACTCCCATCTTCGCTGGGTTTCCGAATCCGATAATGGTCTTTCGGATGCCTTGAACAAAGGAATCCGAATGTCAACCGGCGAAATTATAGGCTGGTGCAATGCTGACGATCTATATCTTCCAGGAACGCTGACAATGGTCAATGAGTTATTCGAGAAATATTCTGAGATTGATCTTGTGTATGGAGATTACCGGGAGACTGACGAGTTAGGAAGATCTCTTCGCGTAATTCGAGAGACGCACTTTTCGCCTTTAGTCTTCCGCTGGCTGCACGTGAACCCGATTCCTACCCCAGCTGCTTTCTGGAGAAAGCGTATCCATGACAACAATCTTTGGTTCGAAGACACGATGCGCTTTGCCATGGATTACGATTTACTGCGAAGAGCCTTTGCAAGGGGCTTCAAGTACAAACACGTTCCCATTCTGTTCTGCGACTTCAGACGCCATGGCGGCTCATTGTCCGCCGCAGGCGGACAGATACGCGAACACGAGTTGATCGTACGGCGCGACGCCGGTCGCTTATGGGGCCTTTTCGGGCCAGCGTTTCCAGCGATCAGGTACTGCCTATTGCTCGTAGTTCGAGCCGCGCGAACTGCAGAAAAATGTGCAAAGGGCTTGTACCTTGATATGATACGCAAGTAGCCTTTCATTAACTATTCTCGCAGGGAGACGAATTCGCATGGAACTACCAAACTGTTTGGAGACACGATGAGAGCATTGCTATCAGCCTACGCCTGCGAGCCCGGAAGAGGGTCGGAGCCGGAGGTGGGATGGCAACGGGCCCTGCATATGCTGTCGTATGCCAATGAAGTGTGGGTTCTTACTCGTGCCAACAATCGTGCGGTCATCGAAAGTGACCCACTAAGTAATTCCAAAGGACTTCATTTCCTTTATTATGATCTTCCTGCCTGGGCGCTGAGGCTAAAAAAGAAGGCATGGTTTATCTATTTTTACTGTATTTTATGGCAGTGGGGAGCTTACCGCTTGGCCGCCCGATATCATCGCGATAAGCCGTTTGACTGCGTTTACCACGTAACTTTTGCCAGCATGCAATATGGCTCCTTCATGGGATTACTAAGGGTTCCCTTGATCGTTGGCCCTATCGCCGGGGGCGAGCGAGCGCCATTACGCCTTCGGCGCAGTATGCCGCTGCGAGGTAAGGCCAGCGAGTTGCTGCGCGATCTTGGAATTCTAGTACAGCCCTATAACCCTCTTGCACGTATTGCCTTTGCTGCGGCCAAAAGAATTTTTGTTGCTACTCCGGACAGCCTACGACTTATCGCAACTAAATGGCGCTCAAAAACTTCGGTTCACCTGGCAGTCGCAACTCGCGATCTTGCAGTTCACGCACGAACGCACTGTCCACCTGCGTCTCCTAGGTTTGTCTTTGCCGGTAATTTGCTTTACCTTAAAGGTATACATTTCGCAATTCGAGCTATGGCTATTACGAGAACGGTAATTCCAGACGCTACGCTGACAATCATCGGAAATGGTCCTGCAGAGCAATGGCTGCGGAAGACGGCAACGGATTGCCGACTGAATAGTGCGATACGATTTGTGGGACAGATACACCGAGATCTCCTAATTCAATCATTTGAGTATTATACAGCACTGTTATTTCCAAGCCTTCATGATACGGGGGGAATGGTTGTATTGGAGGCGCTTTCACGAGGTCTTCCAGTCATTAGTCTTAATCTTGGCGGGCCGGGAATTATTGTCAACAATGAATGCGGTATCTTAGTTCCCATGGAAGACGCCGATGAAATACAGACTGTTAAAGGTCTCGCATATGCCATGATAACCATGGCGAGGATGCCAGATTCCAAATATAGCCGACTGGTTTCCGGGGCAATTGCAAGAGCGAATGAGTTATCGTGGACAAACCTCACAGCGCATATTGCCGAATAACGCATTGTGTTTCTTTGGCTTTATGTAGTTGTGATGCAGATAGAAGAGGATATTGCATCTGATGAAAACTGTAAGTAAAGGTATCGGCGCTAACGTTTCTACTTCGTTGATGGGACAACCATCAGCACGCATGCCATTTATTAGCTTCCTCATGCGATACCCGATATATTTACTTGCATTCGGTCCTCCGACTTTTCGTTCGTCAGTTGGGATTGATGCTACAAAAGGTGTTTTGGATGTGTGGGCGTTCATTCAGGCGTTCTGGATCGCGGCTATTACATTTATATCTATATACCGGATTCTTACGGCGGGCATTATATATATCCCGCAGAAGATTAGGAACATATTGATTCTGGCTACAATATTGGGTTTGCTGTTTTCATTGTCAGCGTTATACTCTCCGAGCCGCTCCGTGTCTTTTGCGTATTCATTATTGTATTTCATGACGCTGATAAGTATAATTGCGTTTATCGCCGATGCATACATATCACCGCCTGACTGGATGCAATGCCTATTATATATGCGGCGCATAATGTTAGTACTTTACGCCATGATTATTATAGCGCTTATAGTTGATCCAAAGGAAGTAATGGTTTACATACCCGGTGTTGGCATACGCCTTGGCGGAGGAACGATCGCACCTATATCCTTGGTATGTCCAACGATTGCGATCATATCTGCGTATTATATTGTATATTCCTTGGAACCAAAGGCAAAGTCGATTATATATTTCGTGTCAGCTTTCGCAGGCACATTAATTACGCAGTCAAGAGGGGCTGAGCTGACACTGCTGTTACCTCTTGTAATTGTTGGGGTCTTGTGGGCATCGTCCAGCAAACGCTCTTCCTATCTTTTTATTTCTTCCGCTTTGACGTTGTTGGTATCCACCGTCTTGGCGGTTGCATATATAGGCGGTGAAAGGGTATGGAATCTGATTAATCGGAATCAGAGTTTAGAAGGCATAAAAAGCGCTAGTGGAAGAACTGATATATGGAAGTTTGTTATTGCATACTGCCTTAGCCACCCGTTAGGAATGGGCTACATTGCCGGTTTTCGTATTTATTTTAAAAGTTATTTTGCCTTGGGAATACAGGTGGATACTTCTCGTATTGGAGCTTCCCACAACTCGTTTATTGATGTTCTTGCAGACGCAGGGTGGCCAGCACTTGCGATTTATTTATGCATGTTGTTTCTGATCGTGTTGTACGGATGGTCTAGCGCAAACATGAGACCTTTGGGGAAAATGTCCGCGATAGATCCATTCCAACATGTAATACGTTGTTCCTTGTTATTATTGTTTTCATTTTTTATAAACGGAATGGATACTTCGGATTTTAGCGTCCCACTAAGAACTTCCTTTTATTTACAGTTTATTGTTATCTCAATGATTCTTGTGTATTCAGCTAATATTCGAAGGAAAATGCGAGCTGATTTGTTTATGTATCGTGAGTTATCTGGACTGACTTTATCGCATTCAGAGACACTGTGAGAATATTACAGGCTCATAATAGATACCAGCATGGCGGCGGGGAGGATACGGTTGCCCGCGATGAGGCGATTATGCTTCGGCGCTACGGTCATCAGGTCACGTTGCTCGAGCAAAACAACGATCAGATTCGGGGATTATATGGAAAGCTGAATGCCGCTGTATTCACATTCTATTCTGGTGATTCAAGAAGAAGAATGGCGGATAAGATTAAGGACGAGCGCCCGGATATAGTTCATATTCATAACTGGTTTCCAATGCTATCGCCTTCTATTATCAGTCAGGCTGACGCATTGCAAGTACCCGTTGTGCAGACTTTACATAACTTTAGGATGATTTGCGCGAACGGGTTATTATATCGCAGCGGAAAAGTATGTACAGATTGTGTTGGAAAATCATTGCCTCTTGATGGAATATTGCATGGATGTTATCGCCAAAGCCGAGCGGGCAGTGCTATTGTAACAGCCGCATACGCGCTTCATCGTCGTATTGGCACATGGAACAAAGTTGATCGATTTATCGCAGTGTCATCTTATGAACGCGAAATACTTATCCAGGGGGGAATGCCGGCGGATAAGGTTGTGGTTAAACCAAATTATGTTGGATTATTTGCTCCATCTGCTGGCGGCGGAGCGCGAGATTACGCACTTTATGCCGGGAGATTGTCTGAAGAAAAAGGGATCGGGACGTTGCTTTCCGCCTGGAACTCCAAGGCAATTCCATTGCGGTTGAAGATCGCCGGTGACGGCCCTATGAAAAACAAAGTGCTTGCTTGTTCTGCCTACAACTCTGCTATCGAATACATTGGACGGTTAACCTCCGATGCTGTTTATCAGGAGATGAGCAATGCGCGTTTTCTTGTTTTTCCATCCGAATGGTATGAAACCTTTGGCCGAACGATCGTTGAGGCCTTCGCGCAGGGCACACCGGTTCTTGCGGCAGATTTAGGGGCTGCGCGCGAGTTAGTTGTGGATGGAGTTACCGGATATCTTTTTTCACCGGGAGATGCCGGGGCGCTTGTTAACGGGGCCCTGCGCTTTTTCCAACCCAATTATGAGCAATTGCGCGAGAATTGCCGAGGTTCTTATCTTCGCAATTATACCGAAGAAAGCAATTATCCTTTGCTGATGAATATTTACGCTGGGGCGATCGATGCCCGGAAGAGGCGGTCAACTGGAAGAGGCGGTCGACTGTAAGGCCTCACCCACGGTCCTGAGCGGCGAGCGGTTGGCCCAAGAGCAATGCCGAAATAGCCGTCGGCTTCAGGTCTGTACTGCCGAGCAGGCTTGAGCATGCACTTTGCGGTTTTCACAGGCCAAAATCGATTTTGTGCTATACTCTTTACAATCGTAGAATTCGATCTGAAGTTTTTGCCTGTTCCGGTTACCGCCTACTCGCAAACTTCCACATTGCGTTCGCGGTAAATCAGTATCAAGGAGCATCACACAATGGAAACAGGCACAGTCAAGTGGTTTAACGACGCCAAGGGTTTTGGATTTTTGAGCCGTGAGAACGGCGAGGACGTCTTCGTCCATCACACCGCCATCCAGTCGAACGGCTTTCGTTCGCTGCAAGAGGGCCAGCGCGTCCAGTTCAACGTGACCAAGGGCCCCAAGGGCTGGCAGGCAGAGAACGTCCAGGTTATCTAAGGGTTACCCCCCTTACGGCTTTGGATTCTAAGAGAGGGACGGCATGAGTGCCGTCCCTCTCTTTGGTGCGCCCAACAAGGGCGCAGCGGGCGTAGACGGTCTCGGCATCGACGAAACCGCCGAACGACTGCGCACCGACTGGCCTTTGATCCGCGAACAGCTACTGCGAAAAGTTCTTCGACCGGGTCAATCACGACATCCTGATCGACCGTCTGCGGAGGAGGATCGCCGATGCCGGAGTCATCCGGTTGGTGCGAGCCTATCGGACCAGCGGCGTCTTGATGAACGGCATAGCAATGGGTCGCGACGAAGGGACGCCGCAAGGCGGTCCGTTGTCTCCACTGCTGGCCAACGTGATGCTGGATGAAGTGGACAAGTGGATGCGCCATCGGATGCGGGCGATTCAACTCAAGCACTGGAAGCGCGCCCAAACCATCTACTCGGAACTGCTGGCCCGGAAAGCATCCCCCGATGTGGCGGCACAGGTGGCGGTGAATGCTCGTCGCTGGTGGCGCAACAGCGGAATGCTTTTGAACTCGGTGCTGACTCTTGCGTGGGCGGACAGGCTGGGCATACCCCGTCTCTGTTGACCTCAACTTCTTGAACCGCCGTATGCGGACCCGCTTGTCCGGTGGTGTGGCAGGGGAGGAGAGGAAACTCTCCCCCCTATGCCGATTCTGAGCAGATCTTCCATTTATTCCTTGCGTGGAATCATCGTAAGCGAGTGGTCTGCCCTTGTTGACCATTCACAGAATAATAAGTTCGGTAGACAACATCTTTCCTAGTCCCTATTCCCTGTCTTTCAGTCTCCCGCCGCCTCTTCCAGGTCCGTGCCGATGCGATGCAGCTTCATCACGCGCCATTGCAGGCGGTCGAAGAAGAGGTAGACGACGGGGGTTGTAAACAATGTAAGCATCTGCGAGACGATCAATCCGCCGACGATGGTGATGCCCAGCGGCTTGCGCAGTTCAGAGCCCACGCCCATGCCGATGGCCAGCGGCAATCCGCCGAAGAGAGCGGCCATGGTGGTCATCATGATGGGGCGGAAGCGCAGCAGACAGGACTTGTAAATCGCCTCGATGGGCGGCAGGCCCTCGTCGCGCTCGGCCTGCAGCGCGAAGTCGATCATCATGATGGCGTTCTTCTTCACGATGCCGATCAGCAGGATGATGCCGATCAGCGCGATGATGCTCAGCTCAGTGCCAACCAGCATCAGGGCCAGGAGGGCGCCGACGCCGGCCGGCGGGATGGTGGAGAGAATTGTCAGCGGATGGATCAGGCTCTCGTAGAGGATGCCGAGGACGATGTAAACGGCAGTCAGCGCGGCCAGAATCAGCCAGGGCATATTGGCCTTGGAATCCTGAAAGGCCTGCGCGGTTCCCTGAAAGGTGGGATGAATCGTCGAGGGCATTCCCATCTCGCGCTGCGCCTTTTGGAGAGCGGTGACGGCGTCGCCCAGGGCCACGTTCGGCGCCAGGTTGAAGGTAAGCGTGACGGCCGGATACTGGCCCTGATGATTGACCTGCAAGGCGGTTCTCTGCTCGGCGAATTTGGCGATGGCGGAGAGCGGAACCATCGATCCTGTCGACGATTTGACGAAGATGCCATCGAGCGCATCGGGGCTGAGCTGGTATTTGGGATCGACCTCCATCACCACGTAGTACTGGTTGAGAGCGGTGTACATGGTGGAGACTTCGCGCTGGCCGAAGGCGTCGTACAGCACACTGTCGATGGCGGCGACGCTGACGCCCAGGCGCGAGGCGGCGTCGCGATCGATGAGCAGATTGGCGGCGAGGCCCTGATTCTGCTGGTCGCTGTTGACGTCGCGCAGCTCGGGCATGGTCCTCATGCGGTTGAGCAGTTGCGGCGCCCAGGCATTCAGCTCGTCCAGGTCCTCATCCGATAAGGTGTACTGGTACTGCGCCGCGCCGCTGCGCGCGCCGGTCGAAAGATCCTGTTGAACCTGGAGGATGAGCGGGGCTCCAGGAACGCTGGTGAGCTTGCCGCGCAGGCCATTCACCACATCGTCGGCGGTGACGTGCCCGGTATGAATATGCAGTATCTTGCGCAGGCGGTCGGTCCAATCATTGGAGTAAGGGCGATAGGGTCGCTGATCGAGAGGCTTGAGCGCAATAAACATATTGCCGATGTTGGAGCTTCCGCCGCCGGGCCCGCCGCCGCCGACAAAGGCGGTGACGGATTGAATGGCCGGATCGTCGAGCACGATTTGCGCAAGAGTCTGCTGCTTGATCTTCATGGAATCGAAGCTGATATCCTGCGCGGCCCGGGTCTGTCCGCCCAGCCGGCCCGTGTCCTGCTGGGGAAAGAAGCCGAAGGGCACGATGATGAAGAGGTAAACGTTCAGCGCTACGGTGCCGAACACCACGCAAAGGATCAAAATCTGGTGGCGCAGAACCCAGCGCAGGCCGCCGGCGTACTCGTTGTGCAGCCAGTTGAAGGCTTGCTCCGAGGCGCGATAGATACGGCCATGGCGGCTTTCGTCGTGCGCCTTGAGGAAGCGGGCGCAGAGCATGGGCGTGGTGGTGAGCGAGACCAGCAGCGAAACGGCGATGGCGACACTTAATGTCACGGCAAACTCGCGGAAGAGCTTGCCGACGATGCCGCCCATCAAAAGAATTGGAATAAAAACGGCGATCAGCGACAGGCTCATCGACAGCACGGTGAAGCCGATCTCCTTCGATCCCTTCATCGCGGCTTCGTAGGGCGTCAAGCCCATCTCCAGATAGCGGGTGATGTTTTCGATGACCACGATGGCGTCGTCCACCACAAAGCCGGTGGCGACGGTGAGCGCCATCAGCGAGAGGTTGTCGACGGTGTAGCCGAGCAGCCACATCACGCCGAAGGTGCCCAGCAGCGAGAGCGGCACGGCGATGGAGGGAATGATGGTGGCCCAGACCTCGCGCAGGAAAAGAAAGACCACCAGCACGACCAGGCATACGCTGATGATCAGAGAGATTTCCACGTCGCGGACGCTGGAGCGAATTGTGGTGGTGCGGTCGACTGCAACATCGATTTTGATGGTGGGCGGGATCGAGGCCTGCAGGCGCGGCATCTGGGCCAACACGCTATCCACGGTGGAGATGACGTTGGCGCCGGGAATTTTGAAGACGATAATCAGCACCGCGTTCTTCAACTGGCCGGGGCCTTTGTCCGAGTTGATGCCGCTGACGCCGGCGTTGCGAATATCGGCAACGCTGTCGGTGACCGTGCCCAGATCCTCGATGCGCACCGGCGCGCCGGTCTGGCGGTTGTAGCCGGCGATGATGGGCGCATAGTCTTTCGCTTTGAATATCTGATCGTTGTCGCTGATCTGCCAGCGGCTGTCGGCGCTTTGAAATGCGCCTTTGGGGCGGTTGGCGTTGGCGTTCGAGAGCGCCGAGCGCACCGCCTCCAGGCCGACGCCGTTCGCGCCCAACTGCATGGGATTCAACTCGACGCGCACTGAGGGGCTGGAGCTGCCGCCGACAAAGCACTGGCCCACGCCGTTAATCTGCGAGATCTTCTGCGCCAGGATCGAGTTGGCCAGATCGTAGATCTGCAGCTTGGGAATCACGTCCGAGGTCAGGCTGAGAATCAGTATGGGCGCTTCGGCCGGGTTGGCCTTGCGGTAGCTGGGATTCTGCGGCAGGTAAGAAGGCAACTGGCTGCGGGCCGCGTTGATGCTGGCCTGCACGTCGCGAGCGGCGGCATCGATGTTGCGATTGATGTCAAATTGCAGATTCACCGAAGCAGAGCCAAGCGAACTGGCCGAGGTCATCTGATTGACGCCGGCGATGCGTCCGAACTGGCGCTCGAGCGGCGTAGCCACAGACGAAGCCATCGTCTCCGGGCTGGCTCCGGGGAGGCCCGCGCTGACGCCGATTACCGGATAATCCACGTTGGGCAGCGAGGCCACGGGCAGCAGCGAATAGGAGACCGCGCCCGCCATGAGAAGAGCAAGCGAGAGCAGCGAGGTGGCCACCGGCCGCTGAATGAATGGTGCGGAGAGATGCATTGGTACGGAGTTCCCAGTTCTTAGTTGTCAGTTCTCAGTTAAAAACTGATTGCTGCCATCGCTTCCGGTTGAGGTTCGATGATTCCCAGGTCCGAAAATCACGACCTGGGGCACCTGGTCAGTAGAACATTGCTTGAGACGCCTTGTATCAGGGCACGACTTCAGTCGTGCCGTAATTGCTGCAAAAATGAACAGGGCTTCAGCCCCTGCTCGCCTTCTTCTTTGCCAAATAGCCGTAGCAAAAGGGATATTGTCCGGGAGTTTCGGCCAGTCCCGCTTTCACTGGGTTCTGGGTGATATATTCACGATCGCGCAAAAAACTTTCCTCTCGATCGGCCCGCGTCTCGGAAAACCCACGTTGCCAGACCTCGCCTAAATACTGGAATTCCCGCTTCAGGCGATAGGAGAATCTTCCTTTGATTAGCTGCATAGCTCTTTCAATGGTCATATCCCCGCGAACTGTCATGAGCAGATGTAAGTGATCCGGCATGACCACAAAATCGTGAAGAAGGAATTTCCCTGCCGCCATGTGCGCTCGCAAGACATCAACCAGAAGCATCGCATTTCTTTCGGACTGGAATAGGCATCGTCCCATGCTGGTTTTGGTGGTCGCGAAGAAAATGCGCGACGAACTGAGCGTGTTCTTGGAGCTGGCGTTGCGGGCAGGTTTTGTCATAGCAGGGGCTAAAGCCCGACTCCTCCTTGCTGACTGTTCGGCACGGCTGAAGCCGTGCCCTGATACAAAGCTGCTTCTTAATCACGCAACAAGTACGGTTGAGGTTTGAGGTATCCCACCCTGGCCGCAAAAACAAAAGCGCGGCGAGAGTGGGGCGCCCAGTTACGCGCTGATGATAGGAACTGATCCCTGATCCCTGTTCCCTGATCCCTGTTCCCCGATCCCTGTTGCCTGATCACTGCCTTCAAGCCTGCGCGGCTGCAATCGCTTGGCCAGCTTGTCGAAGTAAAGGTAGATCACCGGCACTGTATACAATGTGAGCGCCTGCGACATGATCAGTCCGCCGACGATGGTGACGCCCAGCGGCATGCGCAGTTCGGCTCCCACGCCGCCGCCCAGAGCCAGCGGCAATCCGCCCAGCATGGCGGCCATCGTCGTCATCAGAATCGGGCGGAAGCGCAACTGGCAGGCCTGGAAGATTGCGGCCTCCGCCGTTTTGCCTTCGCCGCGTTCGGCCTGCAGCGCAAAGTCGATCATCATGATGGCGTTCTTCTGCACGATGCCGATCAGCAGGATGATGCCGATCAGCGCGATCACGCTGAACTCGATGTGCGTGACAAGCAGCGCCAGCAGCGCGCCCACGCCCGCCGAGGGCAGCGAGGAGATGATGGTGATGGGATGGATGTAGCTCTCGTAGAGCACGCCCAGCACAATATAGACCGTAATCAGCGCGGCCAGAATCAGCAGCGGCTCGTTTGAGAGCGAGGTCTGGAAGGCGGAGGCCGTGCCCTGGAAGCTGGCGTTGATGGAGGCCGGCATCTGGATGCGCTGTTCCACATTTTTTACCGCGATGACAGCATCGCCCAGCGCCTTGCCGGGGGCCAGATTGAAGCTGACGACGGTCGACGGGAACTGGCCCTGATGACCGATGGACAACTGCGCGGTCGTCTGCTCCCAGTGAGCCAATTGGCTGAGCGGGACCTGCGTTCCGTTGGCCGACTTGACGTAAAGATTATTCAGCACCGACGGATCGGTCTGGAAGTTTTTTCCGACCTCCATCACCACGTGGTACTGATTGAGCTGCGTGAAGATGGTGGAGATCTGGCGCTGCCCGAAGGCGTCGTAGAGGGTGTTGTCCACGTCGGCCATGGCGATGCCGAGGCGCGCCGCGGTGTCGCGATCGATGACCAGTTGCGCGCCCAGGCCCTGGTCCTGCAGATCGCTGGCCACATCGGTGACCACAGATTCCTTGCCCAGTTCCGTAACCATCCGCTTGGTGTAGGTGGCCAGCTCGACTGGATCGGGATCTTCGAGCGAGTACTGGAACTCCGTCCGGCTGACACGATCTTCGACGGTGAGGTCCTGCAGCGGCTGCAGGAAGAGCTGAATGCCCTCGATGGCGTCCACCTTGGGCTGCAAGCGGTGGATCACCTCGGTGGCGGAGATCCTGCGCTCAGCAATCGGCTTCAGATTGATCTGAATGCGCCCCGAGTTCAGCGTGGTATTGGTGCCGTCCACGCCGATAAAGGAAGAGATATTGTCGACCGCGGGGTCGGCGAGAAGAACATCCACCAGCTTTTGCTGGCGCGCGGCCATCGAGGTGAAGCTGACCGTCTGCGGCGCTTCGCTGATGCCCAGAACCACGCCCGTATCCTGCACCGGGAAGAAGCCCTTGGGAACGACCACATAGAGCACGAGCGTGCCGACCAGCGTGCCGATGGTGACAAGAAGTGTAATAAAGCGATAGCGCAGCACCACGGTCAGCGTCCGCCCATACCAGGCGATGATCGAGTTGAAGACCTTCTCCGACCAATAGTAGAAGCGCGTCTGCCGGGCGGTTTTTTTGTCCTGCAGAATGCGCGAGCACATCATGGGGGTGAGGGTGAGCGAGACGAAGGCGGAAATCAGAATCGTGACCGCGAGAGTGATGGCGAACTCGCGGAAGAGCCGGCCCACCACATCGCTCATGAACAAGAGCGGAATCAGCACGGCGATCAGCGAAACCGTCAGCGACATGATGGTGAAGCCGATCTGCTCGCTGCCCTTGAGCGCCGCCTTCATCGGACTGTCGCCTTCTTCGATGAAGCGCGAGATATTCTCGATCATCACGATGGCGTCGTCCACCACAAAGCCTGTCGAAATGGTGAGCGCCATCAGCGTCAGGTTGTTCAGCGAATAGCCCAGCAGGTACATCACGCCGAAGGTGCCCACAATTGACAACGGCACGGCGACCGCGGGAATGATGGTGGCCGCCAGATTGCGCAGGAAGAGGAAGATCACCATGACCACGAGAGCGATGGTGAGCATCAGCTCAAACTCAACGTCGCGCACCGAGGCGCGGATGGTGACGGTGCGGTCGGTGAGGACATTGACCTGCACCGCGGCCGGCAGGCTGGTCTGCAACTGCGGCAGCAGCTTCTTGATGCGGTCGACGACCGCGATGATGTTGGCGCCGGGCTGGCGCTGAATGTTGACGATCACCGCCGGCTGGCGGTCCATCCAGGCGGCCTGCTGGTTGTTCTCGGCGGCATCGACGATGGTGGCCACGTCGGAGGCGCGCACCGCGGCCCCATTGCGATAAGCCACGATGACCGGCTTGTAGTCGCCGCTCGATAATAATTGGTCATTCGCGCCGATGGTGTACGACTGGCGCGAGCCGTTCAGCGTGCCCTTGGCCTGATCGACGTTTGCCGCGGCCAGCGCCGTGCGCAGATCCTCCAGGCTCAGATTGTAGGCGGCCAGTTGCGTGGGATTGGCCTGGATGCGCACCGAGGGCTTCTGACCGCCGGCAATCGAAACCATGCCCACGCCGGTCACTTGCGAAATCTTCTGCGCCAGATTTGTATCCGCCGCGTCTTCGATCTTGTCCAAGGGCAGTGTGCTGGAGGTCAGAGCCAGCGTCATGATCGGCGCGTCGGCCGGATTCACCTTGCTGTAGATCGGTGGATTGGGAAGATCGCTGGGCAGGAAGCTGTTGGCCGCGTTGATGGCCGCCTGCACCTCCTGCTCGGCGACATCGATGTTTTCGTCCAGATTGAATTCAAGCGTAATGACCGAGCCGCCGCCGGAGCTGACCGAGGTCATCTGCTTGAGGCCCGGCATCTGCCCGAACTGGCGCTCCAAGGGCGAGGTCACCGACGAGGCCATCACCTCCGGCCCCGCGCCGGGATAGAAGGTGAGCACCTGAATGATCGGGTAATCCACCTCGGGCAGCGCCGAGACCGGCAACTGCTGGTAGCCGACAAAGCCCGCCAGCAGGATCGCCGCCATCAGCAGCGAGGTGGCCACCGGGCGCAGGATGAATGGCCGGGAGGGACTCAAGCTCACGGCTGCTCCTTCTTCGGAGCAGAGCCGCTGGCGCCGGCTGGACCATTCCCCAGCCCGGCGCCTTGCCCCGCGCCCTGCCCCGATGCCTGTCCACCGCGCTGATGGGCCATGCTGGGATTCACCGCCTGCTTGTCTCTCAGACGCTCCGCGCCGTCCACCACCACCAGCTGCCCCTGTTGCAGGCCGCTGTCCAGGATGGTCAACTGTCCTTCGGCCACGGCTGCCTTCACCGGCTGCATCCGCACCGCCGAAGTTTTATTGGCGGCATTCGTATCCACCACCCACACATACGCACCCTGCAGGCCGCTCTGCATCGCCGCCGAGGGCACCACCAGCGCATTGGGCCGCTCTTCCATCACCAGGTGAATGTTCACAAACTGGTTGGGAAACAGAGCATTGTCCTTGTTGTCGAAGACGGCCTTCAGCTTGCCGGTTCCCGTGGTCGTGTCGATCTGATTGTCGGCCGTCAGCAGATAGCCCGTGCCCAGCTTTTGAGTGTCGCTCTGGTCGTAGGCCTCCACCGGCAGCCGCTTGTCGGTGGCCAGCTTCTTGAGCACCGGGGGCAACTGGTCTTCGGGCAGCGTGAAGTAAACCGCGATCGGCTGAAACTGATTGATGACCACCAGATTGGTTGTGTTGGCCGTGATGATGTTGCCCGGATCCACCAGGCGCAGCCCGATCTTGCCGTTGATCGGCGACTGGATGGAGCACCAGTTGAGCTGCAACTGGGCGGTTTCGATGGCAGCTTTGTCGGATTCAATGGCGCCCAGGTACTGGCCCTGGGTAGCTTCATACGATTGCATCGACTCTTTGGAGACCACGCCCGCATCGAAAAGCGATTTGTAGCGGGCGAACTCGGCCTGCGCGTCCTTGAGCAGCGCCTGATCGTGGGCCAGCGTGCCTTTGGCCTGGTCGAGCGCGGCCTTGTAGGGGCTGGGGTCGATCACCAGGATCGTCTCGCCCTGCCGCACCTGCTGCCCTTCAGTGAACTTCACCGGCTCCAGCTCGCCGCTGACGCGCGCCTTCACGGTCACGCTCATGTAGGGAGTCACCGTGCCCAGCGCCGTCAGGAAGATGGGCATCGGCCGCTCGACCGCCGCCGCCACCTGCACCGGGACCGCCCGGCCCGCAAGCGCCGCCGCCGCGCTGCTGGCCTGGCTTTTGGCCGTCTGCTGGGTCTGGTAGATCTTCCACACAACCAAAGCCACAAACGCCACCAGCACCACGTAGATGACGATGCGCACCCCTCCCGATCCCTTGCGGGCGGGAGGCTGCTGAAGGTAACTCTCAGAGGCCGCCTGGGCCTCCGGATAGCTCTCAATGGACATGATGTGAATTTCCGCCGTTTTCTTGAAGAATGCCCGACAAAAGGTGCGTTCATGGAAGGATTCCGGGCGCAGAACCCCCTTCCGCATTTGCTTGTGTAGACGGCATTTTTTCTTGAAAAGTTGCGCCCGCCCCGCTGGAATCGATCACGATGCGCCGATTCCGGCCTGGCGGGTCCATTTTTCCTGAAGAAGGAGCCGATACCATTGTACGGGAAGCGGCGGCCCGGATAAGGTTCTCGATTGCACAGGATGAACCGCTTCAGTTCCGCTCTGCTGCATCTCTTCGGCAGGCTCATCCGTCTAACAAAACGCGCGAGGAATCCCCTTGTTCCTGCGCGCCTCCGATCGGCTACGATTGTACTCAGAAGCGAATCATCGAATGGGCCGGCTGTGAGCACGGCTCGGGAGCGGGTACCTGCTTTATGTGGATTGTCCGGCTGGCGCTCAGGCGGCCTTATACCTTCGTCGTCTTCGCGCTGTTGATCCTCATCCTCGGCGTCTTCAGCATCGAGACGATGCCCACGGACATCTTTCCCAACATCGACATTCCCGTCGTGACCGTTCTCTGGAGCTACAGCGGAATGTCGGCGCAGGAGATGTCCAACCGGTTTGTCTTCAACTCTGAGCGAGGGCTGACGACCACAGTCAATGACATCGAGCACATCGAGTCGCAGTCGCTCAACGGCATCGGCCTGATCAAAATCTTCTTTCATCCGGGGGTAAACATCGGCAATGCGGTGGCCCAGGTGACGGCCATCTGCCAGGTCCAGTTGCGTTCGATGCCGCCCGGTTCCCAGCCTCCATTCATCATCCAGTACAACGCCTCGAGCGTGCCCATTCTGCAGTTGGGACTCAGCGGGCAAGGGCTCAACGAGCAGCAGTTGAACGACGCGGGCCAGAACAACATCCGCGTGCAGCTGGCCACCATCGAGGGCGCGCAGACGCCCTCGGCCTACGGCGGAAAGCAGCGCCAGATACAAGTGGACCTTGACCCGCGCGCGCTTCAGGCCAAGGGTTTGTCGCCGATCGACGTGGTCAACGCCATCTCCGCGCAAAATCTCATTGCGCCTTCAGGCACGATGAAGATCGACCGCTTCGAGTATGCTGTCGAGACCAACTCATCGCCGACGGTTATCGACGAATTGAACAACATCCCCATCCGCGCGGTCAACGGCTCGGTGATCTATGTCCGCGACGTGGCCCACGTGCGCGACGGCTCGCCGCCCCAGACCAACATCGTGCGCGTGGACGGCAAGCGCGCCGTGCTGATGAACATCATGAAGACCGGCTCGGCCTCCACGCTCGATATCATCCAGGGCGTTTACGACAAGCTGAAGGCCGGCAAGGAGCAACTGCCGCCGCAGTTGCGCATCGCCTATCTCTCCGACCAATCGATCTTCGTCAAGGGCGCCATCGGCGGCGTCATCCGCGAGGCCATCATCGCCGCCTGCCTGACCGCCATCATGATCCTGGTTTTTCTGGGCAGCTTCCGCTCGACTGTCATCATTGCCGTCTCCATTCCGCTCTCCATTCTCTGCTCGCTCAGCGTGCTGGCCCTGCTGCACGAGACGATCAACATCATGACGCTGGGCGGCTTTGCGCTGGCCGTCGGCATTCTGGTCGACGACGCCACGGTGGCCATCGAGAACATCAACCGCAACCTGGAAGCCGGCAAGGAGCTGGAGCAATCGATCCTCGACGGCTCGGCGCAGATCGCCGTTCCCGCGCTGGTCTCCACGCTGGCCATCTGCATCGTCTTCGTGCCCATGTTCTTCCTTGGCGGCGTGGCCAAGTATCTCTTTGTTCCCATGGCCGAGGCCGTGGTCTTCGCCATGCTGGCCAGCTATATGCTCTCCCGCACGCTGGTTCCCATCATGGCCAAGTACCTGCTGAAGGAGCACGACGAGACCGAGACCCGGCAGAAACGATGTAGCCGCAATCCCTTCATCCGCTTTCAACTGGCCTTTGAAGCCGCTTTCAACGCCTTCCGCCGCGCCTATCTGCGCCTGCTGACCTTGTGCGTCGATCACGCGCGCGTCTTTCTGACGCTCTTCCTGCTCTTTGCCCTCGGATCGCTGGGGCTTGCTCCCTCTCTCGGCCAGGACTTCTTTCCCTCGGTCGACTCCGGCGCCTTCAAGATTCACGTGCGCGCCCGCACCGGCACACGCATCGAGGAGACGGCCGCGCTCTGCGACCACATCGACGCGACCATCCGCGAGAATCTGCCCGCCCAAGAAGTTGTCTCCATCGTCGACAACGTCGGCCTGCCCTACTCGGGTATCAATCTCTCCTACTCGACCTCCGCGCCGATCGGCCCGGCTGACGCCGATATTCAGGTGCAGTTGACGAAGGAGCACCACCCGACAGCAGAGTATGTTGCGCGTCTGCGCGGCGTGCTTGCGCGCCAGTATCCCGGCGTCACCTTCTACGTGCTGCCGGTCGACATCGTCACGCAGATTCTCAACTTCGGCCTCTCCGCGCCGATCGATCTGCAGATCGTCGGGCCGGATCTTTATGGCAACCGCGCGCTGGCCGAGAGGATGCTCAATGAGATTCGCTACGTTCCCGGCACGGCCGATGCGCGCATCCAGCAGCCCTTCGATCTTCCCCGGATGACGGTAGATGTGGACCGCACGCGCGCCCAGTCCCTCGGCCTGACGCAGAAGGATGTGGCCACCAGCCTGCTGGTCGCCCTGAGCGGCAGCTTCCAGACCTCGCCCAGCTTCTACCTCGATCCCAAAAGCGGCGTCACTTACAGCGTGGCTATTCAAACCCCGCAGTACAAGCTCGACTCGCTCGCACAACTCAAGAGTCTGCCGGTGGCCGGCGCGGCTCCGGCGCAGCAGGCCTCGAGCAGCGTCATCGGAGCGCCCGCGTCCTCGCAGGTGCTCGGCAACCTGGCCACCATCACGCCCGGCTCCGAGATGGGCACCGTCAGTCACTACGATGCGCTGCCCGTCGTCGATATCTATGCCAACGTCGATGGCAGCGATCTGGGCACGGTCACGCGCCGGGTCGAGCAGATCGTCGCCGCGCACCAGAGTGAGCTGCCGCGCGGCTCCCACTTCGATCTGCGCGGCCAGAGCGAGACGATGAAGAAGTCCTACATCGGATTGCTGGGCGGACTGGCCTTCTCCATCCTGCTCGTCTATCTGCTGATCGTCGTCAACTTCCAGTCCTGGCTCGATCCCTTTCTCATCATCTCCGCGCTGCCGGCCGCCTTGGCCGGCATCGTCTGGTTCCTCTTCCTCACCAACACTCGCCTCAGCGTGCCCGCGCTGACCGGCGCCATCATGTGCATGGGCGTGGCCACGGCCAACTCGATTCTGGTGGTCAGCTTTGCCCGCGAGCAGCTCGAAGTGCTGGTGGGCGATGCCCGCCGCGCCGCGCTCAACGCGGGCTTTGTCCGCCTGCGTCCGGTGCTGATGACCGCGCTCGCCATGATTCTGGGCATGGCGCCGATGGCGCTAGGACTGGGCGACGGCGGCGAGCAGAATGCCCCGTTGGGCCGCGCCGTCATCGGCGGTTTGCTGGCGGCCACCGTGGCCACGCTCTTCTTTGTGCCCGCTTTCTTTTCGCTGATCCACGGCTGGCTGGAAGGCCGCCGCACAACGGCTCACGGCGCTTTACTGGCCGGAAGGCCGGATGAATTTGACGTACTTTCGGAGTAGTTTTTTATGAGCAACAAAGACAATCCGCAGCCGCAGCCGAATCACGAGCACGAATCCGCGCCCGAGCAGGCGCCTATCTCGCCGCGGAAGGCTCTGGTGGGCGTGGCGCTCTTCCTGCTTGTCGCCTGCCTGCTGGCCGGCTACGGCATTCTGCGCCGCAATCAGGCCAAGACCGTGCTGGCCGACACCACCACGGAGTTGGCCGCGCCCACCGTCCTCGCCGCTCCGGCCCGGCTCGGCTCACCCGTCGACAGCTTTGTGCTGCCCGGCAACGTGACCGCCTTCACGGATGCGCCTATCTTCGCCCGCACATCCGGTTATCTCACCCGCTGGTATCACGACATTGGCGCGCGCGTGAAAAAAGGCGATCTGCTGGCTGAGATCTCGACGCCCGAGCTCGACCGCCAGATCACCCAGGCCCAGGATGAACTGGTCACCGCCCAGGCCAACGCCAACAACGCCCGCCTCCAGGCCGAGCGCTACACGGGTCTGGTCCAATCCAACGCCGTCTCTCGCCAGGATACGGACACCTTCGTCAACCAGGCCGCGGCCACCGCCGCCGAGGTCAAATCAGCCCAGGCCAACCTGGAGCGGCTGCAAGAGCTGCAATCCTTTGAGAAGGTCTACGCGCCCTTCGACGGCGTCGTCACCGCGCGCAACATCGACACCGGCCAGTTGATCGATACCGGCGCGGGCAAGGAGCTCTTTCGCCTGCAAGCCATCCAGACCCTGCGCGTCTACGCCAATCTGCCCCAGGCCTACTCCGGCAACGTGAAGCCGGGCGAGCCGATCTCGCTCAGCTTTGCCGAGCACGCGGGCAAGCTCTACCAGGGCACGCTCGTGCGCACGGCCGACGCGATCGATCCCGTCAGCCGGACTTTACTTGTCGAAATCGACGTCAACAACAGCGCCGGCGAACTGCTGCCCGGCTCGCTCGCCCAGGTCCACTTCAAGACGCCCGCCAAAGCTCCCTCGCTCATCGTGCCCGCCGCCGCGCTCATCTTCCGCAAAGAAGGGCTGCGCGTGGGCACGGTCGTCGACGGCGTGGCGCATCTGGTTCCGGTCGTCATCGGCGAGGACGACGGCGCCAGCGTGCAGATTGTCAGCGGACTCGCAGCCTCGGACCAGGTGATCCAGGACCCGCCCGACTCCATCATCGAAGGCGAAAAGGTGCAGGTCGTTAGCCAGGCCAGTGCGGGAGGCAGGTAGTATGCCCGCGAACCCATTCGCTAACTCGCTCACTCGCGATCACCGCGAAGCGGTGGCTAACTTGCTGCATTTATCCCAAAAAAACAAAAATCAATCCAGTGTTGCCAAAAATGGATGCCCCACCCTCGCCGCGTTCTTGTTTTTGCGGCTAGGGTGGGTCTTCACGGCGATCGTTTTCCTCACCGGCTGCAAGCCCGTCGGCCCTGACTACAACCGCCCCGCCTATCAGGCCCCGGCCGCCTACCAGGAGAGCGGCGCATCCACCGTCCTCCAGCCTCCGCCCTCGCCCGACGGCGGCGCATGGAAGCCGGCCTCGCCCTCCGACGGTCTGCTGCGCGGCAACTGGTGGGAGATCTATCAGGACCCGCAGCTCAACCAGCTGGAAGAGCGCATCGCCGCCAACAACCAGAGCCTGCGCCAGTCGATGGAGACCTATCTCGCCGCCCACAGCCAGATTGCCGCGGCCCGCTCCGCGCTCTTTCCCACGCTCTCGGCCGGCCCATCCATTGCGCGCAACAACGTCTCCGCCAACGGTCCCTCCTACTCGCCCGGCAAGCCCACAACCTACAACGACCTTGTGTTGAGCGGAGATGTCAGTTGGGAGCCCGATCTCTGGGGCCGCGTCCGCCGCACCGTCGAGGCCGCCCGCTCCGGTGCTCAGGCCGATGCCGCCGACACTGCCAGCATCGACTTGAGCCTGCACGCCGAGCTTGCCAGCGCCTACTTCCAGTTGCGCGGCCTCGACTCCCAGCTCCGTCTGCTGGCCGCCACCATCGCCAACCTGCAGGATCAGCTCGACCTCACCCAGCGCCGCCTGAAGGGCGGCATCGGCACCGAGGCCGACGTGGCCCAGGCCCGCACGCAGCTGGAAACCGTGCGCGCCCAACTGATCGATCTCGGCGTCGCCCGCGCCCAATTCGAGCACGCCATCGCCGTCCTCGCCAACCTCGATCCTTCAGCCTTCAAGATTCCCTTTGCGCCGCTCGATCTCGCGCTGCCCAAGGTGCCCGTCGGCGTGCCCTCGCAACTGCTCGAACGACGCCCCGACATCGCCGCCGCCGAGCGCCGCGCTCAAGCCGCCAATGCCCAGATCGGCATCGCCAAAAGCGCCTACTACCCATCCGTCACGCTCAGCCTTTCGGGCGGCTTTGAGAGCATGAATGGCGGCACATGGATTCAGGGCCCCAGCGCGCTCTGGAGCCTGGGCGCGCAATCCTCCGAGCTGCTCTTCGATGCGGGCAAGCGCCACTCGCTCACCGACGCCGCGCGCCACAGCTACGAGGCCCAGGCCGCTGCCTACAAGAGCACCGTCATCGCCGCCTTCGCCGACGTCGAAGACCAACTCTCCGGCCTGCGCGTGCTCGAGTCCGAAGCTGCCGCCGAGCAGAAGGCCGTCGCCAGCGCCCAGAACTCCTTCGACATCTCCAATCAGCGCTACAAGGGCGGCGTGACGAGTTATCTCGAAGTCCTCACGGCCCAGGCCGCGCTCCTCCAGAATCAGCGCACCGCCGTCGATCTTCAGACCCGCCAGTTCGTCGACAGCGTTGGCCTGGTCCGCTCCCTCGGCGGCGGCTGGGATGCAACCCAGTTGCCCAAGTGACCAAAGACAGGGACTAGGGACTAGGGAATAGGGACTCAGGGACTAGGGACTAGACACTTAGCAGCTTGGCTGATCCGCGATCAATGAAAGGTACTGTATCAGGGCACGACTTCAGTCGTGCCGAATATTGCCACAAATATACGTCGGGCTTTAGCCCCTGAGGGGATACTCTTCGTAGAAGCCATGTTTACAGTTCTTCCAGTTGCGGTAGGGGATTTTGGAGGGAACGACTTCGACTCCTTGAATACCCATTTTTGCAAGTTCTAGCCTGAGACTAACAACAATTTGGTCTTTGCTTAGTGTAGTGATATAGCAGTCCTTGATGCATCGGCAGGGTTCCAGTTTGTTGTGGCTCTTGCTCTTCCATCTTCGTTACCCTGCCGCTCTTCCCACTTTTCTCACGCCAAACGATTCGCCTATCTCTCTCACTTGAACTCGTTCAGCGCCGCAACGATTGTCGGTAAAAGAGCGGGGATATCGTTCACAACCAGATTCCAGACGATTTCCATGTCCACTTCTTCGTAAGCGTGGGTGATTCGGTTGCGCGTTGCGTAGATTTTGGCAAACGGAATCTCAGGATGCATTGCTACGAACTCCGGAGCGTCAGCCAGCAGCCGATGCGCTGCCTCGCCAAGAATGCCGAGGTTTCTGAGCACACCATCCTGGAGCAACGTGCTGTCCATGAATTCATCCGAGGATTTGCCGGCCGTATAACGCTGGATTCGAACGAGCGGCGCGAGAATATGTTCCAGATAATCCTGGGCGCGTTCCGGGTGACTCTTCATACAGGCATGGCCTCATCCAGAACCTGTTGTCTGAACTTCAAGGGAAGAGACTTTGGAGTGAGCAGGTCCACCTTGACTCCCGTTCTCGCTTCGATTTCGATTTGCAGGCCGGCCAAATCAAGAAGACTGGTCTTCGGAGCCGGATCGATTAAAAGATCAAGATCGCTGCCATCCACATCGTCGCCATGCACCACGCTACCGAAGACGCGCGGATTCGCCATCCCCGCCTGCATCACAAGCTGGCGGATCGTCTCCCGATGCTGCGGCAATACCTCGGACGGCCTCATGCGGCTTTCACCTCATTCTCAATCCAGTTTACCGCCGAATCAGCGGTTGCGGGCATGAATGCGCGAATCCTTTCAGCCCCCTCCGCTCGCTACAATCAATCCAGCGATGATTCAGTCTCTCTATCTCGGCCGCTTGGACTATGGCGAGGCGCTCGCCCTGCAAGCGGAGATCGCCGCGCACGTCGCCGACGGGCGCACGCAGAACGTCCTGCTGCTGCTTGAACATCCGCCCGTGCTCACGCTGGGGCGCAACGCCGATCGCGCGCATATCCTCGCCTCCAGTGAGCTGCTCGCCCGGCGCGGCATTGCCATCCACGAGATCAATCGCGGCGGAGACGTCACCTATCACGGCCCCGGCCAACTGATTGGCTACCCCATCTTCGATCTGCGCACGCTCACCGCTGCGAGCGGCCGCCGCATGGGCCCGGTGGATTTTGTGCGCTTGATCGAAGAGGCTCTGATCCGCCTCTCGATCGGCTACGGCGTGCGCGCCGGACGCATCCGCGGCCTCACCGGCGTCTGGTGCGGAAGTACAGGGAACAGGGAACAGGGATCAGGGATCAGTTCAATGACCGGAGAGAATATGCACAACCAAACCGATTCCGTCGAATCAGCCCGCAAGATCGCCGCCATCGGCATTCATGTGGCGCGCGGCATCACCACGCACGGCTTCGCCTTCAACCTCTCCACCGACCTCGACGACTTCTCGCTGATCGTTCCCTGCGGCATCAAGGATTACGCCGTCACCAGCCTCGCGCGCGAGGTCGAGAGCACGCAGTGCCTGCCCACGCTTGAAGAGCTTGCCCACCACACCGCGCGCTGCTTCGGTCAGGTCTTCAACCAGCAGATTCTGGCTGTCGAGAGCCAGGCTGCCTTGCGCACCCAAGCCGAGAGCGCCGTGCCGCAACCAGCTGAGCAGGAGTTTCCCGCGCAAGACACGCCGCTGCAGATTCCCGCCGAGGTCGAGCGGCTGATGGGCCGCTCCAGGCGTCCGCAGCGCGCCTGAGGATTGAAGTGGGTTGAATATGTGGTCTCCCACCCTTGCGACAAATTGAGAACTCCAGGTCATTCGACTCGCTGTGCTCGCTCATGATGACAGCAAGGAAGGGGCACCCGGCTGATGCGCAATCACCCCATCTCTTGATTTGAAGAGAGGCGAATCGATTTCAGATCAGCTCGGTTTTCCCGGTGATGGCGAGCTCCTTGACGATCTTGCCCACATCCTGCGAGTGGTCGCGGTGGGCGATCAAGAGGGCATCCTCGGTGTTGACGACGACCAGATTCTTGACGCCGACCAGGGCGACGAATTTGTGCGGACTGTAGACGTAGTTGTTGACCGCGTCCAGAGCCATGTGGCCCTTGGTCTCGGCCACGTTGCCCTCGGCGTCGCCGCGCAGGCGGGTCTCGATCTGGTACTCGTAGAGCGAGGCCCAGGAGCCGAGATCGTTCCAACTGAACTCGGCGGGAATGCAATAGAGGTGCGACAGATGCTCGCCCTTGGCCGAGCGCGGCTCGAGCACCGCGTAATCGACGCTGATGTTCTCGCACTTGGGATAGACCTCGCGGAAGACCTCGTCGAAGCGGGGCGTGCCGTAGGCGGCGGCGATCGTCTCCAGCAGCGGAGCGGTCTCCGGCAGATGCTCGCGGACGGCGTTGGCCAGCGTCCGCGCCGACCAGAGAAACATTCCCGAGTTCCAGAAGTAGTTGCCGGCGGCGATGAACTCCTCGGCCTTGTTCTGGTTGGGCTTCTCGATGAAGCGGCGCACGTGCAGCGCCGTGTCGTCGCGTGTGAAGTCGGTGGTCTCGATGTAGCCGTAGCCGGTCTCGGCGCGGGTGGGCTCGATGCCGAGGACGACAATGTTTTCGCCGGCCTGCGCCACGGCGATGCCCTTCTGCAGCGCTTTGAGGAAGCGCGGCTCGTCGGCGATGACGTGGTCGGAGGGGAAGACGCCGAGAATGGCCTCGGGGTTCTGGCGCTCGATCAGGAAGGCGGCCAGCCCGCAGGCGGGGGCGGTGTTGCGCCCGACCGGCTCCTGAACGATCTGGCCGGCGGGCACGCCCTTCAACTGGCCGGCGATCTCGCCCGCCAAATATTCATTGGTGATGACCCAGGTCTGCGCCGGCCCGGCGATGGGCTTGAGGCGCTCGACCGTCTGCTGAATCATCGAGCGCTCGCCGTCGAGGGCGAGAACCTGCTTGGCGTGGGCGCGGCGCGAGCGAGGCCAGAAGCGCGTACCGCTGCCTCCGGCAAGAATCACTGGGCGAAAATCGATTGGCTTGGTCATTGAAAACTCATCCTATCGGAGTTGCGATACGTTTGCCCAGAGGGGAATGCAATTACTTGCAGCGGCGAAGAGGAGTTGCGCCGCAAAGCATTGAAGCAAGAGGAGTTGCCCATCCCGCAATCCAATACGGGCAATCACTGAGGCGGAAGAATCCGGGGCGCCACTCGGCAGATGAAATGCAAAAGAGCCATCCCCGCAGCGAGGATGGCTCTTTGTACAGTGTGGAAGCGCGGTGCTAGACCTTGGCTTCGAGGTTGGCGATGACGTCGAAGAATCGCTGATCGAGGCGTCGGTTCGTCGCGATGGCATCCTTGATCGGGATGTCGGTGATGTCCAGGCCCTGGAGGACGGCGATGCGGCCCCACTTCTTTTCGTGGACCATGTCGATGGCGTGCAGGCCGTAGCGCTGGCCGAGAATGCGGTCGTAGGCCGTGGGCACGCCGCCGCGCTGGGTGTGGCCCAGGTTGACCGAGCGGGTCTCGAAGCCGGTCTTCTTCTCGATCAGCTCGGCGAGCTTTTCGCCGATGCCGCTCAAGCGTGCGTGGCCGAAGCTGTCGAGCTGGGCGTTCTCGTTGATCACCTGGCCGACCTCGGGCAGGTGGCAGCCCTCGGCGACGACGACGACGCCGTAGTGCTTGCCGTGGTCGTAGTTGTACTTGAGCAGCTTGCAGACGTGGTCAATGTCGATGTCCTTTTCCGGGACCAGCGTCACGTGCGCACCGCCCGCGGTTCCGGCGGCGTAGGCGATCCAGCCGGCGTCGCGGCCCATCACCTCGACGACGACGACGCGATTGTGCGAGTCGGCGGTGGTGTGAATGCGGTCAACGGCCTCGGTGGCGATCATCACGGCGGTGTCGAAGCCGAAGGTTTGATCTGTCCCGCTGATGTCGTTGTCGATCGTCTTGGGCACGCCGACCGAGGGCACGCCGTTCTCGCTCAAAAAGAGCGTGACCGACTGCGTGTCGTCGCCGCCGAGGGCGATCAGCGCATCGATCTTGTTGAGCTTGAGAACCTCTTGCACCTTCTCAATGCCGCCGGGAATCTTCTTCACGTTGGTGCGCGAAGAGTGCAGAATGGTGCCGCCCTTCAACTGAATGCCGTCAATGGCATCGAGGGTGAGCGGGATGAAGTTGTTGTCCAGCACACCCTTCCAGCCGTTGAGGAAGCCGATGAACTCATCGCCGTAGTGGTTGATGCCCTTGCGCACAGCCGCGTAGATTACCGCATTCAATCCGGGGCAGTCGCCGCCGCCGGTCAACAAAGCAACTCGCATCGTAAATTCTCCTGAGTAAATTTGCGCGGCAGCCCACTGGAAGTGCGGATGAACCGCGGCTGAGAATATGCACTGAGATCGGGCGCAATCGCCAGTTCCCACGCCGTTTATAGTTTACTCTGCCGCGAAGACGATTGGTGGTGAGCGCGGTCACGCGGGTGGCGATGAACACTTGTGTCCGAAACGTATGTAATGTGAGGATTCTTAACCGATCTCGGCCGGCCACTCCTCGAGGGCGCGCTTGAACTCGCGCATGAATCTGCCGGCGTCGGCGCCGTCGATCAGGCGGTGATCGAAGCCGAGGCAGAAGTGCTGCATCGAGCGGATCGCAATCGTGTCGTTGCCCTCGGCGTCGGCAACGACGACCGGCTCCTTGCGCAGGCCGCCGATGGCCAGGATCGCCGCCTCGGGCTGATTGAGGATGGGCGTGCCGAACTCGCCGCCGAAGACGCCGGAGTTGGTCAAGGTGAAGGTGCCGCCCTGGATCTCATCGGGCAGCAATTTTTTGGTTCGAGCGCGCTCGGCCAGATCGGCGATCGTGCGCGCGAGAGCCGGAAAGCTCAGGCTCTCGGCCTGGCGGACGACGGGCACAATCAGCCCCCAGTCGAGCGCCACGGCGATGCCCAGATTGATCTGCGAGTGATAGTGGATCATGCCGTCGATGAGCGATGCGTTGACGATGGGGAATTTGCTCAGCGCCTCAACGGCGGCTGCGGCAATGAATGGCATATAGGTGAGCTTGACGCCGTGGCGCTTGTCGAAGCCCGCGCGCTCGCGCTCGCGCAGACGGGCGATGCGGCTCATGTCGATCTTGTAGACGGTGTGGACGTGAGGGCTGATGCGCACGCTCTCCACCATGCGCTGGGCAATGATCGAGCGCATCTTGCTGAGCGGCTGCGGTGCGGCCAACTCCGCCTTCGGCGGCGCCTGCGGCGATGGAGTGCCTTGACCGCGCTTGCTGAGATGGAGCAGGATATCTTCTTTTGTGATGCGGCCCTGAGAGCCTGAACCGGCGACGCGGCTGAGATCGACGGCGTTCTCTTTGGCGATGCGGCGGACCAGCGGCGAGGAGCGGGGCGGCTTGTTTGCGGAAGAGTTTTCCTCGGGGGCTAAAGCCCGCTCGGTTTCTTTGCCGTCCATGTACGGGCTGAAGCCCGTACCCTTCTCTTCGAAGCCCGTACCCTTCTCTTCGAAGCCCGTACCCTTCTCTTGAACATCCGCGCCCTGCGCTGCTGGAAGCGAATCGGCGGAGAGATTTACGGAGGCGACTGAATCGGCCTCGTCGATGATGGCCACGACGGTATCGACCTCGACCGTTGCGCCCTCGGGCACCTTGATGCCGGTCAGGATGCCGGCGGCGGGCGAAGGAATCTCGGCGTCGACCTTGTCGGTGGAGATCTCGAAGAGAGGCTCGTCCTTTTCCACGCGGTCGCCGGCTCGCTTGAGCCACTTGGTGATGGTGCCCTCGAAGATCGATTCGCCCATCTGTGGCATGACTACATCGGTCGGCATGGCGCTCTCTCCGTTCGCGGGCTCACTCGGCAACTGCATCAGGGAAGGCTCGGAGTGCACCGCTGATAGCATTTTCGGAATTGCAGTCGAGCGAAGCCAAGCACTCAAATGGCTTTTTTCTAAAGGAAAACCACCATTCATGATCTCATTCAAGCACTGTGCATTCCGAAAATGCTCTACAAGCCGGATTATAAATTGCGGCGCGTGGTGCGGCGAATCGTCAATTGGATGGGAATGAACAATTGGGTGCCCAATCATTTTGGTTAGTCGGATCTGAGCCATTCGCCCGCCGAAGAAGCCTTCATTTTTTGGTTCAAAAGGGCTGATTTCTGGCTTAAAAGAGGTGATTCCGGGCCAGAAATCGGGCAAAATCGTGGGTTTGATGTTACTGATTAGTTAACATTACTAAAATACAAGCTATTGATTATGCGTAGGTTAATCCAAGTGGAGGAGCCAAAAAGAGGTTTTACCCAGGGTGGGGGGGGGGGGGGGGACGAAAAAACGGTACGGACCGGGGACATCCCTGACAGATTGAACCGGGGACATCCCTGACACTGCACAATTCCATGGGCGTTTGATTAC
>Ga0302319_10000211_pt1 | contig 124753 bp, 120 predicted proteins | sample Bog_T0_2_FD_203319 | JGI IMG/M metagenome (GOLD analysis project Ga0302319, IMG submission 203319) | Peat permafrost microbial communities from Stordalen Mire near Abisko, Sweden - Bog_T0_2 | ecosystem: Environmental > Terrestrial > Soil > Wetlands > Peat | place: Sweden: Abisko, Stordalen...
CCAGCCGGAGCGGAAGTTCACAAATGGGAGCCGCTTGAACTCATCGATCAGTCCAAGCGCAACGGCGGCGTCAGAGAATTGAAGAAGGGAGACCGGCTGATCGCGTTGTTTGATATTCAGCCGGACCAGCCCAATCCCGACCACGTTCAAAACGGCATCTATCGTCTTATCCCGTACACAGATCGCAATCTGGCTGCAATCGAGCGCGGCATCGCACGCGACAAGCTAGCGGATGTGCCGTAAAAGAACAGGCCACCGCAATGGCGATCAAACTACAGTTGATCGAAGATCTCGCGTAACTCCCACGCGCCGGATTTGCCGGCCTAGCACTCGGCGGCGCACGGCGCCAAGCGCCAAGCAGTGTTGGCAGTGAATCATGTGGCGCATCCTGGGTCGGGATGCGCCACATGATTGCTTACTGTTTACTTCACGTTGAGGGTCACCGTGCCTGTGGCCGTATTTGTGCCAGAAACACCTGTGACAGTTATGATGTAAGTCCCTGGCGCCGTGCCCCCCTCGAGCGGGCTTATGCATCCCAACATGCCTGCGGAAAAAGCGGCGAGCAATAGAACCATGCCAAGCATTCTTTGCCATCTGCGCCTACGGGCTGGAATGCCAACGAGCAGCACACAGGCCAGGGCCGCTCCGCCAACGGGTAACCAGGGAGCCTTGTGGTCCTGGGATGCCCGGATCACGCTGTTGGGCGGCACAGTGTAGATAGTAAGAGTGGCCGCCCCGGTGTTCGAACTCATCAGGCTTACCGGGCTTGTTGCGCCAAAGCTCAAGACCGGCTGAATCTGCGCTTCGCCCGGGCCGGATGTAGCTCCCGCCGGACTGGATGTTATCGCGGCGGTAAGGATCACACTGCAACTGCAACTGGGGGTCGCGGTCACAGTGATCACGGAGGAATTGCCTGTGGTTGCGCCGGGAGCGACGGTAACCGCGGTACCGGTGATCGTAAACGACTCGGAAGCAGGCGGATTCGTGACCGTGATTGTGCTGGTTTTGCTGGCCACGGTGTAGTTGCTGTCGCCCGAGTAACTGAGTGTCAGTGTGTCCGCGCCAACCGCCAGCGATCCCGCGGAAATGGTGAAGCTGGCGCCGCCTGTGCTGTTAAGGGTGATTGTCTGGGCGGTGATGCCGCCTCCCGTCAGCGTTACCTTGCCAGTGGGTATCGGCGCGGAGGTTCCAGCACCGGCGACAACAACGGCCACCGTGAGCGGCTGCGCCGTGGTGATGCTCGATGCGGACGGCGTGATGGTCAATGTTGGCGTTGTTGGAGTTGGCGGTGGCATGGTGACCGTGACGGTGCTGGTGTTGCTGGCCGCGGTGTAGTCGCTGTCTCCCGCGTAATTGACCGTCAGCGTGTCTGCGCCAACCGCCAGCGTTCCGGCGGGAATGGTGAAGCTGGCGCCACCTGCGCTGTTGAGCGTTATTGTCTGAGTTGTAACACCTCCGCCTGTGAGCGTCACCATGCCGGTGGGCACCGGAGCGGAGATTCCACTACCGGAGACAGTAACAGCCACCGTCAGAGGCTGCGCCGTCGTGATGCTTGATGCAGACAGTGTGATGGTTAACTTTGGCGTTACCGGAGTGGGCGGCGGTGTCGCGGCTGTGACCGTGACCATGGCCGTGTTGCTGGTCGCGTTGTAATTACTGTTTCCCGAGTAGCTGACCCTCAGCGTGTCTCCGCCAACTGTCAGTGATCCCGCAGGAATCGTAAAGCTAGCACTACCTGTGCTATTGAGGGTTACGGTCTGAGCAGTAACGCCGCCACCCGAGAGAGTCACGGTGCCAGTAGGAACCGTCGCGGCTGAACCGCTGCCTGCAACGCCAACAGCCACCGTCAGCGGCTGCGCCGTGGTGATGCTCAAGGAAGACGGCGTGACGGTTAACGTGGGCGTTGTCACGGGCGGTGGAGTCGTGCCCGTACCTGTCACCGTGATTGTGAGTTGGTTGGTATAGTCGTCAGCAGCGTAGTTGCCGTCGCCTGAGTAATTAACCGCGAAGGTGTCATTGCCAACTGCCAGCGCTCCGGCGGGAATGGAAATGGTGGCAAGGCCGCCACTGAGGGGTACTGTCCCGGAGCTATAGCCGCCTCCCGTCACCGTCACCGTACCGGTGACCGTCAGCGGAGCTAAGAATCCGTTTCCATAAAGATCGACCAGCAGCGTCAACGGTTGCGCCGTAGTGATGCTCGGATAGGCAGAGGTCGAAAGTTCGAGCGAAGCGTTCCCAGCAACCGGCTGCACGCTGCTGACAGTCACTGAGCTATTGTTGCTGGCAAAGGCGTAGTTGCTGTCGCCCGAGTAACTCACCGTCAGCAAGTCGGGGCCGGCGGGCAGCGATCCGGCGGGAATAGAGATGCTGGCCTTGCCGCTGCTGAGAGTGATTGGCGCTGAGGCATAACCGACTTCCGAGAGCGTCACCGTGCCGGTAGGAACCGGAGCGGAGGTCCCACTGCCGGCGACGCTGACAGCCACCGTCAGCCCTTGTGCGTTGGTGATGCTCGAAGCAGACGGCGTGATGGTTATCGTTGGCGATGGAAGAGTCGCCGGGCAGCCCGTTGTACAGGGAATGCCGCCCGCGCCATGCAGGATCAAGTCGACATTGGCAATGGCCGCGCCATCGGTGGCTGTCAACGTGATTGTGTTCGTGCCGGTTACCAGGTCAGAGAGGTTTACCGGCACGGCAATCGTGTAATCGCTGCTGCACGCCGGCCCGCCATTCTGAGTGCCGCAGGCTCCAAATGGGAACGGAGCGAGTTGCGTGGCGCCATTGTTTACGCTATAGCTGATGAATGGATTGGGAGACTGTAGATTGGCGTAGTTGAAATCTATAAAATTGAAGGTGAGAAAGGCCGCGGTTGCATCGGCAACGTTGTATACACCGGGCACGGTGAGGGTCAAAGGTGGAGGGAGGGGGGACTGGTCGAATCCGCCAAATCCCCAACCTGTATTGAGCAGGCCAGGATAGCCGGGGCCGACGGGCGTGAGCCTATCGAGGACATCGAATGCCAGGTCGCGCGGCAGAACAGGGCCGTCAAACGCAAAGTTGTCCCAGGTAAATGTATGGGTTCCCTGGCCGTTGCTGGTCTTGTTGGCGTTGTAGTGGTTATCTTCCATAAAGACAAGGCCGGTCGCGATGGTCAGTCCCGCGTTGGCGATCACACCGATCTTTTTAAGTGGCCCGGTCGCCCCGGCATCGATGCCATACACATCGATTTCATTTTGAGAGACGCGCAGCTCAAAATGATTCATGTTGCCCGGTCCGGATGAAGCCTGCACGCATTCGACTGGCGTAACTGTGAACGTGCCAGAGGGTTGACTCGAAAATGCATCGACTTCAGTAGACACATAATTGTTGATCACCCACGCCGCACTGATCGTAACGACTGGAACGCTTTCCGGATATTCCGGACAGACAAAGCGTGCGCCGCAACCGCCGCCCGAATTTGCCGGACAGGTTCCAGCCAATTGAACGCCAAAGCCATTCGCAGGCACCGAGATCAAAGAGGTATCGTGGACAAACGGCGTGGGCACCGGTTTATCGACATACCACAACTCCGGCCAGACGCTATGACCGCCGTGGCTGTCATTGCTGACGTCAAACGCGATGGTTCCCGTGCGCCCACCCGAGATATCGAACGGCTGCTTGGGATACATGGCCAGCGAGGTCACGCCGGTCTGATCGAATTGCGCCTCGACGAGCTGGCCGTCGCAGATTTGGACATCGTTCGGATCGATCACAGAATAGGTAGTGCCGCACAACTGAATTGCGGTGGGCGATACATCGTAGTATTGGCCCTGCCCTGTGTTTGTGCTGCCCAGCAAGCGGGAAACGCCCCATACGGTGCCGTTAAGCTGGCCCGAGCGATCTCCAATTCCTTCGGGTTTGTCGAAGGTGTCGCAGAATGCGGGGGTAGTGCCGGCGGGAGCGCTCAAGAGCTGGCATCCGGGCGACGTGGGCGTTACTGTGAATGTTTGGGCAAAGGCAGAAGACTGTGTTCCAACGAGGGCTGCCAATACGATTGCAATTAGTGTGCAAAAGTAGATTAAACGCTTTAATTTCTGCACCTGAATCTCCTTGAAGTCAATGGACAATGTGGTTGGGGGATACCATGTCCAAAGCAACAAAGATGACTCAAGGAAGATCAATCAGTTCCGCCGCCCGCTCCCTGAGGAAGTCGCGCGGAATCAGGTAACGTGCCGTGGGAAAGGCGGCTTGCAATGCGTGCTTCCCGGTTTCCAGCAGCCCCTGAAAACTATTGCGTTCAATGACTCTAGCTCATAAAATCAGCTGAGGCGGCGTTGCGCCTGATTTTGAGCGCAGCCTAAGCGCACATAGCGCTTTATCGGCTGCGCACAAGCTTAAAAGAGATCGCATCCGCAAATTGTCACTCAATTGTCATTTGCATGTTGGGATTGAGCTGTGATGCTCCCAAATAGGCGAGGCTGCGGGAACAGTTGGATACCCGCGGCACCTGCGAAATATTGCAAAAAACCGAGAATCCGGCGTAGCAAGGGCTGGCGGTTCTGGATGGGCCCGGCTTCACAGCTGCTCGAAGATCTCTCGGAACTCCCAAGCGCCGGATTTGCCTGCCAGCCACTCGGCGGCGCGGACTGCGCCTAACGCAAAGCCGCGGCGGCTGTGGGCGTTGTGGCGCAACTTAAAAATGCGGCGCCTGTAACAGAGAAAATACTATACTGATCCGAATTGTTTTCAGTTCCCCACTGGAGGCCAAGATGTTTGATTCCAAGTTTGTAAGCGACTTTAGGGAGAAAGTCCAAAAAGCCCACGATAAAGCGGTTCCCCCTGTACCGCCGTATGCGTGGGTTGATACGCTGGTCGCTGCTATCGAAAACTACCACCGTGAGCCTTCGCTCCACGGTATAAAACGCATTTGTAAACGAATTATTAAGATTCCAGAATCGGATCTAAAACAGTGTGAGAAAGTTCTCGAATTGCTTTTTTATGCACTCGCTGTCGAAGAGGAAGCGATTGAAACAAACGAAATGCTCGAGCGGCTTGGGGGAGAAAGGTTGAAGAAGAACTTGTTTGAAGTAGGCCGCAACTTGCGGGCTTACAAGGAAGCATTTGGGGAACCGTTTTTAAACGCATTAAGTAAAATGAGCGATTCAAGCCGCTGGCTCGATGGCGGAGCCGGCGAAGCAAAAGCAATGATCGAGTACCTGGATAGCGGTGGCAAAGGGCTATGCACCGCCGCTAGCTTTGAAATTCCTGGGGGAGCTGTCGCGGCCATTGACAAAGCCACCAGCACATACAAAGATCGCTTCTTTTACGCGTCCGGAAAATGCTTCGCTGCCATGTCGAATTCCGATCTTCGTGCGGGGCTCAAAGAATTCGACCTCATTACCGATTTCAATGGAGTTCTGTATTACACAGAGACTTTGGTCGAGGATTTGACCCGATATCTCAATCTGCTCAAAGTTGGCGGCGTGCTGGTGTTTGAACAGGTACACGTGGAAATCAACATGGAGAATGCAGTTGCTCACACCGGCCGCCCTGTTCCGGACATCGCGCGATGGGCAAATAATATCTCAGGCGTTAATCTGCTCTATCACACAAAGCGCAGGTTTATTGAAATGCGCAGGGTCGCCGAGGAGATTGCAGTTCCGGATCTTGTGCTGAATCTTTACAAGAATAAGATCAATGAAAACGATCCAATCCGGCGATATACATGCGTTCACAACCTCCCGGATATGGTAATCATCGAAGACTGAGCCAAGTTACATGGCTGGCGCCCCATGTTACAAACAGCCGTCATGTCCCGTTGTCTTGAAAGAAGTCGATGCGTAACTTGCGGGCTCCTCGTAAGCTCGATCCGCGGCTGCTCGAATCTTCAAAGGGAATCTACAACTGGTCGAAAATCTCGCGGAACTCCCAAGCGCCGGATTTGCCTGCCAGCCACTCGGCGGCGCGTACAGCGCCCAGCGCAAAACCTCTTCGGCTGTGGGCGTTGTGGCGCAACTCCAAGACATCGTCGGGACCTGTTGCGGTCACGATGTGTTCGCCCTTGGCGTCGCCCACGCGGTGCGAGGTGATCTCGACATCGGTGCCGGGCTGGGCGGCTTCGACGATCTGCTGGAGGGTGATGGCGGTGCCGGAGGGGGCGTCGAGCTTGGAGACGTGGTGGGTCTCGCTGATCGAGAACTGGTAGCCTTCGAGCTTGGCCAACTCGGCGGTGAGGCGGAAGAGCTTTTGCACGCCAATTGAAAAGTTGGTGCCATAAAGCAAGCCGCCGCCACGCTTGTGGGCCAGGGCCTTCATCTCATTCAAATGCGCATACCAGCCGGTGGTGCCGACCACGATGTGTGCGCCCAGCGCCAGCACGGCGCGCATGTTCTCCACCGCGGCTTCGGGGGCTGTGAAGTCGATCACCACGTCAACACCGGCGAGGCTGGGCGCGGTGAGGGCCGAGGCGTGCTGGTTTTCGGTAATATCGAGCGCTCGCACGCCGTGCCCGCGTTCGCGGGCCACCTCGGCGACCAGGCTGCCGGTTTTTCCCTTGCCTAAGACAAGAATGAGCATGATGAACCTCGATTCGTAGCCGCCAGCAGCTCGTAGCTAGAGGCTAGCAGCTACCAACGGCTTTCGCGCCTCAACGTCGAAGATCGCGGGGTCGGGATTCTGGAAAAATGCCGCGTGCAGCGAACGAACGGCCTCGTCCGCGTCGTCTTCGTCGATCATAAAGCTCATGTTGATTTCGCTCGCCCCTTGCGAGATCATGCGCACATTGATGTGGCGGACGGCGGTGAAAACCTGCGCGGCCATGCCGTTCTGTCCGCGGATGTCTTCGCCCACCAGGCAGACCAACGCCTTCTTGCCCTCGTATTTCACATCGGCCAGCTTGCCCAGGTCGGCGGCGATGGCGGGCAGATTGTCATTTGAATCCACGGTCAGAGAGACGCTGACCTCGCTGGTCGAAACCATATCCACGGCGCACTTGTGCTTGTCGAAAATCGTGAAAATGTCTTTCATATAGCCGTGCGTCATCAACATGCGGCTGGCCACCACGTCAATAATGCTCAGCTTCTTTTTCACGGCGATAGACTTGAAGGGGCTCTTGCAATGCGGGGCGAGCGAAGTGATCCGCGTGCCCTCGCACGTGGCGTTGCGGCTGTTCAGTACCTGCACGGGGATGTTCTTCTTCACCGCCGGCAAAATGGTGGCCGGGTGCAGCACCTTGGCGCCAAAGTAAGCCAGCTCCGCCGCCTCTTCAAAGCTGATGACTTTCACGCGCAACGCGTCGGGACAGATGCGGGGATCGGTGGTCATAATGCCGTCCACGTCCGTCCATATCTCGATTGCTTCGGCGGAAATCGCGCCGCCAATCAGCGCGCCCGTGAAATCCGACCCGCCGCGGCCCAGAGTCGTCGTGATCCCAGCCTCGTTGGAGGCAATAAAGCCGCCCATCACAGGCACCTTGCCCGCGGCAGTCAGCGGCAGCAGCTTGGCCTGTCCGCGCGCTTCAATCAAAGCGGTCTGCGGCACGGCTTTTTGAAACTGCGAATCGGTAATGACGATCTCGCGCGCGTCCACATGGGCGGCGTCCATGCCCAGTTCGCAAAAGGCCGATGCGACAATCCGGCTCGAGATGCGCTCGCCATAGCTGACAATCAGGTCGGAGATGCGCGGCGTAAGCTCGAGAATTGCCGCCAGCCCACGCAGAACTTCGTCAAGCGAATCGAACTTCTGATCGATGAAATCGAACAGCTCATCGGCGTGGGCGGCGTTCTTTACCAATTCGGCAGCCGTTTCGCGATGCCGCAATCGCAGCTTTGCACTGATGTCCAGGGCGCCGGCGCGGTCTCCCTTTTCAGAGGCTGCGGCGGCGCGCAACAACTGGTCAGTTACCTTGGCGAGGGCGCTCACCACCACGATGGGCTTCTTGCCGAGGGCCACGCGTCCGGCCACAATGGCCGCGGTACGGCGGATGGCTGCCGGATCTTCCACCGACGTACCGCCAAACTTCATCACTACCAGGCTCATGCGAATCTTCCTATGGCTACAAAGCGCATCATGCGTGCGCGGCGGCTTCCACCGGTTCCAGTTTGCCCAAGCTCGCCAGCAGTTCGGCATTCAGGATGGTCGCTCCGGCGGCTCCGCGAATGGTGTTATGCGACAGCACCACAAACTTCCAGTCCAGCAGGCCACAGGGGCGCAAACGGCCCACGGTCACCGCCATTCCGTTGCCGCGATTGCGGTCCAGGCGTGGCTGCGGGCGATCAGCCTGCGCCGCCCACTGCACCGGCTGATCGGGAGCGGTGGGCAGTTCCTGACCGGTCAATGGACGGAACTCGCTCCAGGCGGCCAGAATCTCTTCGCGTGTGGCAGGCTTCGCGAGCTTGATGGAGACGCAGACCGTGTGGCCGTCAACGACCGCAACGCGATTGCAACTGGCGCTCATGCGGGCCGCGAGCGGCTTGACCACATGGCCGGACGGACTCGATTCCAGCTTGCCCAGCAGCTTCAGCAACTCTTCTTCCATCTTCTCTTCTTCGTTGCCGATGAAAGGAATCACGTTGTCGAGAATGTCCATGGAGGGTACGCCAGGGTAGCCCGCGCCGCTGACGGCCTGCATGGAGGTTGCGAAAATCTGCGTGACCCCAAAACGGTCTTCGATTGGCTTGAGAGCCATTACCGGACCCATCACCGTGCAGTTGGAGTTGGTGACAATATAGCCGCCCGACTCGCGCCGCCACGCTTGCTCCTCGATCAGGTGCAGATGCTCGGCGTTCACCTCAGGCAGCACCAACGGCACATTGGGCGCCATGCGGAAGGCGCTGGAGTTGGAGATCACAGCGCAGCCGGCAGCGGCAAATTTGGGCTCGAGTTCGCGCGCAAAGGCCGCATCGACCGAAGAAAAGATGATCCTGGGCGCGCCTTCGGGGTCCGCCGGGGAGACGATCATTTTGGCAATGCGCTCGGGCAGGGGCGCGTCCAGCCGCCACTTGGCGGCCTCGCCGTAGGGCTTGCCGCTGGAGCGGTCGCTGGCCGCAAGCCAGGCAATCTCGAACCACGGATGGTTTTCAAGCAGTTGAATGTAGCGTTGGCCGACCATTCCGGTCGCGCCCAGGATTCCGATTGGGTATTTGTTTTTCATGGCCGTAGACTCTCCAGTGTACAGGAGGACAGGCTCGGCGGAGCAAAATGCTGCGCGCAAATGAGTTAGCAAGCAGAGGCGGGAATGCCGCTGCACTCTATCCCATCGCCGCCAGAACAGCGTCGGCAAACTGGGTGGTGCCGGCGGTGCCGCCCACGTCGCGGGTCAGCGTCTCGCGCTCGGAGTAGACCGTCTCCAGAGCTTTTTGCACCTTGTCTGCCGCGTCCATTTCGTCTAAATGGCGCAGCATCAGCACTGCTGATTGCAAAAGAGCCGTCGGATTCGCAACATCCTTGCCCGCAATATCGGGTGCCGAGCCATGCACCGCCTCAAAAATCGCGCACTCCACGCCCAGATTTGCGCCCGGAACCAGGCCGAGCCCGCCCACAAGGCCCGCGCACAGGTCGCTCACGATGTCGCCGTACAGGTTTTCAAGCAGCAGTGTGTCGTACTGGTAAGGGTTCATCACCAGTTGCATGCAGGTGTTGTCGATGAGGTGTTCGCCATAAAAGATTTCCGGAAATCCCTCGGCCACCTTGCGCGCACAGCGCAGAAAAAGGCCGTCGGAGAGCTTCATAATGTTGGCTTTATGGATGGAGTGGATCTTCTTGCGCCCATGCTTGCGCGCGTACTCAAAGGCAAATTTGGCGATGCGCGTCGAGCCCTTCTCGGTGATCACCTTGATGCTCTCCACCACGCCGGGGACGACCTCGTGCTCCAGGCCCACGTACTCGCCCTCGGTGTTTTCGCGCACAATGATCAGGTCGACGCCGGGCCAGTGCGTGGCCAGACCGGGCAGATTCTTCACAGGGCGGAAGTTGGCGAAGAGATCGAACTTCTTGCGCAGGGTCACGTTGATGCTCTTGAAGCCGCCGCCGATGGGCGTGGTCACCGGCCCCTTCAGGGCAACGGTGGTGCGCTCGATCGATTCCGAGAGCGCGGCGGGGATGTATTCGCCGTAGATTTCAAAGGCCTCGGCGCCGGCGGCAAACCGCTCCCACTCCCACTTGACGCCGGTAGCTTCGAGAATGCGGACGACTGCGTGGGTGACTTCGGGGCCGATGCCGTCGCCGGGAATCAGCGTTACCTTGTGCGTTTTTGCTTCGCTCATCGTTGCTCATCCTCTCAGCTTCTTGACTGTACATGGAAGCCGCATCACTCGATTCTCTTCCCTTTGAACACCGTTACACCTGATCCTTCAGCCAGGAAAGCGGAATCCGGATTCCGCATCAGGCATTCGGCAAATTCCGGCCCATAGTGCGCAGCCGCATTCCCGGAAAAATCCGCTAGTTTCGCGCTTCTGACATTCCATCGGGGGTGTTGAACTTCGTATTCAAGACATCCGCCGTCAGGCTGGGCGGCGTAACCCCAAAAATGTTCGGTGATGAACTGGCTCACGGAACCCTCCGGCGGAAGGAAGCTTGCCCCTTCGGTTTCGATCCGCATCACAGACAGGTCCGCTCCAGAACCCCAGGAATACTCCACATTCATGCTTTCATCGTCGGCGCTGGATTCGATGCGATGAGACATTGCGACGCAAGAATAATTCTCATTGAACGCAAGCCGCGCGATGGCGGATACCAGGTATTTCGGGACCAACTCCCGGATGAAGACTACGCCCCTCTTCGAGGACCGCCTGACATAGAAACGAAGATTCACCTCCTCGAAGGCCTGGTGAAACGGGGCTGGTAACCCGAACATATGCGTACGGTTAAATTCGAATCCAACCAGGCTGAGGTAAGTCACTCCGTCGAATGGATCCAGATCCGTCCCCGCTGGGACGAATCGTTCAAGAAGGGAAGCGCTCACGGCATAATTGAGCATCAAGATGTTCTTCCATTCCGCGCTCAAGAATGTGCTCTGCTCTTTCATGTGCCTCAACCAGTTCCCGCCGCGCACGAATGTTCAGAATCGCTATTTCTTGCCTTTGCTCCCACTCCGACTGCCCAGCAACCCTTCCAGCTCTTCCTTGAATTCGCGCACGTCTTTGAAGTCCCGATAGACCGACGCGAAGCGAATGTAAGCCACCGTATCCAGCCCCTTGAGATGCTCCATGATCAGTTCGCCGATCTCGCTGGTCGTGCGTTCGCGCTCCGGTGCATCTACCAGATAGGTCTCCGCCGCGTCCACGATTGCCTCGAGCTTGCTGGCCGGGACCGGGCGCTTCTCGCAGGCGCGCAGCAGGCCGCTCAAGACCTTCTGGCGGTCAAATCGCTCGCGGCGGCCGTCCTTCTTCACCACCATATAGGGGATTTCGTCGATGCGCTCGTAGGTCGTAAAGCGGCGATTGCAGCGCTCGCACTCCCGCCGCCGGCGTATCGAATCAGCCTCTTTGCTCTCGCGCGAGTCAACCACACGGTCTTGCCCAAAGCCACAATAGGGACATTTCATATCTAAGCGCGATTCTAAATCAGTTGTCTCGAGTACCCTGCCACGGCAACTTACTGCTTATCCCGGCGCGCAATCACGTAATCCTTGATGCGGTCGTAGACCTCGCTGTCTACCACGCCCTTGTCCAGCAGATCCTGCTTGGTTCTGTAGGGCCTGAAGCGGACAATGCGACCGGCCCAGCTGCGCGTCATGCCGGGAACCTTCAGCAGATCGTCCACCAGGGCATGGTTGATGTCGACCCGCGCCTCGGGCGGAGGGGCAGTTTTCGAGGTCTTTGGCGCGCCGGGGGTATCCCGGTCCTGGTTTTGCGCCATTCCGGCTAGGCACACGCACAGAGCCACACAGCCGCACAGAATCGAAATCGCCCAGACCGTGAATCGCGTTCTCGCTCGCACGCCACCATTCTCCGCCTTGCCCAGCACCTGCCGCAAGCAAAACTCGGCGCAAGCTAAAGATTTGACACGCCGTGGGCTTTTCCCTTAGCTTTGAAACTGATGCAGAGCCACCGCCATCACGGCCATCACCATCATGGAATCTCCATGCCGGCGGACTGCCATGGCCTGAACTAAACGGCCAGAGAGATCTCAGGAAACACCCAAAGCCCGCCGGCGACTCAAGCCAGCGGGCTTTTTCACGCTCGGACACACACTCCAAACAAAACTGAAGAAATCAAGACAAGGAAAAGCATGAGCAATACGACACCGACAATCGACTTTGACAAGATGGACGGCCTCGTGGCCGGAATCGTGCAAGATGCGGGCACCGGCGAGGTGCTGATGCTGGGCTTTCTCAACCCCGTGAGCTATGCCAAAACGCTGGAGAGCGGCTTTGTCACCTTCTGGAGCCGCACCCGTCAGAAGCTGTGGATGAAGGGCGAAACCAGCGGCAACCGGCTGCGCGTCATCAGCGCCGCTACCGACTGCGACAACGACACGCTGCTGTTTCGCGTGGAGGTAGAGGGCGATGGACTGGTCTGCCACGAGGGCACGGTCAGTTGCTTCACCAAACCGCTGCCCATGGGCGCGGCCAACCAGGAGAATACGAAAGAGGAATCCCGTGGCTAACAAATTAAGGCTCGGCATCCCCAAGGGCAGTTTGCAGGATGCCACCATCGCTCTCTTCAAGCGCGCCGGCTGGAATATCTACGCCGACGGCCGCTCCTACTTTCCCTCCATCGACGACAGCGAGATTGAGTGCATGTTGATTCGCGCGCAGGAGATGGCTCGCTATGTGGATCACGGTGTGCTCGACGCCGGCCTCACCGGCATTGACTGGGTGGTCGAAAGCGGCCTGGATGTCACCAGCGTCACCACTCTCACCTATGCCAAACAGAGCCGCCGCAAGGTGCGCTGGGTGCTGGCCGTGCCTGAGAACAGCGGATTCGAGAAGGCCGAAGACCTTGCAGGCAAGACCATCGCCACCGAACTCGTCGAAGTGACCAAGCGCTACTTCGCCGCCAAGGGCGTCAGCGTCAAGGTCGAATTCAGTTGGGGCGCAACGGAAGTGAAGCCGCCCATGCTGGCCGACGCCATTGTCGAGGTCACGGAAACCGGCAGCTCGCTCAAGGCTAACCACCTCAAGATCATTGACATCGTGATGGAGAGCGAGACGCACCTCATCGCCGGCAAAGCCACGCTCGATGACCCGTGGAAGCGCGAAAAGATCGGCCAGATCGCCCTTATGCTGCGTGGCGCAATCGACGCGCAATCGCAGGTGGGCCTGATGCTCAACGTCAAGCGCGAAGACCTTGAAGCCGTCCTCTGTGTGCTGCCCGCGTTGAACTCGCCCACCATCTCGCAGTTGAGCGAATCGGAGTGGGTCGCGGTCAACACCATCGTCGATGAGCGCGTGGCCCGCGATGTGATTCCCAAGCTGAAGGCAGCCCGTGCCGCGGGCATCGTCGAGTACCCGCTCAACAAGGTTGTGCTCTAGATGTGATGATCCGCTGAACAGATTTGGTCCCAAGAGGGAGGCACTGAAATGCAGTCGAAGGAATCAAGAAGAGAAGCAATCCGAAACTTCAAAGAGCAAAAGCCGCTGGCCGGCGCATACGCCGTGCGATGCACCGTCACAGGACAACTCTGGGCCGGCGTTTCGCGCAATCTGGATGCTACGAAGAACGGATGCTGGTTCATGCTGCGCAGCGGAAGCCACCAGGAAAAATCGCTGCAAGCGGAGTGGAATGCGCAGGGAGAACAGGCCTTTGAGTACGAAGTCCTGGAGGCGCTCGGGGACGACGTGCATTCTTTGAATGTTGCCTCTTTGCTGAAAGAAATGAAGAGCATGTGGGTTGCTCGATTGGGCGCTTCTCCACTGCTTTGATCCGGCGCAGAGGATGTTTTACTTTTGCGTAAGAGCTGCATGAACTCGAATGGCTGGACGCACAGGAGAACGAGGATGAAGCTAATCCGAACCAAAGGGCGAGGTGCGCAGCAAGCGGCGGCGTTGCTTGCATCGCTCGAACGCCGCGGCGGCGCAGCGCTTGATGCCGTGCTTCCCGCGGTCAAGCGCATCGTCTCCGATGTGCGCAAACGCGGCGACCGCGCTCTGCTCCGCTACGCCGCGCAATTCGACGGCCTCGCGGGCATTGAAACGATGCGCGTCACAACAGAGGAAATGACCTCCGCGTGGAACTCCATCGATCCAAAGATGCAGCAAGCTCTCACCACCGCAGCGGATCAGATTCGCTCCTTCGCCGTGAATCAGTTGCCCGCCTCATGGTCGGATGAACCAATTCCCGGTCTCACCACCGGCCAGCTTGTGCGCCCTCTCGGCTCAGTGGGCTGCTATGTACCCAGCGGCCGTCACCCGCTGCCCTCCACGCTGCTGATGACGGCGATTCCCGCGCAGGTTGCGGGCGTCGGCCGCATCGCGGTGGTCTCTCCCAAGCCCGCGCCAGAGACGCTGGCCGCCGCGCACCTGCTCGGCATCACCGAGTTCTATCGGCTCGGCGGCGCGCATGCCGTGGGCGCATTGGCCTACGGAACCGCAACCATCCAGCGCGTCGACAAGATCGTCGGTCCCGGCAACCTCTACGTCACCGCCGCCAAGCGCCTTGTTGCCTTCGACTGCGCCATCGACATGCTCGCCGGTCCCACAGAAATCGTTGTCACCAGCGAGCGCAGCGACCCAGCCGATATTGCCTCTGACCTGGTGGCACAAGCCGAGCACGATCCCGAGGCGCTGGCCATCTTCATCACCACACGCGCCGATCTTGCCAAAGAAGTCATTGGGGAAGCCAAGCTGCGCAGCCGCGACAATGCCGTCGCGCGTCAGGCTCTTGATCGCAACGGCCTCGTCATCGTCGCCGCCAGCGTTGCAGAGGCGCGCCAAATCACCAATCGCCTTGCGCCCGAGCATCTCACCGTCGATGCGGCAAGCGACCTCGATTGGGTGCAAAACGCGGGCTCGGTCTTCGTGGGCCGCTGGTCCGCGCAGCCCATGGGCGATTACATCTCCGGCCCCAATCACACCCTGCCCACCGGCGGCACGGCGCGGGTGCGCGGCGGCCTGAGCGTCAACGACTTCGTCAAGCTCATCACTGTGCAGCAGTACAACGCACAAGCCATGCGCGTCCTGGGGCCGCAAGCCACTCTGCTGGCCGAGGCCGAAGGACTTTTTGGCCACACCGAAGCCATTCGCACACGACTTAAGAGGAGGCCCCGTGACTGAATTCGCGACAACAGCGATTCCCACACCACGCGCCCGCGTGCGGGCCATGATGGAGTATCACCCCCCGCTCGGCAGCCGCGATGCGCTGCGGCTGGACTTCAACGAGAACACGCTGGCTTGCTCGCCCAAGGTGCGCGAAGTGCTGGGCCGCATCTCCGGGGGCAGTCTCACGCGCTATCCCGAGCGCGAGCCGGTGGAAGCCATCGTTGCCGCGCATCTCGGTCTCGCCCCCGCGCAGGCAGCTCTCACCAACGGCGTAGACGAAGCCATTCACGTCCTCTTTGAGGCATTCCTCGAAGCCGGCGATGAACTGCTGCTGCCCGTGCCGACCTATACCATGTATGAGGTCTACGCATCGGCCACCGACGCGCGCGTGGTTGCGGTGCGGGCCGCGGACGACTTACAGTTTCCCTTCGAGCGTCTTCTCGCCGCCATCACGCCGCGCACCAAGATCGTCGCCATCGCCAATCCCAACAGCCCTTCCGGCTCTGCCGCCACGCGCGCGCAACTCCTTGAGATTGCCGGCCGCGCCCCGCACGCGGTGGTGCTGGTGGATGAAGCCTACTTTCATTTCCACGGCGAAACCGTGATGGACCTGATCGGCCCCTCACCGAATCGGTTGCCCAATCTCATGGTGGCGCGCACCTTCTCCAAGGCTTATGGCCTGGCCGGCTTGCGTCTCGGCTTGCTGGCTGGCCCGGTTGAATTAATGCGCTGGGTGCGCCGCGTCCTCTCGCCCTACAGCGTGAATTCATTGGCGCTGGCGTGCCTGCCGCCTGCGCTGGAAGACACAGGGTATCTCGACTGGTATGTAGCCGAAGTATTGGCAGCGCGGGCGGAATTTGAGGCCGCGCTCGACCAGGCAGGAGTGCGCCGCTGGGTAAGCCGAGCCAACTTTGTTCTCGTCGAGATCGGCAAGCAGCATGCGGAGTTTGCGCGGCTCATGCGCGCTGCGGGCGTGCTGGTGCGCGACCGCTCCAGTGATCCGGGCTGCGACGGACTCGTGCGCATCACCATTGGAACGCGCGAGCAGATGCGGCAGGCTGCTCTGGCTCTGAATAAAACGCTGGCCACGCTGCGGGCCGAAAATGAGGCGCAATGACAACCAAGAAGACTGAAGTCGCCGTCGAAACGAAACCACGCACAGCCGTTGTCGAGCGCAACACCGCTGAGACACGCATCTTTATCAAACTAACCGTCGAAGGCCGCGGCCAATATAAAGTCTCCACCGGCATTCGCTTCTTCGACCACATGCTGGAACTCTTCACGCGCCATGGCGCATTCGATCTCGAGCTCAAGTGCGATGGCGACCTGGATGTGGATCAGCATCACACCGTTGAAGACGTGGGCATCGCGCTGGGCGAGGCATTTGACCGCGCGCTCGGCGACAAGCGCGGCATTCTGCGCGCCGGATATTTTCTGATGCCCATGGACGAGACCCTTGCCATTGCAGCCGTTGACCTGAGCGGACGCGCCGCCTTCGCGATCGATACGAAAGTGCGCACGCGGTTGGTGGGCGACCTGCAAACTGAACTGGTCACCGACTTTTTTGAAGGCTTCGCACGCGGCGCGCGCGCCAACGTTCACGTCAAGACCATGTACGGACGCTCGAATCATCACAAGATTGAGGCCATCTTCAAGGCTTTCGCACGGGCGCTGCGCGTAGCTTGCTGCAAAGACCAGCAACTGGGAGACATGCTGCCCTCCACTAAGGGGTTGCTATGAGTGAAAGTCCAGCTTGGCGCAAGAGGACGCTCAAAGTGGGAGTCGTTCTCGTCCTAACAAATCCCGTTTTTTTTGTCGTCGCACTGAATCTAGTGGCCCACTTAGGGGCCTCAGACCGCGTTTGGGGTGACTTCATCGTGATCGGTGCCTTGGCAGGCATCGTGTCTCTTCTGTGCGGATTTGTTGGAAAAGGCCAGCACCGCTGGAAAGTTGTTACAGCCGCATTCTGCGAAACCTTCGTTTGGTGGTTCATGGCGGTGGGCCTATGATTACCGTGATCGACTACAAAGCGGGCAACCTGACCTCGGTGCTCAAGGCGCTGCGCCACCTGGGCGCGGAGATTGAGGTGACGGACGGCGACCTTGCACTGGTGCAGAAGGCAGAGCGCATTGTGCTGCCCGGCGTAGGCCACTTCGCGGCCACCGAGCGGCTGGATTCGACGGGTCTCACAGCCGAGATTCGCACGGCTATTGCGCGCGGCGTTCCCTTCCTCGGCATTTGCGTGGGCATGCAGTGGCTCTATGCGGGCTCAAGCGAAGCGCCGTCGCAGCCGGGCCTCGCGCACTTTGCCGAATCGTGTGCGCGCTTTCCTGACAGCACCGAAAAAATCCCGCACGTCGGCTGGAACTCGCTCGAAGTGCAGACGGTCGGCGGAACTGCCTCGCGCTTGCTGGCCGGCGTTGAGCCAGGCGAATACGTCTACTTCACGCATTCCTACAAAGCTCCCGTCGCCACCGATACAGCCGCTGTCACGCACTACATTGAACCTTTCGCGTCAGCCGTCGAGCGCGATAACGTCTTCGGCGTCCAGTTTCATCCCGAAAAATCCGGCGCAACCGGTCTGAAGATACTCAAGAACTTTCTGGAGGTGAAGAAATGCTTTTGAATTACACTCTTTCGTTCACAGACTGGAAAGCTGCGCTGAGGCTCAATAGACGCAAGAAGATCATCCGGCGTTTCGGATTGTTCATCTGGCCGCCAATCGCGATCGCTTGCTTTTCAATAGCCGCCGTGTCCAGCGTGAATTCGCAATTATTCGCGCAATGCATTGCCTTGGGCGTTGGAGCAATCGTGGCGTTGATTGCCTCGCCGTTTATGCGCATTTACGTAGACCGAAGAGGCTATAGGCGACTTTTTTCGCCTACGTGTGAAGATCGAAGTTGCTACATCGACATGGATGACGAGCGAATCCTTTCTGTATTACCGGGAGTCAGCGAGGAGAAGTACTTCTGGAATGCGATTGTGGGCTTTGCTCAGAATAAGGAAATGACCCTGCTCTATCTTGATAAGGACAAATTCTTACTCTTCCCTACATACGCATTGTCTACAGACCAACGCACGGAACTCAACGGCCTAGTCGCCCGCAACATGCCAAGGAAAAAGAAATGATCACCAAACGCATCATCGCTTGCCTCGACGTGCATGAAGGCCGTGTCGTCAAAGGCGTGCAGTTTGTCGATCTCATCGACGCGGGCGATCCTGCCACGCAGGCGGCGCGCCATGCTCGTGAGGGCGCGGACGAAATCGTGCTGCTGGACATTACCGCTACCCACGAGGGCCGCGCCACTCTCCTCGATACCGTGCGCCGCACAGCGCGCGAACTGTTTGTTCCCTTTTGCGTGGGCGGCGGCATTCGCTCGGCGGACGATGCGGCGCAAGTCTTTGAGGCCGGCGCGGACAAGGTCAGCGTCAATTCTGCAGCGCTCGCCGATCCAACCCTGATCGACGCCATTGGTCGCAGCTTTGGCGCGCAGGCCGTGGTTGTGGCCATTGATGCACGCCGCGATCCGCAGGCCGCCGATCCCGTCCGCGACGCGCAGGTGTATGTGCAAGGCGGACGCAAGCTGGCCGGCCGCCGTGTGGTCGAGTGGGCACGCGAAGCAGAGCAGCGCGGCGCGGGCGAAATCCTGCTTACCTCCATGAACTCCGACGGCATGCGCACAGGCTTCGATTGCGAGCTGACCGCAGCCGTCAGCCAGGCTGTCGGCATTCCCGTCATCGCCTCGGGTGGCGCTGGCACGGTGGGCCATTTTGTCGATGTCTTCGGGCGCGGCAAGGCCGATGCGGCGCTGGCGGCGAGCATTTTTCACTTCGGCGTTTCGAGCGCGCGTTCGCTCAAAGAAGAGCTGGCCAGGGCCGGCGTCTCCGTGAGGCTTCCATGCTGATTCCTTCTATCGATTTGCTGGGCGGACGCATCGTTCAGTTAGTGCAGGGCGAGAAACTGCGCCTTGCGTTTGACGACTTTGAATACTGGATCGAAAAGTTTTCCAAGTTTCCTTTAGTCCAGTTAATCGATCTCGACGCCGCCATGCGCCAGGGAGATAACTCCGAGTTAGTGGCGCAGATAGCCAAGCGGCTGCCCGTCCAGGCCGGAGGCGGCATTCACACCATCGAGCGGGCGCGGCAGGTGCTGGATGCGGGCGCAAAGCGCGTCATTATCGGCTCCGCGTTCTTCGCGGCTGAGGGAAAAGTGAACACGGAGTTTGCCACTGAGTTAGCTGCTGCCGTGGGCGCGGAGCACGTGGTGGCCGGCATCGACACCAAGAACGGCCGCATCGCGGTGAACGGCTGGAAGGCGCAAGTGGAGCTAACGCCCGACGATGCGATTCCTCAACTCGAAGCCCATGCCGCCGCATTCCTTTACACGCACGTGGACGGCGAAGGGCTGATGCAGGGCTTTCCTATTGAGGCAGCCGCGCGCCTGCGCAAGCTCACGCAGCGCCAGCTCATTGTGGCCGGCGGCATCCGCAGTCAGCAGGAAGTGGATGCGCTGGACGCGCTGGGCGCCGATGCGGTGGTGGGCATGGCGGTTTATACGGAGCTGCTCGCGGTTTGATGCGCCCTATCAATCCATCGGCCAAGAACTCTCGATGGATGGGGCACACATTTACTGCGATTGCTGCCAGCCGCACGACGGGTCCGGCGCAACTACTTTGCCGTCGAGGCGGAAGCACGTCGCGCCGTTGATGTCAGTGCGGAAGGTGCGGATATGCGCCGCCTGTAGCTCTTCCAAAACTTCTTCGCGGGGATGGCCGTAGCGGTTATGCAGGCCGCAGCTGATGACGGCCCACTGCGGAGCTACGCGCGCCAGAAACTCGGGCCGCGTGGAGGTGACGCTGCCGTGATGGCCCACTTTGAGCAGCGTGCTTTGCAGGCCCGGCTCTGCCAGCATGGCCTGCTCGATGGGTGCTTCGGCGTCGCCCTCCAGCATAACGGATGTTGCGCCGTAGGCCACTCGCAGCACCAGTGAGTCGTTGTTGGTGGGCTCGGGGCCGGGCTGGTAATCGCGGAAGGGCGCGAACACTGTGATCTGTGTTGCGCCCAGGGTGAGCGCGTCGCCGGCGCGCAGCGAGCGCAGCCTGACGTGCAGAGCTGCGGCTTCGTCGAGCAGGGCGTTGTAGGCCCCGAAGCGAGGGTTGTTGCCCACCCATAACTCATCGGGATGGAAGTTGCGAAGGATGGCGGGCAACCCGCCCATGTGGTCGGAATGAGCATGGCTCAGAGCCACCGCGTCCAGATGGCGTATACCGCGCGACCACAGCGCCTCGGACACCACCTCTTCGCCAATGTCGAACTCCTGCGGAGCCTGATGCGGCCCGCCGCCAAAGCCGCCGCCATCCACCAGCAACGTCTTGCCGTCAGGGGTAATCAGCAGCAGTGAGTCACCCTGGCCCACGTCGATAGCTTCCATCAACAGCGCGTCGTGAGGATGATCGATGGGGCGTGGCGCGACGGCTGTCAGCGCGGCGAGTATCAATGCAGCCCAAGCTACATGTCGCGGCCACCGCGCTCCGGAAGAAACGCCCATCCAGGCCAGCACCATGGCCACCGCAAGCAGCGCACAGAAAGCGGCCGATTGACCGAGCAGCGGCGCGGGAATGCGGAAATCTCCCAAAGCAAGCGAGCCGAAGAGGCGCACCATCCCGGCACCGAAGTGAAGCGGCAGGGCCACGAACACGGCCGGAACGACTGCGTAGGCCGGACCAATCAGCGCAAAGAGCAAAGTAATAAGCGCGGCAGGCATCAGAACGACGAGCAGGGGCAGAATAAACACGTTTACCGGCAGGGCGAAGATGGTGATGCGGTGGAAGTAGAGGGCCATGGGCAGCGTCATGGCCAGTTCCACCACGCAGGAGACAACCAGCAGTTCGCCGATGCGGAGCAGAAAGCGGACAGTCCACGGAAACACACGCCACGCCAAGCGCCAGGCCAACCGGTCGTGCAGAGCCCCCTGCAACGCCGCAGCAATCATGCGCAGCGTCACGCGAAACTGCGCCAGGCGCGGGGCCAGCTTGGCATCGATGGCGATGAGACTCAGATCGCGCGTGGCCGTCACGTAAGGGTGCGTAGTGCTCTGAAGCAGCGGCGCGGCAATGCCCGCGATGGCGACCACTGCGAGCAGCGTCATCTGAAAGCTCGAATCGAAGAGGCTGCGCGGGCTTTCCGCCAGCAAACATAGCGCGGCAAAGCCGATGGTGTTCAGCGGACTGCGTTCGCGGTAGAGCAGCCGAGCCAGCAGATAGAGCGTCACCATCCACAGCGAACGCTGCACGGGCGTGGCGAAGCCCGTAAAAAGCGCGTAGCCGAAGGAGGCAAGAATGGTGAGGAATGTGGCCGGGACGCGTGGAAGGCGCAGGCGGCGCGCGATCCAGAAGATGCATCCAGCCACAATGGCCAGGTGGAAGCCTGAAACCACCAGCATGTGAAAGGAGCCGGTGCGCTCGAAGCCCACGCGCAGCGTCTGCGTGAGAGATGTGCGGTCGCCGGTGACCATGGCGGCCAGCATCGCGGCGTCGTCCTCGGTGAGGCGCAAGGACGCGGGCAGCCGGCGCATGGCCACGGGCAGGGCAAGCAGGCGCGCACTTGAGGCGTGCTGAAGGCCGCTGATGCGGCAGGCAAAGAAACTGCCTGGCGTTGGGCCAAGGCGGGCCTGATTGTCCAATCGTTCAATGCGGTCGATGGTCACCGTGGCCGTGGACGTGATGCCCTGATCGACGAGAAAATCCTCGCGGCTCCAGACGCCGGGATCGTGATACACCTCCGGCGGCAGCAAACGGACCACGGCGCGCAGGCGATCGCCGCAATGGAAAGGCTGGGCAAGTGGCCCGGATGCGGCCAGTGCTGGCCAGCGCACGGTCAGCCGTACGCCGCCTGTGATAGGAGACTGCGCATCCTCGGCGTCGGTCACAACCTCCAGACTTGAGACACGCAGGGCGATGCGCTGCGATGGTTGCTGCTGAGGCGCCGCTGCGGCTGGATCGGCGGAATCCGTGTCGTTCAGGTTTTGTTCGACTTCGCCGCGCACCGGGCCGGCATCCACTACGGTGCCCTCCACCGTGCGCAGCAAGCCGTCAGAGAGTGCGGCCAGCGCTGGCGCGGGGGCCGGATGTGGCTCCATCCATGCGCACCATGCGCCCAGCAGACCCCCCAAAACCGCCAACGGCAGCCACACCAAGCGTTGCGCGCGCAGGGCAGCAAGCCCGCACAGCACGACGGTCAGCGCCATCGCCACCAGCACCAGGCTTGGCCGCAGCCAGAACCAATGGGTGGCGGCAATGCCGGCGGCAAAAAGCCACGCGGCATGGAAGAGAGGTATGGCGCTCAGCCCGCCTGAGGCAGGCCTGTCGCCAGAGAACCCGGAGGCAGGGTTTTCAGTTTCCATCGCGCCCTAAAATTGAAAAGATTCTATGGGCGATAAGCCTATCAGGAGCGGCGCAACTGGACCACTGTTTCCAGATGAAAGGTCTGCGGAAAGAGGTCAGCAAGGGTGACGGATTGGATTGCATAGCCCGAACCGATGAGCGCGCGCAGGTCGCGGGCCAGGGTTGCCGGGTCGCAGGAGACGTAGGCCAGCGCGGGCGCGGCAACCGTGCCGAGCAGCGATGTAATCTCCGGGCCAAGGCCGGTGCGGGGCGGGTCCACCACGATCAAGCCGGGGCGGCCAGACTTGCAGCTGCTGCGCAAAAACTCAACGGTCGTTGATCGAACCGCGCTTCCTGTTGTTCCCTTGAGGTTGGCAGCCAGCGCCTCGGTTGCCGAGGGCGCGGACTCGACGGCGACCACGCGGGCAAAGCTGGCGGCGAGACTGCGGGCAAAGAGACCAACCCCGGCAAAGAGATCCCAGGCTAGCTCGCCTCGGTGGCCGCCTGTCACGCGCTCCACGAGTGCATCCACAAGCCAGCGGTTCACCTGGAAAAATGCGCCGTGGTCTACGCGAAAGTCGAAGCCAGCGGCGCGATAGGTGAGCGACGCCGCGCCCCACTGCGCAATCGTGCGCGCCTGTTCGGCTTTGCTGCCCTCGGCCACCAGCTCCGCGCCTTTGAGCTGGGGAATCCGTTCGCTGAGCGCCTTTGCAAGCTCGTCGAAGCCAATGCTCTTTGCGCCCGCCGTAAAGACGCTGGCCAGCAACTCCGTTTCCTCTGCACTGCAAAAGAGCGATATCTCAGCGGGCCGAAAGTCAGGTGCAAAGCCGCGCAACAGTTCAGCGGCTGCCAGCGCAGCCCGAACCAGCAGCGGTGCGGCGATGTGGCACTCGCCGATTGCAATGATTCCATGGGAGCGGCGGCCTCGATAGCCGGGATTCCCCGCCGCGTCAAACGCCAGGCGAATGCGATTGCGGTAGTGCCAAGATTGGGTTTGGGGCTCTCCAGCCAGCACCGCAATTTCGGCAGGCGCTTCCACGCCGCCACGTTCCAGCGTTTCCCGCAGAATCGCCTGCTTCCAGGCCAGTTGCGTTGCGTAGTTCGCGTGCTGATAGTGGCAGCCGCCGCACGCGCCAAAGTGCGGGCAGGGGGGCACAATGCGCTCCGGCGCGGCGGTGACGATCTCTTCCGCTTCGGCGGTCGCGTAGCCGCGCTTGTCCTGCGTGATCCGCACCCGCGCCTCTTCGCCGGGCAGCGTGAGCGGCACAAACACCGCCTTGCCTTCCACGCGAGCCAGAAATGCACCGCCGTAGATGGGCTTCTCGATTTTGACCACCTGCGATTTGGTGGGAAGCGGGGTTTTTGGCCCCTGCACAGCTCCGGCAGATTTAGCGGGGGCTTTGCCCCCTGCGGAACGCTTGCCTGACTTGTTGCGTGCGGCCGAATGCCTCTTCGCGGCCTGTTTGGCCCGTCGCTGCGCGGTGGTTCGTTTCTTCGGCATCTTCATTGTTGGCTCATATAAAACAGGCTCAAACGCGGCAGGCTCAGGTGAACCAGCAGTTGCTTCTGCACAAACTGCCGCTCCACCTGGCGCAGTTGCACCGCGCCCATGCGGCTGCGATAGGGGGCCAGCTCGCGCGCGGCGTGCTCCTTCAGCGCCACCAGCAGCTCTTCTGGCGCGGCAGCGGTCAATGCGGCAAATAGCTTCTCTTCCAGCACGGTGAGGGTGCGTTCCAGCGCTTCCAAATTATGTGCCGCGGCGCTCTCGGCAGAATCGGCGCGAACCTCTGCGGCAAGTTGGCGCAGCCGCGCGGCGGTTGCAGTGCACGCCTCGGTTGCCACTGTCGCCGCATCCAGCGCGGTTGCGGCGGATTCAAGATGAGCGGCCACGCGCTCGTGCTCAAAGCCTGACTCGCGGCTTTCGGTTGGCGCTACGGCGGTGCCGGCTGCGGCCTCGCGCAGCTCCTCAGCCGCCTCCATCACCGCCTGGGCGCACCAAGCCAGTCCATTCACGCGCCGCATACGGGCCTTCTTTTGCCGCGCCTCATATTTGTCAAAGGCCGCATCGATGCCACGCAGGGCCGCATCCAGCGGAATCCCCGCCTCGCGCCAGGTCTCAATCAGCGCCCAGTCCAGCGTGGAGAGCAGCAGCAGCGCTCCCCGCCGCTGCTGGAAGCGGTCTTCGATCTCGGTGAAGTAGTTGAAGTAGTTGAACACGCTGCCGGTCGGTCCCATTTACTACGCGAACTTTGAGGATACCGGAAATAGCTTGACCCTCGTACAGTGTGCAAGACGAGGTCCACCCTCCAAGCCACCCCTAGCCGATACCCCCCTTGCCAGCGGGCTACAATTGCAGCAAGAAAAGGGGAATCTATGGACACCCTGAAAGCTGGCGACCTCGTGAGGATTAAATCGAATAGCCCCGCAATGGCGGAGGGGCCAGTTCTGACCATAAGGGAGGTCAAAAGCGGGGCTGCGCGGTGCGTCTGGTTCCCAAGACCGAACGACCCGCGAGAGACAACCTACCCGGTATGTGATCTGGAGAAAATCTGAGACCTGTCGGTGCTCTCGGTTCGTTGCCCCAGGACGCGCTGCCGCCTAGGCGGTGAGACCGTCCAAGCAAGATTCGCCAGTTCCCGTGTGCAGATCCGTGGTGTGTGATATAGCATGCAGCTGTGAATGAGAAAATTACCTTCGGCGACCAGGATCAATGGCCGGAAACCCTGCGGCGAAACCAAAATTCTTTGAGCTTCTGCCTCACTTAATTGCACTGATGCGGCTGACCTTTCTTCGGCAACTCATAGGGGCAGGCTCCGCGGACCGCGTTATCTTCGTCCTTGGCAGATGCTGCGTGGAGGACTTCCTTGAAGTCATCCTCCTGGCGGGGAACGGGGCGGGCATTGCGGCTGCAAAGATTCTCCGCGGCCTCTACGAACGTGCCGTAACCATGGTCCACCTCATCGGGAATCCACAGGAAGTGCAAGCCTTCCTCGAATACAATCGCGTCTCAGAGCACAAGCTGATGCAGGCGGTTTTACAGATCCACGGGGAGGGGGCAGTAAGCAAAGAGGTCAAGGAGCTACGGGAAATGCAGTTCCAGGCCGTCAAAGAGAACTATATGATTGACGACTGCAAAAAGTGCGGCACAAAGCGGTTGAACCACACATGGAACAAGCTGGACGTGGTGTCAATGGCCAAGAAAACGCCGTGGCTGAAAAAGTACCTTGTTCCGGGCTACTACATCCCCATGAGCTACGCACACAGCACCGTTCACTCAATGCTCGCGAGACTGGAGGCGGGTCCAGAAGGAGGGATTTCCTTCAATGCGGGCCCGCAACCGGAACAGGCTGACGCATCCCTGAAAACCGCTCACATCCTCATCCTCTACATAATTCGCGAGCAATTTAAGCATTTCAATCTGGACGATCCTGCACAGCTCAGGCAAAGGGCCGAGCTTGAATATCCAGAGATATGGCCCTCAGAGGCTGCACCGGGTTCTGAGGCCCAAAACCCAGAGCAATAATGAACCGTAGATAAACCAAACCTACACAGGGTAGTGCGCTCTGCCGCGCGACTTGGTCGTCCGATTGCGCTCAAACAGAATCAGCAGCCCATCGAGCGTGAGCATGTCGTCGATTTCAGAAATGAACCGCGAGTCCTCGGAGATTTGCCGCGCCAGCCCGCCGGTCGCGATCACCCGAGGCTGAGCCCCAAGTTCCGCGACAATCCGCTCCAGAATGCCGTCTACCAGGCCGATGTAACCGTAATAAAGTCCGGTTTGCAAATGCGTGACGGTGTTGGTGCCGATGACCTTGGCGGGGCGCTTGATGTCGACCCGGCCCAGCCGCGCGGCGTGCGAAAAAAGCGCATCGGCGCTAATGCCCAGCCCCGGCGAGATGGCCCCGCCCAGGTATTCGCCCTTGGCCGAAATCACGTCGAAAGTGGTTGCCGTACCAAAGTCCACCACCACGCACGGGCCGCCATAGCGCTCAAAGGCGGCGATGGCGTTGACCAGTCGATCCGCGCCCAGCTCGGCGGGGTTATCCACCAGCACCGGCATGCCCGTCTTGATGCCCGGCTCCACAAATAAGGGCTGCAGCTTGAAGTAGATTTCGCACACCTGGCGCAGCGTACTCTCCACCGGCGGCACCACGGAAGAGATGATGATGGCTTGCACCTGGCTCGTCTTCATGCCGTTCATCTCAAAGAGATTTACAAACAGCACGCCATATTCATCCGCGGTCTGGTTGCGATGCGTGGTCACGCGCCAGTGCGCCGCCAACTCGGGCTTATCACCGTCAAGCTTATACAGTCCGAGCACCGTATTCGTATTGCCCACATCAATGGCAAGCAGCATCGTTTTTCAACCTAATTCATTCTTGCGCGCCGCAGGCGTCTGCCCACCGCAGGATGCCCGAATGCCGCCGGTTTGCACCGTCACCAGCCCCGCATCCGTCTCCACCAGCAGGAATCCATCTTCGTCCAGCCCAGCTGTTACTCCATTGCAAACCTGCGGGCCATGCACCTCAACCCGTCGCCCGCGCACCCATGTTGAAGCCGCTTCCACGCGCCGGGGAATCGTCTTGCCTGCCGCCGCATCGGCCAGCCAGCCCGCCTCGCGCTCCAGCGATTTTAGCAGCGAGACGAGCAAAGGCTGGCGGCTCACGCGGTAGCCAGCCTCCAGATCCAGCGAAGTTGCTGGCGTCGCCAATCCCGGCGCAAACTCCCGCTGATGCACGTTGATGCCAATGCCGACCACGGCAAAGGCCACCTTGCCCGCCTCGGTTTTCGATTCAACCAGAATGCCGCCCGCCTTGCGTAACCCAATCATTAGATCGTTGGGCCAGCGCAGGTCCGCCTCAAGCCCGCAGTCGGCGCGAATGGCATCGGCAGCGGCCAGTCCCGCGGCCAGTGGCAACAGCGGCAGGCGTCTGGCCTCCATGGCCGGACGCAGCAGCACACTTACATAAAGTCCCTCGCCGGCAGCCGAGCGCCATCCGTGATCGCCACGCCCGCGTCCGGCCAGTTGCTCATCGGCAAAGTAAACCGAGCCATGCTCGGCGCCCGCGCGCGCGGCTTCAACCGCATCGGTGTTGGTAGAGTCTGTAACCGAAGCAAAATGGAGCTTGCCCGCAAAGATGGTGCCAGCCAAAACCGCTTCCAGCGCCCTCAGGTCAAACATCGGCTAGCGGAGCTCTGCTTCAATGCGCATGGAGATATCCGCTGCCTTGGCCGAGTGGGTCAGCGCGCCCACGCTGATAAAGTCCACGCCGGTCTCCGCGTACTCCCGGATGTTCTCAAGCACAATGCCGCCAGAGGCTTCGGTGGGAATCCAGCGCGCCGTGGGCTCCTGCGCGTGGTGCCCTTGCGGCTGCTCTCCCGGAGCCACCTGCTTGATGCGCTCCACCGATCGCTTCACTTCCGCGGGCGTCATATTATCCAGCAGGATGGCTTCCGCGCCAAACTCCAGCGCCTCTTCCAGCTCCTGCCGCGAGCGCACTTCCACCTGCACGCGCTGGCCCTTCCTGCGCTTTTCCAAGGCCATAGTCAGCGCCTTGGGCAGCCCGCCGCCTAGTGAAATGTGGTTGTTCTTGATCAGAATGCCGCTGGCCAGATCGATGCGGTGATTCGTTCCTCCGCCGCACTGCACGGCATATTTCTCCAGCACGCGCAGGCCGGGCACGGTCTTGCGCGTATCCAGCACCCGTGCGTGCGTTTCGTGAATGGCGTCTACGTACTTGCGCGTCAGCGTGGCAATGCCGCTCAGGTGCTGCATCAGGTTGAGCATCACGCGTTCACAGCTCAGCAGCACCCGCGCATTGTGGCGAATCACCGCCAGCACCTCGCCCGAGCGCACGCGCACTCCGTCAAAAATCTCCGGGCTGCTCATCACCTCAAAGCGGGTATGTGACTGCGGACGCTGATCCAGCCGCGCAAAAACCTCAAGAAAGCGCGGAACCGAGCCCAGGCCTGCCACCACCAGTTCCTGTCGCGCAATAATCGAGGCCGTGGCCCGCATGTCCGGGTCGATGGTGAGGTTCGTGGTCGTGTCCCCCGCGGCCTTGTCTTCCGCCAGGGCATGCTCCAGCATTGCGTCGATTCGGCTGCTCTTCCAATCCATGGCTTTCTTTCGCGAGGTCAGGGTTGGGCTTGTCGTTTCGCGTTCAGAAGAAAGTCATAAATCACCTTCTTCACACTGTCTTCCGCCTGGCTGGAGATTGAGAAAAAAAGCGTTCCATTGTTGCGGCCGATCTCCAGCTCTTGCTTAGCCTGGCTGCCAGCAGCGCCTCCGACCAGGTTTTGCCACATACTGGGTTTGCCATGCTTTTCAATCAGGTTCATCTCTCCTAGGTCCTTGTACCAAAGCAGAGAGACTATATTCCGCGCATCCCTTACCACGATCCCAAGCTGAGCGAGCAGAACAAATTGGTTGAAGCTGCCACCGAGATCGACAATCGCAATCGCCGTGCCGAGCTTGCCCAGATAGCGAGAGATAATCTCTTCGGCCGCCGGGGGAAATTTCGGGCCAACAAAGCAGCCGCGCGCGCCGCCAAACGAGATGGCTGGCGCCTCCGCGGGCCTTTGATACGTACCCCTGGCCGGGGATTCCCTTGGGACTTCCCAAGCCGGATCCCTTGGCGATTCTCTCGGAGATTCCCTTGGGGCTTCCCGAGGCGATTCCTTCGTGGATTCGCTCGGCGAGTCCGCAGCGCCCCCGCTGTGCTCTCTTATTTCTCGATACGCAATCTGAATCTCTTTGAAATGCTCTTCCGCATCCGCTCGCAAGGTGGCGAAATTCTCATAGAGATCGGGATGCCACTGCTTGACCCCTTCTTTATAGGCCTCTAGAATCTCAGCTTCCGAGGGGATCCCAAAGGTAAGACCAAGCGTTTTATAGTGCTGCTTGCACTGACCACAATCACAGGACATAAAGACCTATCCATTTCCAGCGCTGGGATTTGCATCGCGCTTCGCAAAAACTGTCGTTCTGAGCGGAGCGGGTCGCGCTTTTTGCGGCCTGCGCAGTCAAAGGACCTGCGTTTGTTCTTCGCTCGTCTTCCTATTCCGGCGGCAGCGCATCCAGCTCTGCTCGCGCTTTTTCCAGCAGCAGCCGCGTTTCGGCCTCCTGCTTCTTCAAACCCTCCACCACATGCGCTGGTGCCTTGGCTCGAAAGGCTTCGTTATCCAGTTGGCGCTCCGCGGCGGCTAAACCTTTCTCAAGCTTGGCGATATCCTTTGTCAAGCGCTCACGCTCGGCAGCCACGTCAATGGTGCGCTCATAGACAACGGCCACATCGAATTGTGGCGTGGAGTGCTTGGCGAGGCCTGCGGTGAGCTGTTCCACGAAACGCACTTCGCTTACACGCGCCAAGCGCTCGACCATCGCAGCGTTCTCGTTTATCACGGGCTTCAAGTGGTCATCGACGCGAACCTCGATGGGTACCAGAGCCTTCTCTTCAACGCCAATCTCCTTGCGGAGGGTGCGAACCTCGACAATAAGGCTCTGCAATCCAGCCATATCCAGAATGGCTTCTTCATGCAGATGCCCAATTCCAGCCGGATATCTGGTCAGCGCAATCGACTTAGCCGGCGGTTTTCCATCGTAGAGCGCGTTCCAGATTTCCTCCGTGATGAACGGCATGAACGGCGAAAGCAGCCGCAATGAAGCTTCAAAGACTGCCACAAACGTTGTCAATGCAGCTTTCGTGCCATTGAGCCTGCTGTCTCGCTGACTTGCTGATTCGCCGGCCTGCTCCTCTGCTAAATCCAGCCGCAGCTTCACAATTTCCAGATACCAATCGCAGAAGCTGCCCCAGAAAAACTGGTAGATGGTGTTCGCCGCGTCGTCGAAGCGGTAGTTCGCGAGCGATTCGTTGACCTTGGCTGCGGCAGCGTGCAATTCAGCCACAATCCAGCGGGCTTCAAGCGGGGCGTCCTCGGCAACCACGGGCATTCCACCCAACGCGGCTGGATCGACCACAATACCAATCTCCGCGGCCCGGTCCACGTTCATAAACAGGAACCGCGCCGCGTTCCAGATTTTGTTGGCGAAGGCGCGGTAGCCTTCGGTGCGGGCTATGTTGAAGGCTACGTTGGTACCGGGAGATGCCATCGAGGCCAGCGTGAACCGGACCGCGTCGGTTCCGTACTGGTTGACGATTGTGATGGGGTCGATGACGTTGCCCTTGACCTTGGACATTTTTTCGCGGTTGGCGTCGAGCACCAGCGCGTGAATATAAACCTCGCGGAAGGGAACCGAATCCTTCAGCTCGCGTTTTGAACCGTCCAGAAGAGGAATATCGCCCGCAAACCAGCAGCCCAGCATGATCATGCGCGCAACCCAGAAGAAGAGAATATCGAAGCCGGTGACCAGCAGGCTGGTCGGATAAAACGCATCAAAATCTCTAAAATCGCTCGGGGCTGTATCCGCCCGGTTTTCCGCGGTGATATGCGGCCAGCCAAAGACAGAAACTGGCAGCAGGCCCGAGGAGAACCATGTATCCAGTACGTCGGTCTCCTGCGTGATCTGAGCCGATCCGCAATGAGAACAAGACGTTGGGTCGACCCGCGCCACAGTGATCTTGTGACACGCCGGGCAATGCCACGCCGGAATCCGATGGCCCCACCACAGCTGCCTCGAGATGCACCAGTCATGGATGTTGCTCATCCATTCGAGATAGACCTTCTCGTACTGCTCGGGAACAATACGGATGGCTTTGTTGCCTTTGTCATCCGGCTTGACGGCGGCGATTGCCTTGTCGGCCAGCGGCTGAATCTTCACAAACCACTGCGTTGAGAGCCGCGGCTCCACAACAGTCTTGCAACGGTCGCAGTGGCCCACGTTGTTCGTATGGTCCTTGATCCCAGCCAGCAAACCCTGCTCTTCCAGGTCTTGGACGATTTTCTTCCGGGCAACGTAGCGGTCCAGCCCCGCGTAGGGCCCGCCTTCCGCGTTGATGTGGCCAGTCACGTCCATCACGTTGATTGAAGGCAGATGGTGGCGCTCGCCGAGGGCAAAGTCGTTAGGGTCGTGCGCAGGAGTCACTTTTACCGCGCCAGTGCCAAACTCGCGGCTCACCCATTCGTCCAGAATGATCGGGATCTCGCGGGCCATCAGCGGCAGGCGCAGCTTTTTGCCGTGCAGATGCAGATAGCGCTCATCCTCAGGATGAATGGCAACGGCCACGTCACCAAGCATGGTCTCCGGCCGCGTGGTCGCTACCGTCAGAAACTCGCTGGTATCTTTTCCACCGGCTCCGATCACCGGATACCGAATCTCCCACAGATGCCCCTTGTGCTCGTCGTAGACCACTTCCAGGTCGCTGATGGCGGTCTGGCAGCGCGGGCACCAGTTCACGATATATGCGCCACGATAGATGAGCCCCTGCTCATGCAGACGGACGAATGCCTCGCGCACCGCAACTGACAGGTTCTCGTCCATGGTGAAGTATTCGCGCTGCCAGTCGACCGACGCGCCCAGGCGCTTCATCTGATTGAGGATGTTGCCGCCGTAGTGCTCCCGCCACTTCCACACGCGCTCAACGAAAGCCTCGCGGCCCATCTGTTGCCGGCTCGTGCCCTCGCTCACAATCTGCCGCTCCACCAGCATCTGTGTCGCAATGCCGGCATGGTCCGTGCCTGGCACCCACAGCGCACGGTCCCCGCACATGCGCCGCCATCGCACCAGAATGTCGCTCTCCGTATGCTCGAACATGTGGCCCATGTGCAAGTTGCCTGTTACATTCGGCGGCGGCAGCAGGATGGTAAAGGCCGGCTGGGCGTCGGAGCCAGAGGGCGCGGTTTGCGCGAAGAGCTTCTCGCGCACCCAGTACTCGGCCCAGTGATCTTCAATTGCGGTGGGGTCGTAGGCTTTTGGCAGATCGTGAGGCATGAGGGTTCTTGTCCGAGCCCCCATGATATGTGCCGAACCCGTATCCAGACATGGTTCTAAGCCAGGGGACCACCCCCCACTTTACCAGATAGGAGCCTTCGCCCAGCCGCAGACGCAAGAAGCCTCGAAAAGCCCATGCGTACTGCTCGTGGATCGAGCCTGATTCTCCGCGGGCCGCCTTCGAGACTGAAGATTGAGTTCGCTAGCTCTTGCTCATCCGCCCGCGCAGCCGCTTCAGCACGTTGGGGGGCACCAGTCCGGTCACGTCGCCGCCAAAGCTGAAGACTTCCTTCAGCATCCGCGAGCTGATAAACGAGTAGCGCCCGGCCGGCTGGAGGAAAACGGTCTCGATCTCCGGAGCCAGCCGCCGGTTCATCAGAGCCATCTGGAACTCATATTCATAGTCGGAGATGGCGCGGATGCCGCGCAGCACCGCCGTCGCCCCTTGTTGGCGCGCAAACTCCACCATCAGCCCGTCAAATGTGGCGATCGAGACATTGGGCAGCGCGGCGGTAGACTCCTGGAGCATCTCCACCCGCTCGGCCACAGTAAACAGCGGATTCTTGACCGGGTTGTTGAGGATGGCAACGGTCAGATGCTCAAACAGCTTTGCCCCGCGTTGAATCAGGTCCACGTGACCGTTCGTAGGCGGGTCAAAGGTGCCGGGATAGAGTGCCTTTGCGCTCATGCGGGTCGCTCTACACGGATTCTAGCAGCGGAAGCGGCGATGGTTGACCGCGAAGCGATACCTGATCGATATATACGAATGAAATCGATCCGTTGAGCGGGCATTGCCCACAGCCCAAACGCGATGCTCATGTAGCGGCATAATCCACATTCAGAGCGCCGGAACCCTACTGCGCCGGTGCTATAGCAGATCGATGAGGACGAGCTTTTCTCTTCCTGACTGCTGGCGCAGGGCGCACCTTGGGCGGGAGCGGCGGCACATTCGCCAGGGCCGCCAGCAGGTTGTTGGCTTCGTGAAAAAAATCGATCTGCGCATGGCCCTTGCCGTCAGTAACCGCCAGAAAGACGCCGGCTTGATGCTTAGGGCTCAGCGCAATGTAGGTCGCAAACCCCGCGCCGCCCCCGGTCTTCTCCATCAGCGCGGATGGGCTGTCCGGATCGCCAAGCTGCACCCACCCCAACCCAATGCCGGTCGGGTCGCCAGCGTGGCTCAGCCCCTGAACCGACTTCAGTTGCGCTGGCTTCAGGTAGATGGGAATCCCTTTGCCGGCCTGAGCAGGAGCGCCAGGGACACGCAGCAGGTATTGAAGCACCCGGGCCATATCCGCTGAAGTTGAATACACGCCTCCGCTGGCTGCCGATGCCAGCGTGTCCGTGCATGGCCATTCGTCCCCGCTTCCACGCAGCAAGCGGGCACATTGTTCCTTGCTGGGCGCCAGCGTCGTATCGCGCAGGCCCAGCGGCCGCGCGATGCGGTCATTCAATAGCTGGGCATAGGGTTTGTGCGCGGCAGATGCGAGCGCATCGCCGAGTAGATCGAAGCCAACATTGGAATACACAGCGGCTGTACCAGGACGAAATAGAAGTGTCTGCCTGGGGAGCCACGTCCAGCGAAACGTATGATCCGGAAAGGTGAAATGCGGCGCCTTGGCAGGATAGGAGCTCACTTCGCGCGGCAGTCCGCTGGTGTGTGTAGCCAGATCCAGCAGCGTGATGGGAGTGCCGCCAGCGCCTTCGGGCACAATTTGATTGGGAGGTGCATACCGCTGCAAAGGATCGGTGAGCTTGACCTTGCCCTCGTTCGTCAGTTGCGTCAGCAATTCGCCGGCAAAGACTTTCGATAGGGAGCAGAGCCGGATCAGCGAGTTCGAGTCCGGTCTTACGCCGCTCCCAGGCGATGTTTCCCCATAGCCGCTCAACATCGTTTCGCGATTGCGAACGACCACCAGCACCATTCCCGTCGAGGCTGATTGCTGAAAGATGGTGGCGCCGCGCTGATCGGCATCCGCCAGCGAGAGAGGTTGCTGGGCTTGCATCCACGCCGCCGAAGCGATAAGCAGCAAGCCGGAAAGAAATACTCGCGCCGCCGGCCGCCGCACCACCGTCAACACGCACCGCGCTGCAAGCAAAAGACGCATGAATCGAGAGTTTTGAATCACTGTGACCGAGGAGTCTTGTCAAAGATTGGGTGCCCCAGGTCTCGTCCGCCGAGGCGGATGAAACCTGGGAGACCGAGGAGCTGTGCAGCCTCTTACCCCTTGCGGCCGCGGATCGCTTCCTTGGCTTCGCTGTGGCCAGTCGCGGGCACCTCGGGCACCTCTGCCTTGGCAAAGACCCCAATGTTCAGCTTCTTGCGAAGCTCGGCGTCTATCTTGGCGAAGATATCTTTGTTGTCCTTGAGGAAGGTTCGGGTATTTTCGCGGCCCTGGCCGATGCGTTCGCCGGAGTAGGCGTACCATGCGCCGGATTTCTCCACGATGTTGTTGGCCACCGCCAGGTCCAGCACATCGCCCTCGCGGCTGATGCCTTCGCCGTAGATGATGTCGAACTCCGCCTCGCGGAAGGGCGCGGCCACCTTGTTCTTGACGATCTTGATCTTGGTCCGGTTGCCGGTTACCGTGTCTCCATCCTTGATGGCGGCGATGCGGCGGATGTCCACGCGAACCGATGAATAGAATTTCAGAGCCCGTCCGCCGGTCGTGGTCTCGGGATTGCCAAACATGACGCCGATCTTCTCGCGGATCTGATTAATAAAAATCAAAGCCGTGCGCGACTTTGAGACCGTTCCGGTGAGCTTGCGCAGCGCCTGCGACATGAGCCGCGCCTGCAGGCCCATGTGGGAGTCGCCCATCTCGCCATCCAGCTCAGCCTTGGGAACCAACGCGGCCACAGAATCCACAACCAGCACGTCAATGGCGCCGGTGCGGACCAGCGTTTCAGTAATCTCCAGCGCCTGCTCGCCCGAGTCGGGCTGCGAAACCAGCAGATTGTCGATATCCACCCCGAGCTTCTTGGCGTAGCTGGGGTCCAAAGCGTGCTCCACGTCGACAAAAGCGGCCAGACCGCCCGCCTTTTGCGCCTCGGCGATGATCTGCAGGGTGATGGTGGTCTTGCCCGAGGATTCGGGGCCGAAGACCTCAATGACCCGGCCGCGGGGAATGCCGCCCACGCCCAACGCGGCGTCAAAGCTGATGGAGCCGGTGGAGATCACGGCAATCGGCACCAGGGCTTCCTTTGACCCCAGGCGGACAATGGACCCTTTGCCAAACTGTTTTTCGATCTGTGCAAGGGCTAGTTCTACAGCTTTGGCGCGGTCGTCGGCTATGGCCATTAGGAGGACTCCTCAAAAAGTGCTCGCATTGCATTTCTTTGCAGGAAACGGCGCAGCGGCTGGAATGGATTTCGATGGGATTGTAGCAGGGCTGGAGAGACAAGGCCAGAGAAAAATGGCGAAGAAATGGAGAAGATGATCGGATCATATGTAAGCTATTGATTTGTCGATAGTTCTGCTGCGGCCTTGGGTGGACTGTCAAACTGTGTAAGCGCCGATGCGGGTTTCGCGGGCGGTGAGCGCATCTGAGGAGCGGTCGAGGGATTCGTACTCCGCGTCGTGCGCTTTGCGGAAGGCGCGGAACTCCTGCTCGCTGGCCCAGCGGTCGATGGTGAGGTAGGAGCCAGGTATGTAGGCGTCGCGCAAAAGCTCGGTTCCAAGATAGTCAGACGATGTGCGGAAGAGCTGGGCCCAGGCGCCCTCAGGCCCATAGGCGGCCTCAAAAGCAGCTGTTTTCTCCTCAGCAACCTCAAACTGCCAAACGACCACGAACATGCGTTCCCCGATTCTGTCCCTGTAAATATGGTAGCGCACGGGGACAGAGATCAGGGGTCAGGGATTAGGTATCACGCAGATGCAGGGAAGGGTCGCAGAGGTTTAGGACTTGTACGGGACAGTGGCCGTCATCTGAGGTTTAACCGCACCATCGTGCACACGCCATGCTTCCGGTTTTGAATCTCGTCACGAATCTCGCGCGCTTCCTCTATGAGGCTAGCGACGAAGAGCCCAACGATCAGCTCGAACGCGAATTCAAACAAGGGTTCCAATATCATTTCGAGCATACGGTATCCTCATCATCTGTCTAACACCGGCAGAACTCTGTAACCGACGGTGTCCTCAACGCTCCAGCGTGCGACCGCTTGTTTGCTCGCGCCATGAGATGCGCATCCACTTGAAGATGCCGCCCACACCCTCAAACACGGAAAGTTCAAACGGGAGGTCTTCCAGCCACCAACAAAACAACGCAATTAAACATAGGTAAAGCAAGGTCACCAGGATCGCGGGAACGACCCATCCGTAAGCATCGAATGAATTTGTGATTGCCGCGACTGCTGCGTCCCACATCGCTACGAGTTGCGAATTGCCCTCGACGCCCATGCACACCCCCAGAAGCGATGAGCATGGATACGGAATGCGCCGGCGCGCAGTTCCACTGCCGTCCGGGATTGGGCCGATGGTCGGCGACTCACCAAACCCGGCAAGGCTGGGGAGCCACCATCGCCGCCGTCTTCTTGCAACTGAAGCTCTTGGCAAACTCCGGCAAGTCCGTCAGCACGGTGTTGGTCCGGTACTCGTCGGGTGCGTGTGGATCGCCCTCCGCCTGGCTGCGCAACTGCTCTGGACGCGTCTGCGTACACCACTGCTGCGCATACGCAATCCAGAAGCGCTGATCGGGCGTGTAGCCGTCGGTCTTCGCATTCATGTCCAGGTGCGCAGCTTCGGCCTTGTCGAGCCAGGCCAGCCACGCCAGCCATAATCCGCCCAGATCGGCCAGGTTCTCGCCCAGCGTGAGCTTGCCGTTCAGGTGAACGCCGGGTACGGCTTCGATGGCGTCGTACTGCTTCACCATGCAATCAGCGCGGTCGTTGAAGTTCCGCTCGTCGTCCTTGGTCCACCAGTTTTTCAGGTTGCCGTCTTTGTCGAACTGGCGTCCCTGATCGTCGAAGCCATGTGTCAGCTCGTGACCGATGGTCGAACCCATGTCGCCGTAGTTGGCCGCGTCGTCTTCTTTGCCGCTGAAGAAGGGCGGCTGAAGGTAGCCAGCCGGGAAGTTCACATTATTCATCTGCGGATCGTAGTAGGCGTTCACCGTGGGAGGCGTCATCTGCCATTCGCCCTTGTCCACCGGCTTACCTATTTTGGCCAGGTCGCGCGCAACCTCGAACTGGCGCGCGCGCATCTGATTGCCCAGCGCATCGCCACGCTCAATCTTGAGCGTCGGGTAGTCGCGCCACTTGTCCGGATAGCCGATCTTGTTCATCACCGCGTGCAGCTTGTCTTTGGCCATTGCCTTGCTTGCGGCGCTCATCCAGTCCAGCGAAGCAATGTCTTTATCCATCGCCTGCTCAATGGCCAGGGTCATCTCCAGCGTCCGCTGCTTTTCGGCGGGCGGAAAATATTTAGCCACATAGACCTGGCCCAGTGCCTCGCCCAATTCAAGATCCACACGGCTGGTGCAGCGCTTCCAGCGTTCCTGTTGCTTCTCCGCGCCGTTCAAAATATGGGCATAAAAGAACCAGTTCTCATGGTCGAAGCTCTCCGGCAAACTGGTGCCTGCATAGGCGTCGAGTAGGCGCCAGCGCAGATAGACTTGGACCTGCTTGATCTGTGTGTCTGCCACGATGCTGTTGAATTCCGCAAAGAACTTCGGCTCGGTATCGTTCATTTTGCCGACGGTGGGCGCGTGAGCCGCGGCCGTGTAATCGGCCAGCGAAAAGTGTGTCAGCTCCTTTGAAAAACTTGCCACATCCGTGGGGTGATTCAGATTTTGCGGGTCGCGCTGCTCGGTAATCGTTAGCGTGGCCTTGGCCAGCCGGGTCTCAATGGCCATCACGATCTCGGCATCTTTGAAGGCCTGCGCTTTGGGTTCCCCGGCCAGCACAAACATCTTTGCCACGTGAGCTGTGTATTGCTGGCGCTGCTCCACACTCTTGGCATCGGTTCGCGTGTAGTAGTCGCGCTCCGGCAAACCCAGGCCGCCCGAGTTATAGAAGGAGATCACCGAACTTGAATCGCCGAAGTCCTGGCTCGATGCCATGCCAAAGAAAGCGTTCACACCGATTGAATGCAGATGTGCAATGAGCGCCGGCAGTTCCGCCGCTGTCTTGATTGCGGCAATCCGGTCCAGCTCCGGCTGCAGCGGCGTCAGCCCCTGCTTGTTCACGGTTGCCGTGTCCATACAGCTTGCGTACTCGTCGCCAATTTTCTGCTCGTTGGCACTGCGCGTATCTGCGTTGCCGGCTGCGGGCCCGGCCTCGGCTTCTAGAATCTGCTTCAGATGCAGGCGATTCAGCTCAAACAGCTCTGTAAACCGGCCATAGGCAACCTGGTCGGCGGGCAGCGGATTGCGCTTGAACCAGCCATTACAACTGAAGCGGTAGAAGTTTTCGCAGGGGTCCACCGCCGTGTCCACCAGCGAAGCGTCGAAAACGCGTAGTCCAGGGTTAACAGGCACTTTGGCGGGTATAACCCCTGGCGGCAAGGTAGGCGGCGCGGTCTGCCCAAATGCAACAACGCCGCCAAGCCCGGCAGCCTGAAGGACAATCAGTGCGATCGAACAGCGAAGTGGCGCGGATAAGCGAAACATGCCGAAACTTTACCAGATTTCCGGCCGCCGCGGGGCAACCTCGCGCATCTCAAAGCCAATTACAATAGCCAAGCAGAGGAAAATCTTTTAAGGAGCACTCCACGTGGCGCAACGCACCTTCAGCATCGTTAAGCCGGACGCGGTTCGCAAAGGCTTCACCGGGGCCATTCTGGCTGAGATCAGCAAGGCTGGCTTCCAGATCGTATCCATCAAAAAAGCATCCATCTCCAAGGAGCAGGCCCAAGGCTTCTATGCCGTCCACGCCGCGAAGCCGTTTTTCGATGCCCTTACCGCTTTCATGTCCTCGGGGCCGCTCTTCCTGATGGTTTTGGAGAAGGATAATGCGATTGCGGACTTGCGCAAGCTGATGGGCGCAACCAATCCCGCCAACGCCGAGGAAGGAACCATCCGCAAGAAATTCGCCGGCTCCCTCCAGGAGAACGCCATCCACGGCTCCGACGCCGAAGACACCGCCGCATTCGAGATCGGCTACTGGTTCGCGGGCTATGAGCTGATTTGAACCGCGCTCAGGCTTGCGCCGAGGCTTCTATCGTCCCATCCGGTGTTTGCTGGCATTGACGGCGGCTCGGGCTTCACGGTCGGCTTCGCGGCTGCGTTCGGTCTCCCGCTTGTCCCAGTCCTGCTTGCCCTTGGCCACGGCCAATTCGCACTTGACCCGCCCGTTGCGGAAGTAGAGCCGGGTGGGGATGAGCGTGTGGCCCTTGATCTGCGTCTTGGAGAGTAGCTTGCGAACCTCTTCGCTGTGCAGCAGCAGCTTGCGGGTGCGCGTGGCGTCGTGGTTGGCCATATTGCCGTGGGAATAAGGACCGATATGCACGTTGAGCAAAAATGCTTCGCCGTTCTGGATCAACCCATAGGAGTCTTTGAGGTTGGCCTTACCCTCGCGGATGGACTTGACTTCGGTCCCGCGCAGAGCCACGCCAGCTTCAAACCGTTCCAACAGAAAATAGTTATGGCTGGCGACGCGATTATGCGCGGCATCCCGTTCGCCGCTGGCCACAGGGTCGCGGGGTCGGGGCGTCTTCTTGGGGCCGGAAGTGTCCGGCTGAACAATGACATGGCTGGTTTGGCGAGCCATCGGGAACCATCCTCGAATCTTCATCCTAGCATTGGCGCGGGTTTTATCGGTGTTTTCGCGGGGCTTTGCTAAAATGGGGCATCGTTGGATGGGAAGAATCGGCAAAGAAAGTTACGACAAGATTTGCGTCTGGGGCGGCCAAGGCAGCCCGCAAGCACCCGCTACGGCATGTGGGCCAGCTAAGACGCCTGGGAGTAAGATGAAAAGCCGCGCTGTTGCTGGGGCTGCCTCCAAATATTTCCCCTCTGGAGCCGCTTCCTGGATTGTGCCTGTCGCTGTTTTGGCCGTTATTGGCTTGTCGGGCCTTCGGCTCCATGCGGAGTCGGCCAACTCCTATTTCAAGCAGGGCGAGAGCGCCGAGGCGCGCGAAGACTACGACGCCGCCTTCGACAACTTCCAGAAGGCATACGCCAAGGATCCCAAGGATCTGCGCTTCCGCACCGCGCTTTACCGGGTGCGGGTGACTGACTCGGCGATGCACCTGAGCAAGGGACGCAAGCTGGTGATCGCCGGCGACGAGCAGGGGGCGCTGGTCGAGTTCCTCCACGCCGCAGAGATCGACCCAGGTAATGAGGCCGCTCAGCAGGAAATCGCCAAGCTGCGCGAGAGGCGTGGCGAGCAGGCGCCAAAAGCTGATGCGGGCCTTGCTGAGGAGGCTGGCACACAGGACGATCTTGAGTCGATGGGCGCGCCAGCGGAACTCAAGCCCCTGTCGAACGAGCCGGTCACCCTGCACATGACCGAAGACACCAAAGTGATTTATCAGGCAGTCGGCAAGGCCGCCGGAATAAACATTCTTTTTGACCCGGACTATACGTCGAAACGCATCCAGGTGGATCTGAACAACGTGTCGCTGCTCGATGCGTTGCGCATTATCGGCACCATGTCTAATACCTTTTGGCGCACGGTAACTCCGAATACGATTTTTGTTGCCCTGAACAGCCGCGCCAAGCGCACCGAGTTGGACGACCAGGCCGTTCAGACCTTCTACCTATCCAATGCCTGGCAGCAGAACGACCTGACCGACGTGCAAACCGCCATCCGCAATGTGCTGACCACCGTGAAGGTCTACGCCGTAGCCGGCCAGAACGCTATCGTGTGCAGAGGCACCCCCGACGAGTTGCTGCTGGCGCAAAAGCTGATTAACGACCTGGACAAGGCGCGCGCCGAAGTGGTGGTGGACATCGCGGTTCTGGAGGTAAGCAAGAACTGGGAGCGTACCCTGGGCGTTTCATGGCCTAGCAGCGTGGGCATTGCCCTCCAGCCGCCTACCTCGAGCACGACCACCTCGACAGGTACAGGGACAGGCACTGGAACAACCGGCACCTCTTCCGTCCCAACTCTCTATGATCTGGCTCACCTGAAAGCGTCAAATTTTGCGGTAACCATCGGTTCGGCCACTGCCAACCTCTTGCTCACCGATTCAAATACCAAGATTCTTCAGAATCCGCGCATCCGGGCAACCGACGCCCAGAAGGCAACGATGAAGATCGGTGAACGGATTCCGATCGCCACCGGTTCCTACCAGACGGGTGCCGCAGTTGCGGCGGTCAGTTCGCTGGTCAATACGCAGTTCCAGTACCAGGACGTGGGCGTGAATATCGAAATGACGCCAACGGTCCACTTCGACCACGATGTGACGCTGAAGATCAAGATTGAAGTCACATCGCAGAGCGGCTCTGTCACCATCAGCGGCGTAACGGAACCCATTCTGAGCCAGCGCGTCGTGGATCAGGTGATTCGCCTGCGCGAGGGCGAGGCCAGCATCCTCGGAGGCATTCAGGACAAGCAGGAGCAAGTCAGTTGGAACGGCATCCCGGGGCTGAGTTCGATTCCTATTCTCAAATACCTCTTCGGTTCCAAGGATCGCACCGTCTCGGACGACGAACTCGTCTTTCTGGTGGTGCCGCACATCGTCCGTTCGCAAACTCTTGACTCGGTGAATCTGCGCGCCGTCGATACCGGCTCCGGCCAGTCGGTCGACTTGCGCCACATTCCACGGGAAGCGCCTGCACCGAACCCAGGCACCGACCCAGGCTTGAGTCCGGCGCCTGCTGCTGTCCCGTCCGGCCGCGGTTCAGGTCTGGCTCGGCCCAATATCAGCGTAGTACCCGGCCAAACCGCCATGGCGGCAGCCCCGGCGGCGTTGGCCCAGTTAAGCGCATCCGCGGATGCAAATGCAGACACGGCCGCAGCTTCTGTTGCCACCCACGCGCCCAGTCCGCCTGCTGCCCGAAACGTCAACCTCATGTTCAGCCCAATGGCGGGTCCAATCGCCGCTGGTTCCACCTTCCAGCTCCCGGTGGTACTCACAGGCGGAGCCGATGTTGCCTCGGTTCCCTTGCAGATTCAGTATGATCCGGCCCAGCTTTCGCTGGTCAACGTCACCCCTGGCGACCTTCTGGGACGCGATGGCCAAGCAGTTGCATTGGTCCACCGCGATGATGGGCCTGGATCAATCACCATCAATGCCGCACGGCCTCCCGGAGTCGCCGGAGTTACCGGCGCGGGGGTGGTCTGCGTGCTTAGCTTCCAGGCCAAAACCGCGGGGGAAAGCGTCGTATCCATGACCCGCGCGGCGGCCGTGAACAGCACACAGCAGCAGATCACTGTCCAGGGCGCGCGGCTCAATATTCAAGTGAAGTAGGGCAGTGAGCGAATGAAACAGATGCCGCCAATCCGAATCGACCGCAAAGGGGAACGGGGACTCACCCTGGTCGAGTTGATTGTGACCATTGCGATTCTTTCCATTCTCGCTTCGGCGGCTGTGCCCATTGCCCGCTTCCAGGTGAAGCGCCAAAACGAGCGGGAACTGCGCCGCGACCTGTGGGAGATGCGCGACGCCATTGACCACTACAAGGACGCAGCCGATATGCACGCCTTCCAGACCAAGGTGGACAGCCAGAACTATCCGCCCGACCTGGACACTCTGGTCAACGGTGTGGACGTGCAGGGCAAGAAGGTCAAGTTCCTCCGCCGCATTCCGGTGGATCCCATGACCGGCAAGACAGAGTGGGGGTTGCACTCCATGCAGGACGATCCGACTTCGGACTCCTACGGTGGGCAAAGCGTTTTCGATGTCTATTCAAAGTCCCAGGGCACGGCGCTGGACGGAACGAAGTATTCAACCTGGTAGATGGTAGCGGGGCTAGCCTGGTAAGCGGAGCTAGCGGAGTTCAACACCGCTAACACGAGCGGAGCGAGGCTAACTCCTCTGCATCGGTGCGCAAGAGGTTTCATTGAGCAGCAAACGGACACAAGACGCGGGCTTTACGCTGGTCGAGCTGATGATCGTAATGGCGATCATCGGCGTGCTGGCCGTGGTTGCTGTGCCCAGCTATATCAGCGCTATCAAGCATGCCCGTGAAGCGGTTCTCAGGGAAGACCTGCACATTCTGCGCGCCGCCATCGATTCCTATACCATGGACAAGCAGAAGGCGCCGCAGTCGCTCGACGATCTGGTCCAGGAAGGCTATCTGAAGATCATTCCCGAAGACCCCATGACCCATAGCGCAACCACCTGGGTCACGGATTCAAGCGACGCGTTGCATTCGCTTGACCAAACCGACCCCGGCATCGACGACATCCACTCCGGCTCGCAGGAGTCGGGTTCGGACGGGCAGGCGTATTCCACATGGTAGCGCTGAGGCAATCATGATCCGACACACTCCCCGAGCAATCTGCCTTTTGTTTTGCCTGGCCGCGCTCTGCGGCTATGCGGTTGCGCAGGCTCAGCAGACGATTACCATCCGCATGTTAGACAGCAGATCGGGAAAACTCATCCGCACTTCGGACTTTCTGGTTCGCATCAATCAGGAAAAAACGGTCCACGCAAACTGGGCGACGCTGAATGAGGACGGCACGGGCCAGTTGACCGTACCCGGCGACGCAACGGTTGTGTCGGTTCGCGCTACCTACGACAACACCATGAGTGTTTTTGTCAATTGCGATACCGATAATAGCAGTCTCAAGCGATTGAATCGGGAACCTTCTCCAGATCGTTGGTACAAGGTCTCGGACATACTGGCGCTGGGGGTTGTGGCTCCCAGCGGCTGCGGCGGGAAAAAAGTTTCAGACAAGCTGCAAGTCGTGGCCAAACCCGGTGAATTCATCTTTTTTGTCCGGAAGCGCAACTCGTTGGAACAATTCGAGGATTAGTCAGAACGGAGTCTCCGGCCTCTCCATTCCGACTATAGTAATTTCGGAATTGCGGTAGACCGAAACCTCGCACTCAAGTGGCTTTTTCTCAAGAAAAGCCACCTTTCAATGAACTCAAAAGGACCACGTTAATTCCGAAATTGCTCTAGCTGAGTCCCGTCATAACCAGCATTCTTGGCTCGGTCATCTCTTCGATTGCTGAACGGAGGCCTTCGCGGCCCAGCCCGGAATCTTTGACCCCGCCGTAGGGCATGGGGTCGAGACGCCAACTGGGCGTGTCGCCCACGATCAGGGCTCCCACTTCCAATTCCCGATAGGCCGTGAGAATGCGGCCGGCATCGCGGGTGAGCAGGCCTGCCTGGAGACCGTATTTTGAGTGGTTGACATCGGCCAGAGCCTGCTCGAAGTCGTCGTAAGGCTCGATGGCGACGACCGGGCCAAAGACCTCTTCGTCGCGGACTTTCATGCCCGGCTTGGTTCCGCTCAGAATGACCGGAGCCACGACGGAGCCGTGACGTTCTCCACCGGCGATCAGCTTGGCGCCACCCTCCACGGCCTCCTTCACCCAGGCCTCAACGCGCTCAGCCTCACTCAGCCTGATCAGCGGGCCGACTTCCGTGGCTTCGTCAGAGGGGTTTCCGGCGACCAGCTTGGCGGTATACTCCACGACCTTCCACAGAAATGTCTGAAAAATACTGCGCTCCACAAAAACGCGCTGCACGCTGATGCAGGATTGGCCGGCATAGCCAAAGGCCGCATGGGCCGTTCGCAGTGCGGCTTCGTCCAGATCGTGCCAGTCGTTGTGGACAATGAGAGCAGCATTTCCGCCGAGTTCGAGCAGGACGCGCTTGCGGCCGGAGTGAGCTTTGAGCTCCCATCCCACCTTGGCCGAGCCCGTAAAGGTGACCAGTTTGATGCGATCTTCCTTTTCTGCCAGGTGTGCGGTGTCGGTATTGCTCAGCGGCAGAACAGCCAGCGCCTCATGCGGCCAGCCCGCCTTCAGAATCACCTCTCCCAGCGCCAGCGCGGTAAAGGGGGTTTGCGGGGCGGGCTTCAGAATGATCGGGCAGCCAGCGGCGATCGCGGGCGCAACCTTGTGGGCCACCAAGTTAAGTGGGAAATTGAACGGGGTGATGGCCAGTATCGGGCCGACCGGGAAGCGCTGAACCAGCCCCCAGCGGCCCTCGTTGCCCTCTGTCAGATCCAGGGGAAGGCTTTCGCCGCCCAGGCGGGCCGCCTCTTCAGCCGCAGTTTTGAAGGTGAGGACGGCGCGGTCTACCTCGGCCCGCGCAAGGCGGAGGGGTTTGCCGGCTTCGGCGACGATGAGTTGGGCGAAGCGCTCCTTTTGCTCAATGAGGGCGGCGGCCACATCCTCCAGGATTTCGCGGCGCTTCCAGCGTGGCAAGGCGCGGGTGCGGCGCAGGCTGGCTGTGGCGTGATTCACCGCTTGGCGGGCATCGGCGCGGGTGGCCACGGTGACCCGGCCTACTAGACCCTGATCCCACGGCGAACGCACCTCCAGCGCTTCTCCGTCGATCCACTCTTTACCGCACATTAGAAATCCCGTTTGCGTACCCGGCCGCATCTTCATGGCGTTGGCGCTCCTCGTTCCACTCTGCTCTTGATGGTACAAGGGCAGGGCTCGGGTGGGTACAGGAAGACAAAAAGAGTATAAGCTGAGGTTCATGAGGAAACTTATGTGAGTTTGGCTGAAACTGCGTGCCTGACTTTTTTTCCTGTCCATGCAAAAATAGGGGAAGTCAATGTTTAGAAAGGGGTATTGACAACGCGCGGAAATTTGAATCTAGTAGAAATCCCTGATCAAATGCTCCGTGCAGCCGATAAGTCTAATGAGCGGTACTTAAGGTTCGAGGGAAGATGAGGGAGAAAGCAATACCGGAGCATTGCGAAATGCAGCCTATTCCCTCTTTTCTTGAGAAAAGCTCGAAATGTTTGCCAATCGAACGATTGGTGTGAGTGGAGTTGCATCTAACTACAAAGGAGAGGTCTCCCATGTCGTCCGTTACCCAGATTCCCGATTCGATTGGCGCGGGCGTTTTGTCCATTGCGCTGATCGGCCCGGACGGCCGGCGTCGCCAGATAATCGCCAACGAGGTTGCCGGATGGGCGGATGGCAGGATTCAGGAGTTTTCATTCTACCCTTCCATCGCGGACGAGCTGCCGAGAATGCTGGCCGAGAGCTACGACGTTGTAATTGTGGATCTGGAGAGCGACCCCCAGCGAGCAATCGATATCGTGGAAAGCCTTTGCGTCAACACCTCGACTACCGTGATGGTCTATTCTGCCGAGGTCGATCCCGCCATGGTTGTTCGCTGCATGCAGGCTGGGGCTCGCGAGTTTATCGAGCTGCCCCTGGAACCTGGTGTACTGGTCGATGCCCTGGTTCGCGCCTCGGTTCGCCATCGAGGAACGCGCGCTCCCAAACGGGCTGTCGGCAAGTCGTATGTCTTCCTTGGGGCCAAAGGCGGATCCGGGACTACCACCCTTGCCTGCAATTTCGCTGTCTCGCTCGCGATGGAGTCAAAGCAATCCACCCTGTTGATCGACCTCGATCTCCCCTTTGGAGATGCGGCGCTCGACATCGGCATTACGGGAGACTACTCGACTGTCGACGCTCTTAAGGACTCGGAACGGCTTGATTCTCGCTTGCTCGACTCGTTTTTGGTCAAGCACAGCTCAGGACTCTCAGTACTCGCGGCCCCAGGCAGATTTATCGAGTGTAACGTTTCAAATGAAGGCATCGACAAGCTGATCGCTATCGCCCGCCGCGGCTTCGACAATGTTGTGGTCGATGCGGGGTCTAGTCTTGATCTGGCCAATGCGGCTCTCTTTAAAGAAGCCACATTGGTCTACCTGGTCATGCAGTTCGGGATTCCTGAGTTGCGCAACGCGAATCGTTTGATCTCGCAGCTTTTCCCGGCGCATGGCCCAAAACTTGAGGTCGTACTCAACCGGTATACGCCAGCGACAATGGGGAATGACGAAGCGCAAATTTCGAAGGCGCTGGGCAGACAAGTCGAATGGAAAGTTCCCAGCGACTACGCGGCCGTCAGCCAGATGCAGAACACCGCTACCGCGCTCGTGCTGAAAGACTCGCGCATTGCACAGGTGATCCAGGAGATGGCCAGGGCTGCCTGCGGCGTAACCGAAGTCGCCGAAAAGAAGAAAGGGTTCCGGCTCTTCCGATAACGAGTCTGGAGAATCTGAAGCTGACCTCTATCTCTTCAGGCGAGCCCGCAGAGCGCCCGCCCCTGCATGTGTGAGTACGCATATCGAGGTCTGATCGCACTTGTAGTGGATGCTCACCGGAAATTCCAGCCATCTGGAGTCCAGACTAATCCCAATTGCCTTGCCGACTAAAAAGGTTTTGTTGTCGCGGGTTTCGATGACTCCGCTGGACAAATCAAAATCGACGATGGCATCATCGCCTTCGATGGAGAAGGGCAGAAGCACTGGCGCTGGGACCGCCGCTGCTTTCTTGCGGGAACCGGCTTTCGCGGAGGGGCGTTCCTCGCTGGCCTGCGTTACCTCCTGGTGTTTCCCCAATTCTTCCTGCTCGGCAAGGGAGAGAAAGTTAGTCGTGAAACTCCAGGAAGAAGCATTTGCATAAACCTTCTCCGCACATGGAATCTCGCCTTGAGCATTGATGCCCGTAATCTGGCCATCCGGTCCGATTTCATTCTTGAAGACCTCTTTGCCTAGCTCTCGTTCCGCTTCCTGAGCGGCCAACAGGTCTTGCATCCCATGCGTCGGCTCGGCCCCTGAAAGATTCGCCGCATCCGCTTTTCCCCCCGTTGCATCCGGATTCGGCGCGCCCGGCGCCGCCGCTTCGCTGCCATCATACTTCAATACCACCTCCCTGGAGCACAAGACAAACCCCTGGGCATCCTGAAGGTGAATGGAGATGGAAAGAGGACGCGGCGAATGAGCAACCGCAAGCGCAAACCCCGCCTGTTGTTCTGGAGCGCTGGGTCCAAACGACAGACGGTATTCAAGCTTCTTATCCCATCGGGTGTACAAATGGCCCCTCAAGCCGGCCCCGCTCGAGGTAACCGGCCCTAAATCGTATTGCCCTTCCTGGCTGGACATACGCGAATAAAAGAATGCGATGATGCACCCAAAAAGAAGACCCATGCCCACGCATGCCAGGATATAGACCCTAATTGGGTTTGGCGCTGACTTTTGGACTGGTTCAATCGGCGCTGAATATGCGGGCAGCAGGGGAGCTGCCGGTGCGCCGGTCGGATTCTTCCCCGGTGCCGCAGTACTCGCACTGGCCGGGAGGCGAAGATCGAACTTTGCGAAATCTTGGGGCGGCTCCGGCGGCGGTTCAATAACCGAATAGCCGAGAGGTTCCGGCTGCTCTTCTCCGTTCTCGTCGCTGGATTCTTCCACGCCTGCCTTTGTGGCAGCGCCCTGAGCACTCTCCAGGCTAGGTTCAACGATCGAGTAGTGGCGACGCTCCGATTCCTCTCCCGGGTTCTCGCCTTTGAGCCCAGGCAAGCTGGCAGTTTCGGCAGTGCGGGTATTCGACTGGCCCGCTTCCAGGATGGAGGAGCGAGGCTTTTCCGGTTCTTCTTCCTTTTTCTCACCTTTCGGCGCAGGTTTGCCGGCAAATTCGTCGGTGTCCTGGACGCTCGCCGGGCCTGCTTCCGTGACGGATGAGCGAGGCTTTTCCGGTTCCCATTCCCTTTTTTCGCTTTTGAACCCTGCCCAGCCCGCAAATTCGTCGGTGCCCTGGGCGCTCGCCAGGCCCGCTTCCGTGACGGATGAGCGAGGCGTTTCCAGTTCCCCTTCCTTTTTCTCGCTTTTAAACCCTGCCCAGCCCGCAAATTCGTCACCGGTGCTCAAGGCGCGCAAAGGGCCTGCTTCCGTAACAAATGAGCGAGGCTTTTCCGGTTCCCCTTCACTTTTCTCGCTTTTAAACCCTGACCAGCCGGCAAAGGCGTCGGCGCCCTGGGCGCTCGATTGGCCTGACTCCATGGTGGAGGAGCGAGGCTTTTCCGGTTCTTCTTCCTTTTTCTCGCCTTTGGGGTCTTGCAGATTCGCGTCCGTCATAGAGAATCCTGTCTTCCCGGTTGTTCGCAAGCCCCGGCTGTGGATCAATCACATTGAACCACAATTCGCACCCGGTGAAAACCTTGAATGGCCCGGATCTCCGATATTTGTTTCTTCATCACACTTTCTCGGCCGGCCACATGCCCCTGTCCACCAAGACTCCAGCGGCAATCGCCAGCCAATATGCGGCAATATCCCAAACGGAGAAGAAGCGGCCGAGCAACAGGATACCGGGAAGCGTGTGCCGGAAGGCATCCAGCGCGGGTAAGTGGTAGAGCTTGAGGAACTCGACGGCTGTCGCAAGAACTCCAGCGAGCAAGGCCGTGGCGAGGAAGCGCCAGGAAGGCAATAAGGCCGAGACGAGCCAATAGATTGTCAAAACCCACAGCGTTGAGCCGCCATACTTGACGGCGAAAAGCGGCAACCCAACCGGGACGAACCGAATCGCAAGGCCGGCGGCAATCGTAACAAGCAGTAGCGCCAACGAATGTTTGGGGGGGCGAGCAGTCATCGCGTCCTATGCGAAGCCAATTGTCTCCCAGATCTCCGCAAAGACCGGGGGCTCCCGCTTGAATCAGTTCTCGGTTTAGCTGACTCCTACCTTATAGCGCGGCCATAGCGGCCGCATCGCATCATGGTCGATCACGGGTTCTCCATCGCATTCAACTTCGATCACGGTTGCGGGCTCATCTGGGGCTTGCAGCGGCAGGCCAGTCAAGCGCAGTGTGAACTCGTCCTGGGTGAACTTGATGCTCTCGCCTGTCTTGAAGATGCGGGCGGATATGGCTTTGGGTTTGAGACCGCCAATAGCGATGACGGGCTCGGGCTGGAAGAAGGTAAGCCATTCGGCTGCCGGGCTGTGGCCGGGCCAGAATTGCTGATGAATGTAGAGGGTGTTGCCGTGGCGTGTGTAGTTGGCATTCGTATTCCATCCGAACGACCCACGGTCCGTGCCGTAGACAGCCTTGCCATTGGTCTCAAGCCACTTGCCGACCGATTCAAGAACAGCCACGGTCTCCTCGGGGATAGAGCCGTCTGGTTTGGGGCCGATGTTGAGCAGATAGTTGCCGCCGCCGCGGGCGCAGTTTGCCAGGTTGGCGACGATGGTCTTGGGAGTCTTCCACGCGTCGTCGAAACGATTGAAGCCCCAGCTATCGTTGAGCGTCATACAGGATTCCCAGGCGCGGCCCGCCTCCGAGGCCTGGATGTGCTGTTCGGGCGTGGAGAAGTCGCCCTCGAGCCCGTTGCGATTGTTCACGATAATGCCGGGTTGCAGGTCGAAGACCATCTCGTTCATCCGCTCCGACTCCCACTGAGCCGCATTGAGAGGCCAGTCGACGTCGTACCAGAGCACGTCGATCTTGCCGTAGTTGGTCATCAGTTCGCGGATCAGCCCGTGTGTATATTCAACAAAACGCTTGCGGGCGGCCTCGTCTGTTTTGCAGACGGCGCCGTCGGGATGGTGCCAGTCCATGAGGGAGTAGTAGAAGCCGACGCGAAGGCCTTCGGCGCGGGCCGCATCCACAAACTCGCGGACCAGATCGCGGCCGGGACCCTGTTTGGCCGCGCAATAGTCGGTCAGCTTGGTGTCCCAGTGGCAAAAACCCTCGTGATGCTTGGTAGTCATCACCATGTACTTCTGCCCAGCGCGCTTGGCCAGCTTTGCCCATTCGCGGGCAGCATTGGGCTTAGGAGTAAAGTGTCTGGCCAGCTGCTCATATTGCGGAATCGGAATGCCTTCGACCTCTTTGGCCCATTCATGCTGGCCGATCACGCTGTAGAGCCCCCAGTGGATGAACATGCCAAATTTGGCTTCATGCCACCAGGCCATGCGCTGTGCCCGCGTGTCCGCTTGTTTGGTCTGCGCAGAGGTGGCCGGGGCTTGTCCGCCTGAGGTCGGCGGCGCCGATGCTTCAGAGTTCGCCGCGGTCAGAGCCAAGGCTCCCGCCGCCCCAATCTGCTTCAAAAACGACCGCCTCGAATTCTCGTTCCAATCCATGGATATTTGCCTCTCCTTGCCGAAGTTGCCGCGGGATTTGCGGCCAGATTCGCGTCGAGGAAAATATACCAGCCGGACGAGTTGCCTGGCGCGGATAGCCTTTATTGCCTTTCTGAGACTAGGTAAACAGCCACACCGCCCACCAGCGCCAGGGTCGCAAGAACGGGAATCAGCACCGTGAAGCTCCAGCCGGCACTGAAGAGCGCAGAAGGCCACAGAACCTCAAAGTGCAGCGATTGCGATTGCGGCAGTTGCTCCAGCCAGGGCAGCCACTGAATACCGTGCGTGGCCTGGGAGACGATAAAGCCGCCAACCAGAAGCAGATTGACGGCCAATGCGAAAATCTGCGCTCCCAGGATCGGCTTGCCAATACGCTCCACGGCAGCATTGCGGCGGCGGAGCTGGGCGCGCCACCAGATGGCGCCCGCAGAGCCGACCTTGGCTGTGCTTACCGCATCGGCACGCGCACTCTGGAAGGCACACAAGACCAGGATCAGATCGGCGCAGGCGGGACAGGCACCGATGTGGGTGCGGAGTTCAGGAGCGCAGGCCTGTGGCCAATGGCCGCGCGCCGCCATATCAGTGACTTCACTTTCTCGTGAGCAAGGTATAAGGCTCATAGCTCCCTCCGCTGGCTCGACACGCGATCGGTCTGCTCGCGCAGCAGGCGGGCAATTTTACGCCGCGCCCGAAAGAGCAGCAGCCGGATGCTCGCCGTTGCCAGACCAGTAATTTCGGCGATCTCCCGATGGGAATAACCCTCGGCATGGGCTAGCCACAGCAGTTGCCGGTCTCTCGGGCGCATCAGCGCCAGCGCTGGGCCGAGAATGGCTTGAGAGTCGGCCTGAGCCGAGCTGGCGCTTGCAGCAAAAAGCTCCTCGGGAATCTCTTCAATCGAAGAGGCCCTGGGCCGGCGCCAATAGTCGCGCAGCAGGTTGGTCGCGATGCGAAAGAGGTAACGCCGCGCGGCCACTTCACCTTCCGCAAGAAACAACTCCGGCCGCGACGCACACAGAAAACGCAAATAGCTCTCCTGCATCAGATCGTCCGCCAGGGCTGGATCGCCGGACACACGCGCCAGATACGCCCACAGGGAACGGGCCGAACGCTCGTAGAATCCGGCGAACGCGTCGCTATCCATGGGCAGTTCGGCTACCCGCGGCGCGTCGCCGGCCAATACGTTCGGAAAAATCGCTTCCCAGAGCATAGGAGGACGCTTTCTCACCGGGTCCACAGCCCTTCCAACTCACTGCCGTTCCTGCGCGTCGGTCGGTGGAGCAGGCGAGTTGGGGGGTGCAAAATTCTCGGGCATCAGGCCAAGGCGCGTGGCCAGCACCCAGGTAACTCCCGCGGAGATGATAAACCCAAAGCCGGGCATCATGGCCAGGGTTCCTAACACCAGCATCGGAGTTGCCATCTCGCTGCCTGCGTGGCGAAGCAGAAAAAAGCCAGCGCCAAGAAGAACGAGGACGATGCCGATCTGAAGCGGGGTGAGTACTCGCGCCACCGCGTTGGGCATGCGCTGTTCCGGTTCAAAGCCAACCGGAATTGGAGCGGCTTCAAGGAATCGCTTACCGGCCTCCGTGCCCATGTAAAGGGCCAGTTCCTGATTGGAACTGAATTTGTCTATCAGCTTTCCATGCACCTCGCTTTGCAGCTTGAAGATGCGGCCCCAACGACGGTTCTCGAGAAATTGACGAACAAGCCAGGAGAGAACTGCGAGAAAGCACACCAGCGCGATGACGGGCGGCATGTCGCCCGCGAACTCCTGCGCCGCCGATCGTTCGTGCGATGGCTGCCTCAATTCCGGCCACACCGCGCGCTCCAGCGCCTGGTCGGGGCCTCCGTCCTCCGGGGTCAAGTGCGTGAAGAGATAGAACTCGGGGTTGCGGGCGATCTCGGGGTGGGCGGCAAGGAACTGCGCGAGCTGCGGATTGTTGCGGGCTACATAATCCTGATTGGCCAGCAGAGAAGGATCGTGGGCCACAACGGTGGTCAGTGTGGGGCTCATGCGCAACAGTTTCAAGAGCTCCACCCGCGTGGCAGTCAGTTCCTTGTCCGTGGGCGCCTGACTCGATACGGCCAGCTGTAGAGACTTGACTGACGTCGCGGGCTGCGTTTGCGCGGCGGCCAAGGTGGCAATCAGCAGCGCGGGCACTGCGATGGAGCGAAGAACCCAGGGCGTGATCCAGCTATGGTTGTGCATTTCGTATTCCCTCACTTCGAAATGGGTTTTGAACCCCTTCTGCATATACAACGAATGAGGCGGGAGGTTGGTTAACAAGAGCGGCAGGTTCGCGGGGTCCGGGGCCGGCTGGCACTTATTCGAGCCTCCCCGCCTTTTTTGCCAGCCAGACAGGCTGGAATGCGACAAGGGTTTATCATCGTAGAGGGTGCAGGCTCGCGTGGTCTGCGCCTTTGTTGTGCAACCTTGCGGCGCTGAGTTCGAAGCCACGACCGCCGGGATTGCGTATCTCTCCAAACGAATACAGTCTCAAGAGAAACGGAAAGCGATGCGAGCAAAGACGGCGGTAGTGCTGGGCGCCCAATGGGGCGACGAGGGCAAGGGAAAGATTGTGGATGTGCTGAGCGAGCGGTTTGCCGCCGTCGCCCGGTACGCCGGCGGGCATAACGCCGGCCACACGGTCATCATCGGCGAGCAGAAGTTTGTGCTGCAACTGATCCCCTGCGGGGTGCTGCGGCCTGGGTGCAAAGGCATCATCGGCAACGGTGTTGTGCTGGACCCAATTGCCTTTTTGAGCGAAGTCGGCAAGCTGCGCAAGCTGGGAGTCGCCGTGGATGAGCGGCTATTTGTCTCCAACCGTGCGCAGGTGATTTTGCCTTACCACCGGATGATTGAGCTGGCGGCGGAATGCGCGCCGGGGCGGCAGAAGATTGGCACCACGAGCAAGGGGATCGGGCCGGCCTACGAGGACAAGATGGCGCGGGGCGGTTTGCGCGTGGTAGACCTGCTGCGGCCAGAGCTATTGAAAACACACATCGAAGCTGCCTGCGCAGAGAAGAATGCGATCGTGAAGGCGCTCTTTGGCGCCGGAACAGCGCCGCTTGACCCGGCGAAGATGTTCGACGAGTATGCGGCGGCAGCTGAACAGGTAAGGCCATTTGTGGCCGACACGGGCCGGTTGCTCAACACAATTCTGGCTGAGGGCAAGAGCGTGATGTTCGAGGGCGCGCAGGGCACCATGCTCGACATCGACCATGGGACGTATCCGTTCGTCACCTCGTCATCCGCTACGGCAGGCGGGGCAGCAACGGGCACCGGGGTCGGTCCAACGGCTATCGGCACCGTGATCAGCGTGACCAAGGCTTATGTGACCCGGGTAGGCGAAGGGCCGTTCCCGACCGAGATGCAGGACGCTGTGGGTGATCACCTGCGGGCACGCGGCCACGAGTACGGAGCCGTGACCGGAAGGCCCCGGCGGTGCGGCTGGCTGGATATTCCCCTGCTGCGCTACTCAAATCAGGTGAACGGAGCCGAATGGCTGGTCATCACCAAGCTGGACGTTTTGGATGAGCTGGACGAAATTCCCATTTGCATTGGGTACGAGATTGACGGCAAGGTGACGGACATGATTCCGGCAGATGTGCAAGGGCTGGAGCAGATTAAGCCGCGGTATACCACCATGAAGGGGTGGAAGGAATCGACCGAAGGCATCACCGAGTTTGACAAGCTGCCCCAGGCGGCGCGGGAGTATCTGCGCTTTCAGGAGCGGGAGAGCGGGGCGCGGATCGGGATGGTATCGACGGGGCCAGATCGGAACCAGACAATGGTGCTGCCGGAGTTTGCAGAGGCTCTCGATCAGATTCACGCATAAATTTATTCTCGCTTTAGCCAATTCTTGCGTAAACTTGAGCAACCAGCCTGAGAAACGTCCTGGGACTTTGCAACCCAGGAAAGAAAGATATCCATACTATGGTCAGTTTTACAGTTCGGCTGAAGTTTACCCCGGAAGATCGCGCCGACGTAGTGGAGACACTGCGCCAGTTGGCCGCGGCCTCGCGCCAGGAGCCGGGGTGCGTGAGCTATATTCCGCATTTTCTTGAGGACGATCCAGACACCGTACTCATCTATGAGCAATACATCGACGCAAAGGCGCAGGCGGCGCACCGGGAGTCGGACCACTTCAAAAAGCACGCGGTCGGGGGGCTCTACCAGAAGATGCGCGAACGAAGCGTCGAGAATTTGATTGCCGTCGTTTAAGCGCGGTTGAAGAGGTCGATCCCTTTCTGAAAAACTTCTTATTGAAAACAGATTGACCGGTTCGCCCGTCGAGGGCTAGTATCCGATACGGTTATGCGGCGCGTCTTGATCAATCCTTCTCTTCGCATGAACCGCCGGACGAAGCTGGCGGCGATGCTACTCCCAATGCTCATGCTGGCGGTGTGGGCGCCTTTGCTGCATGCGGGAATGCCTGGCGCGCAGAAGCACGAACGCCGCCACGAGATCGACCAGCTTGAAGAAGTGTGGCGCACGGCAGTGCTGAGCGGTAATTCCGCTGCTCTTGAGCCATTGCTGGCTGACGACTACATGGCCATCACCGCCTCTGGCACTCTGCAAACCAAAGATCAGGCGCTGGCCAATCTTCGCTCCGGGCGAACGCATATCAAGTCGCTCAATATCTCCGACCGCAAAGTGCGCTTCTATGGGACAACCGCGCTGGTCACCTCGCTTGCCGAAGTGCAGGGCACAAACGCCGAGGGTGACTTTACGGGCAGCTTCCGCTATACCCGCGTTTACGTGCGCGATGCGCAGGGCGTGTGGAAGATCGTGAGTTTTGAGGCCAGCAAGATTCGCGGAGTGGACGAACACAGGTAGGATGAGGCCGACTGAACCCGTGGACGGATTGCATGTTCACGCTGCCGGACTGCAAATGGCTTCCCGCAGGGCGGGCAATCTATGGAAGCCCTTAAGCTTCCATAGACTGCAACAGCATCTATAGCCCTCCGCTGCAAAGCGGCTGTCGTAGCGGAGGGCTTTCGATCCCCGAAGCGCTATTTCGCGAGTTTTCTGCGCAGCGCACCGGCGAAACCGATCAACCCTGTGCCAAGCAGCAGCAGACTGCTGGGCTCGGGTGTGGGAACGACTTCCCAGGCGTAGTTCATGTATTGCGAACCCACCGCCCAGTCGGAGACATACGCCGAGGTATCGCCAGGATTCTCGTAAAGGCCGCCGGTGCTGACGCCGAAGTCGTCTGCTACAACGGTTCCGCAGGGGAAATTGCCGCCGCATGACGGATCTCCGCCCCAGGTTGAGACCCAATTTGTAAAGGTGATGGTGCTTGGATCGGTGGTATCGGGGTCGACAGAGATCACGTAATCGGACGAATCGCCTCCGAAGAGCAGAGCTGCAGCCTCCTGGCCGGTGTAGGCAGGCGGTACAGCAGACCAGTTCGGGCCTTGGTCAACCTCCCAAGATCCAACGAAAGTGTAGCTGTCAGCGAATGCTGGCGTAACCGACAGCAGTACAAGCGGAAGTATCCACTTTGAAATTCTCACTCAATAACCTCCTGAAATTTACAAGATTTCCATGACGCGCAAGAAGTTGGAAGGTTCATTCCAGGGGGTAGAATGCCAGACGCGATTGGGAAGAAATGCTGCCCGCGCCTACGAGCCAACTCATTCAAACATGGCCTTTTGTGACCTATCTCAGCAATTGCAGCGCCATTGAAACCAACCTTGCTTTCAACAGCTTGCCAATTCACGGTTCGCGTTAAGCGCAAAATAATGCAGACTATAGGGAAAATATATGTCAATCTTGCGCCGCATGGCAATCCCTTTGACCCGTCGCTACTGACTGCTTTGAATCCTCGCAACCAAGAGTCCGCGAGCAACTTCCTGAATACCGATTCGAATACGATAGACTGGTGCCCGAACACACCGGAGCTGAAAATCATAGTCCGCGGCGTGAACGTGCGAGCGGGTCTTGGCTTCTGTGTCTATGCTTGATTCGGTAGGCGTGGGAGTCGGTCAAGATGCCTCTGGCCCCTCCACTCTGACTCAAATAGCGCGCTCTTCATGATTCCAAGGTTCGATCATCGCAGCATGGCAAGCCGTGCATCCGGCGCAAAGGAGTATGAATCATGAGACGGCAGTCCTTTCTCGCCATTGCATCATTCGTGCTGTCAATCGCCGCCGCCGCGCAGAGTGCAGCGCAAGCCACACGGCAGGACGCATGGCAGATCGTCGGGCCGGGCGGCGGCGGCACCATGATTGGACCCACGATCAGCCCTCACGATCCCAGCCTCGTGGTGGAACACTGCGACATGACAGGGGGCTACATCACCCAGGATGGCGGACTGTCCTGGCGGATGTTCAACCTGCGCGAGGGCATAGAGACCTTTGCTTTCGACCCCGGCAACCCAAAGCGAATCTATGCCGGGAATACGGCTTTGTGGCGCAGCGACGACACCGGCCGGACCTGGCGCATGTTGTTCCCCAATCCAGCCAAACATACTGTCGAGCATCGCAATGGCGACCACGCCGACTACAGCCTGACCTCGAACGACGAGAATTACGTGACGGGGTTGGGCATCCGACAGATTGTTGTGGACCCCTCGAACTCGAATATCGTCCATATCGCCTTTTCCGATCCCCAACATGGCGGCGCCACGATTCTGGTCTCAAAAGACAGCGGCGCCTCGTTCCACTTTGAGCACGATCTTCCCTCGGAACGAATCCTGCTCCTCGCATATCCCGGCGGTGAGCGGCTTGAGATTGGGACGATGGGTGTCTACCGTGGCCGGGCCGATTCCCCGAAGCCAATCGCCGGGCCTGGCGAAAGCATTGCGCACGCCAGTTGGGGGCAAGCGGAAGGCAGGGCCATCGTCTATGCCACAACCAGTAGGGGAGCTTTGTTTGTCTCGGAAGACGGGGGCGGCACCTGGCAGTCGAGAACGCCTGCGCTCGGCCAGCAATCCGGGGAGTTCGGAGCCGTGTCAGCCGCCAGCATTAATGGGCTTGCCGCGTATATCGGCTTCCGCGGCCTCAAACTCGGGAGTAAGCCTGAAGACACCTACAACGGCATTGCCAAAACCGTAGATGCGGGCAAAAGCTGGTCGATCGTATTCCGCGAATCAACCAGAGCCGCACCGAATCTGGATGCTTCCTGGATTGAACAGCGCACGGTTGGGATTGACTGGGGAAGCGACAAGAGCATCATCTTCGACGCCCCTTACAGCCTCGGCGTCGCGCCCGGCAATGCCGACATCTGCTACGCCACTGACTTCTTCAGAACCTACCGGACGCTGGATGGCGGGAAGACATGGACGCAGGTCAACTCCGCGCGCACGGCAGAGGGCCGTTGGACAACCCGCGGCCTCGACGTTACCACCGACTATGGCGTGCAGTTTGACCCGTTCGACTCGAAGCACATCTTCATCGATTACACCGATATTGGGGCTTTTCACAGCCATGATGGCGGCCAATCCTGGGAGTCCGCCACAAGCGGGATTCCAGATCGCTGGCGGAACACGACGTACTGGCTAGAATTCGATCCCGCGGTAAAAGGCCTGATGTGGGGCGCATTCAGCGGTATTCATGACCTGCCCCGGCCAAAAATGTGGCGAAACGGAGACTTTCGAGAAAGAGCCAAGGGTGGCGTCGGCATTTCGACGGATGGTGGCCAGACCTGGACACCGTTGAACACCGGCCCGGAAGAAACTGCTTTCACGCACGTGCTGCTCGACCCCACCAGCCCGGTCGGAATGCGCACCCTGTACGCCTGCGGGTTTGGTCTCGGCGTGTTCAAGTCCACAGACAACGGGAAAACCTGGCAACTGAAGAACGTGGGAATTACAGAATTGGACCCGTTTGCCTGGCGAATTGTGCGCGCAAACGACGGCACGCTCTATCTGATCCTGGCGCGCCGCAACGAAGGGCAATTTGGCGATACGGAAGGGAGCGGCGCGCTCTACATGTCAAAGGACGGTGCGGAGCACTGGGAGAAGCTACGCCTGCCTGAGGGCACAAACGGTCCGAATGGGCTTGCGCTCGATCCTCGCGACAATCGCCGCATGGTTCTTGCTGCCTGGGGGCAGGAGCATGAGGGCGGCTCCATCGGCGGCGGAGTCTTCCTCTCCACCGACGCCGGCGCGAGCTGGAAGCAGGTCTTCAGCCAGTCGCAGCATGTTTACGACGTAACCATCGACCCAAAGACGCCAGACACGCTCTACGTCTGCGGCTTCGACGGCGCCGCATACCGGTCGACTGACGCTGGCCTCAACTGGACGCGCATCCGTGGCTATAACTTCGAGTGGGGCCATCGTGTCATCGTGGATCCCAACGACGCCTCGAAGATTTACATCACAACCTATGGCGGCAGCGTTTGGCACGGGCCGGCTGCCGGAGATCCAGCCGCACCCGAAGATATTCTGACGCTGATCCCAGCCGCGCAGTAAGGCAGTGGCGGAGCCCTCTAATCAATGGGTTCGCGGAACAATGAGGCGAATAGCTTCCTGAGTCGGACGCCGAATGTCTTCATTCCTGTATCCTTATAAGAACTGCTGGGAACGTAAATTCCAGCTGATGAAGGACTTACCGGCCTGCCCGGAAACCGCTCATGCAATACACCACTCAATTCCTGCTTTCAGCAATGGCCGCGGAACAATTCCCCGCTCCTGGCGCGCCGGAGATTGCCTTCCTGGGCCGCTCGAACGTAGGCAAATCAAGCCTGCTTAACGCGCTGGTGGGCGAGAAGGCAGCTAAGGTCTCGCAGACGCCCGGCCGTACGCGGGCCATCAACTTTTTTGCGCTCTGTGACACGAGTCAGCGGCCCAAGCTCATGTTTGCCGATCTGCCCGGCTACGGCTATGCCAAGATTTCAAAGTCGATTTCAGCGGGCTGGCCGGCGTTTATCGAGCCTTATCTGGCCATTCGCTCCACGCTCAAGCTTTGTGTCTGCCTAGTGGATTCAAATGTGCCTCCGCAGGAAAGCGACCGCCAGTTGATCGACTGGCTCAGAGCAGCGGGGCGCGAGTTTACTGTGGCAGCCACCAAGATCGATCGGCTCAGCGGCAACGAACGCACACGCAACCTGCTGGCCCTGAAAAAGGGCCTTGAACTGAACGAGGTGCTGCCCGTCTCAGCCAAAACCGGCTATGGGGTCAAGGAACTTTGGGCGCGCATCGAGGCGGCGGGCGAAGTGCAGGGCTGACCTCAGCTTCAGCTTTCTGAGTCCTTCGGCGGAAAGAAACTGTGCTGGTCGCAGATAACCCGGCCCGTCACCTGAATCTCTACCGCAACGCCAATTTCTCCGCGCTCAACACTGCCGTGCGCCAGCTCAATAAAGCCGGCTGCAAATTCCCGATTGCAGACCAGCAAACGCACGCCCTGCCCAAGACGGCCAAGATAGCGCGGGGCAAGCCGCAGCCAGCGGCGCGCCGCCCAGTCTTCATGCTGAAGCAAACCCAAAGCGAGGTTATCGAGTTTGGGCAGCCATTGAGCGGGCGCGGCGGCCACTCGCCAGGTCAGCACGGTCTCGTCGTTCTCACGATCAGGAACCTGAATCTGCCGCGCGCCCTGCCTGAGAAACGGCGCATATTCCGCTGCGCCCGAACGCAGCAGATCGGGCAGAACGCCGCGCTCCAGCATCTCGCGCTCGACGGCTTCAGGAGCGTCCGCCACGCAAACGGCCACCGTCTCGCACTTGCGGATTTCATTTTTGAGGATACGCAGAGCCTCGTCCAGAGAGGTAACGAGAAAGTCCGCAACACCGTCACGAATGGCCTGCCTCTGCGCGGCTGCGTCGGCGGTTGCAGCCAGCGATGCCGCGCCGCCAATGTTGCCCGCCACCAGCAGCGCGCGGCCCTCCCCATCGAGTTCCCCGGCGTACAACAGCAAGCCGCCCAGGGTCCGCTCCTGGTCCGGAGGGGTCCCGGCGTCCGCATCTGCCATCAGGGTCGCATAGAGCCGCTCCACCTGGACAAGGAAGTTGAATGCAGCCAGCTCGATGAGATTGAGCGCCAAGGGAAGATTCTCTCCGCAATCCAGTTTGAGCCTCCGGCGTCAGGTTGATATTGAACGCGCGTTCACGATTGATACGGCCCGATCACTCATTCTACCCGTGAAGAGGTCCATGTAATACCGGCAAATCGCGCTGCCATCGGTGTGAGCGCACGCGAAATTTGAGTCCATTGAAAATGGGTATCCCCGGTCTCTCGATGAGAGACCGGGGATACCCTGTAGTTGGCCGCCGCGCTCCTTGCGAAGACGTTGGCATTGAGCATGTTGTTGGGTTAGGGGACCGATGGTCCTTTCTTCTCAGCCCGCTTTTGCGCCAGCGGCAGGATGGCCTTGAAGAAGTCTGCAGCCGAGTAGGCGCTTTCTGCCTGGAGAGGCGCGGGAGCTGGATCGAGTGGATAGAGGATATCTGCCCCTCCAGCGTCGGGCTTGAGCCACAAAGCCATCAGTGCGATGGCCGAGAAACGCAGCAAGCGCATCTCAAATGAACCCGCGCTGACGGCGGGAAGCTCGGAGACCTGCGTAATAGCCTTTGCAGTGGCTTCAACATAGGGCCCGTAGTTGATATTGGCGAGCAGGGTTGCGGCGCCGGTGGCATCGGTATGCACTTCACCCGCGGCAATGTTGGCGTTGCCGCTGTGGACGAGATAGCGGAAGCCGGTCGCGGTGGCAGAGGCAAGGCCACCCCCTTTGGCGACAGCGTCGGCGCGCAGATCGTAAACTGCATGGGGCTGGAATAGCTGGAGAGCGGCGAAGTCGATCCCGAGTCCCGAGAGCGGGCTGGTTCGCGTGGCGACTTGGTCGAGTCCCCGGTGGACGAGCGAACTTCCATTGATTGGTTCTGCTGCAAAATGGATCGGCATGTCTTCTCCTTAGTCCTACTTTGTAAAGTAGGACTCGTACCACGAAGCGCCGCCGTTGTAGCTGGCGGGGAATGAGTTGAAGTCCTGGGTCGATGGGCCATACCAGGGGTCCTGTATATCGATGGTTGGGGTCGCGGAGACACGGTTATCGTATCCATCGGTCGCGGGATTGTGGCCGCCGCCGCCAGTCCACTGGATGTTGATGGACACGGGGTGACCCGATTCAACCTGGTTGACAATGGTTTGCAGCGTGGGCTTGCCCAAGGCCGTGGAAGCCAGATGGCCGGTGGTGGTGAGCGCCTGATCTGGATAACCGGGCTGGTTGCAGGCGCTGCTGCCGCCATTGGTGCAGCATGTGGTCTGGCCAAACTTGTTGTTGACCAGGGAGCACTGGGTCCACGGAGACGAGGGGCTGTAGTAGAGCGTGATGCTCACCGAGGTGGCCGACCAGCACCACTCTGTCTGCTGCTGATGCTGCTCGTTCAGGCCAAGATAGACAACGGGAGTGATCAGAATGCCGCCGAGACTGCCCCAGGGCGCCCATGGTCCGGAGTGCGGCAGGGTTTGCCAGATGATGCAGAGATCGTTGGCAGGACCGCGGGCAAAGACTTCCATGCAGCCGTCCAGGTTCGGCGCGGCGACCGGATCGCTGGTGATGATTCCACCAAGCGAAGACCAGGCGGACCAAGGACCTGCGTGGGGCGCATCCTGCCAGATGTGCCACAACGCGTCGTCGCTTCCTCGAGCAAATACTTCAATCCGGCCATCTGTGTTCAGCGCGGCATCAGGCTCGCTGGTGATGATGCCGCCCAGGGAAGACCAGGCAGACCAGGGCGCAGCGTGCGGAACCGTTTGCCAGATGTGCCACAGGGCGTAGTCGGTGCCGCGGGCGAAGATTTCAAGACGGCCATCTGTGTTCACCGCGACTGAGGGTGTGCTGGTGATGATGCCACCCAGGGAAGACCAGGCAGACCAGGGTGCTGCGTGCGGAACCGTTTGCCAGATGTGCCACAGGGCATTGTCTGTTCCGCGGGCAAACACTTCGAGCCGGCCATCCGTGTTCACGGCGACCTCTGCATCGCTGGTGATGACTCCGCCCAGAGACGACCAGGCGGACCAGGGCGCTGAATGCGGCGCGGTTTGCCAGATGTGCCACAGGGCGTCGTCTGTTCCGCGGGCAAACACTTCGAGCCGGCCGTCTGTATTCACGGCGACGGTTGGATCGCTGGTGATGCTTCCACCGAGTGAACTCCAGGCGGACCAGGGGCCAGAGTGCGGGGCGGTTTGCCAAATGTGCCACAGTGCGCCGTCGGATCCACGGGCAAAGGCTTCAAGCCGGCCATCGGTGTTCACAGCTACGGCGGGAATGCTGGTGATGACCCCACCCAGGGAACTCCAGGCTGACCAGGGTGATGTGTTCGGCGCGGATTGCCAGATGTGCCACAGGGCAAAGTCCGTGCCAACGCCAAAAATCTCAAGACGTCCGTCGGTGTTGCGCGCCGCGGCAAATGCGGCGCTCAATGCGACTTGTGGTGAGGTACTCATTGTTTCCTCCAAACTCGGATGTCCCTCGCGGGAATTTCGATTTTCAGGAACTGCTATTTCAGCGCTGATTCGCCAGCATCAATTGCAAGCCGCATGGAAAGGCCGAAGCTACTTCGCCGTGAAAAAGGCGCAGCATCCCCGAGCCGAGCGAATCGGCTGTCTGAGTGAGATCGTCGTTGTCGATAACTCCGGCACAACTCCGGCCCCATTCATTTTTGAGCGATTGGGGAGAGGTGCGATGAGGCAGGTTGCTTGCCGGATCGGATGACGTGCAATCCGCTATGCTTGTTTGCCGGTTGAAAAAACCGGCAAGGGGGAAGCGAACTCAATGTCCCACAATTCGACCCGGCGTGTCAAGGACTTTATAAATAGATTTCATAAAATGGAAGAATATACCCTTTTGAAATAGCGGGGTAACCTGTTTTTGTTGATTACTTCCTATATAGCTCTCTATTGATTTCTTAGTACATAGGTTCAGCGCTGGTCTCCCTTGTTATCTGGTCATCGCAAAAAACTAGAGCTTGCTCAGACGGGCGCAGGCTTCATCCAGGTCGTGGTCTTTCTTTGCAAAACAGAATCTCAATAAAGATTCGCCGCGGCCGGGACGGAAAAAGGCTGAGCCTGCAACAGCAGCTACCCCGGTTGTCGCCAGCAAATGGCGCGCCTTTTCTGCTGCCTTTTTGCCGGGGAGCCGGGTAGCGTCGGCTAACACATAATAAGCTCCTGCTGGGGTCGTTGGAGTTAGTCCGGCATCAGTAAGTGCGGATAGGATGCGGGCGCGCTTAGATTGGTGGTCGGCAGCTAACTCGATATAGAAGGAGGGAGGAAGTTTCTCAAGGCCGGCGGCGGCTCCATGCTGAAAGGCGGAGGGAGCGCAGACATAAGTCAGGTCGTGAAAATAAGACATCGAGGACATCCATTTCGCATCCGCGGTTGCATAACCAAGACGCCAGCCTGTTATTGAAAAAGTCTTGCTGAAACCGGAAAGAACAATGGTCCGCTCCTTCATTCCCGGTAAAGTGGCGGGCGCAATATGGTGCGCGCCATCGTAGACGAAGTACTCGTAAATCTCATCCGTAATGAGAAACAGGTCGTGTTCCAAAACAACAGCCGCAATGGATTCAAGCTCGGCGCGGCTAAAGACTTTGCCGCTGGGGTTGGCGGGGGTGTTCAGCAGGATGGCGCGGGTCCTGGGCGTCACGGCTGCGCGAAGAGCTGTGGCGTCGAGGGCAAAGTCCGGCTCGGCCAGCGGGACAAAAACGGCATTGACGCGCAGTGATCGCAGGGTAGCGACATGATAGCCATAGAACGGCTCAAAAAGAAGCACCTCATCGCCGGGGTTGAGCAGCGCCATGGCGGCGGCGTGCAGACCGCCAGTTGCACCCGATGAAACCAGAACCTCGGTTTCCGGATCATAGTCCAGGCTGTAGTCGCGTTGCTGCTTGGCGGCGATGGCGTTGCGCAGCCGGGCGATGCCGTCGAGACGGGTGTAGATGTTGTAGCCGTCGTGGATCGCTTGGATGGCGGCCTCCTGCACAGGCGCGGGGACAGGGGTGTCGCAGACTCCCTGAGCCAGGTTGATTCCGCCAATGCGGTCGCACTCCGTGGTCATGGCGCGGATCTCAGACTGTACGGCGGCGGGAGCGAGATGGCTGAGGGCGAGGCGGGAGGCTGCGGCGGGTGCAATGGGCATAGGGAAGTTCCTTATGAATTCATCTTACATATTGGGGTGAGGGGACGGCGAGACAGGCGAATGGGTTTGGGGGGCGTAGAATCGACCTTTTATGCATGAACTTTCGATCGTTTCGAGCATTGTGGATACGGTGACAGAGTCGCTGGCGGCTTACCCCGGCGCGCGCGTGCTGGAAGTGCGCCTGCGGGTGGGCGCGTTGGCCAGCGTGGTGGTGGAGTCGCTGGAGTTCTGCTGGGGGATTGCGGCGGAGGGCACTGCGATGGAGGGCTCGAAGCTGGTGGTGAACGTGCTGCCCGTGGTGATGCACTGTGTGCATTGCCGGGCCGATGTGGAGCTGGAGGGCGTGCAGAGCTTCCGCTGCCCGAAGTGCGGCGAGCCGTGCAGCGACCTGCGCCAGGGGCGGGAGCTGGAGATTGATTCGATCGAGATTGAGGACGGCGAGGAGACGACATGACGACCAGGATTGTAGAGCTGCGGCGGGGAATTCTGAAGAAGAACGACGAACTGGCGGCAGGTCTGCGGGCCAGCTACGTAGCGGCAGGCGTGCTGGTGCTGAATCTGGTGTCGAGCCCTGGGACAGGCAAGACGGCGTTTCTTGAGCTGACCCTGAAGTCGCTGCGGGTGCGCGGGGCGCGGGTTGCGGCGCTGGTCGGCGACCTGGAGACGGATAACGATGCGCGGCGGCTGGCGGCCAGCGGCGCTCCGGTGCGCCAGATCAATACGCATGGAATCTGCCACCTGGACGCGGAGATGATCTCCAAGCACCTGCTCGGCTGGGAGGGTGTGGAGCTTGCTGGACTGGACTACCTGTTTATTGAGAATGTGGGCAATCTGGTTTGCCCGTCGAGCTATGACCTGGGCGAAAAGATTCGCGTGGCCCTGCTGAGCGTGACCGAGGGCGAAGACAAGCCGCTGAAGTATCCCACGCTCTTTAACTCCGCCGACGCCGCGGTGATTACCAAGATGGATATCGCTGAGCCATGCGGCTTTGATCGGGAGTTGGCGCTCAGGAATATCAACGAGATCCGGCCGGGAATTCGCATTTTCGAGACTTCGGCCAAAACCGGCGCGGGGATGGAGGAATGGCTTGGGTATCTGGCCGCTGAGAGGGAAAAGAAAGGATCGTAGTCGGGAGGAACGAGCGCGATGGTAGTGAAAAAGGCGAGCCCAGAGGCAGGCAAGGCAGAGGTGGAGGCCTACTTGGAGCGGGTGCCCGAGCCGGCGCGGGGCACTTTGAAGAAGATGCGGGCAATGATCCGGGCTGCTGCGCCCAAGGAAGCGACGGAGGCGATCAGCTACAAGATCCCCAGCTTTCAATACAAGGGAGCGCTGGTTTGGTATGCGGTGTTCAAAAATCATTGCAGCTTTTTCCCCATGAATTTGTCGCTGTTTGACGAATTCGGAGAGGAATTGAAGAAATACAAGACATCAAAGGGGACGATTCAGTTTCCTGTGGACGAGCCGCTGCCCAAGGCGCTGGTGACGAGGATCGTAAAGGCGCGGGCGGCGGCGAATGAGGCTAAGGCCCAGGTCGGCCTTCGAGTGATTTAGATCACACTATACGGGCGCTCCCGCGCGGTATAACGTAGTTGCCATGTGCTTAGCGATTCCTGGAAAAGTGGAAGAGATTACCACCGAAGGCGGGCTTCGGGTGGGTCGTGTGAACTTTGGCGGGGTGGTCAAGCGGGTTTGCCTTGACTACGTGCCGGAGGTCGAGGTGGGCGACTATACGATTGTTCACGTGGGGTTTGCGCTGTCGAAGATCGATGAGGAGACGGCGGAGAAGACGCTGGCCGACTTCCGCGCCATGGGCGTGCTGGACGAAGAGCTGGGCAGCGAGGAAGAGGCGTTTGCCCGAGCGGCAGCGACGCCGCAATCGGCTTGTCCTGACGGAAGTTGTGCGGTAAAACCGCCGAAAACTGTGGTGAATTAAGTTTCGTGGTTTCCCACCCTAGCGACAAAAACAAGAACGTCGCGAGGGTGGGGCACCCAGAGTCGCTGACCGCATTGGAGCTACGCGCGGGAATGAAGTATCTAACCGAGTTTCGGAACGGCGAGATCGCCCAGCGGATGGCGCGGGAGATTCGCGTCATTACGACGCGGCCGTGGAAGATTATGGAGGTTTGCGGCGGACAGACGCACTCCATCATCAAAAACGGCATTGACCAGATGCTGCCCAGCGAGATCGAGATGATCCACGGCCCCGGCTGCCCGGTCTGCGTTACGCCGCTGGAGCTGATTGACAAGGCGCTGGCGATTGCCGCGCAGCCTGGGGTGATCTTCTGCTCGTTTGGCGACATGCTGCGTGTTCCCGGCACCGACGCCGACCTTTTCCAGATCAAAGGCGCGGGCGGGGATGTGCGCGTCGTCTATTCACCGCTGGATGCGGTGGATCTGGCGATGAAGAATCCCGAAAAGCAGGTAGTATTTTTCGGCGTTGGGTTTGAGACCACAGCGCCGGCCAACGCCATGAGCGTGCATGTGGCCAAACGGCGCGGGCTGAAGAACTTTTCGCTGCTGGTCTCGCACGTTCTGGTGCCTCCGGCGATTGAGGCCATCATGGGGTCGCCGGGAAACAAGGTGCAAGGCTTCCTGCTGGCCGGCCATGTGTGCAGCGTAATGGGCTATTGGGAGTATCCGCCGCTGGCTGCGAAGTACGGGATTCCGCTGGTTGTCACCGGCTTTGAGCCGCTGGACTTGCTGGATGGAATTCGCCGCGCGGTGGTGCAATTGGAGGCCGGGCGGCACGAAGTCGAAAACGCCTACGAGCGCATCGTCACCTTTGACGGCAACCGGGCGGCGCAGAAGCTGCTCGCCGAGGTCTTCGAGGTGACGGACCGGGCGTGGCGGGGGATCGGCGTGATTCCCAACAGCGGCTGGCGGTTGAGCGCGGCCTATCGTGCATTCGACGCCGAGGACCGGTTTCAGATTTCAGGGATTCATACGCAGGAGTCGCCGCTGTGCCGTGCGGGAGACGTACTGCGCGGGGCCATCAAGCCGGCAGAGTGCTCGGCCTTTGGCAAGGAATGCACGCCGCGGCATCCGCTGGGGGCGACGATGGTTTCAAGCGAGGGCGCTTGCGCGGCCTACTTCAACTATGGCCGGTTCTTGTCGATAGAGGAATTGGCAGGCGCGGGGACCGGGCTGACGGGAGTGGTGCATGGCTGAGAGCGCGAAGACGGCTTTGTTGGATTTGCCGAAGGGTACGCCGGATTTCTCGGGTTGGAGCTGTCCGCTGCCGCTGGTTGGTTACCCGACCATTGTGATGGGTCATGGCGGCGGCGGCAAGCTGGGCAACGAGCTGGTCGAGCACATGTTCCTGCCGGCCTTCCGCAACCCGGCGCTGGAGAATCTGGGCGATGCGGCAGTGCTCGATCTGCTGAACGGCCGGCTGGCCATGAGTACCGATTCGTTTGTGGTGCAGCCCTTGTTTTTCCCCGGCGGTTCCATCGGCGAATTGGCGGTAAACGGGACGGTGAACGACTTAGCCGTTTCCGGCGCGGAGCCAAAGTTTCTCAGCGCCGGGTTCATCCTGGAAGAGGGTTTCCCGCTGGCGCAGTTGGCGGCGATTGTCCAGGCCATGGCGAACGCCGCGCACACGGCCGGCGTGCAGATTGTTACCGGCGACACCAAGGTCGTCGAGCGCGGGCACGGGGACGGTTGCTACATCAATACAGCCGGGATTGGCGTGCTGCGGCCGGGGATTCGATTGGGGCCCAATCGGGCAAAGCCGGGCGACGCGATTCTGGTTTCCGGCACCATCGGCGACCACGGCATGGCCATCATGAGCGTGCGCGAGGGGCTGGAGTTCGAGAGCCAGATTCGCTCCGACTGCGTTGCGCTCAACGGGATGATCGCCGAGGTGCTGGACGCTGCCGGCGCGTCGGTTCACGCCATGCGCGACCCCACGCGGGGTGGGCTGGCGTCGACGCTGAATGAGATTGCGCAGGCCTCCGGCGTGGGGATCGTGATCGACGAAGCGAGCCTACCGGTGCGGGTTGAGGTGCAGTCGGCTTGTGAGCTGCTCGGGCTCGACCCGGTCTACGTGGCCAACGAGGGCAAGGCGGTGTTTTTTGTGGTGCCTGAGGCGGCAGAGAAAGTGCTGGCAGTGCTGCGGGCGCATCCGCTGGGCCGCGAGGCCGCGCGCATCGGCCAGGTGACAGCCGAGCATCCCAAGATGCTTGTGGCGCGGACCGCGATGGGCGCGAACCGGGTGATTGCGCAACAGATTGGGGAGCAGTTGCCGCGGATTTGCTGAGTGGCTGCGGAGTTAGCCTCGGAAAAAAACAAGATTCCGCATGTTTACCACCAACTATTTCTTTAGTGGTGGAATCTCGAATGGTTCCGACACCGCAGCGTGCTCAGGCGGATGATCGGGGGCGTCAAAGTTCATTTCATGAGTTCTGGCCTCATTCTCGCTCGGAAAGTAGTCCAATCGGAACCGGAACTTCCCTTCAAACCGAGGGTTGCGCTCCCTGCAGACCGATGGTAAGGGAATTGCAAGCACCGGCTCCAAAGTTAATGACTCAGCCGACCTCAGTCTGATAACACCATCAGGTGTTGTATCGAGGCAGGGTGCCACGATGTGCCAGCCTTTTTCTGCTTGCCACTGCTCGATATAGAGGGGTTCAGGAATAGGCGAATCGAACTTGCTTCCCTCTACGAACACAGACTCACGCGATTCATTTACCAACTTCAGTCGAAAATGAACTTCTGCTTGGTTTACTCTTTCGATCTGTACAATATCTACTCTTACCTTTGCAGGCTCGTATTGGGCAGATTTGAGATTTTGCGAGCCTAGCCACAAGAAGACGATGAGACTCCACACTATAAGTAAGGTCGATACGGTCCGGCCTTTCATCTTCCCTCTCCTATTCGAGCTTTCTGCCATTCAAACACCTTTCGAGCCGGTTCCCAAGGCGAGAGATCCGCGACGGCAACAGGGTTCTGATCATGACGAGACCATCATAGTCCGAGAGGTCGCCTCAGGCTGGCAAGGCGATCCAAACTTCCGGTGTCTCTAATTGCACAGCGCGGGTAGCTGGGTGGGTGGGAGACTCTTAATGCAAGGGCTTGCAGGTGTTTGGCAGGAATGACGAGCGCTTGCGCAAAAAAGGAGAAGACCATGGCAGAGAGCAGCGATAGGGTTTTAGCGGACCTCCACACCAGGGCGGCCTACGCCCACATGGCAGCGGCCCACGACCATAGCACGGGCGATCACGCATCGGCGCAAGAGCTGGCCCAACTGGCTCTGGGAGACTCAGTAAGGGCTGTCAAGTTTACGGAAGAGGTTGCCAGGGACACGCCGCGATCCATGCAGGTTTAGGCGCGCGCTTTGCGGTCATGGCACGCGAATCGCCCAGCGCGATTCAAGCGTTGGCATGGTTGTCCCCTCGCAGCGGGGATGGAACACGAAGTGAAGGAGAACGGAAATGATGTTAATCATCCTTATTGTTGTTTTGGTGCTGGTATTCGGCGGGGGCGGAGGCTACTACGGCTATAATCGCTGGGGCTACGCCGGCGGCGGTGGCATAGGCCTTGGCACCATTCTGTTGATCTTGCTGGTGCTCTATCTTTTTGGATTTTTCCACTAGAGCGCGGCGCATTGCGAGGTTTGCGGCTTCCCCGTTCGGCGAGAATTGGGAAGTCCGGCCTCTGGCTCGGCATGTCTGAAAGACGATAGCGGAGCTTAGATTAGAAATACTTGATCCCGGCCCTGAAAAATGCGGCGAAGGTCTGCCCTTTGCGCAGCCGAAGGTGCTGTGCGCCTGGCGAGTGCAATTCATTTTAAGTACGGTAGTAAGCCAATTCCCTTAACAATCCGGCTGGCTCGGCTCGGGGGCGTGACCTTCCGGGCCGATGGATGAGAAGACGCTCATGCTGCGAGAGGCTCTCGCCAGCCTGTAGCGGATTTTTTGTCTGGAAAGGCCAGCCATGCCGCGCTTTGTGAGGGTTCGCTTATTTTGTGCGGGACTTCTGATGCTGGGCGCGGGGTATGCCGCGGGAATGGGGCAGGCCGCAGCCAGCCGCACAGCGCCGAGCCGGATTGCCGGACCCATCGACGAGGCGCGGGTGGTCACTCTTGAGGGGAACGTGCATCCGCTGGCGCGGGCGGAGTTCGACCGGGGGACGCTGGACGCCGACACTGCGCTGGGGCAAATGATGCTGCTGCTGGAGCCTTCGGCCGGGCAGCAGGCTGAGCTGGATGTGCTGGTGGCGGCCCAGCACGATCCGCATTCGCCGCTCTATCGCAGGTGGCTGACGCCGACCCAGTATGGGGCGCGGTTTGGGGCGAGCGCCCAGGATGCGGCGCGGGTTGCGGCGTGGCTTACCGGGCATGGATTCACAGTTGAGAAGATTCCGGCGAGCAACCGGCTGATTCTCTTTTCAGGGACGGCGGGGCAGGTTGCGGAGGCGTTTCATACCGAGATGCACCGCTATCGGGTGGATGGGGTGGAGCATATCGCCAACGCGCAGGATCCGCAGATTCCAGCGGCGCTGGCCGGGGTGGTGGCGGGGGTGGTTTCGCTGCACGATTTTCGGCGCAGATCGGCGATCAAGACGCGCACAGCGCTGAGTGCGGGGGCTTTGCAGGCCGCGGGCATCGGCGCACGGGTGAACGAATGTGCCGAAGGGCCAGCTGCGGGGACTGAATATCTGGTCGATTCCGCGGGCTTTTGCGTCTGGGTCAATACTCCGGCTTCCTCTTCCCCAGCCGCAGCTCGGACCGATTCTTCCGCTGGCTCCGGAGGGCCGCAGCCGCTCTACACCAGCGGGAGCACGCACTATTTGTTTCCGGCCGATTGGGCAGCGATCTACGATCTAACTCCGCTATATGCCGCTGGGACGACGGGAGCGGGGAGTTCGATTGCGATTGTGGGGCGCAGCAACATCCAGGTGAGCGACGTAACGGCGTTTCGCGCGAAGGCCGGCCTGGTGGCGAACAATCCCACGGTGATTCTGGCCGGGACCGATCCGGGTCTGGTTTCAGGGGATCAGGATGAAGCGACGCTGGACGTGGAGTGGAGCGGGGCGGTTGCGCCGGCGGCGGCATTGAAGTTGGTGGTGGGCGCATCGGCGGGGGCGACCGACGGCGTGGACTTGTCGGCGCAGTACATTGTGAACCACGCGACTGCGCCGGTGATGAGTACCAGCTATGGCAGTTGCGAACAGGAGATGGGCACGGCGGAACTGGCCTTCTATAACAGCCTGTGGGAGCAGGCGGCGAGCCAGGGGATGAGTTCGTTTGTGGCCTCGGGAGACGCGGGCGCGGCGGGCTGTTACGAGGGCTCGTCTGCCTCTGGATCGGGGACCGCGGTAAATGGGCTGTGCAGTTCGCCGTATTCCACGTGCGTGGGCGGGACAGAGTTCAATGAGGGGCCGAATCCCGCGCAGTACTGGGCCTCGGCCAACCCGGCAAATTATGGCACGGCGCTCAGTTACATTCCAGAGGAGGTTTGGAACGAGAGCGGGTTGGATGGCGGGACGGGGCTGTGGGCCTCGGGCGGCGGGGCCAGCGTGGTGTATGCGCAGCCGTCGTGGCAAAAAGCGGTAAGCGGAACCAGCGCGGCCAATGGAATGCGGGCCGTGCCGGATGTTGCTGTTTCGGCGGCGGCACACGATGGATATGTCGCTTATGAGAACGGTTCCTACTATGTGGACTCGGGAACTTCCGCGGCGTCGCCTTCCTTTGCGGGGGTGATGGCGCTGGTGGTGGAGAAGCTGGGCGGAACGGGGGTGGGCAACGCAAATCCGGAGTTGTATGCGTTGTTGAATGCCGCGCGCAATCCCTTCCACGCAACGGGAACGGGAAACAACAGCGTTCCGGGCGTGACGGGGTACGCGGCAACTGGCGCCGAATATAACCTGGCCACCGGCCTTGGTTCGGTGGATGGGGCCTTGCTGGTGAACGAGTGGGGCGTGGGCAGCACGACAGGGCCGGACTTCGCGCTGACGGCTTCGGCGGCGGGCGGAACGGTGCAGGCGGGTAAGACGGGAACGTTCACGGTGAGCGTGGCGGAGAGCGGCGCGGGGCAGAGCTTGGTCACGCTGACAGTGGCGGAGCCAAACGGCGTGACGGTTGCCGTGCAGCCGGGGTCGATTGTGCCGGGAACCCCAGCGGCTGTAACCATTGCAGTGAGCGCGACGGCGGCGGCGGGTACGCAGATCCTGATGCTGACTGGGCGGGACGCTTCAGGAATGCAGACGCTGACATACGCATTGACGGTGACGCCCGCGCCGGCGATCACGGTGGCCGTCTTGCCCGCGGCGCTGCCGGCCGGGACGGTGGGAGCCTCGTATCCACAAGCGGCCATCGTATCCGTGGGTGGAACCGCGCCGTATACCTATGCAGTGAGCAGCGGCGCATTGCCTACAGGGTTAGTTCTCAGCACGGCTGGCGTCCTGTCGGGAACGCCGGGGGCGGCAGGCTCTTTCACCTTCACAGTGACGGCAACCGACAGCAGCATGGGAACCGGGCCGCACACTGGCAGCCAAAGCTATACGCTCAGCATCAACCCGTCCGCAACAACGGACTTCACCATCGGCGTTGCCAGCGGGACGAACAGTTCGGCGGCGGTGCAGCCTGGTGGCACAGTCGGGGAGACCGTCACCGTCAGTCCGGCGAACGGAGCCGGAACATTTGCGAATGCGATTGCATTCTCGGCCAGCGGCCTGCCTGCGGGAGCAACGGCAAGCTTTTCGCCGGCCAGTGTTCCTGCCGGTTCCGGAGCCGCTACGGTGGCGTTGAACATCCAGTTGCCGGTGGCCTCGGCGGCGCGCGGCCTCGGCGGCGGCTTTTGGGGCAGGCTGGCCCCGATCTCGCTGGCGCTGCTGCTGTTACCTCTTGCAGGCAGGCTGCGGCGCGGGGGCAGGCGACTGGCTTCTGTTTTGCTGTTGGCCATTGCGGGTATGGCCGGGCTCAGCGGTTGCAGCGCCATGAGCGGCTCCCTTGCCCGCTCCACTCAAACCTACACCGTAACGGTGACCGGAACCTCGGGCTCCCTGTCGCACTCCGCAACCATTGCGCTGACGGTCGAGTAGCAAAGAATCCGCTCAGTCAAACAGCGCGAAACCCTTGGCGATGCGGTCCTCGATTTCAGTCATGGTGTCGGGAAGGTTTTGGCTGATTTCCAGCACGGTGGCGGGAGGCGTGTGCAGCTCCTTGAGGTATTTGACAGCGACAGGCCAGTCGATTGTGCCGTCGCCGGGCCAAAGGTGTTCGTCTTTCATCCCGTGGTTGTCGTGGACATGGACAGAGGCGATGCGGGCGCCCAGGGTGGCGACGGCTTCCGCAATGCCCACTGTGACGTGCGCGTGGCCAAGGTCAAGGCAGACGCCGACCTGATCCAGGTGGCCCATATCGAGAATTGTGATCAGGTGTTCCGGGGTGGTGGACTCGCTGATGAGATTTTCCACGAGTAGGCGCACGCCCAGCGGGTGGGCAAAGGCGCCCAGATGTTCGAGCGCGGCAATGGCGTGCTCAATGCTGCGCAATGACCATCCGTCTTCGCGTTCGCCAAGGTGGAGGATCAAATTCTTGAAGGGAATTTGCTCGGCCGATTCCAGGGCGCGCTTGATCTCGTCCATGGCGTCGATACGGCGGCCCTTGTCAGGGTGCAAGACGTTGACGGCCGGCGCACCGGCGCGTCCCATTTCGCGGTCAGGGAAGAGCGGGGCGTGCATGGAAAAAGGCACAAGCGCGTTGGAACGAAACCAATTCGCAAGTTCGGCGATATGTTCGCGGCTTGTGTAGTCGAAGTGTTGGCGGGCGGCAAATATCTCGACTGCTTGCGCACCGGACCGGGCAGCCAGCTCCAGCAGGCCTGGGTGCAGGCGCTGTTTGAGAAACAGGTGCGTTGACAAGGCTCGCAGCATGGACAAGGACTCCCCCGAGTCGGATCGCTCTGACGAACAGATTGACCGCTAATCCGATTGTCTCATTCTCGCAACAGGCTCAGCGTACGACGAAACGGGTACTGCGCAAGATAGTCCAGGGAAGCGAAGGACGATGGATTCGAGGTACAAGCCCGCGGACCGGGGAGATCGCAGACTTGCACCTCGTGAACGCACATCTGGAAAACGATGATGGGCAACTGGAACGCTCCCAGAGACGTTGGCGCATACCTCGCAACGGTTCCGAGGAGGCAAGTGAGGTTGAGGGCCCCTGTGCGGAGCGGCGAAATTGCCGCCCGTTCAAGCCGCTGCGTGCGCATTCTTCGAGCGCTCAGTGGCCGCACGAAAAATAGCGTACAACCAAACGCGAGCGCTGAATGGTCAATATTGAACAGATTGCGAAAAATACTTGTGCACAAATTGCCCAACGCTCAGGCGCTGGTATCGTCATCGAAACTGGACGACCCGCCAAACGAGGCCGTCTGGGCGTACATGCCGGGAGCGCAAACGATGTGCTTAAGTCCGCCGCGATCGAACCAGATGAGGCTGCAATCTTCGCAGGAGTCGACGACCACGTTGCCGGGACCGGCGTAGAAGTGAGTATCCATGCGATGGTGGCATTGAGGGCATTCGATCTTGCGCTGCAAATCGCTGCCGTCGGCTGCGGGCTGAGGCGCTGTTTCGCTCTGCCCTTCCCGCAACTCGTCGATGAGTGTTGGCAGTGCCTGCATGGGAATCATCATGCCCTGGCACTTGGTGCAATAGAGGATGCGTACTTTGGCAATCGCCGCGTTGACCAGAGGGAGGTTGCAGATGGGGCAGGCCTGCGCGGATACGTCGCCCAGAACGCGAACGCCGCCATCGCTTCTTTCCGGTAGAAAAACGTTGCGGCAATACTCACACTTGTAGCTGTCCTCATCCGGCTTGAGCCGCATGGGAGCGCCGCAGGAAGGACAGTTCATTGCGGTTTCCCACATTCCGCGCAGAACTTCGCGCTAAGAGGCAAGGAATGTCCGCACTCGATGCAGAACTTGGAGGCCTGCGAGGCGGCTGGGCTTGCCGCGGTTGAAGGAACGCCGATCAGAGCTGGTGCTGCAGCGGGCGGCGCGACGGGGGTGACTGACCTGAGTGACGACTGCAAGACCTGCGCGACCGCTGCGCCAGCTCCGAGGCCCATGCCCATGCCGGCCGCCCCGCTTGAGTTGGCCGCGGAGAGGTCCAGAGACTCTGCCGCCGCGTACAGCGTGTAGCGGCCCAGATCCCCCACCATGTTCATGCCAATGCGCTGGTCAAAGACTTTTTGCAACTCGTCGGGCAGCGAGATGTTCTCCACCACAAACTGGTCCAGCGCCAAGCCGAGAGCGGCAAAGGCCGGCTTCATCTGCTCCACGATCTTCTCGCCGAGAACGGCCTGATTGGCCGCCATATCGAGGAAGGAGAGATCGCTGTTGGCAAAGATCCCGGTCATGTGGGCGACGATCAAATCGCGCAACTGGTCTTCCATATCTAAGGCCAAATAATGGTCGCGCGTGCCGCTGATCTGAGTGAAAAATGCGCGCGGATCGGCGATGCGATAGGAGTAGATGCCATAGCAGCGAAGCCGCACCGCGCCGAATTCCTTGTCGCGGACGGTGATGGGCGTGGCTGTGCCCCACTTCTGGTCGATTTGAAGCCGGGTTGAAAAAAAGTAGACCTCTGATTTGAACGGAGACTCAAAAGCCTTGCCCCAGTTCATCAGATCGGTGAGCAGGGGAAGATTGCGCGTATTGAGCGTGTGCAGGCCGGGGCCAAAGACGTCGGCAATCTTGCCTTCGTTGACAAAGGCGGCCATCTGCGACTCGCTCACGGTAAGCTGCCCGCCGTTTTCAATCTCCAAATCCTGCATCGGAAAGCGATAGGCAAGAATGCCGTCTGCCGGTTCATTCCACTCGATGACGCTGATGAATTGCCTGGCCAGGAAATCTCTGAGACTCACGTGATTCTCCTGACGGAAACTTTACCACGCGTCATGGCTTGGACGCATGACACAAAAAGGGAATCTTGAAAAGCCAGAGGCCGGGAATCCGTTTGTCAAATTCGCATTCGGCTGCGCCCGCTAAAACTGAAATACAGCGTAAACAATGGAGGGGTATGATAGGCGACATGTCAATACAGCAAATCCGGGGCTCCTTGTTGGCATTCGCGCTCTTCTCGATGGCCGCGGGAGTTTGGCCTCAGAATATGATCGCGGGTTCATCGGGCAATGTGAGCGCCACTCAGATTGCTGAGCAGATGCGCAGCCATAACCAGGCGCAGACCGAAGCGCTGAAACACTATAAAACGCTGCGGCACTACCTGGTGGAGTACCGGGGCTTTTCCGCAACGATTGCGGCCAGGATGGACCTGGAAGTGAACTACGACTCTGTGACCGGCAAGACTTTTCGGATTGTGTCGCTGACCGGGTCCAATCTTCTTTGCAACAAGGTGCTGAAGCGCGCAATCGAGAGCGAGAAGGAGGCCGCGCAGGACAAGCGGTCGACGGCGCTTACGACCGACAATTACAGGTTTCAACTGGCCGGGAGCGAAAGCCTGGACGGACGCCCGGCCTACATTTTGGATGTGGAGCCATTGACTCCGAGCAAGTTTTTATATCGCGGCAAAGTCTGGGTGGACGCGGCGGACTTTATGGTGGTGAAGATGGAGACTGAGCCGGCCAAGAACCCCTCTTTCTGGATCTCGCGGGCGCTCATCCACTACACGGGTGCGCAGACTGACGGTTTCTGGCTGCCGCATGAGGTGCGTAGCGAGACCAAGGTAAGGATTGGCGGCACAGCGGTCATGACGATCGACTATGGCAGTTATCAGGTTGAGCCGAACGCTTCGCATGGGGCGGCGGGGTTTTAGAGCGGGCGAATGCCAACCATCCAGCGTTGAGGCTTCTCTGGCTCGCGATGCGCGCTGTGTTACCGTTGCAGTACGGAGTCCCTGAGCCGGGCCGGGGTTTCCGGGCCTTCGGCAAATGCCCGCGACGTGGCGGGAAACGGGGCGGCGCGCGTAACCCAAGAATGCAACAGCAGCCGGAATCGATATCGTCTTCATTGCCCGCGAGCCCGGCCCCCCAGCCAGGGCGGACGGATGGTCCGGCGTCTGCCCTGGAGATTGCGCTCGACCCAGCTTCACAACGGATTCCACGATGGCTCGAGCGGGGCGAACTGTTGTTGCGGGTGCTGCTGCGCATGTATATCGGCCTGGCCATCTGCTATGCGCCGTGGTGGCCCATGGTCTGGGACAGGAACCCTCTTTTTTTGCAATTCCCCACGCTCGCAATCTATGCCGCCAACGGCGCGGTCCGCGGCCTTGTTTCGGGACTGGGGCTTTTGAATATTTGGATCGCGTTCCAGGACGCGGTCCGGCACCGGGATGGATAAGCGATGAACGACGAACCAGAAATCGGGCAACAGGCAACGGGGCCGGCGCCGCTGACGCGGGCGCCGCTGGCGTATGAGAATCCCGCGTTTCTGAACAGCGCGGACGGGCGGCTGATCCGGATCGTGGCCGAGTATATCGAGCCGCTGGCGCGGTTCCGGCGCGAACAGATTCAGGACACGGTCGTGTTCTTCGGGTCGGCCCGATTTCGCGGGCGGGAAGAAGCCGATCACGCCCTCGAGCTGTTGGAGAATACCGGATCGACCCAGCCGGCGCCGAGTGGCGAGCAGCCGGCCAGCGCTCCCGAGATTGCAGCGGGCCAGGCCAGCGAATTGCAAGTAAAGCGTGCGGTCGCCGCAGTGGAGATGGCCCGCTACTACGAGGATGCGCGTCGGCTGGCCGGATTGCTCACAGGGTGGGCCAAGAGGATTCCGTCCAGGCGGCACCGCTTTGTGGTCACCTCCGGCGGCGGCCCGGGAATTATGGAGGCGGCCAACCGTGGGGCTTATGAGGCGGGCGGCAAGACCATCGGATTGAATATACGGCTGCCGTTCGAGCAGGCTCCGAACCCTTACATTACTCCCTCGCTGAACTTCGAGTTTCACTACTTTTTCATGCGCAAGCTCTGGTTTGCTTACCTCTCGAAAGCGCTGGTGGTTTTTCCCGGCGGATTTGGCACCTTGGATGAAATGTTCGAGATACTGACCTTGGCGCAGACCCAGAAGCTGGCCAAGAAGATCACTGTGGTCATTTACGGCTCGGATTATTGGAAGAAAGTGTTCAATCTGGACGCGCTGGTGGACACAGGAGCTATTTCGCCCAAGGACATTGAGCTGTTCCAGTTTGCCGATACACCGGAGCAGGCGTTCGAGCTGTTGCGTCGCGGGCTGACGGAGAATTACCTGTTGGCCGAGGTGGCGGAGGGAAAGCTCGCAGAGAGCCCGGAGATGACCCCCGGCGAGGATTTGATGGCGGGCTGGACGGTCGAGGATTTTCTCGGGCCCGATCTGGCCAAGACCAGCAAATAACCATAGATTCCGCGAACCAATGCCGTTAATTCTCGCTTGTAATTCATAAAGATTGCCATTACTCTTCATGAGCGAAGGAAAGCAATCCCCATCCTCGTTTCCTTGAGAGAGCGCCATTTTCCCCTACATCCGATCTTCCCCCCGGAGGTCATGGCCCAATGAACCGCTATTCGCTGATCTTTGCCGTGCTGGTTGCCTCCAGCTTCGCAGTGCAATCCCCGCCGTCACGCGACTCCAACCCGCCGGGACGCGAGACCGGGAAGGACGCGGTGGCGCAACTGCCAGCCCCGCTCAACCTGGGACCCGAGTCGTTCATCAATGCTTTTCTGGCCATGGCGCCGCATGGAAAGACCGGTAACCCGCAGGTTCTTTTCGTCACGGTCCCGCATCCGCTGGAGACCCATCTGGCTACCACATTCGACAACAACATCGATGCGCTGGAAGACGGGCTTCAGGATGCCGGATATCTCTTCAACAGCGCGCTGATTCCCTGGAATCCGCACGGCCCTCGCGATCAGTACGACGACGATGAGAAAGAGAGGCGCGCAAAGTCACAAGAGGACGACGCCCCAGGCGTTCTGCTTTTCCGGAATCGCGGATCCGGGCAGGATCGATATGGGGACGGCCTCATCGTATTTCTTCTCACGGAGAAGCCCACAGGCGGAATCGCGCGCGCGCAGGCTCAAAACGCGGCGGCAATCCTCGAGCACTGCGGCATTTCACTTGGAACGGAAATGCGCATCCTGGGACCGAACTACAGTGGATCGTTCGCGTCGCTTGTACCGATTGTTGGCGATTTGCTGAAAGCCGGAAAACAGACGCAGAGGGTCATCATACGCAGTGGCGGCGTGTCAGTGATTAGAGAAGCTCAATGGGCCGCAGATGCCCTTGCTGCAAAGGTCAAGGTCGACATTGGCAGCACAAACCACGAAAACCGTGAGCAAATTGAGCTGGTTGAATCCACGTTTGTCCACATGGGCATCGATCGTTGGCGGGTCGCACTTTTGAGCGAAGGCCAGTCCGTATATGGCAGTGCGCCGAGCAAGACAATGGACGGCATGTGGAGCATCGCGTTTCCCCGCGACATTTCCGCTCTTCGCGCCGGATACGAAAAGCAAGGCATCTTCGATAGCTCTGCAGCCGCACAGCCGTTGAAGCGATTCCTCAACCTCAGAAGCGAGGAACAGGGCGCGGGAGACACCGTGCGCAAATTTGGAGCGGATGCCACCACGCTGGCGCAGGAGTCTGTCCTGATTGCGATTTCGGAGTTTTTGAAAGTACACAAAATTGGCGCTGTGATCATCCGCGCAACGAACCCGGAGGATCGCCAGTTTCTGACCCAATTTTTGCACGCCAACAATAGCGGGGTGCGCGTTGCCATGCTAGGCGCCACGCGCGCATTCACGAGAGGCTCGACAGCGCAATTCCGCGGCGACCTGTTGGTCGGCAATTTTCCCATGCTGCCTCTGCTGCACGATTGGACGGGGAGAGAAGGCGATGGCGCCGAGCGTATCTATGCTGATGAACTGGCCCAGGGGACGTACTTTGCCACGCTCGATCTTTTCAAGGAACCGACCGAGCCCGTTTTGACGCCGCAGACACCCGGCGCAACGCCTCAGGTTCCTGGCAGGCAATACAAATGGTACCCGGAGTACTCCGAGCCCAACTGGGGAAGTAACTCAGCGTCCGAGCAGCGCCCGCCGATGTATGTTGTAGCGCTGGGGACCAATGCGACGTGGCCGGTTGTGGAGGACCCGGGGAAGCCAGTTCCAACAAGCGATTCCGGCCCGTCTGGCGTTGCGATGCCGTTCACACTTTTCGGGCGCGATCAGACCACAAAGACGCAGGCCCCCACGCCCTCGCGGCCAATCGATGTTGCGTTTTCATGGAAGATATTGTTCCTCATTGTGACGGTTTCTGCCGCCTTGTACTGCGCATTTTTCTGGTATGCCAATCCGGTAAGCCGGATTGCATTCGCCAGCTTTGCGCCTTCACTGGAATGGCGCTTCTGGCTGTTCAAAGTCACGATTCCAGCCGCGGTTGCGGGATGCGCTTTCCGGGTTCTTGCGTGGGCCGTTGCAATGCCATTCAACGCCTCGCCGCAGGCAGTCTGGTGGGGGGGGGCCGCGGAGTGGGCAACGGGGTTGGCTCCGTTCGCAATCGCGATTTCAGCGGCGGTGAGGGCGCTTCTCCGGGTAAGGCTCACAGGTAACGATGCAATCCCAGTGACATTCAATCCCAAATCGCCAGCGCGAATCAAGATGAATAGAGAGTGGCGGATTCCGATTCCATTTCTGCGAAAGTTTCGCGTTCAAGTTGAATTTCGGCGGATTGGTTGGGCCGCGGTTTCCTACCTGGCCTTGATATTCATCCTGATTGCGGTTTCGTTCATCCCGATTTGTGTGACTGGCCCCGTAGCGGGCGGAGATGTCAGCGCGATCCTCAATATCTATCGAGAGATGCACTGGGAGTCGGGGCTGTCCCTGGTTCCGACCGTGCTACTTTTTTTGTCGGCAATCCTGATCTGGGCCTCACAAGCGGGCAATGGAGCGGCACTTCTGGACGCAGCGCCATCGCTCCCCCATTTTTTCAACAAAGGGAGAATCTCGCAGAAACGCGCGGATGCCATCCAATCGATCGGCCGTCCGTTGCCGTTCAATTGGCAAGCGAGATGGCTGTGGGCCGTGTGGTTTGTTTTTGCGGGGTTAATGGTGTGGGCGCACTTCCATTTCCGTCCGTTTCGTGAAATCACAACGCTGGAGTCATACGCAGCGACTTGCCTGGTTCGGGGCACGGCGGGGGCGCTAGGCGCGCTGATATTCCTTGATGTGTGTCAGTTCTTTTGGCTATGGGCTGAGTTGCGCGGGTTGTTGCAGGCGCTCGACAGAGAGGAATTCAAGCGGAGCTTTGTGCCCATTCACGACTTCAACTGGCGCAATTTGTGGTCGGTTACGGGTACCTCGCTGAGCGATCGCAGAGCAATCCTCAGCGCCCAGGTCGACTGCGTATTCCATCTCCGGGGAGAGCATCGATTCGCGTGTCTGGCAACCCTCGTGGAAACGCTGCACAACAAATACAGCAAGACGGACCTTTCCGATATAGACAGCAAAACCTACAGGAACGACTTGAGGCACGGTTATCGCGCGATGGCCGTCGCAGCCGCCGCGGCATTGGGGCTGATTGCGAGGCGGAGGAAGGTAGCAGCGCAGAAGGACACCTTGCCCGACGCAGTAGCTATTCAGCCGGCCTTGGCATCCCAGAGCAAGGGAGATGGAGGGCGGTTCAGCGATGAGGCGGAAGAACTGGCACGGCTCCCCAAATGGCAGCAGACTGCCGAAAAGCTCATTTGCCTGATGTATATCGGGTTCATCCAGACGATCGTTGCGCGCCTGCACACTCTGCTGATCTCGGTGGCCTCCATGTTTTCACTGATCACCCTGGGGCTTGCCATTTACCCGTTTGTTCCGTTTTCTTCCCTGCTCGTTGCAGGCGTCGCGTTTTTGGTGCTGATCGGCTGCGCCTTTTTCAAAGTCTTCAGCGAAATGGATACGGATCCGATTTTGTCGCGGATCGTGAACGGGGACGATCGCACCCTTCAGGGGAATTTCTATATGCGGTTTGCCGAAGCGATAGCCCTGCCGCTGCTGGCGCTCGGCAGCTCGGTTCTGCCGGGTGGGGCGGGGCGTCTGCTGGAATTGGCGCAGTCGGTATTCAATCACGCGCAATAAGGTGAAGCGGCCATTCGGGGTCCGGTTTGGATGCGGTCCGATCGCCGACGCGCCAGGAGCCGATGGATGAGGCACGCGGTCGAGATTTTCTGGGGCCGGAGCTGGCCAAGACCAGCAAATGAATCCGTTGCTCGTTTTGTCCCGGAAATTCCTGGGGAATTGGAGATGAGGTCTTTCTTCTTTTGGTGTTATCTTTATCCAAAAGCGACTCAATGCCAATTGAAGAGCGATGCGCACGGCCTTTGTTCTTCATTTGCACTTGGCGCGGGTAGCGGGACTCTTATCAGGTCTTGATCGTGCAGGAAGAGCAATTCCATGCTAGTGAAAGCACTGGAACGAGGCGCATGTGCATTTCACCACGATGCGTCGGTATTCGAGCTTCGTGTTGAGACACCTATTCCCCCGGCCAACAACGATTGGACGCTGCCCGCTGCTCTTCCCCTGGCCATGGCACTGGGATGCGAGGTCCAGTTCGAGCCGAGTATCTCGCCGCTGCTGTTGCAATCGGTCCTCACCATCCAGAACATTTTCACGGCGTTCACCAGCAACAGGTGGAAGCGAGTGGACGTTGCCGCGCAGCCCGGCCCTGCAAGCGCTCAGCGCAATCAAAATGTTGGCCTGTTCTTTTCCGGCGGCGTTGACAGTTTGTACTCCCTGATCAAGAACCAGGACTCAATTACACATCTGGTACTTGTTCACGGATTCGATATCCGCCTGCACCAGACGGAACTGTTTTCTCTTACTGAGAAAGCGGCCCAGCGAGTAGCGGCACACTTCGGCAAAGAGCTTATCGTCGTTCGCACAAATCTGCGCGACTTCAGCAATCCTCATGCGGACTGGGGAATGTACCACGGCGCGGCCCTGGCCATGGTAGGACTCGCCTTGTCGCCTGTGCTGGGTAAATGCATCATAGCTTCTACCAATACCTACAATGATTTGCCGAGTCGCGGCTCCCATCCGCTGCTCGATCCGCTTTGGTCTTCTGAGGCGATGAGCTTTGTGCATGACGGGCTTGAGGCCAACCGCATTCAAAAACTGGCGCTGATTGCCGGCAACGAAGCTGCTATGTCCGTCTTGCGCGTTTGTTGGAGCAGTGAGCGGGAGTACAACTGCGGGCGCTGTGAAAAATGCCTGCGCACAATGGCGGCTCTGTTGGCGCTGGGCAAACTTCACGCCTGTCCCACGCTTCCCCAGCGCGTTGACCCAGCGCTGATTCGAAGAGTTGTGCTGAACAGCGATCCCATTGTGGCGGAACTTTGGATGGAATTTGAAAATGAGGCCAGCCTGCCGCCTGAGGTTCGCAAAGCCATCGCGCGCATCTTGAGTAACTACCGCCTCGGGTTGTGGCCCATCACCGGCGTGCGCTCCGGTTTTAAACGCATCAAGTCCTACGTGCGCAATGTATATCGGTTGTCGCGAGCCATGCTGCCGGGCGTCTGACACCCTCGGCGCTTTGGATGCAACGGAATTGATTCTGCTAGGCTTATTACATCAATTTCCCCATTGGCTGCCGTAAGCTGAAGGAGCTTGGAAGCGGCTTTGGGAAAACTCGGCGGGGCGCGGCTTTTTCGGTGGACATAACGTAATGCGAGTTATTCTTGTGCGGCAGAGCCAGGGGTTACCTTATTGATTCCTTTGCTAATTGAAGGGTAATTCGCGGCGTCTTAACAGGACTTTGATGGTTGGACAGGGATACTGGATGCAGAAATCCGGGCACGATCACGGAGAAGGAGCAGCAATGGCCAGCTCAACCATCTCATACCTGTGGCGTGACCCTAACGCGCCAAAAGGCTTCAAGTCGGGCATTTCCCTGCACGGTCATACCAATCAGTCGAGGGAGACGCTCGATTTTCTCGCAAACTTCGGCAACCAGTACCCGGTGATGCGGCCGTTTCTGTCGCGGCTGGAGCGGCGAGCTCAGGAGATGCACGGGCTGCGCGTCAACTATGCAGCCAGCTACTGGACGCCGCCGATGACTCCCAAGCTCGCATTTGATCTGGAGAGCCACCAGATTGAGAAACTGGAACTGGCGCCCATGGTTTCCATCACCGATCACGACTCCATCACCGCGCCCATGTTGCTGCGAACCGTGCCCAGCGCGCGGCAGATCCCGGTTTCAGTCGAATGGACCGCGCCCTATGGCGACCAGGCCTTCCACCTGGGCATCCACAACCTGCCCAGCGCGCGGGCGGCGGAGTGGATGGCGACGCTTTTGGATTTCACCGCGCATCCCAGCGACGCGCGGCTCACCGAGATTCTGATGGCGCTGAACGAGGAGCCGAATGTCCTGGTGATCTTCAACCACCCCATGTGGGATCTTTACCTGATCGGCGCGGAGAAGCACGAGTTTCTGGTCAACGAGTTTCTGCTGAAGAATGGTAACTATATGCACGCGCTGGAGCTGAACGGCTTGCGGCATTGGGATGAGAACCGGAGCGTGCGGCGTCTGGCGGAGAAGTGGAACATGCTGCTCATCTCGGGCGGCGACCGCCACGGCGTGGAACCGAACGCCAACATCAACCTGACCAACGCCACAAGCTTTACCGAGTTTGTGCATGAGATACGGCGTGAGAAGAAGAGCGATATGCTCTTTATGCCGCAGTATGCCGAGCCTTGGAAGCATAGGATTCTGCAGTCGGCGATTGACGCGGTGCGCCACTATCCCGAGTTTCCACAAGGCTCGCGGACGTGGGATGAGCGCGTTTATCATCCCGATGCGAACGGGGTGGTGCGGCCGCTGATCGAACTCTGGCCCAACAGAACCGCACCGCGGGCGATGAGCTTCTGTATCGGGTTGGTGCAGTTGATGGGCCGGGGCCTGGTTTCTGGCGGGCTGCGCATGGCGTGGAGCGAGGCGCACCAGTTGCGGCTGGCGCTGGGTGAACACGACGGCTAACAGCGATGGAATCTCTCCGGCCACGGTTCTCAACGATCTTGAACCTGCCTGGACTCTGAAAGAACTGTATGGCCGATAAGATGCCGCGCGTGGCGTACTTCCCCGACTCCTTCCATGAGGTGAACGGGGTCGCGCACACGAGCCGCCATTTTGAGGCGTTTGCGCGGCGGCGCAACTTGCCGTTTTTGTGCGTCCGCGCCGGAGACCGCACAAAGGCCATTCTCGAAGACGGCAACCTGTGGACGCTCGAGCTGCCGCGCGGCTTTCTCTCCTTTGCCCTGGAAAAAGACCTGCGCTTCGACCCGGCCTTTCTGCGCCATATTCCGCTGATCGGCGAGGTTCTTGAGCGCTTCCAGCCCGATCTGATCCACATCACAGGCCCCAGCGAGGTCGGTATGCTGGGCGCGGGCCTTGCGCACCATCTCAAGCTGCCCCTGGCCGCAAGCTGGCACACCAACGTTCATGAGTACCTGGCGCGGCGTTCAAACTGGTTCTTGCGGCTGCTGCCGGAGCGCCACTCAGTGGCCACCGGCCAGAAGATTGAAGATCTGACCATGGCCGCCGCGGCGCGGTTCTATTCCGTGGCGCAGGTGCTTTTTGCGCCCAACCCCGAGCTGTGCGCGCTGCTGGAGCGGACGACCGGGCGGCCCTGCCACTTGATGCCGCGCGGGGTGGATGCGGAGCTGTTCCATCCGGCCAAACGCAAGCGCGACCCCGAAGACCGGGACCAGGTGCTGGGGTTTGTAGGAAGATTGTCGGTTGAGAAGAATGTGACGCTGTTGGCCGAGGTGCAGGCAGAGCTGGAGCGGATGGGCCACAAGAGCTTCCGGTTTTTGATTGTGGGCCATGGTGCCGAAGAAAGCTGGCTGCGGGAACGATTGCCTCGGGCGGTGTTTCCCGGAGTGCTCAAGGGCGAGGCGCTGGCCGAGGCCTACGCCAGCATGGACTTGTTTGTCTTTCCCTCGCACACCGATACGTTTGGCAATGTAGTGCTTGAGGCGCTGGCCAGTGGCGTGCCCGCGATAGTGACCCCCAACGGCGGCCCGCCGACGATTGTCCGCGACGGTGAAACCGGGCGGATTGTACCCGACGCTGAGTTTGCCTCTGCGGTAGCGGGCGTGCTGGGCGACCCCGAGAAACATGCGGCGATGCGGCTGGCGGCGCGGAGTTATTCGCTCACCATGAGCTGGGACTCGGTCTTTGAAGGTGTCTATGCAGGGTATGAGGCGATCCTGCCCCAACAGGAGCGGGCGGCGGGGTAGGAAGCTGCTCATTGGAATCCAGCGACCCAGCGACATGTAGAATGCCGGTATGGGCCGTTCAATCATAAGGTGTGTCCTGTCGGCGTTGCTGATTGCAGCGTTGCTGGCCCCCGTGGTTGAAGCCTTCGACTCCTGGGACGCTACGCCGGGACTGGCCAGCGATACGGAATTCAACGTGGCTGCGCTGGCGCTGGTTACCGGGCTGTTTGCTGTAGTTGCCTTCGCTGCTGTTCGCGCGAGCCTGACCCGCGCCTCCAGGTCGTACTTCAGATTGCCGGCAGTTGGCCGAATGCTTCGCGGGCCGGTGCTTTTGCCATTCTTCCACGGCTGCTCTCCGCCTGGCGTTCCCCTCCGAATTTGATCCTTTTCATCGCGTTGATTGCCTCCGCCCATTGCGGCGCGGCGAGGTACGCTCCATCGTGCGCCTCCATGCCACTGTGCTCTTCGACTGCGCGAACTGAAAAGGACTATGGATGAACGTGAGACGTATTGGCTCGATGCCTCTGGCATCGATGGTTGGCATCTGCCTGCTGGCGGCGCTGAAGACCGCCGCGATGGGCCAGGCTCCGAATGCAAAGCCCGCACCAACAGCGCAGGATGTCTTGCCGGTCTACATCGAGGAGTTCTTTCTGTCGGAGGCTGTGCGCAGTGAAGAACACGGCGAACTGCAGCTTACGGTGAACGGTATGGCATCGCTGGGCCGTGGCAGCGCGGCCGATGGCAAATCGGCGGGTTTGGATATCGAATACGGCGTCACCCGCCGCTTGCAGTTCGGGATGGAGCTGCCCTACGGCATCCAGTCCACGGCGAGCAGCGAACTGCCGGTAAGCTGGAGCACCCTGAATGCCAGCTTGTTGTATCAGTTCATTCGCAGCAACCACCCCTTTGCATTGAGCGCGGCGATGGGCGTGAATCTGCCCGTTACCTCGCGCGGCGGCATCAGTTATGAGCCGGAGCTGATGGCGGCAAAAGGGTTCGGCAAACTTCAGATACACGCCAGTGTCATTCCGGAATTAAGCGAAGACGATAAGTCTCTGGAATACAACGTGGCGGCCTTGCGACCGATTGCGCACCATCTGATTCCGACGCTGGAGTTCAATGGCCGCCGAAACTCCGGCGTGAACAGCTTCTATGTCACGCCGGGCATCTATAAGCATTTGCCGCATCGGCTGGAGATGGGTGTGGGTGTGCCGATGGGTGCTGGCAGCCACAGCAGCCCTATTGGCGTAGTCATCAAGGTGACGTGGGAGATCGGCGGGGACGACGATTAACGGCGCGGGACAACGCGCTGACCATGAGCTGGCACTTGGTCTTTGAAGGCGTGTGCGCGGCGTATATGGCGATCCTGCTGCAACGGGAGCAGGCGGCGGGGAGTAGCATGGGTTCGACATGAAAGATCTCTGGCGAAAGACCTGGGAGTTATTCAGAGCGCATTTGATCCTTTGGTTGCCGTGCATCTGCGCGGGCTTCCTGACCCTTGGACTCGCACGGCTGGAGAAGGCTGGAATTCGCAGGGTCGCCCGATGGTTTATGACACAACACTCCGTGCTGGCAGGGGATGTTCCCGCTTCCGACCTGAGCCAAGCTCAGAATCATACGTTGATGGTCACGATCCCGCTGGGACTCTGCAAACAGTTTTTGGAGGTAAGCCTTTTTGTTGTGGCTCTGGTGATGACGGCGAAGCTGGCCGGCATGATTCTTGAGGAGCAAACGCCGGACTTGAACGTAGCTCTGAGGGGGATTGCTGCGGGATGGCGGGAGATTTTGCTGTTTTCTCTCAAGTACATGGTGGTGTTGGGGGCGGCGGGCGCAATCATGATCCTCCCGGCCAGTTCTGCGCTGATTTCATACCGGCTCATGGAGATCACTGCATCGAAGGCTTTCGTTTACCCGGTAGCTCTTGCATTGACGGGCGGCGGCGCGTGGCTGCTGATGCCAACGGCGATTCGGTTCCTGCGATCGCCGGATACCGCTCCTGTCTCTGCTGAAGTCAGGAATCGCGGAACAATCTTTTATGTACTCACATCGGCGGTCGCGCTTGCGTTGGAAAACATCATCGGTAGGGCGGAAGCCACAATGGTGTTCGAGAAGCGATGGGAGCTTGCGGCGGTTTCAGCCGTGAATTCCATTGTGGTAAATACGCCGGAAGTGCTGCTTTTTATTGCTTTGGCCTTGCTGGCATTTGGGGGTACGAGGGATCCTTCGACGCGAGAGAATCAGGACGCCCCGACGCTTCCTTCGGAGCAGGCAGTCGAATAGATTCCTAATTTGTGCTGCTGCCGGTCCGCAGGTCCAGCGCGAACGGTGTTTCCTTGTCGGTTGTCATCGTCCAGCCCAGGCCGCGGAGGATGCCGCCTTCGATTGAGGTGATGGTCACGCCCTCGTCGGAGAGTTTTTCCGACTGCCAGGCTTGGCCGCCGCGACGCCAGGCCAGAATGGCATGATGTCCAACGAAGAGTAGCAAGCCTTGCGCGGGGACGGGGCGGACTTCAAGGACAGGGCGGAAGGGAATCATGGTGAAGCGCTCGGGGGCGGTGGTGTCGATGAGGTAGGCGTAGCCGCCGGCGACGGCGCAGATTTCATCGGGATTGGGAGCGGACCAAAGGCCTGTGGGAACGGCGGGATCCTGGAAGCCGAGTGCGCAGGTAGCCAGAAAGTTTTCCGCGCTCTGCGAGGGCTGCTCTTTGGAGCGGCCTGGCCGAATCAGAACTTCAAGCGCGTCTTGCTCAACCTCTTCGGCCTCGGTGGGGTAGACGTAGTGGCGCGCAGGCAGGATGAGGGGCTGCGCAGGAAGGAATTTGGCCTGCCAGCGGTGAGAAAAGGTGAGGTCCATCGTCGGCTCGGAAGCGGGGGTCGGGGTGGTTACCGCTTCGGCCTTATAGTGGAGAATCCAGTCCTCCTGCTCCTGCGTATCGGGAACGGAGCATCCTCGGGCTGCTTCAACGGCGGCCAGGGCCGCATGGGGCTCCCAGCCCAGATGGATGAGAGTGCAGGCCGCGGTAACCGTGGCCCGGCCGATGCTACCCCGGCAATGGACGCCGATGCGCTCCCCAGCGCGGAGGCGATCGGCCAAGCCTGCGACGAAACTCTGAAATGCGGCTGAGTCGTGGGGAATGTGGCCGTCGCGAATGGGGAAGGAATGGAACTTCATTCCAAGCTGGATTGCCTGCGGGCCTTCTTCAGCGAGACCGAGCGCTGCGGCTTCCTTCGGTTCGAGGAGCGACACAAGGGTCTCGACCTGCTCCTCCCGGATGCAAAGCAATTCGCCGGTCAGCTGGATGGGGCCGAGCGGACACAGCACAATCGCCAACTGCGGCGGGGGGTCGCCTTTGATCCAGTAGACGTCGCTCACGGTGGGTCAGACTCCCATAAACTTGTCGATGCGTTCTCGGACGGTGGGGATGGCCAGACCGAGCGCCGCGCCTTCTTCGATCAGGGGCAGTACCTTGTCAAACTCCCGGCCAGAGTGGGCTCCGGTGAGGGCGATTCGTACGGGATGGAAGAGCTCCTTGCCCTTGACGCCGGTGGCTGCTTTGATCTCGTTCATCCAGACATTGAAGACTTCAGGCGTTACTGGGCCGGTGTGGGAGCGGACGCGGCTGGCGAGTTCGGCGAGTACGGTCTGGGCCGAATCGGCGGCCAGCACCGCGGCGTTTTCCTCGTTGGCGCGGGCAGCGTCGGGGTCGAAGCCGAAGATGAAGGCGGCTTTGGCCGGGAGCTGGTCGAGGTGGTCTACGGCTGGAAGGAAAAGAGCGAGGAGCTGCGAGAACCATATCTTTCTCAGCATGATCAACTCCGCGGAGGGAACATCCAGAAGAATCGGAGGATCCTGGCTGGCCAGGAAGGCGAGCGTCTCAGCGGTATAAAGCTCGGAGGAAGACCAGAGGGGAAAGAGATCCGGCCTTTGCCGGCAAAACTGCCGCTCGGCCAGCTTCTCAATGCGCTCAGGGTCGGCCTGTTTGAGGTAATGGCGGTTTAGCCAGTTGAGCTTGTCAAAGTCAAAGATGGCTGGACTGGGCGTCACGCGCTCCAGGCTGAAGGCGCGGGTCAGCTCCGCTAGCTTGAAGGTTTCCGTCTTGCCGTCTTCCGCGCCCCAGCCAAGCAGAGCCAGGTAGTTGACCAGCGCCTCGGGCAGGTAACCCATCTGGCGGAAGGTGGAGATGGACGTGGCTCCATGCCGCTTGGAGAGCCGCTCGCGGTCTGCCCCAAGAATCGTGGAGAGGTGGGCGAACTCGGGCACGGGCCAGCCGAAAGCCTGATAGATGGCCACCTGCTTGGGCGTGTTGGAGATGTGGTCGTCGCCGCGGATGACATGCGTGATGCCCATCAAGGCGTCGTCAATGGTGACCACGTAGTTATAGACAGGGACGCCGGCCGAGACGCCGCTGGCGCTGCGAACCAGAATCGGATCGCTGACGGTTTCGGCGGCAAACTCCACCGGGCCGCGCACAAGATCGTGGAAGCGCAGCGGCTCGACGCCAATCTTCAGTCGTACTGCGAAGGGCTTGCCGGCGGCGATATTCTCGGCAATTATCGCCGGGGTGAGCGAGCGGCAGCGACCGGAGTAAATTTGCGGGCCATGCTCGGCGGTGGCAACAGCGCGTTCGGCTTCAAGCTCTTCCGGCGTGCAGAAGCAGCGGTAGGCTTTGCCTTGGGCAAGCAGGCGCTCAGTGTGCTCGGCATAGATCGCAAGCCGCTCGGATTGGCGATAGGGTCCGTGGGAGCCTTTTTCGGGCGCGCCGACGTCTCCTGGGCCTTCATCCCAGTTCAAGCCGAGCCAGTGCAGGTCTTCGATGAGCTGGTCTTCAAAACGGGCTTCCGAGCGTTCCAGGTCGGTGTCTTCAACGCGCAAGATGAAGTCGCCGCCCGCGCGGCGCGCGAAGAGCCAGTTATAGAGCGCAGTGCGCGCATTTCCGACGTGGAGCAAGCCCGTAGGGGAAGGGGCAAAACGGACACGGATTTTTGGGGAAGTCATGGCAGTAATGATGATAGCCCGCAGGGGTCAAGTCCTGCGCCCGGTAGACAGTTGAATCAGGTAAAGAATAGAATCTTTACTGTAGGGAGATGAAGTAAAGATGCCGCCATCCAGCACCATTAGCAGCAAGGGGCAGATCACCGTTCCGATTGAGGTTCGCCATCGTCTCGGCCTCAATCAAGGGGATCGTGTGGAGTTCGTCTTCGAGGACGGACGGACGGTTTTGCGTCCGGCGCGAACCGGTGAGAATCCGTTTCTGCAATTCCTCGGAGCGTTTCCAGCATTCAAGACGCGGGAAGAGATCAACGCCTTTTATCGCGATCTGCGCGATGACGATCCCTGGGAAGAAAACCCGCAGAAAGATGAAAGGCATTGAGAACAGCCATAGACTCCAACGTCATTTCGTCAATTTGGTCATGGGAGCCAACTGCTGAGCAAGTTGTTGAGCAGTTGGGCAAGGCGCGACAGGAGGGCTCTCTGGTCATCTCCCCATTCGCATTTGCGGAGTTGCACGCTCACCCCGCAGTAATGACGGATTCGATCCTCCCTTTTCTGCACGCGACCGGGGTGGTGGTCGACTTGAAGCTCGAAGAGAAGCTTTGGTCTGAAGCGGGTCTCCGGTTCGCCCGGTATGCGGCGCGTCGCAGGCGAGCAACAGCGGTTGGTCCGCGCCGGCTGCTCGCCGACTTCCTGGTAGGCGCACATGCGCTGGTGCAGGCGGATCGGCTCATGACGCTGGACCCCCAGGTGTACCGGCAGGATTTTCCGGAAGTGCGGCTGCTGTAAGCACTTGCGCAGACGGCCCATCCAGGATCAAGAAAAATGTTCCCAGCCGTGAGGTTCCAGGGAGCGCGGGCCTTCTGCACTGAGCAGTGTAACGGCAGCCTGACCGGGGCGGGCTTGGGCGATGCGCCCGATCCTGGTGATCGCAACGCCTGCGAGTGACCGGGGCAGGCGCGCTGTGGCCGGAGCGGTAAAGAGAAGCTCGTAGTCTTCTCCGCCGTTGAGAGCCTGGGCCAGGGTTGCGCCGGTGTGGATGGGGAGCAGAGCGGCATCGACCTCTGCGGATACTCCGGATTCTTCGCAGAGGTGGGCAAGATCGGTAGAGAGGCCGTCGCTCAAGTCGATGGCGGCAGAGTCCAAACCGTGGCGAACGAGCCAGAGCCCTTGAGCAATGCGCGGCTGAGGGTAGAGGTGTGGAGTCAACAAGGCTTCAAGCTTTTTGGGGATGCGGGGCGGGTGCTTGCCTGCAGGCTGGGTTTCGGCAAGCTCTGCAAGTCGGCCGAGGCCAGCCGAGGCTCCCCCCAGCTCTCCAGTGACATAAAGCGAGTGGCCGGGGCGGGCGGTAGAGCGCAGCAGGGCTTTCCCTCTCGGAACCGCGCCAATCAGCACAATGTCAGCCAAAGCCAGGGGAGATTCGGAAAGGTCGCCTCCGGCAAGCGGGGTTTTGTACGCGGCGGCAAGGGCCAGCAGACCATCGAGAAAACCCTCCACCCAGGCGCGGCGGCGGCCAACAGGAGTGGTCAGCTCCCGAGGCAATCCGAGCGAAAGAAATGCGGCGACGGGCCGAGCGCCCATGGCGGCCAGGTCGCTGAGTCCACGAGCCAGCGCACGGTGGCCGGCGGATTCTGCCGAATGCCAGTCGAGGCGGAAGTGGCGTCCGGCGATGGAGAGGTCAGTGGTAACGGCCAGTTCTTCGCCTGAACGCGGACGGAGCAGGGCACAATCGTCGCCGATGCCGAGGCGGAGCCTGGCGCTGGAAGTCTCGCCTGCGCGGCTCCGGATCTGGCGGATCAGGTCAAGTTCGCCGCTTTGGCCGCCGCTTGGCAAGGAGTCGATCCGCTTCAATCGCATACTTTGAGGATAGGGCAAGCGAGAGGGGTCAGGGGTCAGGGATCAGGGATCAGAAAGGTGACACGCTGATTCTGCTTTGGTTATGGCTTGATTGCTGCTAGGCATGGGGCAGTGCCTAGGGTCGCAAACAAGATTTTTCGGGCCATGGCGGCCATGGAGAACGCCCGGCGAAGACCTGCCAGAAAATGATTCCGAGGGCGTTTTTCGTTGACCCTGCCTGCCGGATTTGTTAGTCTTGACAAACGTTACTCGACTACCCCCTGGAGGGACGAGGTTATTTTAACGGGTTGAATATCCCTGTATGCCATGCGCTTTTTTTGAGTACACGGCGAATTGCGGTCCTGAAGATTGCCGGGACGAAAGGCGAAAATGCTACGCAAGCGCTATTACATTCTTTTTGTAGCCAGGGGTGAGGACGGGCGTGTACGCAAGATTCCCCTTCCTCTTAGTTACGCATACGGATTTGTAGCTGCGGCGCTGGTGGGTGCATTCACCATTGTCGGTCTGGCCGGTTCGTATACGCGGATGCTGCTGAAAACCGAGAGCTTCAATCAGGTGCGGCAAGACCGGGAGAACCTGCGCAAAGACTACAAACAGATGGCGCAGATTGCTCACGACCGCGGCGTCCAGGTTGCCTCGCTTGGCGCGCTGGCCAGCGAAGTGACGGCTCTCTACGGGTTGCGGCAAAACCGGCTGAATTCCGCCAAGTCTGCCGCCGCCAGCGAGGCTGCGGTGCATACGCCGGCCACCTTGGCATTCACAGACGATGTGAACCAGCAGCAGGTGAAGCTTTCCATCGATCAGTTTTACGCTCTGCGCACCCAGGCGCTCTCAGGAGAGGTTTCCAAGGCGCTGGAGGGCGGGTTGACCGCCAGTTTCGCCGGCGATTGGACCCAATTTGCCGATGCCCCTTCGATCTGGCCGGTGGAAGGCCGCGTTGGCTCCGGCTTTGGTGAGCGGGAAGATCCCTTCAACGGGGAAGGCAAATTCCATTCTGGCATCGACATTGAGGCACCGTATGGAACGCCTGTGCGCGCCACCGCCGACGGCGACGTCAGCGGGGCCTCACTGGGCGCAGGCTACGGCCGCGAAGTGGTTCTCGATCACGGACACGATGTGATTACGGTCTACGGGCATCTTTCATCTGTTGTGGCGATCCCCGGCCAGCACGTAATTCTAGGTCAGATCATTGGCTATGTGGGCCAGACGGGCCGCGCCACTGGACCACACCTTCACTATGAAGTGCGCGTCCACAATGTTCCGGTGAATCCGCACAAGTATCTGCGCACCACCTATGAGCAGGTTGCCACCCTCAACACCGATGAAGTGACCAAACAAGGCAAATAAGCGGTTTTTATACGATTCGACAGGCGGCTCCCGCAACACGGGAACCGCTTTTGTTTGGTAGGCATGCAGGGTCTAGGGGTTCACGGTGCAACCGTCGAGTACTGAATTGATCCTTAAATTGTTGTCATCGACATTGACCCTGGCGGGAATCGGGGAGCCTCCAACGGTCTGGTACACGACCTCGACGCGCATCTCATTCGCCTGGCCAGCCGGCGCTCCGGACGGCTGGTAAGAGGCGAGGAAGCCACTCACCAACATGCCTTGGTCCGTGGGTCGGTAGGTCGAAGCGACACGGACCGTCAAGCCGCTTGTAACCAAATCGAAGTGCTTCAAGATCAGGCTGCTGTCAAATTCCTCGGTCAGCGAGCTGCCGTTCAATCCGCGACGAATTCTGTGCCCGTTCTCAGTCTCAATAATCTCCAGCCCGTCGGAGCTGGACGGCACGAGCCGGCCGTTTACAAGGGGAGCCCAGAACTGCATGAAATTCTGCACCGTCTTTCCGATTCCCAGGTGCATAAGATCGAACAGATGGATCGAGTCCTGATCCATTGGCCTTTCCAAGGTTGAAGACGGGTTCCAGTCCAGCACGAACCCACCGTTGAGGCGGGCATGAAGCTTGATTTTTACGGTTTTGAGCAGCAGTATCCTGTGATCGTCCGCGGCTATCGCTGAACCTTGCGTCGCGCTCACGAGGAGGGCGCGCCAATCCGGGTGAACGGCGCAGTCGAAGCCTTTTAGCCCTGTTTTTGAGGTGGAATAGTAAAGCTTGCCAATGTTGGCCAGGAACTCGTCGTTTGCATTCGGCTTGGTGGAGGTTTGGGTGGCTGAAGTCGTACTCGGCGCGGGGTTGCTGGAGGGTGGGTTTTGAGCGGCCCCTGCGGCAACCATGCAGACGGGCAACAGTGCAGCCAGCAGCCCGCCCAAGGAAGCGAACAGAAGTTTATACATGGATCAGGCCTGCTTTCGGAAGGATGCGACTATTGTGCCTGCTGCGTCCGCTGCTGTGCAAGGAAATCTCCCACCTTGTCGGCGTAAGATGGTTGGCTGAGGTTTTGATCGTCAATTTGGAGGAACGCTTCTATGGCTGGATATCTACGCTGGCTGGCCGCCGCCCTGGTTCTGTCCCTTCCCGCTACCGCGCAGGATCACGCTGCCGGGTTGCAAACTGCCCTTGCCCGTGCTCAACACCTCAAGCGGGGCATCAACGCGTCGCAGTGGTTTGCCCAGTCGTCGCGAGACTACTCGGCAGCGCATACCGATCGCTACACCGACGCGGACGACATTGCGCTGATGGCCAAGCTGGGCTTCGACAATGTCCGGCTAAGCATCGATGCGGCCCCGCTGGAAGCTTGGCCGCGCGGGCAGGATGGCTTGAACGCCGAGTTTCTGGCCCGGCTGGACAAGGCGGTGGATACGATGCTGGCCGATGGACTCGCGGTGCAGATCGATCTGCACCCGGAGGATAGTTGGAAGCAGGAGTTGCGGACGAATAACGATCGGGTTGACCGGCTGACCACCCTCTGGCAGCGGCTGGCCGCGCACTACGCCACGCGCGACCCGGAGCGGGTCTTCTTTGAGATTCTCAACGAGCCGGAGGTCAATGATCCTTACCGGTGGGCGGGGATACAGGCACGAGTGGCTGCGGCTATCCGCGAGGTCGCGCCGAAGAATACGATCATCGCTACCGGGCCAAATTACTCTGACATCCCGGATTTGCTCACCCAGCATCCGTTGAGCGACGGCAACGTGATTTACAACTTCCACTTCTACGATCCGCACACGTTTACCCACCAGGGCGCAGGTTGGGGCGTTCCCTGGTGGAGTTATACCCATGACATTCCGTATCCTGCGGACGAGAGTTCGATGGCGGAACTGGTGAAGGAGGTTCCCGATGCAGCCAATCGGTTTTCGCTGGAGGAGTACTGGCTTGAGCATTGGGACGGGCATCGCATCCGGCTACTGATCGACGAAGCGGTGGCATGGGGACACACGAATAAAGTCCCGCTGATCTGCAACGAGTTTGGCGCCTTCCGGGAACACACCGATGTGCAATCGCGGATGAACTGGATCAAGGATGTGAGGACGGCTCTCGAAGCCGACGGGATCGGCTGGACGATGTGGGATTACCGAGGCAGCTTCGGCGTGGTGCGCAAGGACGACGGCCAGCCAGCAAAGGTAGACGAGAAAGTGGTCGAGGCGCTGGGGATGGGGAAGTGACGCATTCATGACTGTTGGGATTGAGGGTGATGGAGACGGTGGGAATCTCAATGAATGCGGCCGGCACAGCAGACAGCGAAATGCTGGAGACCGTTGGCCGGCTGGGGATTCCGTATCTCTATCGCTATTGGGAAAGGCATGGGCCGCTGAGCATGGGGCCGGCTGCGAGGCTTGGCGCAGACAATGGGGAATGGGATTTGGAGAATACGCTGCTCTCCGGATTGGGATTGAATCTTCTGGAGACGTCGCGCTTCTTGAGTGGGACGGACCAGCCTGGATTTGATGCGTTCGAAGAGTGGATTCTGAGATGTAATGGCTGGGCCGTGGAAGAAGAGCGGTTGACGCGATTGCGGGACGCTCTAGCGGGAAAGCCTGTGGGTTCGGCTGCCGGATGTTTAGACGATGTGCAGGGGCTGACGGCGGAGGAACTGGCGTTCTGGGATGAGCACGGCTACGTCGTGTTGCACGATGCGGTGGATTCGGAGAATCGTGACGCTGCAGCCGCGGCAATCTACGAGTTTCTTGAGGCAGACCCCGCGATTCCGGAAACGTGGTACGGAAACAAATATGGCAGGAGCATCTGGGTTCCGTTGTTGCGGCATGCGGCGTTTCTTGCGAATCGGAAGTCGCCGCGGCTGGTGAAGGCGTTTGCGCAATTGTGGGGCAGGGAGGACTTGTGGCCGACAGTGGACCAGGGAGGGCTCAACCCGCCCGAACGACAAGGTTGGCGTTTTCCGGGACCGCATATGCACTGGGATATGACGCTGGCTCCGCCGCATTGCTTTGGCGTGCAGGGCATTCTCTACCTGACCGATACGGCAGCGGATCAAGGTGCTTTCAGCTGCATACCCGGATTTCATCGGACGCTTGAACGGTGGCTGAAAGAGCTGCCGGCCGGGGAAGATCCGCGCAAGGCGGTGCTTCGCTACCCGGGCTTTACGCCGATTGCGGGGAGGGCCGGAGACCTGGTGTTGTGGCATCAGGCTTTGCCGCATGGAAGCAGTCCGAATCGAGCGACCAAGCCGCGGATGGTGCAGTACATTACGCTGCGGCCAACGCGATGGACATATACAGCGGAGTGGAAGTGAGCCGGAAGGTCTCGGTGATTACCAACCCCCGGCGCTGGAACTTACTTACCCGTGTAGCTCACATGCCAAATGGATCTGGAGCCGTCGTCGGAGACGAAGAGCGACCCGTCTTTTGCTTGGGCGACACCCACAGGCCGGCCCCAGACCTGGCCGTCTGAAGTCACGAAGCCCGTCAGGAAATCTTCATATTCGCCGGTTGCATGGCCGTTGTGCATGGGAAGCCGGATGACTTCATAGCCTCCCCGTTGGGCTCGGTTCCAGGAGCCGTGTTCGGCTGCGAACCCATCGCCTTTGAACTCAGCCGGGAACTGTGAGCCCTCATAGAACATCATTTCGAGCGAGGCAAAGTGGGGATTGACCAGGATATCCGGCGTGATGACCTTGGATTGCAGCTCGGGGTGCTTGCCGGGATGGCGCGGATCCTGAAGGCCGCCGCTGGGGCCGCCGTAATAGAACCAGGGCCAGCCATAGAATCCATCCTCTCGCACGTGGGTTACATAGTCGGGAACCAGGTTGTTGCCCAGAGCGTCACGCTCATTGGTTGAGCACCAGAGTTCGCCGGTAATCGGATTGATGGCTTCGCCAACGCAGTTGCGAAGTCCGCTGGCATAGACCTTGATGAACTTGCCTTCTGGAGTAAACTCCAGCACATCGGCGCGGTGGAACTCTTCGGGGTGGGTATCTGCGTCGTCCACGTTGGAATGCGAACCGACCGACGCGAAGAGCTTCGTGCCGTCCTTTGAGAACGCCAAATCGCGGGTCCAGTGGCCGCCCCCGTGCAGGCGTCCGCCGCCGGGCAGATCGGCGAGGTGCTCCGAAGGTCCGCTTGCCGTCAGGTCACCGTTCTTGTAGGGAAAGCGGACTATGCCGTCGGTGTTGCCGATGTAAAGCCACTTGGGATTGGGGCCGGCGGGATAGAACGCTATGCCGAAGGGCTGGTGCAGATCGGCCGCAAAGACCGAAACCTGCTTGGCCTTGCCGTCCGGACCGGCTCCGCGGAAGACTTTGATCTTGCCGGTTTCACTCTCGGCCAGGAAGAGATCGCCATTGGGGGCTGTTCGAATCAGGCGGGGATTGTCCAGACCGGTGGCGTACAGCTCCACCTTGAAGCCGCTTGGAGCAATGGGCCAGGCGTTGCTCGGACGTGGAACCAGCGTGGGGCCGTTGTCTACGGATTCGTTGGGAGCTGGCGCGGGCAGGTCGGCGACGGTGAGATGACGCCGGATGCCGGGAGCCTCGTGAGCAGCGTCGGTGAAAGCGGCGTGGCCGGTCAGCACCGGGTGTTTGGGAGTGGACTTCGCCGGGGTATCGGCGGCGCGCACCGTGGGCGGCGACAGCGCCAACACACAGCACGCCGCAAGAATGCCCAAATTGTTCCGCAAACGGGACAAAGTGCTCAACAAATTCATGTACCCTCTCAGATTTGAGTCTCGCAAAGTGATTCGATAGGGTCTCGCGGCCAAATCCCAACAGGTCGTCGAGGGACCATGCAGCGGGGAAGCGCGCTGACGATTACTTGGATGCAGCAGCGGCGAAATCCGGTGCGGGGGTGTTAGAGCGAGGTCACCGGCCACCCCAGGTCAACGAATCTGAAAAAGTTGTTGACAATATACCATGCATTACATAGTATGTTGTTGTGAAAGAAGACATCCCCCAGTTTCCGGAGAATTCAGAGAAGTGGGAAGTCCAGCTTCGCAAGGGATCCCTTGAGCTGGCGATTCTTGCCTCTCTCTGGGACGGCCGGCTTTACGGTCTGGAGATCCTTCGCCATCTGGAGACCAGTTCGGACCTGATCGTCGTCGAGGGTACGGCCTATCCGCTGCTCAATCGGCTGCGGGCCCTTGGGCTGGTAGAGACCGAATGGGTTGAGTCCGACTCCGGGCACCCGCGCAAGTACTACCAGCTGACCGCCGCCGGGCGTCAGCGAGCTCTGGAGATGAGCGGCATCTGGGCGCGATTCTCCGCCAGCATGAACAGCCTTCTTGAACCGCTGAACCGGGAAAAGAGCAAGCAAACAGGGGAGGAAAAACCATGACCCTTTCTGCCGAATCCCAAAAGACCGTGGATGCCTATCTGGCGTCTCTGCGCAAACAGCTGCGCGACCTGTTGGAGGAAGATATCAATGATATCGTTGCGGAAATCCGCGCGCACATCCTCGACAAAACCTCCGGCGAGGCCGCAACCGATACCGTTGCCTCCACTTTGGCCGCGCTCGGCACGCCTGAGGAACTCGCCAGCCGCTACCGAACCGAGGAGCTGCTCAAGCGCGCGCAGATGTCGCGTTCCCCCGCGTTCCTGCTGCGCAGTGTCACTCGCTGGGGCCTACTCAGCCTTGTCGGAATCCTGGTCTTCGCGGTTTCCGTTTTTGGCTACCTGATCGGCGGTGGACTTTCAATCCTGGGCGTTCTCAAGGTCATTAGCCCCAGCACAACCGGCCTGTACGGGCAGTTCACGGCGAGCAGTTGGGGCCTGAGCTTTAATTCGGGCGGGCAGCCGGCTCCGGGTGTCCATGAATTGCTCGGCTGGTGGCTCCTGCCCATCGGTCTTCTGCTCGGCCCAGTGTTGTTCTTTCTCACCTTCCGCTTCGACTTGTGGAGCATTCGCAAGTTCTGGCGCCCACGCGCATGGCGATAGGCGGCCGATCTTATCCCAAGGAGCTGTCGATGCTGTCGATTTTTGATTTGCGAACTTACCTTGGAATGCCGGCATTGCTCTTGCTGGCTGTGGCTTCAACCCTTTTTGGCCAGAACGCGGCTCAGCCTGTGCCTCGCATCGTGGGCGATGTGGTTCCGGGCGCAGAGTGGGCACAGACATCGCCCGAATCGGTGGGCTACTCCAGCGCCAAGTTAGAGGCTCTGCGCGGATGGGTCAAGACCCAGGACACAACTTCCCTGATGGTGGTGGTGCAGGGGAGAGTGATCTTCTCCTACGGAGACGTTTCGCACACCAGCAAAGTGGCCTCCGTGCGCAAAAGCGTGCTGGGCATGTTGTATGGAAAATATTTGGCCGATGACACTATCGACCTGGACAAAACCGTAAAGCAACTCGGGTTAGACGACAAAGATCCGTTTCTGCCGATGGAGGCCAATGCAACCCTGGTGCAGTTGCTGGCTTCGCGTTCGGGCATCTATCTGCCAGGTCGCGCGGTTGCGCCGGAGATGCTTTCCTCTGGGGATCAGGGGCGTTATATGCCGCCGCGCGGGTCGGAGTTTCCCGGATCTCATTATGTCTATAACAACTGGGATTTCAACGCGGCGGGCACGGCCTTTGAAAAGCTGACACACAAGGATATTTACGAGGCGCTTCAAACCGATCTGGCCGTGCCGCTGGGCTTGCAGGACTACGCGGTCTCAAAACAGAAGAAGACCTTTACGCCGGACAGTGTGCATCCCGAGTATGCGATGTACCTTTCCACGCGGGACATGGCGCGGCTTGGATTGCTGATGCTCGACTGGGGCGTATGGAACGGAAAGATTATCTTCCCTGGCGACTGGGCGCGATACATGACGACGCTGATCACGCAGTTCAAAGACATCAATCCCACGGGACTGCGCAACGGCGGTGAGCCGGAGCGATGGGGCTATGGGCTGCTGTGGTGGGTCTGGGATGAGCCGAATTATCCCGGTTACACGTATATCGGCTTTATGCAGGGAGCGTACAGCGCCATGGGCACGGGCGGGCAGTTCATTACTGTGCTGCCGGCGAGAGACATGGTGGTTGTGCATCAGGTGGATATCGACAAGAATTCGCGGGCTGCGGTCTCGCCGTCGAGCTACATGGCAATGCTGTCGATGATTGCCAATGCCTATTGCGATAAGGACTGCAAGTAGCAGGGCCCAGGGCTCGACCTTGGGACCTGCCTAGTTGGATGGAGCGGAAGCGCTTCCCTGTGCCGGTTCGGGCGCTGCATTTTCACTTTGCGCAAGGCTGGTCAGCAAGGCCGGCGAAAGCGCGGCGGTAACCTCCACGCGCTCGTGGCGCTGCGTAACCTGGGCGGTTTTCAGCAGTTGCCTCAGGCCGTTGTTGGCGGGATTGCCGGCCAGCGGCGCGGTGAATCCGCGGGCCAGGGCCACCAGCATATTCAAGGAGGCAGTTTGGCGCGCGGCCACTTCTTCGCTGGGCGCAATTTCTTCCACTTTCACGTTGAGCGCGCCCCCCAGAGACAGGGCCGGCGTGGCGCTGGCCACAAAGGTCGAGTCGGCTTCCAGGGGCAGGGCGAGGCCGAAGATGTGGATGGCGCCGCTTTCGCTGAACGGAGAGGCGATCTTGCCGACGCCCCAGGCAAACGACAGCAGCGGAACTTCGTGGTAGTGCTGGGCCAGCAGCGTGGAGCCGGCAAAAGGCAGGGCGGCCGCGCGATGGCGATCGAGCATCGAGTGAATCTGCTCGGGAGTGGGCGTGTTCGAGACGGCGATCATGTCATAGCCGATCTGCGCAACGCGCACCGTCCGGCCCTCGGACGGAATGGAGTAGACGGTGTGCCCCGCGTAGGATTCGCTGGATGTGGCGTGCGCCTCAAGCCATGTGTTGAGGCGCTGGCCGGTCAGCTTGCCCACCAGCACCATGGAATACGCAACGGGCCCGTTGGGGCCGGTGGGGTCGTCCATGCTGTGCAGGGCGACGGCCACCTGATCGAGATCCTGCTCCCAGTCGATGCCGGTCGCGTCCACAAACTGCTGGTATTCTGGCACACGCTGGGGCGGCTTCAAGTCCTTTCGCAGGAAAGCGCGGAAGGGCTTGAGGTTCACATAGATAATTCCGTCGGACTCGGGCAGCAGCCGCGCGGCCTCCGGCGGAGCCTTGGAGCGCAGAAAGACAGCCACGGCCAGCAACAGCAGGACCGCGGCCACTATCCAGAGCATTTTTCGAGTGCGTCTGCGCATCAGGGGCCTTTAGAGACAAGGTATCATCCGGCTCCCAGTCGAGTCAGGTACAGCCTCCGTTGTGCCGATGAGCAGTCTCTGTATGTCAAGGCACGACCATCACTCGCGCCGATAGCAATCCATGTGTCAGGGCACGACTTCAGTCGTGCCGCTTCGCCGCAGATGACTCTGGGCTTCAGCCCCTGCGCGCTTGCGCTTCTTTAAATACGCTGATCCATACGGGTAGTCCTCAGGCGAGTTCGCCAGGCCCGCCTTAACCGGATTCTTGTCGATATATTCTCGATGCAGCTGGAAGCTCTGTTCATCGACGATGCGCACATCGGAAAATCCCCGCTGCCAAATCTCGCCCTGAAATCCCAATTCCTTCTTGGCCCGAAACGAAAACCCGCCCTTGATCAACTGCATCGCCTTCTCAAGGCTCATGTCGCCGGGGACGGTCATCAGGATGTGAACGTGATTTGGCATGACGACAAAATCGTGAACAACCGCCCTTCCACTCCGCATCGTTGACCGAAGAACGTCGATGAAAAGATCCGCCATGCGTTCGGTCTGAAAGAGCGATTTCCCGCCCGCTGTCCGGGTGGTTGTAAAGAACGTTCGCGCGCATCCGATGGCGTTCGTTGGGTCCGAAGGTCGCGAAGGTTTCGACATCGCAGGAACGAAAGCCCTCCAGTCTTTCGCAATCGCTCATGGCACGTGCGAGCGCTCATGACACGACTATTTAGGTCGCAAAAAAAAGACATTTGAAGCAGCTTGAAGTGTCAGGGCACGACTTTAGTCGTGCCGTAGAAATGCCAAATCAGACTTCGGCTTTAGCCGCTGGGGCATGAGGCTATCGAAAACACATCCGCACAGGGGCTAAAGCCCTCCACCCTTTTGGAATCGTTTCGGCACGACTAAAGTCGTGCCCTGACGCAACGAGGAGTTGGAAACGAATCTTTCCGAGACCCGTAGACGCCGCATCCACTTTTTCGACTGACGGCATAGTTCCCGTAGTTATTACTGCGCTGGAGCCTGCTCCAATTCCGCGCTCAAGTGAATCGTGCCGCCGGTGACATTAAGGGTCTTGGCCCAGTCCGTGAAGCCCTTTTTCTTGACCGCAATCTGATGGCTGCCTGGAGCAACGGAGACTGTGGACGGTGTGTTGCCGACAAACGCGCTGTCGATTTCAACATCGGCTCCTGCGGGGGTAGAGTCGATCACCAGCGAGGCTTGAACGGGAACGGCTGGAGTGGCTGAGGCCACGGCCTGCGCGGGGGCGGCCGGCGCGTCAGCGAAGTTGGCCATGTTCAGGTGCATATCGCCTTCGACGAATGCTGTAATTTCAGTGCCCTGCGGAATGCTGATGTCCTTGCCATGGATGAAAAGAAACAGCGGCGCGGCAGGAAAAAAGACGATGGATGTAGCCACAATGGCTCCAGTCATTGCGCCCACGTGCCCTCCACCTTTGTTGTCCTGCGTCGCGCGTAACGCGACCTTCTCCTGATCTTTGAGCCGGGCATAACTAACAGCGATATTCAGCTTACCGGCGCGCCCCATGCTCTTCTTGTGTTCGGTTTCGGTGACCGTTGCGATCGCGGTTGCTCCTTTGGGGAGGACAACCACTTGATCTACGCTGATGTCCTCAACGACCTCAAAGGGAACTTCCTGTCCTACCTTGGTATCCGCGGAGGAGATGGTCTGACTGAGCCGCAGTTTCACGGGTGTGCCATCCAGTAGCGTATGCGGAGGAGGTGGCGACGACGGCGCTGCTTGCTGTGCCACTTGAGGCGTTTCAGGGGCGGGCTGGGGCTGCTGAGCTGCGAGCAGAGGGCAGATTCCCAGAAGTATGACTGCGATGGAATTATTGCGCATAGAGCTTCTCCTTCTACTTTCAGAACCGTTCAAAGCCACATTGGGAAGCGTCCAAATCATCTACCCAAACGCCCGGATTCGCAAGGGGTATGTGATGGAACTTTGGTGCTATTGCGAGGATTCCAGTCACCGGCCGATCACTTGGGCTGTTCGCGGCCCTGCTCAAGCACGGATGCATCATCCATGAGACGGCGCCTGACGGGAACGGTCTTTACAATTTGCGGAAAATCTCGCGTCGGCAGAGCGGCGAGAACCCTATGCGGGCAGGCGCTTGAGCATCTCGTTTGCGCGCTGGAACCAGACGCGTTCCCGGCGGCGCAGGTAGCTGGGCATGGTCGCTTCCTTGTCGAGTACCTTCTGCGCCCATTGGCGGGCTTCAGCGGTTCGACCCTGGGAAGCCAGCAACTCCGCGTAATTCAGATAGGTCTCAGACAAGGTGGAGGAGTTGATTGCCTTGCGAAAAAGCGCCTCGGCCTTTTCCTTGTCCCCGGCCAGCGCACAGGCTTGGGCCAGCAATCCGCCGGCACGATGGAAATCGTGATCGGGATCCTCGCGGACCACTCGCTCCAGGTCGGGTACAGCGGCCGCGGCGTCGCCTAATTGCAGAGCGCACAGGCCGCGCCGGTAAAACGTATCCTGCGTATCGGAGCGGGCGGCAATGGCTTTGCTAAACGCATCGCGCGCGAGTTGCAGGCCGCCGCCATCCATATAAAGATCGCCCAGCTCTTCGTAGTTTGCGGCCGATGGATTGTCCCGAACCATGGCTTCGAGGGCGGTAATGCGCTTGCGGCGCGGAATGCCGCTGAAGCTCTGGCTGAACATGGCAATGTCGGGCAGGGCTTCCATCACCAGATAGATCGTCGCGCCCAGCGGACCAAGAAACACAATGACGTAGATCCAATACATCTGCGGCCGGTGCTTGATGAAGTGGATGATGGCCACCACCTCAAGCACCAACCCCAGCGGGTAGATGAGAAAGCTCAGGAATTCCATGTGCGGTTAAATCCTAGCGCCAGAGTACACGCTTTTAAGCGAAAGAGAAATCACGCATTTGTGGCAGGTAGAAAAAGCTCGAAATCGGGCCTGCTTTGTATCAGGGCACGACTGAAGTCGTGCCCTGACACAAAACGTCGAGTGAACGGAGCTTTCCGCGGCATGGTTAGTCCCGGAGGAAATGCTCGACGCACAATCGATACTTGCTCGGGGTCTCCTTACCGGTAGGATTCGTCGCGGTGGATGACAAATTCGGGATAAGCGCCGCCGCCCAGTTCGTGCAAGTCCATGCCAATGCGCTCGCCATCGGGGTCCGCGCGGAAGGGATGCACTCGATTGAGAATCCAGAAAAGCAGATACACAAGGGGCAGCACCAGTCCCAGCAGCGTGGCGATGCCCACAAGCTGGGCAACCAATTGGCCTTGCTGCGGGGCGAAGATGCCGGCAGCAAGCAGGCCAAGCAGTCCTCCGGCGGCGTGGACGGTGATGGCGCCGGAAGGATCGTCGATGGAAACGGCGAGTTCCAGCAGTTCCACCAGCAGCGGGGTGGCAATGCCGGCGACGAAGCCGACGGCGAGCGCCACGCCGGGCGTAACCAGGGCGGCACAGGCGCTGGAGGCGACCAGCCCGGCGAGCCATGCGTTGGCGCAGAGGCTGGCGTCAGGCTTGCCAAAGCGGACGCGGGTTACAACGAAGGTGGCCGCCAGTGCCGCAGAGGCTGCGAGCACTGTATTGATCGCGGTGACCGGCAAGGCGGAGAGGGGCGCATGGAGCCAGACCAGCGCGCCCGCAAGGTTCCAGCCCAGCCAGCCAACCAAGGCAATCATGCAGCCAAAGAGGATGTAGACGGCGTTGTGGCCGGGAAGCGCGGTGGCCAGGCCTTCCTTGGGAAATTTGCCCTTGCGGGGACCAGCGATCCAGATAACGGCAAGAGCGCTCAGGCCGCCAAACATATGTACAGTAGCCGCGCCGCCGGGATCGAGAAAGCCTGCGCCGAGTGAGAAGTTGACGCCCAACTGAGAGAGCCATCCACCGGCCCACACCCAATGAGCGAGGAGCGGAAATACGATTGCGGCCATCACCGCGGCGGCAGCGCAGCCAGCGGTGAGGCGAAAGCGGTCGGCTCCCGAGCCCCAGGGGATAAGAGCAGCCATGGCAACGGCCAGGAACTCAAAGAGCAGCGCCAGTTGGGCCTGAGCCGGAGCAGCCGCCAGACCGGAAAGGAGGAACGGACCCGCGCCGAGCCAATTCCAGGGCTTGCCGGCCACGTGCAGGATGTGGCCTTCGCTTCCGGGCGTTCCGGGCAGGTTGCCGGCAACAGTAGCGCCGATCAAAGCAAAGACGATGGCGGTAACAGCCACAATCGCCAGGTTGCCGAGCAGCGCCTGTGCGGCAGAGCGAGAGCGGCCCAGCCCAGTATTGATAAGGGCCACGCCGGCGATGGCCAAAGGAGCCATCAAGAGCAGCGCAAGCGCAAGGGCAAATGCAGTGTCGGTCATGGCGGGGGCGATGGGCGTCATTGGTGGCTTTCTCCGCGCGCTTCCATGTGGCCACGAACTGCGACAACCAGGCCGAGCGCCTCAACGGCCAGGCCGCAAAGGACGAAGGCCGCTCGCGAAGCCGGAGCGGGAAAAAGCGTGAGCGCGGCGATCGAGAGAAAGAATCCGGCTGGCATCACCAGCAATCCGGCGTATTTCATGGCCTTTCCTTTTCAGGCATCCGTTCGATAGAGGGATGCGCCCCGGACCCCAATTCGCATCTTGGGAATCCGCAATCGCTTTTTTGAGCTAGAGAACAGCCTTTTACAGTGTCGTATGAATTCTAATGCATCCGGTAGTCTGGGTAGAACCCGCTGGCGCGTTCGCAGCGTTCGGTCTCCTGGCCTTCCTTGATCCGCTCGGCTCGGCCCTTACGGATTCCTTTTGAGAAGCGGGCCATAATTGCTTATGTATACTCGTCTCGACCGGACTCACAGGACCGTTCCAGTCATTCTTGGCGCCGTGACTCTTGCAAGTGTTGCAGTACTCTTCGTCTGGGACGGATTCCCGCGGCTGTTTCCGGCCGGAAGTCATGATGTTCTCGCGGCATTTCCGCTGGTTGCTATCGCTTTGGCTTACCTCTCTTATCAAATCGCGCATCGGCCTGCGCGCATGGAGTTTGCCAAGGCAGCCATGCTGGCATTGGCTTTTCTCTTTTGGGCAGCCAACCAGCTCTGGCCAAATCTGCCCCAGGCGACTCTCTTCAACGACATTGCCATCGGGCTTTTTGTCCTCGATGTCTTCTTGGTCATCATCGGCTGGCCGGCTACATCGCCCGACGAGTCCTTTGCCGAGACCTATGCGGTTGCGGAGACTGAAATTCGGCAACCCTGAGCTGTTTACGATTTGTTGATCCAGGCGATCGGGGCCCCAATTCGGACTGACAGGGCGGCCTTGGTAGGGCAGTTGTAATTCTTTCGCTGAGTAGCGGCAGAAGCGAGCCGCGTGGTAATTTGGGTCAATATCCCAGCCTCTGGTACGCAAGCCGCCAGAAGCGCGGGGGTGTTTGTCCAGTCGCCACGCTCATCACAAGCTGTATTCTTTTCAGTGGATTACAAGGTGGTACGGAAGCAATCTATTTTTGAAATATTGTGATTGCAGCCGGTTACGGAACGGTCCGCGGCTGATATATTGTTTTTGCGGGGTTCTCCACCTCTCGGGTGAGTTTTGCCCAAGAACAATTTTTGTACACAACCTGTGTGACCGCTATCACGGCGGGCGCATTCACTACGAAAATCAAGCAGGGAAACCATTCATGGCGCAGATATTCGACCGCAGCTCCAATGCTCTGGCACGCGCGAGCCTGGTGTTGACGGGGCTGATCGTGATCGCCCTGGGGGTCACGCTGGACCAGTTGCAGCGCTCGCCATGGGTGACGCGGCAAGGCCAGCGGCCAGACCAGCCGGTACCCTTCAGCCATAAGCATCACGTGCAAGGACTGGGGCTGCAATGCCAGTACTGCCACGTCACCGTGGAGAAGTCGAGCTACGCCGGAATCCCCCCGACCAAGACTTGCATGAACTGCCACGCGCAGATCTGGACCAACGCGCAACTGTTGGAGCCGGTGCGCTCCAGTTGGGCCACCGGCCAGTCGCTGGTTTGGACCAAGGTGCACGATCTGCCCGATTTTGTGTATTTCAGCCATGAGATTCACGTGAACAAGGGACTGGGCTGCTCAAGCTGCCATGGGCGTGTGGACCAAATGCCGCTGATGTATGAGCAAAACACGTTGCAGATGGAGTGGTGCCTGGACTGCCACCGCAACCCGGCGAAGAATATCCGGCCCACCAGCGAAATCTACAACATGGCATGGGAAAAGCCGGCCGAGGACAGGCCGGTTTGGTGCTCGGTTGGCGATGAGAAGACGGACGTGCCGACCGCCCAAAGCATCAGTTGCGTGACGAAAGATCCCGCGCAGAGCGGCGTGGAGATTGCGGCTCTTGAGCTGCCTGCCGTCGGTGTTGCCGGCACATCCGCGCATGCCGGCGCAGGCGCTCCCTCGTCGCCGAAGTATGAGAAATTCACCAGCCAGGATGAGCTTGGTCACTTCCTGGTGAATCACTACAAGATTCGCACCCCCAAGGACTTGACCAGTTGCGAGGTCTGCCACCGATGAGCGGACGGATGAACGACAACACGAAGACGACCGGCGCTGAGATGGCGGAAAAGAACCGCCTTGTAACAGGGCACGACTTCAGTCGTGCCGCAAGCACTGCTGTAGCCCACGGCATTGGTAGTGCTGCAATCTCTGTAAAAGGGCATGAAATTGGTTCAGCAGCAAGCTCTGTAACAGGGCACGACTTCAGTCGTGCCGCCAGCGATCCCAAATCGACGAGGGCTTTAGCCCCTGAGGGATGTGATTTACCCGCAGCGGCTGCCCCTGCCCCGGCTACGCCGATGACCCTGGCGGCCGTGCGCGCAGAGCTCAAGGCTGTAAAGGGCAAGCGTTATTGGAAGTCAGTAGATGAGCTGGCCGATACGGCGGAGTTCCAGGCGGCTGTCGAGAAGGAGTTTCCCGGTTCGGCGCAGGAGTGGGTCGATCCGGTCTCGCGGCGCGGCTTCATGAAGCTGATGGGCGCTTCGATGGCGCTGGCCGGCCTGGCCGGATGCACCAAGCAGCCCGACGAGCCGATTTATCCGTATGTCAAGCAGCCGGAAGACCTGATTCTGGGCAAGCCCATGTACTTTGCCACGGCGCACCCGTTTGTGACCGGCGCAGTGCCGCTGCTGGTCAAGAGCGATCAGTTTCGCCCCATCAAGGTAGACGGCAATCCCGAGCATCCTTATAACCAGGGCTCTTCCGACCCATTCACGCAGGGCACGCTGCTTGACCTCTACGATCCGGACCGCTCGCAGCATGTGATGTATCGTGGCGAGAACCGCGAATGGGCGGAGTTCGCGCAAGGCCTGCGCGTGAAGATGGCCGAGAGCAAAGACGGCACGGGCATCTACTTCCTGAGCGCGACCATTACCTCGCCCACGCTGGCGCGGCAGTGGAAGGAAGTGCAGGCTGCGTACCCGAAGGCGACGCTGGTGCAGTATGACCCGGCTATTGCTGGTACGGCTTTGTCGAACGGCTTAAATGTTCAATACAACTTGGCCGAAGCCGACGTGGTTGTTTCGCTCGATGCGGATTTTCTTTCTGGCGCCGGCTTCCCCGGCTTTCACAAGCTGGTCCGCGAGTACGCGGACCGGCGCAAGTCGCCGGAGAAGCTCAACCGGCTTTATTCTATCGAGTCCACACCGACGACCACCGGATTGAAGGCTGAGCATCGGCTGGGACTGCGGGCGAGCGAGATTCCGGCGTTTGCGGCGGAGCTGGCGAAGGCCGTTGGCGTATCCGGCGTTGAGCCTCCAGCATATGCGTGGACCGATGAGCAAAAGAGATTTTTTTCGGCGCTGGTCAAGGATTTGAAGGCTCATGCGGGTAAAAGCGTGGTGATTGCGGGGCAGCATCAGGATCCTACGGTTACAGTTCTGGCGCTGGCTATCAACAATGCTCTTGGTAATCTCGAACGGACGAGTGCGTTATTGTTTGAAACGATCAATCCACTGCCGGCAGATCAGCTTGCGGATTTGAAAGCGCTGGTAGCGGACCTGAATGCGGGCAAAGTGGATTGGCTGGTGATCCTGAACGCCAATCCCATCTACAACGCGCCTGCCGATCTGGAGTTTGCAGCGGCGTTTGAGAAGGCGAAGACAACTGCACACCTTGGCTCGCACTTGGACGAGACCGGACAAAATGCTCAGTGGCACATTCCGGCGGCCCACTTCCTTGAGTCGTGGTCGGATGCACGGGCCTATGATGGCACGGTTTCCATCGTCCAGCCGCTAATCGATCCGCTCTATGGGGGCAAGACCGCCCACGATGTGTTTCAGGTGTTGTTGAATGAGCCGGGACTCAGTGCTTACGAAGCGGTGCGCGAGACGTGGAAGCCGGTGATCAGGGGCGACTTTGAAACGGGCTGGCGCAAGGCGCTGCATCAAGGATGGGTCGATTACACTGCTTTCGAATCGCTGGGAGGAAAGACCAGCGTGGACACGGCGAAGATCGGCAACAAGATTCTCGCGCCTTCGCCGAAGGATTCGCTCGAAATCATCTTTCGCCCCGATCCGAATATCTACGACGGCCGCTACTCGAATGTCGGCTGGCTCCAGGAGCTGCCTAAGCCGGTAACCAACCTGAGCTGGGACAACGCCGCCATTGTTTCCGGCGCGACGCTGACCAAGCTTGGCCTGGAAGAAGACGACATTGTCGAGTTAACCGTGCAGGGCCGCAAGGTGAATGCGCCGGTGATTGTTGCACCAGGGCATCCCGACAATTCGGTCACGGTGCATCTGGGCTATGGCCGCGAGTCTGCCGGCCGCGTAGGCTCGGGCGCTGGATTCAATGCTTATCTGATTCGGACTGCGGCTTCCCCGTTTTACGCCGTGGGCTCAATCAAAAAGCTCGACGGCAAGTGGGGCGTGGCCATCACCAAGAGCCACTTTCAGGATCACCGCGGCGAACGGTTCGGCCAACCCAAGGGCCATGACAACAATTCGCTCGAAGCCGATGAGGCCATCAACGAGCGCGGCATCATTCGCTACGCCACGCTCGACGAGTACAAGGCCAACCCCGGCTTTGCCAACGAGGGCCCCGGCCGCGAGAAGACCGACAAGGATGTCACGCTCTTCCCCAACTGGCCCTATAACGAGGCCAATGCCTGGGGCATGTCGATCGACATGAACAGCTGTACCGGCTGCAACGCCTGCATTGTGGGCTGTTACGCCGAAAACAACATCGCGGTGGTGGGCAAGCAGCAGGTGCGCATCGGCCGCAATATGCAGTGGCTCCGTATTGATACATATTTCGAGGGCGATCTGGCCGCGCCGCGCGCCCACTTCCAGCCGATGGCGTGCCAGCACTGCGAAAACGCTCCTTGCGAGCAGGTTTGCCCGGTGGGCGCAACGGTTCACACGCCCGAGGGGCTCAACGCCATGGTTTACAACCGCTGCGTGGGCACCCGCTATTGCTCCAACAACTGCCCCTATAAGGTGCGGCGCTACAACTTTCTGCTTTACTCGGACTTTGAGACAGAGAGCCTGAAGCTGCTGCGCAACCCCGACGTTTCCGTACGGTCTCGCGGCGTGATGGAGAAGTGCAGCTACTGTGTTCAGCGCATTTCGGCGGCCAAGATTGAGGCGGACAAGGAGAATCGGCCGGTGCGCGATGGCGAGATTCAGACCGCGTGCCAGCAGGCCTGCCCGGCCTCGGCCATCACCTTCGGCAACATCAACGATAAGCAGAGCCGTGTGGCCAAGCTGCAAGCCGATGAGCGCAGCTATCAGGTTCTGGCCGATCTGAATACGCGTCCGCGCACCAAGTACGTGGCCGCGGTGTTGAACATGAATCAGGAACTCGAAGAAACGCCGGCGGAACGCTTGCCGGCGAAGGGTTAAGAGGTTCGATCCGCTCATGACGCCAAGCGAATTGAAAGACAACCCGAAGCTCGATCCCGCGACCGGAGAGTACCGGGTCATTGCGCCGGGCCAGACATTCCTGTCGGTCACCGAGAAGATTACGCGCATTGTGCTCACGCCAGACACGGCTCTGGGCTGGTTTGCGATCTTCAGTGTGGGCGGCGCACTGGCTACCGTGCTGCTGGTAGCCGTCACCTGGCTCTTCCTCAAAGGCACTGGCATCTGGGCTGTCACGCAGCCGGTGGCGTGGGGCTTTGCCATCATCAACTTCGTCTGGTGGATCGGCATTGGCCACGCGGGCACGCTGATCTCTGCCATTCTGCTCCTCTTCAAGCAGGGCTGGCGCAACTCCATCAACCGCTTCGCCGAGGCCATGACCATCTTTGCCGTGGTCTGCGCCGGGCTGTTCCCGCTGATTCACATTGGCCGCCCGTGGCTTGGTTATTGGCTGCTGCCCTATCCCAACACCATGAACGTGTGGCCGCAGTTCCGCTCGCCGCTGCTGTGGGACGTCTTCGCGGTTTCAACCTACGCAACCATCTCTGTGGTCTTCTGGTTCATCGGCATGGTTCCCGACTTCGGCACCATGCGCGACCGCGCCAAAAGCCCCCTGTCGCAATATGCCTATGGCCTGGTTTCGCTGGGCTGGCGCGGGTCGGCGCGCCACTGGATGCGCTATGAGACAGCCTCGCTGCTGCTGGCCGGGCTGGCCACGCCGCTGGTGCTCTCAGTGCATACGGTCATCAGCTTCGACTTCGCGGTGGCTGTATTGCCGGGCTGGCATACCACCATCTTCCCGCCCTACTTTGTGGCGGGCGCTATTTACTCCGGCTTTGCCATGGTGCTCACGCTGGCCATTCCGCTGCGCAAGGTCTATCACCTTGAGGGCCTGGTCACCGATCGCCATATCGACAACATGGGCAAGGTGATGCTGGCCACGGGATTCATTGTGGCCTACGGGTACGGCATGGAAGTCTTCATGGCATGGTACTCGGCCTCGCACTGGGAAGCCTTTATGATGTGGAACCGCATGTTCGGGCCCATGGGCTGGTCCTATTGGGTGCTGATTACCTGCAACCTGGCGATTCCGCTGACGACCCTGTGGTCGCGCAAGCTGCGCACTTCCATTCCGTTCATGTTCTTCATTTCCATCGTGGTCAACACGGGTATGTGGTTTGAGCGCTTCGTAATTGTTGTGACGAGCCTCTACCGCGATTTTCTACCCTCGTCGTGGGGAACTTACCGCGCCACCAAGTGGGACTACGCAATCTATGTGGGTACGCTGGGACTGTTTACGTCGCTGTTTTTGCTCTTTGTCCGCTTCCTGCCCATGATTCCCATGTCTGAGATTCGCATGATGCTGCCTGCGGCGAAGATTACGCCGAAGAAGGCGGCGGAGGCTGCTGACTGATGCGATCCTCCAATTGCTTTATGTCGAAGCCACGAACCTCCAGTGTCTTTTTCCTTAAGAAAAAGACACTCGTGATGAAGCTCGCGAGAACTCGTGAATTGGAGGAATCGCTCTGATGCCCCCACGCCAAGGAACGTACGGCCTGCTGGCCGAATTCGATACCCCGAGCGACTTGGTGAGGGCCGCTCAACAGGCACGGCTTGACGGCTGGCGGCGCATGGACTGCTACACGCCTTATCCGGTGGAGGAGGCGGCTGAGGCCATCGGCTTCCACCACAACAAGGTGCCGCTGCTGACACTGATTGGCGGGTTGATGGGCGTGACGGCGATGTTCGGGCTTGAGACCTGGGTCTCTGTGTGGGCTTATCCGCTGAATATCGCGGGGCGACCCACCTACTCCTGGCCGGCGTTTATTGTGCCCGCCTACGAGTGGACGATTCTCTTTGCCGGTCTCTCCGCGGCCTTTGGCATGCTGGCGCTCAATGGGCTGCCGGCGCTCTATCATCCGTTGTTCAACGCGCCCAACTTTCGCAATGGGGCCACGACGGACAAGTTCTTCCTGTGCCTTGAGGCGCTGGACCCCAAGTTCGATCTGGCGGAAGCGACGGAGTATCTGATGACCTTCCAGCCGGTCTCAGTGGTGGAGGTGGAGTACTGATGACCAGGGATCAGAGATCAGGGATCAGGGATCAGGCTCCGTGCTCCACGCTTTCGTCTTCGTTCTGGCGAAAGAGCAAGAAGCCGCTCGGCATCGTATGCATGTCGGCCCTGGTGCTCGTTGCCGGTTGCCGCCAGGACATGCAGAACCAGCCAAAGCTGATTCCGCAGCGTGGCTCGGAGTTCTTTGCCGACCATCGCGGCGCGCGGCCGCAGGTAGTGAATACCGTGGCGCGCGGCCAGTTGCGCGAAGACAGCTATTTTTATACCGGCGTCGTCGAGGGCGCGAACGGTTATCGCGAAGAGCAGAACCTGATGCCTTTCCCGGTGACCATGGACGTGCTGCGGCGCGGCCAGGAAAGGTTCAACATTTACTGCTCGCCGTGCCACTCGCGAGTGGGCAACGGACTGGGCGCGATTGTGGAGCGGGGCTACAAGCCGGCAGGAAATTTTCACGATCAGGTGCGTCTGGCGCAGCCCATCTCACACTATTTTTACGTGATGACGCACGGTTACGGCGCAATGCCTGACTACTCGGCGCAGTTGACTCCGGTTGACCGCTGGGCGGTGGCGGCTTACATACGCGCATTGCAGTTGAGCCAGGCGGCCACGGCCAAGGACGTGCCCGCGGGCGTTGCGGTAAAAGACCTCAAGGATCTGGCGCAAGAGAACCACTTGCCTGAGGGATTTGCCGAGCCGTGGACGCTGCCGGCGACAGCGATTCAGGCGTATCCGCACGATGCAAGCCAGGGCAATCCGGCAATGGCTCCGGCCAACCCGGCTGACCCGGCGATCAAGATTCCAGAAATCAAACCGGCCAACCCGGCCGCGAAGTAAGGACAGACGGAATGGCTCACGAGACGCACGCCAACACGCTCCCCGCCGATTTAGGTGCCCCGGCATTTGTAGAGGTCTGGAAGACGCGGGCGCTTGTCATCGGGTTGGTTGCTACGGTGGTTGCCGCAGGGCTGGCTTTTGCTGACGGGTCGATCGACCACGTTTTGCGCGCCTGGCTGTTGGGCCTGATGCTGACCTTTGGCTTTGCTGTGGGCGGGCTTGCGCTGCTCATGGTGCAATACATCACGGGCGGCAAATGGGGCTTGCTGCTGCGCCGCCCGCTTGAGGCCATGAGCCGCACCCTGCCGCTGGTCTTCGTCTATTGGGTGGTAATTGCCATCTCGGTGAAGAAACTCTATCTATGGGCGAGTCCGGCGATGGTCGCCGACGGCGTGAAGCGCGGCCTGATCAGCCCGGATCAACTCGAAGCGATCAATCATGCCATCAGCTTCAAGCACCCCATGCTCAACCCCGCGGCGTTCTGGCTGACCAGCATTACTTGCTTTGCCATCTGGGGCTTTTACATGTGGAAGCTCAACGCTTTGGGACTCGAACGGGATGCGGCTTCCCCCGCGACCACGCCCGAGTGGATCAAGCGATTTGAAAACATCAGCGGCCCTGGCGTGCTGATTTATGCCATCACCATGTCCGCGGCGGCCATCTATTGGGTCATGTCGCTCGATCCCACGTGGTACTCGTCGGTCTACGGCCTTTTGTTTTTGGTCGGCCAAGGCTATCAGGTGCTGGCCCTCGGCATCATCGTCGCGGTTTCGCTCTCGAAGGGCGAGCCGTTCAAGACGATTCTGCGCACAACTGAGCAGCACGACCTGGGCAAGTTCACTTTTGCTTTTGTGATGCTGAATATCTACCTGGCCTTCTCGCAGTTTCTCATCATCTGGTCGGGGAACCTGCCGGAAGAGATTCCGTGGTACATGGATCGCTTCAACGGCGGCTGGGGCGTGATTATCACGCTGGATTTTCTCTTCCACTGGCTGATTCCCTTCACGCTGCTCTTGTCGCGGGATTTGAAGCGCAACAAGAAGCGGCTGGTCCTGGTGTGCCAATGGATGGTGTTTGCCAAGGCATTCGATCTGTTCTGGCTTATCGAGCCAAACTTCAAGGATGCCGCGCGCAACCTGCACTTCAGTTGGGGAATTCTCGAGTATGTGGCTGTGCCGGTGGCGATGACCGCCTTCTGGGCGGCCTACTATTGCATTCAATTGCAATCGCGTCCGCTGGTGCAGACCAACGACCCGCATGTTGCGGAGATTCTGGAGGCGGAACATGCCCACGCATAAAGACGAGGATTCGGGGCACGGCCTTTGGCAGGAGCCGGAAGACCACTCAGGCGAAGAGATCGACGTATCCGCTGGCTATGAGCGGTCTGACGTCAAGCCCACTGGGATCGTGGTTTTTCTCGCCGCCCTCAGCATCTTTGTGGTGGTGACGGCCGTGCTTTGCTACGGCATCGGCATGGTGCTGTTTGCTCACATGGCGAAGGAAGACGTGAAGGACTACGGGCCGAAGAGCAGATGGGCGACGACTGTGAACGTGCAGCCGCTGGGCAACTTGGCCAACAACCCCGAGTTGCAAAACAAGCTGGCGCAAATGACGCAGCAATTCCCCACGCCGCGCTTGCAGACCGACGACGGTAATCAGGAGATCGCCGACCTGCACGCCAAAGAGGATCTGCTGCTGAACAACTACAGTTGGGTCAATCAGTCGCAGGGCAAGGTAAGGATTCCCATTGAGCGGGCCATGGAGCTGATTGCGCAGAGCGGTTTGCCGGTGGCGCCCCAGGTAAACGAAGCGCCTCTGCTAACCGGGGACAGCAAGCCAACGGTGGCCGTGCCCCTGACCAGCGGGTTTGCGCGCACAGGGTATGAGTTGGACACGGCGCAGGCGTTGGCCGTGACGGAAAAGCAAACGGAGCAACAGAAGTAGCGATCACGACGGGTCGAGTTTTGGTTTCACGGCAAGTGGAATTGATCGGAAGCGGAAGAGATGCGAAGCGAAGGCAAAATCCGGGGAAGTTGGCGTGGTGCGGCGCGTTCCGCAGCGGTTGCGTCGGCGGTGTGGGCGGCCGTACTTGCGCCGTCTCTCAGGTCGCAGGTCTCCAGCTACGCCGACAAGCAAGTGGGGCCGGTGAACGACAAGCCGCCTGCGATTCTGAGCGGTGTGGGCATTGCGCAGAACCTGAACCAGCAACTGCCGCTTTCGCTCACCTTTACTGACGATGCAGGCCAGCGGGTGCAGTTGGCCAGCTACTTCGGCAAGCGTCCGGCGATTCTGGCGCTGGTTTACTATCAGTGCCCCATGCTTTGCTCAGAAGAATTGAATGGCCTGACCGGCGCATTGCAGATGGTCAAGTTCGTTCCCGGCAGGGACTTCGATGTGATTGTCGTCAGCATCGATCCCACCGAGGGTACTGACCTTGCCGCAGCCAAGAAGCGCAGCTACCTGAAGCGGTACGGGCATACTGAGACGGCTGCAGGCTGGCATTTCTTAACAGGCACGCAAGCCAACATCGATGCCTTGACCAAAGTTGTGGGCTTTGGCTATGTGAAGATTCCAGGGCCAGACGGCAAGCTGACACAGTTTGCCCACGCCAGTTCGATTCAGATCGTCACGCCAGAGGGCAAGCTCGCGCAGTACTACATGGGGGTGGAGTACTCGCCCAAGGATCTGCGGCTGGGCCTGGTGGACGCTTCGGCCAACCGCATCGGCTCGCCGGTGGACAACATTTTGACCTACTGCTACCACTACGATCCCACAACCAACAAGCACTCGCTGATTGTGGCGCGTGTAGTGCAGTTGGGCGGACTTGTGACAGTGTTTTCGCTGGGCGGTTTCATGCTGACCATGTTCCGCAGGGACGCGCGGCACGAAAACGGCCAGCCAGGATCAGACAAACCGGGGACAGGAACAAAGGTGAACGGATAACGGAATGGATCACATCAGCCCAACAATCTGGCAGTTTCTCGTCAAGTGGATGACGAACTTCCCTCTGTTTCCGCCGGAAGCATCCACGATTGCGCCTCAAATGGACGCGCTGCTTTTCTTCATGGTGCTGGTGAGCCTCATCGGTCTGACGATTGTGATTCTGCTGGTCACGAGCTTTTCCATTCTCTACAGCAAGGAGCGGCATCCGGTAGCGGTGCAGGTGGAAGGCTCCACAATTCTGGAGGCCACCTGGACCATCATTCCCCTGGGGCTGTTTCTGGTGATGTTTGTGTGGGGCGCATTGATCTATTTCCGCGTGTATACCCCGCCAGCCAACGCCATGAACATTTACGTGGTGGGCAAGCAGTGGATGTGGAAGGCTGAGCATCCGGGTGGGCAGCATGAAATCAATTCGCTGCATGTGCCCACGGGCCGCGCTGTGCAGTTGACCCTGATTTCGCAGGATGTGTTTCACAGCTTTTCGATTCCAGCATTCCGCGTGAAGCGCGAAGCCATCCCTGGCCGCTACACCACGGTGTGGTTTGAGCCCACCGTGCCGGGAACCTATCACCTCTTTTGCACGCAATATTGCGGAACGAACCACTCGCAGATGATCGGCGATATCGTGGTCATGACGCCCGAGGGTTACAAGCAGTGGCTGGCCGAATCCACCAGCGGCATGTCGCTGGCGCAGAACGGCGAACGGCTGTTTGCGAGCCTGAGCTGCGCGGCCTGCCACAATGCGCGCCCGGATGCGCGCGGGCCGAGCCTGGCCAACGTGTACGGCGCCAAGCTGCCGCTCTCAAGCGGAGGCACGGTGACCGCCGACGAAGCCTACCTGCGCGAGTCGATTCTGAATCCTTCGCAGCACGTGACCCAGGGTTATGTGCCCATCATGCCCACCTACCAGGGGCAGATCAGCGAAGAAGGCGTGATCGCCTTGGTCGAGTACATCAAGAATCTCAACTCCGACTACCGCATTCAGCAGACGCTGAACACAACCGACATGCTGCCGGGTAGCGAAGGCAAGGCTGCGGCGCAGACAGAACAAAAGTCCGCTGAGCAAGGGAAGGTGAAACAATGAGCGCCACAATCGTCAGTCTTCCCGACCAATCCACGGCCAGAATTCCCAAGGTGAATTACATCACCAAAGAGAACGGAATTCTGAGCTGGCTGCTGACCGGCGACCACAAGCGGATTGCCATTCTCTACCTGATTTCGCTGAGCTTCTTCTTCTTTATCGGCGGGGCTTTGGCGGGGCTGATCCGCCTGGAGCTGCTGACACCGCAGGCCGATCTGATGGCCACCGACACCTACAACAAGGTGTTTACCATGCACGGCGTCATCATGATCTTCTTCTTTCTGGTGCCGTCGGTTCCCGCCACGCTGGGCAACTTCCTCATCCCGCTGATGATCGGCGCCAAAGATCTGGCGCTGCCCAAGATCAACCTGTTGAGTTGGTATCTCTATATTGCGGGCGGCACTTTGGCGATTTACACCATGGCCACTGGCGGCGTCGATACGGGCTGGACCTTCACCACGCCGCTCTCCACGCACTACGTCAATACCAACGTACTCACCACCGGGCTGGCCGCCTTCATCGCCGGTTTCAGTTCCATCTTTACCGGGTTGAACTTCATCGTGACCATCCACAAGATGCGCGCGCCGGGAATGACCTGGTTCCGGCTGCCCCTGTTTGTGTGGGCGCACTACGCCGCCAGCATCCTCATGGTACTTGCCACGCCGGTGGTGGCCATCGCGATTGTGCTGATTGCTCTGGAACGCACCATCGGCATCGGCGTCTTCGACCCCACCAAAGGCGGCGATCCGCTGCTCTTCCAGCACCTTTTCTGGTTCTACTCGCACCCGGCCGTCTACATCATGATTCTGCCCGGCATGGGAGTCATCTCCGAGACCATCTCCACCTTCAGCCGCAAGCGGGTCTTCGGCTATACGGCGGTGGCATTCTCGTCGGTGGCCATCGCCATCTTCGGATTCTTTGTCTGGGCTCACCACATGTTCATCATGGGCATCTCGAACTATGCGGTGCTGGTCTTCAGCCTGCTGACCATGCTGGTTGCGGTGCCCTCGGCCATCAAGATCTTCAACTGGACCTTCACGCTCTACAAGGGTTCCATTACCTTTGAAACGCCGATGCTTTACACCTTTGGCTTTATGGGGCTGTTCACCATCGGCGGCCTGACCGGCGTCTTCCTGGGCACATCGGGAACCGACATCCACCTGACAGAGACCTACTTCATCGTCGCGCACTTTCATTTCGTCATGGTGGGCGGCATGTTGATGGCGTTTCTGGCCGGCATCCACTTCTGGTGGCCCAAGATGACGGGCCGCATGTATCCGGAGAAGATCTCGCAGTTGGCAGCCGTCGTCACCTTCATCGGCTTCAACTTCACCTTCTTCCCGCAGTTCATTCTGGGCACGCTGGGCATGCCGCGGCGCTATGCGTCGTACCCGCCTGAGTTCCAGGTGCTCAATGTCTTCTCCACCGCGGGCGCGACAATTCTCGGCGTCGGCTACCTGCTGCCGGTGCTCTATCTCACCTGGTCGCTCAAGTACGGCGCGATTGCCGGCAACAATCCCTGGCAGGCCACGGGCCTTGAGTGGCAGACCCAGTCGCCGCCGCTCACGGAGAACTTTGCGGTCATGCCCATCATGGACCACGAAGCCTACGACTACGAGTGGCTGGAACGGCAGAAAGAAATTGAGGTGACCCATGTCGGATAGTCCAACGATTGCGCAGGTCGCCCCAGAGGCCGATCATCACGAGCACCCGCCCTATTTGCGTCACCACTTTGAGAGCACCGAGCAGCAGGCGGACGCAGCAGGCTTTGCCATGTGGCTGTTTCTGCTGACCGAGGTCATGTTCTTCGGCGGACTGTTTACCGCCTATCTCATCTATCGCAACTGGTACTACCCGGCGTTTGTGGCCGCATCGCACCAGTTGAGCATCCCGCTGGGCGGCTTCAATACGCTGCTACTCATTACCTCCAGCTTCACCATGGCCATGGGCGTTTGGTGCGCGGAGACGCGCCGCAAGAGCGGCTTGGTGCTCTGCCTGATTCTGACATTTATCCTGGGCCTGGGGTTCCTCGGCGTCAAGACGGTCGAGTATCGCGAGAAGATCGAGATGCGCCACGTTCCCGGCTTCCACTTCAGCCTGCAATCCTTCACGCATCCGGATAAGACGAACTCCGCTACCAAAAACGACCTGCCGCTCGCGGACGACATGGCGCGGCACACCGAGCTTTACTTTTCGCTCTACTTCGCCATGACCGGCATGCACGCGCTGCACATGATTATCGGCATCGCGATTCTGGGATTCATGATCTTCCGAGCCCAGGCCGGGGCGTACACCTCGGGCCACGTCACCTTTGTTGAGAACTTCGGGCTTTACTGGCACTTTGTTGACATCGTTTGGATCTTCCTCTTCCCGCTGCTCTATCTGATCAGCAGGCATTAAAAAGGAAACGGCATGAGCGAACAAGCACAACACAACGAACACGCGCATCACATTGTCAGCCCCGTGGTCTACGTGATCATCCTTTTCTCGTTGCTGGTGGGCACGGCGCTCACCGTGTGGGCGTCGTATGTGGATCTGGGCATCTGGAATCCCATTCTCGCGATCGCCATCGCCTGCACCAAGGCCACGCTGGTGGTGCTGTTCTTCATGCATGTAAAGTACAGCTCCAAGCTGACCATGCTCACGGTGGGCGCGGGCATCTTCATGTTCCTCACGCTGATCAGCATGACGCTGGCCGACTACATCAGCCGCGCCTGGGGTAGCTGGTAGAGCGACAGTGGTCAGTGAACAGTAACCAGTGGATGTTTATGCTGGGGGGTAAGACAATGTCAGAGAAGACTCGGCGATCTGAATTTAAGCGTCTCTGGAAAGAGTTGGTCCCGCCCCAAGGGCAAGCCAAGACCGTTCAAGGGGAACTGGTTCGCGCTGCAGGTAGGCTGAGCGATGAGGCATATCGAAACGGCAATATCAATTTCGGTAAGGGCCACAAGATTCTATGCAAGTACATCCGTTTGAATCTTGAAGATCCTACGATCTTTAACGCAGGCGAGATTGAGGAAATAGATCGGTGCATTGACGAGATACTTGATGCGGAGCACCCGGACACACGTGGAGCAGCATCCTGCCATTACCGCCTTGCGGAGAAAGTCGTGAAGTGGTGTGAATCGAAGCCATATCTGATTCCGCATAAGCCAAATCCCGCTCTCCATATGTAGACTGCGCAGGGTAGCTGTCGTGGCCTAGCTAGGCGAGTATTGTTCAGCCCCACACGAGGGCTGAAAGCTAGGGCGGCCCTTTTTGCTGGCTTCAAAATCGAGAACCGTGGGTTCGCGCTCAGTCACACTGCTTCGCTGCAAAGTCGATTTCGGTTATAGCTGGATATTTCTGCAACTCCCGTGTCTGCCTAACCCGAGTCGAGATTAGGTTCCGGAATTGCTCCTGATCTTTAACCATGATTGACAATTGTTTGGCATCCTCACGAGCATCCTTGACCCATTCTGAATCATCATCGGCTTCGATGCCCCATGTGTTGAAGAGACGCACGGCTGTCTCGATGCGCCCAGAGAGGCCGTGAGCCACGGCTGCATTGAAACTGGGCCAGCCGACATCGGGAGCGCTCTTGATGTAGTAGTCGGAAACGCTGCGTATGGTTGGAAACAGCTCGCGATAGCGCATGACCTCTTTTGCGGCGCGCTGTGCTAGCTTTTCGGAGATGGGACCGAATTGTTCTTCGCTCGTAAAAGAGCAAAACTCCCCAATACGACTTCCTTGATCGAATGAGATGTGCGGCTGGACATTCCACAGCCACATACAGCCGACGTTAAGGTAAGAGCCTCGGGACCAACCGCTGGGCTGAAACTCAACAACAATCAGTGAGCGTACCCCCAGCAGAGCCGGGGGCTTCCTTGTGTGAGCCGCTCGAAGCGGCTTGAGCGGGGTCGCTTACGCGGCCCCGGTTGATTGGAGCCAC
>Ga0302319_10000213_pt1 | contig 124413 bp, 100 predicted proteins | sample Bog_T0_2_FD_203319 | JGI IMG/M metagenome (GOLD analysis project Ga0302319, IMG submission 203319) | Peat permafrost microbial communities from Stordalen Mire near Abisko, Sweden - Bog_T0_2 | ecosystem: Environmental > Terrestrial > Soil > Wetlands > Peat | place: Sweden: Abisko, Stordalen...
AGGGCTGTTCATAGGGTTCTCCGAGTGAGCTTTCTGAGTTGGCGCTTTCGTCGCCGGTCTCAGCATCGTAGCCGCTTCGAGAACCCTTCTTCATTGCACTTATGCATTCATACAGACGGGGCTGGCACCATTGTTTCTCCCGACGTGGTAATGATTTCGTTTTTTCCGACGGGACTTTGCGCCCCGAGACCGTCCCGACTCCGATTCTTTTTGCTTGCGCCCCTTCCGAGCATACTCCAGCAACGCGGAGGGGTCGTCAAGATGAAGGATTCTGCACACCGCGCGGCTTGCAGACAAAAAAGATTTCCACAGCCCCATTGTGACATCTGACCTTGCGCTCAAAATTAAATTGCGTAATCATGGTCGAGGCCGTGACAGCCGGGAAAACACCAGCCGTCAAGCCACTAAGTCTTTTGCTGTCTAGATTTTAGTACCTAAGTTCTTTAGGCCCTAGATTTTGCGGGGAGAAACATGTCTAACTCGATGATTCCAGATATCGAGGGGGGTGGGGAGGGGGGTAGGTAGGGTACGGACCAGGAGCATCCCTGACAAGGACGCAACGGACTGTTGAAAATATTTTTCGCAGCGTCCTAGAAGCTGACCCGCACCGCAAACTCAAACGCGCGCGGAGCGCCCATAGCAAAAGTTCCCGACCCGAGCCCGGCTCGAAACGGATTAAAGCTGGAAATCGAATTCACTCCGCCCAACACATTCGGAGCCAGCACGCCGTTCGGTCCCGATACCAAGGAGGCGTTCGGCAAGTTGCCCGGCAAGAATGAATTGACCAGATTGAAGACGTTGAAAACGCTAACGCTCGGCTCGATGGTAAAGCGCTCTCGAAACTTAAGCGGCCACGACGCCCGAACATCCATCGACTTCAACCACGGAATTCCGATGGCATAAGGAGCAACCGAACCGACAGTGGGCATCACCCATCCCAGAGCAACCATGTCACTGGGAGTCATCACCAGCGGCCCCGAGACAAGGCCTGGACAAGTGAAGTGGTCGCCGGCAGGCACGTCGTTCGCAACCAGGCAAGCGCCGGCAGGCGTGAGGTTATTGGCATAAACATGGTTGTAACTGTTCAACACGGCTTGCAGATTGTTGATGTTGATGCCGTGCGAGAACTCGCCAATCTGTGTTGCGGGCAAAGGCTCAGGAGCGCCGCTCGCGCCCAGCCCCGCGCCGAGCCAGTCCGAAGCAAAAATTTCGCCGCCATGTGTCAACTCAGGCAGCAACAAGCTTTGCGGCAGCGGACTTAAGAAATGTCCGACCATGCTCAGCTTCGTAAAGAACGGCAAGTCAAGCGTTGCGCCAAACGAGATCTGATGCTTCCGCGACAGCGCATCAGCTCCCGTGAATCGCGTCGGATTGTCATTATCAGTCGCAAGGTTGGTAGAGTCCTCGTCCTGCGACTGGCTGGTAAACCGCGAGAGAGCGTAAGAAGCCTGCAGGTTCAAAGTCTTCACAAAGCGAAACGGATGTTCAACCCGCGTAACGATCTTCGCCTGCACACCGGTATAAAGCGACCGCCCATCGGGAAACTGAACATCAACTCCGCCAACAGCTCCAGTGTTGCCGGTGATCGGATTGGTGCCTGGAAACGCACAGTAAGTGCAAGGTCCTCCGCCCGTAACTTGCAGGTTCGAATCGAGTCCAGCAGTCGAGTAAGCGGCTTGCGCGCCCGCTTGGCCCAACACCGAAATCATGCATGTAGCTTGCCCAAATCCGGTTGGGCAACCAGCGGCCGTTTGCGCTGCATCGCGTGCGGCAACGGCATTCGCCTGATTGAAGCTGCGCGCCGCTCCGCTGTGGTTGACGTCTTGCCCGATCAGATAATGTTCCCCGATGTTGCGAACGTAATCCGCACTAATCACAGTTCCCGGACGAATCTCTTTCTGAATGCCAATGTTCATCTGATAAGAACGCGGCGTTCGATAGTTCGGATAGAACAGATCAGCATTGGGGTTCAGGGCGGTCAGCGCAGTGCCAACGAAAGCTCCATTCGGCTGGTTCCCGCCAACCGAAGCGGCCGCAGCCTGGTAAGCTCCGTTCAAGGCCAGAATCGCAGGCGCAGCCGTCGAGATCGTCTGTCCGCAGAATGTTGGCAGCGCCTGCAAACCAGTTGGCGTGGTCACAACCGTAGCTGCGCCATCCGGAAATGTCGCTCCTAGCAGACTGGTTGGCCATGCGAACGGAACAGCTAATCCTGCGGAACAAACCTGCGGAGCATCGGCGAACATTCCCTTCGCGAGCCGCGCGGGACTATCCAATAATGTGCTGTTCCAAATCGTGTTCTCGTAGAACAATCCCGCTCCGCCGCGGATTACCGTCTTGCCATTGCCTCCCGCATCCCACGCAAATCCGAATTGCGGCGCGAAGTTCAGGTTCGGATTGCGGACCGCAGCTCCCAATCCAGGTAGCCATTGATTCAAATCCGGCAACGATCCCAGATTGCTGTCTGTTCGGCCGGTGTCGTGGACGTAATGCACGCCATAGGTCAACGTTAATCTCGGACTGTAGTTCCATCGATCTCCGACGTACAACTCAATCCGGTTATCCGGCGTGAGTCCTCCACCGGGAAATCCGAATGCAGATTTCGTCGTGGAGAATCCAATTCCATTTCCCAAAGTTACAAAATTCGCGGGGTAAGAGGTTGGATCGGCAGAATCCGACCCCACTAGCGAAGTCGTTCCCGCCTGCGGGAACGCGGAGTAGTCCGCCAGGCGCGCGGCTTCGATGCGATTGAATGCAATTCCATAGCGGAAGAGGTGCTCGCCCAACACCCTGCTGCCGTCATACCGCGCGAGTTTGTCCGATTGATCTGTCTTCTGGGGCGCGAGCCAACTCGGGCCTCCGCAATAACTGCTTGCGCCGCTGAGAACGCAATTTCCAGCTGTGGGCGCGCCGATATTAATGCCTAGACCCGGAATTGGATTGTCGGCCGCGTTCAGTCCGCTCGTCGCATCCGATATGCTATTGCGCAGCTTGAGATATTCAAACCGAAGGCTGTGCGCGTACGCGCCAGTGTTGAAATCAACGCCCAGAGTATTCGTCGCGGTGTTGTTCGTGTTGCGAAGTTGCTGTGCGGAAGTCGCCGATCCATCGGGCCGCAGATCGCTGTTCTGAAAATAATTGAAGCGATAGAACGCGCGCGTGCTCCCGCGCATATTCCAGTCGACGCGTTCGTCGGTGTCGAACTCACGGTACGGTTGCGAGAGAACAGTATTCAGTGTGTTAAACGGAAAACTAAACGGCTCAATCGAGGTCAGATTCTGCTGAGTGCGCTCGGCATCGGCGAACAAGAACACTTTGTCCTTGATGATCGCACCGCCCGCATTCGCCCCAAATTGTTCCCGCTGAAAAGAAGAGTCAGAACCTGCCGACGAAGCGGGCAGTGGCGCCGCGCCCTGATCGCCGCGGTACACACCAAATACTGCTCCGTGAATCTGATCGCTCCCAGACCGCGTAATAATGTTCACCGTCGAAGCGGCTGATCCGGCAGAAAGATCGAGCAACGATTCCGGAAGCTGAAATTCCTTGATCGCACTTGCAGGAATGTTCTGCGTGGAAGCGCCAGTGGTCTCGTCAGTGACGTCGACTCCGTCTACTTCAGTTCTCACGCCGCGCCCGAATCGGCTCAGCACCGAAACCGAAGAGATCCCATCCTTGCTCGCACCGAAGACGCTGCCATCCTGCAACTGCACTCCGGGTTCAAGCTGAGCCAAATCCAGAGGATTTCGTCCGCCGATCGGCAAATGCTCAACTGTCCCTCCATCGACCACGCTTTGCACGCCGGCCTGTTCGATATTAACGGCCGTGCCGCCTACAGTCTGAGGACGCGGCTTCTCCGTCCCGACTTGCATGGTTACGTCCGCGCGAGTCGTATTCCCTACATGAACCGCCAGGGACAAGTGCGCGATGTTGAAGCCCTTGACCTCGATGCGTACCGCATAGTCTCCCGGCTGAATCGGTCCCGAGGAATACAATCCAGCCGAAGAAGTGGTGCCATGGATGACGCCAGCCGTGGCTTTATCCGTGATCTCGACCTTCGCGCCAGCGAGCGGCTTCTGTTGCGGATCGGCGACAAAGCCCACGATGTTTCCCGTTCCAATCGTTTGAGCGATGAGCAACGGTGAAACCGCCAGGGCAACTACCGCGAACACTGCCACACGCACGGCGAAGTGCCGAGAGAAATGACAGTTCAACCGGGCAAACCTTCCATTCAAACTATTCACTGACCCTCTTTTTCAGTTCCGTTTCAAGAACAAGAAAGCAACAACAGACTGGATCGGCAATCGCCGTTCGATGGGACAAGCACGCGCATCTCAACTTGCCGCGAGCGCCCTCGTCAAAAGCAAACCCGCGAACCCAAGTTGATCTTATAGGATGGAAAATCAATCCTCAGCCATGTAGAAGCAAGTCCGAACAATACCAAACCATCCACCATCCTTGTCAATCAAGCCCGCGCTTCGGTAGTGGTGCACTCTGAAGAACCTGTCCCCTCGGCGGCTGAAGCCGCCATTGATTTTGAGGTAATTGCGGCGTGGCTGAAGCCACGCCCTTTCAAAACGTATTCACACTGAACCACTACCCGCGCTTCTGGCCACTGGCCACTGCTTCTAAAAGTCTGACTTAGTAGTGTAATAGCCGGCTCGATTTCGCACATGATAAGCAGCGCCCTCGGCCGGCCCTGTAATCGCTACCTGGATGCGGCGAAACTGTGAGTTCGAGACGCGTTGCGACGGATAGTAGGCCAGCAAGTACTGCGTCCTCAGTTCGTCGCTGATCTTGCGAAAGGCATCATCCAGCTGCGACGTCGAAGTCGCGTAGTAGTACTTCCCTCCCGTATCTTCAGAGATCTGGATCAGCGCATGCTCGCCGCCAGTCTCGCGCCCCGCGCTGCTCTCAATTGGCACCACGATGATGCTGTAGACGATTGCTTCCGCCTCCTCGGCCGCGCGCACCGCCTCTTTGTAGTCGACGCGGCTGATCGTGTCTCCTCCGTCGGTGATGAGCACGATGACTTTCCGTCCCTGGCGCTTGTCAAGTGAGCGCGAGGTCACATAGACGGCATCGAACAGCGCCGTGGCCGCACCCAGCCGGATGTGGTCGATGCCCTCGTCAATACGCTTCAGCTCCGCCGTATAGCCGGTCACCTGAGACACCGTCTCACTGAAGCCATACACCGACAAAGCATCCACAGGCCGCAGAATCGCCCGCGCAAACCGCTTCGCTGAAGCCTGCTCGAGCGGCAAGTCGTGACGCGTGCTCAAACTGGTATCAATCGCCAGCGCAATCGAAAGCGGCACCGCCGATTCCTTGTCGAACACCGAAATCTTCTGCTCCCGCCCATCTTCCTGAACTACAAAATTTTCTTTCTTGAGTCCGCCTACTGGCGCTCCATGATCGTCGGTCACAGTCACGTAAACGTTGACCAGTTTGACGTCGACCTTGAGCGTGGTCTCCGGCTGAGACGGAGATTGCTTCTGCGCGGGAATCTGCTGCGCGTAGGCGGCGCAGGCCAGCAGCAGCAGAGTCGCGGTTAAGAATTTTCTCATTCAGTAAAGTGAAGTATACGTGTGACCGTCGGTCACTGTGTGGGGACGGCCACCCGCAAGCCTGCCCTGAGCAAAACCGAACGGTCCAGCGAGCACAGCGAGGCGCGTTCTGCCATCCTCAACCGCTCACTTAGATGCACCCCCCTGTCCGGGGCTGCCTCAGCCTAGGAATTTCCGCGCCGAACTTCCTCCGGAAACGCTTCCCCATCCGCCCATACGGCTCCGTCCTCGAAATACTCTTTCTTCCAGATAGGAACCGTACGCTTGAGCGTATCGATCAGCCATCGGCAAGCGTCGAACGCGGCCGCGCGATGAGCCGACGCCACCACGATCAACACGCTGGCCTCACCGATCTCGAGCCGCCCCAGCCGGTGCACCAACGCAACGTCGCGTACTGCGAATTGTTTCAGCGCCTGCTCGGCCAACTTCTCCATCTCAGCCAGCGCCATTTCTTCGTAAGCTTCATAATCGAGATAGAGAGTTTGGCGTCCCCGCGTCTGGTTGCGCACAACTCCCTCGAACATTACGGCGGCCCCATCTTCGCCATGCTTGATGCGCGCCAGGACCCCTGCAGTGTCGATGGCATCGCGGACAATCGAAGCGTAGCGCCGGCGTCCCGCCGGCTGTCCGGAGGGTGTCTCACCCTCCGACCCGCCACTCACCGGGGGTAGCAAGCCAACTTCGTCGTCCGACTTCAGCACGACCCCCGGTCCAACATATTCTTGATTGACCGCCACAGCGATCGACGCGAGCGCTTCTCTCATCCGCGGAACCTCGGTCGAATAATGATCCAGCAAATCGCGCACCACCGCCTTGTCGGGCAACTCGACAACGTCGCCGGACCTGCCCGCCAGGTCTTTCAACATCCCGAAGAAGAGTACGCGTACCCGCATAGAGTTGATTGTTAGAAGCAGTTTAACGCGAGCGCAGGCGTTGCACGTCAGTTCATAACCCGTGGTGGGGTCCAGACGCGCCGTCGATCCTCTGATTTCGGTATACTAGAACCACATGCCGGTCCTGAAAAATATCGCCGCCATCGCCAAAGGCATGAGCATCACCTTCATGGAGATGTTCCAGCCGACAACGGTGGAAAATTATCCCGATGGCAAAGGGCCATTGCGGGGCGCGCGTTTTGAAGCCCGCTTTCGTGGCGCTCACGTGCTGCAGCGCGACGAAAACGGACTGGAAAAGTGCGTGGCTTGCTTCTTGTGCGCGGCCAACTGTCCTTCGAACTGCATTTATATCGAGGCGGCCGACAACACCGCCGAACACCGCGTCAGCGGCGCTGAGCGCTACGCCAAGGTTTATAACATCGATTACAATCGATGTATCTTTTGCGGGTATTGCGTGGAGGCTTGCCCTACCGACGCGATCACGCATGGGCACGGTTTTGAGCTGGCCACGTTTAACGCCAGCAATCTGGTTTACCGCAAGGAGCAGATGCTGGCCTCACGGCCAGCACACATGGGAGCCAACGTCGTATTCAATCAGGCCGACGTGGATGGTGGAGCTCCCAAGGAGATGGTTGCCGGGAGTTAGATTCCGAAGAGAGTTCGCAGTCGATCACCACGCCGGTCCTCGGGGCCGGCGTTTGTATTGAGGAAAAGCGTCGTTCGCCGTTCGTCGTTGGTCGTTGGCAAAACCCCAAAGCCAGCAGCAACGACGAATGGCCAACGACCGACGACTAACGACCAATGACTGATTTTCTACAGACCGTTCGAGAGCGCGTTGTGGTTTACGACGGCGCTATGGGGACTAACATCCAGGCGCGGAATCCTACCCTCGACGATTATTGGGGTAAGGAGAATTGCAGCGAGGTGCTGGTGCTGAGCCGTCCCGACATTATTCGGGATATCCACGCTGACTTTTTTAAGGTTGGCTGCGACATTGTCGAGACCAATACGTTCGGCGGTTCGCGCATCGTGCTGAGTGAGTTTGAACTTTCGGACCGCGTGCGCGAGATCAACGTGAAGGCGGCACAACTGGCGCGGGAAGTGGCGCAGCAGTTCTCTACGAAGGATCGTCCGCGGTTCGTGGCTGGATCGATGGGGCCGACAACCAAACTGCCGTCGCTGGGGCACATCAGCTTTGAAGCCATGGCTGAGGCGTACGAGGAGCAGGCGGCGGCTTTGATCGAGGGTGGAGTGGATATTCTGCTGATCGAAACCTGCCAGGATTTATTGCAGGCGAAGATCGCGACGATTGGCGTGCTGGAAGCGATGCGGAAGGCGGGCAAGCGGCTGCCCGTGACGGTGCAGGTGACGTTGCAGGAAACCGGCACGATGCTGCTGGGCACGGAGATTGGAGCGGCGCTGACGGCGTTGGAGCCGTTTGATGTAGACATCCTTGGATTGAATTGCGCGACTGGGCCGAAGGAGATGAATGATGCGGTCCGTTATCTGGCGCTGAATTCGACGAAGCAAGTTTCGGTGCTGCCCAACGCGGGCCTACCGCACAACGAAGGCGGGCACGCCGTGTACAAGCTGACTCCGCAGGAACTGGCGGAGTATCACAAGCATTTCGTTGTCGATTACGGCGTGCGCATTGTGGGTGGATGCTGCGGCACCGTGCCTGCGCACCTGAAAGCCGTGGTGGATGCGGTCTCTGGGGTCGAACCGGCCAAACGCGAGGTGAAGCGCGTGGGCGCGGCTTCGAGCGCTTACACTTCTGTCCCTCTCGATCTCGAACCCAAGCCTCTGATCGTCGCGGAAGAAATGAATACGACGACGCGCGTCGAACATTTCCGGAAGCTGGTGCAGGGAAAGAAATACGACGACATCCTGGCGTTGGCCAAGAAGCTGGTGAATGAAGGTTCGCACATGCTCGACTTGTGCTGCGCGATTGTGGGCGAGGATGAGAAGGGATACGTCTCGTCGATTCTGGAAAGAATTGCCACACGAGTACCTGCGCCGATTCTGGTCGATTCGACCGAGGCCGATGTGGTGGAGGAGGCGCTGAAGCGAATTCCGGGTCGGGCGATTATTAATTCAATTAATTTGGAAGATGGAGAAAAGCGAACGTCGCTGGTGCTGCCGATGGCCAAACGCTACGGGGCCGCGGTGATTGCGCTGACCATCGATGAAGACGGAATGGCGCTGACGGCGGAAAAGAAGGCTGCGATCGCGCATCGGATTTTCGACCTGGCTACGAAGAAGTATGGGCTGGATGGAACTGATCTGATTTTCGATGCGCTCACTTTGCCGATTTCTACCGGGCAGGAGGAATACCGGAGCGCTGGGATCGAGACGCTCAAGGCTGTAGAAAAGATCAAAAAAGAATTGCCCGATGTTAAGACGATTCTCGGGGTGAGCAATATTTCGTTTGGGCTGGATGCTTATCCGCGTCGGGTGTTGAATTCGGTGTTCATGCATGAGGCTGTGAATCGCGGCCTCGATATGGCCATCGTGAATTACACGAAAATTTATCCGCTCTACAAAATTCCGCAGGAAGAAGTGGAACTGGCGCGGAAGTTGATCTTCCGGGATGAATCGGACGGCGATCCGCTGCAGAAATACATGAACCATTTCGCTGGCCTCAAGGGCAAGCCAGCGGCGTCGACGACTGCGCACGTGGACACGCTTTCAGTCGAGGACAAGCTGAAGTTCGCCATTATCAACGGCGAGAAATCGGTGGGCGACGGCGCGCATAAGAAATCTTTGGAGGAGTTGCTGGAAGAGGCGCTCGCTTCTTACTCGGCGCTGGAATTAATCAATACCGTACTCCTCGATGGAATGAAGACCGTTGGCGATCTGTTTGGCGCGCGCAAGATGCAACTGCCTTCTGTGCTCGATTCCGCGGGCGTGATGAAGCAGGCCGTGGCTTATCTCGAGCCGAAGATGGAGAAGAAAGCCGGTGGTTCGCAGAAAGGCACGATTGTGCTTGCGACCGTGAAGGGTGATGTCCACGACATTGGGAAAAATCTGGTCGACATTATTTTGTCGAATAATGGATTCAAGGTGGTGAACCTCGGCATCAAGCAGCCGGGCGACAAAATTATCAGCGCAGCGCAGGAACATGCTGCGGATGCGATTGGGCTGAGCGGACTGCTCGTGAAGTCGACGCTGGAGATGAAATATGTGATCCAGGACTTGCAGCGGCAGAAGCTCGCCTTCCCTGTGATTTGCGGCGGGGCTGCTCTGACGCGCAAGTATGTGGAAGACGATTTGCGGCGGGAGTATGCGAATGCTGTATTTTATGCGGAGGATGCATTTGCCGGGCTGCATGTCATGGAAGATCTGGTGACCGAGAACGGAGCGCGTGAGGCGCGGTTGCTCGATGGGCGAACAGTGAAGGAGTATGCGAAAGCGGCAGCAGTGGATGAAGAAACCGGTCCGGTGTTTGCCGAGCGGAGTGTAGTGGTGACCGACGCGCCGAATATTCCCGAGCCTCCATTTTGGGGAGTGCGGGTAAAGCATTATGACGTGCGCGACGTGTTTCCCTACATTAACGAGACTGCGCTGTTTAAGAATCAGTGGCAGTTGAAGACGGCCTCGCAGGCCGATTATGTGCGGCTGGTAGAGGACAAGTTCCGTCCGATTAAGAAGAAGTTGGAAGAGGAAGTCGCTGCGTCGGGATTGTTTGAGCCGAAGGTGGTTTACGGATATTTCCCTTGCCAGAGTGATGGCAACGATGTGGTCATCTATGAACCTGACGGTGCGGGGACGGGACGTCCCCGCGACAGCCGGCCAGAGGCCGGCGCTACGAGTTCGGAACTTTTGCGGTTTACTTTTCCGCGGCAGCGGGAAGGTCGACGGCTTTGTATTTCTGACTTCTTCGCTGCTAAGACGTCCGGGAAGATGGATGTGATTGGATTTTCTCTCGTCACGATTGGGTCAAAGGCTTCGATTGAAACCCAGAAATTGTTTGAGGGCGGAGAGTATACGAAGTACTTGTATCTGCACGGATTGAGTGTCGAGACGGCAGAGGCGCTGGCGGAACTTCACCACAAAACGATGCGCGAAGAACTTGGGATTGCCGGCGAAGATGCCCCCGCGACTCGCGATTTATTTCATCAGAAGTATCGGGGATCGAGATATTCGTTCGGGTATCCGGCGTGCCCGAATCTGGAGGATCAGACGAAATTATTTGTGCTGCTCAAGCCCGAAGAAAATGTTGGGGTGCGGCTGACTTCAGGATTTCTCTTGGAGCCGGAACAATCCACTTCGGCGCTGGTGGTTCATCATCCTGGGGCTAAGTATTTCGTGGTATGAAGGCGCACTAGCGTTTTTTTCTCGCCAACCGTAGATCGCAGGAAGTGCATCTTCTTCCCATGATTCGCAAACTACAATCCGGCGAGTATCGTATGTATTCCCGCAAGAAAGATGCGAAGACGGGGAAACGGAAGAACCTGGGGACGTTTTCGTCGCGGGCGGCCGCACAGAAGCATGAACGCGCTGTGCAGTATTTCAAGCGGGCGGGATAAATCGAGCCCGAGTTCGCGAACTGAAATTCCTCTTGACGCTGCCGGCGCTACTAGCTGCTAGGGGTCCTTCGACTGCGCATGATCGTCTTTCAGACGATCATGCTTCGCTCAGGATGACAAATCCTCTGGGTTAGCGCTTCTCCGCCTAGAATGTCGTAACCAGGCGGAAGGTGTATTGCCGCGACGGGCCTAGTGCGTTGCCGGAAAACAGTCCTCCGAAGTCGATTACTTCGAGTTCGTTGCTTAGGTTCTGGGCGTCGGCCTGTAGTCGTACGGAGCGTTTTTCGTGCTGGTAGAGATCGGCTCCCGCCGAAGCATTCTGTGTGAAGTAGGGACCGATGCGGTCGCGATTAAAATTGAGGCGGTTGATCACCGCTTGACCGTATTCCGTCGCGTATTGCTGAGGGGTTAAGTCCGGTTCAAACGGCAGTCCGCTGTTGTAATCGCATCCCACGGCGAACCACAACCGGGAGGCGGCCTGATAGCGGACTCTGCCTCGCACTGTATTCCGCTGGTCCTGCGAATCGGGAAAATGTCCCGTCAACTGGGTTGTCGCGCCAGTGGCGTCGTCCCCTAGAAACAGACCGCCGGTTACCGGGTTCCAGACATTTCCTACGATGTAGGAGTAGCTGGCGAAGCCTGAGAAACGTCCCCAGCGAAGAACTTCTAGTTTGGCCTCAGCGCCGTAGAGAATGGCTTTCCTGAACGCGATGGGGAAGCTGATGCCGGTGCTGAGAACTTGCGCGTCGTCGGCGTAATTGTTCACGTCACGGCGGAACATATTCGCGTCAACTCGCAGTTTCTGCAGAAATGCTTTTGTCGCGCCTAATTCGTAATAGTTTCCGTGCGAAGGCTGAACCGGGAGTTGCACTGCGGCAACGCTAGTGTCGAGAGCCTCCGCAGTGGGAGAACTGGAGAGAAGAATGTTCTCGGAGGATGGCGTCTGGAAGATGCGGTCGTAGGAGGCGTGAACGTTCACGCCGGTCGAAGTGAAGTAGCGCGAGATGGCGACGCGCGGACTTACTGCGTTCTGGTTTACTAATAATTGATAATGGTCCCAGCGAAGGCCAGCATTGACTGTCCAGTTGCCGAGCCGGATAGCATCTTGGACATATGCTGACTGCTCGAGATCCGGACGAGTGCCGGTAAACGCGAAAGTCGTCGCGCCCGCATCCAATATCCCCAAAGTGATCGGGCATTTCGTATCTAAAGGGTCGGTGCAATCCGGCATTACGTAGCTGAAGTTTTCGTGCAAGAATGTCGCGTCGGATTCGACTCCCGATTTCCATTCCTGCCGGCCGTGATGAACAGAGACACTGCCGTTGAAATAAATTTCCTTGAAATAATTGTGCTGGGTTGCAATCAGGGGCCATGACGACGGGTTGGAATAAAAATCGTTGGAGTTGTCGCGGGACATTGCGCGCAGGGAGCCTATCGCATCGGAGGAAAAAATGTGCTGGTAGGCGATGCTGCCTAAAGTTTCAAAGTTGTCGCCAGTCTGCAGCTGTCCGCCAGGAACGAACACGCAGTCGCTCGGCTCGTCTGCTGCGGGAACAGGTGGGCAGCCGACGTTATTATCCGCACTCGGTACATACGCCCCGTTCTGCTGCACGAATTCGTTAGGGATTTCATAGCGCGCAAGTTCGTGGCGAACGATCAGCGTGAGACGGTCTTTCTGAGTCAGATCCCGCTCATAGCTCAGCGAAAAGCTGCCGGTGGTGCCGTCGTTGGTGTAATTCTGCGGGACCACCGGGTTCAGGTAATGGCCCGTCATATTGCCCGAAGCGCTCACGCCGAGCGTGTTCCCTTTCCATGTGTATTGATCTTGAGTATTAATTCCAGCCGTGCCATAAGTGCCGCCGAAGAGAGTGAGCTGTCCGTGAAACCCTGCATCTGCGCTCTTGAGCGTGTTGACTTCAACAACGCCGCCCAACTTTCTGCCAAATTCCGCGGGAATGCCAGCGGTATAAATTTTGAGAGATTCGGCGTCGTCGGCTTCGACCTCAGGGCCGAAGCTTGGCGAACGGTTGTCGGTGATGGGAATTCCGTCGACGACAAACTGAGTTTGATATTCGGATCCGCGCGGATGCAGGACCGCATTACCTTCGTAAAGCCAGCCTGGTTCTGAGTTCACCAACTCCTGCATGGAGCGGCCGGGGAGTGCGGTCAATCGATTCTCGATCGTCTGCAAACCCACCTCATTGACCGAGCCTGCGCGATAGGGATCGACCAACGTGCCGGCTGCGCTGACCGTCACGGATTCGGAAGCTGAAATGAGTTTCAGCCGAATCGTGCGATCCAAGGGAAGCGCGGAACGTATTTCAACCGGCTCCGACACAGGAGCGAAGCCCTCTACTTGGACATGAACCTGGTACATGCCGTAGGGCAAGCGCCGGGCACTCAGGTTGCCTTGATCATCCGTGGTGAAGGTGTGGCGATACTCATTGCCCTGGCTGAGCAGTTCGACGGAAGCCTTGACTGGCAGGCCGTCAGGGCCGGTAACTTTCAGGCGAAGTTCTCCAGCGTTGCTCTGCGCGTCGACGCGAAGGGCGAGCGGCAGAACGAGCAAGAGGAGGCCGAGGTGGACTAGTGAGCGCACGTTGTCGAGTGGGGGAATCTTTATGCTATCAGTTTCGCGTCGTGAGATTGAGTTACGAAGGAAACGGCGTTCGGCAGGGCGTGATGAAGACGGGTGATGAACAGGGTGACGGACGGGGGTGACGATGGGAGCCCGACAGTTTTTACAAACTATTTACATCGCTCTGACAAACGGCGACGGCAGGTAGCGGATGATTGGCACGGTATTCATGTCGATCTTCACGCCCTCCGTCACCGAGAGGGAATGGGGAAACCGGCGTTCCCGCCGCAGGGGGTGGGGCCGCCGGTTTATTCTTGCGGCCTCACCAGACCCGGCATGCATTCGCTGGCATCATGGGCTGGCCGGTTTTGCAGCCGAAGGCCCGGCCGAACTCCGGCATGTTCTGGACGACTCCGTTGATGCGAAATTGGCGGGGCGAATGGGGATCGGTCTGCACCTGCAGGCGGAGCTGCTCGGGACGCGTGTCGCCGCACCAATCCTGCCCAAAGCCTACGAAGAATTGCTGCACAGGCGTATAACCGTCCTGCTTCTTGGTGAGGTCAGTTTTCTTTCGACTCGCGTCGGCAAGGAATGCGAGGTAGGCCAGCCGAAGGCCTCCGTTGTCGGCGGTGTTCTCTCCTAAAGTCAGCTTGCCGTTCACCTTCACATCATCCACTACAACGAAGTTGCTGTACTCTTTGACTTCGCACTCGGTCATCTCGTCGAACTTCTTGCCGTCCTCGGGAGTCCACCAGTCGTCGAGATTGCCGTTGGCGTCGAACTGACGGCCCTGATCGTCAAAGCCGTGCGTCAGCTCATGGCCGACAATAGCGCCGCCGTGGCCGTAGTTCTCGGCGTCGGTCGCGTGCGGATCGTAAAACGGAGACTGCAGAATACCAGCGGGAAAATTGATGTCGTTCATGGTTGCGCTGTAGTAGGCATCGACGGTCGCCGCACTCATGCCCCACTCGCCGCGATCGACGGGCTTTCCAATCTTAGCGAGCTCCCGGCGATTCTCAAACTCAACCGCGCGCTGCGAGTTGCCGAACGCGTCTCCGCGCACAATGGTGAGTTTGGAGTAATCGCGCCAGCGGTCGGGATAGCCGATTTTGTCGGCCACGGCATGCAATTTTTCTTTGGCTCGGGCTTTCGTGGCGGTGCCCATCCAGGTGAGAGTGTCGATTTCCTGATTCATGGCCGCTTCAATGTCATGCACCATCTGAACCGTGGCCTGCTTGCTCGAGGGAGGAAATTCCTTCGCGACATAGACCTGGCCAATTGCCTCGCCCAAAGCGCCGTCTGTGTCTTGCACGCAGCGTTTCCAGCGCGCCCGTTGTTCCGGTTGCCCGGCAAGCTTGCGGCGATAAAAATCAAAACTTTCATTATCGAAAGCCTGCGGCAAAACCAGGCCAGAAGTGGCGTGGATCAATTGCCAGCGCAGATACGTCTTCACTGTTTCCAAATCCGTGGAAGCCAGTAGCGCATTCATGCCCTTAAAGAAATCCGGGTTGGTCACGTTCAGCTCTGAAACGAGCGGAGCGTCAGTCGCCTTGAGGAAACGATCCCAGGCGATTCCCGGCGCCAGCGTGGCCAGTTGCGACACGGGCATAAGGTGGTAGATGTTTTTGGGATCGCGTTGCGAAGTAATATCCATGGAAACTTTTGCGAGGGCGGTTTCCAGCTGCATGATCTTCTGCGCGTCGGAAGCGGCCTTGCCCTCGGGCTCGCCCATAAGTTTGAGCATGTTGGCGATGTGCTGGACATATTGAGCGCGGGTCTTTTCAGCAACATCGCCGGTGCGGAAGTAATAGTCGCGCTCGGGCAATCCCAGACCGCCTTGATCAACGACTGCAATCTGCTTGCGGGCGTCTTTGAAATCCTGCTGTTCGCCGAAGTTGAACCATGCCCCATCATTAATCAGTTGGTAGTGGGCCAATAGTTCGGGCAACTGATCTTTGCTGGTCAACGCCGCAATGCGGTCGAGTTCAGGTTGCAGCGGCTTCAATCCATTTTTGTCGATCGCCGCAATGTCGGTGCAGGAAGCATAATAATCGCCGATTTTCTGTTCGTTGGCTGTGCGCTTTGCGCCACCAGCAGCGGCTGTTTCGATCAGGCTCTGCAGGATCACTTCAGTGTGCTCGCCCACCATCGCGCCAGTCCCGTATCCAGAACGATCGTTGGGGATGGGATAGAGTTTATTGAAATTGCCGCACGCGTACTGGGCAAAATCGATGCAGGGATCGGCGGTCGTATCGATGAAGCGAGTATCCAATCCGGGCGGGAGTGGAGGATTCTGCGAAGGAGCCGGGGACTGGGTCTGGGCAGTAAGCGGCCCGCAGAGCATTGTCAGAAGTATGAGTGCTGTTGTTACACATACGGTGGATCGCGCTTTCATGTGTGAATCCTTTGCATTGATTTGATTGTGGCGCGTTGCGGGGATTAGTTTACTCCTGAACGGACGCCAGCGATCATGCTCTTATGAGTAGGAGCGCAACACAAGAAAGGAAGATATTCGATCCATCTGGACCGGCCTAGTTGAATTGGAACCAGTTCATGCTGCCAAGATTCGTAGTGCCGCTCGCGGGAGATCGGAAAATCACATATAGGTCATGAACGCCGGTTGCACCGGATGCAGTTCCCGTTTCTGTTGACCACACTTGCCAACCTCCGGTCGCGGGAATACTCACGGAACCGGCCAGCAATCCATCGAGACTATCGAGGTGGAATTCAACGGTCCCTCCGCAGTTTCCCCCGTTGTTCACGTCACAGGCCAGGCGAACATTAACCACTCCGACTCCCGACGACCCAAAGTCTATGTTGTTATAAACGGCATAGTCGCCATCGCTCGATGATCCAACATCGTAACCGCCGTTGGCGTCACTGGTATTTTCTGTTTGCAGTCCGAAAGTTGTTTCAATGGTCGACTGGCTATCTCCGCCCGTACTGTTAAAGCTGGAGGCTTGTATCTGCGATCTGGCGCTGACTGTGTAACTGCCTACCTGCGCACCTTCCCAGGTAAACGTTGCGCCACTCAATCCCTGCAAGGTGTAGGAAAAAGACTGGTCTCCCCATTGCACCTGAAAGGGACGAGTGATAGTCGTGTCGTTGAATGCAACTAAGACTTCGGAGGTGTCGGGATTCAGGAACGCTACATCTATAATTCCTGCGGCGTTACTCGAGTACACTCGGATCGCCCCCGGCAGCACATACTTGCTGAAATGACCCATGGTGTAATACTCGATCGTATAAGAGACGATGCCCGAAGGGTTCTCCACGGTCACCAGGGGAGTGCAGGTTGCGCAGCCACCGGTATGCGGGCCCTGGTTCTGGTCCAGAGCCACACTCCACTTCACGTAGGCCTTGCTCCAGTTCCGCATGATCTGGGTGATATTTTCAAAGTCGAGTCGCACATGATCGGAGTCTGTGGTGAAACCAGAATGTTCCGTCAAATACTGACCTTTGCCGGAATAAAGGTTCTGCATCGGGGACATGACGCCGGGTGTCCCCGCATAACCGTGCCATGCGATTCCGGCGACCTCGCTCGAATTCAATACCGTCGGATCCCCGAAAACGTCCTCTGGATAGTACGGGTCAGTCCAGCGATGATCGTAAATCAGAACCTTCGTGCCAATTCCGTTGGCGGCTAAAGCGGACAATAGGTAGTCGTGCAGCACTGCCGACTGCGTGGCTGGGTCCATCAACATGCCAGGATAAGGATTTGGATCGAGCGTTACGTCATAGAGTGGCTCATTCTGCAAAGAAAGATAATCGATGGAAATGCCTTCTGCCGCATAGGCTTGGAAGTACTTAATGAAGTAGCCGGAAAATACTGAATTCATATTCGGAAGAAGCGAACCGCCCAGCATAGTTCCCGACGTTTTCATCCAGCCCGGAGGACTCCAGGGATTCGCCATGATCCTGAGTTGGGGATTGAAGCCCTTCGCTTGCAGAATAATTGGGATGATGTCTACTCGATCATGGGCAATGGAAAACATGCTCAAATCCGGATCGGCCTGACCATCATTATCGTCAAAGGAGTAAACCGAACGCGCAATGTCGGTAGCGCCCATGGGGTTGCGCATGAAGCTCAGCCCGATGCCATCGCCTGCGCGGGTAAACAGATCGCGCAGGGCCGTGTCGCGGGCTGAAGGCGACGCGATCTCGTTGAGCAGGTAAGCGGCAGAGTCGGTGAAAGCTGCTCCAAAGCCTTCGATCTGCTGATAGGTCTGATGTTCGTCGACATATATTATGTTTCCGCCGCTCCCCATCTCAGAGAAGTTGAAGTGAATGTCAGGCTGTTTGGCCAGCCGCTGACTCTGATCGTCGCTGGTAACTACAACCGCAATCGATCGACTGCTGCTCGCGCAGCCCATGTGTGGAACCAGCAATGCCGCGCAACTCAGGATCACCGCGGTTGAACGAAGCCACTGGCAACGATCATCGTCATCATTGCAAATGGACTCCTTCGCTTGCGGCTTGTTTGCCTCAACCCCTGTGTCTATCAAACGCGAAACCTTACCATGCTTGCTCTCGCTCTGCCGATTTGCGCTGCATCTATCGGGCCATATTCATCGTGCTCGCCTCGACATCAACCATGGTTTTGTCCCAAAATGGGTCGCCGCAAATTGCTTTTGGAAGAGGAGCGGTGTGGTTTGTTTCAACTGGAGGGCGGTCCAAAGGGTTAGAGCTTCCCCGTGTTTTTTTGTTTCTATCTTCGCAGTAGAATATCCGCCGCTACGAACACCGCGAAGACCACTGAGATCACGCCGTTCATGGTGAAGAAGGCTGCGTTGAGTTTGGAGAGATCGTCAGCCTTAACCAGAGAATGCTCGTAGAGCAGCAGTAGAGTGACTGCGACGACGCCCGCGATCGCGAGTTTGCCTAGAGCGAACGCTGGGATTAAAGCGATCAGCAGGAGCAGCATGATCAGGTGAAAAACGCGAGCAATCCAAAGAGAGCGATGGATGCCGACGTAGCGTGGGATGGAGTGGAGTCCGGCATCGCGATCGAATTGGAAATCCTGGCAGGCGTAGAGAATGTCGAACCCTGCAACCCAGAATGTTACGGCGGCGGTGAGAATGAGGATGCGAGGATCGAGCGTGCCGCGAACGGCGATCCAGGCCGCGGCCGGTGCGATACCGAGAGCAAATCCGAGAACGAGGTGCGACCAACGGGTGAATCGCTTGGTATAGGAATAGAGAAGCAGCACAGCGAGCGCAACCGGCGAAAGCCAGAGCGTGAGCCGATTCAACTGAGCAGCAGCGAGAATAAAAATCGCGCACGAGACGATGACAAAGGCGGCGACGAAGGCGGGCGAGAGATGTCCCGCTGGCAGAGCGCGAGCACGAGTGCGGGGATTGGCGGCGTCAATCGAGACATCGGCAAGCCGGTTGAAAGCCATAGCCGCAGAGCGGCCAGAGATCATTGCGATTACGATCCAAAGAAGTTGATGGCCGGTGGGAATGCCAGAGGCCGCCAGCATCGCTCCGCAGAGAGCGAAAGGGAGAGCGAAGATCGAGTGCTCCCACTTAATCATTTCCAGCGTGACGCGCAGGTTGTGGAAGACGGCCACGCAGAGATTGTAGCAAGGCAGTTCTCGCTTCAGTTCAGCACTCAGCACTCAGCACTCAGCACAGCAAAATCGACAGCCGCAGTGTTGTCAAGGATTTTCGTGGAATCAATCTCTCGCGGCAGCGCTGGTTTTACTGGGAACTGAGAACTGTTTTGCGCGATTTGCTTGATTTTCACAATTGACAAGCCCTATGCGGTGCGGCATTATGGGGTCGCCATTTCGTTCTTCTTCCCTCTTGCAGGGATAGATGTAGTAACTTGGAGGGACACAATGTCAAAATTCGTTCAGAAACTTTGGCGGGAAGATTCGGGGCAGGATATCGCCGAGTACGCGGTAATGCTAGCTGTCATCCTGGTTTTGGTCGTAGGCACCATTCGCCTGATCGGGTCGAACGCAAATAATGCGTTCTCGTCAGTCGCCAGTTCGATACAATAGTGTTGTCGGCTGGCACCACTCAGTAAAAGCCGCGTGATCGGATTGCTTTTCATGATGAGATTTACCTCGTTTACCGGGCCGTTTCGCTACTGCGGGTTTAACCGGGTAGCGGCTGCGGCGGAACTTGCGAGGAGATCGAGTCAGCCATGATCGCCTAGATTTCAGCAAAGTTCAGCCAAAGGCCGCGATTGCAAAGATCGCGGCCTTGGTTTTTTTGCAGAAGATTTGGAGAAAACCAATGATCGTCAACATGTCGGAGAAAGCTACCGAACCAGAAATAGCGCACATCATCGAGCGCATTCGCGAAGCCGGCTACCAGCCTCATGTCACGCGCGGAGTCGAACGCACCATCGTCGCCGCCGTGGGAAACGGCCGCCGCTACGAAATCGAGGCGCTGCAAGTGGCGCCCGGCGTGGACAACGTAGTCGCGATCGCGCAGCCCTTCAAACTTGTGAGCCGGCAGGTCAAGCCCGAGCGCACGATCGTAAAAGTAGGCGGCGTCGCCATCGGCGGACCCGGCGTAGTGATCATCGCCGGACCCTGCTCCGTGGAATCGCGCGAGCAGTTGCTCAGCACAGCGCACGCGGTAAAACGCGCGGGCGCTACCATGCTTCGCGGCGGAGCCTACAAACCGCGCACTTCGCCCTACGATTTTCAAGGACTCGGCCTGGAAGCGTTGAAGATTCTGCGCGAGGCGCGCGAGCAATCAGGACTGCCGGTGGTAACGGAAGTCATGAGCACCGAAGATGTAGACGTCATCTGCGAGCACGTTGACATGCTGCAGGTCGGCGCGCGCAACATGCAGAACTTCGCGCTGCTGCGCCGGCTGGCAACGGTAAGCATGCCGATACTCTTGAAGCGCGGTCCATCCGCGACCGTGAAAGAGTGGTTGCTCGCCGCTGAGTATTTGCTTTCCGGAGGCAACAGTCAGGTTGTGCTTTGCGAACGCGGCATCAAGACTTTCGAAACCGAGATGCGCAACACGTTCGACCTCGCCGCCGTAGCGCTGGCTCGCGATCTTTCGCATTTACCGGTGATCGCCGATCCCTCGCACGGAACCGGCAAGCAAAGCCTGATCGCCGCGGTCTCTCGCGCCGCCGTCGCAGTGGGCGCCGATGGACTCATCATCGAAGTGCATCCATGCCCTGAGCGCGCACTTTCCGATGGAGCCCAGTCGCTCGATTTCGCGGGCTTCGAGAAGGTGATGAAGGCGATCGCAGAGCCGCTGCGGCGAGCCGCGGTGACGTAAAACATTTGAGTTTTGTGGTGAGCGCGGCAGGGCTCGAACCTGCGACCCATGCCTTAAAAGGGCATTGCTCTACCAACTGAGCTACGCGCCCGCCGTTCCTTCAATCTAACATATTCATGCGCGCTTATTGCACAACCTTGGGGAGCTGTGGCCGCGCCGGAATTCGCTTTTGCCAGTGATTTCAAGGAGCGATAAACGTCCGGCCTGGAATAGAATAACGATTCGCCAAATTAACTTATGAGCAGTCCGACGGAATTTTGGAAAAACTGGGAAGGCCGCGTGGCGGATGAGAAGTTCCCACTACGAAAGTTCCTGGGCGGCTCCGATCACAGCGCGGTTTTTCTCACAGAGCGCACGGGCGAAGGATCGCAGCGGGCCGCTATAAAACTCATCCCCGCGGACAATCTTGACGAGAGCGTTCAGCTTTCTTCCTGGGCCACGGCAGCGAAGCTTTCTCATCCTCATCTCATCGCGCTATTTGAATGTGGAAGCTGCACGCTCGGTGGCACGCGTCTTCTCTATGTGGTCATGGAATACGCCGAAGAGAATCTAGCGGAGATTCTTCCCTTGCGCGCGCTCGCTCCAGCCGAAGCTTCGGAGATGCTCCACCCCACTGCCGAAGCGCTCGATTACCTGCATCGATCCGGTCTTGCGCACGGCCGCATCCAACCCTCGAACATCATGGCGGTCGATGACGAATTAAAGATTTCCGCTGATGGCATCGGCAAGACCGGCGAACGCCCCACGGGGCGCGCACCCAGCCCCTACGATGCGCCGGAAGTCTCAACCACCGAAGCATCTCCAGCAGCCGATATGTGGTCGCTGGGAATCACGTTACTTGCTGTCTTGACTCAAAACGAACCGAACTTGACGAATGGCGATCGCGTACCCGTCGTTGTCCCTGAAACAATTCCGCAACCTTTCCGCGATCTCGCGCGGCGTTGCTTGGCGCTTGATCCGCAACAGCGCTGCACAGCGGCCGACATTCCTGGTCGGCCCCAAATTCCAAACCGTAAAGCCGAAGTTCCAGCCAGCGCGAGGCTTGTCGAGCCGAGCCCTGCCGAAGATCGTCCGCAGAAAGAACCTTCCAGGAAGAAATTCGTCATACCAATTCTGATCGTGGCAGTTCTCCTTATAGCGTGGCTCGGCAGCAAGTTCGTGACACACGAGCCCACGGTTCCAGAAGCGGAGACTCCCACCGCAAGCGCTCCGCCTTCAGCTGCCGCTCCGTCCGCACAATCGCCAGCCCCAGTTTCAGAAAGCAAACAGCCCACCCCGAAAGAACTCGTACCAGGCAATGTGTTGCATCAGGTTTCGCCGGAGATTTCTCGGAGCGCGCAGAATACGATCAATGGCCACGTAAAAGTCAGCGTACAAGTTTCGGTAGACGCTTCGGGAAACGTCTCGCAGGCTAAATTCGTTTCGGCCGGACCGAGCAAGTACTTTGCGGATCGCGCGCTCGCAGCGGCACGCATCTGGAAGTTTACCCCGCCGCAAGTGGACGGACACGCTGCAATGAGCGAGTGGATTTTACACTTTCAATTTGGACGTGGGTCCACGCAGGTGACGCCGACAGAAACAAAACCCTGACCAGCACAGCATTCTGCTTCGCAACTATTCTTTAGTCTTCATTCTCCAAACCATCTGCCGCAACATGCCCAGCAGAAATTCAGCGTCGCCGCTCTGCAACCGAAGCCGCACAACGAACCGCCGCACCGCACCCTCAAAAGTATCTGACGTATTCAGCTTGGGATAACCGCTGGCGCGAAGCGCAGTGAGCAACGTCTCATGAATTCGCTCGACCTCCGCAGCCGAAGCGGGACTTCCCTTCTCCGGCTCCGGCATCGCCGCCGAATCACGAATCAATTCGTACAAACAAATTGCCACCGCCTGCCCAAGATTCATCGAGAAGTGTTCTTCACGCGTGGGGATTCGCATCAGCCAATGGCAATGGCTCATATCCTTATTAGAGAGCCCGTATTTCTCTGAGCCGAACATCAGCGCGCAAGCACCGCCGCCGGCGTCGGCGGAATGATCGGACACGGAAGCTCTGGACACGGAAGAAAGATGCGCGCGAATAAGCGGCGCACCTGCTTCAAGTCGCTGGATGGGATGCTGCAAGTCGCGCGGCCCAACCGCCGTAGTTCCCACTACCAGCGAGCAATCGGCAACCGCTTCAGCTATGGTTTCATATTTTTCGGCGCTGGCCAGCACGTCCGCGGCGCCCACGGCCGAGCGAGCCCCTTCAAACGCAACATCGTAGGGATTCACCACCCGCAGATGTCGAAATCCAAAATTGCTCATCGCCCGGGCGGCCGCTCCAATATTCAAGGGATTGCGCACGTCCACCAGGACGACGCGAAGTTGATCGAGTTCAGAAGAAAGCGGCAAGCTGTTCGTATTCTACGGCAGTCCGCAATCCTAGCAAGCCTCTTGCCGCAACCCCTTTTTACAGCACCGTGTAATTGTAAAAAAATTGTCAAACCTTCGCTCCTGGCCTAAAAATGGGTAGAAACCATGTAAGCTTCACCTTGCGGCAGGCTAAGTTGGGGCATCCAGCAAAGCCTTCCCAGGCCCTCGAAGACGGGGGCCCGAATCGAGGATGGCTCTATGGGTCAAATCGCCACACCAATCAGCACCGTAAGATCGGTGGATCCGATGAACTCCACGCGACCGATGGGAAGAATTCTCGTAGTCGAGGACGATCCCGCTGTTCAAAAAGCGCTCAAGCGGTTGTTCGAGGGCGAGGGATACACCGTTGAAGTTCAATCGAACGGAAAGTCAGCGTTGGAAAGCTTCCAGGCTGCCCCGCCCGCCGTCATTATTCTCGACCTTCGCCTGCCCAAGCTTTCCGGTGGCGATGTGTGCAAAGAGATCAAGGCGCAAGCGCCGACCTTGCCCATCGTAGTTCTCAGCGCAACCAGCGATGTTTCGGACAAAGTTCTGTTGCTGGAGTTGGGCGCGGACGATTACGTCACGAAGCCTTTCAGTCCCCGCGAGCTGCTTGCCCGCGTGCGCGCAGCCCTACGGCACACCTCGAGGACAGCATCTGTCAATCTGGTGAGTTTCGACGGCATCTCGATTGACTTCAGGAAGATGGAGGTGATACGAGAAGGCAACGTTGTAGTTTTGACCGCGCAGGAATTCAAGACTCTGCAATTTCTCGTGCAAAACGCCGACCGCGTGATTGGCCGCGACGAACTGCTGAACGAAGTCTGGGGATACCAGAATTATCCTTCAACCCGCACCGTCGACAACCACATCCTCAAGCTTCGCCAGAAACTGGAACGCGACCCCGCCAGTCCGGTACACTTCCGCACGGTACACGGAATGGGTTACAAGTTCGTTCGCTGAGATCCCTTGGCCCCTTCATCAGAACCCGCCTCGCAGACCTTGCCAGAATCCTCCGCAGGCACGCTGGTGCCTCGAACGCGCCTGCGCACGCGCTTCTTGCTCTCCATGGTGCTGATCACCGCTGGCCTCACCGCGTTGAGCTTGTTGGTGGTGCGCCACAGTATGGAAGGCCACGTCCGCGAAGGCATTGTGCAGAACCTGCGGAACTCCGTCACCACATTCCAGAATTTCCAGCACGATCGCGAAGTCATGTTGACCCACTCTGCCGAATTAGTGGCCTACCTGCCCATCACTCGAGCCATCATGACCGCTCACGATCCGGCCACGATTCAGGATGCCTCGAAAGATGTATGGCAATTAACTGGCAGCGATCTTCTGGTGCTCGCCGACCGCAGTGGCAAGGTGGTAGCCCTGCATACAAAATCGGAGGGGTTAACCCGCGAGGCCGCGCAGAAATATTTCGAGCGATCCTTGAACGAAGAAGATTCAAGCCACTGGTGGTTCGGCAGCCACCATCTCTACCAAACTTTCGTGCAACCGGTTTACTTCGGTTCCAAGACAGAAGGTCCGCTACTCGGCTTTCTGATCATCGGCCATGAAATTGATGACCGACTGGCCCGCGAAGTTAGCACGGTTTCGGCCAGCCAGGTTGCATTTTCCTATGGCGATGAAATCGTAGCCACGACCTTGACCGCTGATCAAGCCCAGAGCACGGGCTTGCGCGCGTTGGCCGCGGCAGCGCCGCAGAGCACGCCGCGGAACGTCGAAGTCGGCAAGGAAAATTTTGTAGCGACTTCGCTCGATCTGTCAGGCCAGCAGGAAATCCCAGTCCGCTTGACCGTGCTCGGATCTTACGATCAAGCCGCAAAGTTTCTCGATAACCTGAACCGCCTCCTGTTGCTGCTTGGTCTCACGGCCGTTCTTGTAGGCAGTGCACTGGTCTTTCTGATCTCTTACACCTTCACGCGACCGCTAGCGACGCTCGTCGAAGGTGTGCGCGCGCTCGAGCACGGAGATTTTTATCATCCTCTCGACCCACGCGGCAGCGACGAAGTCGCAGAACTCACGTCCGCTTTCGATCGCATGCGCGCCAGCCTGCTCAAGACGCAACAGGCACTGCTCGAATCCGAGCAGTTGGCCACGATTGGCCGCATGGCCAGTTCCATCTCTCACGATCTACGTCACGCGCTCGCCGCCGTGGTCGCGAACTCTGAATTCCTTTGCGACGGCCGCCTGACTTCGGCGCAGCGCGAAGAACTGTATCAGGAGGTCCGCACCGGCGTGAACCAGATGACGGACCTCATCGATTCCCTGCTCGAGTTTGCCCGCACCAGGGAATCTCTAAGCCCAACCTACGCCAGTCTCAACGAAACCGTTCAGCGCGCCATGCAGGCAGTGCGCCTTCACCCGCGCCATCAAGGCACTCTGATCGAAGTTCGCAGCCACGGCCAGAGTCTCGCCTGGTTCGACTCGCGCAAGCTGGAGCGCGCTCTTTACAATTTGCTCCTCAATGCCTGCGAAGCCGCGCCCGGCAGGGACGGCCGAGTCTTAGTCACCATCGACCGCACCGGTCCTTCGATGATGATTACCGTCTCAGACAACGGTCCCGGCATCGCCGAGCCGATTCGCGACAAACTGTTTCATCCCTTTGTAAGCTTTGGCAAAGAGAACGGTACCGGACTTGGACTTACGGTCGTACAAAAGATTGTGCAGGATCATGGGGGCCAGGTTTTTCAGGAACGCACCGAGGACGCTCGAACGATTTTTTCCATCACGCTTCCCGGACGCGCTTCACAAACTGCGGCAGAAGCCGGAGAAGACGAACCGGCCACCAACACTTTTTTGCCGGTAGAGAACGATCAAGCGACGCAAAACTCAATTCGACATTCGGACACGTAACCCCGTTCCCATTTTCTAGAATTCATCACGATCCGCATGTCGCGCAGGAGGATGGTGTGAAGAACCCTGAACTTCGTACGCGTGTCCTGACGGCAGCCGTGTTCGTCCTTTGCATGTGCGGTTTGAGTCTTTGCGGGGCGCAGGAAAGCGCGCCCATGGCCGCATCTCAGCCGGGCGACTCGTCGCTGCGCGACATGGCGTCGCAACTGCGCGAACTGCGCGCCGTGATCGAGCAGATGCGAAGCGAAAATGCGCAGTCTCGCGCCGAGATGCAGGAACTCCGCGAGGAATTGCAGGAGACGCGCAAAGCGCTCGCTCCGCTCGCGGTGGCAGCGCATGCTGGCTCGTCTTCTTCAACTTCTTCGTCGACCGTAGGATCCGCTCAGTCCTCCGCGAATCCAACGAGCGCCCTTCCCTCGACGACTATCGATCTCGCGAACCGCGTGCAGCGCCTCGAAGAATCCACTCAGTTGCTGGGCTCGAAAATCGACGAGCAATACCAGACCAAAGTAGAAACTGCCGCGAAATACCGCGCGAGGCTTTCCGGGATTGTGCTGATGAACGCTTTTCACAATGTGGGTGCGTCCGACAACCTCGACTTGCCCGACTACGCGCAGCCGCCAGCCGCGCCGGGTCTCGCCCAGACCAGCTTTGGAGCGACGCTGCGGCAAAGCGAGATCGGCCTGGAAATTTTCGGCCCCACTTTGGCGGGCGCAAAGACTTCAGCCAACATTCAGCTCGACTTCGCCGGAGGATTTCCCGCCACCAATAACGGGGTGAACTTTGGCGTCGCGCGGCTGCAGACCGCAAGCCTGCGTCTCGATTGGAAAAATACGTCGGTAGTTGCCGGGCAGGACTCGCTCTTCATCTCGCCGCTTTCCCCTACATCGTTCGCATCGCTCGCGATTCCCGCCTTCGCTTATGCCGGCAATCTATGGGGATGGACGCCTCAGGTTCGCGTCGAGCGCCGCTTCGATCTCGCCGACCAGCAGACCCTTACGTTGCAGGCAGGAATTCTCGACAACCTCGATTGGGAAACTCCAAGCAATCCGTTTTATCGCTCGGCGCAGGCCGGCGAACTCTCGGGTCAGCCGGCTTACGCGATGCGCACCGCGTGGTCGCGGCCGGTTTTCAATCATCCCTTGACTATTGCTGCCGCTGGTTATTACGGGCGCCAGAACTGGACCGAGTGGAACCGCAACGTCGACGCCTGGGCCGGCATGACGGACTGGCAGATTCCGATTCTCCGCCGCTTGCTTCTTTCCGGTGAGTTTTATCGTGGTCGCGCGATCGGCGGGCTCGGAGGCGCGATCGGCCAAACTATCGTGTTCGGCGGAAATCCGTCCTATTCCACAACCGGGCTTCGCGGACTTGATTCCGCCGGAGGCTGGACCCAGCTCAAGTTCCAACTCACGCGCAAGCTGGAACTGAACGGCGTGTACGCCGAGGACGACGCGTTCGCCGGCGAAATCCGCGGCTATGCCACTGACGCCAACAACTTCGGTGAAATTCTCGGACGCAATCGCGGAGCGTTTGGCAATCTGGTTTACCGCCCAAGGTCTGACTTGCTGCTCTCCGCCGAATTCAGGCGCCTGCACACTTACACAATCTATGACGGTTCCAGCGTAACCAATCAGATCAATCTTGCGATGGGAGTACTTTTCTGAACATGCCTCGCTTCGCTCATTGCCGACTCGCTCATTGCAGACTCGCCGACTGCAGAACGGTAAAGATCGTGCTGTTACGCGCCTGTGTCTTTGTCTCCATCTTTGCCACGGCCTTCGCTTCGGCGCAAAATGTGGAACTCAAAGGTAAAGTACAGCTCAGCAGAAACGGACACCACATAAGCGACGCATCGAAAGTTGTGGTCTGGCTAACTCCTCTTGGCACCACGCCCGCACCCGCGCCGCCACAGCAGTCGGCTCCAATTCCGCAACTCGTGCAGAAAGACAAAAGCTTCCAGCCCTCCCTGCTGGTGATCCCAGCAGGCGGACAAGTTGAGTTCCCCAACCGTGATCCTTTCTTTCACAATGTCTTTTCGTTATTCGACGGCAAACGCTTCGATCTTGGACTCTACGAGAGCGGCACCACGCAATTCGTGAAGTTCGACAAGCCGGGAATTTCTTTCATCTTCTGCAACATCCACGCTCAGATGAGCGCGGTAGTGATTGCGCTAAACACGCCGTATTATTCCCAATCCAACTGGCGCGGCGAAATCAACATCGCCAACGTAGTACCGGGGCGCTACCAGATGCACATCTTTCATCCCTCAGTCTCACCAGAGGCGCTGCACACCGCAGAACGCGAAATCACCGTAACCCAAGGCGACACATTCCTGGGAACCATCAGCCTATCCGAATCCAACATCGACGCATCCCACAAAAACAAATACAACCGCGACTACGACCGCCCCGACCCCAACAGCCCAGCCTACGCACGGCCCTAGGTCGGTAGTTAACAGCGCTGTCATCCTGTCGGAATTTGTAGCGTGCGAAGCTCGTGACAAATCGAATCGAAGAGGGTGCAGTACATACAGCCGTGGCTCAATTCCGTTTTTCGTAACAAACCTTCTTTTCCTTTGACGATAGCCCGCCGTCTGCTAAAGTTCCGCACCGGGATCATGCCGTCTACAACCAAACACATCTGAAGGAGTCCGCGATGAAGAACTTTGTCCTGGCATTCTTCCTCACCCTGTTGCTGGTGGTTTTCCCCTCCTCCGCCCTGGCTCAACTGCCCGCACTCAAGCCGCTCAAAAACACGCCCGATCCAAAGTCTCCAAAGGATCCCAAGAAATTCACCTTCATCCTGGCCGGCGACAACCGCCCAGAAGATGCCATGTGCAAGGACAAGTCGGACAAGGAAAATGCCCGGCCCCCCCCCCCCCCCCGGAGAGGAAAAAAAAATACGGACAAGGAAAAACCCTGCCCTCCCACCCCCGCAGTCATCGAAATACTTAAGCAGATCAAAAAGCAATCCCCCGCCTTCGTCCTCTGGACCGGCGACATTATCTCCGGCAAAGATACCGACACCAACATCCTCGATACCGAGTACAAAGACTTTCTCGACGTAGCTGAAACCGGAGACGCCGCCCTCTTCAACGGCCCCGGCAATCACGAAATGAACACCAAGAACAATTGTCCCGACACAACAACTTTGTTGCCGACCTACCTGAAGGACACCCATCAGAAGGCGCCCTACGGCTCATTCGACTACGGCGACTCCCACTTCATCGCCCTGAATTCGGACGAGGACACGCCCTCCACAACGGACCCCTGCAACTGCCTCAAGTTTCCCAAGCCCGCCAGCCCGCCCGGCTATATCAGCGACGCGCAAATGCAACTGCTGGCCAAAGATCTGGCAGACAATGCAAAAAAGGATCACATCTTCATCTTCCTGCACCGCCCGCTGGAAGCCTACAAATCCGAAGACCAGCTCTGCTCCAGCAACGTCACCGCCATGCAAGCCCTCTTCAAGCAATATCCCAACGTTTCGTATGTAGTCGCCGGACACGAGCACATGTACTACAATCCGCAAGGCACAACCGAGCAGGCCAAGTTCTACGACCCTCCTCCAGCCCGCACCGATCCCAATTCCAGCGGGCCGTTCTATCTGGTCTCCGGCGGCGCCGGCGCCCCGCTAAAAAAGTTTGAGCTGAACGGAAAAAAGACAAAATCCTTCTATCACTATCTGATCTTCAGCGTAGACAAAGCCACCGTGAACGTCCAGGTGATAAAAATAAAGGTGAAACAAACTACCAAAGCGGAAGACGACGACTAAGGCCGCCGGGCTCACGCTTTCGGCGCAATTCTTACAGCACGTGAAATTCGGGGAAGTCCCCGATTTACGTCCCACGCGACACATTTCTGGGAACCTGAAAATCCTAGCGTCACCCTGCGGAATTCACCGAAAGTTTTCCGCCATCATCAGGTTGTTGCGAGCCTCGTCGAGCTGTACATAGAGAAGATATTTTCCATCTGGAGAGACGGATAGGCCGGGAGCACCTTCGTAGGGAGATTTCTCCATGTCTCCCATCACCGTGATTTTTTTCGTGGCAAAGTCGAAATACTTGAAGCCGGGACGCTGTTTTGCAGGCGTTCCCGTGTCTCCCAGGAAATACAGTCCATCGCGACCGACTGCAAAATATCCCCAATTCCCCCCCGAAGGTTCACTGACAACTTTGATTTCGGCGCCGCCGTCAACCGCGACCTGAAAGATGCCGCCCTCGTTGAACTTGGCGTAGTAGATGGACTTCCCGTCCGGCGATTCGAACGCCGCGAATCCGCCATCCTTGGTGATCTGCTCCGGCTCCCCGCCCTCGACCCTCCTTTTCCAGACCTGCCACTTACCGGTACGGTTGGAAGCGAAATACAGCCAGCGCCCGTCGTGCGACCAACTGGCAACGCCATCGTCAGAGGTATCGTCTCGAAGCCGCCGCGGTGGACTGCCGTCCGCACCTAAGATATAGATGTTGGGATGCTCCCCAGGCCGAGTGTCGCAGGAAATCTGCCGCCCATCCGGAGACCAGCGCGGCGTGCCAGTCAGCGGCCCACCGAACGAGGTCAACTGCACCAGGTTCGTGCCGTCCGCGTCAGCTCGCCAGATTTCGAAATTGCCCGAGCGCGTCGACTGAAACACAATACGGTTGCCATCGGGCGAGTATTGCGGTCCTTCTTCCTGCATGCTTGAGGTGATGAAGCGTTCGGGTTTGCCAAGACGATGGTCCGGGCCGATCGAAGCTCGCCATATATTCTCGTTCCACAGCCCGCTGGCATAGGAGAGGCGGTTTCCCTTCAGGCTGATGGTTGGAAAATAAGCGTGTTCCGATCCCACCGATAAGCGCTCAGCACTGCCGCCGGCCGCAGCAATTCGCCACAATCCCCAGCTCGAACCGCCGCGGTTAGAGGAGAAGACCAGTTCCCTGCCGTCGGCAGTCCACGCGAGGCCAGACATCAGACGGTCATCAAATGTGACGCGTCGCGGTGCGCCTCCCGTGGCCGGCATGATGTAGATATCTTCGACGTCTTTGGTGTTGCGGATGAATGCGATGTTCACTCCGTCGGGAGAATATTGCGCGTCCCAGTCGCCGGTGGATGGAACGGGGGGATAGGAAATCTGGACCACGCTGAGATCTTCGAGCGTGAGCCGCCTCACACTGCAAGGCTGATCCGCAGAGCCATCGGGGAAAATCAGAAATTTGCCGTCGGGAGACCAACTCAATCCCGATCTGCAGTCAAGACTGGGAGAAAAGTCGAGCAACCGGCGGGGCGGACCACCCAGGGCGGGAACAATGAACAAGCCGGGCCGGTCGTCGCGTTTCCAGTGGAAGAACGCGATGTAGCGGCCATCCGGCGAAAAGACAGGCAGAAAGTTGAAACCGAAGTCGTGAGTAATCTGGAGTGGTTTCTCGCTGCCGATCTGTTTGACGTAAATATCAATCCCCTCAGACTGTACGCCGCCATCCCACTGGTAGACGATCTGGTTGCCGTCGGGAGAAAACGAGGCTTTGGTAAACTTGTTCGAGAAGGCGGTGAGCGGCACCAGTCGCACCGAGGCGAGATCGCGGAAATCTCCGGCGCGCGGAAGTCGAAACCAGGCAGCGAATGCCAGCGCAAGCGCAAAACCGGCGATGCCCGCGGCCCAGAGTTTCCAATGGTGCGAACGGGGCGCTGCCTGAGAAACGGCAGCAGGCGAACTTTCAGCTGGACTTTGTGCTGGGCTTCTCGTTGAGCTTGGGCTTTCAAGCTCCGCAGAAGCGCGAGCAGAGCCGTCGCCAACCGGTGCGATAAAACGATAGCCGCGCCGCGGCAGCGTCTCGATGAAGCGAGGAACGTCAGGATCGTCGCTCAGCGCCTGGCGTAATTTCTTGACCGCGCTGTTCAGGCTGTGATCGTAGTCAACAAAAGTGTCGGCCGGCCAAAGCCGCTCGCGCAACTCTTCGCGGGTAACAATCTCACCGGGCTTCTCCAGCAGGAGAGCCAGAATCTGGAATGGCTGATCCTGCAGCTTGATCCTGACACCATGCTTGCGCAGTTCGCGCGCGCGCAAGTCCAGCTCAAAGCTTGAAAAGCGCAAAGCATGGCCGTTCGATCCAGCGCTGTCCGTAGGCAAGCGTGAGTCCTGCGATTGAGATTGTGACTGTGACTGTTCCGAAAGCAAAGTTTACCATCCTCTCGGTTTTACAAAGTCTGCTACAAAGTCCTACGCGCCGCGACGGGATGAAGTTCCACGATTGCATCACCCATCTGATTTAGACGCCGCGGCACCAGCCGGCGAGTTGCGGAGGGCGTCCGGCATAAGTCACCCGACAATTTAAGTGTCGCCTTTTCAGCAGATTGCATGGTCATCCGCAAACTGGCCACGTTTCACCACCGGACTATTTCTCTCCCGTCTGACCTGTCGTGGAATGCACTTCAGAGCGCAGCCCGAGTCGCTGCGAGAAAACAAATTTCAAGGAGGGGTTATGAAGAAGAATTTAGCGGCAGCAGTGGTGGTGGCAATGCTGGCAATGGGCGCGGTGCTTCCGACGTTGGCACAGGAATCTGGACCGATCAAGGTAAAGGTACCCTTTGACTTCGTGGTGGAAAACAATCGCCTGCACGCGGGGGATTACACGATTCAGCGCGCAGCGAACGGCGCGCTACGCATACAAGACAACGATGGTCGCACAACGGCAACAGTCCTGGCGCTGCCCACGCAGGGCAAAGTGACGATGAAGGAAGCGCACTTCATCTTTAACCGCTACGGCAACGACTACTTCCTGGAGACAATCTGGACGCCGGGGCAGAACATGGGCTGGCAGTTGCTCCAGGGCAAGCACGAAATGGAGCTGGCCCGAAACAAAACCTCTCCAGTCGAGACGGCAATGGTGGTGGGTCATTAAATACGCGGAGTTGTGCTGGGCGGGCTCTGGGCCGCTCTAAGCCGATTCTTGATCTCTGCTGTGCCCCGTCCAAGCTCAACTTGGGCGGGGCTTTGTGATGCAGCCCGCACCCCCAGAGTAATCGTGCGGCCTAGTGATGTCCTCCACCACCGCCGCCTCCCGAATGTCCGCCGCCTGAACCGGAGGCGTGACTTCCACCGCTGCTTGGCGCGCTGTGCGAACCGCCGCTGCCGTGGCTGCCGCCATAGCCTGCCGACCCGCGCGGCTGCGCGATGGGCTGCCGCATATTGAGTTGAGGGCGGGAATAGCCGCTGCGGCTTGTTGCGCCGGATTCGCGAAAGTAGTTGGAACTCGATGCTGTCCGGTTCCAATAACTGCCACTCTCGGAGCGGCTGGCGGATTCGGTGCCGTTCGCTCCACGCGCGGCAGATTCGTTGCTGTGCGATTCGTTGCTGTGCGATTCGGGCGTAAACGACTTCCATTCGCTATTCGATTCGCTGTGGGCAGAGGCCGACTCCGCTCCCTTCGCATCAGATGCCGGGCTAGCAGCCGCATTCGAAGCCCCGCCGCGATTTTCATTTTCACTCGCAGGAGCCTGAGTGGCTGCACTCTTCGCCCCAGAACTATTCGTCTCTTTACTCGACGCGGTTGAAGCAGCAGCCTTTCCCGTTGTCGAACCTGCTGTCGCAGAGGACGAACCAGTCGCACGCGAGCCAGCCGCAACCGGCGAGAAGTGCGCTTGCTGCATGGCTTGTTGCAGATGCGCCGTCTGCTGCTGGAAGGATTCAGTGTGCGACGTGCTTTGCGTCCCATAGAAGTGCTGAGCCGCAGTACTGTGAATCGTGGAAGGCGCAGCAGCGCGTCCGCTGGCCGATAAACTGGCACGCGTTGGAACCACCGGCATGTTGCCGGTCATCATGCGAGCGCCGCTTAACTGCGCGTGAGTCGCGGCGACAGCAGTGGTTCTGCCGGCTCCGAACTTCCCTGCGGCCACCGTCGATAGCGCACCGCCGACGTGCGCGTCATTGATGTGCGCCACGTTCGAGTACGCGGTCCCAGCATGCAAAGGCGCTACTCCACCGAAGCGGTTGAGCGTGCCAAACCGATTGATGCCGACAACGCCGAAGCGACCGCCATATCCTCCCCACCACGGGAAGAAGCGATCACAAGGGCCGATGGGCAACCATCCAAAACCGCCCCAACCTCCCCAGCCAAAGCCAAGTCCCCAACCACCTCCGAATCCGAAGAACGACACATAAGCCGGCGCCCAGAATGGACGATAGAACCCGCCCCACACCGGCCCCGGCCACCACGCCCACGCACCGCCGTACCACATCCAGCGGCCGTAGTGATATGGCGCCCAACCCCACGGCTCGTAGCCAACCCAGGTCCAACCGTAGTAGGGTTCCCAAACCCAGTTGCCATCGCGGTATGGAACCCATCCATCGGGTTCGTTCGGCACCCATACTTGGCCGTAGTCCGGCGCGTCTTCCCATTTTCCATTAGCGTCCAGGTCTTCGGCGCCGACGTAATACTTATTGGTATGTTTCCACGCGGCAGCTTCGTGAATCATGCGGTCGCGATCGATGTTCCAGCGATCCCAATCGTCGCGTTCGGGAGCGGGAGTGATCTTGTACTTGGCATCGGCGCCGGAGCCGCGGACCGTCGCCATCTCTCCAGCCTTCACCTGGCCGATGCCCTGCGGAGTTGAAATCTCCGCTTCACCTTTGCGGACGATTATGATCGAGTCGCCATCGGGACGAACTTCAATGCGGAAGATACCATCTTTGTGTGCGGGATGAACCGCGACGTTCGGCGTATCGATTTCGGGTTCAGCTTCGCTCTCGCCAAAGACGGAGTAATTGGCCAAGCCCTGCCCGACTTGAACTTGAATGTATTTGTCGGTGAAGCGCGCGATAGTCGCTTGTGCGTTCGATCCCAAGCGGAGAATGTTCGCGTAATCGAGTTGCACTTCGGCACGTCCGCCAGCGCCAGTGGAAACTTTGTCGCCAGTCAGCACGGGCTGATTCAAAATAGCCGCCGACCATGTGCCCGAGTCTCCGCGCTGCGTCGAGACCTCGCCATGAGTCATGCTGACGCGGCCGACACCCTTATCGGACTTAGCAGGCCCTTCGCCAGACGGCAGTGCCTTGCTATCGTCTGCCGCTTTCGGCGCGTCGGCATCAGGCGTTGCGGGCGCGAGTTGAGTTGGTTCGGCCTGCGCTGGTTGCGCGGATTTCTCCTGACCGATTTCCATCGGAGCGCTGGGCTGCTCGGAGGGTCCGGCGCCTTCCTGCGTGGTTTGAGCCCTCACGCTAATTGACAGCGCGCCTGCCAGCGCGAGCGTCAAGACTGCGAAGCTTGCTATGAATTTACTTTTCATAATTACCTCCCCGCGAACTGTCGCAGAGTGATTGAAACTGAAAACTAAAGGATTATGCCGCTATTTGCGAAGCAACTGCCGTGCCAAAACGACAGCGCAGAAATGCTTGGTAACTCGTTTGTTTTCAGAGGAAAAAACGGCTGGTTCAGACGAAATCAGGAGCTACAGGGGAGGCGGTGGCTGCCCTGAGCCAAAGTGGTGGTTTTCGGCCAGGAGGGATCTACCCTTCTTTCTCCCCCTCATCCGCAATCCCAATCTTCGACAGCCGATAGCGCAGCGCATTCCGCGACAGTCCCAGCAACCGCGCTGCCTGACTCTTATTTCCATTTGCTCGCCGCAGCGCTTCGCGGATCATTTCATCTTCCCAGTGCTCCAGCGTCATACCCTCGGGAAGGAATCCGCTCGCACCGTTCGCTGCCTTGGCCGGACGCACGTCCAGATGAATGTCCGCGGCTTCGAGCACCGTGCCCTTTGCGAGTGCGCAGGCGCGCTCGATGATGTTCTGCAACTCGCGCACATTCCCCGGCCAGTGGTAGTTCACCAGAATCTGCATCGCCTCGGGTGTAATACTTTTCACGGGCTTGCCGGAATCTGCGGCGAAGCGCGAGATAAAAAGATTCACGAGCTCCGGGATGTCTTCCTTGCGCTGGCGGAGCGGCGCGATGTCGATGGGGACAACGTTCAAGCGATAATAAAGGTCCTCGCGAAACGTACCTTGCTCGAGCGCCTCGCGCAGATCGCGGTTGGTGGCCGCAATCAGCCGGACGTCCACCTTCACCGTGCGCGTGCCACCCAGCCGTTCAAACTCACGCTCTTGCAGCACGCGCAGCAGCTTCACCTGAGTTGCCGGCGGCACGTCGCCAATCTCGTCAAGAAACAATGTCCCCTTATCAGCCAGCTCGAACTTTCCTGGCTTGCTATTGTTCGCTCCGGTGAAAGCTCCCTTCTCGTATCCGAACAGTTCGCTCTCCAGAAGATTCTCAGGAATAGCTGTGCTGTTGATCTTGATAAACGGCCCCGACGCACGCCGCGATTTTTCATGAATAGCGCGGGCAATCAGATCTTTGCCGACTCCGCTCTCTCCACCGAGCAGCACCGTCGAATTTGTCGGTGCGACGCGCTCAACCATCGCCAGAACTTCCTGCATCTTCGGGCTGCGCGCCACAATGTTTGGGTGCGAGTAGCGTTTGCCCAGCGCTTCGCGCAGCGACCGATTTTCCTCGCGCAGGTTGTGGACGTCCAGTTCCTTGCGGATCACCATGCGCATCTCGCCGAGCGAAAATGGTTTCAGCACGTAGTCGCTGGCCCCGGCTTTCATGGCTTCGACGGCCGTCTCTACGGAACCAAAGGCCGTCATTACCACCACTGGCAGCGCCGCGTTTTGGCGCTTGATCGTTTGCAGGAATTCGAGGCCGTCCATCCCCGGCAGTTTGAGATCGGTCACCACAAGGTCGACTGTGTTTTCGCGCAGAAGTTTCAGCCCAGACTCTGCGTCGCCGACGGAGAGCGTGGTGAAGCCGTCCTCCCCGAGATTCAATTCGAGCAGGCGGCGCATCTTCGCTTCGTCTTCGACAATTAAGATCGTTGGCATACGTTGCAAATGCACTTCGAACAATGGGCTACGAACTAAGATGCTTGCTGGGCGCTTCGCCGCCTGCGGGAAAAAATACCACAAAGCTAGCGCCCTGCTGACCGCTTCCGGCGGCTTCAACGCGAATCGTTCCATGATGGCCGTCGATAATTCTGGAGACAATCGAGAGGCCGAGACCAACGCCCGTTTTCTTCGTGGTCACAAACGGATTGAAGATCTGCTCCCGCAGCTCTGCGGGAACTCCGGGCCCCGAGTCTTCGATTCGCACTTCCACTCCGTCTCGACCTGAATTCTTTGCCCTTGCCACGGTCACGCTCAATGTTCCGCCGCTGCTGCCCATTGCATCATAAGCATTCTGAATTAGATTCACGAATGCCTGCTCGCTAAGGCTTTCGTCGAGCGGAACCAGGGGCAGGTTCGCTTCGTATTGCCGCTCCACGCGCACCGGCCCATCGTTGTGCGTTAACGTGACATCATGCAGGGCGCGTTCGAGCACCGCAGTAATTTCAGCCGGAGACAGCTCGGCATGGAGCGGGCGCGCGAAATCAAGGAAGCGCGTCACCAGCGCGCTCAAGCGGTTGGTCTCACTGGAAATATAACCGGCAAGTTCGCTGGCAAGTGGATTCGATTCTCCCAACTTCTGATGAAGCATTTCCGCCGAACCTTTGATCACGCCCAGCGGGTTGCGAATCTCATGTGCCAGCCCGGCTGACATTTGCCCCAGCGCCGCGAGCCGCTCCGACCGCCGAGCTTCATCCTGCGCCTGTTCCAGTCTGCGGTTGGTTTCCGCGAGAGTCCCGGCCAATTCCTGATAGCGCTGAGTCTGGCGCCGACTCTCGACTACAAAGCGGTTGACCACCATCGCCGCGAGAAAGAAAAAAACGATTCGGATGGCAAGTCGCCCGTAGTCTTCCGCGGTAATCTCGTACTCCTGCAACGCGGGATAAAGATACGCACAGTAGGCGGCAGACGCGAGCGAAGTCCACAGCAGCGTGGCCCATGGACCGAAATATTCTGCCGCCGTGACTGCGGGAAGGTAGTAGATGGGATAGTAATAGCTGTTGATGGGGATCTCGCCCGTGTGATCCAGCAACAATGTGGCAAGGGCGATCTTTAATATGACGATGTAAACCGGACCGCGGCGCGGAAGGCGAGCAATGAACCGGCCTTCATTGAATTGGAGAATGCCGAAACCGAGCAAGATAAGTTGCTTGTGATATTCGCGCACCGGCGGCAGGACGGCGAGCAAGGCCAGTAACACCAGCCAGAGCACATCCATCCAGTTGATCGCCGGGCGCTTGGGTTCGCTCATGGCAATGGCACGTTGCAGCACATGCGAACCTATCAGACCGCAGGCAGGCGCTTCGCGTCAATGTTCTTCGTTAGGGAGCTGACGTCGACCTACAGGCGGGAACGTCTGAATCAGTGTGCCGCTGGCTTCGCCGAGATTTCATCCAACGTGAGATTTAATTCCAGGACGTTGACGCGCGGCTCGCCTAGAAATCCGAACTGACGCGACTCCGTGTGCTGGCGTACGGCTTCGCGAACCACATCTTCGCTCAGCTTGCGCTCTTTCGCGATGCGCGGCACCTGGAATTCCGCCGCCTCCGGCGAGATGTGCGGATCAAGGCCGGAGCCTGACGTGGTGAGCAAATCCATTGGGATTGCGGCGCCTGGATTCTCCGCCTGCAAGCGGTCAGCATCTCCTTGCACGCGGGCGATGAGTGATTGATTAGTCGGGCCAAGGTTCGACCCGCTGGAATTAGCCGCGTCATAGCCTGTTCCCGCGCTCGATGGACGCGAGTGAAAATATCCCGGTGACGTGAATGACTGCCCGATCAATCGCGATCCCACGATTTTGCCATTTCGCGTGAGCAACTCTCCGTTGGCCTGCTTCGGAAACAAAACTTGCGCGAGCGCGGTGATTAACAGGGGAAACAATAGACCGAACAATATTGTGGTCACCACCGTCATCAATACCGCCGTGATTAAGTTCTTCTTCATAGTCGCCTCTACGCCGGTCGTTATTACGCCAACCCGGCCCGCACGATCAGCAAGTCGATCAGCTTGATTCCGATAAACGGCACGATCACCCCGCCCAAGCCGTACACCAGCAGGTTCCTGCGCAATAGCACGGCCGCTCCCTGCGGAACATATTTCACGCCGCGCAACGCAAGAGGAATCAGCGCAACGATGATTAGCGCATTAAAAATGACGGCGGACAGAATCGCCGATTGCGGCGTGGCCAGACGCATTACGTTGAGCGCCTGCAGGACGGGAAACGTTCCGGCAAACATTGCGGGAATGATGGCGAAGTATTTCGCTACGTCGTTGGAAATCGAAAACGTGGTCAGGGCGCCGCGGGTCATCAGTAACTGCTTTCCGATTTCCACGATCTCAATCAGCTTGGTGGGATTCGAATCCAAGTCCACCATGTTGCCGGCTTCTTTCGCCGCCTGCGTGCCCGTGTTCATGGCGACGCCCACATCGGCTTGCGCCAGCGCTGGAGCATCGTTCGTGCCGTCGCCGGTCATCGCAACCAGCTTGCCCTGACCTTGCTCGCGGCGAATCAAGTCCAGCTTGTCTTTCGGCGTAGCTTGCGCCAGAAAGTCGTCGACGCCAGCCTCGCTCGCAATCGCCGCCGCGGTCAACGGATTGTCCCCCGTGATCATCACGGTTTTGATTCCCATGGCGCGCAGTTGATCGAAGCGCTGCCGCATGCCACCTTTCACAATGTCTTTGAGTTGAATCACGCCCATTGCCCGGCCGTTCTCAGCGACTACCAGCGGAGTTCCTCCCGCTCGCGAAATCACCTCCACCGCGGCGCGCACTTCTGCGGGAAGCGAACCACCCTGGTCTTCCAAATACTTGGCAACTGCCTCGGTCGCGCCTTTGCGGATGGCGCGCCCGTCAAGATTCACTCCCGACATGCGGGTCATCGCGCTGAAGGGAATAAATTCGGCGTCGTGCGAACTCATCTCGCGCCCGCGCAATCCATATTTTTCTTTGGCGAGAACCACAATCGAGCGTCCCTCGGGAGTCTCGTCCGCCAGCGAAGAGAGCTGAGCCGAATCCGCCAGCATCGCTTCGGTTACGCCCGGCGCGGTCACGAACTCGGTGGCCTGGCGATTGCCCAGCGTGATGGTGCCAGTCTTATCGAGAAGAAGTGTATTCACATCGCCGGCAGCTTCTACCGCGCGTCCTGACATCGCCAGCACGTTGTGCTGCACGAGGCGGTCCATGCCCGCGATGCCGATCGCGGAAAGCAGGCCGCCGATTGTGGTGGGAATGAGGCAGACCAGCAAAGACACCAGCACAAACACCGTTTGCGGTGCGCCCGCATAAATCGCAAACGGCTGCAGCGTAACTACGGCCAGCAGAAACACAATCGTCAGCCCCGCCAGCAAAATATTCAGGGCAATTTCATTCGGAGTCTTTTGCCGCTCCGCGCCTTCTACCAAGGCGATCATGCGATCGAGGAACGTTTCCCCGGGATTCGAAGTGATTTTTATCTTCACCCAATCCGAGAGCACGCGCGTTCCGCCCGTGACCGCCGAGCGGTCGCCGCCTGCTTCGCGAATTACCGGCGCGGACTCGCCCGTGATCGCCGACTCGTCCACTGACGCCACGCCCTCCACAATCTCACCATCGCCGGGAACAAATTCGCCGGCTTCCACTAGAACCATATCTCCCGAACGCAATTTGGAACCGGGCACGGTCTCCGTTTTTCCGTCCGGAAGCAGGCGGTTCGCCATGGTCTCGGCTTTCGCGCGGCGCAACGCGTCGGCCTGCGCCTTGCCACGGCCTTCCGCCATGGCCTCGGCGAAGTTTGCGAACAACACGGTAAACCACAACCACAGCGTGATCTGGAGATTGAATCCGAATCCAGGCTCACCGTGCATTCGTTCCACAATCAGCAGCACGGTAGTTACAACGCTGCCGACCTCGACGACGAACATCACCGGATTGCGCATCATGGTCACGGGATGCAGCTTTACCAGCGAATCCCACGACGCGCGACGCACGATATTCACATCCCACAAGCTGCGTTTTGATTTCTTGCTTACCATATTTACCTAGTAAACCTGTCTAGAAAGTCTTCCCTGCCATCATCAGCAGGTGTTCGAGAATCGGCCCAAGACTCAGCGCCGGAAAAAATGTCAGCGCACCCACAATCACCACCACTCCGATCAGCAGCACGGTAAACAACGGGCCGGTCACCGGGAAAGTACCCAGCGTTGCCGGCACTTGTTTCTTTCCCGCGAGATTTCCCGCAATCGCCAGCATCGGCAGAATCATCATGAAGCGCCCCAGCAGCATTGCGATACCGAGCGACGTGTTGTACCAGGGCGTGTTCCCGCTGATCCCAGCGAAACCCGAGCCGTTGTTAGCGACTGCGGAGGTAAATGCATAAAGCACCTGGCTGAATCCGTGCGGTCCCGCATTCGATATGGCGGAAGTGCCGAAGCTGTATAAAACCGAGATTGCGGTGAACACCAGAATCGCCAGCGGGAAGATCAGGATCACCAGCATCGCCATCTTCACGTCGTAGGCTTCAATCTTTTTTCCCAGATACTCCGGCGTGCGCCCCACCATCAGTCCGGCAATAAAGACGGAGAGAATGACGAAGACCAACATTCCATACATCCCCGCGCCCACGCCGCCGAAAATTACTTCGCTGAGCATGAGGTTGATCAGCGGGATCATCCCGCCCAGCGGGGTAAACGAGTCATGCATGGCGTTGACCGCGCCGCAACTCGTGTCCGTCGTCACCGTCGCGAACAGCGCAGAGTTCGCCACGCCGAAGCGTACTTCTTTCCCTTCGAGGTTTCCCTGCTGAGCGAGGGCTTGCTGACCCGCAGCCGCATGTGAGCCGTGCTGAGCGGCAGCCGTGACCAATGGATTGCCCCGCGCTTCGGCCCAATATGCCGTTGTGACTCCTGCGAGAAACAGCAACGCCATCGCAGCCCACACCGCCCATCCATGCCGCGGCGACCCGGTCATCTTTCCCAGCGTGTAAGTGAAGGCGGAAGGAATCGCGAGGATGCAGAACATCTCCAGAAAGTTCGTGAACGGCGTGGGATTTTCAAACGGATGCGCGCTGTTCACATTAAAGAAGCCACCACCATTCGTCCCCAGCTCTTTGATAATCTCCTGCGAAGCCGTCGGCCCTTGTGCGATCACCTGCTGGCTCACAGTTTGCATCAGCGGCTTACCGTCAGGTCCGTTCACGGGCTTGCCGTCAGTTCCCAGTTGCGGCGTCTGATACGGATCGAGCACTTGTACGGTGTCGTAAGGCTTCAGGTTCTGCACCACGCCCTGCGAAACCAGCACCAACGCCCCAATGAGGCAGAGCGGCGCCAGCACCCACAATGTCCCGCGAACGAGATCGACCCAGAAATTTCCAATGGTCTTTTGCTCGCGCCGCGCGATGCCGCGAATGAACGCAATCGCCAGCGCCATGCCCGCCGCTGCCGAAACCCAATTGTGATAGGCGAGAGCCACCATCTGAGTGAGGTAGCTCATGGTGGTCTCAGGCACGTAGTTCTGCCAGTTCGTGTTCGTCGTGAACGAAGCTGCGGTGTTGAACGCCAGCGCCGGAGGCACCCCGGCCAGCTTTTGCGGATTCCAGGGCAGCCACAACTGCACCCGCTGTAGCACATACAGCAGGATCATCGAAACCCCGCTGAACAAAAGCAGGGCTAGGGCGTATTCCTTCCACTCCATCTCGTGACTTTCGTCCACGCCCGTAAGCTTGTAAAGAATTCGCTCCACCGGCCGCATCACTGGATCGAGCCAGGTGCGCTCGCGGCCGAACACCCGCGCCATGAACCCGCCCAGCGGTTTCGTGACCAGCAACACGACCAGCAGGAAGAGCAGAATTTGCAGCCATCCATTTGCCGTCATCAGAATTTCTCCGGCCGCAGCATGGCGTATACGAGATACGCCAGCAGCCCCGCGCAAATGATCAGCATAATGATCGGTCCAGAATTCATATCGGCCTCAGCGAACCCGCTCGCAGAAAATCAGATAGGCGAGCGACACTACAAAGAATAAAATCGTCACCGTCAGGAAAATCGCATCTTCCATCACAAACCTCTCGGCTTAAAACTTGACCATGATATCAATGTCGATTAACTGCTGGTCGCGGCGCAGATCGGGCGTCCAGAGGCTGCTGCCTTGGGATGCGCAGGCGGTTTGCGCGAGCGCTTCGTTTGCTGACAGTGACAGCCCCGAATTGTCCCCAAAGCCGGTGTTGCCTCCGTTCATGCACGCGTAGAACTGAGGAGATCCGTTATTCGTATACGGCACTCCTCCCGAACCCGGCGGCGTAACTCCGCCCTTGCCAGACCAGTAAGGCACACTCGCATGCCGGTAATCGTACTCCCATCGAAACGTCAGCCACTGCCGCGGCATGTAATCGTAGGTAAGCGACATATCCCAGGCCTTAAATCTGTCTCCAGGATTTCCCGTAAAGTACGGCGCGTTAATCGCCGCCGAGGATGCGGTTTCACCATTGATAGGAGGAGCTAGAACCAGATAGCGACCGGGATTATTAATCTGCCCGCCGCCAATCGTCACAGCGTACCGGTCCTTCTTGAACCAGGTACGGTCGTAAAGCATGTAGCCGACAAAGCTCTGCTTGGGATCGATTCCTCCCTGCGGAAAATTAGCGCTCGCTTGCGCCAGTGGGTCCCTCTTGTTGCCATGGCAACTCACGCCCGCCAATGTGGTCGTGCTGGGGCCGAATTCGCAACCCAAATCGCCCGTAAAAGTGAACGCCATCTTGTCGAGAGCCTTCTCCGGATGATCGTAATACTTGATCTCAATGCTGTTATCAGTGTGCAGGCGGCCGCGGTTCGGTATGTACAGATCGTCATGACCCAGGCCGTAATCGTTCGAGAGGATGTTCATCCAGGGATACGGCGTCCATTTAATCTGCCCGCCCAGCCCCTTCCTCGAATTGGCCGAGCCATACGATTGCCAACCATTGATGATCCAAGGCTCAATCTTCAGATGGGGAGTCGGGAAAATCTGTATCCGCAGGCCCTCGAAAAACCAGGGCGTGTTTGAGGAGACATAGGACGGCTGGTAGGCCCAATTATCAAAATTGTAATAACTGAAGAGACCGACATACGACATGAAAATACCAGCGTCAATATTAATGCCATTTAACACGTCAAGGTGATAACCGCCGTACGCTTCCGCTAAATAACGATCTGCATCTGCGATATTCCACTGCCCCTTGGAGTAGCTGGGATCATTGCGAATCGTCGCCGTGGAATACATTCCGAACTGAGTCATAAACCTGGCGCGAACGTTGTCGAGATGAAAATCGCCGCCGAGGCCGAGTTGCTCCAACTGAATTTCGTTCGAGCGAAACAGTTCGCTCGATCCGCCCATCGAGTCATCGACTGGCTTGTTGAAGGAATAGCTATAGGTGACGTCGGCTCTGATTTCAGGCGTGAAGAACTTTGAATCGAAAGCCGTGTCTTTGTTACGCGGGTTGCCGTTCAGCCAGGTCCAGTCCCAGTCCGAGAAGGGCACGATCTTTCCCTTCTTTGCCGGCGCGGCATCGGAAGAAGGAGTTGGAGTTTGCGCTACCAACTCGCTAGGTGCGGCAGTGGAGGGAGCAGCGCTAGTAGCGACAGGGGCATGGGCGAAGTTCGACGCAGTGACAGCGGGAACGGTCGGCCCAGACACGGTCTTGTCTGGCGCTGGCGCCGCCTCGTTGCCATTGGATGACGACGCCGGGCTCTTCTGCCCCTCCACTTCCGCGCGCAGGCGCTCCACCTCGGCTCGCAATGCTTTCAACTCATCGCGCATTTCCTGCTGTTCGCTGGATGCAGATGAACTAGAGTCGGTGCTCGCGGAAGAAGTAGCCTGGCCTTGGGCGGATTGAGCGCCAGCCCAAGCCCCTAGAAACAGGACGAACATCGAGAGCGATAAGACCCGAAGAGCACTCTTTCTTCGCATAATTTCCGTTCTCCAATAACTCCTCGTAATATTCGCCGCACTTGCATTCCGCTGTCCGGGAATCATCCTCCACATAGTCGTCGCTCCAAGCCCCAACAACTTCTCGAAGCGCTTCAGTTCGGGCCGGCACTGCCAAGTAGCAAACCGATGGCGCACGCTCACCCAGAAAGGCAATCAGAACTCTGAGCATGAACGCAGCCCCCGCTAACGCAATGGCTGCAACGATCCAGGCTGCCCACATAGCCTTGCCTCCGGCAAATTAATGCGCGGTCCTCTGCACCAGCGCCTTAGTAAAACATTTCAGGCATAAGAAGGGGGTAAGAGATTCCTAAAGAATTCGTAAAGGCGCAAATGTTGTTCCCGCAATGACAACATTCCTATATCGATGAAGAAAGTGGATGCCCCATCGCGGACCTTGCCTCGACGACCGGAATCCACAATCTCCCCGCGCTCTGGTGTACGAAACCTAGCAGCCCCATTCAGCTTCGCCCGGCTGGGCAAAATACTGGCGTGACTCTGCCCGTTCGCTGGTCATCGATTGCAGTTCGAGCAATGCCAACCGCGCGGCCGCGACCAGTCGGCTCTTTAACTGGGGAGAAACTTCTTTCCATGAGTCGTGGGCCTCGCTGCCTTTACTCGATGTCTCTGGCGTCAATGCCTGATGATAGTGATGGAAGAGTTCTGCTAAACGCTCCGGCGCAACTTCATTAACCCACATAAGATTGATCTCCACGAACCGCATTCGATGAAGTTCAAGACTGTTTTGCGGCCCTGAATCATTGGACACGGAATTGCAGAAAATCCGAATAAAGGGTTCATAAAATGTTTATAAAGGCTTCGGATTATTGAAGCAGGCGATTGAAGCAGGTTGGGGACTTACGAGCCGGGCTCAAACCTGTAGCCCACCCAGGGTTCGGTAAGCAGGTACTTCGGCGAGGAAGGATCAGTCTCTATTTTCTTACGCAGTTGTCCCACGAACACGCGCAGATATTCCGGCTGTTCCGTGCTATTGGGCCCCCAGATGGCGGCCAACAGCGTGCGATGCGTCACCACTTTTCCCGGACGTTGCGCCAGATACACGAGTAAATCAAATTCTTTCGGCGTGAGATGAACCTCATGCCCGGTCACTTTGACGGATCGCGCATCCAGGTCAATGGAAAAATCACCAGCCGTAATTTTTGTGGCCTGCTCCTCGATCGCTGGAGTCCGTCGCAACTGTGCGCGGATGCGCGCCAGCAGTTCGTTCATGCTGAACGGCTTGGTGACGTAATCATCGGCGCCGGCATCCAGGGCTTCCACTTTCGAACGATCCTGCCCGCGCACCGAGAGGACGATGATCGGCACCTGCGACATCTTGCGCACGCTCCGGCACAATTCGACGCCGTCGAGATTCGGCATGGCAAGGTCTGTCACCACCACATGTGGCGTCCAGTTCTTCATCAACTCGAGCGCCATCTCGCCATCATTGGCCACGCGAATGTCGTATCCCTGGGCCGAGAGCGTGGTGCGCAGCACCCGCGTAATCTGCGCTTCGTCATCGACCACCAGGATTCGCTTGTGCTCGGTCGTCATCTTTCTTTCGTCAATCGCGCTTTCGTCAGTCCCGCCTTAGCCAATCGCGTTCGCCAACCCCGCTCATCGCATTTCCTGCGTCACGATGTGCACGTCCACCGCGGGAGTATCGCGCAGAAACTTGTGAATCGCCGAAAGATAAAAATATCTTTTCCACCCCTTCGTCGCGGAGCGTCCGAAAACGACCTGAGTGATGTGATTTTCGCGAACGAATTCCGCAACTTTTTCCGCGACCACCTTCCCCTCAGTCTTCACCACCTTCGCGCCCACACTCTCAGCGAAGCGCACGTTGTCGGCCAGCGTTCGCTGGTTCTCGTCGCTCTCATCGGCGCCAGTGTCGATGTAAAGCACATACAAGTCGCCATCGAGCGCCTGAGCCATGCGCGCGCCGCGCGCGATCAGATACTGTGCCGCTGGGTTCGAGCTGATGCAGACTGCAATCCGTTCCCGGACCTGCAACAGTTGTCCGTCTTCGTTCTTGAGTTCCGAAAGCGTGCGGTCGACGGCCTGCGTCACCTGCCGCAGAGCCAACTCTCGCAGTGCCACCAGGTTTGTATTCCGGAAGAAATTCGCCAGTGCCCGTTCCACTCGTTCCAGCGGATAAATGTCGCCGCGCTTCATGCGCGTCTGCAACGCTTGCGGAGTGAGATCCGCCATCACAATTTCGCCTGCGCGCCGGATCACCCAGTCCGGCACGGTCTCGCGCACCTGCACTCCAGTCAGGCCTCGAATCGTCGGCGCCAGGCTCTCAATGTGCTGCACATTCAGCGTGGAAACAACGTCGATCCCCGCATCCAGCAACTCAAACACATCTTCATAGCGTTTCGCGTGCTTGCTGCCTTCAATGTTGGTGTGCGCCAGTTCATCCACCAGCACAACGTGCGGCTTGCGCGCGAGGATCGCATCGACATCCATCTCTTCAAAAACGGTCGCCTTGTATTCGAGCTTCTTGCGCGGAACCGTTTCCAGCCGCGAAGAAAGCTCAACAATCGGTTTGCGCCCGTGCGTTTCCACCACGCCGATCACCACTTCTTCGCCGCGGCTTGCCCGGCGCACGCCTTCGCTAAGCATGGCGTAGGTTTTTCCCACGCCGGGGGCGTAGCCCAGAAACAACTTGAACACCGCCGGGCGCTTGGCGGTATCGCATTCCTTAAGCCATTCTTCAGGACTCTTGGTCATCGCCGCTTATTCTCCACGCCCCAACGGAAATTGTCGAATCTAATCACCACGGAGGCACGGAGACACGGAGAAAATCTTTAAAACCTCTTAGATTGTTTTTGTTATTTCTCTGCGTCTCCGTGTCTCCGTGGTGAAAGCTCTCTCTTCAGTTAGAATCGTGCCCGTGAAAGCCCGCTGGCCTCAACATGTGTTTCGCTATGCCGCCTGCATAGTAGCGACGGGAGTGGTAGTTCAGATCTACCGTCACCTCATCCACGTCAATCCCACCACCGTGGCCTTGACGTTCCTGCTGATGGTGTTATGGCTGGCTGCGTATTGGGGATTTCGCTTTTCTGTTTTTCTCGCGATACTTGCCACGCTAGCCTTCAATTATTATTTTCTTCCCCCCATCGGAACGTTCACCGTAGCCGATCCGCAGAATTGGGTCGCGCTATTCGCATTTCTTGTGACGGCCGGAATCGCGAGCCAACTCGCAGACCGCGCCCGCCGCCAGACTGCCGATGCCAATCAGCGCCGCCGCGACGTGGAGAGGCTATACGCTTTCAGCCAGCGCCTGCTCGCCACCGACAACGTAGCAGAACTGTTGAATGCAATTCCCGCCTACGTGTGCGAGGGCTTCAGCGCCAAGGCCGCCGCCATCTATTTGCTCAGTTCGCAGCAGGTCTATCGCACCGACCCTAACGCGACTTGGCTTGCGCTGCAAGATCTTCAAATGGTCAGTTCTCGCGGCGAGCCCGTCATCGATTCCAAGCGCGGAATCTCACTCACGCCTCTTCATCTCGGTACGCGCACCACCGGAGCGGTCGGCATCGCCGGACCGGCCCTCTCGCGTGCCACTTTGGAAGCTCTGGGAAGCATGATTGGCATCGCCATCGAGCGCGCAGGCGCCATCGAGAAACTTTCGCAGACCGAAGCCGCGCACCAGAGCGAAAACCTGCGCGCTGTTTTGCTCGATTCCGTAACGCACGAGCTGCGCACACCTCTCACCGGCATCAAAGCCGCAGTCACCGGTTTGCTCTCGGATTACAACCTCGACGAAGCCCAGCGGAAGGAATTGCTGACCGTCATCAACGAAGAAACCGATCGCCTCGACCGCCTGGTCGGCGAAGCCACCGAGATGGCTCAGCTCGATGCCCACAAGGTCGAACTCCACATGGCTAACGTGGACATCGCCACCGTGATCGAGTCTGCGGTCGAAGAGTCCAGAACGGTTCTAGCTCAGCATCCGCTCGAGGTGCGCGTAGCTCCTTCGCTACCCAAGGTGCGTGTAGATTCCGACCGCATCGCCGAAGTGCTCAAGCAGTTGCTGGAGAACGCCGCCAAGTATTCGCCGCCCACCTCGCCTATCGCTATTACCGCCGAGAGCAAGGGAGACCGCGTCGTCACCAGCGTCACCGATCACGGCCCCGGCATTGACGACTTCGAGCTGTCGATGGTCTTCGATAAGTTCTATCGCGGCCGCGACCAGCGCTACAGCGTGCAAGGCACGGGCATGGGACTCGCTATTGCAAAGGCCATCGTCGAAGCCCACAACGGATCGGTCAGCGTGACCAGCCAACTCGGCCGCGGCTCGGTATTTTCATTCGACTTGCCGGCTGCGTAATCGCTGAACGCTTCGGGCGCCGCTTACAAATCTTTGCAAAACTCTGGCGTTTCCATAGCAACCCGGCCTTACACTTAAGATTCTTATGCCAATAGAAAGACGGTCAGAAGTAACAATGAAGTTCAAACCCGCGAAAGCCCTCATGTGCCGCCGGTTCTGCCAGGCGTGCGTGTTCTCCGTGTTCCTGTCAATCGTTCCATCGCGAGCGCAGGACCTTCAGGAAAAGATCACGGTCGACGACATCTCCCGCAACTTTTTAGTGCACTTGCCCAAGGGTTACGACGCGCAGCAGCACTACCCGGTCGTCATTCTTTTTCATGGCCGCAACCAGAGCGCCGACGACATGGCGCGGCTCAGCCACTTTAACCAGCTCGCCGATAAGAATGGCGTGATTGCCGTATATCCCAATGCCGCTCGCGCGGAGTGGAATATCGGAGTGCGGCCGGAGCAGCCGTCGACAGCGATGGGCCCACGTGGCGGACGTCGCGGAGGGTGGGGTTATCCCGGTGGCGGAGGAGGGTATCCCGGTGGCGGCGGTGGATATCCAGGGGGCGGACGAAGCGGCGGGCAGGATCCCGACGACGATACTAAAAAGAAGCCTGAGCCTGCGGATGACGTTGCCTTTCTTACTCAAATGCTCGATCAGCTAGCCCTCAAGTACTCCGTGGACCCTCACCGTATTTACGCGACCGGCTTGGGCGATGGTGGCTTCATGGCATTGCGGGCGGGGTGTTCCATCGCAGATCGCGTGGCCGCCGTGGCTGCGGTGAGCGCGACGCTGCCGAAAACTATGATCTGCCTGCCCGCGCGTCCTGTTCCCGCGCTGTATATGGAAGGCACAGAAGACCCCATCAATTCTTACAATGGAGGCACCTACAAACCTGGCCGCTTCGCCGTTCTTTCCGCGGAGGACAGCGCCAAGGCATGGGCCAAGTTCGACCGCTGCGGAGAAAAGCCCGCGCAAGGCAAACTGCCATCCTCAGGAAAGGGCAAGGAAATTAAAACGTTTACCTTCAGCGGATGCCAGGCGGACGCACAGGTCGTTCTGTACAGCATCAAGGGCGGCGGCGACACGTGGCCCGGCGGCGAACAATATATGAGCGAAAAAGAAGTGGGCAAGACCAGCAGCCTGAATGCCAACGAGATTATTTGGGGCTTCCTCTCGACTCAGAAGATCGCGGGCGGCACTGGAAAATAATTACTTCTCTCACTCCAGATTCGGGTGCGCATCCGGATAGAACTTCGCAATCATCCGGCCTGTCATCAATCCGCCCTCATATTCTGGAATGATCACTTCGTCCGCGCCCGAGTTGCGCATGGCTTGCGCATAGCGCGACTGCCCGGCACGCGTAATGATGCGCGCCTTGGGGTTGAGGGCCTTCGCCGTCACCGTGATGTAGAGATTATCGGCGTCGTTGTCGATCACAATGCACACTCCGCGCGCGCGCTCGATTCCAGCGGATTGCAGCACGTCGTGCCGCTTGGCGTCGCCCTGAATGCTGAGTACTTTGTCTTTCAAGAGTTCGCGGCACAGTCCTTCGTTGGTTTCGATGAGCACAAAAGGAATCTTGAGGCGGCTCAGTTGGTCCACCACCGTTCGCCCCACCTGCCCATAGCCGCAGATAATGAAATGATCTTGCAGTTTCTCGATGCTGACATCATTCACCATGGTTCTCCAAACCTCCATTCCCTGCCGGTGGAAGATTGTGACGGCTACTCGCTCCGCCACCCAGATCTGAAAAGCAAACACGCCCATATACACAAACAGCGAGAACATCTTGGTTGCGTTGCGAACGTGTTTGGGATCGATGGCATGCGGCTGGATCATCCAGAACAGCGCATCCTGCCAGCTCAAACCTTCCAGCCGCCGGTACACCAGCACACACATCAGGCTGAACGCGGCAAACACCACAAGCGGCAGCCATAACCGGCGCAAGAACAGCAGCAGGACTCGCAGCATGAGGGAGAGATACTAGCGCAAGTCTAGTTGCGGAACAACGCGTGCGCCACTGAAAAACCAATGGCCCGCATCGTTTTCCTGATTTTCTTGTAAATTGCTTCAAGAACAAAACCGCCCGCCTTCGCGCATGCTGCGACGAGGCGGGCGGTAAACGTATCGTGTTAACTCGGAACCTGCTTCACTGTAGCCACAGATTCAAAGTGTTGGTGGCGTCATCCACGTAGTAGAGGCCTTGCCCCGGCACATGCACTAACCCGAACAGCGCACCGCTCCCCGGCGGAGTACCGTTGTCGTCCAGCAGTTTCTGTTCCTGCTGCCAGCCGCTGGTTGAAAATCCCAAGAGGTATCCGTTGTTCCCGTTCACCGTAACAACACTGCCGTCTGTCAGCACCGTCAGCCCGAGAGGATCATTAAGCGTCGCGTCCGTAGTCAGAGTCGAGCCCGTTCCGCCAGAGGTCGTGCGCGTCACTGGATCGGAAATCCACTGCACCCGGTTGTTGATGCTGTCGGCCACATAAATCGTGCTGCTATCGGGGCTAAGGCCCACGCCCGTCGGCCCAATCACCAGCGCTGCTGAATTGGTTTCCTCGGCAAAGCCGGAGCCAATCACGGTCATGGACTCCAAGGTGGGCGTTGATGTGTACAAACCAGTGAGATTCAGCCGCACCACAGTTCCACCCCAGACCACGTTTCCGCCTGCGGCCACAGTTCCGTTCAGGACGTTGGTGACGAACAGATTCGCTGTGCTCCCTGCATCGAGTGCCGTCATGTCCCACGGGCCATTGATCAATGACCCATAAAATGTTTCCACCACGCTGCCGCTGCTATTCAACACCAGCAGACAGCCGGCCTGCGCGGTTGCCGACGTTCCGTCTGTAGTCGGCAAGCTGCCTACGATCACCCATCCGCTGCTCAACGCTGCCAGCGCCGTGGTTAAGCCAATGCCGCCGGGGCAAGGGCCCGGCAATGTGCTGGCGTTGATCTGGGCGAACAAGCTGACCGTCCCACTCGGAGTGATCTGCACAATAGTCGTTCCCGTGCCTTGCAGGTTGGCGCTGCTATTGAAATTGCTAACCAGAATGTTGCCCTCAGTCAGCGAACCGTTAGTCTTCGGCACGCGCGCAATGCCGTACGGGTTCACGTCCCCATTCCCGGGAACTGTGGATGCGATAGTGGAAACATTGGTGAGATTGGAATGTTGAGCGTAAGCAGAGACGCCGCAAACGGCGACCAGAAGAACTACAGTAACGGAAGCTTTGATATTCAAGAACAATTTCATGAAGGATCCCTCCTGGGAGTGCATACCTTGAACGGAGCAGAGCGGGGCGGAAATGGCCGCAACTGCGACGAGGAGTAGTGTGCGATGTTACGAGGAGAAACTTGTCAAGGAATTGTCAAGGGATTGTCATTTTCGCGTCGCATGCGGCGATCACTGCTGCTGTAGCCCTGACCACGCCGGCTCACTGGATCAACTTCCTAAGCTCGCGCCGTAGAATCTTTCCCGACGCCGTCTTAGGAACAACTTCCACAAAATGCACTTCGCGAGGCTGCTTGTAGCGGGTCAAACGATCGGCGACGAACGCGCATAGTTCGTCTTCCATCTTCTTGCAGGTCGAAAATCCTTCGCGCAGCGCAATGAATGCCACCGGAATCTCGCCCGCCGCCGCATCCGGACGGCCTACCACTCCGCACTCGCGCACTGCCGGATGTTCGAGCAGCACGGCCTCTACTTCCGCCGGCGCCACGGGGAATCCTTTGTACTTGATCATTTCTTTGCGTCGGTCCACGACTCGATAAAAGCCATCCGCGTCGCGCGTGACAATGTCGCCGGACCAGTACCATCCGTCGCGCAGCACGGCGGCGGTTGCGTCCGGCTCTTTCCAGTACCCCAGCATGAATTGCGGCCCGCGCATCACCAACTCCCCACGCTCGCCCGCCGGAACATCTTCCGCACCCCCGGCTGAGACCAATAAATCATCCGCGCCAATGATCCGGCACTCCGTTTGCGCCAGAGGATGCCCGATCGAATCCGGCCGGTAAAGAGCCGGCTCGAGATAACCTACATGCGTCACGGGCGAAGCTTCTGTCATTCCGTAGCCCTGGCACACAACAATCCCCGTGAGCGCGGTGAACCTTCGTGGCAGATCCGGCGCCAGCGGGGCTGCTCCGGACTTCACCCATCGCATACTGTGATTCTTAGGAAACTCTCCGGCCTCCGCCGCAAGGCACAACGCGTTCATCGCCGGAGGCACCAGCGGCATCATGGTGATTGATTCCTGCGTCAGCAGCGATGTTAACTGCGCTACATTGAACCGCGGCATCAATACCAGCGTCGCGCCCAGAATCAGCGCCGGGTTGAGCATCACGTTCAGGCCATAGATGTGGTACAGCGGCAGGAAGCAAAGAATATTGTCGTCAGAATTCAGCGGACTCGCGTGCTGCCCCAGAAACTGATAGACGTTCGACACCAGGTTGGAATGCGAAAGCATTACGCCCTTCGGCAGTCCGGTCGTGCCGCTGGAATAAGGCAGCGCCGCCAAAGTATTCTCCGACCCTTCACCAGGCTCAGGCAGCGCGGAACTGCTCACCGGCTTCAGCAAATTCGAAAACGGCTCGCTTGCGCTTGCCAGCTCTCGCGTGCAAAATACGCGCCGCAGATTCGGCAGTCCGGCCAGGTTGATTCCTTCGATGTTCGTTCTATCGGTGATCAGCAGCGCCGCGCCGGAATTCCCCAACTGATGCCGCACTTCCCTTTCGCGATAAGTCGGGTTCAGCAGCGTCGGGATTCCGCCAGCCAACGTCACCGCGTGGTAAGCCGCACAGAACTCCCACGAATTCGCGAGAAAAATGGCGGTCACTTCTCCGGGCTTCAATCCCGCCGCAACCAAGCCGTGGGCTAGCGCTTCTACTGTCTCGCCATATTCCGAATACGTGAGCCGCCGCCCGGACGAAGTGTCCACCAGCGCGGTCTTCTCCGGATGCCGCCGGCACGAAGCCAGAACAGCACCGTGGACAAAAACATTCGTGGGATCAGCGTAAAGCTTCGTGCGCAACATGGCCGGGAGCGATTGTATCGGAACTCCCGCGAATTCGACCCCCCGGAAACCGTATCGGCAAGCGCATTAGGTAACTGGCTTATATGAATCTGAGAGTTTTGTTTACCACACTCAGCTTTTTCCGGTTATAATGTTTAGCGCCATACTAGAAATTGCTATCCCCCCACGGTTTGGCATCGTGATCCCATAACAACAGTTTAATGTCTCGGGTTACGTGTGGCCGTTGGGCCAAGAACGCTCCAGCTGTAGCGTAATTCAGAAGGCCGCGGGGAGAACAATGAAGCCGACTGCCAAGGTTCTATTTTTGCTGGGTTTCTGTGACGCGATATTGGGCCACGCCCAAATTTCCAGTTTCAAGCACGTCATCGTGATCATCCAGGAGAACCGCACTCCGGATAATCTTTTTCAGGGCTTGTGCACCTCGCCATTCGGCACCAGCAGTTCTTGCAGCATCACTCCGACCGGCTCCCAGTATGACATTCTGACCAGCAACTGGCTGGATAAGTCATCTTCTACTGGAACAACTCAGCCCACTTCCGTCGCACTCGATAACAGTTATGATCCCAGCCACACTCATCTCGCATTCACAACCTCGTGCGACTTGAACACTAAAACGGGGGCCTGCCGGATGGACGGCGCCGCCGGCGACACTTGCACCGGAGACTGCCCGACCAAGATGGCGTACGCGTATGTGAGCAACTCTACGTCGAACCTGAATCCCTACCTCACTCTCGCCACATCCTACGGATGGTCCAACTACATGTTCCAAACCAACCAGGGCCCAAGTTTCCCCGCCCATCAATTTCTTTTCGGAGGAACTTCGGCGCCCAGCGCGGCCGACGATGCCATCGCCACATTCGCCGCCGAGAATATGACTCCCTACACCACTCCCGATGCCGGTTGCATCGCCCTCGCAGGAGTCACCGTCAAATTGGTCACCACTCAGGGTGAAAAAGGATCAGTCTACCCCTGTCTCGACCATGAAACCATGTCCGATCTTTTCGACGACATCGGAGTGAGTTGGAAATACTACACCGAGAGCAACGGTTCTATTTGGACCGCGCCCAACGCCATTGAACATATCTGTCTGCCCAGCGCCCCCACCGGAGGAACCTGCACCGGTTCGGACTACCTCGACTATGTGGTCATCAAGCCCTCGCAAGTGCTGACCGATATCGTCGACTGCAAGCTTTCGCAAGTGAACTGGGTTATCCCGACTGGCGCCAATTCCGATCATCCGAAAGGCAACACGGGCGGCGGACCATCCTGGGTAGCATCGATCGTCAACGCCATCGGCAACAATCCCAAGTGCAAGAATAACAATAACGAGATCTATTGGAATGACACTGCCATCCTCATCACCTGGGACGACTGGGGAGGCTGGTACGATCACGAGCCTCCGACTTTCCTGGCTGGGGCCCAAGGCGACTATCAGTACGGGTTTCGCGTCCCGTTCATCGTCGTGTCGGCTTACACTGCGGCGGCCTATGTAGACAACAATCGCATGGACTTCGGCACCGTCTTACGGTTCATCGAACAAAATTACGGGATCGCCGAGGGTGCGCTGAACTTCGCGGATGAGCGCGCCACCGGTAATCTCTCCGAGTTTTTCAATCTCAGCCAGGTGCCGCGCGTCTTCCAGACCATCCCGAGTCGCCTGGACGCAAACTACTTCATCAATGACAAGACGCCACCGACGGACCCGGACGATTATTAAAGCCTCAGGGCTCGTCATGCTGTAGCAAGAAGAGGCTGCAGAGATTAATGAGATGTAGGGATTAAAAGATAAGGGATAACGGACAAAAGATAAACGGGGGATTAAATGAAGTCGACCACCATCAAGGTTTTGTCACTCCTGACTTTTTGCGGCGCCATACTTGCGCACGCGCAAATCACAGGCTTTACGCACGTCATCGTGGTTGTGCAGGAAAATCGCACCCCGGACAATCTTTTTCAGGGCCTGTGCAGTTCGCCGTTCGGCACAAGCAAATCGTGCAGCATCACCCCAACCAAGTCCCAATACGATATTCAAACCAGCAGCTGGTATGACAAGACCTCGTCCACGGGCACTACGAATCCCAGCACCGTCGCGCTCGATAATGACTACGACCCGCGTCATACGCACGCCGCATTCACCAGTATGTGCGACGTAAACTCAAGCGGCGCTTGCAAAATGGATGGTGGCGCCAACAATCCGTGCACCGGCACTTGCCCGACCAAGCCCCCATACCACTACGTAACCAATACGAGTTCAATCTTGAACCCTTACCTCACCCTCGCGACGTCCTACGGCTGGGCGAACTACATGTTTCAGACCAATCAGGGGCCAAGCTACCCCGCTCACCAGTACCTCTTCGGAGGAACATCGGCGCCCAGTGCCGCCGACGATGCTGTGGCGACATTCGCCTCGGAGAATGTGTCTCCTGAAGTAGCGGGCACGGTTGCCGGGTGCATCGCAGCAGCGACCACGACCGTCGAAGTGATCGACACCACGGGTGAGAACCAAAGCATCTATCCCTGTTTCGATCATCAAACCATGGCCGACCTGTTCGACGGCATCAACATCAGTTGGAAATATTACACACCGAGCGCCGGCTCCATCTGGACCGCACCCGATGCGATCAACCACATCTGCGTGCCCAGCAAGCCTACGGGCGGAGTCTGCACCGGTTCCGACTGGACCAACGACGTAGTCCTCAAATCGTCGCAGGTGTTGACCGATATAGGCGATTGCAATCTGCCGCAGGTCAGCTGGGTTATCCCCGGCGGCCAGAATTCCGATCATCCCAACGGCAACACGGGCGGCGGACCCTCCTGGGTGGCATCGATCGTAAATGCCATCGGCAATAATCCGAAGTGCAAGGACGGTGAGACTTACTGGGACAACACCGCTATCGTCATTGTCTGGGACGATTGGGGAGGCTGGTACGATCACGAGGCGCCCACATTCCTGGCAGGCGCTCAGGGCGACTACCAGTATGGCTTCCGCGTCCCGCTGATCGTGGTCTCGGCCTACACGCCGGCCGCTTATATCCACAACACCCGGATGGATTTCGGCACCATCCTGCGCTTCCTCGAACACAACTTCGGCATAACCGAGGGTGCGCTCAATTTTGCCGATGCACGCTCGACCACGAATCTCAGCGCGTTCTTCACTCTCACGCAAGTGCCCCGCGTGTTCCAGACCATCCCCAGCCGCCTTGACGCAAACTACTTCATCAATGACAAGGAGCCGCCAACCGACCCAGACACTGACTGAAATCCAGTTTGTTCGCTGGGATTTACTAACTTGCGAAAGCGACGGAAAGGCTTGTTCAGGAAAGGGCACGACTTCAGTCGTGCCGTTGGTCGTCTCAAAGCAGCGATGCTTAGCGCCTGGGGTACGCCGAATACGATTCAATCTGATTGACGTTCTAGCTCGCCAGCTTGCGCAGAAATTCCCGTTCGTCCATACGATATTTGAACGCTTTGCGTCCATCGATAAAAACGACCGGGACTTCATCGTTGAACTTCCGGCGCAGTTCGCTGTCGCTGTCCACATCCACGTCCTGCCACGTGAACCCGCCGCGCCGCGAAAGCTTGGAAAGGCTCTCCTTCACCACCTCGCAAAGATGACATCCTTTGCGCGAGTAAACCACGACCTGGCGGGATTCCGGCACGCCGCGATTTTCCGTTACTTCCACACCCTTTGGCAAGAGAAAAACCGCACGCACATTCCTCGCACAAAATCGCCTTCCCGCTTCCGGAGCAACGTCCTGAATGAACCTGCAGGAGTAAAATTTGACCATGGTGACCTCCGATTCCCGGCCTCTTCTCGGCAAAGCCTGCCTTATCACCGGTGGCGCAAAGCGTCTGGGACGTGCCTCCGCCCTGGCTCTCGCCCGAGCCGGCGCAGATGTCGCCATCACTTTTCGCAATTCCGCTCGGGACGCGCAGCAGACCGTCGTGGATCTTTCCAGCTTCGGCGTGCGCGCCTTCGCACTGCACTGCGACGTTACCGACGAAGCCAGCGTCAAATCCATGATGAAAGAGGCCGGCCGCGAACTTGGCCGCATCGATATCCTGGTCAACAACGCCGCCAATTATGCCACCGCCGATTTCGAACACCTCACCCTGCGCCAGTGGGACGCGATTTTCGCCTCCAACACTCGCGGACCATTTCTGGTCTCGCGCGAAGCCCTGAAGTGGATGCGCCGAAAGCGCTCCGGATCGAAGCGCTCAGAAAAGCTGGAAGCAAAAATCATTCACATGGGCTCGCTCGGCGGCCTGCGCCCGTGGGCAACCCACGCGCACTATTGCTCCTCCAAAGCGGCTCTGCACATGCTGACCAAAGTGATGGCGAAAGCGCTGGCGCCCGAAATCGCCGTCAACGCGGTCGCGCCCGGCATGATCGACCTCGGCGAAAAATCAGCCGCCGCGTTCATGAAGCGCATGGCGAAGGAAACTCCGATGCAAAGAAACGGTAGAGGAGATGAGATCGCCGCAGCCGTCCTCTTCTTCGCAACCGCGCCGCAATTTATTACCGGCCAGATTCTAGCCGTCGACGGCGGCCTGGGGCTCTAATGATCACGGTCAAGCGAACTTCCGCGAATCCTCTGAGATAAGTTCTCCTCCGCGTCTCCGCGGAAGTTCTCCGCGTCCTCCGCGATTCAAGATCCTGATCCGAGAGCGAAAACGGCGCCAGGGATACCGGCATCGCTCTTTCTCTACTCTCTAGCCGCAAGGTATAGTGAGGCGAATGAAGAAATCCGCCAACGCACCTTCTTCGAGCATGTCCATACCCCCGCGCATCGCGGTAGCCATCATGGCTGCTGGCAAAGGTACGCGGCTAAAGTCGCAGCTTCCTAAAGTGCTGCATGAAGTCGGCGGCAAGCCGTTGCTCGCGCATGTCATCGCCGCAGCCACCAAGGTAGTTCCGCCCCAAGACGTCTTCGCCATCATCGGCCACGAAGCCGACCGAGTGCGCACAGCCGTCGCTAACACCGGCGTCAACTTCATCCTGCAGACGGAGCAGCGCGGCACCGGCCACGCTCTCATGGTCGCGAAGGATGCACTCTCAGCTTACGACCACGTCATCGTTCTCTCCGGTGACGCCCCGCAGATCACCCCGCAGACCATCGCCAGCCTGCTGAACTTCCATCTCGATGAGCAGGCCGCCATGACCTTGCTCAGCGCCGACCTCGACCATCCCACCGGCTATGGTCGAGTGATTCGCAAAGGCGCGAGCAGTGAAGTCCAAGCGATCGTCGAGGAAAAGTCAGCTACTCCCGCGCAGAAAGAGATTCGAGAGATCAACGCCGGCTTCTACGTTTTCGCCACGCCTCAGCTCTTCTCGCACATCACAAAACTCTCCACGGCCAACCCCCATGCCGAGTATTACCTCACCGACATGGCCGAGGTGCTGCGCCAAGCTCGGCAGCGTGTCGTCGTCTGGAAAACCGATTACCCCGGCGAAGTCCTCGGCGCCAACACCCGCGCCGAACTCTCCTACATCGACTACCAGATGCGCATGCGCAAATGCCACGAACTCATGGCGGAGGGCGTCAGCATCTTCTTCCCCGCCACCTGCGTAATCGATAGCGACGTAAAAATTGCTCCCGACACGGTGATCGAACCCTTCGTGCAAATTCTTGGCCAGTCGCGCATCGGCCCCGCGTGCCGCATTCGTTCTTATTCTGTAATCAGCAATTCCGAGATCGGCGCGGGCGTGCTCGTGCGTCCCGGCTGCATTCTCGACGAAGCCCGCATCGGACCCGGCGCCATCCTCGGCCCCTATTCTCATCTCCGCCCCGGCAGCGACATTGGAGAAGGCGCGCACGTCGGCAACTTTGTCGAGACCAAGAAAATCAAACTCGGCAAGGGATCGAAGGCCAACCACCTCACGTATCTCGGCGACGCCGAAATCGGCGCCGGCGTCAACATCGGTGCCGGAACCATCACCTGCAACTACGATGGAGTGAACAAGCACAAAACAGTAATCGAAGACGAAGCCTTCATCGGCAGCGACAGCACGCTAGTAGCGCCAGTCCGCATAGGCAAGGGCGCCTACGTAGGTGCAGCGTCGTGCATCACCAGAGATGTTCCGGAAGACGCGCTAGCAATTGGCCGAGGTCAGCAAGTGGTGAAAGAAGGATGGGCCCTCCAGAAACGCGCCGCCCGCAAAAAACGTTAGCCACGGATCACACAGATGAACACGGATCAAACAAGACTTGATCTTGATCCGTGGAAATCCGCGCAAATCCTTGGCTAATAGATCTTGACTTTGCTTCTAGTGTGAAACCGCAGCAAACAACGGCGAATGCATCAGCGATTGAAACTGCGCGTCGCTATCCTTGAAGTGCACCATAAACTTTGATCCGTCGGAATCGACCGTGGCCATGTCCATGGCTGCCTTCTCCACCGGCGTTGCGCTGGTTTTCTTGTACATGATGGCCGCCTTCATCACCATTGAAAGCGTCCCCGCAGTCACTGAATCCGAGGTCACAACCGTCAGGTCGAAATTCACTCCGCTGGTAAAGTCCATCGTGTAATAGGAGCCCATCACGCGCTTCTTCACACTCTCGTAATCGGCGATTTTCGCCGCATCGCCCAACGCTGACCGCACCATGTTCTGTGTGCCCGCCTGGTCGAGAATGCTCCAGAAAGATGCAGCATCCACGCTGCTCACCATGTCCGACATGGTCTGGTTCGAATCCAGGTTAAGAATCTCCCCGTTGCTGGCGTCGAGCCCGAGCTTTACCGAGGAAGGCTCGCCGAACAACAGCGTGCTGTCGTCGAGAAAAGTCATCACGAAGCCGCCATCCATCGGATAAAGATTCGCCGTATGGTACTTCGTCGGCTTGATCTTCGCCAGCGTCAGTTTCTTGATAACCAGCTTCATGTTGAACGGACCGGTGGTGATTCCGATCGTCTTGACCCCCTGCTTGGATGTACGAAACGACGCCAGGGCCAGCGTGTCGATATCTTTGTCGGGATTAATCCCCACGCCCTTCAGCGCGCCCTCGAACTGCTGCAGGTTTTCCTGCGCCGCCATCAATTGTTGCCTCAGCGCAGCCGCGGTCGGCGAGTCTTTCATCGCCCGGTAATCCACGGAAATCAACTGTTGCAAATCCGCCGGAATCACTCCGCGCGCCGACGAATTCAGCGGCATCGCACTTGCCATGCTCATGCAAACAACCACCATCACTGCTAAAGCCAGACAAGCCTTTATGCTCTTCATAACTGCCTCAGCCCTCAAAAAGATTTTCCTGAAACCCTACAATAATGAACGGGATTTTCCCTGCGTCTTGCAATTTTAGATGCAGGTCTAAGCGTTCCCGTTACCCAGTACCCCTATTCTAAGCCAACCAAGCGCTTCCGGGTCCAGCCAAAGGTACTAGCCCAGTGATCAGGTTGGATCGGCCTTTTCCTCGCGTCCAGAAATAAGTTACTCCGGCTGTCGCAACTGGCTATAATATGCCTGCGTACGTCACCGCACATAAAAGCGTCATCTCGCCGACGCTCGAGAAATCAGGGACAATCGTGAAAATCCTACTCTACAACCCCGACAACGGGGTTACGCGCAATTTCATGCCCCACCTCTGGATGTTCCTTCTGAAATCTTTAACCCCGGTGGGCCACGAAGTTGTGCTGATCGACGGGAATGCCCAGCCCATGGACGAAGCGGGCATTGCGCGCTACGTCATCGAACAAAAGATTGACCTGGTCGGCATCGGCGCCATGACTCGCATGATCGCCAAAGCCTATCGCATGGCGGACGCCGTTCGTGCCGTCGGTGTACCGGTTGTGATGGGCGGCCCTCACGTCACAGAGATGGCGGACGAAGCGCTCGGCCGTGATGGCGGTCCGCGCCACGCCGACGCCGTCGCTCTCGGCGAAGCCGACAACACATGGCCATGCATCGTGGAAGATGTCGCATGCGGCCAGTTAAAAGATGTTTACTCACCGCTCGATCCGTTCGGCAAGGAACTCAAGCCATCGCTCAAGCCATATCCCGTCATTCCCTGGGACACCATCGATCTCAACCAGTTCAACCTCGTGCCCAATGTGTTCAAGCATTGGCTGCAAAAAATAGGCGAAGGCTGGGGAACTTTCCGTCTCGTGCCCGTCGAGTCAGGACGCGGCTGCCCCTACGGTTGCGAGTTCTGCACCGTCACCGGATTCTTCGGCGACTCCATCCGCTTTCGCACCAATGAGAGCGTGGTCAACGAACTGCTGCTGCTGAAAGCGCGAGCCCGCAAAGAGCGCGGCCAGATTGCCGTCTTTTTCATCGACGACAATTTCGCCATCAACCTCAAGCGCACCAAATCTCTGCTGCGCGATATCATCGCCGCCGGCGCGCAAGTGAACTGGGTCGCACAGATCAGCGCCAACCTGCTGCGCGATCAGGAACTTGTCGACCTTATCTCCGCCTCCGGCGGAAAATGGATCTTCATCGGCATGGAGTCGATCGATCCCGTTAATTTGAAAGACGTCAACAAAGGCTTCAACAAACCGGAAGAATACACGGCCGTGCTCGAGCGTCTCGCGCAGCGCAACGTGTATGCCATCACGTCCTTCATCTTCGGCATGGATAACGACACAGTAGGCGCGGCCGAGCGCACGCTGGCGCAGGTTCGCACCTGGCCACCGGGTCTGCCGATTTTCGGCTTGCTCACACCGCTGCCCGGAACTCCGCTGCTGAAGCGTCTCGAAGCCGCCGGCCGCCTAACCCGCCCCAAACATTGGCAGGAGTTCATCCCCTTCGCCATGGCGCACACTCCGCTGAGGATGACCGTCGCCGAAGCCCACGCCGAAGTGAACTACGGCTGGTCCCAAGCGTACGGCGCGGAAGAAATTGCAAAAGCCGTCGACTCGATCGCCGACCAACCGCTCGGCTACCGCGTCAACATCTTCATCGCGCGCGTCTGCTTCCGCGGAATCTATTTCCCCATGCTAGGCCGCTTCGCCTGGCTGAAAGTAATCTCGGAGAACCGCCACACGATTTCAAAGCTGTTGAAGCAAGGCATGGGAGCATGGTGGGATTCCAGATCGAAACCCGCGCCAGCCCCCGCACCCATCGCGGGAGACTAGAAGCAGCGGGACGGTAGCGCCGCCGTCCCGGCGGCCTCACGCCACAGAACGGAATCTCCAGGTTTGGTCGCTTCGCGGCTGATCCTTGATGATCTTGGCCTCACATTTGCCGGCTCAAAAAATAGTTGGAGCTTGCTATGATCCGCTACCGTTGTTGCCTCCAAATCCGATGAAAAATTTTACGGCTCGAATCCCCTAAAATCCTTTGAATCAGCAGCTTGCGGGCTTCGATCTACAATGAATCCGGCTAAAATATTGAATCGAAAGAATTTAGCTGTAAAATCCTGGATCGATTGGACTTAGCTGGTCCTATTCGGTTGTCAAAGAGCGGGTAGAGATTTGGATTCAGTATGAGATGAATCGGGATCGCGGCGCAAGGTCAGATGTCACAATGGGGCTGTGGAAAACTTGGCTGAGGGTATGAGGTTAGGTTAGGAGTTCGAGGGCTGAGGAGTGTGCGTGCGAACTGGAACGTTATGCCAGCACTCCTCATCCCCGAGGGCTCGCTCGTGCCGGCCCCCGGAGCCCCCGCTCTAATCATCATCCGGATCGCTAGGCGGGCTCGCATCCCCCTTACACGTAGCATCGTTCCACGGCACCGCGAAAGGCGTAAATGTGGTCGGCGCGCTCGTGAACTGGAATATGTCGCTTAACGAGTTCGGACCGTCCAGCGCATTCGCGTCTGCGGTATTCAGCGAAGGCAGGTTGTAAGTATTCTCGATGAACTTGAGGATGCTCCCGAAATCATGCGGCGTCTTTGAAATGTACGCCGTCTTCGCATACGGAGAGATCACAATCATCGGCACACGGAAACCGTAAACATAACCTGATCCCCAACTCGTGCCATCGGCCACCATCTTCGGCGGCGGCACGTGATCGTACCAGCCACCCCAGTCATCCCACGCGATGATGATTACAGTGTTCGCCCAGTACGGGCTGTTGCCGATGTCATTCACAATCTCCGTCACCCACGACGGACCGCAGCCGGCATTGCCCTTGGCGTGATCGGAATCCGCGCCCGTAGGAATTACCCAGCTCACCTGCTGCAACGTCCCGCCCGTAATGTCGGTAAATATCTGGCCATTCAGCTGCGTCTGGTTGAGCACGACCTTGGGATTCAGATCGGTGTAATCCGGCCCCGAGCACTCCGTGGCATTCGGCGCCGCCGGACTCGGAACGCACATATGTTGGATCGCGCTCGGAGCAGTCCAAATGCTGCCGGCCGAAGGCGCATAGTAACGCCAGCTTATGCCGGCCGTATCGAGCGAGTCTGAGAGCGTCGCATGATCGTTGCAAAGCTGGCCGGTGGTGTTGTCCAGCGTTGTTTCTATTCCGAGGGGGCTGATCAGCTTATTGGTGGTAGTCGAAAGTGCAAGGCAACCGGCGTCAGCATTGTCTGGCAAAACGTTTTCCGAAACGAAATCACCGAGGTCGATCGTCGCCGACGGCTCCGAAGTCCCACTGAAAATAAACTGGTGAGCCGGAAAGCTCGGGCCCTGGTTAGTCTGGAACGTGTGATCGGCGAACGTATACGTCTGTGCCATTGCCAGATACGGTGCCACGTCCTCCGGATATACATAATAAAATCCGGGGTTCGGCGGCGGAGGACAATTCATTGCGCCTGTTGTACACGACGTTGCAATCAGGTTGTCACCATCCATCGCACACTGATTCGTGACCGTGTTAAGATCGCAAAGGTCCTTAAACGCAGCGTGCGTATGGCCGATATCGTAGTTGTCAAAGTTGCCGAGTTCCCCGGTCGTGCCCAGGTCAATCGCCTGGGGCTGCGTGACGCCGCCAGTAACCTGATTGTTCAACCAGTTGCTAGTCTGAATTTCGAACTGAGTCGAGGTTGCAGGCGAACCGCACATACTCGCCGATCCGTAAGGCGGGATGCACAAACCATAAAAGAGATTATCCGGGGAGCGATTTTCCTGGAAAATAATGACCACGTTTGTCACTACAGCCGCCGTGGTAAGCGTCAGCGTCTGCGGACCATTGCTTGGGGCCAAACTTTTAGCATCGCTGCCGGTGACCTTAATGGTGTACGGTCCGCCCGGAGTGGCAGTCGTAGTCGACACCGTCAGCGTAGAAGTCTTGGCTGAAGTCCCGCTAATCACAACCGAAGCCGGATTAAAGCTGCAAGTCGGTGCCGGCGACCCACCAGTAACGCTGCTGCACGAAAGCGTGACGGTTCCGGTATAACTATTCGCCGGAGTCACAGTGATCGTCGAAGTAGATGTATTGCCGGCCGTAACCTGTGCCGGGTTCAACGCCGTCGCGCCGAGTGAGTAGCTAGGCGTCGCGGCTGCTGTAACCGTCAAGCTCAACACCTTCGGACCATTGCTCGGAGCAAGATGGTTCGCGTCGCTTCCAGTAACCGTGATGGAATAGATGTCCGCGGGGCTTCCCGTAGTCGACACAGTCAGTGTCGAAATGCCTGCAGATGTTCCGCTGATCGTGACCGACGACGGACTGAACCCGCAAGTCGGCGGCGGCGTTCCACCAGTAACGCTGCTGCAAGAAAATGTGATAGTCCCCGTGTATCCATTCGCAGGCGTCACCGTGATTGTCGAGGTGGACGTACTTCCTGTCACCACCGAAGCTGGATTTAACGTGGTAGCTGCAAGTGTATAACTCGGCACCGCCGTCGCCGTCACAGTCAGACTGAGCACCTGCGGCCCATTGCTCGGAGCCAAAGTATTGGCATCGCTTCCAGTAACACTGATCGAATAACTGCCCGCTGGACTTCCCGTAGTCGACACCGTCAGTGTCGAAGGAACCGCCGAGGTCCCGCTGATCGTGACCGACGAAGGACTGAACTTGCACGAGGGAGGCGGAGTTCCACCAGTAACGCTGCTGCATGAAAGCGTCACGGTGCCCGTATAACCATTCACCGGAGTCACCGTGATGGTTGACGTAGACGTGCCTCCCGTCGTAACCGAAGGCGGGCTCAACGCGCTGGCAGCGAGCGTATAACTCGGTACTGGCGCCGTTACCTTTAAAGTCAGCGCCTGAGCACCATTGCTGGGCGCCAGCTTGTTAGCATCGCTTCCCGTAACGTTAACTGTATAGGTGCCCGCGGACGTGCTGCCAGAAGTAGTCACAGTCAGCGTGGAAGCGCCCGCAACTGTGCCGTTGATCGTCACACTCGGTGGAGTGAACGAACAAGTGGGAGGGGGAGTTCCACCAGTAACGCTGCTGCAGGAAAACGTGACAGTCCCGGAATAACCATTCGCCGGAGTGACAGTAATCGTCGAGGTAGCCGGACTTCCAGACGTAACCGAAGCCGGATTCAACGCCGTAGCAGTAAGAGAATAGCTGGGTGTTGGCGGCGGTGTCATCGAGGACGCCCCTCCGCCACAACTGCAAAGGATAAGCAGCAATGCGCTCAGGCCAACAGCGACACCACAAAACCGTAAAAGACGAAAACCACCCATGGCAGAATCTTCCCTCTACGGTCGCCGAATCCAACCGTATGCAGCAACCCATGCGCGCAGCTTTCCACTCGCCGGGTGCAAGAATTATTTGTGGGGGAAAAAACGTAAAACTCTTACTATGCAATATCTTACAAAGTAACCAAGTTTGCAAGAGTCTTTCTTCTTCTCAACCTTCGTATCCAGCCCTCAGTATTCATCAAACCAAAATGCTTATGTAGAGACAGCCGCCTCGGCTGTCCCGAGGCGGAACGCGCTCAGAGCTAGCCTACTACTTTCAAAACGCCCAACCCACGCCCCTCAACGACCAATGCTTCCCACTCTCTTCCGCACGTCCGCCGCGAAGCCCTGATCCTTCAGCGAAGCCAGATTGATCTCCACATTCGCCAGCGCGCCAGTAATCGCCGCCCCAGCCAGCGCCCGCGCGGTAGTCAAATCCGACTTCATATTCGGATTCGTAACAGCGAGCAAGCTCTCCGTAATCTGACCGACTTCGTGCGCCTTCTCCGCCACTCCCAGCGGAACTCCCGTAGCCAACTTCAAAGCAGCATTGATGAGCGCATCTCCGCCAGCCAGATCAGTCTTCGCCAGCTTGTAAGCCTTCATCACCGCATCATAACTTTCCGCATCCGCATCCACAGCCGCCTTCAGTTCCTCGCGCAGCGTCCCCAGCCGCGCAATCGCCGCGCTCAATTGCGCTTCATATTGCAGATAAGCTTTCTTCCCTCGCGACATCGACGCCACCATGTTTGCCAACCCAGCAGCCATAGCACCCGCAGCCGCAGCAGCACTTCCCCCGCCTGGAGTAGCCGTAGGCGCCGCGAGCTGTTCAATGAAGGGCTCAACTCCCGCGCGCAATCCACCCACGGCGACCTTCCCACTCATCACCGCGGCCAGCCGGTTTTCCAAAATTAACGACGAATCAAAATTCTCCACCTGCAAAAACCATTCCGCCGCCGCCTCCAAAGCCTTCTTCGGAATCAATCCCACAATCTCGCTCGACACCGGCATCACGCCATACCGCGCCGCCTCACGCTTCACCACTTCAAACACGCGATGCACCGGAGTCTGCTCAAAATCCGTAAGGTTCATCGAAACCTGCGCCATCCCCCGCACCAGAAATCCCGCGCCCTTCACAAACCGCATCCCGCCACTCGAAAACCGCACTGCCTTCGCAATCTTCTTAGCAATCTCAACATCCGGCGTGTTCAAGAACACGTTGTAAGCAATCAGAAACTTCCGAGCTCCCACAACCGTCGCACCGGCCGTTGGATGCACCCTCGCCTCGCCAAAATCCGGCCGCCGCGCCGCATTCGTAGCAATCTCCTCCCGTATCCCTTCAAACTGCCCGCGCCGTATGTTCTCCAGATTCTGCCGCTCCGGAGTAGCCGCCGCCGACTCATACAAATAAACCGGAATCTCATAGCGCTTCCAAATCTCCGCGCCCACATGCCGCGCCATCGCCACACAATCTTCAATCGTGACACCATCAATCGGAATGAACGGCACCACATCGGCCGCGCCCATCCGCGGATGCGCCCCCCGATGCCCGCACAAATCAATCAACTCCGCAGCCTTCCCCACCCCGCGGATCGCCGCCTCCTGAATCGCCTCCCGCTCGCCGACCAGCGTAATCACGCACCGGTTGTGGTCCGCATCCATCTCGCGATCCAACAGGTAAACACCCTCCATCTTCATGGCATCAACAATGGCGTCAACTTTAGCCTTGTCGCGCCCCTCCGAAAAATTCGGCACACACTCCACCAGCGTAGACATAAGTCAGAAGAATAGCCGGGGCCGATGATTGGAAGCAAGGGATGGCGAACCAGCCCACATGCAGACCCGTGCTCTCGGTCATTTGCGTGAATCCAGATCACATGCGATAAACTTTAGGAAGCCTGCGCGGAGGCGTACACTGATGCCCGAAACAGCGAACAGCAAGAGGAAACCGATGTCAGCACTTCGAACCCCGCCGCCACAGCGCCGCAGAAAGAACGCCAACAAAGAGGCCTTCCGGACAATCGCGCGCCTTCTGGAAGAGCAGATGGATGAGATGGGACTCTCAGAGAGCGAGAAGAACGCCCGAACTCACGCGTTCGTGCAAGATTTGAAAAAGATCAAAGCCTCCCGCGCAGCAGTCGCTTCCAAGTAACCAACTCGTTTAAAGTCCCTGCGTGCCTCCGTGGTGAAGGCCCCTCCCCACTTCCCTTTGGCTTTCTTCCGCAACTAAGTTTAGAATTCAGAAATCCGGCGCGTACTTCGTCTATGGCAGATTTGATCAAGACGCCCCCTGCGGATGTTCCGGCCGACCCCGCTGCGGATGCCCTCACCGGCACCACCGTAGGCCGCTTCGTAATTTCCCGGCGCCTCGGCTCCGGCGGCATGGGACAGGTCTACGGCGCGGAAGACACCACGCTCAAGCGCTTCGTCGCCATCAAGCGCATGTCCCCGCACGCGAATTCCACTGAAGCAGATCGCAAACGCCTGCTCAAAGAAGCCCAGCGTTCCTCCGCGCTCAATCACCCAAACGTAGGCTCCGTCTACGACGTCATCGAACACGCTGGCGAACTCTGGGTCGTGATGGAGTTCATCGAAGGCGAGACCCTGCGCCATCGCCTCAAACGGCCCATCTCCACCGACGAATTTTTCGCCATCGCCACCCAATGCTGCGAAGGATTGCAAGCCGCGCACGAAAAAGGCATCATTCACGGCGACATCAAACCCGAAAACATCATGCTCGCCCCCGGCGACCGCGTGAAGATTCTCGACTTCGGCGTAGCCCGCCGCGCCTGGAAAAGCACCCCCGATACCGCTACCAAGAGCATGGAGACCATGACGGCCTCCGGCGGCACTCCCGCCTACATGGCCCCCGAGGTCCTGCTCCAGCAGCCCGACGACGGACGCTCCGACATTTTTTCCCTCGGTCTGGTCTTCTATGAAATGCTCGGCGGCGACCAGCCCTTCCAAAGCGACAGCCTGGCCACAACCGTCGCCCGCATCGTCCACGTCAATCCGCCCCCGCTCAAGAATGTTCCCGCGCCTCTAGGCAACGTGATCACCCGCGCCATGGCCAAGGATCCAGCCGCGCGTTACCCCACCGCCGCCGCGCTCGTCGATGACCTGCGCCGCGTTCAACAGGGCGGAAAGCCGAAGCGCGCCCCGTCGTCCCCTGTCGCCTTCCACCAATACCGCATGCTCGCGGCATTCGCGATCGTGCTGATCGTTGTAGCTCTGCTCCTCGCCTACAGTGCCGTGCGCCGCCGGCTAGGCTCTTCCACAGCGAGTAACGTCAATCCGCAATCCCAGGCAAGCGGATTGCCGCAAACAAAAATTCTCGCCGTCCTTCCCTTCACCACCGCAGCCAACGCCGACCCCAAACTCGCTGCTCTCGGCCAAGGCTTGGTTGAGAGCATCGCCGCCAAACTCGGCAAGCTCTCCGAGGACCGCGCCTTCGAAGTCGTCCCGCCCGGCAACCTGCAGGAAAAGAAAATCTCCACACTCCCAGACGCCGCCCACATGTTCGGCGCCAACCTCGGACTCACTCTCACCCTTGAGCCCCAGGCAGCCGACCTCATCAAAGTCACTTACTCTCTGACCAACGCCCAAACCAGCGCTCCAGTCGGCGGCAACTCCCTTACCATCCCCACCACCGACGCTTTTTCCGCGGAACAAAACGTCACCCAGGGAACCGTCAAAGCCTTGCGCCTGCAGTTGCGCCCCGAAGAAGACGCCGCTCTCCGCTATCACGGCACCGATAACTCCGAAGCCTATCAGTATTATTTGCAGGCTCAAGGCTATCTGCTGGATCACACAAAAACCGAGAAGCTCGACATCGCGGCTCTGATGGCGCGCGACGCTCTCAAGCTTGATCCCAACTTCGGTATGGCTAAGGCCGCCCTCGGCGAAAGCTATTGGTTCAAGTACACCGACACCAAGCAGAAGCAATGGATCGCCCCCGCGCAGAGCGGATGCAACGACGCCGTCAAGCTCGGCAACGCAGGCACTGCCGGCCACGTCTGCCTCGGCATTATCGACGACGGCACCGGACACTACGCCGAAGCTGCCGCCGAATACCAGCTGGCCCTCGGCCTCGATCCCACCAACGAAGAAGCTGCCATCGGCCTTGCCTCGGCCTACGAACACGAAGGCAAGATCACCGAAGCCGAAAAGGCATACCAGCAAGCGATTCAAGTCCATCCCAACAGCCGCTTCAGCTATAACATGTTCGGCACGTTTTACCGCCATCGCAACGAATACGAAAAAGCCCTGCAAATGTATGCCAAGGTCATCCAGATCGCTCCTGACTGGTACGGGACGTACGTGAACATCGGCTCTATCTACTTCGAAACCGGGGAATACGCGAAGGCCATTGACCCCTTAAAGAAGTCAATCGCGATTCGGCCCAGCTATCCCGGATACGTTAACCTTGGAGCCGCATACTTTGGCCTCGGCAGGTTTGATGACGCTGTCGGCGCCTATCAGGAAGCCGTCAAGCTGGACCCGGAACAGCAGATCGTTTGGGGCGATCTCGGCGCAGCCCTATACTATTCGGGAAAGAAGGATCAGTCGGTAGGTCCACATCGCAAGGCAATCGAACTCGCCCTGGCGGATCTAAAGGTCAATCCTCATGACGCAGAGTTGCTAAGCAGTGTAGCGGGTTACTATTCCATGGTCGGCGACCGCAAGAATGCTCTTCTGTATATAGGGCAAGCCTTGCAGTACGGTCACAACGATAAAGATGTGCTGCTCGATACGGCGGGGGTGTATAACAAGTTGGGCGATACCGGCCTGGCCATCGAATGGTTGGCCAAAACAATGCAAGCGGGCTACACTCCGGAGCACATCCGCGGGCTCCATGAGTTCGATAACCTGGCCGACAATCCCAGTTTCCAACGGTTGATGAAGTCGTCTCATCAGTAAATTCCCCGAAGATTCACTCAGGGAATGGGCCAAGTAAAATCCAGCCAGGGGCAGTCACTCGAAATCACAACGACCCCGAGGCAACTCAAGAGGATAAAAATATGCCAAGCACTCACAGCGTAAGCATTTGCACGAACTGGGAAGGTGGAGCCGGGGACTCGGTAAATTGGACGAGTGTTCCCACGAGTTGCACGAGCGCCAACCCCTGCAGTATCTCGCAGGATGGCACCAAGACCTGGCCGTTCACCGCCAGTTCCCCAATTTCGATTCCCAGCACCACCAACTTCACTCTCAAATCCGACCTGGTAACTGGGCAGACTTATTATTACAACGTCAGCTGCTGCAGCACGCACTCGGTAACCATCACCGGCAAATAGATGGGAGCCGGCTTCTCGCTTTTTTTTGGGCAGAAGCCGGTCTTCTCTATTTCCACGAATGCTGCACCAACCAGGATCACGAAAGGAAGCGCATTATGCCGCCCAAAAAAGCGAAAGCGAAAAAGAAAAGTAAAAAAACTGCAGCGAAAAAGATAAGCCAAGGGAAAAAGATAACCAAGGGGAAGAAGACGACCAAGGGGAAGAAGATAAATAAAGTAAAGAAGATAGACAAAAAGAAGACAAACGGGAACGGCGTAGCTCCCGCCGGTTGGTGTCAGAACTTCCCCGCACACCCCGGCGACCTGTGCCAGTTTACCCCACCGGCCAACGCCACTATCACCGGAATTCCCGGCGTGTATTGGCCATTCTGCGGCCCGAACGGGACCTATCTGCCATCGCCTATCAATTTTCTGGCGAACACCCAGGTGTACATACAAAGCGATGCGCAGGATGGAACCTATCAGTTCGTTCCTGCCCCATGCAAACAAGGGATGACACATTCAGTGACCATCACGGGATAACATTTCGAGCTGGCTGCCCCATTTCTCGCGTCCTTTGCGAGAAGTGGGGCTTTTCTCGTGCTTAATTTTGCCCAACAGCGCATGTAGGGAAAGCCGCCGAGCTTTACCCTGTGTTCCTCTGTGTCCCCCGTGTTGAAGATTTTGGGTTTGATCTTCTCCGGCGCCAACTAAAATGCCGGAACTGCCGCCCCGATTGTCCCCGTCTGGAGGGTGTGACTACTTCCGCCAAAACTTCCCCACGCCCACTCTAACCTGCACCGTATTCAGCCCCGGATTCGGCGTAGCCAGCCCCGCATTCGAAATATGCAAATACCGCAACTCGACACTCCAGTTATATTTCGCCCCCAGCACATGCGTCCCCAAAGCCGCCGCCGAAGTAAAGTTCACCGTATTCGTATAAGTAGGGACATTGTGATCCGTAAACAATGTCCCCCCACTCAACTCAAAATAAGGAGACAGCCTTCCCCGCCGCTTGAAATCCCACTTCAAAGCAAACGGATTAAATCCCACCCCATAAGCCGTATTCGCCGGCTGAAAAATTAAATAAGCCGGCTCCGCATCCACCGCATACTCAAATCGTCCCCGCAAAAATCCCGGCCCATGCTCATCCGTAAGCACCCACCCATAGCGCAGCCCCACATCAAAAATCCCGGTGCTAGAAGTTCCGCCGGGCACCGAGTACCCGCCCCCAGTCCAAACCTGCACCTCATGCCCGCCGTACTCAGGACCAGGCTCCGCCTGCGCAAATCCCCTAGCGGTAACCAGAAACAGAAACCCGAGAAAAGAAATCAGCCCGACACCAGCTTGCAATCGAATCCGCATGACTAAAGAGGTTGCCCGACCCCAACCAATTTTGCAAGTGCAACGCTTTACCCCGTGTTCCTCAGTGCCCTCTGTGTTAAAGATTTTGCCTTTGATCTACCCCGTGTCCTCCGTGTCCGAAGATTTTGCTTTTGATCTACCCTGTGTTCCCCTGTGCCCTCTGTGTTAGAGATTTTGACTTTGATCTCCAAACCGAAAAGACCGCCAGCGAGTGTAGTGATCCAGATCACAGCAATGCCCATCCCCCGGCGCTACGATAACCATGTCCTCAAATCGTTCATCGGAGGCTCCGATGTCCACAAACGTGTTCACAACCATATCGAGATTAGCCACTTGCCTGGCACTGCTGCTTTTCGTCGCATTCCTTTTCGCGGCCGCACTTCCCGCGCAACAACCCCCACAGAAAGCAGCTACCGCCGCAATCCCCGTAGAAGCCGCCAAGCAGCCCAATCCAGTCAAGTCCTCGCCCGAATCTCTAACCCGCGCCAAAAAATGGTGGACCATCGACTGCGCCATGTGCCACGGCACCAACGGCAACGGCAAAACCGATATGGCCACCGACATGAAGTTCAAGCTAGCCGACTTCACCGATCCCAACTCTCTGAAAGACCGCACCGACGGCGAACTCTTCTACATCATCAAAAACGGCTACCAGCAAATGCCCGCCGAAGGCCCCCGCATCAAGCCCGAAGAAAACTGGGACCTCGTCAACTACGTCCGTTCTCTAGCCAAACCCAAAGCCGACTCAGAACAGAAACCTTAGCCAAACGTCGGAGCCCAAAAACATTTGCAACTGGTGGACAGTTCACGATCTGTGAACTACCATGGAAAATGCGGATCGTAGGCCGCGAACGGCTAACAGAAGCCGAGAGACACTACCCGGGCAGCGGTCTCGGCAAAGCATTGGAAGTGTGGCTTCGAGTCGCCGAAGGCGCAAAATGGAGGCACTTCATGGATGTCAGAGCCACCTGGAGCGGAGTTGGCAATGTTCCTCCGCACGTTGTCTTCGACCTGAAGGGCAACCGCTTCCGCCTGACGTCGATCATCCACTACGGCACGCAAACCGTGTTGGTCTTACGAGTGCAAAGCCACAAAGAATATACGAGAAAGGGACTCTAAATCATGGCATCGGCGGCACTGGATTATCCCCGTTTGCTAAGCAAGAATTCGCCTGCAGTAATCCATACCAAGGCCGAGCACAAGCATTACCTGGCGGAGTTGGAGCGCATGTTTCACCAGCCATCTCTAAGCAACGCCGAGCGCCGCTACTCTGAACTGCTTGGCGTGCTGATCGAAGATTACGAGAAAAGAAGCTTCCCTTTGAAATCCAAGGCCGATCCAGTCGACGTCTTAAAAGAACTAATTACTGCCAACAAACTTCGACAAAAAGACCTCCTGGATATCTTCAAACACAAAACCATGATCTCCGAGATCCTGCACCGCAAACGCCCGCTGTCCGTAGACCACATCCGCGGCCTAGCCCGTCGCTTCCGCGTCTCTGCCGATGTTTTCATCTAGTCGCCAAACCAGATCGGTCGCCCGACCGGCTACCCCTAGACCACCCCCCTTGACAACCGCCCCCTCAAATCTTATAATTAGCACTCGATAGGCAAGAGTGCTAACAGCGCTCCCTAACCCACAACAATTCATAGGTTTACGTAAAGTCAACCTTCTATCAACTTTGAAAGGAGTAACACACATGGCAAAATTCAGCCCACTACACGACCGTATCTTGGTCCGACGTGTGGAAGAAGCATCCACCACCCGAGGCGGCATCATTATCCCTGACAGCGCCAAAGACAAACCGCAGGAAGGCGAAGTCATCTCCACCGGCAAAGGCCGCACCAACGACGAAGGCAAGACCTTCCCTCTAGCCGTTAAAGAAGGCGACCGCGTCCTGTTCGGCAAGTATTCCGGCACCGAAATCAAGATCGACGGCGAAGACTTCATCATCATGAAAGAAGAAGAAGTCCTCGGCATCCTAACCGGAGCCTCAAACAGCACAACCTCGAACAAGAAAGAAACCGTAGGCGCACGCCGCTAAACATCTTCTCGGATGGCGTTGTCATCCTGAGCGCAGCCGTTCTTCAGGCGGAGCGAAGGATCTCAATCTCATCGGCACTAAAGGTTTAGCTAGAAGCTAGCAGCTAGAAGCTGAGACAAGAAGCTGAAAGCCAATAGCTGATAGCACTCAAAGAAATCGCGGGCCCAGCCCCGCAACAGAATCAAGGAGAAAAGAAAATGGCAAAGCAAATCGTTCACGGCGAAGAGTCCCGCCAGGCAATCCTGCGCGGCGTCAACCTTCTTGCCGACGCAGTAAAAGTCACACTCGGCCCCAAAGGCCGCAACGTAGTCATCGAAAAGAAATTCGGCTCGCCGACCATCACCAAAGACGGCGTAACCGTAGCCAAAGAAATCGAACTGAAGGACGGCCTCGAGAACATGGGCGCCCAAATGGTTCGCGAAGTAGCCAGCAAGACCTCCGACGTAGCCGGCGACGGCACTACCACGGCAACAGTCCTGGCCCAAGCGATTTATCGCGAAGGCGTAAAGACCGTGGCCGCCGGCGCCAATCCAATGGCCATGAAGCGCGGCATCGAGAAAGCCGTCTCCCTCGTCTGCGGAGCCTTCGACAAGAAAACCGGCGAACGCGCCAAAGGCGAACTCGACAAGTTCTCCAAGCCCGTCTCCGGCGAAATGATCGCCCAAGTCGGCACCATTTCGGCGAACAACGATGAGACCATTGGACACATTATTGCCGAAGCTATGAAGAAAGTCGGCAAGGATGGCGTCATCACCGTCGAAGAGTCGAAGACGCTTGAGACCCAGCTCGAAGTGGTCGAAGGCATGCAGTTCGACCGCGGCTATCTCTCTCCGTACTTCGTCACCGATCCCGAGCGCATGGAAGTTTCGCTCGAGAACTGCTACATCCTGATCAACGAGAAGAAGATCAGCTCCATGAAAGATCTTCTCCCGCTGCTCGAGCAGATTGCCAAGGGCGGCAAGCCGCTCCTCATCATCGCAGAAGACGTCGAAGGTGAAGCGCTCGCAACTCTGGTAGTCAACAAGCTGCGTGGAACGCTGCAAGTCGCGGCCGTCAAGGCTCCCGGCTTCGGCGATCGCCGCAAAGCCATGTTGCAGGATATCGCGATCCTCACCGGTGGCAAGGCCATCACGGAAGATCTCGGCATCAAGCTCGAGAACGTGCAGATCAGCGATCTCGGCCAGGTCAAGAAGCTCACCATCGACAAGGACAACACCACCCTCGTCGAAGGCAAGGGCAAGCACAGCGAGATCGAAGGCCGCGTAAAAGAAATTCGCAGCCAGATCGACAAGACCACCAGCGACTACGACCGCGAGAAGTTGCAGGAGCGGTTGGCCAAGCTGGTCGGTGGCGTAGCCGTAATCAAAGTCGGCGCCGCAACCGAAACCGAAATGAAAGAGAAGAAAGCCCGCGTCGAAGACGCCATGCATGCAACTCGCGCAGCCGTGGAAGAAGGAATTGTCCCGGGCGGCGGAGTGGCACTGGCCCGTTGCGTTGCGGCTCTCGACAAGCTGAAGCTCGAAGGGGATGAGCAGATCGGTGTCAACATCGTGAAGCGCGCCCTGCAAGAGCCGATGCGTCAGATCGTCGAAAACGCCGGCCAGGAAGGCGCGGTTGTGCTGGGCAAGGTGCTCGAATCCAAGGACACCAATTACGGATTCAACGCCCTGACCGACGAGTACGAAGACCTGGTGAAGGCGGGCGTGCTCGATCCCACGAAGGTAGTGCGCACCGCACTCACCAACGCCGGCTCGATCGCCTCGTTGATGCTGACCACCGAAGCCCTGATCGCGGAGATTCCTGAAAAGAAGGAAGCTCCCATGGGCGGCGGCGGACACGGCGGCGGCGGCATGGAAGGCATGTACTAAGTTAGCTGCGAGCTTCGAGCTTGGAGCTACGAGTAAAAGTCAAAGGCCCTGCTCGGGAGAGTGGGGCCTTTTGGCATAGCAGAGAGAAGGTGAAATCCGTGTCGCCGACTGAACATCCTCTGAAGATGAGCTCGGAGCTGCATCACGCGTTCGCAGAACGAGTGGCGTGGCATACAGTTTTTGTCATTGACGGCGTCCATGTGCCAGCCGTAAGCCCGGCCGGAGGGACCATTTGGTCAGAGGGCGTTGGTGCTGGATCGGCGTGTCGCTGGAATGGCAAGGAGATCGTGCTGACGGCCAAGCACGTACTGGAGGCGGCTGGCCCCTCCGACGTTCGGTTCTTTCTCCGACCGAGCGGCCGCGTTGACTGGGCGACGCGCCCGTCTCGGTCTGCGGCTGCCAAAACCGTGACGCTGGATGTGCAAGACATCATCCGGAGCCCTTCCGAAGATCTCGCGTGTATAGTTTTGGGTAAGAACGATCTGGACGGCAGAGTTGAGTTCATTGAGCTGCCGGCCGACTTCGGCACCGCCCCTGCTGGGGGCAGCGGTACCTTGATCAGTGGCTGCCCCAGCGATCAAATTGTGCCGGTGGCGGAAGCGGTCGAGAGTGGGCGGATGCGACGCGTCATCCTCGCCCTTCAACCTATGGGATGCTGGGCCGTAGTAGTCTCCCGGCCACCACGGTTCTTCCCTTCCTCGTTTGAGCCAAGCCGGCACTTTCCTGCTTAAGTATGATCCCCCGCGGAGGGTGCACAGCCGTATGGATATAGCGGCAGCGGGGTGTGGTATCAGCGCAGCGGAGGCTCAGAATTTTGGGTGGCCCGTCCAGTGCTGGCCGGAGTCGAGACGAGCTGGCACGAGCCAAGCAATCTCATGATTGCCATCAGATCGGAAGTCGTGAAAGAGTTCTTACAAGAAGCGTTGGGCTGACGGCGTGCGGCTGAGCATTCAAACCTTCGGGAGTGAGCCACCACTATATCTTCCTGCCAGCAAGGCCGCAACTGCGCGCAGGAGCCGGCTTTGCGGACCTAAAAGTACCCAGCGAAACAGAAAATTCGATGGTGGAAAACTAGGCCGTACCGGCCGGCTAGGTCCTTTCAGCCCCTCCTACAAAATTCTCCGAGCCGAGGCCAAATTCATCGTACAATTGCGGGCGCCGAGTCGAGCCTAAAGATGGATAGGACAAACAACCTACGAGCAAGACGGCAGTCCACGACCCTGACAATTGCCGGCGCCTTCGTTGTTTTCTTTACATTTGCTGTACACGAAGGCTTCCAGGAGCGCGCTAAAGATGTGCGAGACACATTGTCCAGCGCTGAGAGTGTTTTTCTGGTTCGTGGAGGCGCTGGCTTTGTTTCGTACTCGTTAGAGATTCAGGACCGGGTGATTCAACGGAAAATAAAACAAATCGCTGTAGAATCTGCCGGGGGAAAGCGCCCCGTAGAAAGCTCGGCGCTGGACGAAGCCGTTATTCTTATTCGATCGCAAATTGCTAGCATAAATTCAGGGCTAGACAATTGCCGCCGACTCCAGGACAAGATCGCCCACGTCTCTCTCGACGTCATAGAAAAAATGGAAACCGCGGAAAGCGGGCTACGTCAGATGCGTGACGACGAAGCGAGCATCTCAGCGGTTGTGTCGCAGTACTCGTCTGAAAGTAAGAACAATGTCCCCGAAGAGTTTCGGAGTCGGATCATAGAGCTCGGAGCAAAATCGAGTTCTGTCGCGAAATTGTTGATGGACGCTGGCGACAGCCTAGTTCGACAGGCTGACGCTCAACAACATTCTAACGAAGAGCGGCTCGCCACCCTCACGATTGCGAGCTATGTCTTGTACGGGCTTGGATGGGGACTTGCTCTATTTGGAAGGCTGAAGGGTCTGGAAATTCCCGCAGAATGATTTGCCTACTGCCCCTTTGGGGGCGGTCCCGCCCTTGCTTTTCCGGGTCGCCTAACGCCAGGGTAAACTGGCTGCTCCACCGCTCGTGGTTTCGAAAGGTGGGACTCGATGCTGAGGGCGGGTATGAGGGTTGGCGGTGCGCTCCGACCACGTTTCAGTGGCGCTGCCGTGCGAGGTCAAAGGCGTCGCCGCACCCTACATCGTGCCCTCAGTGGCTGAAACCGCGTTCCTGTTTTAAGGCTCTATACACGGCGCGGAAGCGCCGCCCTTCCACGGTATGGCGCGGCCCATCGCAGCGCTGAAGCGCTGCGCCACCCAAATCCAAAAGGCGCATCTGCGCGGCTGATGCCGGGTTCCTGTTTTGATGCGCTTACGCGGCGCTGAAGCGCCGCTCTTCCACGGTTGTGCGCGAGTCCTGTCCGTCCTCCGCAAAATCAAGATCAACGTCAAAGACGTCGGACCCTTCGGCGGCGCTCAGGGCTGGCGGGAGCGTCCGGCTCACGCGGGCATCTCGCGGCCCGATGAACCTGGGCCGCCGGACAGCCGGGGGCGGCTGTCCCCACGTGAGTTTCTCTTAACCGGCCGCGCTGTCATTTCTGCTACGCGCAATGGGCAAGTGGACTCGAACTCGACGCGATCCAGGCCGTACTTACTCGGATGAGGATACCGAGCGAGCCGAAAGAATGATTGCGCGTGTGCGTAGATTCTTTGAGGAAGGGGTGCCCGAAGACGAGCCGGAATTTATTGTGGCGGTGAAGGCGGCAAAACCGAAAACAAAAGCGAGTGAATTAAAGGATGTGATTACGCAGTTTCGCGCCGTCGTTTCCGAGAGGCAACAGCGCGGTCTAGGGCGGCGTTGAATTTTTTTTCAGACTCCTGCTGCTCTTTCGGAGTCATTTCCCTTGCGCCGTCTTCGATGATGTCTCGCATAGTGCCGAGAAGCGTATCCATCGCAGATTTGCGCTTTATAGAGGTAGGCGCCGCCGACACCTTTTTGCGGTTTGCAGTCGCCATGGTGTCTATTCTACCGCGTTGTGCCGGGTTCGGCGCAGGTGACTGATGTGCTACTCCCTTTTTTTAGCCCCAGCGGCTGAAGCCGGCTTCATCCCTGAAGTGCATCTTTCAGGCAGGCCTGAAGGCCTGCTCCACCCTACGCAATCATCGCGGCGCTGAAGCGCCGCTCTTCCACGTTGCTGCACACGTCCTGGTCGTCCTTCCGCAAAATCAAGATCAAGGTCAAAGGCGTCGGACCCCTCGACAGCGCTCGGGGCAAGCAGGAGTGTCCGACCCACACGGGCAATCCTGGACCCCCGAAGATTTCCACAGATTTATTTGTTTTGATGTTCAGGATGACCTTGCTTCCGGTTTTGGGAAAGGCGAATGTGGATAAGGGGGACTCTGCGGGCAATCTGGCGACGGCAGAACAGCAGGTTCCTCACCGGGCTTTCGCCCGGTTCGGAATGACAAAGGCTAATCGGAGAGGACACGGGTGATTTGGGATGAGTGTGTTTATTGGGGATTTGATGGCTGTGGCGGATGATGGGGTTGGGGCGGGTGGGCGGAAGAAGAAGCGCGGGAAGCGTGGCGTGGGGAAGAAGAAAAAGGAGACACGCGGAGTGGACGATAAGTCCGGACGCGAGCGATCGCGTGGCGACGACGAAAGCAGGTTCCTCACCGGGCCTTCGGCCCAGTTCGGAATGACAAGGCGATGGGAGGCGCAGCAGCGAGAATCTTTGCGGCCGGAGTTTTTGAGGAAGGAGAAGTGGCTGCCTCCTAAGCGGATGGGGGAGCTTTCGGAGCTGGATTTTTTGCGGAAGACCATGGGGATGGGGATGATTGTTTCGAAGCCCTGGGGAGACAGCTACCGGTACGATTTTATTTGCGATACCGGGAGGTTGTGGAAGGTGCAGGTGCGGTCGACGGAGACTCGGTTTGGGGCGCGCGGATATGCGGTGCATGCGTCGGTTTATGTGGGAAGGAAGATAGTTGGGCTGACGGAGAAAGATTGCGACTTCATTGTGGCTTACATTGTGTCGCGGGACATCTGGTATGTGGTTCCGGTGAAGGCGATTGTTCCGAGGAAGAATTTGTGGTTCTATCCGGATGGGAGCAAGAAGGGAGCGATGTTTGAGAAGTATCGAGAGGCCTGGTGGCTGATGACGGGGAAAAAATAGAGTTTGGCGGTGCGGCCTGAGCTTGTGGTGCTGGACGGTTGGCTAGCCACGGGCGCGGGGCAGCAGAGGGCAGCATACGGCTTGCTGAATGCAGGGTGCTGCGATGTGACGATGCAGTATTTATTCCGAGACGCTGTGTTCTTCGTTTTGCGAACGAAGAACGCGGTCGACGGAGTATGGGGCGCGGTGGCGGGGTTCGTGGTAGTGGCGGACTTGCATTTCTCCTAGCAAGCCGATGGCTAGAAGGTTCAATCCACCTAGAAGCAGGCCCAGAGCCAGCATCATCAGCGGGCCGTGAGAAGCCATTACTGGAACGTTGCGCAGGAATTTTTCTACTCCGAGCCAGGCTACTACGGCGCTGCCACTCAACAAGCTGAGGAGGCCGAAGGTTCCGAAGAAGTGCAGCGGACGCGAAAGATAGCGGAGCAGAAACCGGATTGTGATGAGGTCGAAGAAGACGCGGAAGGTACGCGAGATGCCGTAGTGCGAAATGCCGCGTTCGCGATTGATGTTGCGGATGGGCACTTCGCAAATCGATGCGCCATACCAGGACGCGAGCGCCGGGATGAAGCGATGCAGTTCTCCGTAGAGCGGCACCTGCTCGAGGATCTCGCGGCGATAGGCTTTGAAAGTTGTGCCGAAGTCGTGAATGTCGACGCCGCTGAGCTTGGCCATGAGCCAGTTCGCCATGCGGGAGGGGATGCGGCGCATCCAGAAATTATCGACGCGGACTTTGCGCCAGCCGCTGACGATGTCGTAACCGGCGGCAATTTTTTCGAGGAAGACTGGGATGTCGGCGGGATCGTGCTGGAGATCGCCATCCATGGCGATGATGTATTCGCCGCGAGCGTGATCGAAACCTGCGGCTAGTCCCGCGGTTTGTCCGAAGTTGCGGCGAAGCTTTACGACGGTGACGCGGCTGTCTACGGCGGCGATTTCGCGCAACATGGCGAAGGTGTGATCTTTCGAGCCGTCATCGACCAGCACGATTTCGAACGTCTCGCCGGCAGCCTCCATCACCGCTTTGAGGCGGTCGTAGAGATCGGTAACGTTTTCCTGCTCGTTGTGGAGCGGGACGACGATGGAGTACTTGGGCACAGTGTTTTTATTATAGCTGAAAACAGTTCTCAGTTCTGCAACCAGTTCTCAGTTCTCGGTTCCCAGTTGGTTATCCCGGTTTTTGCTGAGAACTGGGAACTGAGAACTTTCCTGTCAGCCTTGTTCTTTGAGCTTCAGGCGCGACTTGTTTTCTTCCAGGAATTTTTTGATGTCATCTGCTGCGCCTAGCAGGCGATTCCATTGCTCGTAATAGAGTGTGACTGGGAAGCGGCCTAATCCGTAGACGCTGACGCCGCCTTTTTCGCCGACCTTGAAGGTCATCTCGCCGCTGCGTTTTTTGGTTTCGACTTCTTTTTCCAACTGAGATAAACGAGCTTTAAGTTCTTCGTATGACGGTTCTGACATTCGTTGCCTCGCTTTGCGAAATTTACACGCGCATCTTGCCCGCGCGGCGGTGAGGGCGAAGACGCCCCCACGACAGCCGCCGGGACGGCGGCGCTACTATGACACTCTCCATCATAACTTGCCCGGCATTGCCTTGCGCGAGAGAACCGGTATAAGCTAAAAAGAGTTGGCCCAATGCAGGAACGTATGCGGCTTGCGATTCGATTGTTGGCGTGGCTCTGTCTGTCCCTGATGTTGTGGGCGGCGGTGGCAGAATCTATCCACAACCATCTCAACCAGGCCGACTCCGGTTCCTGCTCCGTCTGCGTGGTGGCTCACAGCACTGCGCCCACAGCCAGTTGCTGCCATGCCCGGCCGATTTTTGAGGCGATCGGGCTGCTTCAGGAAAAAGCAGTTATCGCGAAGGCCCGGCTTAGCGTTTTCGACCTGGGCATTCGTGGCCCTCCTGCCGTCTAGGGATTCCCAAACATCGAAGCTCCGGCATGCGCGCCGGTCGAATCCCAATTCTTCATTCTTTCGTCCAGGAGGAGTCATGCTTCTTTCATACAAGCGGCTTATCTTTGCTGTTGCTGCCGTATCTTTCTTTCTGGCTGGCAGCTTCGTCAACGCGCAATCGGGCGGGAGTTCGGGGTCGATTAACGGCACCGTTGCCGATCCGACTGGCGCTGTGGTGCCGAACGCGACTGTTGAAATTCAAGATCCGGTAAGCCACTTTGATCGATCCGCGACTACCGATCAAACCGGAAACTTCAGCATTCCGAATGTGCCTTTCAATCCTTATCACATGACTGTGAAAGCGGAGGGATTCGCGCCGACGGCGAAAGATGTGGCGGTTCGGTCTAACGTGCCGGTCACCATCAACATTAGCCTGCAAGTGTTGGGGTCGACGACCTCGGTGACGGTTACGGATGCGGGCGATCTGGTGGAGAACGATTCGACCTTTCATTCTGATATCGATCGGAACTCGTTTGAAAAAATTCCATTAGAGAGTGCAACCTCTGGGGTGAGCGCGTTGGTTACGCAATCGACGCCGGGAATCGCAGCCGATTCGAATGGGTTATTTCATGGGCTGGGCGATCACGCGGAGAATCAATTCGTTGTCGATGGCCAAGCGATTACCGACCAGCAGAGCAAAGTGTTCTCGAACCAGATTCCGCTTGCTTCGGTGCAGTCGCTGGAAGTGATCTCGGGAGCGCCGCCAGCCGATTACGGCGGGAAGACGAGCGTTGTGATTGTGGCAACTACGCGCTCGGGCCAGGGCGTGAACCCGCCTCATGGGAGCGTGACCACTTCTTATGGATCGTTTGGAACGTCGACGCTGGCGGCCGAGTTGGCTTATGGTGGCAAGAACTGGGGAAATTTTATTTCAGTGGGCGGATTGGATAGCGGGCGGTTTTTGGATCCTCCGGAATTTACAGTGCTTCACGACAAAGGAAACGAAGAAAATCTGTTCGACCGCGTTGACTATCAGATTACCCCCGGAGACTCGATCCATTTGAACATTGGCTACAGCCGGAGTTGGTTCCAGACTCCGAACTCTTCCGATGCACAGAACGCGACGGCATGGAGTGGATTGAACGGAGTGGACGCGCAGGATGTTAACAACCACGGAGACGTGGCTCCGAATGGCGAGGTCGTTGGCGCGACGGATCAGCGCTCGAAGATTGGGACATTCAATATTGCTCCTTCGTGGACGCGTCTGCTGAATTCAACTTCCGTTTTTACTTTGGGCGCGTTCGTGCGCCATGACGATTATAACTACTATCCGAGCAGCGATCCGTTCGCGGACTTGGGACCGCCGAGTTTGCAGCGGCAGTCTGTTGGGCAGAACCGGACGCTTACCAATACGGGGATTCGGTCCGATCTCTCTTATGCGAAGGGCATCCACAACCTCAAGGCGGGCGTGGCCTACGAGCAGACATTCCTGAATGAAAACGATGCTCTTGGTATTGTCGATCCAACTTATAATGCGCCCTGCATAACTTTTTCGAACGACCAGCAGCAATGGGTTGCGGCGCCTGCTGCGGGAATTACGAATCCCGCGGGATGCACTGGTCTCTACCAGCCGAATACTGTTTCTAATGTTAACTCGCCGGGTTCTCCGGCCTCGATTGATCCTTACGCGAATGCGGCGCTCTATCCGAATTTCAATCCGACTCTGGCACCTTACGATTTGACGCGCGGCGGGAGCTACTACACGTTTAATGGCCACACGGATGTGAAGGAACTCGCTCTTTATATTCGAGATGTGATCACGAAAGGAAACTGGTCCTTGAACGTCGGTCTGCGCGGGGATTTGTACAACGGTCTCACCGTCGCGAGGCAGGCTGAGCCTCGGGTTGGGGCGGCTTACAATATTAAGAAGACCAGCACGATTATCCGGGCTTCTTACGCGCGCACCCTGGAGTCTCCTTTCAACGAAAACCTGATCCTTTCGAGCACCGGTTGCAGTAATGCCGTGTTGGCGCCGCTTCTGCTGTGCACAGCGGGCGCTAGTGGAGAGTTGAATCCCGGATTTCGCAATGAATTTCATGCGGGCCTGGAGCAGGCTTTCGGAAAGTATCTGGTATTTTCCGGCGAGTGGATTACTAAGTACACGCACAATGGCTACGATTTCAGCGTGCTGGGAAACACTCCGATTACGTTTCCGATTGAATGGCACAACTCGAAGATTCCGGGATATGCGGGGCGCGTGAGCGTGCCGGAGATTCATGGGTTCTCGGCGCTGATGGTGTTTTCGAGCGTGGCGGCGCGATTCTTTCAGCCGCAGATCGGCGGAGCAGGCGCGACGGTTGCAACTGGTGCCGGACTTCCCTTCCGCATTGACCATGACGAAAAGTTTAACCAGACGACGCACTTGCAATATCAGTTCTGGAAGCGCGGTCCGTGGGTTGGGTTCAACTGGCGGTATGACAGCGGACTTGTGGCTGGCGCGTCGCCATGCTTTGGACTCAACACTCCGTACAACAATTGCCCCGGATCGGTTGTGATCGGCGGGGTGCCGAATGTGAGCATGATCGCCGCGAACGTGGGCGGAGTGCCGCTTTCGGCTGATCAGGAGTTTGAAGCTGGGTTCAATTGCAATGGCGTGCGGGCGACGCCTACGACGCCTCTGCCTTTCAATTGTCCCGCATCGGCGTTCGGGTCGAGTCTTATTAAGGTGCCGACGGCTGGAACGGAGAACGATGATCATAATCCGCCGCGCATCGCGTCGAGGAATCTGTTCGACGTGTCGATTGGCCACGACAATTTATTCCATGGCGACAAATATAAGGTCAGCGCGCAACTGACTGCGGTCAACCTGGCGAATAATTACGAGCTCTATAACTTTCTTTCGACGTTTAGCGGCACGCACTATGTGACGCCGCGGTCGCTTACGGCGGAGATCGGGTTTCATTTCTAGCGGAATTGTTTTTGGGGGCTGGAAGGGATTCGTTGGTCCGCGTTTGTAAACGAATGTAAAACCGCCGCTATCGAGAGATCATGCGAGTTTGGCTGATAGAATAATCATATCGGGATTCTGTTCTCGTTGGACTCCGTTTGCAGGGAGAAATGCTTGTCGATAAAGTTCGTTGCCCAGCTTTTGTTTGCTGTTGTACTGGCTGTTTGTATTTCCTATCCTTGCGTCGCGCAGCAGACTTCGCCCGCAGCAAATCCTACAGCTTCCACTGCGCCGCAATCTTCTTCGAGCCAGAACCAAGACAAAGACAAAGACAAAGATAAGGATAAGAACGGGCAAGGTGCGAGCGACCAGGGGAAAAATGCGGGCACGTCGAATGACCGACTTTTTCTGGCGCTGCCTAATTTCCTCACGCTGGAGAATTCCGGCAAAGTTCCGCCGCTCACCGCGAAGCAGAAATTCAAAGTGGTGGCTCGAGGTTCGTTCGACAAGATCGAGTTTCCTTGGTATGGCATTCTTTCGGGCATCAGCCAGGTGGAGAATAGCGAACCGGGTTACGGGCAAGGTTGGGAGGGTTATGCCAAGCGGTATGGATCGGCGTTTGCGGATGGGACGATCGAAAACTTCATGACGAGCGCGGTTTTTCCTTCGATACTGCATCAGGATCCGCGATTTTTTCAATCGAGCGAAGGTGGGTTTGCGCACCGGGCTGGATATGCAGTGAGCCGAATCTTTGTTACGCGCACCGACTCCGGTCATGCGCAATTCAACTATTCTGAGATTCTTGGCAGCGCCGTGTCGGCCGCGATTTCGACTAACACCTACCATCCGCGATCTTTCATCACGAAACGTTGGGATCCGACCACGAATATGGTGGTTTATCAATTCAATGCGTCGTCGCGAACACTTTCCAATACTGCCAGTGTTTGGGGCACGCAGGTTTTGTACGACACGATAACGATTGTCATTAAAGAATTCTGGCCGGATGTTCACCGTAAGATGAATCACAAGCACGATGGTGATGCGAGCGCGGCTGGCAGCGCGAAACCTTGAGTTGATTCGGGTGGTCTTTAGGCGCCTGCGGCCGCGTCCGGCTTGAAAATAATTCCCTGGCTTTGCCTGCTGTTCATTACTACGCGGAGCGGCGCATCGAATCGTAAGTGGCGGACGCATCCATCTTCCGCGACGGAGGTTTGCTCGCTGAGCCATTGCCAATCGACTGAGCCTTCGCCGGCGTCGGGGTTCACCGTGAAATAGCCGATCTGGAATGCGGTGAGATTCTGGAAGAAGTGACTGCCTTGCGAAGGCATGACGCGAAAGTCGCGGAAGCCGGCCTCGACGATGACGCGCGCGCCTGCGATTTCATCCCACTCGACGGGAATGCCGAGCCAGGGATCGTTCGATCCCCAGCGACCTACGCCGATCAGCACGTACGGGCGATTTTCTGCGGCGAGCAATCCATTGAAATGAGCGACGGCTTTCGCGACTTGCTGGCTGCGGCTGCGCTCGAAGCGCTGCGAATCGACGACGACTACATCGAACAGATTCTCGATGCGACCGTTGCCCAGAACTTTGTTGCTTTGACAGAGCAACTGATGCGGATCGACGTTGGCGAGTGATGAGTCGTGAGAATCGCGCGAGAGAGTTAGCGGACGAACTTGCACGAAGCCGAACTCGGCGGCTTCATCGAGTTGTTGCGGCAGGCGAACTGCAAATTCGATTTCGACGGGAATGCCGAGAGCGTCTTCGCCGGCTCTTGCGAGAGTTTCGAGGATGGTTGCCAGCGGAAACAATCCTTGTTTGAGCATGGGTGCGAAGCTGACGATGCGCACTCCGGGACGGTTCACGCCGTCGTAGACGGCCTGGTTGTCGATTGAGTAAGTGGAACCGACCGCGGGCAGAGTGCCATCGGCCTCGGCGACATCGAGGCCGAAGCGCATTTCGTGCAGATGGCCGGGGCGGCCCTGCGGGACGCCGTTTAGCGCGAGCGCCCAGAACTCTGTTTGCGAGTTCGCGAGAATGTCATCCACTGAAGAAAACTGCACCAGACTTTGCGGATATCGCGGGCAGAACATCAGGCACTTTCCACCGTCGACGACGGCGCGGCCGAGTCCCAAGGCGACTGCGGCGATGCCGTCGGCGAACGTCATGGGCGGGACGGGGTAAAAATTGTGCGAGCGCACTACGCCCGAGAAATCAGGATAGAAACGTTGACCGTGGACCGTGCCGACAAGTTGCTGCACGATCACTGCCATCTTTTCTTCTTCCAAACGATAGGGCGTGGCGCGCACATAGGCTTTGGCGTGGCGGCTGAAGGTGGAAGCGTAGACGCGCTTGATGGCGTCGATCAGTTCCGTGACGCGAACTTCGAGGTCAGGCTGCTGATTGCCCAGCATGACGGTTTCGTATACGCCCGTAAAAGGCTGGTATTGCGAATCTTCCAGCAGGCTGGAAGAACGCACGGCGAGAGGATAGGTGACCTCCGCGAGAAATACTTTTAAGTTCTCCTGCAACTCTAGCGAGAGCGGAGCGGCGAGGAACTTCTGCAGAATTTCGGCATCGTCGTCGCATTGCAAGGCGAAATCGAGCAGGTTGTTTTCTGTCATGAATTGATCGAACGCGTCGGTGGCCAGGACGAGAGCGGGAGGGACCGCGATGCGAATGCCGGGAAAGCGGCGCGTGATGCGGTTCTTGCGCAAGAGATGACGGACGAAGGCTAAGCCGCGCGCTTTGCCTCCGAGCGAGCCGGCGCCGATGCGCAGGAAACCTGTCTCTGAGGGCTTGAATGTCTCGGCGTTGAAATCGCCGATCAGCAGTTCGCTCTGTTCGCGACGGTAGTCGTTGATGGAGTCGATCAAGTCGCTGCGCAGATGCTCCGGACCAGTGAAGTCTGAGACCTTGCGCGGACGCAGCTTGGCGGCGAGAGCAAATTCAGTACGCGCCATCAGCCAATGAGAAAAATGGTTGCTCTGGGCGTGATAGGTGAGGCTTTCGGGTGGAACTGTTTGCAGTTGCTCTTCGAGTTCATTCAGGTCTTTCGCGCGGCCTACTTCTTTCGAATCTGGCAGGCGAAATACGAAATCGCCAAAGCCAAAGTGCTCGGTGAGAATGCGTCGCAAATCTTTCAGCAGCGTGGGCGAACGCTTTCGCAGAAACGAATATCCTTCGGCCTGGGCTCGTGGACGGAATTCGGTGCGGCTCGTCTGCAAGACGACCGGCACATCCGGCACCAGGGCCTTCATCAGGCGAGCCAGCTCAAAGCCAGCCTCAGGGCTGAGCTTGTCATCTCTTGGAAACTCCAAGTCCGAGACCAGCCCGATCAGGTAGTCGCGATATTCCTCCACTAACCGCGCTGCATCTTCGAAGTTTGACGCGAGCAAAATCTTGGGCCGCGCCTGCATCCGCACCAGCTTGTGGGCAACGTTGATGCCCTCTTGAATGACGCGCCGCGACTGCTTGATCAGCTCGGTATAAATCACCGGCAGGAACGATGAGTAGTACCGGATGTTGTCTTCCACCACGAGCAACACGGGCACGCCCATGGCGCGCGTGTCGTGCAGGACATTGCGCTTGTCTTCGATGTATTTGACGATGGCGATGAGAATTCGCGCGTTGCCCTGCCAGAGGAAAATCCGTTCGATATCTGTGACCGGATTGCTCTCGATGAAATTCTTAATAGCGCGGTAGTCGTAGGCGAGCACTACTACTGGCACGTCGAGGCCGGAACTTTTGACCTCGCGCGCAAGTTCTGCGGCGGTCATGTCGCCGACGGCGAGGTTCGTGACTATTAAGTTGAAACGCGGTTGCGAGCGCGCCAGATCGAGTGCTTCGGCACAGCTTGCAACATGGGTGATGCCGGGGATCTGCTGCAGGTTCAGTTCGAGCGATTCATCGATCAGGAGTTCGTTGAGGCGTCCGTCTTCGCGAAGGATGAAAGAGTCGTAGAGGCTCGAGACCAGAAGGATGTTCTGGACCTTGAAGGGCATCAGGTTGTCGAAGCCTTCGAGGCGCGCTTCGGCATCGAGGAGAGGCTCGGTTGTGAGTGCGGTTGTCATGCCGGCGTGTAATGGTCAATCATACGTCCGATTCACAGAAAACGTGCCAGGGCGGCAGTCGGCTATTAGAACGCTACGATCCGAGGCACGCTCATCAGAAAAAATCCGTCATGGGAATATCGTCGGTCGCCGCACCCAGGTTCGAAGTGGATAATCCGAGGCCCTGCGCTATCGTGCGCAAAATATTTCCTTCCTCGTAGGAGCTGTCGTAGTTGTTGGGGTCGCCAGTCTTCGATTTATAAGCCTTCTTGCCTTGCGGGCTGACCACCACGAGTTCTACTTTTCCGCCGCAGCCCTGGCCTGAAACCGTGGTTTGGCAATCGGGAGTGCCAGTGGTGTTGTTCTCATCAAAAACGATGATGAGCAGTCCGTCGCCTCCGGTCTTGAAGTACGAACTCGAAAGTAATTGCGGGATTTCCGTGTTCAGCCAGGTATCGAAGGTCTTAATACTGCAATCGTGCGCGTCGTCGCAACCATTCGGCACCAGCCAGGAGAAATTCGGGAGATTCTTGTTCGCGACGTCGCTTGCGAACTGGCTAAAGCAGACAAAGTTCTCGGTCTCGGTATTGACCGTGGTCATGTATTGGAGAGGATCGTGACGGACATAATATGTGCCGCTTTTCAAACCACCGCAGCCTTTGACCGCGGGCAGGTCTTCAACATAGTCCTTCCAGGTCATGCCGGCATTCTGCACCTCGAGAGCGATATTGTTGTCGGAAAGCGGCAGAGTTTTTGGCGTATCACTATCATCGTCGGTAATGATGTGCCCGGTCGCCAAGTTAAGATAATTGCCGATCGAGGGATGCGTGTCTGAGTAATACTTCGTGCCGAGACCGTAAGTATTCGCCAGCGAAGTCAAATATGGCATGTTCGTCGAGTTGTAACTGGTGCTGTAGGCCGAGTTCTCGCCGAGCACGATTACGACGTGGCCGAAGCTGGGAAGGGTTTGAGCGTGGGATGGGAGGGTTAAGGTCAAAACAAGGGCGGCAAGGATAGCCAGAAATACGGGCTGTTTGTTCATGCAGATTCCTTTCCGTAACTTGGGATTCGATGTGCCCCAGAGTGGGGATTGGAGTGGCCTTCTGTTTATTGTGCATGTTAGGCCGATCAGATGCAAGCGAAGACGGTTAAGCGAACAGGCCTTCCGGACGGTGCACGGCGCCGCGCCTCTGCCCTCTGCAAGCAACCGATTTTGATCGTGGAAGCAAGTTGCTTATAGCTGCTGTTTGTAAGCATGGATGGCTTCTTCGGCGGCTGGGTACTGGCGCATTTTTCGAGCGCAAGCCGTGGTATAGTGTCCCACTCAGTTCGGGAGTGTAACGTTATGACAGAACCCTTGCGCCCGATGTCCACCGGACAACTGCTGGACCACACCTTCGCACTTTACCGAAAGCACTTTTGGCTTTTTGTCGGGATCGCCTCGCTGGGTCCGGCAGCAAGCGTGATCTTCCAACTGTTAACGGTCGGGGGCAACGTGGGTTCGCCATTCAGTCCCAACAACCAGGCGGCCAACGCGGCAGTATGGGCCAAGCTGGGTTTCATCGTGTTTGTCGGCTATTTCATCATGCTGGCGGGTCTGGCAATCTCGCACGCCGCCACGGTGAAAGCCGTTGCCGCGGTGCATCTGGGGCACGAGACTTCCGTCATCGGAGCTTACAAAGCTTTGTGGGGCCGCTTGTGGAGTTTGTTCGGGACATGTTTGCTCATTTTGCTTTGGATGGTCTTGTGGGGAATCTTAGGAATCGTCGTGATATCGGCGATAGTAATCCCTTTCTCCCTGCTTCTCAGAGCAGTCGGCGGCGCTGCGACGGGTCCGGCAGCCGCGGTGTTTGCCGGACTCGTGGGATTTGCTGTCGTCGCATTGGTGTTCGCCGGATTCATCGCCATCTACGTGCGTTATGCACTGGCGATTCAAGCCTGCATGGTCGAGAACCTCGGGCCACGGGCCTCGTTGAAACGCAGCGTCTTTCTTTCCAAGGGAAGCCGCTGGCGAGTGGTGGTGATCTATCTTATTTTTCTGTTGCTGTCGCTCATTCTAGGATTGGGGTTGGGAGGGATCGCGGGCTTCGCCGGCGCGTTTCTGCACAACAAGATTGCCGCCGCAGTTTTAGTTTATCTGGCGGGATTTATCGCTGGATCGGTTACTGGCCCGCTCGCGACCATCGGCCTATCGCTGCTGTATTACGACGAGCGCGTCCGCAAAGAAGCCTTCGATCTGCAATTGATGCTGTCGAGCCTGGATGTTCCCGGAGCACCGAGCGCCACTGCGGAGCAAACTACTCCTGCACAAGTATGAAGCCGTTTCGATTGCGCCATGAGGTGGCCGCGCTGTTTCTGATGGCAGGGATTGGGCAGGCATTTGGGATTCAAGCGATCAGCACAGCTCAATATATTGAACAGCTTCAGGGTTATGAAAATCAGGTTGCGGAGCTGAAGTCCGCTCCACAGAAAGCCGTTGCATTTCGCGATTCCCTTCCCGAGGTGCTTACGGTTCACACTTCACGCGGAGATGTGGCCGTCGACGTGACTTTCTTGGGAAGTGCTGTGAATCGTTTTCTGACTGCGCCTGCGGTCGATAAGCCTGACGTTCTTGCCGCGGTGAGTGCGCGTTTGAAGGCCATGCGCGCCGAAGCCGAACTCTACGAACAACCCGACCGCGCCGGCGATGCTACGCGAAAGCGGCTTGACCAAATCCTCAATGCGCGCGAATTCGACCGCGTTCGCGGACCGAACGCGCTCGAGTTGCTCTGGCAGCGACTTCTGACATGGATTGGGAAACAGCTTAGGAAGATCAATCCAAAAGTGCCTGATGTGGAGGATTTGGGACAGTGGTTTGTTTGGGGCGTGATCGCGCTGGCCGCCGCGACTGCCGGGGTTTGGCTGTATCGCATTTCGCAACAGAATATTGGGACTGGCGGGCGCGAGATTCTTCCCTTCTCACCCTCCGCAAGAAACTGGCGAGAGTGGCTTGCGGATGCCCGGGCGCGCGCGGAGCAAGGCGAATGGAGAGAGGCGATTCACTTCGGATTCTGGGCAGCGGTCTCGCGCCTCGAGTCGGAGGGCGTGTGGCCGCCGGATAAGACTCGCACGCCGCGCGAATATCTCAATGCAATCCCCGGCTCGAATTTATCGAGAGAACCCTTTGCCGCCATGACGCGGAAGTTTGAGTCGAGTTGGTATGGAAGCCGTCCTACGACAGAAGCTGACTTCGCGCAATTTTCTGCTCATCTGGAAAGGCTGGGATGCCGGTAACCGCAGGCGAGCAGCGCGGATTCATCGTATTCGGCGTCGGGCTGCTGCTGCTCATGACGCTTGTGGCTTGGCTGAGTTCGAATCAGAAAGACGAGGGCGAGGGAACGCCATCGAGTTACAACGTGCAGCGTCACGGGGCGAAAGCGGCTTATCTGCTCCTGCAAAGAAGCGGCTACGCGGTGGAACGCTGGAAGCAGCCACCGGCAGGGCTTCCGGCCGATGCGGCTGGCGTGATACTGGTGCTGGCTGGTCCGGAATCGTATCCGCAGCCGGAAGAGATGAGCGGCATCACTCGCTTTTTGTTGCGCGGAGGCACCGTGCTGATCGCCGGCGTGCGTCCGGATTCGTTTGTTCCACAATCTGACGCGAAGGACGGGGACACGCGCATCGGGTTCTCTGAATGCAAGCCAGTCGCGCCTACTAGTCTGACGCGGGGCGGACCGATCTCGCAGGATGGCAATCTCGTCTGGGACTCGAGTAAAGCTGCGGCGGTCGTTCACTTCGTCGCGCATTCTAAAAATGACTCAGCTAAAGATGACCAAGCTAAAGATGACCCAGCCAAAGATGACCAGCGCGCCCAGCCAGTCGTCGTCTCTTACGCGCTGGGCCAGGGGCGCGCGATCTGGTGGGCGAGTGCGTTGCCGCTCACGAATGCCGGTATTCGGGATCGGCACAATCTCGATTTGCTTTTGAATTCGGTCGGCGACAGCCGGCGCATCCTCTGGGATGAGTATTACCATGAGCAGCACGAGAAGGCTTCGGCTCACGCTACGAATCCCGCGCAGATGTGGGCTCTGGCTCAGGCGGGATTTCTCGCGCTATTGGTAATTCTTACCTTCTCGCGCCGCAGTGGGCCTGTGGTGCCGCTGGTGCGCGAGTCGCGATTGTCTCCGCTGGAATTTGTGGAGACTCTGGGCAGCGTATTTCATCGCGCGAACGGCACTCAGGTTGCGGTGGAAATTGCGTTCGGCCGCTTCCAGCAGATCGCAGCGCGGCGGCTGGGAATTCGCGGAAATGCGAGCGCAAACGATATTCTCATCGCTATGGCACAGCGCGGCGTTAAAGTTCCGCCGGATGTGGCTGCTCTCGTGAGCCGCAGCGACGAGGTTGTGCGAGATACAGAGTTATCGGAAAAGCAGGCGCTCGAACACGTGCAGGCTTTAAATCAGGCGACCTTGCTGCTCGAACCGATGGTATCCGTTACGAAGAACAGAACGTGAAAATAGAGGAATAAATACTTCATGCAGGCAATTACTAAACTGATATCCCACGGCCGCGCTGAACTGGCGAAGGTGATCGTCGGCCAAAATGAACTGATCGATGGCACACTGACTGCGCTGCTTTGCGGGGGGCACGCTCTGATTGAAGGCGTCCCGGGATTGGGCAAGACGCTAAGCGTGAAGGTTCTTGCGCGCGCTTTGAATGTTACGTTTCAACGCGTGCAATGCACATCAGACCTGATGCCCGCCGATCTGCTGGGCAGCAATATTCTCAATTTGCAGAATGGAACTTTTTCCTTGCACCAGGGGCCGATGTTCACCGATCTTTTGCTGGTCGATGAAGTAAATCGAATGCCCCCCCGGACACAAGCCTCGCTGCTGGAATCGATGGAAGAGCGCCAGGTCACGATTGACGGCGTGCGGCATTCGCTCTCGCCACTGTTCACCGTGCTGGCTACGCAGAATCCGGTGGAGTTCGAAGGCACGTACCCGCTGCCGGAAGCTCAGCTGGATCGCTTTCTGCTGAAGATCAAGATCGGATATCCGTCGGCGCAGCAAGAGCTAGAGATTCTTGCGAAGCACAACAACCCCGCCGCATCGCTCACCGAACAGGTCGAGATCGCGCCCATCGAACCCGAGGTGCTGCAGCAGGCGCGGATGGAGTTGCGTCAACTCACGGTGGAGCAGTCGCTGCTCGGCTATATTTCAGAAATCACACGCCGCACGCGAAGTTGGCCTTCGGTATCTCTGGGCGCGAGCCCGCGAGCCGGGATCAGTTTGATGCTGGTAGCGAAGGCTCTCGCGGCGCTAGGGGATCGCGATTACGTGATTCCCGATGACGTGAAGGCCGCCGTTCTTCCCGCGCTTCGCCATCGCATCATTCTGCGTCCAGAAGCGGAACTCGAAGGTCTCGATACGGATCGCGTGTTGACCGACGTGCTGGCTGCGGTTGAGGTGCCGAAGTGAGTATCCCACGTCCTCTTGAGCCGTCGCCGATTGAGGCAGCGGCGCAGCCTCATGGCCGGTTCGGCGGCGGCGCTGGGCCGCGGCTTTTGCTGCTCGCTGGCGTTGGCCTGGCTTGGATTATTCCTGCTCTGTGGAACCGCACGTTTCTCTATGCGATGCTTCTTTGGGATGGATTACTGCTGCTGGCGTTCCTCGGAGACTGGCTGCGGCTTCCGCGTCCTAAACAGATCACGATTCGACGGGAGTGGCGCAGCCCGCTTTCGATAGGAGTGGATGCGAGCCTGAACCTTTCGGTAGCAAACCAATCTCCTGTCGATCTTTGGATCAGCGCCTACGATGAGTTGCCGGCGTCGAATTGGTATACGGGCAAAGCAGAGACTCTGAACATTCCCGCTCGTAGCACGCGCTCGATCAATTATGAATACACACCGGGCAGGCGAGGCGACCTGCGAACGGGAAGAGTTTTTCTGCGCTATCGATCTGGATTTTTGATGGCGGAGCGTTGGGCGGTGACCGATTTGCGGCAGACGGTGCGCGTCTATCCTAATTTTGAGCATGCCCGCAAACATTCCGTGTATCTCGCGCGCAGCCGCCAGATCGAGATGCAGATGCGACTGATGCGCATGCGTGGAATGGGATCGGACTTCGAGAGCCTGCGGGAGCATCGCGAGGGCGACGAACTGCGCAATGTGTGTTGGACGGCGACGGCACGGCGCGGGAAACTGGTTTCGAAAACGTTTCGCGTGGAGCGCAGCCAGGCAGTCTGGATCGTACTCGATTGCGGCCGCCTGATGCGCGCCCGCACAGATGGTTACAGCAAACTCGATCGCGCGGTGGATGCGGCGCTCTGTCTCGCGCAACTGGCAATTTATTCGGGAGACCGAGTTGGCTTGCTCGCATATGGACGCGCCGTGAATCAGCGGGTAATCCCCGGTCGTGGCGCGGCGCAGATGCGGCACATTGTGGAGCAACTTGCTGTGGTTCGCGAAGAGATTCCGGAGGCGGACCACGTTCGCGCTGCCGCGAGCCTGCTCACTCTGCAGAAACAGCGCGGGCTGATCATCTGGATTTCTGATCTGGCGGAGAGCGCAATGACTCCCGAAGTGATCGAAGCTGCGGGGCAGATGCTTTCGCGGCATCTCCTGCTGTTCATTGCGATTGCGCAACCGGAGCTGAAGCTACGAGCTCGGCAGAGTCCGGCGTCAACCTCGGCGATGTACGAAGTGGTCGCGGCGCAGGAGATGGTTTACCGCCGCGAATTGCTCCTGGGACGATTGCGCGAGCGCGGCGCTCTCTGCATGGAAGTGGAACCATCGCGGATTTCGGCAGCCGTGCTCAATCAATACCTCATGGTGAAAGAGCGGAATCTAGTGTAGACGGCGGTGAGATGGCGCCGCTACTTTCTGACCACGTCTCGCGAACCACTCCATAAATACATGATCAGCAGCGTGAAGAGCGACGCTGCCACCGCGAACTTCAAAGATACCGGCGCGGACGATGGCGAAAAAAATGCTTCAATCGTTCCCGCCACGATGAGCATGGGAATGACGCCTACCAGCAAACGAACTGCCTCTGTGCCGCCTACGGCTAGCGAGTCGCGCCGTGACAAGACTCCGGGAAAAAGCAGCGCGCGGGCGAGCCGCAGACCTGCGCCTCCGGCAATGAAGATTGCTGGCAGCTCAAGCACTCCGTGTGGAGAGACGAAGCTCCACAGCGCAACGCTCATTCCGTAGGTTGCGCATGCGGTGCCGATCACTCCAATCATCATTCCGTTGAAAAACATCATGTAGAGCGTGCCGATGCCTGCGGTGATTCCTGAGGCGAATGCCGTGAATGACACGGTAAGATTGTTCGTCATGATGGCGCTCGACGCCTGCGGTTTGATGGAGACGATCGAGTGCGTCCACATCTCATGGCGCTCGATGCTGCTCATCATCGCCGGCCCAATGAATCGACGCATATAGTCTGGGTCCGCCAGGCTGAAGCACAGACCTGCGATTGCGCCAAGCAAAAAGATTGCAGTCGCCACTGTCGTGTACGGCAGAAACTGCCGGAAGATTCGCGGATAATCCGTGCGATAAAATTGCCAGATGCCGCCCACTGTTTTCTTCTGCCCTGAATAGATAGTGTTGTGCGCGCGACCCAGCAGTTGATTCAGATACCGGGATTGCTGCACACTGCTGGGGTCGCCCCGGACGGCGGAGAGGTCGGTGGCGGTCTGGCGATAGAGCAAGCCTAACTCACGCAGTTCGCTGCGGCTCAGTGCATGCAGCCCTTGCTGTTTGACCCGCGCGAGTAGAGACTCTAACCGCGACCAGTAGGTTTGGCGTTTGTTGATCCAGGAAACGGAGATCATATTAAGGAGATCATATTTTGGACCCCGGCTTGAGCCCCAGTTCGGACCCGACGGAAAAGCTTACCATCGAAACCCCCGAACAGATCTCTCTGGAGTTTCCTTTGGCTGGAGTGGGCAGCCGCGGCTATGCCCTCTGCCTCGATACGCTGATCCAGGTTATCGTTGCGCTGGTGGTCGTCCTCATTGTTTCACTCACCGCTCCCGATCTCGAACGCTCGTGGGGGCAGGCTCGAAACTGGGAGCTGGCGATCGCACTATTTTTGCTCTTCTGCCTTTATTGGGGCTACTTTGCTATCTTCGAAATCTTGTGGAATGGACAGACTCCGGGGAAACGTCAGGCCAAGATTCGAGTGATCAGCGCGAGTGGGCGGCCCATCACGGCATTTGAAGGCATTGGACGAAACTTCATGCGGGCAATCGACTCAATTGGTTTCTATCTTATTGGCGCTGCCTCTTGCGCAATCGATAAACAGAATCGCCGCCTGGGAGATATGGTTGCGGGAACGGTCGTGGTTCACGAGGTCGAGGAGCAAGGTGTTTTCTACTGGTATGGACAGGAAAAATCGGCGTCGGCTCCGTCGGTGAGCCACGAGGTTGCCGCGCTGGCTGAGCAGGAGTTTCAACTGATTGAAACTTTTCTAGCTCGGCGGCTTGATATTCCTAACTTGCAGCGGCTTGCTTCGGCGCAAGTTATCGCTGACCGGATCGGCGAGCGGTTGCGTATCCCGAGGGAGCAGCGGCCATCCGACGAAGCATTTCTGGAGGAAGTCTCGCGGCGATATCGGGATGCGGCGCGGCGGGGCTAGTTGGGCATTCATGCACTTGATACAAAGGAAAGCTGTTATGCGTGTCGCTGCAATCTACGACATTCACGCGAACCTTCCCGCTCTCGAGGCGGCGCTCGACGAGATTCGTCAGGCAGACGTGGACCGCATCGTGGTCGGGGGCGATGTCCTTCCCGGCCCGATGCCCCGAGAAACAATCTCGTGTTTGCTCGACCTCCACGTTCCCGTGCAGTTCATTCAAGGCAACGGTGACCGCGAGGTGCTCGCACGGATGGAAGGCACCGAAACGGATTGGTACCGCACCGCTTCAGAATCGTGGCGAGAGCCCGTCCGGTGGACGGCGCAGCAGCTCCAACCTGAGCACAAGCGGTTGCTGGCCCGCTGGCCCAAGACGAGCACTGTTGAGATTCGCGGGCTAGGCCAGGTGATGTTCTGCCATGCCACGCCGCGCAGTGACACTGAGATATTTACCCGTCTTACGTCGGAAGACCTCATTCTGCCGGCCTTCCGAGGAGTCGACGTGCCCGTGGTCGTCTGCGGTCACACACACATGCAGTTTGACCGCAATGTCGGGGGGGTTCGAGTTGTGAATGCGGGTAGCGTGGGAATGCCGTTTGGGGAGGCAGGCGCCTTTTGGCTTTTAGTCGGACCGAAGGTCCAGTTTCGGCACAGCTTCTACGATTATGAGGAGGCCGCTAGGAGAATTCGAGATACGACATATCCTCAAGCTCAAGATTTTGCACAGCGGAGCATCCTGCGGCCGCCGTCCGAAGGGGAAATGCTCGAAGGATTTGCCCGGGTCGAATTGAGTTAGCAGCAATCGCTGTGTGGCGGCAAATTTCTGTTACAAAATTCTTTCGTGTGTGTAGCCGTTTGCGCCGAGGGCTGATATCAGTTCCGCGATGTGGTCTGGGCCGCGGGTTTCCATTGTGACGTCGATCGCCGTGTCTCCAAGGTTCACGTTGTGGTAGGCGCGGTCGTAAGAAGTTTCGACGATGTTGGCGCGGTGCTGGGCCAGAATGCCGGTGAGCCGGTGCAGCGCTCCGGGATAATCGGGAAGGTGAACGCGCAGACGAACCAGCCGTCCGTCTTTGACCAGGCCGCGCTCGATGATGCGTGCCAGCAGCGTCACGTCAATATTTCCGCCGGTCACGACGGCGATGACCTTCTTGCCCGCCTTGTCGGGAATCGCTGGAATGCGGCGGTTGACTAGAGCAGCCAGAGCGGCCGCGCCTGCTCCTTCGGCGAGAATCTTCTCGCGTTCCAGCAAGAGCAGAACGGCGTTGGCAATCTCCTCTTCCTCGACTGTGACGATATCGTCCACATATTTCTGGATTAGCGGAAGCGTGCGCACGCCGACGCGACGCACCGCGATGCCATCGGCAATGGTCACCGCCGACGGCAGCGTCACAGGCTTGCCTTCCGACAATGCGGCCTTCACTGAAGGCAGCCGCGCCGGTTCAACACCGATGACCTGAATGCGGGGATTGGTTTCTTTCAATGCGCAACCCATCCCGCCGATCAGCCCGCCTCCTCCGATCGGCACGACAACGGCCTCAAGATCGGGATACTGCTCAAGCAACTCCAGCCCCAGAGTTCCCTGCCCGGCGATGACTGCATCATCGTCGAAGGCATGCACAAAAGTGAGATGGTCCTGCGCGCTGAGGCGCATTGCCTCTTCATAGGCCTCATCGTAATTCGCTCCGTGGAGCACGACATCGCCACCATAGCCTCGTGTTGCCGAAACTTTGATCAGCGGCGTTGCGAGCGGCATGACGATTCTTGCCCGGATGCCAAGGTTCGAGGCATGGTAAGCAACGGCCTGCGCGTGGTTGCCGGCTGAAGCCGCGATCACTCCCTGGGAACGTTCGTCCGCGATGAGGCTTAGAAGCTTGTTCAAAGCGCCCCGTTCTTTATAGGCGCCCGTCCGTTGGCGATTTTCGAGCTTGAGATAGATCGAATGGCCAGTGAGCTCAGAGAAGGTTTCAGAGCGGGTGCACGGAGATATGTGGATTGACTTTCGAACCCGGATAAGCGCGGATTGAATGTCGGCGAGAGTGACCATCGGCACGCTGGCTGCGGCAGGTTTCGGCATTTTATCCGGTGAGTTATTTCCTTCCCCCACGATACAGGAACCTTAGAAACGGCCTCTGGAAATCACCCTTGCGGCAGTGCAGAAAAACGCATCCACTGCATCGAAATTGATGATTGTACTTGGATGGGTGCTTCAGGTTACACAATTAGTATGGCGGAAAAGCGCCCGACATTCTCGGCGGACTATGATGCATGCGGCGTGGGCTTCATCGCGCAACTGGGCGGACCTGCGTCTCATAGCGTAGTCGAGCGCGGAATTGGAGCCCTTGCGAGACTAGCCCATCGCGGCGGCGTGGATGCCGACGGCCGCAGCGGCGATGGCGCTGGGTTGCTGGTCGGGCTTCCGAAAGATTTCTTCCGCAGAGCCGCTCGAGCCGATGGAATTCGATTGCCCGACGAGTTTGCTGTCGGCATGGTGTTTCTTCAGCGTAGCGAGGAAGCTGCAGGCCTAGCCGCTATTCAATCTGCCGTTGAGAAGTTTGATCTTACATTTTTGGGCTGGCGCACGGTACCTACTGATCCGTCGATCCTTGGACCGCGCTCGAGCGATTCTCTGCCTCTTGTGCGGCAATGCTTCATCGCACCGCGAAGCAAGTCTTCCTATCAGACAAGTTCCGGTTTCGATTCTTCCGCGTTCGAGCTGGAGTTGTTCCGGCTGCGGCAAGAACTTGAAACCATCCCTGCTTCGGGCTACTACTGCTCGCTATCGTCGCGAACCATTGTTTACAAGGGACTGCTTACGCCTCAACAGTTGGCTCCGTTCTATCGCGACCTGAGCGATGCCGAGTTCGCGAGTTCGTTTGTAGTTTTCCACCAAAGATATTCCACGAACACGCAGCCCAGCTGGTTGTTGGCGCAACCATTTCGCTTCGTGGCTCACAATGGCGAGATCAACACGATCAGCAGCAATCGCCGCTGGTTTCAGGCGCGTGGGGCGACGTTGCGGCACCAGCTTCGATTATCGAAGAACGCGAATCTGTTGCAGGCGGGGATGAGCGACTCCGCGAGTTTTGATAATGCTCTCGAAGCGCTGGTGCGACGAGGTTCCAGCATTGCTGAGTCTGCATTGCGCCTGGTACCGCCAGCATGGGAGCACGATGAGCATCTGGACTCGAGGCTGCGCCAGTTCCTCGCCAACAGCGCGCCCAAGCAAGAACCGTGGGATGGCCCCGCCGCCCTGATCTTCACCGACGGAAATTTCATAGGCGCAAAGCTCGACCGTAACGGCCTGCGTCCGCTGCGCTACACGCTGACGTCGGATGGGTTGCTCATCGTTGGCTCTGAAGTCGGCATTACCGACCTTTCCGATAAACATGTCGTGGAGCGGCAGCGACTTGGTCCCGGGGAAATGCTGATTGCCGATCCGGCCAGCGGAGATTTCTTCCGACCACTTGAAGTTGCCCAACTCGTGCCCACATCAGCTAGTTCGCCGGTCACGACAGTGATTGCGGCGAAACACGAAGCCGAGTCCGTGAGGATCGATGGCAACCGATTAATGGCGGCCTTCGGATGGACCGAAGATCAGTTCCGTATTCTCTTCTACCCTCTCGTGGAGCAGGGCCAGGAACCGCTGTGGAGCATGGGCGACGATGCTCCGCCGGCGTTTCTGTCGGCTCTGCCGCGTCCGCTTTGGGATTACTGCAAGCAGCGGTTTGCGCAGGTTACGAACCCGCCCATCGATCCGCTGCGCGAGAGCCACGTAATGTCGCTCGACGTGTATCTCGGGAAGAATGCGAAGTTGAGCTCTCCTCTGCTCGATGCCGGGCAAATGGATTCGATCGCCGAAGCTCTGTCGCCGATTCATTTCATTGACATTACCTTCGACTCGGCCGGAGGGCCTGCGGCCGCTCGTGAGGCTCTCAACAAAATCCGTGAAGATGCCGCGAGCAAGGCATCCGGTTCCGGCGCTATTTTGTTGAGCGATCGTACGTTGAGCGATAAGCGAGCCGCTTTGCCCGCACTGCTGGCGGTTTCGTGCGTGTGGCAAGCCATGACTGAGGCTGGCGCATGGAATGTTCCGCTGATTGTGGAAACCGGCCAGGTCGTCGATACGCATCATGTGGCGTTGCTGCTGGCTGCGGGTGCGAGTGCTGTGCATCCGCATCTCGCCATGAGCATGGCTTCGCGCGCCGGCGTCACCGGTCCGTCTCGCTATCGCGCCGGCATTGAGAAGGGTTTGCGCAAAGTGCTCGCGCGCATGGGAATCTCGACCATCAGCAGTTATCGCAACAGCCAGCTATTCGAAACCATTGGGCTCGATCCGGCAGTGGGTGATGAGTTCTTCGAAAATGCCGGTCGCTCTCTTAGCGGCAAGACGCTCGACGATCTCTTGCGGGATTGCATCGCTTGTCATGCCTCGGGCTTTGCATCTTCTGCCGCGGAGTTTCGCGATGCGGGCCTCTACCGCTTCCGCCGCAACGGCGAGCAGCACGCGAGTTCGCCGGAACTCGTCAGGCGAATGCATCGCTATATCAAATCTCCGACGGACGAGAACCGCGCAGCCCTGAAGATCCTCTCTGAGGACCGCCGGGAAAACGGGAAGAACATCGCGGTGCGGGACTTGCTCGAATTCCGTTCCGCTCAGCCTCTGCCACTGGACGAAGTGGAGAGTGAAGCTTCTCTGCTCAGCCGGTTCGGCACGCAGGCCATGTCGCTCGGTGCAATCTCACCTGAGGCACACGAGACGCTCGCTATTGCAATGAACCGCCTGGGAGGACGCAGCAATACGGGTGAAGGCGGCGAAGATCCAAACATTTATTACCAACGCCCTGAGGCGAACAACCGCGTGAAGCAGGTGGCGTCGGCTCGATTTGGAGTCACTGCGGAATATCTGGTGCACGCCGACGAACTCGAGATCAAGATCGCGCAAGGTGCGAAGCCCGGTGAGGGCGGACAATTGCCTTCGGCGAAGGTCACTCCTTATATTGCGCGCCTGCGCCACGCTGTTCCCGGAACCTCGCTCATTTCGCCGCCGCCGCACCATGACATTTACAGCATCGAAGATCTCGCACAGTTGATCTACGATCTGCGCGCTGTGAATCCGAACGCTCGTATCGGAGTCAAGCTCGTTTCCAGTTCTGGAGTCGGCGTGATTGCGACGGGCGTAGCGAAGGCGGGCGCGGACGTGATTACGATCGCTGGTCATGACGGCGGCACGGGAGCGTCGCCGCTCACTTCCATCAAGAACACCGGGCTGCCCTGGGAAATCGGACTGCGCGATGCGCACACCGCGCTTGTGCAGGCGGGCCTTCGCGCCCGCCTGCGGTTGCGCGTAGATGGTGGCCTGAAGTTTGCCCGTGACGTAGTAGTCGCGGCCATGCTGGGCGCTGAAGAATTCGGCTTTGGAACCGCGGCTCTGCTAGCGATTGGCTGCGTCATGGCCCGGCAATGCCACCTGAACACTTGTCCCGTGGGCATCGCCACGCAGGATGAAAACCTGCGCGCCCGCTTTACGGGGAATCCGGAGATGGTGGAAACTTATTTCCGCGCGCTGGCGGCCGATATACGTGAACTGCTGGCGGAGATCGGTGCGGCGTCGATTGATGAAATCCTCGGCGCTGTCGAACGTTTGCAGCCCCGCAGCGCTGAAGCCGAACAAAGTGTCGCGTCGCTATTGCAGCCCATTGTCAATCCGCCGGCGCAGTTTCCCTGCCCTCACGAGGATAGCGGCGCTCTCCACATTGAATTGAATCGCGTGGTGGACGATCTGGAGTCGCTCTCCGTTCATCCCTATCGATTCGAAATTACAAACGGAGATCGGGCTGTGGGAGCGCACTTCAGCGGCGAAGTGCTTCGCCGCCTCGGCTCGCATCTTAAAATGACGGCTGACTGCGAGTTTGCCGGCACCGCAGGTCAGAGCTTCGGCGCATTTCTCATTTCCGGCGCAAACTTCCGGCTGACCGGCGAGGCGAACGACTATGTCGGCAAAGGCTTGTGCGGCGGAAGCATCGCCATCAGCGCGAACGCAGAAGCCTCGCAACGCGGAGACGTTCTCGTCGGCAATACGGTGCTCTACGGCGCCACGTCCGGTGAGCTGTTCGTCGCCGGCCGCGCAGGAGAACGGTTCGCGGTCCGCAACAGCGGGGCGCTCGCGGTCGTCGAGGGCATGGGCCGTCACGGATGCGAATACATGACCGCCGGCGTGGTTGTGATTCTCGGTCCGGCGGGCGCGAATATGGGAGCAGGAATGACGGGCGGTCTTGCCTACTTGCTGCGCGCAGACGCCGCCGGCTTCAATAACGACCCCATCAATCACGACTCGGTGCGCTTCGCATCTCTCGAACCTCAGGAAGAAAAGTGGATTCGGCGCATTCTTCGCCGGCACTTGCAACTCACGGGCAGTCCCCGGGCCGCCGAGCTACTCGGCCGTTCGGCTCTGCCACTCCTTCGGGTTGAGCCTCTGGCGCCGCCGTGCTCGATCGAAGATTCGTGGGCCTCGATTCTTACTCACCTCGCCGCCGAGGAAGCGCGCAGTTACGGCCGCGACAAGCAACTGACTTCCGAGAGGCCCGTCGTGCAATGAACAGTTTGTAAAGCCCGACCGACATCCACTACACCGCTCTGACGATAGTTTCGTTATAATCCTCCTAAATCAAATTGCATGGATTTCGATCAACTCATCACTTTCCTTGAGGTCGCCCGACAGGGCAGCTTCTCCCGCGCGGGCGAGAAAGTTTTTCGCTCGCAATCTGCCGTGAGCGCGCAGATACGCCAACTGGAGCAGGAATACGGCGATCGCCTGCTCGACCGCTCCGGCAAGTCGGTCAAGCTGACCCCAGCCGGCCAGGTCTTCCACGATTACGCCGTGCGCATGAAAAAACTGCGCGACGAGTCGTTGGTGGCGGTAGCCGACCATGGCCACACGCCGCGCGGCACGCTCGTCGTCGGCGCCAACGAGGCAACCTGCCTGTATGTTCTTCCAGAAGTTTTTGGAGAGTACTGCCGCCGCTTTCCCGATGTGCAGATCAGCATCTACCGCAATTTCACTTACAAGATCGTCGAGAAGCTGGAGAACGGATCTCTCGATGTGGGCGTACTTAGCCTACCGGTGCAATCTCCCAGCCTTAAGGTTCAGGCTATTTATCGGGATCGATTGATGCTGATGGTGAGTCCTAAGAATCCGCTGGCCAAGATGAAGTCTGCGCCCGTCAGCGAGATCGTGAAATATCCTCTGCTTCTTCCGAAGACCGGCCACACGCGCCGTTTGCTCGATAAACTTTTCCGCGAATACAACACCGAACTCAAGGTCAGAATGGAGTTGCCCAGTATTGGGATGATCAAGAGCTTCGTGGCCGCAGATCTTGGCATCTCGCTCATCAGCGCAGCGTTTGCGCGCGATGAAGTCGCCGCGGGAAGAGTGAAGCTGATCGAACTGGAAGGCCCCGAAATGTGGCGGGAGCTCGGCTTGGCTTATCGGCGCGACCGCACACTCTCCGTAGCCAACAAGACCTTCATTGCCGTGGTACGGCAGCTCTCAGACTATCTTAAAAAGAACGAAGGTTAGGCGCATTCGCGGCACGCGCGCGGGGCCTAAAAAAGCCTGTTCAGTCGCCGATCAGGCAGCTTTGCGCCGTCTTTTTACGCTTTGGAGGACTGTCGCCGGCAACTGCAGCACACGAACCTTGGAATCTTTCCTGCTTGTGACATGCACCGCGATACCATCCGCTTCCGGAAACGGATCTGAAACTACGTCGTAATCCTCGCCATAAAGGCGAACCCGCTTGGCAGTCGAATATCCAAGATGTTTAACCTGCGCACAGATTTCCGAAACTGAGGGGGATTCAATATTGCGGTTCACCATGATAAGACCAGTATAGGCTTCGAATCGTTGTGTGCAGTGACGGATGCAGGAAGAAAGATTCATTTCTACTCTATTTCCCGTAGTATTCTCGCGGTGGACTAGCTTTTTAGACATCTCTGATCAGGCGAAAGGTTGGTCGCAGTGTCGAGCGGCGAAAAGACTGGTTACAACCGCTTTCTGCTGCTGGTAGCGGGGCTGGGCGGCTTGCTGTATGGGGTCGACGTCGGCATCATTGCCGGCGCTTATCCCTACTTGGAGACCACTTCCAAGTTAAATGCGGGCCAGCTTTCGAGCGTGGTCGCGGCAGTCTTGCTCGGCAGCGTCATCTCAACTCTGTTTGCGGGATCGCTCGCGGACTGGATGGGACGCAAACTCCTGATGACGCTCAGTGGTGTGCTGTTTGTCGTAAGTATTCCAGTGATCGCGCTCTCGCAGGGCTACGAATTGTTGATTCTGGGCCGACTCTTGCAAGGCATCAGCGCTGGCTTAATCGGAGTAGTAGTTCCCCTTTATCTTGCAGAGTGCCTGTCAGCGTCGACTCGCGGCAAGGGTACGGGCATTTTCCAATGGCTGCTGACTCTTGGCATTGTCACCGCTGCCCTGGTCGGGATGTTTTTCAGTATTCGCGTGGAAGAAGTCGCCAAGCTTGGTGATCCCGCGAGGCTCTTCGCCTTTAAAGACACGGCATGGCGCAGCATCTTCTGGGTGTCGCTGCCCCCCGGAATTTTGTTCGTGATCGGCAGCCTAATGGTTGCGGAGTCGCCGCGCTGGCTGTTTCGTCGTGGCAAACGCGATGCCGCCTTAGCCGCGCTACTTCGTTCCCGCACCAACGAGCAGGCGAGTCTCGAACTGCGCGAAATGGAAGAGGCTGCCGCCGCCGAGAAAGCCCAGACCTCGACTGGTACGAAGATTCGGGAATCGCTCCTGCGCCGGAAATACGTGATCCCATTCGCGCTGGCTTGCGTGATTCTCGCGTGTAATCAGGCTACGGGCATCAACTCCATCATCGGCTACAACACCAATATTCTTCTGCAGAGCGGACTTTCCGATATCCAGGCTCATTGGGGATACGTTCTCTTCACAATCATCAACTTCCTGGTGACCATTGGGGGCGTTCTTCTCGTGGATCGCAAGGGACGCAAGTTCCTCCTGTCGCTCGGAACGGCCGGGATTATTCTGTCGCTGGTCTGCACTGCCTTCCTGTTCCGGCAGACCGAACGTCTGCGCGTGGATTCCGGAAACCAGGTTCAGTCCATGATCACAGCAGATCAGAAGGTCACACTGACCTACGACCAGAAACTGGCGGAAACGCTGCTGAACTCGGGTGGAACTATCGCACACCAAATCGCCAGCCGCCCCACGTCCCTGGTCGTCATCTATTCCTACGGAGATTTTCATGCCGCGACCAAGGCTGCGCGTTCCGACGACACCGCAGGGACTCCGATCGAGATCACTCGCGAAAGCTGTGTGCCCGCCAACAAAGTGGTCGCGTTCTTCTCCAATCCCTTCGGCGATCTCGATGCCGCGCGTCAGGCTCCGCTAAGCATCGACAACGCGCTGATAACTCCCCTGCCCAGCCAGCGCAGCGGATGGAAAGTCGCCCTAACCCTCTTCGTGTTCATGGCGTTTTATGCGGTCGGTCCCGGCGTATGCGTATGGCTGGCGCTCTCGGAGCTGATGCCGACCCGCATTCGCTCGAACGGCATGAGCATCGCACTACTGCTCAATCAAGCCGTTTCCACTGGCATCGCTGCGGTTTTCCTGCCGACGGTCGGCAAGTATGGGTACGCCACTATGTTTTTCGGCTTTGCCGGATGCACCGTGATCTACTTCATCACCGCTGCTGTGTTTCTGCCGGAAACGAAAGGCAAGACGCTGGAAGAGATCGAAGCGCACTTTGAAGGCGCAAGAAAAAAGCCTGGCCTCGCAACCGCTTAAATCGTTGAAAAGATGGAGCGGGAGACCGGGATCGAACCGGCGACATCCAGCTTGGGAAGCTGGCGTTCTACCGCTGAACTACTCCCGCTCACTGACTTTAAACGACTGACGCTAATCGACTGTCTTAAATCGGCAACCACTTGCCTGTCGAGCCAACAAAAGTCTAGCACTCGCAGCCATCAGAAACAATCGCCGCGGCGAGTCAGCTTCGTGCCTGTATCGAAATTGCCTACAGCTTTCATTTAGACTGCCTGAAGAGAACAATTATGTCTTCTTCATCTCCACGAAAACACGCGGGCCCAGGCCCCGGTAGCGATCAACCTGCGGTTCCAGAACCCTCGTTTTCAGAGCGGGCGCGCACGTTGGTTTACCTCGGCCGTATCGGCAGCCTTTCTACGCTCTCGCGTAAACAGCCCGGATTCCCTTTCGGCTCCGTGATGCCCTACGGACTCGACCCGCGTGGGCGTCCTCTCTTCCTGATCAGCAGCATGGCGATGCACACGCAGAATCTGCAAGCGGACCCGCGCGCCAGCCTGCTCGTAACCCAGCCTGATGCCAGCGGCGATCCCTTAGGCGCATCGCGAGTTACGGTCATAGGAAATGTTTTGACGATTCCGAAACCGGAGATTCCAGAGGCGCGCCAGCTCTACCTTGATCGTTACGCCAACAGCAAGTACTGGGTCGACTTTGAAGACTTCTCTTTCTACCGCATGGATGTCTTGGATGTTTATTACGTAGGCGGCTTCGGAGTTATGGGCTGGGTGCAGGCATCGGACTACAACCTCGCGCAACCCGATCCGCTGGCGGACGCCGCTACCGGAATCATCGAACACATGAATACCGACCACAAAGATGCGCTCGTCTTGTTGGCGCGGACGCTGGCCGGCATCGAGTCGCAAGAAGCCGCAATGACATCAGTGGATCGTCTAGGCTTTCATGTGCGCCTGAAGACCACCGATGGCATGAAAGGGGCGCGCATTGCATTCTCGCGTGAGGTAACGAATCCGATGGAAACCAGAAAAGTTCTGGTGGAGATGGTGCAACAGGCTCGGCAGGGGCAGGTCAGGTCTTAGGTATTAGGTCCTAGGGTGTTAGGTTTTTGCCTAAGGCCTAAGACCTAACGCCCCGACTGCCTAAGACCAAGCCGCCCATTCCACAAACAAAAATGCCCGCGATCCTTATCAGATCGCGGGCACTTGTTTTTACTTCAGAGAGCGGTCACTTAGACAGCTTGGACGTTCTCCGCTTGCCAGCCCTTGGGGCCCTTGGTCACGTCAAACTGCACGGTTTGGCCTTCTTGCAGGCTGCGGAAGCCGCCAGCCTGAATCGCGGAGAAATGCACGAAAACGTCTTCGCCATTCTGACGGCTGATAAAGCCATAGCCTTTGGCGTCGTTAAACCACTTCACTGTTCCTTGTTCTGCCATTGATAGTTCCTATTCTTGTTTCTATTGGATTGTGCTGAGAAGAATCGCTGCTAGTGAGGGGGTGACGCTGGTTGGCGATACCGACCTTCAGTTGCTTGTGAATCAAACTTAGCTGTTCCTTATTATACACAATGCATCGCAAAACGCACCGAAAATCTTGCACACGGCTTCCCTACCCGGCCCGGATCACCCTCGCCGAAAATTGCGCCACAATATGCCTTCACTCCGAGTATCCATCGGAGTCGGTATCGTCCTGGCCGTCCTCTTCGTCGTCGTCCTCTTCGTCGTCTTCTTCCTCTGGCTCCTCTCGAACCAAAATATCGATACACCCGGAGCGATCCGCAGAATCGAAATCGAAGAATTCTGAACTCATGCTATTCATCCCTTGATGCTACACCTGATGGTACAAGTCGCCCCTCTGGGTGAAATCAACCGGAGGACAAAGAGCTAACGAAACCGTGGACGTTTGAGAAGTGGGCGCGCCGGGAATTCGTAGGAACGAACATGGGGTTCCGACGCGCCGCACAGAGCCCCAGCCTGTAAGGCGCGGCCCTTTGCCACTCTGCGGGGTAGCTTAAACGGTTTACATTCCGGCGTCTGTTCAAATCTATACATTTTCACAAAACACTTCAGCGGCCAAGGTATAGTCCCATTTTGGGAACGAGCAACGCTATTTTCGGCGTTCCCACAACTTTTCATTGGACACTGGGTCATTTCGCAATTAGCTTGAGTCACTCCTCAACGATTTCCGCGATGCGCCAGCGCGATTCGGTAGGTCATCCAGGCGCAACATGTTTGGAGGTTTAATCCATGGAAACTTTCTATACCGGCGTGATCGCCCACGACCCACGCTTTGCATCGGTGGCGCGAGTCGCCGACGCTTCGCTGCTCGATCCAACTACGCGCCAGCTGGTTGAGAGTATTGTCTCGGCTGCGCATCAGATAGGGATTGAAATCATGATCTATGAAACCTATCGCAGCCAGAACCGCCAGCAGGAACTCTTCAACCAGGGCGCTACCAAGCTTAGGGCCGTGGGCGTCCACCACTACGGGTTAGCCTGTGACATCGTCCGCGTGGTCAGTGGAGAGCCTTCCTGGAAAGGCGATTTCTCTTTCATGGGACACTTGGCGCAGAGTTGCGGCCTGATCTGGGGCGGCGACTGGGGCGCTCCCAACATCAAACACAGCTTCATCGACAGCGTGCATGTGCAGCGCTGCACAGTTGCCAGGCAAGGGGATCTCTTCGCCGGCAGATGGTATCCCGACGAAACCTACAACCCGTACGACGACGCACAACATCTCTTCGCTGCGGCCACGGCCCTTGCGGGCAAATCTGTGGCGAAGGCCGCAGCAAGTTCTGGACAATCAACCGCTAGCAATAAAGTCTCGTAGCTACTCCTAAGCCTCTCGCCAGCTAACTCGCGCGCCTTCTCGAAGCGTGCCTCTGCAAGATTCGAACCGCATGGATTACTATGTTCCGTTACCGGTGGCCAACATCCGTACGCCACAAAGGAATCTCTGCCCATGCCACGAAAAGCTTCTCCGCTTCCCGCTGACCGGCGCTCGTTTCTGAAAACCGCTCTTATTGGTGCGGCCGCAACCGTCACTCCGCTCTATCGCGCGCTAGGGGCCGCACGCGAGATCGCATCCTCCGTCAGCCCTAACGGCGTCAAGGCCTTCGAGCTCGACGAGATTACAATCGCCGACTTGCAGGATGGAATGAAGTCCGGCAAGTTCACGGCGCGTTCCCTGGTAGAAAAATATTCCGCTCGCATCGAAGAGATTGATTCTAATAAAGACAAGAACGGTCCCACCATCAACAGCATCCTCGAAATGAATCCCGACGCACTCTCCATCGCCGAATCGCTCGACCAAGAGCGAAAAGCTAACAAAACGCGCGGCCCGTTGCACGGCATCCCCGTGCTGATCAAAGACAACATCGACACTGCTGACAAGATGATGACTACCGCGGGCTCGCTCGCTCTGCTCGGCTCGAAGCCGTTGCAGGATTCTTACGTGGCGCAGAAGCTGCGCGCAGCCGGGGCCGTCATCCTGGGCAAAACCAATCTCAGTGAGTGGGCGAATATTCGCTGCAGCCACTCCACCAGCGGCTGGAGCGGTCGCGGCGGCCTCACCAGAAATCCCTATGCGCTCGACCGCAATCCTTGCGGCTCAAGCTCGGGCACAGGCGCGGGCATATCCGCCAATTTGTGCGCGGTCGGTATCGGCACGGAAACTGACGGTTCCATCGTCTGCCCATCTTCCTCAAACGGACTAGCCGGCATCAAGCCCACGGTCGGCCTCGTGAGCCGGAGTGGCATCATTCCTATTTCTCACAGTCAGGATGGCGCTGGTCCCATGTGCCGAACCGTTCGCGATGCGGCGATCTTATTAGGCGCGCTCGCAGGCGTTGATCCGCAGGATTCCGCTACCGCCGCCAGTCAAGGCAAGTCCTTCACCGACTACGTTCAGTTCTGCGACCCCAACGGGCTCAGAGGCGCACGCATCGGCGTAGCCAGGAAATACTTCGGCTTCAACGATGCCGTCGACGCTCTTATGGAGCAATCCCTCGACGCCATGAAGAAACAGGGAGCCACTCTGGTTGATCCCGCCGACATCGAAACCTTTGGTAAGTTTGACGACACTGAACTCTTGGTCTTCATGTATGAACTGAAAGCGGACCTGAATGCCTATCTCGCGCGTCTCGGCCCCAGCGCTCCCGTCCGCACGTTGAAAGACATCATTGACTTCAACGATCGCAATCGCCAGAAAGAAATGCCCTACTTCGGCCAGGACTTATTCTTGAAAGCCGAGCCAAAAGGCCCATTAACAGAGAAGGCCTACATCGACGCTCTCGAAAAGAATCATCAACTCGCACGCACCGAAGGCATCGACGCCCTCATGGCTAAGTACAATCTCGATGCCATCGTCGCGCCCACCGGCGGTCCGGCCTGGCTCACCGATCTGGTCAACGGCGACCACGTCGCCGGAGGAAGTTCGAATGCCGCCGCCGTCGCCGGCTATCCAAACATCAACGTCACCGCCGGATTTATCTCCGGCCTGCCGGTTGGCATTTCCTTCTTCGGCCGGGCCTGGAGCGAACCCGTTCTCATCCGCCTCGCGTTCGCCTTCGAGCAATCCACCAAAGCACGTCAGGCGCCGCGCTTCCTATCTACAATCGATGAGGGATAACTAACCGCATTTCAGTTACGCGTACCCGCTCGCACGGAAATCCCGGATCGGCTCCCGGAGCCATTTTTCTTAGCTTGAATAAGCTCTAATTAAATTCCAACCAATGTGCTGCCGTGTTAGCCTTACCTGCAAAGGGGGTACTAATGATGATGAACAAAGTGGTCGCTTCCCTGCAGAAGGAATACTCCCGTCTTGAAAAAGAGATAGGAAAAGTGGGGAAAGCGCTCGACGCTCTCGGTCACGCCGGGGGAAAGAAGCTCAAGAAAACAGGCCGTACCTTGAGCAAGGATGCCCGCAGGCGGATCGCCGAGGCGCAAAAACTACGCTGGGCGAAAGTCCGAAAGGAAGCCGCCAAGCTGGTGAAGTCGTAGTAGAAAGATGCTTTCGCAAGCACCGCAGCCGGCCTCGTTCGTAACTTCTCCTAAAGTCTTGCGGACGAGGCCCCAGCTTCGGACCCCTCTTGAGAGAACCCTCCGGTTGGCGTAAAATCCAACTACTCCAGCAATCCAATTTTTTGCTTCTCAAATCAGGAGAAAAATGAAAACCAGATCAATTTTACTCACCCTGGCTCTATGCTTCGTCGCCGCATTGGGCTTCGCCCAAAATCCAGTCATGGGCGCCTGGAAACTGAACGAGGCCAAATCGAATTTTCCCGCAGGCGCCCCGAAAAACACAATGGTTGTCTACGAGGCCGTGGGCGACAAAATCCAATGCACCGTTGACGGCGTCGAGGCCGAGGGAGAACCGACTCACAGCACCTGGGTTGGAAAGTTTGACGGGAAAGATTACCCGCTGACCGGCGATCCGGCTGCCACCACGCGAGCGTACAATGTTGTTGACGACCACACGCTCGAGTTAATCAATAAGAAGAATGGCAACACTGGTCTCAAAGCTCGGATTACCGTTTCGCCCGACGGAAAAACCCGCACCGTAACGGTGACAGCAGTCGACGCATCGGGCAAGAAGGCCGAATATAAGGAAGTGTACGACAAGCAGTAGTAACTGAGTAGTAAGTGAAAGAATTAAGGTCGATTCGCGGAGGGCGGGCGTCTGGAGCGTATACCGGCTCCTAAGTCCACCGAAACCACTTCAGCGCTAGCAGGAACGAAACCCCACCCCACAGAGACAACACCAGAAGCCGCGGCCATTGATGGATCAACGGCGTGCCTTCGAGGATGCTGGCCCGCAGCGCATCGTTTAGTGCCGTCAGCGGCAGAGCCTTGATCAGCGGTTGAATCACGGCAGGAAAACGCTCATAAGAAAAAAACACGCCGGAAAAAATCCACATCGGCATCATCACCAAGTTCATCAGTCCGCTCACGCTCTCGATCTTTTGCGCCCGGCTCGCGGTCAGCAATCCGATTCCTCCAAAACAAACGGCTCCCAGCGAACCCAGCAACAGGATTGCGAACAACGATCCCAGCACCTTCATATGAAACACGATGACGCCGAGCGCCAGCAGCAAGCCGATTTCGATAATCATCAATACCAGGCGGCTCGAGAGCAGAGCCAGCAGAAAATCTCCGCGCCGCATCGGCGTGCCCACGAACCGCTTCAGCAGCTTGCGCTGCCGCATGTCCACCAGCGCAAACCCAATACCCCACATGCCGGAGTTCATCAGGTTCATCCCCAGCAAGCCAGGAATCAGAAAGTCGATATAGCGCGAGCCCGGCTCGGATGTAGTCAACTCAGAAGTCGCGACCACATCCTTGCGCCCGGCCGCACTCTGCAAAGCTTCGTCCACTTCGGCGCGCGCGAGCACGCTCTCAGGCCGCGCCGGATCGTAGCGATAGCGAAGCCCTCCCGCACCGTCCGGTTCGATCACAAGATCGTATTTTCCTAGACGGAAACCCTTGCGCGCAGCCGCGTCCTCCAACAGATCAACCTTGAAAGCTGCATGCTTCGCGGAACGCTGTAACAGCGTCTCCGCTTCCTGTGCACCCGCGCCCGCGACGATTGCGACCGAAGATGCATCCGCGGGCTTGTTGCGGAATGCAATTCCAAGACCGCTGGCGAGGAGCAGAGGAAACACAAACACCCAGAACACCACTTCCGGCTCGCGCTTCAGTTCGAGCATGCGCGCCATCAGCAAATGACGATATCCCGACCAGCGCCCGTTCCGCTTGGGCGGCCGTTTTGGCGGAACCTTTCGTTCTGCCGCCGGAATTTGCTCTGCAACACTCATAGGGCCAATCCGAACCTGTTAGAACAATGCAACCGTGCTAGAACAATCCAACGGTATTGTCATCCCGAGCACAGCGAGGGATCTTGGTTCTTGCCCGCGCCGTTCATCATGCAGTGCCATCAAACACCAAGATCCCTCGCTTCGCTCGGGAAGACCAGCCGACATTGCCATGACAAACCCATATTGCAATGTAGATGTGACGATGAACCTCGCTATCGCGCCTCTGGCTTCCACTTGTTCAGGAACTCTAGCAGCGCCTCCGGCGTGAGAGACCGTGCGTCCTCGAATTCGCCGTTTTTCTGGCTGACCACTACTTTGCCGTCGGCTTCGATCACCGCCAAAGTTGGAATGCCTTTATCCAAAGTGACGTCAAACTGTTTCACCACGTCGGCGTTCTTTTTCTCGTCGTCTCCAAGGTCGACATGCACTACCTCGTACCCCGACATCGCCGCCGAAAAATCGGGACCATGAAATGCCAGATCCAGCACGTGGCAGTCGAAGCACCAGTTGGCTCCAAAAACCAGCAGCACACGCTTGTGCTCAGTCGCGGCTTTCTCCTCAGCCTCTCTGATCTCAGCGTGCGCATCCGCGTCCGGCGGATAGATGTTCTTCTTCATATCCGATGGTTGCGTGAGGTGAGGCGCGTCCGTTCTTTCGGCGCCGACCAAGCGCCACTGCTCGCCTTGCTTTCGCCAACCCTGAGCGTCGGTTACCGTCTCCGTTTGGCCGTTCGCCAGCTGCACTTCGGCTTTGAAGATTGCGCTCTCAGCTCCGGGCTTCTCCTTCAATCGGACGATTTCAATCTTCATGCGGCGCGCTTTAAGGCCCAGCCAGAAATTGATGTCCGCATCCGCGCCGGCCGCGACTCCATTCGCCTCAATTTTTGCCGCTGGGTCGGTGCTGTAGAGCACCGTCAATGCCGCCGCATCTCCCGCGACAACCGCGGCCTTCCACTGATCCAGCGGAGGAAAGCCGGTCGACGAGTCAGCCGTCGAAGCCTGCGCGAGGGCGGATTGCCCGCCAAGTATCGCGGCCGCCGTTACAACCGCAAGAACCACGTCACGAAAATGTCCAGTCAAAATCTTCGTCATTCTTCGCCTCGTATCACTCTTCCCGCAAATGCCGGCCCGTCAATCGCACAAACACATCTTCCAGACTAGCTTGCCGCGTGGTCAAATGCTGCAGCTCGCTTCCCTGCTTTCCGATCACATCCAGCAGCACTGGAATCGTTAGATGCGGCTCCTTCACGCTGAGTGCCACCATGCCGTCATCCTCACGCACCGACTCCACGCTCGGGAGCGCGCGCCACGCCTCCAGCGCGGCGCCGTCCGAACTAGTCTTCGCCCCCACGGCAAACTCCACCACGTGATGCCCGCCCAGCCGCTCAATCAAATCCGGAGGCGAACCCTCCGCGATAATCTGCCCGTGATCCACAATCGCCAGCCGGTCGCATAATCGCTCGGCCTCATCCATGTAATGCGTGGTTAGCAGCACCGTGCCGCCGGCCCGCTGAAACTCACGAATAATATCCCACAACTGCCGACGGCTCTGCGGATCGAGCCCGGTAGTCGGCTCATCCAGGAAAAGAATTTTCGGATTGCATACCAGCGCCGTAGCCACCGCCAGCCGCTGCCTCTGTCCGCCCGACAGCTTTCCTACCCACGCGTGAGCCTTCTCCGTAAGCCGCAACTCTTCAAGCACCTCATCGCACGATCGCGGCTCCCGGTAAAAGCTGGCAAACAGTTCGACCGTCTCACGCACAGAAAGTTTTTCGGAAAGCCGCGTCTCCTGCAAAGAAATCCCCAGCCACTCCCGCATATCGCGCGCGCTGTCGCGCCACGAGTGCCCGAGAATCGACACCTCGCCCGAAGTCGGCTCCAGCAAGCCCTCAAGAATCTCAATCGTAGTGGTCTTCCCCGCTCCGTTCGGCCCCAGCAGGCCGAAGCACTCGCCCGTGTGAATCTCAAGGTTCAGTCCGCGCACGGCTTCGACTTTGCCGTCGTAGGTCTTGCGCAGATCGCGACATTGGATGGCAACTGCCATGTTCGTTAATTTTACCGGATGAACCGCCGCAACGCGCTCGCAAGCTAGCCCTGGACGCCGTTCTCCAGAGGTTCGGAAGGCAAGAATAGCTCTTCAACTTCTGGGCCAGCTTTATAGAGCCACCTTGCCATCAGGGAGAAACCGACCATTTTCGTAACAACAAAGCTGCACCTGATGAGGTAGTAGTGGCGCCAATACTGAAGTGCGGCAGACGACCCTGGTCCTGAATCCGCATAGCGGCGGAACGAATGCAGGCTCTCGGGTAAAGAGCACGCCTCGGCCAGCGCCCACACAACCAAGAGCAAAGCCAGCGTACGGCTGGCCAATACAACAGCATCTTTTCTGGACATAACTTTCCCTCCACGGCAAATACCGTTCTGCTAAAATACCGCATCGCCGGATTCTCCTCCGGCACTTTCAAACTATGCGCACACCCAAGCGCGGCTTTACTTGACGGCATTCCCTCTAAGACGCCCGTGTGTCGTTTCCAGCCAACTCTCAGTTGATCTCAGTTTCCGCTTCTCGCTTTGAAGCGGAGAACCTGAAAGGAAGCCGCTTATGCCGCGCAAGCTCTGCGTGTTGTCGTCTCTGCTTTTCACCTTCGTTCTATCCGCGCTGGCCACGTCCGCCATCGCCCAGGATTCCCGTCACTTCACGTTTCATTATGCCTTCACCGTGAGAAATCTTTCCGCCGGAAAAAAAGTTCGCATCTGGATCCCAGCAGCGCAGTCCGACGCCTATCAAGAAGTAAAGATCGTCTCCGCGCAAGGCGATCTGCCGTTGAAGCTGACCAGCGAGTCGAAATACGGTAACCAGATTTACTACGCCGAGACCAGCTCCGCGCCGGCCGAACTGCACTTCGATGTCGAATACGAGGTCATCCGCCACGAGCGCGTCGCGCTCGGACCAACCGCGCCGCACGTAGTTAGCGTTTCACTCTCGTCGACAGAAAAGCAGCAAGATCTTCAACCTGACGTGCTTGTCCCTATCACCGGCCTCCCTGCCGATCTGGCAGCAAAAGTCGCCCGGGGTAAGACCGACCCGCTCGATAAAGCCCAGTCCATCTACGATTACGTCTTCACCACCATGCGCTATGACAAGACCGGAACCGGCTGGGGTCACGGCGACGTTCTCTATGCCTGCGACGCAAAGAAAGGCAATTGCACTGACTTCCATTCATTGTTCATCGCAATGGCCCGGTCCCAGGGCATTCCGGCCCGCTTCGAGATCGGGTTCCCGCTGCCGACTGACAAACACTCCGCCGAAATTGCCGGATACCACTGCTGGTCCGATTTCTGGATTGACGGCAAAGGCTGGATTCCCGTAGACATTTCTGAAGCGTGGAAGCATCAGGAGAAACGCGATTACTTTTTCGGGGCACACGACGTGAACCGCATGCAATTCAGCATGGGCCGTGATCTGCTCTTGAACCCTCCGCAGCAGGGCAAACCGCTGAATTATTTTGTCTATCCCTACGTGGAAGTCGATGGGCAGGAATTTCCCAACGTGGCTCTGGCTTTTTTATTTGTCGACGTTGGCACAAAAGTGGCCGCGCGATAGCGCGTGACGCTTTTGTCTTGCGGAAATGTACTTGCGCCGCAGCCGCTAGCGAGCGCGCACGAAATCGCCCGGGCCATCCGGAACAGGAATCCCCTGCGGCGCGGGATCATCCGGTCCGCGTGGCGGTGGCGGCGGAAGCGGCGCAGCATTGCCTGCCGGCTGCGGCGCGCCTTGTGAATCTTCGCCCGGACGCCGCAGAGTCGGACGCACGCCCGGACCTTCCCCGGGCTCTTTCTTCGCTTCTCTGTCTTTATCCTTATCCGGCCGCTGCAATATGATTTCTTTCTCGGTGCGTACAATCTTTTCGCCGCTAACCTTGATCGTCTCCACCCGTACCACTTCATCTCCGACCATGCGCACGAAATCAACATCCGCCGGAGGCTCGCCGTAAATCCATTCTTCGTACTCGGTCTCACCGTCTCGCTCCCGCACCTTCTTCGGCGGTCTGCCTTTCGCGTGAATCACCATCTCCGAATCCATCCCGACCAGCACCCGATGTGCCTGAATCGCCTCCTTCACTTTCGGCGGCACTGCGTCCAAATAGGCTTGCTCTTTATTTCGGGCATTGAAATCGAGCACTGGATAAAGCAGCGCCCGCAACTGCGGCACGGTCATCTCGGGCACATACTTGCCAAAATAAACATCAACAAACGAACCGTGCGGATTGGACTGCACCTCGTCCGGCCGGCCCGTAACCGGAGTGTCGTAGGTCCCGGAAATCTCGATCCGCCGATACCATTTTCTGTGGCGCGTGGGACCGCCGTTGATCTCGAAATGAATGTGATCGTCCTTGATCTGCACCATTGAAATGCGCGCCGGGTCGCCCGGCTTGATTGCTGGCCCCCACAGTGCAAGCGCCTGGCGCAGGTCTTCGCCGTTCGGCGAAATCACATCCTGTTTTAATCGCAGCCCTTTCGTGTTCATCGGAAAGGTCGTCCGCGCATATACAAGTTGTGTTTCAAACTCGCGGATGACATCTAACCGAGTCTGCCTGGAGATGTGCGGCGCGTTCGCCGGAATCGGCTCCGCAACCGGCGCAGGCGTCTGATCATTCGGTGAGGATTTCGCTGATTGCACTGACGCCGACGCCGGCGAATTCTTAGCCGACACCTGAGCAAGCAATGGAGTAACACAGGACAGCGTCAAGCAGAGCAGAACGAAAAGAGAGGCATTCCGAGAACGCAGCATACAACACCCCAGGGCGCGGCATCCATTATATGCGATGTGGTGAGAATTCGGTGGGATGTTGTCTAAATCAATACCCGCGTTAGGCTGGACCTAAACGCTCTCCGGGCCGCGCTTCTTGTATTGCTGACACTTAGCCATGATGGCCGAACGGAGCCGCGTACGCAGGTTTTCTGGCAATTCGTAAAGTTGGGAGTCGCGGTAAATCTCGATCGTCTTCTTCGTAGTATCACAAACCACGTAGCAGTTGTGGCACCAGGAAAGATGATTCTCCAGCTCGACTTTTGTGGTGTCGTCGAGCACCCCGTCCAGATAATTCGTCAGCTCGTGCAGAAACTCAGAGCATTTCACTGTTCACCATCTCCACTCTTGCCATCTCCATTCCCACTGCCGCGCTTCTGAAAGAACCTTCCCAGCCGCTCGCGAAGCTGCAGGCGTGCCCGCAGCAGCCGCGACTTCACCGCAGGCACGCTCAACTCCAGCGCGGCCGCGGTCTCCTCGGTCGAAAGTCCTTCCACATCCCTCAGTACAAACACGGTCCGGAAGCCTGGGGGAAGGCCTTGGATCGTCTTACTTAAAATCTCGCGCAACTCCGCCTGCGTGTACTGCTGCTCTGGATTGGGGCTCCAATCCGCTATCTCACGCGGAAGAGAATCGTCTTCCGTCTTGATGTCTTCGTCGAGTGAGACCGTGCGCTCCGGCTTCTTGCGGCGCAACTTCATCAACGCTTCGTTGACGGCGATGCGCACCAGCCAGGTGTAAAACTTGGACTGCTCCTGAAACTTCGCCAGGTTGCTGTACGCCTTCAGGAACGCTTCCTGCACCACATCTTCCGCATCCTCGCGGTTTTGCGTGATGTGTTGGGCGATCCGAAAAACGTTGCGGTCATAACGGCGAACCAACTCTTCAAAAGCCGAATCGTCGCCCTTCTTGGCCGCCTGTACTAGGGTCAGTTCATCAGTAACAGGCCCTTCTAGTTTGTTTTGGATGGTTCCCATTCTCTCAGCGATGCAGTATTTTGAGTACGATTTAACAAACTGCGGCACACGATGGTAACGACCATTCTACTTGGAAGGCAGCGATTTAGGCCAATCGCCAAGGTCGCAGCAAGACTCATGTAGGGACGGACGCATTCGTCCGTCCATGCGGCCCAGGTGTATCGGGCCGCAGTGCAGCGCCCAACTGCGGATGTCCCCTAGCTGGCTGGGTGCCCCATTTCTCGCGTTCTTTGCGAGAAGTGGGGCTCTTCGCCGACGCCCCCTCAACCCTCAGCCAGCGCTCCGCCGAATTTTCTCCTCCCACCAGCTCCAATCGTTGATCCGAACCAATCCCGCCTCTCCGTAAGCATAGGATCGGTAGCTACTCCACCGCCAATCCTCCGGACTCGCCACCAATCCGCGCACCACCGGATTGCGATGCATGTACTTCAGCTTCTCAACTTCTTTCTGCTGGCCCCACAGATTGAAATCATAGAAACGACTCTGCCAGAACCGGCCGGAGAATTCGCCCGCAATGGCCAGCCGCCGGGAGACGCTCAGCTTCACGGCCTGAATTATCTTCGAGGGATCGCCAATCAAAGGTTCGGAAATCAGCAGATGTACGTGTTCGGGCATGACCACGTATCCGATCACGGCAAAACGATAGCGAACGCGCATCAGTTCGAGGACAGTAAGTGCCAGGTCGCGGCGCGCGGGATTGCCAAGCAGCGGCTTGCGTCGATAGCAACTCCAGGTGATGAAATGAAGGCTTCCCGCGCCGTAATAACGCTTCAGGCCCCAGGGCATGAAGAAACCTTACGAGCAATGCGATGTCATGTCTGTGACGGATGAACATTGGCTGGGCTTATCGTTAGCTCAAGCCAAAGGCCCCACTTCTCGCAAAGAACGCGAGAAATGGGGCACCCAACCTACTTGAGGGATTACGTCGTGAGTGAAGATGTGGGACACCCGCCAAACGAAGCAAAGGTGGGGCATCCTCAGCTACGACTGCTCCGGCAAAGGAGGGTCAGCCCCCGCGGGTTGTTCGAGACGAGTCACATCGGCGATCTTCGCCTTGACTAACTGCTCCCATTGATTGAAACGGATCGCAACGTCTTCCGTGTTGGTCTGATTCAACGGGTTCATGTGACACACGACGCAACGTGAACGGTAAACCTCGGCGATGAAGTGCTGAAACCATTCGATCGTCGGAAAGAAAGCGTCCACGAAGTCAGTTTGACCCGCCCTCACGAGAGCCGGAAGCTGATTCAAATCAAGATAGTCAATCGGATTCGAACTGCGGCGTTGGTGCCATGCATTGACTTCATCGTCCGCGAGACGAGCGACGACGTGCCCTTTCAAGCCGTTCGGAGCCTTCTTTTCCCACCAATCATCCCCGTGTTTCGCTTTCAAGACACGAGCTAGAAACTGGCGAATGGAGTTCTCAAGCAAGGATAACGTCTGATATACGGGAACCATTGCCTGAATTTCATCCCGTGTCGCTTTGCTGAGGACAGGATCCGCTTCAGGATTGTCCAGCTTCACGCGGAACGGCTTCTTGGGTTTCTTGGCCCCCTCTTTCGTCTTGACTGATGGCTGCACCGCCGGCACGGGAGTCCGAACGTAAGGGATCAGCCCGCGGATCTCCTCCAGCTTTCCGGGCGGCAAGACGCTTCCGTGCTTGTGAAGATTCATATGATTCTTCACGGCCAAGACGAGGAAGGCATCTCCTGTTGGGATGGAGAGTTGGTCAGCAATGTCCTTCGCGATCCTGTAAAGCTGCGCCCGCCTAACGTTCAGCTTGTCTTGGAGAGCCTGTCGAATTTTATCTATGCTTGCCATTCCTTACTCGTCAGGAGTTGGCACCAACGAGGCCGGGTCAACCGTCGGGATTTCGCGCGGCTTCTGCCTTGCCTTGGCCTTCGCCAGCGTGACGCTCACAGTGTTTGGTGTTGTGCCCAAGAGATCGGCTATGAATTTCCGGTCAAAGCCAGCCGTGTTGAGGGTCTGGATTGCCTGCGTCTGCTTCATGCTCGCAGTCACCTGCATCGCAGCGAGCCGCAGCATTTGATCGAGCTTCGTATCTATGCGTTCCAGTACGTCGTCATTGCCCGCTGGTGACATTGGTCTCCTGAGGTTCTGGTATCGCCAATTCAGCCTGCGCTTCCGGCTTCGTCTTGGCCTTTCTCTTTTGAGGTAGTGCCATCATCTTCTTGTAGCGTGGGTTCTTCGTAGTTCCCACGTTAAGGACGACGCCATCATCAAACCAGCCCTGAAGGGCCGCTGACATCGACTGCTGTGTGACTCCCGCAATCGCAGCAAGCTGGGTTCCGGTCTTTTCGCCGTCACATTCGTTGTAGGCGTGAATGTACGCATCGGGATTCCTTTTGTTGGCCGCCACAATCTCTGTGAGCCGCTCAGGAGTCCAAACGAGCCGCGCAAGAAGAGAAACCATGATCTGATTCGTTTCGACAATGTTCGTGAAGACTTCGTCTTGCGTCATTGAGCGACCTCCGCAGAAGGAACAGCGACGGCAGCTTCCCCGACCTCCGCCTTCGCTGTGTCTCCCTTCTTCAATCTTCTCTCAACTGCCTTCTTGCTTGCGTAGAGCACCTGAGCTACGTTGTGGGTGGTGACTCCCACGGCGTCAGCGATGAGGTCACGACTAAGCTGCATCTTGTCCAGCTTAACGATCGCATCGTTGTTGTTAAGTTCCCGGACGTAGAGTCCAGCCAGCAGCTTGACGATCATGTCTAGCCGGGAATTAGTAGCGACGTCCTTCTCGTCGTTCTCAATCGGCACACGAGCCTCCTCATTGCTAACCTTGTATGACTTGAAATTAGCAGCTGCCGCACCAGAGTCAAAGAAATTCCGCATGCCAGCTAACATTTAACTGTGGAAAACCTTAGGAAAATGCATCATATATTGTGCATAACGAAGGAAAACGCACCCGGCTCGGTGCAAAAGACAGGAGGCCGCGAAATGCGGGGACATCCATGATAAGTAAAAGTCAAGAGGAGACGGAGGTCTCCTTCCACTTAGAAGGGCCATGCTTCGAAGCGTAGATACAGCATTTAAATTCATCCACAACCAGCGATCATTTCGCGC